>Ga0209373_10000008_pt1 | contig 725169 bp, 584 predicted proteins | sample Higcelweek5metaG_FD_187173 | JGI IMG/M metagenome (GOLD analysis project Ga0209373, IMG submission 187173) | Freshwater pond sediment microbial communities from the University of Edinburgh, under environmental carbon perturbations - High... | ecosystem: Environmental > Aquatic > Freshwater >...
CGTGATTGCCCAAACCCCAAAATGCAGGGACGGCGTGGCGACGAGACCGGTTTGAGACAAATGGCGACGACAGCGTCGCTCTCAGCGATCTGCTCGCGCTGAACCATATTGCCTCACACTCTCTGAGAACGCCCGCGTCTCAACCATGTTGGTGCGGCTGCGCGACTGGATGCTGTCGGAGAGGATCGAGATATCCATCTCTCATCAATGCCTAAGACTGAACATCCGGTCTACCTTCAAATGCTAGGACCCACAAAAAGCGCGGAAGTACCGGGCAGGTCCCAAATGCTCAGCACGCGCGCCCATACGATGCGATGTTCTTGTTGTTCGTGACAGGACTGCAGAGAAATCATGCTCAACCGACTTTGGCGTTGACAGAAACTCCAAAAGAAGCTTACTCTTTTCAAATTCCTTCTGGCGGTAACCGCCAAAAATGCCCGTATAGTGGAAAGATTGAGCCGGCCAGATTCAAGTCCGCCGTATTTCAATTTTCTGCCATGCGACAACCACAATTCTCACGTTTCACACCATCTATTTGGAGCACACATGGGACAAGGCGGGCGCATTCGTGTTAATAATGGCACTGAGTATCAATTGAATTTGATTCACATACACTCATATCAAATGAACAGCTGGGATGGCTCGTTCCCTGCGACAATCCTTCCTTACACTACGACTGGCGGCATGTACGTCGAGTTTGAAGAAGGCGTGTTCAAGACTCTTTCCGATTGTGCAGGAGAAGCCATATATGCTATTGGAGACACTGGTGAGAACCTCAATATATCTGTCAGCGCCAGCCATAATGAGCGCTGTCTTTGGGGTGGATTAGGGGCGCATTCCACATATGGATTATATACGGATCCCGCCAATGCTAAGCTAGGGTGGGAACATGATGGCGTAGTAGATCTCACGTTGCACGTAGTCGCCACTTCAATAAATACGGAGACCTAAAATGGGACAAGGCGGATTTTTGGTCATTAACAACAGTACTTCTCTGCGATTAAATCGCGGCCATATACATTCGTACCAGATGAACAGTTGGGATAGTTCTTTTCCTGCGACCATCGAGCCCAATTCTTCCACTGGCAAATTATATGTGGAGTTTGAAGAAGGCGTATTCAAGAAGCTTTCCGACTGTGGCGGCGAAGTCGTGTATGCGATTGGCGATACTGGAGAAGTTCTCAATGTATCAGTCAATGCCAGCAATAATGAGCGCTGTCTTTGGGGAGCACTCGGGGGACCATCTACCCATGATCTATCTACAGATCCAGCAAATTCAAAACTTGGTTGGGTGCATGATGGAAGCGTCACCCTAACGCTTCGCACAGGCAAGTCAGTAACTCCTACAGACTGGATGAAACTAATTGACGACAATACATCCATCGCTAGACTCTCTATTCCGGGAACACACGATTCAGGGGCAATGTGCGAGCCCTTTCCTGGCACAGCGAAGACGCAAGATAAAACCCTCGCCGAGCAACTCCAGCTTGGCGTACGGTATTTTGATATCCGTTGTTCTGTAAGTAGCGAGGGGACCTCGCTTTTGGTATTCCACGGCGACGGATCTTATGCAATCTATCAACACCTCAATTTCGATGATGTTCTTAATTGTTTCAATAATTTTTTGGGTGCACATCCAAGCGAATTCTTGTTGATGCGCCTAAAAAATGAAGAAGGCGACCGACACGATACATTTATTTCTCTTTTTGAAAAGTACTGCGCAGGTCAAGTCGATTGTTCCACAAGGAAATCTGGACTATTCTGGAGCAATCCAGACGCCACGCCCCCCACATCATCTCGCATTCCCACGTTGGGTGAAGTGCGCGGAAAAATTGTTTTGTTGCAAAATTTCAACAATGACGCAAATAACTACACTGCAATTAGCCGCCTGCAGTACGATTCGACTGACATCTTGCTGATCCAAGATAATTATGAAGTCGGATCACCCAATTCCAAATGGGTGGATGTTTCTGATTTTTTGATGCGAAAAGATATGGATAATCTCAATAAGCAAAGTTTAAATCGCAACAAGCTTTGGCTCAACCATGCGAGCGGATACACAAAGTCGCTTGTGGGGATCCCTCAAATCCCAGACGTTGCAAACTATGTCAACCCACGATTGCTGGTGTATTTCAATAGTGCCAATAATCAACCTCACGGAATTATCGCCATGGATTTTGTAAGTGAGGATCTCTCTCGAAATATCTATATGAAAAACACATGGGCTAATAACTAGCCAACATCAGGGGAAACCGATGGAGTTGTGTTTGATGCGGGTGTCAATTTGTATGCGAAGGCAGGATCCATGCCAACAGGGACAAGTAGCACATCCTGCCCAGCTGAAGCAGTCGCTGCAGCGGCGTCGATTGTTGCTTTGCCTCAAGGCCGACGGATTGATGCCGTATCGCTGTTTGGCGCACCGCAGCAGGTAGCAAGCACTCCATTGGTTGCATATTGGCACTCATCACTCGGGTCTCCCCAGACTATGTCGGGGATGCCTCCAATGGCGATCTTCTCGAACTGCATGACGTGTTCCTCGTGCGGATATGGACCTGGTGCTTTTCCAGAATCTCGTCGCCGTTCTCCAGTCTTTCTCCGGTCGCGATCCATCCGTTCCTTCGGTAGAAGCCATGAGACCGGCTATTTGGATCAGAGGAGCACGCGAGCCAGACTCGCGAATGGCCGCGCTCGGACAATTCTTGGACCACCTGCGTGAGCATGGACAGGCCGATGCCCTTGCCTTCATGCTCCGGGAGGACCGCGAGCACGATCACCTCGCCCGTCCCAGTGTCGCCACTGCAGAATCCGACAACACGCTCTTCGTGTTCGCACACGAAACCGACGAACAGGCCAGATTCGAGACCGTCGGCGATGCTTTGGGGTGTGATCCCCCATTCGACGAGTTGCTGCTTGGAGATCGCATTCTGACGGGTGGCGGATCTGACGCGATACAGATCGGGAATGTCCCGCGATTCCGTCGCCCGGATCCGATATACGTCATTCATTACGGCGTTCTCGATATTTTTCTGGGTAGTTCGGCAAAATCCATGTCTGCGCTTTTCAAGGCGATCAGATGCATTTACAGGTGCTATTGCAGGTGCATCAACAGATGCATCACCGTCCTTCCCGTCAGGGAAGGACCACGCGCAAGACCAGGAGACTGGCGCCTGCTGCCAGCAGCAGGAGGGGCGCGTAGCCGGCGCCTGGGCAGAGCTTGCAGGTGCCGTAGTAGAGCAGGTAGGCCGGGATGATGATCAGGTCGACTCGGCCGATGGTGCGGTAGAGGCTGCGGAGGAAGCGGTTCAGGAGGTCGCGGTGCGACGTGGCCCAATTACGCATGATGCGCAGCCGCTTGACCGTGGCACCGAGAAACAGGTAGGCGATGAATACGCCTGAGCTCGCGCCGAGGAAGGACTGGGGCAGGATGCAGCCAATGGCGCACGCGAGTGCGGTGATGGCATGGTGAGCGACATAGGGGCGATTGGCCCAGACATCGTCCATGATGAACATGTCGAAAACCATCGCGGTCACCGCCATGCTGCAGGCCGCACGCATCCCCAACGCGCCGAACCCCGCGATATCGGTGAAGACGAAGAGGATCTGGCTGACAAGGAGAAGCAGGACGAAAAGCCCGAGGTGGAGCCTGTTGCCATAGCCCAGGCGGATATGTGCGATAGGGCTGTTGCGGGGCTTCATTCAGGCCACTTACTAACCGGATCCGACCAGTCCCATTGACGTCGTAGAAGACGAACGCGCCTTTCGGCGGCGTTCTCGATGTGGGATTTCAAAGGCCGCACTTCTTGTATGTCACAAGCGACATCCCGTCGTCCCGCTTGCCGGGTTCGATGGAGACGGGGCGGAATTGTCTTCCAAGAACGAGTCGTTGCATTCTGGTGTTGTCTGCAAAGACCGTGGCCGCAATGGCCTTGAAGCCCAGCCTGGAGGCGGCATCGATGGCATGGTCAAGAAGGCTGGCGCCAATCGATTTGCCCTTGTAGTCCGGATGAACACCCAGTCCGAGGATCTCGGCGCCATCCAGCACATCGTATTTCGCGACAAGGATGCCCGCGATGGCGTCTTCCTTCAGGAAATAGAAGTACCTGAACGGCCCCTTCTCGTCGGTGCTTTCCAGCCAGGCGCGTATCTGCTCGTCGGAGAACGCGATGAACGTGGATGACAGAAAGGGAAGATTGTCAGGGTGATTCCAGATGCTGGAGTACGCCGCGAGGAACAGCTGCTTCTCCTCGGGGGCGGCATCGTTGCGGATGGATTTGATCATGAGTTTGCTGTAGGTTCGGGGTTTCATGAGACTGTGATCGTAGTGATCGAATTGTCAGAGAATACAACTCGTCATCGCACCTTACATCATCCTAGATGGTGTCCGCAGTCTTCGGGCGGGAGAACGCGCAAGCCCAGGCTCCGAGGCTGATCCAAGCCAGCAGGAGTGCCGTGACGAAACGGATCCACGTGAACCAGAAGGGGATTGGAATCTCCAGACGAGGTGCGGGAGGCAGGAGCAGGACATCGGGCTCGCGGCCAGGCGGGAGGAGGAGGTCGTCGCGCCACCACTTGGGGACTTCCGGTGTGGTGTCGGGCCACGAGAAGAAATGGGCCTCGTCGCGCAGGAAGGCGGCGCGGACCTTTCCGCTCCGGGCATCGAACTGGACGAACTCCTTCCGGCTGGTCTGCGCGAATCCGGAGCATCGGACGCTGTCCCAAGCCACGATGGGCGGCGATCCGTCGCCATCCAGTGCGACAGTTTTCGTCAGCCTGCCGCCCTTGAACATGTCGAGCCGTCCGATGGGGCCGCCAGGCAGCGATACGACGACCTTGTGATCACGATCGTCGCAAACGAGTCCGGAATCGGTGGTCCGGTAGGGGATGCCCGGGATGGGGTGGATCACAGGGTTTCTCGGGATCCAGGCTTCAAGCATGCCCGAATCCTGGCTCCGTCGCAGTCTGCCGATCCGATCCCAGGCGGTTTCGTGCGGAAGCGGAACCATCCACGCGGCGGCGAGCGAGAGCATGGCCATCGCGAGTTTGACGCGCCACGAGGTGGGGAAGAGGACGAAGGAGCGGATGGCCGCGCCCACCACCACGATCCCGAGCAGGATCATCGAAATACCGATCGCCCTCGGGAATTGGATCCAACCCCGTGAGGGGACCTTCCACTCGGTGACGGTATCGGGAACCACCACATCGTGGAACCTTCCCGTCTTCCCATCGACGAAGTACCACAGGCCCGTCCAGGTGCGTCCGAACAACGCGCAGTGGTCGGGATCGTGCGCCAGCTGAGAGAAGACATTTTCCGACGCCTCCCCGTCGGGAAGCATCTGGCCTTCGAAGCAATCGAGGCAAGGGCAACGGAAGCCGCGGATGCCTCCGAGCAGATGGGCGCGGCGCATGCGGCCCAAGATCTCGTTCCCCCGCGCCACCGCGAACACGGTGATGGGGTTCAGGAAGTCGGCAAAAGTCCTATAGTTCATCCCTCCCGTGCGAGGGGTTTCCGGCCACTGCCGCGGCTCGGGTGCGACGGTTCCCGTGTCGTTAACGCGACGCGACATCCACTCGATCCATTCCGCATTTGTACGAGGCGTGGTCGATGTGGCACTCGCGGAGGAGCCCATCATCCAGCCTCGGGGCCCATTTCCTGCGGCGTTTCTCGTTCGCTTGATCGCGGGCAATCCGCCGCTGTAGCCATCGCCGAGCCAACCCTCCGACCGCGGGATCTCCAGGCTGTCGCGGAACAGGCTCTCTGCCAACGAATCGGCGTGGAATGTTCGCCCGACCACGAAGGCCCGCGAGGTGTCCTTGCAACGGATCGCGTGGAAGTCCCATCCGGTCCAGCTCGCACCATCGATCGAGATGCGGATCAGCCGGGGAGGACTCGAACGAACGCAGGCCGAGGCCGGCTGGGGACTCGCAAAGATGCCAGCGCAAGCGAGGAGAGCGAGTGCTCTTCGGTTCGCGTGGCGAGTGCTTGTGCAGCGGAGGATCACTGCGCCTGTTGGCTGAACCAGGTGACGAAGGCGTCGAACTGCTTCGCGTTCGCCTTCGCCCAGAGAGAAAACTCGGACCTCGAGGCGCCGGAGAACGCGTAGCGGGCGAATGGGACCTGGAAGCGATGCTTCACCACGTCGGCGTAGAACGACTTCATGTCGTTTTCTGTCTTCGATTCGGCGAACGTCTCGATGGCTTTCACGCCCATGTACGAGAGGTAGTCGTAGCGCGACACCGATTCGCTCCCGATCCACTGGCCGCCGATGGAGTCGTGGGCGGCGTACAGGGCGAGCGAGAGTCGGAACACGTTGTTCTCGGCCGCGTGCGCGGTGGAGTCGGGCGAGAAATGGATGACCATCGAATCCTTGCTCGTCTTGCGCGCCAGTCCGTGCCACTCGGCGTAGAACCGCTGTTGCAGCGTGCTCGCGCGTTCGCTGGGGCGCGCGATCGCCAGGTAGTAGAGCCCGTACGCCGTGCCCTCGGCCGCGGTTCCGGACAGACTCGAGAGGATGCTCGCCATGTAGTACGACGACTCGTGCGTGCGCGTGTGCGCAGCACCCTTCTTCGCGAGGATCAACGCCGAGTCGACCACACCGCGGCTGTATTTGCAGATGGCGTAGTTGTAGTACAGCTGGGACGACTCCGGATTATGCCGGAGCCCGAGCGCGTAGACGCTGTCGGCCTGGGCGGGGCGTTTCATCTCGTCGTACAGGTTCCCTAGCAGCACGAACGCTCCATCGTTCCCCTTCGTCTGCAGCCGCAGAGACGCGTTGGAATAGGCGATGGCGCTGTCCCTGATCCCCTTCGCGGAAAAGGAGTAGGCCATTTCGTAGAGGGGCACGTGGCTCGTGGGATCCAGTGCGGACGCGCGCGCATAGGCGGCGATCGCCTTGTCGTACTTCCCCGCGTCGTGGAACGCCATGCCCGCCTTCAGTTCCTCCTCGTAGCTCGCCGCGAAGGAACTCGACAGCGCCAGCAGCACTCCGATCCAGGCTCGACCAACGAGGCCTGCACGGGCATCAGACTTGGGACTCATTCGATCCTCCACTTCACGGCGTTCTCAAGTTGGGTTCTGCTGGGTAGCAGTCAGCGCTCAGGGTAGTTTTCTGGGTAGCGTTCTGGGTATGTTCGGGGAGCAATCCATGTCCGCTACGGTGACCTGGGAAGTACAGCCAGGAAGTTCAAGATCCAGTCGGTCGTTTTCTCCGACATCACCTCCGACATTTTCTCCGAACTGGTCGCTTCCTCCGACATTTCCCCCGACATCGGCCCTGAGCCGAGCTTCTCGACTCAGTTCATCTCCAGGATCGACTGGTCGTAGGGCTCGAAGCTGTCGTACAGGCGGATGGCGTACCCCATGGGCTCCCAAGCGGCGCGGATCTTGGGCAGGCCCGATCCGGCGCGCTCTCCCAGGCCCAGCTGCAGGAACAACTGGTGCAGAGTGCGGTTGCGGCAGTCGCTCTCGCCCCCCTGGAGGGCGTGCTCGGCAGGCACGCGCAGGGTGCCGGGATTGCGGAACACGAAGCCGTCGGGCCGCTTCTGGATGCGGATGGAAGCCCGGTCGGAGGTATCGGCGTGGACCAGGGCATTGACCAGCGCTTTGCGCAGGGCCTTGTGCTGGGGAGTGTCGTCCTGGCGCGTGATGCCTTCCATGACGAAGGGCACCTTGAGGTCTGCCATCAGGCGCGGGGCGACCTTGCGGTAGAAGTCGTAGAGGTTCCCGCTCCAGGTGCCGTCGGGCACGATGCGATCGATCCAGCGGGTCTCGCCATCGTCGAAAACAGGAAGCTCCTGGTAGTCCAGAAACAGAAGAGGAGCCGCTTCCAGCACGGCTTGTCCCTGCCCGAACATGAGGAGTCCCGCGAGGGTGAAGCCTTCTTCGCCCGAATCGCGACCCTTGCGCCAGCAGCCGTTCACGCGCAGGAAATCGAGATCATCGAGAGCTGTCCAAGGATGGTCGAGCTTGAGGCTCGCGAAGTGGTTGCGGTAGGCGCGCAGCGAATCCAGGGCGAGGTCGGACAGCTCGAACCCCTTGAGGATGCGCGTGTCGCGGCTGTCGTCGACCTGCTCGGCGAGCATGCGCCGCACCACGTCGTCGTCGCACTTGCGGTCGCCGTCGTTCAGTCGTCGGTAGGTGTTCCCGAGCGGATTGCCTGCCAGATGCACCGGCTTCTGCTTGCGCGTGGCCGCAGGCACCCGCACCTCGATCAGACATTTTCCGTCAATACTGACGATGCGCACGTCGCGATCGGAAAGAAGATTGCAACTGACCTTCCCGCTTTCGAGGGTATTGAAGAGGTCGGCGAGAGGAGTACAACTCCTTCCGGCCGCATTCCTCGCTGGGCGATCTGACGCTCGACGAGTTCACGGCAACATTCGACAACCAAACATCGCTCGTGGGAGCGTAATCTTCAACAAGAACTCATATCTCCCTGGATCAATTGTGCATTGACGAATCCCCCAATTGAATGGAGACTAACCGCAAGGCCTGCTCAAGACGTTCTCGATGCGTATTATGGAGTTTCTGTACGCCGATCTCACGTGACATAGAGGCAATAGCCGCCTCACCACGCTTTCCCTGATCGAATGTTATGCGAGCCAGGGATGACAATTCCTGTATTGCGATTTCTGGGATCGATCGAAAGCTTGTTTCCGTTGGTTTTCGGAAAGCGATTGGGAAGTCGGCATCGCTCTTGTTTGCCCAAAAGAACGTTCCAATCTCCTCAGTGGTTGTACCGTGATTGAGCAGGGCAATTGACGTGATCGTTTCAACAATCCGAGCTCCTGCTCGCTGAAACCCATGTGCTCGGGCGATTTTTCGGACAAGAATCTCGTCGCGGATCGGCGCCTCGGCGTGGAGGATGTTTGCGATCATGGTGGCGAGGAAAGACTCGTACTGAGGCGAGTAGAACGATTCAGGATCGATCGAACCCGTCAAGGACGACAAGTCGGCTTCGCGGAAGAAGCCATCGCCTTGCTTGGGCGAGTCGGATTCCGGGGTCTCTGGAGTGAGAATTTCTTCTATCTGTATCGCGGGTTCTGCAGTACGTCGATTTCTGTCCTTCTCAAGAAGGTCGGTCAATCGAGTATGAATAGATTCTAATGTGCCGACACGATTGATCCACCAATCGGTGGACCAGATCCGTAGGATTTCCCACCCTAATCCACGAAGGACTTGTTCGCGCAACTTATCGCGATCTCTGGCGGTAGCCGAGCTGTGGTAGGTGGCGCCATCGCATTCAACTCCAGCCAGGTACAAACCCGGTGCGTCGGGATGAACCACCGCAAGATCGATGCGGAAGCTGGAAATTCCGATCTGGGTGTGAACCTTCCAGCCCTTGAGGCTGAGGGCCTGTGCGACAGATGCCTCAAAGGGACTATCGAAGTCGCGACCCGTCGGTGCGGACGTTTCTGCAAGTGCTTGGCTGCCGCGTTGAGCGAACTCGAGGAAATGCTTCAGGTCTCGAACGCCAATGGCTTGGGTGCGCGAGAGGTCCATTTGTTCTGGCCTCAAGGTGGAGAAAATCTGCAACTCGTACCGAGCGCGAGTGATGGCCACGTTGAGTCGGCGTTCGCCTCCATCTCGATTCATTGGGCCGAAGTTCATCGAAACTGCGCCCGTCAGGTCCGGACCGTAGGTGATCGAGAAGTACATGATGTCGCGCTCGTCGCCTTGGACGCTCTCGATGTTTTTGACAAAAATCGGCTCGAATTCAACGTCGTCGAAGTAGGGTTCGATGGAAGGGTCGCGCCGCCGTTCCTCATCGAGCAGGTTTTCGATCAGCCGTTGCTGTTCGGAGTTGAAGGTGACCACTCCGATGGTCTTGCGGCTGTTGCGGAAATCCTTCGATTTCAATCTGGCGACAAGATTTGCCACAAGCGCTTTCGCTTCCGGTTTGTTGGTGCGTGCTCCTCCCTTCTCATAGACTCCTGGAACAATATAAAGGGTCACTGCTTTGTCCGGGTTCACAGGAGAAGGGAATGTCACCAAGTCGCCGCTATAGTAGCGGTGGTTCGAGAATGCGATGAGACTTTCGCTGCGGCTTCGATAATGCCAATTGATGTTCAGGGTCGGGAGGTTGGATCCCATGCATTCATCGAGAATGCTTTCCAGATCGCCTTCCACGTCTTCGTCGTCTAGATCGGATTCGGCTCGATCGAAGAAATTTGTCGGAGGCAATTGCTTCGGATCGCCCACCATGACGATTTGACGACCGCGTGCCATGGCACCAACCGCATCCCACACGGGAATTTGCGAGGCTTCGTCGAAAACGACAACATCGAAGTTCGAAACGTCGGCGGATAAATATTGAGCAATAGACAGCGGGCTCATCAACAGGCAAGGACTGAGTTTGGCCATTGCGTTTGGAATGGACGTCATCATCTCCCGCAGGGGCATGTGGCGCTTCTTCTTGTTAATTTCGCGACGCAGTATGCCCCATTCTGCATCGCGTCCAACTTCCTCTGGTGTTGGGATTTTTGCGCACAGGCGTGCCCGAACCAAATTGCTTGTTAATTCGGTGAAGCGTTCGTCCAGCTCGCGGAAATCTTCGATCCGACGTTCATGTTCTGCGGAAACGAATTTTCTGATGACGTCATCCTGGTCGACGATGGCATGCAACCACCACCGGGAGTAGTTCGCATCGAACACTTTTCGTGCATCCGCAACACGTACGCGCCCGTTCATGATTTCCGCTGCAAGCGAACCTAGTCCGACATCCTTCGCGTCGTTCCAGCAGCTTTTCCAGGCACACCAGGATCGCAAACTGCTCAAGTTGTCGATCATCCCTGTCAGGAATTGTTCCATTCCCGTAAGACTTGCGTCATGAAGTTGGACGGTGTGTGCTGGGCTGAACATGGCAACGGCTGCCAATGGATCGAGGATGCTCAAGCCGTCCATCGATGATATGAACAATTCAATTTCTGTCATGAATGGACTGGATGGATCGCATGCTTGCGAACCTTCCGAGAACAAGCGATGAAGGCATTTACTGAAGGCTGCCGTCTGCTCGGACACGGCTTCCAAAGCAGTATTCAATCTTTCGACGGCGGTACCGATCAAGCATCCGAGTTCCAATTCCTTTGGAAGAGTGTCCAAGCCATTCCAAAGTCCAAAGGTTTCATTCTCCAGATGGGCAAGCGAGCCGATACGAACTTCGACCTCCGATCGGTTTTTCAAGACCTGGAATTCGTTCGCGAGCTCCATTCCATATTCACCTTGAGACACCTGCAAGTGCTCCCGTTGCAAGGTTCCACGAGTCGGAATTTGTCTGCGATCTTGGTAAAAGTCGAGCACAGCACGGAGTGGATCGATAGCGGTGTGTTTGCCGGTCCACAATCCCTTGGTCGCATCTTGCAGGAAGCTCAACGCGGACAATCGTTCGTCGATTTGTCGCCACTCGCGAAGCAGTTCGAGTTGTTTGGACAAGGTGTCGCCGCAAAGTCCGCGTTCAATAGGTCCCAATCCGACATCGTGCCAATCGCATTCGGCAAGCGCGGCTCTTAAGGAGATTTGAAAAGCAATGGCGCTTTGAACCGCTTCTTCACGACTGTTGACGCCATGCCACACTTCAGAGGCAGCGAGTCCTGGATCAAGGGCGGCGATTTCCTTGGACAATTCTCGAATCGTGACCAAGCCAGGAAGATCGCGAGATGGATCGGGAAGCCCCGCGCCATCCATCGCAGATTCCAGAACCTTGCGGATTTTCTGTTTTCCAATCCAGGAAAGTGGCCAGACAAGATTTGTCGCTTTCTTCCAGTTTGCAAGCAGTTGGTGGGGATTCAATTGCTTCGTGGCAGGGCTGTAGGAAACCGAAAGCGCCTTTGTCGTGGTTGTGGTTTCTTCAAGAAGCTTGGCTCCTTTCTCGATGATTGCTTGGGAATCGGGGTGCCATGGGCGCAAGGATTGGATCAGTGTTTTACGACGCTCCAGTAGACTCAATCCTTCATCGACCATGCGAAGGGTTTCCGGGGACCAACCGGTTGGGAGTGCATCGTTGATGGCTTGATGCTGCTTGAGAAGATCTTCTCCATGGTGGAGTTGACTCAACACGGCCGCGCGGTCGTTACGCAGCACATACCGCCAGTTATGACATTCGCTTTTGGCGACAAGTTTTGCAAACTCAAGCAAAACTTCGCGATTGTCCCTGCCTGACGGAATTCGGTTCAATTCCAGAATCTCGAGAAACCGTTTGAACCCGACCTGGGCTTTCAGTACCGCATCGCGTGCGGCTTGCAACGACTCGCTTAGTTCGTTCTGGAAACGGAGCGACCAGTCGCTTTGGCCCACAGCTTGAAGGGTATGTGTGGATGCCGGACCAAGTCCAATCGCCAAAGCGTTGACTTCCATCCTCCGGATAAGCTCGTGCAAGGTGTCGAGATTGGCGGGAGAGTGGTGCTCCGCGGAAGGCCATGAGATCTCGATGCGCGGGAGATCGACTCCTGAAACACAATTGCCGATGGCCTCGTGGATCGACATGCCATTTGTTCGTCGTGCATGGAGGCGCTCGACGTAAAGGTTCAGTTCTCCCCTGAGTTTGAAAAGACGGTCGGCTTCGGCCATCCAGGCTTGTGTATCAAGTACTCCTTTGGATTCCCAAGACTTGTTCAGCTGCGAGATGATCTCGATCTTCTTCGCTTTGTTGGAATGGATTTCAAGACAGAATTCGGCGAGTTGAACCGCCTTCAGGCGTCGATGTACAACTTCCAGAGCCGCGATTTTCTCGGCAACGAACAGGACGCGTTTGCCTTCTGCCAGGCATTGGGAGATGATGTTGGTGATGGTCTGGCTCTTTCCCGTTCCGGGTGGGCCAATCAATACGAAGTCCTTGCCTTTGGCTGCTGCCATCACGGCTGTCAATTGTGAGGAGTCGGCGGGCAGTGGACAGAAAACGTCTTTTGGCTGATAGTCGTTGTCCAAACGGTGTGCATCTGGGAATGAAATTCCTGCGGGGAAGCGCTCTCGGGGAGTTTCGAGCAGATGCCTCACAACAGGATTCTGACAAAGCTGTTCGGTCCGCTCGGTCAGATCCTTCCACATCAGGTATTTGGAGAAGGAAAACGTGGAGAGAACCACGTCTTCGGAAACTTCCCAGCCCTTGATTTCCTTGATTCTAGAGGCGATCGATTTCCAGATTCCGGCGATCTCCAGACCGGACTCGTCCTTGGGCAATTCGCCATCCGCCACCGGAAAAGTGATCTTGAAGTCTTGGCGAAGCATTTCCAGAAGAGTCGGATTGAACCGGGGTTCATCTTCGTGGATTGACAAGGTGAAGCCTGAACGAACGCTTTTGCGTTCAAGGGTCACGGGAATGAGAATCAGTGGTGCGCGATGCTTGACAGTGTCGCTGCCGGATTTTGTCCAAACCAGAAAGCCCAATGCCAGATACAGGGTGTTCGCGCCACCTTCTTGGAGATTGGTCCGGGCGTTCCGGTAAAGCTCCAGCAACCGAGATTCCAGCTCTTCCTTGCCTACATCGATGAAGACTTCGTTTCGGGTCAGAGCGTCGAGTGCGTGCTCCTTGAGGAGTTCGATCCGTTCGCGAGCTTCGAAGATGGCCTTGTCGCGCGCATCATCGCCTTCGAGCAATGCGGGGTGGGGAAGAAGTTTGATGAACTGGCCGTCGGAAAGAATGTCTTCCAGCGCGCCAGGATTTGGCGTATCAAGTTTCAACGACTTCTTGCTTGGTCGGAAATTCAGAAGATTGTTGCGCAAGGACAGATCGAGAAGCTTCCGCTGCCATCGACTCAGTCGGTCTTGAGGCACCAGGTTCTCGGGATCGCTCGTGCTTTGGGCATCATCGTCGGGAAGGTCGGGAGCCTCCTCGAACTGTGGCTCCTGCGAGATCAACGCTTCGATTTGTGAGGCGACAATGGTGGCGTCGTGATGAGAAAGTGGCTTGATCCGATGACGGCGAGCCCGCCGTACATCCACCGCCAACTCGAACTCGTCGTCCTTCTCTTCCGCGAGTTGACTCTCACCTCGTTGGACAGCGTAGGAGAAATTGGGAACGGGTCGCCCTGTGACAAGAGTGGTCTCGAAAGCGATCAGTTCCTTGAGTTTCAATCGCTTCCGCAGGGCCGTGACATCGTCAACCGTGGTCGTTGAGAAATCCTCGGCCTTAAGCCAAACTCCGACGAACGCGTGCCCCTTGGTGCAGATCAGCAAGGGGTTCAGCCCAGCCTGCTCCAACGCCGCAGCAAACAACAACGACAAATCCAAACAGGTGCCCAATCGCGATTCCAAAATCTGTCCAGGAGTGCGAACCTTTTGGCCTTGCGTTTCAAAACTCGCAGGAGGTAAGGCGTAATCGAGTTCCAATCCTGCAATCGCTGTCCATATTGCGGAAGCGATCTCCCAAGTGTGCTTGGAGCCGCTTTCATAACCGTTGATGGCTCCACTCTTGCCATTCCCTCGAAGCGTCTCGGCGGCGCTCTTCAACAGCCGATCGATCACCACATCGTTAGGCTGCACAAAAGCCGCCAACAGGTCGGGTAGCTGCGAAAGCCCGCCCCACTGGGTCCGTGGCAACAGCTCGACCACTTTCTCGAGCCTAGCCAATTCCTTCCCGCCCTCTCCTGCCTCCCGAACCATAAAGACGGCCGTAGCCTTCTCCGCCTCGGCCAAACTGGAGAACAGCGGCCCATCCAACTTCAAATCCAAATCCTGGATCGAACACGTGCCATTCGCCCGAAGCCCATCCACCCGCCAACTCCGACTCTTCAAAAACGGAGGGAATGTCTCAATGGAGAGCTCCAGTCCACCCCATTCCTGCTCCGTCTCATTAACCAGCCGCAACTCCCTCAAACAAGGGATCGAATTCTGAAAATTCGCCAAGTTGACCTTCTCAGCCAGAGAAACCTCAATTTTCAATGCTTGCGAGGTCATCATTTTAATCCTTTAGTAAAAATTCAATTAGCTATTAACTATGGATTTGCAGATGTCAAGGCGATCTGTTTGCGCCCAACGGACCCTGTTTATATTGTTTTGGCGTAGCCAAAATCAATATGAAACGGGGTGGCTAGGTCGATTCGATTGATTTACAGCCTTAACGGATCATTTTTTTGTAGTGATCTTCATATCCAGTTTCCGCAAACACCAAACGAAAACCTTCTCTGAATGCGTCATAATCAAATTCTTTAATATCGAAAATGTTTTGCGCAAGCGAATGCGATTCTCTGTTGATGTACCGTAAAAACGCTTGAAATTTTGCATCCTTTAATGATGGTTTCTGAAAAGTATTATTGAGATCGCTTCTTTCTACAAATTCAAAGAAATATTCGATAATGTTTCGCATGCAATTTGCAATTAGCGCGGATGGCTGATCCTTGTCTTTTATGACTTGCCAATATGTCTGGTAGTCATTTTGAACTTCATTGTGACTCATCGCGAGAATCTGAGAGCCATTTGAGTTTTTGGAAATTCGAAACAGTTTTTGATACAGCTCGCGATCTTGGGGCTTCATAAAGCTTAAATCGTAGAAGAAATATAAGCTATGCGTTAATATGAAAACTTGCTCGTATTCACTTTTGGGTGAAGTGAAGTTCGATTTTATCAGTTGACTAATATTGAAAACGTAAATATGTGAAAGCGAGGAAATGGGATCATCAATAACGATAACTTTCTTGCTTGCAGTATCGGTTTCGCTACGTTTTCCTTTGCACATTTCTATAAAATACAGGAAGCTGATGATCATCTTTTCGCCTTCGCTAAGCGAAACGAATGTATTTTCGCTTTCTCCGGGGCGAACGATTCTATATAAATTTCCTTCGTGGTTTTTTATTGCGAAACTATCAATTCCAAGATCCGCGAGACCATTTTCAATGTTTCTTACTGCTGCGCTGATGTTTATTGTTTTTGCTTGTTCAGCCTGAAGTTTTGCTCGTAGCGTTTCACTGCTTTGATCAATCGCTGCAATTTCCTTCTTTATCGAATCAATCAACGTGGATGCGGCTGCATAATCCTCTTTGAATTGAGATATCATTTTATCAAATTGCACGCGCATAAGAAGCCAAAACTTTGTCTTTATGTCTGCAAGTGCCTTTGCTCTGTTTTTGACTTTACCGTTCTGAATGCGGATTTTTTCGTTTATCCCGCCAATTATTATATTTGTTTCGGAAACCAATTCTCTAGCACTTGTGATTTTGATAATCCCGCTTGGGAATTGAATTTTGCGCTGGATAAGTCGGACGTTGCTCTCAAATAGTGCTTTAATCTTCTCAATATTCAAAGCTATCCTAGAAAACTCATCTGTTACTGAAGGAAGAGACTCGATTTTATTGTAAGTAGGGATGAATGAAGACCTGCGCACGTAATCATGATATATAGCATTAAGTGCTGCGATATCCTCTTCGTATGATTTATCGTATAGTTTAAGCAGCTCTGATATAAATGCTTTGGTAATGGACTTTTCTTGACAAAACGGGCAAGATTGTGGATTTTCATCCTCCGGAGTCAAATTGATGTACTTTTGACCTAATCCAACCCAGTCAGAATTCCCGATCTCATCAATAGTTTTCGAAAGCGTACTGTCCTGATTTCCAACGATAACCCTTGATAATAACGGCGATTCTACGATTGCTTTGTCATCATATTGGATTTCGAGTAATTCATCAATTGTTTTGATGTTATCGCCAGAAATCGAGGCAACGTCATCTTTCAAGGATTTTATGTCGAATGAATGCTCGGCTTCAGGTTTTGCGATTGCTGCAATATGTGCGAATAAAGTATCTTTACGTTTTAGGCCCTCAAGACAGTATTCTAAAACTCGATCGCCACCCGAATATTTAGTCTTAATTTCCCATACATCCTCTTTAGATTTTTCAACTAATTCTTCAAGCGTCCTTTCGCTATCTTTTAGACGCAGAAGTGTTTCGTCTTTAGTCTTATCAATTTCTTTTTGTTCATTTGATAACTGCTTAATTGCTTTCTCTGCATCTGTATTTCGTTGCGAAAGGGTGAAGATCCCTTTTAAATCATCACTTTCATAAAAATTTTCCAGGACGAATTTTTGATTATACACAAGTATTTGATGCGAAGAATCTATTCCTTCAATTGAGCAGTGCGTATAATCAGGATCTAAAGGATTTAGCAGAAAATTCGACAATGTACTTTTTCCCGTTCCATTGAGGCCGTAAATCAAGTTGACCTTTTTGTCGGTTTCAATCACTGCTTTGGATTTGTAGCTAGCGATTTTGTCGATCGAAATTTTAGTGATCATTTTGTGCGGCCTTGATTGGGATTCTTATTTGAAGGGGTGTTGTAAGATTTTGTTCTAAATGAAAATGATTTTTCAGCCTCGCAGATGTGCCTAACAGATCATTACCCGCAATTCCGCATAACACGCTTTCCTGCGTATTGTCGACGCGCGCATTCATCCGCGTACCGGTGCGGCCCAAGTCCGTTCGGACCCCGGCATGAACGGGGTACAGGAGGGAATGCGCTGTTGCTTGGGGCAGTGTGGTCACGGTTCTGGGGCTCCCGTGGGGTGTCTATTCGGAATCTAGGCATGGTTCCCGAGGAGCGGGAAGGAAAACGACAGGAAGTGTCGATCTGGGACGGGTTTCGACTGAATCGGCGGCAGTGATCGCATCGGCCAGCGGGCGTGACCCGCATGGGCCGGGACCCCGCAGCGCAGGGCGCGAGGAGGCCCGGTCCCGGAGGAGGCGCGCAAGACGGAGGCGAAGAGGCCGAGGAGCGCCTCCGGAGGGATAGCACGCGGCGGGCCCGCCCTCGTGGCAGAAATCGGCGCGGGCGGGCACGGGACGCCTAATCGTACGTCCGGCGACCTGCCTTTGCCTTGTCATCCATCTGTTCAACCCACCTGATCGAAGCGTCCTTCAGGAGGGGGACATTCCAACGAGTGAGCGATCAGGGCGTCGGGAGTTTACGGCCTTCGGACCGCTCGATCCCCATCGATGCTTCCGCTTCGCGCAGGGCGTCCTCGTACTCGGGGGTGGCGTGCAGGGGGAGCAGCCGTTCCTGGAGAAGGCGGCGGGCGGCTTCCGGGTTCTCCTTGGGGCGCAGCAGGATCTGGATGGTCTGCCAGAGGGCGTCCTCGTCGGAAGCTTCGATGGACAGAATCTGTTCGTACTTGACGAGGGCCAGGTCCCATTCCTCGGCGATCACGAGCGACTGGGCCCAGAGGCGCAGGGCTTCGCGGCGGTGCTCGCCGGCCACCAGGAGGCGCAGGCGGGCATTGCACTTGTCGAGCATGATGTGTGCGCGACGCTCGTCGCCTTCGGCGATGGTGTCGATGGCGAGGCAGAGATCTGCTTCGATGGCGGCGAGTTCTTCAGGCAGTTTCGTATCCACAGTGGAGGGGAAAGGTACTCGACTGGGGCCTCGAGGGGATGTACCCTTGAGGTGTGGATGTTCGCTCTCTGACCCGCCTCGCGGTTTTGACCGCGCCTCTTCTCGTGCCCGTGCTTGTCCGTGCGGACCTTTCCGAGCCTTTGCCCGAGTGGTGGGCGGTTCCGGTGTCGCATCCCGAAGCGGTCGCTCGTCCCGATGTGGGACTGCCTGGTCAGCCCGAGACGGCCCAGCCCATCTCCGACATGGCGGCCCAGGGTGGCGCGTACACGCGCGTCTTTCTGGGGTTCGTGCCGCAGGATGCCCATTCGGAGCGCTATCAATGGGCCCGGCGCTCCACGCGCTTCGGGCTCGAGACCGTCGTGGGCATTCCCGGGGGGCTTGCCGTCGGCATCGACGCCATCGACGATCAGGTGATCCACCGCGTCGAAGGCGAGGACGCGCGCTGGGAGCTGACGCACCCGCGGGGCGGATTGCGCTTGGGCGTGGGGGCGAATGTCCTCCAGAAGCTTTCTCCGGAGCAGAATTGGGTCTGGGGTTGGTCGGTCTGGACGCCGTTGTTCGATCGCACCGGCGAACTCGAGGTCCAGACGGGACTGAGGCACGCGCGCCGGTGGAGAATCGATGGTGCCTGGGCCAGCCGGTGGCTACGCCAGAAAGCGCGCCGCGTCGATTCTCTTCTGGATACGATGGCGTTGCGCTCCGAGGAGACGCGCTTGTCCTTGCGCTTGGGAGGCCAGACGAGCGGGGGTTCTTCGCTTCAAGCCTGGGGCGGATGGCGTCGCCTGGAAGACCCGCGTCGCCTCGATGATTTCCGTTCGGTGCGCTTGGCGGCCGAGGGCTTCTACCTCGGGGCCCAAGGGTCGCACCGACTGCGCTCCTGGGATCTGGAATGGGAAGGCCGCTTCGACAAAGGCGACGATACCCTGCGCAGCGATCGCTCCCCCACCGAGCTTGTGGAGGCGAGCGTGTCGCACACGATGGTTTCGGGACTTGCGGCTCTCGATGCTCCCTGGTGGGGTCCGGTGCGGCCTCGCTTGGAGGGAACAGGCGCGTACCTCGATCTGTCGAAGGGACGCGCGCAGGGAGAATTCCCCATGCTTCCACAGGGGATTTCCCAGGATGGCGGCGGCTCGATCCTGCGCCTGGGGGCGACGGGCGTTCTGCGCGTGCGTACCCGCTGGCTGGATGTGCTGCCGCGCCTGGGAGTGCATCGCGTGCGGCTCGACGGCTCGATTCCCCAGGTCTGGAGCGGCCTCTGGCCCTTGGCCGAAGGCTCCGCTTGGCTTGGCGAGATCGGAGCCGCGCTCAACTGGTCCAGTGCCACCTCGCGCGCCAGCTACCGCATCGGCTGGCTGTCCCCGCTGGACGGCTCCAATGCCGTCGACATCGGCCTTTCGCATCGCCTCGAACTCTACCAGGGGTTCTAGGCTTCGTCCTTATCGCGCAGGGCGTGGACGCTGTGTACTCAACGCGGATACTCGGATTGCGCCGAAGGCCTTGGGAAGCGGATCCGCGTCGACGTAAGCTTGTGATGTGAAGTCGCTTGAGCAATACATGGATTATCGGCAGTTCCTCAAGGACTACTACGCCGATCGGAAGAAGCGCTCGCCGACCTTCAGTTATCGGCAATTCTCCCAGAAGGCGGGGGTCCGTTCTCCGTCCCTGTTGCTCGAAGTCTCCGAGGGAAGGCGAAACCTCACCGAGACATCCATCCAGCAGTTCTGCAAAGGATTGGGGCTGACGGAAACCGACGCGCGCTACTTCACCGCGCTGGTGCAGTACAACCAGGCACAGGATCCCGCCACGTGCCAGCAGTGGCTCAACGCCATGCGGGGACTGCGCCAGCGGGTACGGGCGCGCTTCGTGCCGTTGGAGAATCACGACTTCTACGCCAAGTGGCACCTTCCGGTGATTCGCGAGCTCGCCTGCCGCATCGACTGGGGACGCGACTACGAGCGGCTTGCCTGCTCGGTGCGCCCGGCGATCGCTCCCGAGGAAGCGGAACAGGCCGTCGACCTGCTCGAGAGGCTGGGTTTTCTCGAGGAGCGCGATGGGAAGTGGATCCAGCCCGACCCTGCCCTGACCACGGGCCAGGAGGTCGATTCCGGCGCGGTGCGCCAGGGCAATCTCCAGTTCGCGACCCTGGGAGCCCGCTCCATCGAGGAGTTGCCTCCCTCGCGGCGCGACGTTTCGACCATCGTCGTCGGCGTCTCCGAAGACGGTTTCCGTCGCATCAAGGAGGAGATCGTCCTCTTCAAGCAGCGGGTGGCCCGCATCGCGGAAGACGACCAGGCCGCCGATTCCGTCTGCGCCGTGAATGTGCAACTTGTGCCCCACAGCCAGAAGGGGGAACGATGAGCGGAACAATGACATTTCTGGGCCGAGATGCGAGGATGCGCGCGTCTTTCCTGGGGATCGCGTTCGCGCTCGTCGGATGCAACGACGCATCCACGGGGAGCGAGCCACTCGCGGGTGGCTCCAGCGACCAGGGCAACGCCGTGCGGATAGCTGTCACGGATCGCTTTTGCCGACCGCTCGCCGGGGCCGTCGTGAAACTCCGCAGGTTCGACTGGATCTCGGGCGGGTCGCTCGAGGCGGGACGCTACGCCGACGGCCGAACCGACGCTCAAGGGCGTCTCGAATTCGACAGCCTGTTTTCGGGGGACTACCGGATCGAAGCGTACGACGATTCCCTCGAAGGCGTCTCCGCGACGATTTCCGTCAACAACGAGGTCGAGGTCGACGTGGTCGCCAAGCCCGCCGCCACGATCGTGCTCGATGGTCTCGCTTCCGGCCGGACCGCGGCGCTCCAGGGCGTCGACCGTCCCATGGAACTCCTGCCCGACGGGCGCATCCAGTTCCGGCACGCGCCCGCGGTGCCGCTTTCCGTCATCGTCCAGGGTGGCAGCTCCGAAACGATCGTCGTTCTTCCTCCAGCGAGTGTCGGCTCGCGCATCGTCTTCGACATCGCCGGAAGCGAGGTCCGCGTCGATTCCGGCAAGATCGGGAGCATCGATCCATCGCTCTTCTCCACCAACCTCGTGGGGGCGCAGGTCATCGACTTCCACGTCTCCGATCTGTCGCGTTTCGTGCAGGGAATGGGGCCGGACGGCGCATGGAACGCCATCTCGAATCCTCTGACCGTCGATTCCGTGCAGGCGGGATGGTTCCGTCTCGCCGGAGACGGTTGGACCAGTGCCGCGACCCGTTTGCGTTGGATGGCATGGCCGTTCCTGCCTGGTCTGCGCTACGGATGGGAGGCCAACGGAGCCGATTCGCTGGACGCGACCTCCATGACCAGCAATGGCGCGATCCTGGCGACCGACACGAGCCTCGCCTATGCGCGCATGGACACCACGCAATGGATCGATTTCGGTTCCATCGCCGACACGTCCATCGCCGAGGGATCGCTGGAGTTCCTCTTCCGCCCAGGGGCCGGTTTCTCGCCCGACAAGGCCTATCTCCTGCTGGGCCAGGATGGTGCGCGCCTGAGCGTGGGCTATCTGCGCGGGTCGATCTTCTTCCTGAAATCGACCGACTACACCTACCGGTGGGCCATCACGCGACCGGGGCAGCTTTCCGAGAATCGCTGGTACCGCATCCTCGCCACGTGGGGTCCGCAGGGAATGACGATATCCGTCGACGATACGCTGCGCGCATGGAACGCCGACGTCACGGGCTATTCCCGGGGATCCGGCGACACTTCGCAACTGCATCTCGTGTCGGGGAAGAAGAGTTCCGCCTGCTGCATGGAAGGCATCGGCATCCGGAGCCCCCTCAAGCTCGACGGCGACATCGCGTCCATCCGCATGCGCGATCTCCAGCCCATGGTCTGGAAGATCAAGTCGCCCCACGCTTGCCCGGATTCCGTCGCGGGGGATCTCCTTCAGCGGTGCGGAATCCTCTCGTCGACCAACATCAACGACGGACGCCGCCCCAGTCTCTACTGATCCATCGACACCCGCGCCGCCGTCGGCGCGGCGGGAAATCCTCGATCCCGTCGCGCCACGGCAAACCTTCGCGTTTCCAGAGCAGACATCCCCCGAGTCCCATCGAAAAGGAGATCCCCGTGAAACCCAGGAATTGTAGACAGATTTTGACTCCACTGACGGTCGCCTTGTCGCTGGCCGCCTGCCAGAACGATGAATCCGCTTCCGCCAATGCCGCGGCTCCGGAGACGAATGCCGTTCCGCGCATGGTTCTCCTCGATCCCTCTCCCACCACGATCGTGCAGGATGGCAAGAGCGTCGTCGGAATGAGGGTCCAGTGCAAGAACTGGGACTCCTCCTACCAGGCTCAGGTCGCCGGAGCGCCTTTGGCTCCAGGGAAGGACGGGACCGCGTTCTTCCCCCTTCCGCCGCTCTCGGATTTCTGCGAAATCCAGATGATCGTGCGCATCCGCACGAAGACGGCCGTCTACGACGACACCCTGCGCATCCAAGGCGATTGCGACGGCGAAGTCGTCGATCCAGTGGAGACGGATCCTGTCAAACCCGCGAGCGATCTCGTGTTTCCATTCGACAAGGAAGGCGCGTCGCAGCCTTCCGCCGATGGTTCCGCCACGGCGACGGTCGATGGCGCGACGTGGGTGTCCGATCCCACGGGAGGGCACATGGCGTTCGCGCAGGGCCAAGCCATCGACTTCGGCGCTCTCTTCCCCGATGGGCAGCAACAGGGGGCGGTGAGCTTCCGATTCAAGCCGGACGCGGCCTTCCTGGATCGCGTGGCGAGCACCATCCTCGGAAACGACGGTTCGCGCATCCATATCGGTGTCGTCGCAGGACAGCTGTTTTTCGAGAAAGGCCACAGCGACATCCATCGCTTCATCTCGAGCAGGGCTGGAGCGCTGTCGGAATCCCGCTGGTACGAGATCCGCGCGTCCTGGGGTGCGCAGGGCATGATTCTCGAGGTCGACGGAAAACCCGTGGCTTGGAGCGACGATGCGACCGCCTACCAGGAATCTCCCTGGGGGGAGAGCTGGAACCACATCTGGGCCGGAATGAAGGGACCGTGCTGCATGGAACCCCTGCTGATCGGCTCGGCTCTCTACCTGACCGGTGAACTCGACGACGTGCGTTTTTCGAGAACCCAGCCTTCGATCTGGGGTGCGGGCAAGACTCGCGCCTGCATCCTGGACGTGAGCACAACCATTCCTCTTTGTGGAACCACCGCGCCTGTACGCAACGTGAATCTGTGGTAGTAGGTGGAGACTCCGTGTTAATTTTGGACTAATGCATTCGTCTCACTCCAGGGTTGCGCGATCCAGCGGGGGTTCATTCCGTTGAACCCTCTCTACCTGGAGCACTGGAGCTACGATCATCCCGCCAATCCCTGGCTGGGTGGAGGTGGAGCCTACCGCGACTGGACGCTTCTCCAGGCTCTCAGCGATCGATGGCGTCATACCTACGTGGCTGCGGCCTTTGAAGGCTACGAGGAGAAGAAGGCCGACTGGCCTGGTACGGTCTGGCTCGGTGGTGGCAGCACTCCGGGGCGCGCCCGTTGGAACTGGATTCGCGCAGGTCGCCGCCGTCTGCGGCAAGAGCGTGCCGGCGGTCGTTTCCCCGATCTCCTGACCACGTCTCCTTCCATTCTGGCTCCGATGCCGTGCCTGCGGCACCATCTGGAGCGGACGGTTCTCGTGGTGCACCATTTCGTCGGCTGGAACGCCTGGCGCAACGTCGGCCCTCTCACCCCTTTCTGTCTGGGCTACGAGCGTGGCATCGCGCGTCGAGGCCGCCACTACATCGTGGTCAACCGCAAGGTCGAAGAGCGCATCCGCGCGGTGAATCCGACGGCCCGCATCGAACGCATCCCCAACGGCATCAACGAGACGCTTCTCCCGACGCCCCGCATTCCCGAGGCCGAGCCTCTCGTGGTCTTCATGGGCCGTCTCGACATCCAGATGAAAGGCATCGATCGTCTGCTCGATGCGTTCGTCGAAATCCGACGTCGTGTTCCCGGGGTACGCCTGGAGATGGCGGGGCGGGGCAATCCGGTCGACGTGGCTTTTCTGCGCGACAACATCGCATGCCATCCGGAGAAGGACGCGATCTCCTTCCGCACCGACATCAGCGAGGCCGAGAAGGCGGAGCTGTTGAGCCGGGCGTGGGTGTTCGTCTCGCCCAGCCGTTTCGAGGGCTGGTGCATCGCGGCCGTCGAGGCGCAGGCTTGCGGAGTTCCCGTCGTGGCGTCCACCGCCGACGGCTTCCTCGATTCGGTGCGCGATGGAGAAACGGGTGTTCTGGTCAAAAACGAAGAATGCTCGATTCGCACCAACCTCGCCGACGCGGTCTCGCACCTTCTGCAGGACGCCGCGCTGCGCGGTTCGATGGGCGAGGCGGGCCGTCGATGGGCGGCTCTACACACGTGGAGCCGCTTGGCCGAACGCAACGAGGCGTTCCTCCTGGAGACGGTGGAAATGAATCGCAAGTGAAGCACAGGGAGCCATCCATGAATGCGGCTCGTCCGAGCCTGGTTCACTGGAGCTACGATAGCCCGTGGAATCCGCTTTTCGGTGGGGGTGGAGCCCAGCGCGATTGGGAGATCCTGCGCCGCCTGGAGGACGACTGGTCCATCGACTATCGCGTCGGCGGATTCCCCGGAAACGGCGAGCCTCCCGACGCCCGCGGGATCGCGACCGAATTCCTCGGGAAGGGACGCGGACGCTGGGGTGGGCGCATCGCGTACGCGCTTGCCGCCCAGAAGCGCGCCTCGGCCGATTCTCCTGGCGACGGAATCTGGTCCATCTCGCCCTCCATCTTCGCTCCCGTTCCGGCCTATCTCGCCCATCCCGACCGCACGGCGGTTTCGCTCTTCCATCTGGTGGGCTGGAACGCCTGGCGCAAGTACGGCCCCATGGGGCTCGTCGCCGTATGGCATGAAAGACAGATATTGTCGCGCATGCGGCACTTCCTCTGCATCAACAACGCCACGGCCGCCCAGGTGCGCGCCTTGCGCCACGATGCGCGGGTCGAAGTCGTTCCCACCGGGTTCACGCCCCTGGCCGAGGTCGCGTCGGAAAGCGACGGGCCGATCGTCCTCTTCTTCGGTCGCCTGGACGTGTACATGAAGGGTATCGACCGCCTGATCGAGGCCTTCGCGACGGTGGCGCGCGAACGTTCCGATGTCCGGCTCGTGCTGGCCGGGCGGGCCGACATCGCGGTCGAGGCGAAGATCGAACAGCTCCTTTCAGGCCACCCGGCGCGCGATCGCATCCGTTTGGAAACCAACCCCGACGATCAGCGCAAGGCGGTCCTCTTCCGCTCGGCCTCCGTCTTCTGCTCTCCCAGCCGCTTCGAGGGCTGGTGCATCGCCGCCGTCGAGGCCCAGTCGTGCGGCGTTCCCGTGGTCGCTTCCACCGCGGACGGCTTCCTCGATTCCGTCGACGACCAGGCGTCGGGTCTGCTCGTGCCCAATGACGAAGGGATCGTCGAGGGCGTCGCCGTCGCGCTGCTGCGCATCCTGCGCGATCCCGCGCTGGCTTCGCGCCTGGGCGAAGGTGGTCGCGCCAAGGCATCGAAGCTCACCTGGGACGCTGTGGCTGCGCGCCACGACGAAGTCTTCCGCGCCATCCACGAGGGACGTGCGTGACGCCGCCGATTCGCATCCTCGACAGCGCGTCTCCCCATACGGGAGTAGGCAAGTTCGTGCGCGAGCTTTTCGAGTCGCGGCCGCTGATGGGGCGCCTCGAGCACGTCCGTCTCGACCGCTCCCGCGGCCAGGCCGTGTCGCGCCCTTCCTACGACGCGGGCGAAGAGACCGTCCTCGCGCGCTTTCCCAAGTCCGTTCCGCCCGCCTTCTGGGCCGCGGCCTGCTCCGCCCTCGTGCCTCCGTCGGATATTGTCCACGCGGCCCACCAGAACCTCCCCGGTGCAAGGGGGAGGTTCCGCATCGTCACGGTCCACGACCTCTTCTACGCCACGCATCCGCGCGGCCTGCAGGACCGCGTTCTCGCGCGCACGCTCTATCCGTTCCTGCCCCGTTACGACCTCTTCCTGTGCGATTCGGCCGATTCGGCCGACGGCCTGCAGGTGCTTTTGCGCATTCCGGCCGGCCGCATCCGCGTCGTTCCCCTGGTGGTCGACATCCCCGATCCGTCCGCGATCGTCCCGCCGCCCCCCGAACTCGCAGGTCGGCGCTACGTGCTCCACGTCTCGAGCGAGGAGCCGCGCAAAAACTTCGCGACCCTCCTGCGCGCCTTCGCCCGCATCGCATCCCTTCCCGGCAACGACGACCTCCTGCTCGTGAAGGTCGGTCGCTCCGCGCGCGCATCGTTCCGCGCCGAGCACCTCGCGCTCGCCGAGTCGCTCGGCATCGCTTCGCGCCTGCGCATCCTCGAGGGCGTGCCCGACGCGCTTCTCGTCTCCCTCTACGCCAATGCCCGCGTCATGGCGATGCCCTCCGAGTCCGAAGGCTTCGGCTACCCGCTGGCCGAGGCGCTCGCGGTCGGCTGTCCCGCGGTTGCCGGGAATTGTCCCGCACTTCGCGAGATCGGCGGCGAGGTTGTCCCCTACGCCGATCCGAAGAATCCTGACGCCTGGGCCGGACTGCTGGAAGCGGTTCTTGCGCGCGAGTCCACCTCCGAGGAGCGGGCCGTCCTTCTGGAAAGGGCCAGCCTCTTCTCTCGGGAGGCCTTTGGACGCCGTATGGCGGAGGCCTACGCCGAGGGGACTTGACAGCAAGCCTGGGCGGGATTCGGTTCGTTCCCTATCGCCATGGCATCCGCAGCGAGATTTCGAGTGGAAAATAGGGGTGGGGATGGCGGCAGCCTCCTTCTTGGGCGCCGTGCGATCATCGAGGCAGTTTCTAGAATGAAGGGATGGCCGACATCTACTCGTTCTTCAAAGACATGGCACGTCCTTGTATCGCCTCGTGGCATTCTCTGGTGCATGGACGACGCACCTTTCTCTTTCGTGGTCGGGACTACCGCTACTTCTTCCACGCCTACAATTCGACCTGGCGGAACGAGCGCGCTGTCGAGATGCCCATCCTGTTCGACTTTCTGAAGGGGATTCCTGAAAGCGAAATCCTGGAGATCGGCAATGTCACTGGCCGCTATCGTCCCGACCGCAGGCACGAGGTCGTCGATCGCTACGAGGTCGGCAAGGGCGTGAAGAACATGGATGTTGTCGACATCGAAGGACCTGCCCGTTTTCGCCGCATCGTCGCCATCTCCACGATCGAGCATGTCGGCTACGACGAGACTCCGCGAGATTCCGCGAAGATCGGACGCGCCCTGTCCGTCCTCCAGGGGCTTCTGGTTCCCGGCGGCGAAGCCTTGGTCACCATTCCCATCGGATACAATCCGTTGCTCGATGCCGACCTTCGCTCCGGCGCCCTCCGCTTCGACGAACTTGCGTTTCTGAAGGCCTTCGATTCCGGCTGGGGTTGGCGCGAGGTGCCTGCCGAAGAATGTTGGTGCGTCGCCTTTGATCAGCGCCTGCAAGCCGGCCGAGCTCTGGCGGTAGGATATCTCAGGAAGCCTGTTTCCTGAGGAGCCACCAGACCGCTCCAGTGAGGCCGAGGATTCCCACGATCATGTAGCCGATCAGCGATGTCGCGAGGCATTGCTGGGCGGTGGCAATGTGAAAGTGGAGGAAGAGGCTGATCATCACGCCCTCGCGCACGCCGATACCGCCGATGCTGATGGGTGCGAGTGAACCGAGCGCCACGACGGGGAGAAGTGCGAAAAGAGGGCCGAACGCGACAGGCGAGTGGATCGCGATGAACAGGAGCCATACGCTCAGGAAGCCGAACGTCTGCCCTCCGATCGAAAGCAGCAGGGACATTGCCAGTCGTGGGATATCCTTGCGTGTCTCGTTGGCGTAGTGAAACGCTCTTTCTGCCCGGCTACCCCAGGCGCTGTGTCGGAAGCGACTTCCCCGAAGCTGTCGCAGAAGAGCCGGGAGGAGGAGAGCGGAACCGATCAGTACCACTGCCATCGCCGTGAGCAACCACGTCAGCTTGCTGGTGGAGACGAGGGAGCGCGCTTCGGGCCACAATGCGATTCCGACCAGAACATGGACCACGATCGCGATGATCCCGAAGATTTTCCCAAAAACCGTCGACAAGAGGGAGCGGCCCAGGTTCTTCGACGACTGTCCGTACAGTACGGCTTTCACGCCGTCGGCGGCGACGGAGCTGGGCAGGAACATGCCGGCACCAACCGAAACGAGGCTCCAGCCCATGAGTTCGCGCACCCGTACATTCGGCTGCCCGAGGAGAAGCTTCCAACGCCAGGAAAACAATGCGATGCTGGCGTAGTTTGAAAGCAGCGCGAAGCCGATCCAGAGCGGCGATGCCGTCCGCATCTGCGCGAGGATTTCCGTTGCCGGCACCTTGGTGAGAATCCACGCGACAAGACCGCAGCTGATCGCGACCTTCCCAAGGAAGGTTGCGCGTTGCTTCCACGTCTGTTTCTGTTTCGTCATGCTGGAGGGGTATTCTAGCTTTTCCTGGATGCTTGGATTGACCGAAGAGAAGCTCGCTACATGTCCCGCCTGTGGCGCGAGGGATCTTCGAACATGGGATTCCACGGCCAACCTCGAGCGTTGCGTGGCTTGCGGGACGGTCTTCGACAATCCCCGTCCCGACGCGGCGGGCATCGAGGCTTTCTACGCGCGCTTTGGCCAGTACGACCATTGGCTCGAAGATCTTCCTGGCCGGGAACAGGTCTGGCGTCGTCGTCTCTCCGTGATTCGCCGTTTCGCGGGGCCAGGACGGATTCTGGATATCGGAGCCGGAATCGGACAGTTCCTCGACTTGGCGCGCAAGGAAGGTTTTTCCATTGATGGAGTCGAGCTGTCGCCTCGCGGGTGCACTCATGCGAGGGAGCGCTTTGGCGTCGAACTTCGTCAAGGACGTCTCGAGGATTTCGAGTTCCCCGACTCCTCATTCGACGTGATCACCCTCTTTCATGTCTTGGAGCATGTGCCCGATCCTCGCGGTACGCTTGCGACCTGCCATCGCCTCCTCTCTCCCGGCGGGCTTCTGGTGGTGGCGGTTCCAAACGAGATCGAATCGATCACTTCGCGTATCCATCGTCTCAAGCGGATTATGGGGTTTCCCTGTTCGTCCGCACGAGGGGTCATGGGCGTCAAATCGTTGGTGAACAACCCCAATCTCGATGAAGTCCACCTTTCTCGCTTCACCCAAGGCACATTGCGAAGTCTTTTCGCCCGCAATGGTTTCGACGTTCTCCACCTCGGCATCGACCGTCACCTCCCAGAGACGGGTCTTGGCTCCCTGCCCAGGATGCTCAACACTCGCGTCCTCGAAGCGCTGCACGTCTCGACCGGACTTCTCCTGCATCCCACCATGATCGCCTGCGCCAGGAAGACTCTGGCTGCATGAAGCATCAGCGGCGCGGTCGCGCACGCTCCGTTTCTCGGATCGTGCTTCCATTCAACAGCCAGCTTCGATGATCTCATCAAGAAGGTCAGCAAGATGAACACATCCCGCAAGCAACTTATGATGGGTGCGATCCCGCTGCTTGTCATCGCCTTCCTCGGAAGCATCCCGTTCTTCGGGTTCCTGCTCTCCGACAAGATGCTGTATGGCTCCGATCAGATCGGCGGCTTTGGCAATTTCGTGCAGTATCAGAGCGCCATTCGGCATTTTTCCATTCCCGGTTGGCACCCCTGGTACCTCTCGGGCATGCCCACCCTCGACGCGATCGCAGGAGATCTACCCTATCCTCTCTTTTGGCTTGTAGCCTTCCTCGCTCCGGCGCACAAGATTCTCGGCCTCATGATGTGGTCGCATGTGCTCCTTGCGGGCTTTGGCGCCTACCTCCTGCTGCGTCGATCGTTCTCGCTCGACCGCTGGGCATCCACGGCCCTCGCCACCGCGTGGATGCTGAACATGAACATCATCAGCATCATCCACGGCGGACACACGGCGAAGGTCTACATCCAGGCTTGGCTTCCGCTCGGACTCCACTTCCTCATCCAGATGCTGGGCCCCAAGGCGCGCTTCTGGCATCCGCTGGGTCTTGCCGTCACGACGGCGCTCATGGTGGCCACGTCCCATCTCCAGATGACCTATTACGCTCTCATCGCCTACGGCATCTACTTGTTGTGGCGCCTGTGGGAAATCCTCCGCGGCGAAGGCGCGATGCCGGCGCGTCTGGGGCTTGCGGCGCGCAAGACGGCTTCGTTCTGGGCGGCCATCCTCATCGGCGTGGGCCTCGCGCTTCCTGTCCTCTATCCGCCCATGAAGTACGTGAAGGAGTTCTCGGTCCGCAACACCTCCGAGAAGACCTCCTTCGAGCATGCGACAAGCTGGTCGTTGCACCCCGAGGAAATCGGTGCCCTCGCTTTCCCCGAATTCGCGGGAATCAACGAGAACTACTGGGGCCGCAACGCCTTCAAACTCAATTCGGAGTACGCTGGCCTCACGCTCACCGTGCTGGGTCTGGCCGCCGTGTTCGCGATCCGCACGCGCTGGGCATGGTTCTGGGGAACCATCGCCTTGCTGTCGCTCCTGAACGCGCTGGGAGCGCACACGCCCTTCTATCGGCTCATCTACGATCTCAACGTGCCGGGCATCCGCAACTTCCGCGCTGCTTCCATGGTGATGTTCCTCTGGGCCGCTTCGCTCCTGGCGCTTTCGGCGATGTGGCTCAAGCTGCTCGGAGAAGCCGAGAAGTGGAAGGAGGCCGATCGCAAGCGCTGGACCAAGCGGCTGTGGATCGCGGCGGGCGTGGTCGGCGGCGTGTTCCTGCTCATGGCCCTCGCTCCGGACATGGTTCACGACATGTGGCCTTCCAACGTCGGCGATCCCTCCTGGAGGGCCTACGAGAACTGGCCCGCTGCCATTTCGGGATTCCGCGTCGGGGCGTTCCGGACAGCCATCCTCGGTGGCGGTCTGCTTGCGCTCTCGGCTCTGCGCATGGCAGGGAGCCTGCCCGCTCCCGGCATGTCGGTCGCGATCCTCCTGGTCACGCTGGTCGACCTGCTCCCTCTTGCTCCGAAGTTCGTCAAGACCTTCCATCACGACGAGTACTACGCGACCGAACCCCTTCTCCAGGCTCTCCAGGGCGACACGACCACTTTCCGCGTCGCCGATCTTCCCGGCAGCCTGCAGTCGGGAACGCTCATGCTCTACAACCTCCAGACGATGGGAGGTTTCGCCGACAACGAAATGTCCCACATGCAGCAGTTTCGCGGTCAGGACTGGCAGCGCACGATGCGAGGACTGGGACAGAATCCGGACGGAACCATCGGGGGAAGCCGCATTCTCGATCTCCTCAACGTGAAATACCTCGTCTATAGACAGAGCGAAATGGCTCCTTTGGGTGCGGCGGCGAATCGCACCGTCCTTCCGCGTGCCCGGCTTGTTTCGAGTCTGAAAGCGCAGCCTCTCGACGCGCAACTCGAGGGCGTCTTCGATTCGAGCTTCGACCATCGCCGTCAGGCTCTCCTCGATCCGGACTCCGTCCAGGACCCGGCTCTGAAGGCGCTCTTCGCCGCCGTTCCCGATTCGCTTCCCGTCGGAAGCGTCTCCTGGACCAATCCCGACGCCGACCACTGGACATATTCCGTCAGCGCGACGCGTCCCTCGGTCCTTGTCGTCTCGGAGCCCTGGTATCCGCACTGGAAGGTGCAGGTGGACGGCAAGGACGCTCGACTTCTTCGCGTCGACTACGCGCTGCGCGGTGTGGCTGTTCCTGCCGGCAACCACCAAGTCACGATGGCGTTCCACAGCGCCTGGGGCGCGAAGGCGGCGAAGGGCATGATGCTCGCGGCTCTCGTGCTTCTCGCCTGGATCGGCGCATGGGCTGGGTTCTCCTGGTGGAAGGGGCGCTCGGGCGTCGCTGGCTGAACCGTCGGCGCGGGAAAGCGCAGGAAAACGGATTCCGTCAATCCGCTGGTCGAGCGATGTCGAAACCAGCGGATCGACCGGACTTCAGGCTCTCGCGGCGGGCTTCGAGAGCCTCAACCAGCGGCGAGAGCTCCGATCGGCTCCATCGCTTCGAGCTCCTTGGCGAGCGCGAGGAGCGCCGGCATGCCGCCGCGCTCTTCCACCGTGTTGCGCAGGATGCGCACCGCGGGTGACAGGAATTGCCGGAACCAGGGAAGCCCCTTCCGGCCCGAGAGGAATCCGTAGGCGCCCAGCGCCTGCATGACCCGCTGGAGCGCCGCGTCCTGGAGCTGTTCCCAGGCGAGCGGTCCGTCGGGGACGCCGTTGGCGCGCGTGTGGCGCAGGAACATGCGGAAGCGGTTGTTCATGGGCATCTGGACGTAGGGATCCCAGAGGAGGGAAGCGAGGTCGTACCAGCGGCTCCCGGCGCGCGCGCCTTGGTAGTCGATGAACCAGGGGCCGTCCTCGCGCCACATCAGGTTCTGGCTCTGGAAGTCGCGGTGCATGAGCACGTGGTCGTGCCCTTCCACGCGGTCGGCAAGATCAGACAATTCCCGTCTGAGAGCCGGGTCGGCCAGCCGCTCGGCGGGGAGGCCGTAGGCGTCCTGGACGCAGCGGTGGGCGAAATAGGACGTCTCCCAAAGCAGCGCCTCGCGGTCGAACACGCGGTCCAGGAGGGAGGGGCACAGCGCCATCGAAGCGGTGCCGATCTTCTGCCAGGTGCCGAGCGCGTCGACCACGGCTTCGTAGTCCTCCTCCAGACGGTCGAGATCGCCTTTTCCGGGAAATCCGGCGGCGTGCATGCGCGCGAGCAGCAGCTCGGAGCCGAGATCCTCGAGAACCACCTGGCGCACCGCGTCGTCGGAGCCGTGCAGGGAAGGGACCTTCAGGCCCGCGCCGCGCAGGTGCGCCGAGACGCGCAGGAAGCGGTCGTAGTCGACATCCTCGGCGTGGCTCACGAGCAGGATGTGGCTGAGCGGAGCCTGGCCGATGCGCCAGTATACGCGGCCCGATCCGGCGCTGCCGGCGACGGTGACGGAAAACGGCTTTTCGTGTCCGAGCGAAACGAGGAGCGCTTCGAGCTTGGGACTGATTTCGGGAAGCGGGCGGGTCACCATGGGAGATCTCCTCCGGGATTGCGCAGCAGGCGGTCGAGGATTTCCCCGGGCGCGACCTCGGCACCGGGCAGGATCACGCAGTTCGAGAGCTTCGCTTCCGCACCCACGCGTGCTTCGTATTCGACCACCGTGTCGGGACCGATCTCGGCGGTCGGGTCGAGGTGCGATTCGGGATGGATCCAGATGCCGCCCGACAGGATCGCGTCGGCGAGCTCCGCGGGCGTGCCGAGGTCGTCCCAGCGGGATTCCTTGGGCGCGCTCCAGCAGCGCACGGGCTTGCCCGCTTCGAGCAGGTCGTGCCAGAGTTCCTTCACGCTCCAGGGCTCGACGGGGCGGTTTCCCAGGTCGGCGACGCGGTAGAAGGCGATTCCGGAAAATGTCCGTCCAACGGAATTCGACAACGCGTCTTCCGGGCAGCGCGGATGTCCCGCCACGCCGACGAAACGTCCGTCGCGTACGCGCACCGTGTTCACGCGGGGGCGGTCGACCACGACGAGCGTGGCCGCGGAGCGGCTCGCGAGATGCGCCTTCCAGGCCGCGACGAGATCGATGTCGTGGAGGATGTCGCCGTTGTGCACGACGAGATGCTCCGAGGCGAGTGCGGGGCGCAGCATCGCGAGCGCGCCGCCGGTGTCCAGGAGGATCTTTTCGATCTGCACGTGGTCGAGGCAGCGTGCCTCGCCCCACAGTTCGATCTGCTCGTGCAGATGGTGCGCGTTGGCGAAGCGGCGCGACGGCGAAAGCGCGTCGCAGGCGGCCAGCGCCTGGTCGGCCATGGTGATTCCGCGGATGGGAATCAACGGTTTGGGGCACACGTCGGTGAGCGGGCGCAGACGCTCGCCGCGACCGGCGCACAGGACCAGGCAGTCGAGGTCGTGCATCTCAGGTCTCGTACAGGAAGTGGGGGCGGGCGCGTTCGGTCCAGGCCGGGAGATCCTTCGTCCACAAAGCCTCGAGTTCCCGAGGCGAAGCACCGCCGTCGAGCATCTCGCGCCAGCGCGAGCCGCCGGCGAGGATGTCGATGGGGAGCTTGATCTCCTCGTACTCGTAGGGCGGCGCCTTCCAGCCGAAGATGTCGGGCAGCCCCTGCGGATGGAGCGGATCGATGGCGACGGGTTCCGTCACGGCGCCCTGGCGGCGCAGCGCCCACAGCGCGGCCCAACCGGCGAGGACGGGGCGGAATGTGACAGGATCCGTCACATGCATCTGGACGCCGCCGCACAGACGGCCCATGCCCTTGTGGAAGGTGGGTTGGAAGCCGAGTTCGCGGAAGACCACTCCGGGGAGTCCCAGGGAGTCGAGATCGGCCTTGAGGCGCGTCGCGTCGATCCACGGGGCTCCGAAGATTTCGAAGGGGCGCGTGGTGCCGCGACCTTCGCTCGGGGTGCAGGCTTCCAGCAGGCACATGCCGGGGTACACGCGCGCGGTGTCGGGCGTGGGCATGTTGGGGCTCGGAAGGACCCATGGCAGGTTTGCTTCCTCCCAGAGCATGGAGCGGCGGTAGCCCTCCATGGGCAGCACGTGCAGACGCAGTCCGGGAAAGCATTCGGCAGCGAGGAGCTTCGCCATCTCGCCCATCGTCATCCCGTGGCGCACGGGAACGGTGTGGAGTCCCACGAACGATTGGAATCCGTCTTCGAGTACAGGGCCTTCCACGGTACCGCCCAGCGGATTGGGACGGTCGGGCACGACCACGGCGAGTCCCCGCTCCCAGGCGGCTTCCATGCAGAGCTTCATGGTCCAGATGAACGTGTAGTAGCGCGCCCCCACGTCCTGGAGATCCACCAGCAAGGCATCGAGTCCTTCGAGCATCGCGGGCGTGGGTTTGCGGAACCTGCCATAGAGGCTGTGGACGGGAACGCCCCAGCGTGGGTCGGGTTCCGCTTCCCACTCGATCATGTTGTCCTGGGTGTGCCCCAGGATGCCGTGCTGCGGCCCGAACAGGCTCGCCAGCGTCCAGGAATTTCCCGGAGCCTTCAGAAGGTCGGCCAAGTGGGTGAGATCGGGAAGGACCGAGGCGGGATGGACCACCGCCCCGAGGCGGCATCCGGCAAGTTCCCGAGGCCAAAGCTCGGCAAGGCGTTCGTGAGGCAGGCGCACGCGTGTGGTCATGGGTGTTTCAAAGGTACTCCGAAGACTTCACGATTCCACGGCGCGTTCCCGCGCGGCGTGGATCTCGTCGCGGTGCGCGGCGGCCCAGTCCACCAGCGCGCCCACGGGTTCGAGGATGGAGCGGCCCAGATCGGTGAGCGTGTAGTCCACGCGCGGCGGCACGGTGGGGTAGACGGTGCGCGACAGGAAGCCGTCCTGCTCCAGGCGGCGGACGGTGAGCGAGAGCATGCGTTGCGAGATGTCGCCGATGGCGCGGCGCAGGTCGGAGAAGCGCAGCGTTCCGTCGTGCAGATGGATCAGAACGAGCAGGCTCCAGCGGTCGGCAAGGCGATCCAGGATGTCGCGGATGGGGCAGTTGGCGTACCCCCCCTCCAAAGCTTTGCGCATGGCCATCGCGACACCTCCGGCGAGAAAGACGGTAACATGGCGGTTACCTGGTACGTTTCAAAACCCTTCTTGTCGGGCTTCGTGGTCCCCGGTACATTCTCAATAGTTCCTTGAAGGAACTTAAAAAATCACCATGGCTTCCGCAAAGCAGAATCGCGGACTTCGAAAGGATTCATCCATGTCGCAACGCACTCTCCTCGTCACCGGCGCATCGGGCCACCTCGGACGACTGGTCGTCGAACAGCTCCTCGCTTCCGGGGCGGACGACCGGATCGTCGCGGGAACGCGTCGACCCGAGGTTCTCTCCGATCTCGCCGCGCGCGGAGTCGAGGTTCGACGCGTCGATTTCGACGACGACCTCGCCTCGCTGACCACCGCATTCACGGGCGTCGACCGTCTCCTGATCGTCAGCACCGACGCGATCGACCGACCTGGGCACCGGCTGGAGCAGCACCGACGCGCCGTCCAAGCGGCCAAGGCCGCCAAGGTGGGGCATCTGCTCTACACGTCCATGTCCCGTCCCGCCGCGGCCAATCCGATGTTCCTGGCGCACGACCACCGGGAGACGGAAAGTGTCATCGTGCACTCGGGGATCTCCTGGACGATCCTGCGGCACAACTGGTACTTCGAAAACCTCGTCGGCTCGTTGCCGTGGGCGATTTCCTCGGGCACCTGGAGCGATGCCACGGGCGATGCGCGCGTGGCCTACGTGGCGAGAAGGGATTGCGCCCGTGCCGATGCGGCCGCGCTCGCGTCCACCGAGACGGCCAGCTCCGTGCGCGACGTCACGGGTCCGGAGCTGCTTTCCGCCGCTGACCTCGCCCACATCCTCTCCGAAGTGTCCGGCAAGCCTGTGCGAGCCGTCGCCCAGGATGCGGCTGCGCGCAAGGCTTCGCTGGTGGCCGCGGGTCTTCCGGAGGGATTCGCCGACTTCATCGTCGATTCGGAGCTGGGGATGTCCAAGGGCTGGCTCGCGGTCCAGACCGACGATGTCCTCCATCTCTCAGGCACTCCTGCCCAGTCGTTCCGCGACTACATGATGGAGCAAGGGGTGGTGGCGAAGACCTGAGCGACGGATTGCACTGCGGGGAATCACCTTCCCCGCGCGTTACCGCTTGATCTCAGGTTCCAATCCTCGGAAAAACAGGTCGAGCGTGTCGTCCACAAAGCTTTTCCGCTTGGCGGGGGTGGACAGGTCGATGCCGAAGCTCCGGTGTGGCAGAGGAAGATCCATCACGGGGCTGCCGACCGAGAGCATGAGTTGCATCGCGATACGCTCGCATCCGCGTCCCATGGGGCGAACTTCACCGCGTGATTCGCCTTCCTTGAGGATGGTCGCGAGACGCAGGACGTTCGCCGTCACCCGCTCGCGCAACATGTCGCCGACATCCCCTTTGGGCGGCAATGTGCGGCTCAGAAATACCGAGAACTGTTCGCGGCTGTGGATCATCTCGATCCAGTGGAGGAGGAAGGTGCGCAGCTTGTCGCGGGTAGACTGGTTGTCGTGGCGCAATCCGTCGAGCAGGTCGGTCATGGTGTCCGAAGTATTCTGGATCAGGGCGCGCAGGAGCCCTTCCTTGGACCCGAAGTAGTAGTAGATCAGCGCCGAATTCGCCGCGGCGGCCAGCGCGATCTCGCGGATGGAGCAGGATTCGAAGCTTTTCTTGGCGAACAGCTCTCCTGCCGCCGCGAGGATGCGCGTCTTCGCGTCGTTTGCTGCCGGCGCCTCCTGGGAGGCGCTTCCCGATTCTGTCGACGGTCTTCCAGGCCTGGTCATGCGAGCAATCTACTTCGCGCCCCTTTCTTGCTTGCTTTTTGTTAATCGCTCGATTAACTTAATCAGGCGATTAATTAATTGGGCGGGCCGCGGCTGGCGCAGGGCACCGGAATCGAGTCCAACGGAGGAGCGGACCATGGGCGCACGCGGAAACAATCCACGCAAGAAGACCTTCGCGATTCTCTCGGTCGCGATGTTGGGCACGGCCGGCGTCGCGGTCTGGATGCATTCGGGTGCCGGATGGGAGAGTACGGACAACGCCCAGCTCGATGGCAACATCGTGCCGATCCGTCCGAAGATCACGGGCTATCTGGCGCAGGTGCGCTTTCAGGAGAACCAGCGGGTTCGAAAGGGAGACACGCTTGCCGTCTTCGAGACGACAGATCTGCGGGCGCAGGTGGCTCAGGTCCAAGCGCGGCTCGAGAGCTCCCTTGCCGGCATCGAGGTGAGCCGCAGCGGGAGCAGTTCGGCCAACTATGGCGCGACCGCCGCAGTCTTCAGCACCGCGGCGGCGGAACAGAATGTGGCGTCAGCGCAGGCGCGCGAAACCCAGACGAGGAACGATCTCTCACGCATCCGCGCGCTCCAGGCCCAGGGTGCGGCGACGGAACAGGCGCTGGACGCGGTGCAGGCGGCTTTCGACATGGCTTTCGCCCAGCTTCGGGGGGCGAAGGAACAATTGAAGGCGCTGATGGCTCAGCGTTCGGGAGCTGGCTCCCAGGCCACCATGCAGGGCCTGCAGATTCGCGCCGCCAAGGCGCGCGAGTACGAGGCCCGCGCGCAACTGGACGCGGTGCGGGATCTCCTGTCCAAGGCGTACGTCCTGGCTCCGGCCGACGGCATCCTGTCGAGGAAGAACGCCGAGCCCGGGCAGATGGTGGCGGCGGGGACTCCGCTCGCGATGCTGGTGGAGGACCGTGCCCTGTGGATCACTGCGAACTTCAAGGAGACCCAGCTTGACAAGATCCGTCCAAACCAGCCCATCGAGGCGACTGTGGACGCCTATGGGGACGTCCGCATCCGTGGGCGGGTCGAAAGCCTCTCCGGTGCCACGGGGGCGAAGTTCGCTCTTCTTCCTCCCGACAATGCGAGCGGAAATTTCATCAAGGTGACGCAACGGGTGCCGGTGCGCATCGCCATCTCGTCCATCGACAATCCCCGCGGCGTGGAGCTCGTGCCCGGGTTGAACGCCGAAGTCTCCGTGAAGGTCCGGTAAGGCCCCCATGTCCGCGACTCGACAATCTCCGCGGCGTGGGGCCCGTACCCGGGTCGAATGCCCATGTTTCGGCGAAGGATCGTCGAGACTTCCCATGTCCGCGACTCCGGAATCGGGCGGATGCGACAAGTATCCGACGGGCCTGACGCTGGGCATCATCGTGGCGACGGCCGTGATGGCTTCCCTTCTGCAGCTCATCGACACCACCATCGTGAACGTGGCGCTTCGGCAGATCGCGGGCAACATCGGAGCCTCCACCACGGACGTCGCGTGGGTCATCACCTCGTACGCGATTTCGAACGTGATCATCATCCCTCTGAGCGGGATGCTCGCGAACCTGTTCGGGCGTCGGCGCTACTTCAGCGCGTCCATCGCGCTCTTCACGGTGGCATCCCTGTTCTGCGGACTTTCCACCAGTCTTTGGCAGCTCGTGGCGTGGAGATTCGTGCAGGGAATCGGAGGTGGCGCGCTTATGGCCACGTCCCAGACGGTGATCATGGAGTCGTTTCCCTCCTCCAGGAAGGGTGTCGCGCTCGCGATCTACGGCATCGCGCTCACCATGGGACCGGCTTTCGGGCCTGCGCTCGGCGGATACCTCACCGACAACTACTCGTGGCAGTGGACGTTTTTCGTCAATGTTCCGCTGGGAGCGGCGACCACCGTTCTCGCGTGGTTCTACATCGGGAACGCCTCCGGTGAGTCGCGGCCCGAGCGCATGGACTGGTGGGGCATCCTGTTCCTCTCCCTGTTCGCCGGTCCTCTGCAGTTCGCTCTGGAGGAAGGACCCGCGAAGGACTGGTTCGCCAGTCCGGCGATCGCCGTCTCCCTCGTCCTGGCGGTCGCGGCGCTGGTCGCCTTCGTGTGGAGGGAGTTGCGCTTTTCGCATCCGGCCGTGGATCTCTCGCTCTTCGCCGTACGCAACCTCTCCCTGGGAGTGGTGATGACGTTCATGCTGGGTGGCGTACTCATGGGCGTCCTCTACGCCTATCCGTTGTTCACGCAGATCCTGCTGGGCTGGGATGCCGAGACGTCCGGTTTGAGCATCATGCCGGGCGCGCTGGCGACGGCCGTCGGCATCGGGGTCGCTCAGAAGAGCATGCGGAAGGGGGCGAGTCCGCGCTTCTTCATCGTGCTCGGGTTCGCGCTCACGGCGCTCTTCTGCCTGCTCATGCACCGACAGTCGACGGATTCCAACTGGTCGAGCATCTTCTGGCCGATGCTCCTGCGCGGCTTCGCGCTGGGCTTCGTGATGATGCCGGTGATGAATCTGGCCGTGGAAGGATTGCGCGGCCAGCGCCTGGCCCAGGGAAACGGCATCAGCAACATGGCGCGTCAGCTGGGAGGAGCAGTCGGGATCGCGCTGCTGAACATCCGGATGACGCATGTCGCCGCGCAGTTCCGCGGCGACATGGTCGTCCACGCGAGCGAGACGAATCCTGTCGCCGCCCAGGTCTTCGAGACGTCCTCGTCGCTTTTCGCGTCGACAGGATTCTTCGCCGAGGAGGCGAGACTCCTGTCGATGAAGGTGGCCGATCTCTCCATCCTCAAGCAGACCATGCTGCTCACTTATCTCGACGCCTTCATGGTCGTGGGCGTCGTCTGCCTCGCGGCCATCCCGCTGGTCTTCCTCGCCAAGCACCATGCATCCGCTGGCCTTGCGGTCGACGGCGACCATCCCATCGATTTCGGAGGACACTGATGAGCTCACGGAGCATTTTTCAGATCGCCGCGCTTTTGGTCGCAGGCCGGGCTGCCTTGGCGGCCGAAGCGATCTCCTACGGGGAATTCCGCTCGGCGGTCGAAGCGCGCGATCCGGAGTTGCGGGCACAGGCGGCGGAAGCACGCGCCGGCGAAGCTGCGCATCTGCAGGCGCGCGGCGCGCTGTTGCCTTCGGTCGGCTTCCAGGCCCAGTACGCGCGGGTTTCCGACGTGGGCGGTGGCGAGGTGACGCTTCCGCTTCCCGCCCGCCCGCTCACGGTGGATCTGAGCCCTTACATTCCCGACCAGTGGGGCGTGTCGGCGCGGATCGAGCAGACCTTGTGGGACGGACGCATCTACTCCCAATGGAAGGCTTCCGGACACGAGTGGGAGTCGGCGAAGGCGGCGTTGTCCCGTTCACGCCGCGATCTGAGATTCAGGTCGCTGCAGGCTTGGTGCGACCTCTGGAGCGCGCTCCGCGAGGCGGATGCGGCGGATTCGGCGCGCGCCGCCATTTCCGAGCAGAGACGGATTCTGTCTCTCATGGTGGCGGAAGGTTCGGCGATCGCCAACGATTCGCTGCGGGCGGTGCTGCTCCAGCGGCAATCCGAGCTCGCGGTCCTCGCCGCCAGGAATCGCGTGGAGAACGCCCGTGCGCGGGTCGCGAGCCAGCTCGGCCGCTCTCTGGATGCCGATCTGGTCGTGGTGGATTCGGTGCCCGCGTTGGAGATCCCGTCGCATGGCAGGGACGCGCCGGAGATCGTCCAGGCGCGCGAGCGCGCCGAGGCGGCGTTGTGGACGAAGCGGGCGCAGGAATCGGCATTCCTGCCCGTGGTGTCCTCCGGCCTTCTGTTGCAGGATCTCAAGCCCAATCCACGCGTAGTGCCGGCCAGCGACAAGTGGCAGGAGGACTGGCGGGTTTGGGTGGCGCTCCAATGGAATCTCTTCCGGGGAGGGGTGGATCGATACGGAACTCTCCGTGCGGGTTCCCTGGAGGATGCGGCGAGGTGTCGGGCGCAGGCCGTGGAAGAGGCCAGGCGTCTCGACGCCTCGACCGCTCGCCGCGGACTCGATCTCGCTCGCGAACGTCTGTCCACTGCGCGCGAGGTGCTTCGCCTGGCGCGCGAGGACCGCGACCTGTTCGAAAAGCGCGTCGTGGCTGGAACGGCATTGCGCGCCGATCTGCTCGATCGCATCGCGCAGGTTTGGAGAGCGCAGGCCGAATGTGCCCAAGCGCTCTCCAGCGAGACGCTCGCGCGCGCGTCGTTGCGCGTGGCGATGGGACTCGATCTGCCATGACAATCCGTCGTCGTTAGGCCTGCTGGCCGACTACGTATTCCCTTCTTCGCGATCATGGCGCCGAGCTGGCTCGCGATCTTCCACGACGACTGGTGTGGATTCTCCTGCCGGATCCAGTTGATCGGTTGAATCTTCGGATCTCGTTTCGATTAGTTTTTGGGTTCCGTTCCGGGTTTCCCTGGGCGGTTTTACACATCTCAATACGTACGATCGCACAGGAGCCTTCCCAATGGCCGGATCCCTCAACAAAGTGATGCTCATCGGCAACCTCGGCGCCGATCCCGAAGTCCGCAACACGCCCAATGGCGCGATGGTCGCGAATTTCCGCGTCGCCTGCACCGAATCCTGGAAGGACCAGTCGGGCCAGAAGCAGGAACGCACCGAATGGGTCACGATCGTGGCATGGCGCCAGTCGGCCGAGATCGCACAGAAGTACCTGCGCAAGGGTTCCAAGGTGTACGTGGAAGGCAAGCTCCAGACCCGCCAGTGGGAAGACAAGAACGGCGGCGGCAAGCGCTACGCGACCGAGGTCCTCTGCGACCGCTTCATGATGCTCGACGGACGCCCCGGTGGCGGTGAAGGTGGCGGCTACGAGGGCGGTTCGGGCTACGCGGGCGGCGGTGCGGCTCGCGGTGGCGCGCGCTCCTCCGGCATGGGTGCGGCTTCCGGTCCCGACGACTTCGGCGACTACTCGGCACCGGCACCCGCGTCAAGCGGCGCCGACGACGACCTTCCTTTCTAAGGAATCGGCTGCGGGAGCGCACACCCCCTTCCTCCCCCGTCGGCGTCCCTATGCGGACGCTGTCGGGGTCGTGTCGTTGCTTCGGTGTCTACCGGCTTCAGCGATCGAACCAATTTCTACGAACCCAAGGGCCAGCCGCCGAATTTGCCGCGGTGGGGATTGAGGGTTTTCAGCATATCCGGCGGTGAAAGAGCGTTCAGGATGGCCTGACTGCGCAAAGCTTCTGCGAGCGCGTTTGCATCTCCATGGACTCCATGCGATAATCCTCGACCAGCAGGCGGTAGCACCACGAGTGTGGTTCCGCGATTCCCTTCCTCAGGAGAAACCCATGTCCAGTCGCACGATGTATCGCACCTTGTTCATGGTCGTTGTGATGATTGCCGTCCGCGTTCCCGCCGAAGCGCTGTCGCCGGAGCTGCAAGCCAAACTGGACGCCAAGGTCGCGGCGCTCAAGGCGTGGTCGACAGAATCTGCCATCGTCGGCGCCGTCAAGGCGCACAACGCCAAGCCCGAGACAGCCTACACCAACGAGTCCTGGAAGTCGCTCACGGTGCTCGATCCCGGCGTCCGCGCCTTTCAGCAGAACGCCGCCGCGACGTGGATCAAGGCTCACAAGGACGCGGCTGTCTCCGAAAGCTTCGTGTCCGGCGCCGACGGAGGAAAGGTCGCTTTCATCACCAAGCCCAGCAGTTGGAACCATGCGGGCAAGCCCAAGCACGACAAGCCCATGTCCGGCAAGAACTGGCAGGGCGAGGTCGAGGTCGACGCATCCACGGGAGCAAGGCAGATCCAGGTTTCCGTCCCGGTGCTTGATGGTGGCAAGGCCATCGGCTCCATCGTCGTCGGATTTTCCATCGCCAAGCTCTGATCGCACTTGGATCGTCGTTTGAATCATTGACTTCCGTCGTTGTTCGGCGGAAGGGCATTGTCCGAGAGGTCGAATGATGGTCTGGAGCATCGCACGCAAGATTCGTCTCCTGCTCTGGTCGAGCCTGGGTGCCACCCTCGGTGTCGCCTTGGTTCTGGTGGTCGTTCAGTCGATCGGGGACGGACAGGGGCGGAGACTCGAAAGCGAACTGGGGCAACAGAGCGATCGCCTAGCCCGCCAGATCACGGCCCTGGAAGAGCAGCAAGGCATCATCCAGAGAATCCTGCGCGAACAGGATCCCGATACCATCTTCGCCTTGGTCGAACGCGATTCGCTTTTGAGAATGCGGGTCGAGGCTTTCTCCGATTCCCTTGGCACGACGCGGATCGACTCGGCCTTCCAGCCTCTGGAACAGCTCGATGCGACGCTGCTCCAGATGGTTCTCCAAGGGCGCACGGGCGATGCACAGGACCTCTACCTGGAAAAGTCCGCTCGATTGATGCGAGGAATCCTCGAGGTGCGCGCCAAACTGGCCGACGACTGGAGCGAAGAGGCGCAGTCGAGACGAGCCTCCTGGCGAAAGCAGCGGACCGTCTTCGTCACGATGCTTCTCTTGGCGGTTCTCCTTGGCGAGGTCGCCGCGTGGTTCGCGGGACGCCGACTGGTGCAGGGGATCGTGATGCCGCTCGAAGAAGCGCAGCGGACCATGGAGGACATCGCGGCCGGCGAGGGCGACTTGACCCGTCGTTTGGAGGTCCGAACCCAGGACGAAATCGGACGGCTGTCCGAAGCATTCAACCGTTTCGTCGAGCGGGTGCATCGCACGGTGCAGACGGTGGAAGGTGGCGTGGGTACGCTCGGAGGAGCGTCCGATCGCATCGCGGGCGCGAGCAAGAGCCTCGTGGAGGGGGCCGACTCCGTGGCCCATCGCAGTCGCGAAGTGGCCGACGCGTCGCGCGAGGTGGGCAAGCGCGTGGAATCCGCGTCGCTCTCGGCGGGGACTTTGTCCCAGGGGCTTTCCATGATTGCCTCGGCGGTGGAGGAGCTCACCGCGTCGGTGCGGGAGATCTCCAAATCCTGCCAGGCGGAATCGCAGCTCGCGGGAAGGGCCGATCGCGATGTCGGTTCGGCTCGTGACAATTTCCGTAAGCTGTTCGCGACCGTCGGAGAAATGACATCCCTGCTCGAAGGCATCCAGGACATCTCCGACCAGACCCAGCTTCTGGCGCTGAACGCGACGATCGAAGCGGCGCGGGCGGGCGAAGCGGGCCGGGGATTCGCCGTGGTGGCGGCCTCGGTGAAGGATCTCGCCAAGCAGGCGTCCGGCACCACCAAGGAGATCAACGCGCGCATCGAAGCGATGACGAACGCCATGGGTGGCGCGGAAGCGTCGATCACGTCGCTCGAACAGGTGGTCGGATCGGTCCGGACGGAATCCGACAGCATTGCCGCGGCCGTCGAGGAGCAAGGGGCCACGATCACCGAGCTGTCGCGCTCCATCAGCGAGACGCACCGCCAGTCGGAATCGATCGCCTCCGACGTGCGCGTCGCTTCGAAGGCGACGGAATCCTCCTCCCGGGACATCGAGGCGGTGAGCCAGGGCATCGCGCAGGCCGTGTCGGGGATTGGCAATGTGCGCGAGGGCATGCGCGAGATCGAGACCCTCTCGGGCGAACTCCGGGAGCTGGTGCGCAAGTTCAAGACCTGAGCGGAATCGTGGTTCCACCCGTTCCATCCTGGAACCCCTCGCTGTTCCACTCCGCGACACTTGCGTCGCAGCGCGGTTGGATGGCTGTCTGGCACGCTCTTTGACCTTGTAGGAGGCGAACCCATTCCAGGAGCGATCGCATGTTGGACCGACCCGACGCCGAACAGTCCCCCCAGAAGCCGCTGGAGCAGTTCGGTCGCGATCTCACGGAATTGGCGTTCGTCTTCGCGACGATTCCGGCGCAGACTGGTTGACCACCACCTCTCGCATCGTCACCCCGGCGACATCCGGGGTGACGAAACAGCCACGTCCATTCGTCCCCGTGAAACGCCAGAAGCCCTTGTCTCCAGCCCGATTAGGTACATTGCCTAATCTCCCATCTTCCGACCTCTTTCCGGCGGAGTCTTTTCCAGCATGATTCTTGACGCGATCTTCACCAAGCTCTTCGGCACTCCTCATGAGCGCTACAACAAGCGACTCACCCCGGCCGTCGAAGCGATCAATGTCTTCGAGCCGGCGATCCGGGCTCTCCACGACGACGATCTCGCCCTCAAGACGGCCGAATTCCGTCGTCGCCTGGCCGAGGAGAACGCCAATCTCGACGACCTTCTTCCCGAGGCGTTCGCCGTGGTGCGCGAGGCGGCCGACCGTCGCCTGGGCATTCTCAACGTCCTCGATGTCCAGAACAGGTTCGACCTCGCGAAGCTCTCGGGCAGCCATCAGAAGCTCGTCCTCGAAGCACGCGAAAAGCTCGAAGCCGGCGCCGATCGCGTCGACATCCATCTTCCCGCCGATTTCTACGACGCGGTGCGCGTCCTGTATCCAGAGTCCATTCCCCCATTCCGCATGCGTGTCTTCGACGTGCAGATGCGCGGCGGCATGATCCTCCATGATGGCAAGATCGCGGAAATGAAGACGGGCGAAGGAAAGACGCTCGTGGCCACCACCGCGGTCTACCTGAACGCCCTCGAAAGCAAGGGCGTCCACGTCGTCACCGTCAACGACTACCTCGCCAAGCGCGACTCCGAATGGATGGGACAGCTCTACCGCTTCCTGGGCCTCTCCGTGGGCCTCATCGTGCACGAGAAGAGGGACGAGGAGCGTCGCGAGTCCTACCACTCCGACATCACCTACGGCACGAACAACGAGTTCGGCTTCGACTATCTGCGCGACAACATGGCGCGCCACCCCGACGAATGCGTCCAGCGCGAGCTCAACTTCGCCATCGTCGACGAAGTGGACTCCATCCTGATCGACGAGGCCCGTACACCGCTCATCATCTCGGGTCCGGCCGAGGAGAGCACCGACAAGTACGGCAAGGCCGACGCCATCATTCCGCTCCTCAAGAAGGACATCCACTACACGGTCGAGGAGAAGCACAAGAACGCGATGCTCACCGATCGCGGCGTCGCGGTCTGTGAAAAGGCCTTGGGCTTGGGCAATCTCTACGAGGACGGCAACACCGACTGGGTCCATCACCTGGGCCAGGCGTTGCGCGCGCATGTCATCTACCAGCGCGACACCGACTACGTGGTGAAGGACGGCGAAGTCATCATCGTCGACGAATTCACGGGTCGCACCATGGAAGGGCGCCGCTGGTCGGACGGCCTGCACCAGGCCGTGGAAGCCAAGGAGAAGGTCCGCATCGCCCGCGAGAACCAGACGCTCGCGACGATCACCTTCCAGAACTACTTCCGCATGTACAAGAAGCTGGGCGGCATGACGGGCACGGCCGACACCGAGGCCGGCGAGTTCCACCAGATCTACAAGCTCGGCGTGGTCGTGGTTCCCACCAACCGTCCCATGATCCGCAAGGACCGCGACGACTGGGTGTTCCGCACCGACAAGGAGAAGTTCAACTCCATCGTCGACGACGTGAAGGAACGCCACGCGATCGGCCAGCCGGTTCTCGTGGGCACGGTCTCCATCGAGAAGTCGGAGAACCTCTCCGCCCTCCTCCAGCGTTGCGGTGTCCCGCACGACGTCCTCAACGCCAAGCAGCACCAGCGCGAAGCGATCATCGTCACCGAAGCGGGCCATCTGGGGCGCGTCACCATCGCCACCAACATGGCCGGTCGCGGCACCGACATCAAGCTGGGCGACACCGACTGGAAGGTTCTCCTCGAACATTGGACGGAAACCGGCGTCGCTCCGAAGGGGCTGTCCCGCGATCCGGAAGAGCAGGACGAGGGGCTTCTCGCCCACTGGGCCGAGCGTACGCTTTCCGAAAAGGATCGTGCGAAGTTCACGGGTACGAAGGAAGAGCGCCTGGCCATCCTGAACAAGGCGCGCGAGGAAGAGGAACTCTCTCTCTATCCATGTCCCTGGCAGCTGCGCGAACTGGATGTCTTCACCAACCGCCTGCTGGGCGGTCTGCACATCGTGGGCACCGAGCGCCACGAGAGCCGACGCATCGACAACCAGCTGCGCGGCCGTTCGGGCCGTCAAGGCGATCCGGGTTCGAGCCGCTTCTTCCTTTCGCTCGACGACGATCTCATGCGCATCTTCGGCGGCGACAACATCCGCTCCATGATGGATCGCCTGGGCGCGAAGGAGGGCGAGGTCATCACCCACCCGCTCCTGAACCGCTCCATCGCCGGCGCCCAGAAGCGCGTCGAAGGACAGAACTTCGAAATCCGCAAGCACCTGCTCGAATACGACGACGTCATGAACGCGCAGCGCACGGTGGTCTACAAGATCCGCCGCCGCATCCTCGATGGCGAAGACGTGCGCGACGAGATCATCCAGCGCCTGGAAGAGGCCGTCGAGATCAAGATCCTCGAGCTCTTGAACCAGGACTTCGCCGCCGACGATCCGGCCTGGGACGCGGTCGATCTCGATCTGCGCCGCGTTTTCGGTGTCGACTACTCCTTCAAGTCCGCGATCGGGGCCGGCACGTCGCGCGAGCACATCGTCGACGAGGTCGTCAAGCTCGTCACGGAGGGCTACCAGTCCCTCGAGGAGAAGATCGGCGAGGAACAGATCCGCGAGCTCGAGCGCCAGCTCCTGCTCATGGTGATCGACAACCTCTGGAAGGCCCACCTCTACGAGATGGACCACCTCAAGGAGGCTATCCGCTTCCGTGGCTACGGCCAACGCGATCCGCTTTCCGAATACAAGCGCGAGGCGTTCGATCTGTTCGACCAGACCATGGACCGCCTGGCCGTCGAGATCGCCACCCGTCTGCTGCACCTCGATCCCAACCAGCTTCCCCGCTTGAGTCTCTCGCGGACGCAGCGCGAGATGATCGAGATCCACGGCAACATCCCGCAGGGCAACGCTCCGCAGGCCGCTCCCCAGACGCAGCCCCAGATGGCTCCATTGCTTCCCGGCACGCGTCCGGTGATGGCTCCGCCGCCGCAGCTGGCGCGTCCTGCCGGACCTCCTCCGGCCGCATTCGCAGGCGTTGGACGCAATGACCCATGCCCTTGCGGGTCGGGCAAGAAGTTCAAGAAGTGCCACGGCGAAGGGCTCTGAGGTCGTCACACCTCCCTGCTGACGGAAACCGACCATGACGGGAACGCTCTTTTCGTTCGAAGGGATCGACGGCGCGGGGAAGACCACGCAGGTGGCGCTTTTGCGCACGTCGCTCGAGGCGCTTGGATGCCGGGTCGTGTGTTTGCGCGAGCCGGGCGGCACCATCCTGGGCGAGAAGATTCGCAGCCTTCTTCTGGATCGCACCGAAGACCCTCCCACGTCCAGCACGGAACTGCTGCTGTTCGCCGCCGCGCGTGCCCAGATCGTCGCGAAAAGGGTGCGTCCCGAACTCGAAGCGGGGGCGGTGGTCATCCTCGACCGTTTCACCGACGCCACCTATGCCTACCAGGGCTTCGGTCGCGGGCTTCCGTTGGAGCAGATCCTCGCTCTGGAAGAAATCGCGGCGACCGTCGAACCGGCCCGCACTTGGTTCCTGGATCTGTCACCCGAGGAGTCGGCCCGCCGTCGCGCCGTGCGCGGCGAAGAGCCCGACCGCATGGAGGCCGAAGGAGAACTGTTCCGGACCCGTGTCCGTGCCGGCTATCTCGAGCGTGCCCGCCTTCATCCGTCGCGCATTGCGATCGTCGAAGCGGCTCGATCGGTGGACGTCATCGCGGCGGACATTCTCACCCAGGCGCTCGGCCTGATCGGGCATCCCGCCGACTGAGGCTTCGTCCATCCAGGGGACGAATAAACCGGGACGTCCTCCATCGGTATTCGTCCACATTGAAGGCGATCCGGAGCACAAAACGTCTTCATTCGGGTGATTTGGAGTTTTCCTCCGCAACACCTCTGGTTTCCTTCGCAGTGGGTGAAGCGTCAGGCGATTCGACACGCTCACCATCCCTTTGGACGGCTTGTTGAGAGCGATCACGTTCTGCACGGATGGAACGTCTTGCAAAAGCCGCAGATCGCACGAGGATCCCGGAGTGTTGAGCGTTTTCTTGGCGATTGCTCAACGGATGGCGGAAACCGTGCTCGCGGCAATACATCAACCCCTGCACGTGGGTTCCATGATCGTGCGTGGCTCTCCCGAATGCCGAGCAGATGGGGAGACCACATTCGTTGATGTCGTAGCGACAGGGGTGGTTCCATGAAGTCGAGCAAACGGATCGCAATGGCGTTGGTTCTCGCGGGGGGGCTCGTAGCCTCCGAATGCGCGGCAGCGGGTTTCTCATGGGGCAATGTCGCCATCGGCGGCGGCGGATTCGTTTCGGCGATCGTCCCTTCCCTGATCGAGAAGGACCTTTTCTACGCTCGCACGGACGTCGGAGGCGCCTACCGCTGGGACGAGTCGTCGCAGAAGTGGATCCAGCTCATGGACTGGGTCGATGTCAACGAACGAGGTCTTCTGGGCGTCGATGCCATCGCCGTCGACCCGATCAAGCCCGGTTGCTTCTACATGGTGACCGGCACCTCGTACTGGAACCAGGATTCCTCGACCAACGAACTGGTCATCAAGGGCAAGGACACGACGACGACTCTCCGGGGGCGCTCGGCTTTCCTGCGGACCAAGGACTATGGCGCGACCTGGGAGAAGATCTACACCTGGGACGAGAACACGAAGTGGTTCAGCGTCCACGGCAACGGCATGGGTCGCGGCAACGGCGAGGCTCTGGTGATCGACCCCAACAATTCCGACGTGATGTTCTACGGTTCCAAGGACAAGGGCCTCTGGAAATCGGTGAACAACGGAACCACGTGGTCGCATGTGAATGGCTTCACCACCGCCGCGGGCTATGACACGACCTGGAACGGGTCGGGCTTCTCCTTCGTGGCTTTCGCTCCCGGCAGTTCCACCACTCTCTACGCGGGATTCGCGCGTGAAGGCAACAGCGTTTTCCGTTCCACGGATGGTGGCGCGACTTGGGCGGCATTGCCCATTCCGGCGGCGCTTCGGTCGACGGCTGGAGGTTCCGCCGTTCGTCTGATGCCCCAGCGCATCGCCATCGCCCCCAATGATTCGTCCCTGTTCATCACCTTCGCCGATGGCGCTGGTCCCCACACCATGGCCTGGAGCGAAGGCTGGGGCATGATCTACGACGGTTTCGGGCGTGGTGCGGTCCTGAAGTACGACGTCGGGACCGCGACCTGGAGCGACATCTCCCCGGCCGACTACATCGATGACAACGCCACCGGCGTCTCCAAGTACGACAGCCTCAACCTGGCGGGGAACGCCATCGAGGATGGCCATTACAACTACATCGGCCCCTATGGCGGCATTTCCATCAACCCTGCCAATCCTCTGGAGATGGCCATTTCCACGGAGGGCTACACGGGCGCCCAGTACTGGAATGTCGACGGAACCTGGAAGGACCAGTGGGGCACCCAGATCTTCTACACCAGCGATGGTGGCAAGAAGTGGTACGCGTCGTTCAAATACCAGGGTTCTCCCGCCATCGAGCAGATGAGCGAGAACGGCATCGGTTGGATGCTCAACAGTTCCATCCATTGGTCCGGCAGCATCGTCATCGATCCTTTCGACTCCAAGAAGGTCTGGATCACTTCCGGAAACGGCGTCTTCCGCACCGACGACATCACGGCGTTCAACGCGGACAGCACGGCGAGCATCGACAAGCACGGACTCGTCGATCCGTGGGCCACGACGCAGAACCAGGTCTGGAAGGTCTTCTCCCACGGGATCGAGGAAGTGGTCCCCATGGAAGTGGTCAGCATTCCCGGTGGCCCCATGGTCTCCGTGATCGGCGACTATGACGGATTCCGTCATGACGACATCTCCGCCTATCCCGCCAAGCGCCATCAGACCAGCGTCAGCGGCATGGTTTCGATCGGAACCACCCGCGGGCTCGCTTTCGCTCCCAAATCGGGGGTGCTGGTCAAGGTCTCCGACGCCCGCAACTACAAGCTCCAGTACAACACCGTGCCCATCGCCCCGATGCAGTACTCGAAGGATTCCGGAAGCACGTGGACGGTGGAAACCTATACCGGCCCGAACACCGAGTACAGCGGCGGCACGGCGGGCATCTCGACGGATGGCGCGGTGGCTCTGTGGACGCCCATGACGAGGACGCTCAAGAGTTCCGCCGGCAAGGATTCGTCGTTCGGCGGCGACTTCCCGATCTTCCGCAATGCCAGCTCGGCCTGGAGCAGTGTCGCCGGTATCGATGGTGCCTACGTGGTGGGCGATCCTGAGAACGCGAACGTCTTCTACGCCTACAAGAAGAACGAGGGCGCGATGTACGTGAGCACCGACAAGGGCGTGACGTTCGCGGCCGCGGGTTCTCCGGGCAAGAGCGACTACAGGAAGTTCCGCCTGGCTCCAGGCCGCGAGGGCGACATCTGGGTGCCCATCGCCAACGGATCCGCCAAGACAGGTGGCCTCGTGCGTTCCATCGACGGCGGCAAGACCTTCACGACCGTGGCTGGAGTGGGCTACTGCGAGGCCGTTGGCTTCGGCAAGGCGGCTACCGGTGCCAGCTATCCGGCCATCTACGTCTACGCCACGATCGGCGGCACGACGGGCGTGTTCCAGTCCGTCGACGAGGGCGTCGCCTGGACCCGCGTCAACGACGACGCGCACGAGTACGGCGGCCTGGCCAACGGCGAGTTCGTCGTGGGCGACATGAACACGTTCGGCGTGGTCTACATGAGCACGGCTGGAAACGGCATCGCGGCACGCAAGGTCGGCAGCGCCACGGGCGTTTCGGGCAAGCCCCTTGCCGCTTCGCGCGGTCTCGCCCAGTTGCGCGGCCGCTCGCTCCAGATCGTGGTCGCCGGCGAGCCCGTCGACGTGCGGGTCCTCGGCTTCGATGGACGCACGCTCAAGCGTGTCCAGTACAGCTCGTCCACCTCCGTCGCGCTTTCGACCCTCATGCCTTCCCAGGGCATGTACGTCCTCGAAGCCCGCAGTGGATCGCGCACTCTCCTGAGCCGTACCGTCAGTCAGATGCACTGAGAAGGCGCGAACCATCCTCCTTCCGCTGGTCGATTTCTGTCGAAGCCCGCGGAAGACTTCGCATCGGAGCGCGATCGAAGGTCCTGGAATGCGAAAGCCCCCGCGGACATCCGTCCGCGGGGGCTTTCTGCTGGTCCGTCCGCCCAACCGGCAAACCAGCATTCCTCGAGTCGGCTCAGTGGAACAGCGACGGAAGCCCCAGCCCCGCGATGATGCTTTCTCCGAATCCAAGGACGGCATCCTGGTGCGTGGCCGCATCAGGGGGCGGCGTCGACGAGCTTGCCGCGGCGGCAAGCAAGGCGAGAGCGGCAAGCAACAACTGGAGGCGCAGGGAAAGCGACATGGGATGGGCGCTCGGGCTCTCAGCGGGTCGTGTTGACGAGCTTGTGGACCTGGATGCCGGTGGCGCGATCGGTGAGAGTGAGGAACAGGATTCCCTTGTGCTCGGCCTGCGCGAGCGGAATCAGGCGGCTGGTGGTTCCCTGGAACACCGTCGTTCCGCGGACGTCCACGAGGGCCGCGTCCATTTCATGATCGAGACCGGAAAGAACGATGCCGCTCTCGGCCATGCGAGCGTCGATTTCCGGCAGGGCGTTGGCTGCGCGGGACTGGACTCCCACGCTCTTGGGGGCGACGCTCATGGCGAGCTTCATGAATTCGATTTCGTAGGATCCGTCGGTCTGGGGCGCGATGGTGTTGTCACCCTGCTTGACGACGAAGTCCGTTCCGAAGGTCGCGGCGGCGAGCTTGACGCGCAGCTTGACGCTCTTGGGCATCTTCGCGTGCGGCGACGTCCAGCTCATGGTCCAGCCGGTGCCGGATTTCGTCGCGGTGACGGCGTCCATCGTGTAGTGCGCACGGTAGTAGGCGCCCACGGTTCCGTAGGGAGCGACCCACACCTTGGCCGAGGAGGCGGCGTCGAGGATGGTCTTGTTGTTGGCGGGAGTCAGGCTGTACTGGTCGGGGCTGGCGGTCACGTCGTGGATGATGATGGTGGCCCAGCTGTTCTCGCTCTTGGCCGAATTCACGGCGCTGACTGCCGAAGCGGATGCTCCACTGGTGACGATGAGCCCCTGGATGTTCATCCAGTCGCCGGGTTGGGACGCCGACCAGCTGTAACGCGTGGATCCGCAGCTGCGCCCCATGAAGCTTTCCGCGCCCACGGTGCTCGTGCCGCCGACGCTGCAGTTGGGGTAGGCGAAGGTCACGGCGTCGAACGAAGCGTCCATGCCGCGGATGTCGGCGGCCATCTTCGCGATCTGCGCGTCGCCGTCGGTGGCGTTCTGGTGGTCGTAGGTGTGGTTGGCCAGCTCGTGGCCGTTCTTGCCCGCCGCGATCCACTTGGACTTGTTGGTGGACAGGTCGCCACCGGCGCCGTACGTGAGGAAGAACGTCGCCTTGAAGCCCAGGTTGTCGAGCTGTGGAAGCAGGTTCGGGATCTGGCCGGAACGGGCGTCGTCGTAGGTGAAGCTCACGGCTCCGGTGTAGCCGTTCCAGGGCACCGTGGTGACAGGACCTGCGAGGACGGCTCCGGCCACGAGAAGCGGGAGGGCTAGGCAATGAGCCGTCAAGTTGTTGCTGCAGCGCGACATGGAATTGCTCCTGGAGAGGAATCGAATGAATCCCTGATTGTCAGCAAGATGACGGATTTGGATTGGACCCACAGCGGGATTCCGGACAAACTGGTGACATGCCGTCCCCAAGCCGAATGCCCTCTGGCCGCGCTGGTTGCTCTCAGCGTACGTCGTCGGGAACAAGTCCGTGGAGGAGAATGTTGTCGATTTGGAATTCGGAACCATCGCGTCCGAAGAACGTGAGGTCGGTGATCGAATCCTTCACGCGGTCCCATCCGTAATTCCTGCCCACGCCGGTGGCGGAATCGAAATCGGAGGGACGAATGCTGACTCGTCTCCATGCGGTGTCCAAGTCGAAGCTCTTCCATGCTTTCGGGCCGAGGTACCCGTCGAGATGTTCGAGGGCGACGGAAAAGTTCCCCTTGCCACGCACCTGGAACACGATGGAATCGAGGCTGCGAGCGACATGATGACCATAGCCAAGCGGCACGGCGACAAGGACGTAGCTGGGGCTGTCGGCCGAAAAAACCGCGCGCATCGCTTTGCCGGAGCGTCCGTGACCGGCATTCTCGATGGTCAGGGAAAGACTGGCGTTGGTGGTGAGTCCGTTTCGCCAGGGGTTGTGGGAAGGCAGGGAGGATGTGTCGTCCCCATCCTCGAAATTATCGACGAGCGTCGAGGTGAGCATGAGGACCTGGGCAGCCGAGAACCCCTTCCAGGTGGCCCCGGAATCGGATAGGGACGTCGCTTGATCCGTGCCCCAGCGAAGCCGGATCCCTGTTTGGGAGGCGAGAATGGAGGAATCGAGACGCACTTGCAAGCGGGCAAGTTCCGCGGTCGAATCCCAGAAGACGATGCGAAAAGGAATGGCTTCCCCGGCATCGGTTTCGATGCGCAGGTCGTGGCCATCGCCGCTGGATCTGGCGAAGGGGAAGTTCCATCGGTTCAGTCGCAAGGTGACGACGGTCGCGGCGTTCATCGAGGAGTCCCGAACCCCCAGCAGAGAGTCGAGTGGGAGCATGCGTGCCGCGACGCTGTTTTCCGTCTCGATCGAATTTCCCGCGGAGCGGTCGTTGGCGCATCCCGCGAAGAGCGCCGCAAAGGAGACGAGCATGGAGACGGAGGGATGTTTCATCGTTTCCCTTCCGCATTGGCGAGAGGGAAGCAAGCGATCGCCAGCTGGATGACGCGATCTGGATGGGGACTTTCGTCCACGCGTTTTTGGATCTGACGACGGCATTCGCGCAACATCTCGCGAATCTCTCCGAAAGCGTTGGCGTCGACGGCGAAGGTGAGCGTGGAAATATCGCGTTCGCTGGAAGGAATCGCCTCGAGCGCATCGCGGGCGAGCATCAGGACCTTCCCCTGGTATTCGCGCACGGCGGCGGCCTTTTCCGGGCCTCCGGCACTCAGATGGGCATCCCGCAACTGCAGACGGCCGCTCGAGCCCTTGGCGAGGAGGCCGATCTCGAGCAGTAGATCGATGGCCTCGCGAGCCTGTTCTTCCGAAATGGTGGGCTGGATGCGCGCGGCAAGTTCCGTGGGATTGGCGCGACCATCGACCACCTCGACCAGGCAACGGATCGTGGGGACCCACCAGTCGCGGAAGAGAGCGAGTTCGTTTTCGACGAGGCTGCGGCGGCCGATATCGCGCAACGCGAGAGCCTTCTCGAGAATTTCCTGCTTGGCCTTCTGGCCCCGGGCACGCGCGTAGGCGATGAGCATCTGGAAGTATTCGGCCGGACGTCCCGAGAGACCCAGGATTTCGAGGACGCGTGGGACGTGCTGGTGCGGAAGGTGGTAGTCCTTCTGCAGGATGCGGAACAGGTAGCTCGAGTCGAGACCGATCTGTTCCGCCATCAGACGGTACGAAAAGAGCGTCTCCTCGGCCTTGCACTTGTCGTAGTGGGCCTTGAGCAGATCCCGATAATCGAGATAATCGAAGACCGATGGCATCGCAAGAGAATACGTCCCAGAGGGCCGTTTCGCCATCAATGCGAGTCCGTGGCTTGTTGGAAATCTGACAACGGAGCGGCTTCACGAACGATTCCACGCATGGAGAGAATGCGCCGGCCCACTTCGGAAAGCACCGAGGCGAGGCCCGTGGCCGCCTCGTGGTCTCCGGCGAGAGCCAGGACCATGGCGACCGCCTGCGCCGAGGAGATCCGGTCGGGAGCGCTCGCCTGTCGCACGCCCCAGGTCGAGATGTCTCCCTTCGGAAGGATGCGACGACGCAGAGGAAAGCGACCGAGGACGCTCGCGATCTTGCTCGCCTGGTTCCATGTGCCGTCCGGAACGACGATGGTGACGCCTACGGTCAATTCCGACGGGTGAAGTTCCGTGGCGTCGGGAAGCGGATAGAGGAGGATCGAGTCTTCCGGAAAGCGCGGGGGAGCCGGGCGGCTCCAGGGGACGATCGATGCCTGGTCGAGCATCCGGCAGGCCAGACGCGCGCTGTTGGTGGGCTTGCAGGCTTCCTGCGCGTGCTGCACGAACACGAAGCGCGTGCGCACCGCGTGGATCGGAAGATCGGCGCAGACGCACAGATGCGGATGGGTGCCGCAGGTCGGGCACCGCGGGTTGTCGTTGGCCGGATAGACGCGCCTCATGGAGCGCGCATGGCGGAAGGTCGGCGCGATGCCATCCGTTCAGGCCATCTCGAAGGCGTGTTCGACTTCGTCTCCACCCTCGTCGCTGTCGGAATCCGTCGACGAGGGACGAAGGATCTTCCATTCCTTCCACAGCAGGAGCGCCGCGACGAGCGCGAACGGGGCTTCCGAGAGCGCCGACGCCACGTAGAGCCCCGTGAAGCCCCAGACCCTCGGAAGGATCAGGAAGAGCGGGATCGCGAGAACCTGGCGTCCCAGCAGCAGGATCGAAGCTTTTCCCGGGCGATGGATCGCGAGGAAGTAGTGGGAGGCGGTCCCCTGGATGCCGAAGAGGGCGACCGAGATCATGGACAGGGGAAGGCCCTGGCGGGCCAGTTCCACCAGACGCGTGTCGGTGCGGGTGAACCAGCTGGCGACAATTTCCGGCGACAACGCCACGATCGCGGCGAAGAAGACTCCCATGGCGGTCGTGACGGCCAGCGAGACGAACAGGAATTTGCGGACGCGTTCGGTGTTGCCTGCGCCCCGGTTGTAGGCGACCAGCGGTTGCATCGCCTGCACCACTCCGAGCAACGGATAGATGAAGAGCATCGCGACCGTGTTGAACACGCCGACCAGGGCCACGCCGCGGGGGCCGTCGAGCGCCAGGGCGCCGTGGTTGGCCGAGAGGAAGACTGCGGTGCCCAGGACCTGCATCAGAAACACGGGTGCCCCTAGCTTCAGGATCGAATTCGCGAGGGCCTTGTCGCGCGCGAGGTGGCGTCTGCGGATGCGGAGGATGCTCGTGGGGCCTTGGACGAAGGAGACGAGCAGGACGAAGTTCAGGATCAGGGAGAATGTCGTGGCGAGCGCCACGCCCGCGATTCCCCAATGCAGCACGAAGATCGCGATGGTCGCGAGAATCGCGTTGAGAACGTTTCCGAAGCCCACGAGAGCCAATCCGAGTCCGGGCCGTCCCTGTACGCGCAGGATGTTCCCCATCGAGATGATGAGGATCAGAAACACCTGCCCCACGGCGCTGATCCGCAGGAAAGGCACGGCCATTTCGAGGACGTTCCCCGTGGCTCCCGAAGCCGCGAGGAGAGGCCGCGCGAAGAGGATCAGCGCGAGGGAGGCGCTGCCTCCCAGCAGCAGCCCCAGGCGCACAGACTGTCCCAGGACGGCTTCGGCGTCGTCCTTGCGGTTCTGTCCCAGGAAGGTGGAGATCTGGTTTCCGGTTCCCGTTCCCAGGAGCAGTCCGATCCCCATCGAGAGGATGGTCAGCGGGAAGACGCAGGTGACGGCGGCCATGGCCTCGGTGCCGATGCCGCGTCCCACCAGGATGCGATCGACGAGCTGGTAGAGCGCGTTCGCGAGGAATCCGGCGATCGCCGGAAGCGAATACTGCACGAGGAGACGCCGGATGGGAGCGGTGCCTTGGGCGTGTACGCCTTTCATGGGACTCTTTCTTCGTCGATCGTCGAACGCGATCCGAGGGTCTTGTCGTTTTCTGTCATCGGAGGTTCCCGTCCCAGGTCCAGTAGCGTCGTCCATCCGCCGTTCTGCGCAGGTATCCGTAGTCCACGAGGTAGCGCCGGACCTTGGTGTGGTCGGCGGCGATCGGCTTGAGGATCGCGTCCACGTCCCGCTCCGTGTAGGTCGTGCCGGGATCGAAGGATCCTGAAATGTGTTCGATCAGCGCGAGGCGCGCCTTCTCCTTCAGGGGGAATGTTTCGAGTCGTCCCTGGGGCATGTGCTTGGCCACGAAGGCCGCGCGTTCCTGGGCGGTCGTCTGGAAGTGGTCCTGCGGCACATGTGCGGGCTCTTCCTTGGGGGACGAAGCCCCATCGAGGTCGATCTCCTCGGCCGGATCGTCCTTGGACGCGTGGAAGACCGTTTCTCCATGAGTGCGCGTGGTTTCGTCGACGAGCTTGCGGAATTCTTCGCGAACCGTTTCGAAATCGACCCCGATGGCTCGAGCGAACCCCTCTCCGAAGGACGAGAAAGCGACAAGGGGCATGAGATGGTAGAAGTACATGGCCGAAAGCGTGCGTGGAGTCGATCGATAGTCGTACCCCTTGTTGGCATATGCCTGGTGCGATTCGGACACTCCTTCCAGCCAGTGCTGGACAAGCATCCCCGGCTTGGGAGCGCCATCGCGCGCCATCTTGAGGTCTTCCATGAGCGCGATTCTCAGGATATCGCGTTTCTCGAAAAGCAGATCGGCCTCGTGAACGGCGATGCGTTGCGGCAGGTCCCTCTTCGCGGGATTGTCGGCGACGGAAAGGCGATTTCGACGGCGCTCCTCGAGAAAGTCGCGCAACAGCTCCTGAAGGAGCTCGTCCTTGCTTTTGAAGTAGTAGTAGATGAGCGCCTTGTTGACCTCGGCGCGCTGGGCGATCGAGTCGACGCGAGCGCCATCGAAGCCCTTTTCCGAGAATTCCGTGCGTGCTGCTTCCAGAATGCGCGCTCGAGAAGGATTGTTGTTGTCGGCGACCTTGTTAACCATACGGTTAGTCAAGCTACAATTTTTCCGCTGGAGGCAAGTGTCTGGTGAGCGCTTTGCATGGGGAGAAGCGAAGCCGCTGCTCGCTCTGGCTGCGGGTTGCCGAGGGGGACGCGAAGGAGGACAATGGGCGATACCAATGAAGACTGCCTATCTCGTGATCACGAGCGCGCTGGTCGTTCTGACCTTTCTTTTCCCGGGGACATGGCTTGTCATCCCCCTTCTGCTCGGTTGCGCGCTGGTCTTGTGGGAGCGATGGCATCTCGAGGCCGTCACGGAATGCGCGTTGCGGCAATCCCGCGCCGACGAGGAAACGATCCAGGCTCAGCAGGCACAGGTCGAGTTCCAGCAGGAGCGCTTTCGCCGCCTGGTCGACAACTCCCCGGCTGCCATCTTCCAATTCGACCGCTCCCTCTCCATCATCTACGCCAATCGCGTCTTCGCCGAGACCATGGGCACCGACCTGCAGACCTTGCTGGAGTTCAACCTCTCGCGATCGCAGGATCATTGCCTCGAAGTCTGCTGTCGCGAGGTACTCGAAGGGAGGAACACCCACTACGAAGGGCCGTATCTCACGACCATCGCCCATCTCCAGCTCTATATCGACGTGGCCTGCACGCCGGTCATCGACATGGATGGAAACGTGTCCGGAGGCATCGCGATTCTTCGCGACGTCACCGAACACAACCGCCTGCTGCGCGAGCTCAAGGTGGTGCGCGACCAGTACGCGGAACTCGTGGGGAGGGTTCCGGTGGGGATCTACACGTTCCGCTTCCTTTCCGACAAGCGCATGCGCTTCGACTTCGTGAGTTCGCGCCTGTGCAAGCTCGTCGGGATCGAGCGCGAAGCGCTTCTGGCCGATTCGAGTCGCGCGATCGACGCCATCCATCCGGAAGACAGGCTTTCGTTCAAGCAGGCCAACGAACAGGCCTCCCGCACCTTGATACCCTTCCAATGGGAAGGACGGTTTCTGGTCGAGGAACGCGTGCGCTGGATCCAGATCAAATCGGAAGGGTTCGCCCTCGACGATGGAAGCAGCGTCTGGAACGGCGTCGTCACCGATGTCACGGAAAGGCACCAGTCGGAGCAGGCGTTGCGGGAAAGCGAGGAAAGCTTCCGCGACCTGTTCCAAAAGATGCCCTTGCCCATGTACCTGTTCGATTCCGACTCGCTGCGCATCCTCATGGTGAACCAGGCGGCCGTCGATCTGTACGGCTACAGCGCGGAGGATTTCCTCGGCATGACGCTGTACGATGTCCGCGGCGAAGAGATCGAACGCGAGCAGTACATCCGACTGTCGCCCGACACGAATGGCACGTTCCGCGGGGCCCGCAAGCAGAAGTGCCGCGACGGGAGAGTGTTCGATGCCGATCTCGTCGTGCGCGAACTGGTGCTCGACGGGGTCTCCGTGGGCATGGGGGTGGCGCGGGACGTGACGGCCGACCGCAAGGCGCAGACCGAACTCCTCGAGGCCAAGGGGCAGGCCGAGAAGGCGAGCCTCGCCAAGAGCGAATTCCTCGCGACGATGAGCCACGAAGTCCGCACGCCCATGAACGGAGTCCTCGGACTTCTGCAGATCGCCATCGCCCAGGAGGCCGATTCCACCCAGAAGAGCCGTCTGCGCAAGGCGCATGGCGCGGGTCGCGCCCTGCTGGACATCCTCAACGACGTCCTCGACTATTCCCGCATCGAGGCGGGGCATCTCGTCCTGGAGAACATCGAGTTCGATCCGGCGAAGGAGGTCCGGAGCGTGGCCGATCTCTTCGAAGCCGACATCCTCGCCAAGGGCGTCCTCTTCGAGCTCGACATCGCTCCGGAGACGCCTCGCGCCGTGGGAGGCGATCCGCATCGCTTGAAACAGATCCTGTCAAACATCCTCGGCAACGCGGCCAAGTTCACCTTGCGCGGCAAGATCCGCATGGAAGCGTTCGCGCGGATCCAGGGCGGCGGGTCGGTCGAATTGCGCTTCGCGGTGCGCGACACGGGGATCGGCATTCCGCGCGAGCGCATCGACCAGCTCTTCCAGCCGTTCCAGCAGGGGGACTCGGGCATCACGCGGCGCTTCGGCGGGACGGGGCTCGGGCTGGCGATCAGTCGCGATCTCGTGGAGCGCATGGGAGGGCGGATCACCGTGGAGAGCGAGGAGGGGAAGGGAAGCGTGTTCCAGTTCTCGGTTCCCCTGCGCCTGGTCGAAGGCGCTCTCGCTCCGGATTCGCAGGCGCCCGTCGACGACGTGTCCGAGGATTCCTCGCTCGCTCGGCGCCGCGTCCTCCTCGTGGAAGACAACCCCTTGAACCAGGAAGTCGCCAAGATCCTCCTCGAAAGCGCCGGCTACGAGATCGTGGTGGCGGGAGACGGGCGGGAATGCCTCGACATTCTCGAGCGCGAGAGATTCGACGCGATCCTGATGGATCTCCACATGCCCGTGATGGGGGGGCTCGAGGCGACGCGCAAGCTGCGCTATCTGCCCAACGGGGCGAATGTCCCCGTCGTCGGGCTGACCGCCGACGTGCGCGCGTCCGTGGTGCAGGAGTGCCTGCAGGCCGGAATGGTCGCGCACGTCGCCAAGCCGTTCGATCCGCGGCGGCTGCTCGAACTCCTGCGGAAATTGACAGCTTCCGGAAGATTGGCGTCCGAAGCCTGATTTCCGGAAAACAAGTGATGACAGATTCAGTCAACGAATGATATGATGTAGGTGTGGAGATGCTTCACCCGCGTCGCTCGCCGTCCCGCGCTCCCGAAGAGATCCTTCGGGAACCGTGGCTCAAGAAGCTCGTCATCGCGAGCTTCTTCGTCGGATTTCTCCTCGTTGCCGTCGTCACCGTCTCGGCGGTGCTGGAAAAACGGACGGATATCGTCGTGATCGAGGCGCTTTTCGCGTTCCTGATCCTCGCGTGCAGTTTCGGGGTCGCGTTCCATCGCCGTCGCGTCGTTTTCTGGTACGCCTTGGGCATCGCCGCCACCGCGATCCTCCCCAACGTGAGCGCGTGGTTCACGGGAGGTTTTCAAGGATCCGGAGGGCGAAGCCTATGGGCTTTCCTCGCGCCTCTCGGCGTGCTCGTCGTGTGGCGCAATCGAGCCGCTTTCGCCCTGCTCGCGCTGTTCCTCGCCTTCCAGATCGCCCTGGTCGACATTCCCTCCCCTCATGCGTCCCTGTCCGATCCGATGCGCCTGATCATGGGCCACATCCACATCGTCGGCGTGTTCCTGGGCTCCTTCGCCGTCTTCGCGATCTTCCATTGGCAGGTCGAAACCCAGGGCGAAGCCTTGCAGACCCAGGAGATCGACCGCAAGACCGTCGAGCTCAAATCCGAAATCCTGAACGTGATGAGCCACGAGATCCGCACGCCGCTGAACGCCATCATCGGTCTCCTCGACCTGATGTCGATCGACCGGATGAGTCCCGAGCAGATCGAGAATCTTCGCACCATCCAGTTCGCGTCCGGGAATCTCCTGCTTCTGGTCAACGACGTGCTGGACTATTCGAAGTTCCAGGAAGGGGTGCTTCAGCTCGAGACGATTCCCTTCGACGCCGAGCGGGTGCTTCGCAACACGGTGCTTTCCCAGGAAAACATCGCGCGTGGCAACGATGTGGAACTCGTCGGAATCTGGGACAAGGATTCGCCTTGCTGGGTGCGCGGCGATCCGACGCGTTTCGCCCAGATTCTCACGAACCTCGTTTCGAACGCGGTGAAGTTCAGTCCCAAGGGAAAGGTCGAGATCCGTGGCTCATGGAGGGACGAGCGTCTCGTGCTTGCCGTGCGCGACACCGGGATTGGCATCGCTCCCGATCGGCAGGAGAGGATCTTCCAGCCCTTCGCGCAGGCCGACGTGTCGACGGCGCGCGAATTCGGCGGAACGGGGCTGGGATTGGCCATCGTCAAGAAGATCGTCCAGGTGAGCGGAGGATCGATCCGCCTGGAATCGGCTCTCGGCAGGGGCACGACCTTCGAGGTCGAACTTCCGTGGACCCAGGCTCCTTCCGGTGCCGAAGCCGCCGCCCACCGTCCGTTGAGCCCTTGGAAGATCCTCCTGGTCGACGACAACGCGCTCAACACGCGGGTGGCCGAGCGTCTCCTGCAGCGTCTTGGACAGGATGTGTCCAGCGTTCCGGGAGGCGAGGAGGCTATCGCCTGGCTCGAGACGAATTCGTGCGATCTCATCTTCATGGATCTCCAGATGCCGGGACTCGACGGGTTCGCCACGACGCGCTCCATCCGCAAGCGATGGGGCCACGAAATCCAGATCGTGGCGCTTTCCGCCGAGGTCATGCAGCATGTCCAGGAACGGGTGAAGCTCGCCGGGATGCAGGGGTTCCTCGCCAAGCCCATCAACGCCGAGCGCCTCCAGCTCTGCGTCGCCGAGCGGCAGTGCTCGACGGCGGCCTGAGGTTCAGCCCAGCGGACCGAGCAGGGTCTCGAGTTCGTTCCGGGTGAGGCGCGAAGGATTCCATTCCCCGTGCCCAAGCAGGGCGTCGGCCAGTTCGCTCTTCCTTTCCTGCAGGGCCAGGATCCGTTCCTCGATCGTGCTCTGCGCGACGAGACGGTAGACGAACACGGGCCGGGTCTGTCCGATCCGGTGCGCGCGATCGGCCGCCTGGCGCTCCACCGCGGGGTTCCACCACGGATCCAGGAAGATCACGGTGTCGGCGCGCGTCAGGTTGAGACCCGTTCCTCCGGCCTTCAGCGAAAGCAGGAAGACCGGAATCCGTCCTTCCTGGAAGCGCGCGACGACTTCGCCCCGATCGCGGGTCGAACCGTCCAGGCGCAGGAAGGCGATCCCGAGATCCCCGAGACGCTCCGCCGCGAGATCGAGGAAGGATGTGAATTGGCTGAACACGAGGATGCGACGGCCTTCCTCGACCATTTCGGGCAGCACCTCCTCGAGCCAGTCCAGCTTTGCGGACGGAATACGTCCTCTTGCCGCGGCGTCCGGCAGGAGTCGCGGGTCGCAGCAGACCTGGCGAATGCGCAGAAGGGCTTCGAGGATGGCGAGGCCGGAGGTCTCCCAGCCTTGCCGATCGAGGATCTCGCGGAGCGCGCGGTCCTGCTTGGCGCGGACGGATTCGTAGAGGTCGCGCTGGGCGTCCTCCAAGTCCACGTATTGGACGATTTCCGTCTTTCCCGGAAGCTCCTTGGCCACCTGCTCCTTGGTGCGCCGCAGGAGGAACGGTTTCAGGATGTCCGAGAGCCGCTCGCGCAGGGCGACGTTGCCGCCACGCTCGATGGGCGCGCGCACCCGCCGCGCGAAACGCGCCTCGGTTCCGAGCAGTCCCGGCTGGAGCAGGTCGACCAGGCTCCAGATCTCGCCGAGATGGTTTTCCATCGGGGTTCCGGTGAGGGCCACGCGGTGGGCGGCCGCCATCCGCGCGGTCACGCTTCGCGCCTGGGCTCTCGAGTTCTTGAGGGTCTGCGCCTCGTCGAGGACGAGAAGGTGCCAGCGGCGTTCGACGAGCCACGCTTCGTCCCGTGCGAGAAGCGGGTAGGTCGTGAGCACGATGTCGGCGCCGTCCGCTTCGGAGCGGCGATCGGCCCGATCCGCCCCGTGGAGGATCACGACTCGCAGCGACGGAGCGAAGCGCCTGGCTTCGGCGCTCCAGTTGGCGAGGAGCGAGGTGGGGCACACGACCAGGGAAGGATGCTCGGCCCGCCCCGATTCGTGTTCCAGCGCCAAGTGCGCCAGCGTTTGCAGGGTCTTGCCCAGCCCCATGTCGTCGGCGAGGATTCCTCCCAGCGCCGAGCGTCGCAAGCCTTGCAGCCAGGCGAGGCCCTGGAGCTGGTAGGGTCGCAGGGTGGCCTTCAGGCCCGGTGGTGGTTCGACCGATCCGGGTGGAGCTTCGAGGAGGAGGCGTTTCTCGCGCACCGCTTCCAATCCCGTCCAGTCTTCGGGTGGCAGCCCCAAGTCGAAGAGGCGAGCTGCCAGAAGCGCTGGGACGCGCGGCTTCGCGCGAGCGGACTCGGGGAAGAAGGCGAGGGCGGAAAGCAGCGGACGCATGCGTTCGGCGGGAAGGCGCAGGATCATTTCGTCCATGCGCACCGAGATGGCGCGTCCCTGGTCGAGCCGCGCGAAGACGGAATCCGACTGGTTGCTCGACAGGATCCGTTTGCAGACGGCGATCATGTCGAGGTGCCTGCCTTCGATCTCCACGTGCAGGGAGAGTTCGAATCCGCCCGCGGGATGCGGAGTCCAGCGCCCGTGCCATGCGGTGGGCTCCTCCCACACGATGCTCCAGCCGGGGGCGCACTCCACGGCCCATCCTTCGGCGCGCAGCTCGTCGGCGGTTTCGGCCAGGAAGTCGACCCATTCGGCGAAGGCGTCTTCGGAGAAGGCGCGCACGGGAGAGCGGCCCCGGCGTCGCAGTCCCAGCGCCTCCAGCCGCGCGAGCGCGTCGGCTTCGGCCTGGGCGTCGCGCGTCGTGCGGAAGCCGCGGCCATCATTCTCCCAGAACGCCTCGGTGGCGGGATCTCCTTCGCGGAATTCCTGGAGGCCGTACCCGAAATGCAGCACCGCGCCTTCGACGCGAGTGGCCTTGCCCCCTGGAACGGAGACTTTCCACCGTCCAAGGAGCAGACGCGGCTTCACGACCACGTCGGCCTTGATCGGAGGCTCGTTCACCAGTGCGGGGGTGGCTCGTGGGCGGGGCCGACCTCGGGCCCCCCTTGGTCGATCTTCTCCTCGAGCTTGCCGATTTCGCGGCGCAACGACTCCAGATCGGTGCGCAAGGCAAGCACGACCTCGTTGAGGTCTTCGATCGTGCGCTCCTGGTAGGCCACGCGCGTTTCAAGTTCAACGAATCTCAGATTGTCGGCGTCGTCCATGGTAGGGAGGTCAAGATAAGCGCTTCGGTAGCGCTCCGTCGCCACCACCGTCCATCGCGATGGTGTTCCCAGGTCGAAGACGGTCATTCCGGGCGTGGGCAAGTAGCTTGCCTTGCATGGATATCACCATGAGCACACCGGCTTTGCTGTTCCCCGCGATTTCGCTTCTGATGCTCGCCTATACGAACCGTTTCCTGGGGCTTGCGAGCATCATCCGCAACCTCCATGCGGCTTGGAAGACCTCTCCCGATCCGACCTACGTGGACCAGATCCGCAATCTGCGGCGCCGTCTGCGCCTGATCCGCGACATGCAGACTCTGGGGATTCTCTCCCTGTTCCTTTGCGTGGCCTGCATGTTCCTCCTGTTCCAAGGCTGGATTCCTGCCGCCAACCTGGTCTTTGGGATCAGTTTGCTCCTGATGCTTGGATCGCTGGGCGTCTCCTTGTGGGAGATCCAGCTTTCGGGGGGAGCGCTGAGCTTGCATCTGCGCGACATGGAGCAGGGGCGTCGCCGCGGACCTTGAACAGTCTGTGCTTGCGAAGTTTGATTCGAAATGTTAGATTCGACCAATGGAGACGAAAAGTCGAAAACGACACCCTGTCGCAATCGCTTCCGAGAAGGAAGAGCGGATGCGCCATGAGATTCTCTCCGCTGCCACGTCGTTGATCCAGCGCTATGGCTTCCGCAAACTCACCCTCGAGGACATCGCGAAGGCCGTAGGCAAGCGCAAGAGCTTCCTCTACTACTACTACGCTGGAAAAGAGGAATTGATCGAGGCCGTGGTCAGGCGCGAATATGCGGCCATCGTGGATGCGGCGCAGAAGATCGTCCAGTCGCATTCCGGGGCTCGAGAGCGGCTTCGCGCCCTCATCCACGGGCGTTTGCGCGAGATCCGGGAGCGGATGGCGCTCTATCGGATCGCCCATAGCGACATTCACTCCGACCTTGGCGACCGGCACGCGCTTTTCCAAATGATTCGCACCACCTTCGATCTGGGCGATTCCCGCTTCCTCGAGAGGCTTGTTCGCGAGGGCGTCGAATCCGGCGAATTCATGAAGCTCTCCGATGAAGGCATCCGAAGCGTCAGCTTCTACGTGCTTTCGGCGCAGAGGGGCCTGGAGTTGAATCTGGCCACGGGAGAGGATGGCTGGGATCCGTTCGAGCACATCAGCACGCCCATAGACATTTTTCTGCGCGGACTGGAACGCCGCTGAAATGACGGAATCCGGAGCGCGTGCGAACGAGGCCATGAAGGCGGGCACCATGATGCAGCGCGCGACAGCCTTCATGATCGCCGACAACATCTCGCGCGTGGCCGAACCGCTCCTCAAGATGGCGTGCGCGGTCGTGTTCGTCGGCGGCGCCTGGGGCTCGTTCGCCTATCTCGAATCGATCGTGCTCGTTCTCATGAGACTGTCCATGCTCGGACTCGAAAAGGGCGTCGTCTGGCTCGGAGGATCGGTCCAGGACGACGACGAATTCGTGCGCCGGGCCACTGGCGCCTTCGGGTTCTCCTTCGCAGTCGCTTGCGTGGTCGCTTTCGGCTCTTCTCTTTCGCTGTCGTGGCTGGGCGACACGACGTTCTTCCGTTCGGCTCCGCACTCCGGCTGGTTTCTCGCGGCGGTTCCCTTCCAGGCTCTGGCGATGGTCGTCCTCCAGGCGCTCGTGTCGCGCCAGCATCTGGGAGAGACGATTCTTGTCCGCAACATCCTGCTGCCCCTCGTCACCTTCGGGTTGCCTCTGGGGCTCGTCGCCGCTCTGCCCGGCACGCGCGAAACGCTCCTGCCTGTCGCCTACTTCTCGGCGAGCCTGCTGGCCGCCCTCGTGGCGCTCGGAGCTTTCGCGAAGGTGTTCCGCGAGTCGCTGTCGCACTGGTCGGTCACTCCCTGGCCGGGAATGGCGCTTCTGCGCTATTCGTTGCCGGTTTCCGTCACCGACATCCTCCAGAGCATCGCCTTGCGGACCGACAACGCTCTCCTCTTCCAATTCGGCGGTACGCGGGAGGTCGAGATCTACTCGGTCGCGATCATGGTCTCGAAGGCCATCCAGGCCATTCGCGAATCGTACGACGGAACGGCGCTCTCGTTCTTCAGTCGTCCCGACCCGGACGGGTTCGGCTCGTCCAAGCGGCAGGGCGCTCGATATGTCGCATGGGTCGTGATGGGCATCCAGCAGCCCATCCTATGGGGGATCCTGCTGTTCGGCGCCCATGGTCTTGGACTGCTCGACACGAGCTACGCCGCGGGCTACGCGACCCTTCTCGCCACGTCGATCCTCTTCTCCCTGAGTCTTCCCGGAACCCTCGCCGGAACCGCTCTCATGGGGTTGGGGAAGACGATGCTCCTGCCCGCCACCCAGATCGCCTTCCTCTGCTCGTTCGTCGCTCTGAACACGGTTCTGATTCCGCTCCACGGATCGCTTGGCGCAGGACTTTCGCTCGGGATCTCGACGCTTGTTTCCGGCTTCTTCAACTATGTGCTGGTCCACCGCGTGTCGGGCAGCTGGCTCCTCGACTGGAAGAGCGTCTTCGCGCCGCTGTCGGGGGGGCTTCTGTTCTTTCCGGTTCTCCTGATCCAGAATCCCGCCGAGCCCTGGAAGATCCTCGCCTTGGTCATCTGGTGCGTGGTCTCCGCCCTCTGGATCATCCATGTCCTCCGAGGAGCGAAGGTCCTGCGCGAGGCGATGGGGACCTGACCGCGAGCCGGATGGCGCGACGGCTCGCGTCTCTCTGAGCTTTCGCCACGCCTACCAGGTCGCGCTTTGGTAGTTTGTGGCATCCACTCTATGCAGAACATCGCCATTTTCAATCTGCTTGCCCACATGGGGGTCGAGGGTTACGCCATCCTCGCCCTCCTCGCGTCTCTTTCCGTCCTGTCGGTGGCCATCGCCCTCCAGAAATGGCGGGAGATCCACGAACGCGACGCTTCCGACGAAGCGTTCCTGGACGCGATGGCGTCCGTGCGGCGTTTCGAGGATCTGGTCGGCGCCGTGGCGCGCACCCGCGGGAGCGGTCTGCGTTCGCTCGCCGAGGCGGCTCTCGTCGAGGACGAGAACATGCGCATCGACGCCGCCGAGCCCGAAGGTGCGGAAGTCCGCGGCCAGCTCATCCAGGAGGCCTGCGAACGCGCCGCCGAAGAGGAATACATCCGCCTCGAGGCGCGCCTGCCCTGGCTCGTTGTCGCCGCGGGATCGGGACCGTTCCTCGGGCTTCTCGGAACGGTCTGGGGCATCATGGACGCCTTCTTCCGCATCGGCAAGGAAGCGAGCGCCGGCCTGAACGTCGTCGCGCCGGGCATCGCCGAAGCGCTCCTCACCACGCTGGCGGGGCTTCTGGTCGCCATTCCGGCCGCCGGTGCGCACCAGCTCCTGTCCGGGCGCATGCGTCGCCTGGAAGGGGAACACGTCCTGTTCGCCAGCCGTCTCGGATCCCTCTACCGACGGGCCAGCCTCCCCGGAGCCCGCTAGGATGCGGCGTCGCGCCCGCTCGCCGGCTCCGCAGCCGGACCTGAATCTCACGAACCTCATGGACGTGGTCTTCGCGATCCTCGTCGTCTTCATGATCACCGCGCCCATGATGACCCAGGGTGTGAAGGTCGAACTTCCCAAGGCCGAAGCGCCCGCCGTCGACGAGAAGAAGTCGGTCACGGTCTCGTTCGACGAAAAACGCCGACTCTTCGTCGATGGACAGGAAACGACAGCACAAGCCTTTCCGCAGGCTTTCGCGCGCGCCTGGGGAGGGGAGGCCGATCGGGCCGTGCTCATCCAGGGCGATCGTTCGGTTCCGTACGGGCTGGTTCTCGAAGCCGTCGGGGAAATCCGCAAGGCGGGAGCGACGAAGATCGGATTCCTCACCGAGGCGCCGCCGCCGAAGGACCGATGATTCCTTCCCCTTCCACGACGCGGCGGTGGCGGACTTGAGCGCGAGCCTCGTCGCGTCGATCTCCGGCGAGGATCGGTTCGTCCGCTTCCTCACGATCTCGGCCGTGGTCCACGTCCTGGTGGCCGCGACGTTTCTTGCCGTCGCGAAATTCCCCCGTGCCGAGCCCGACAGGATGCCGCTGACCTTCGAACTCGTCGGCGAGCCCGCGCGCGGCGTTCCCGGTCCCGCGGCGGCTCCCGCTCCCGAGCCGGAGGCGCCGCCCGAAAACATCGAAGCGCCGCCACCCGAACCCGAACCCGAACCCCGGACGTTCCCGGTTCCCGCTTCCGCCGCGCCGTCGACGAATGTGCCGACCTCCGCGCCCCGCGAGACAAGATCTGTCGCGGCGGCTCCGTCGAACCTTCCCGTCGGTCCCGCCGCGGGAAGTCCCACGGGAGACACCCTTTCGGTGGGTGGCCAGGGAGGGGCGCCTTCCGCGATGAACCTGTGGCTTTCGCGCGTGAAATTCCAGGTCGAGAAGAACTGGAACGCTCCCGAGGGGCTCTCCGGCGTGGCGGCTTCGCCCGAGATCGTCTTCGACGTGGCTCGCGACGGACGACCTTCGCGGCCCAAGCTTCGCGTCAAGTCCGGCAACGCCATGCTCGATGGTCGCGCCTTGCGCGCGGTCGCGATGGTCGACTTCTTTCCCCCGGTTCCATCCGCCTGGCAGGGCGACATCGTCACGGTTCGCTATGTTCTCGAATATGCCCACTGAACCACGGACAGGCCCGGCCCTCGTGCTGGCCCTTCTCGCCCTCGTCTTCGCCGGGACTCCGCGCGCCCAGGAGGACTTCGTCCTGCGTTCGGCCGCGACCCGCGCATCCGTGACAATTTCCGTCATCCCTTTCGACGGCCTCGAAAACTTGCCGGAACGCAAGTCGCTGGCCTCGCCGCACGAGGTCCTCGCCGCCGACCTCGACTTTTCCGGACGGTTCGAACTCGCTTCGTCGCCGGCTTCGGGGTGGGACAGCGCCACCCTGGCGCGGAAATCGGTGGCCGTGATCGCTTCGGGTCTCGTGACCAAGGGCGCGTCGGAAGGCGAGATCCGCCTGCGTCTGCGCCTCTCCGACGTCTCGACGCGCGACATCCTCGTCGAGAAGACCTACACCGGTCGCGCGCGGGATATCCGCCGTCTCGTGCACCGTTTTTCCGACGACGTCGTGTTCCAGATGTTTGGGGAACGCGGCATCGCCACCACGCGCATCGCCTTCGTGCGGGGGAAGCCCGGCCACAAGGAGATCTGGACGATGGACTACGACGGCTTCGGCGCGGAGCCCTGGACGAAGAACGGAGACATCAACCTTTCCCCGACGTGGGACCGCGACGGAGGATTGATCTGGAGTTCCTACGTGGGCGGGAACGGCGCGAAGCTTTGGCGACAGGCTCCGGGAGAGAAGGCGCGCCATCTCCTTCCCGCGGCTTCCGGAATGCAGATCTCGGCCTCCACGAGCCCTCTGGACGGCGAAGTCGCGATGGGCCTGTCGGATGGCGAGCAGACCGAAATCTGGCGTGGCCAGCCCGAAGGGCGTCCGGTCCGCCTCACCTATTCGCGGGCGCTCGAGGTCTCTCCTTCGTGGTCCCCCAACGGATGGGAGATCGCTTTCACATCCGACCGCACGGGCGAGCCCCAGGTGTATGCGATGGATCGCGAAGGCAGCAACGTCCGGCGCATCACTTGGACGGGTGCCTACAACGACCAGCCCTCCTGGTCCCCTTCGGGAGATCGGATCGCCTTTGCGCGCTTGGCCGGTGGATTCCAGGTCCTGACGATCGCTCCCGATGGCTCGGACGAGCAGTGGATCGGGCCTGGAGAGCAGCCGAAGTGGTCGCCCGACGGCCAGCATATCGTATTCACCCGCAGCGGCGCGAAATCCTCCGACATCTGGGTGTGCCAGGCGGACGGATCCCGTCCCCGGGCGCTGACGTATTTCGGCGACGCCGCGATGCCATCCTGGAGTCGTTGACGTCCGTTCGATGTTTTTGCATGGGCGGTCCACCTCGAATCGAGTATCTATAGCTAGCATTGCAAGACAATCGCGCCTCTAACCTGATTGACGCGCTTTCCTCTCACTCAGGAAGGATCCCATGAAGACCACTCACGTCACTACCCTGTCTGCGCTGGCATTCGCCGCTTTCTTCGCTAGTTGCGCGAAGAAGGAAGTCGCCGCACCTCCTCCTCCGCCTCCCCCGCCGGTCGTCGAAACGCCCGTCGTGACGCCACCTCCTCCTCCGCCCCCGCCGCCGCCGCCCGACACGAATGCGCTTCGTCGCGAGCGTCTGCAGGGCCTCATGTCGCAGGTCCTCAAGCCCATCTACTTCGATCTCGACCAGTCGAGCATCAAGTCCGAGGGCAAGGCCATCCTGAAGTCGGTCGGCGATCTTCTCAAGACCTACCCCGAGCTTTCCGTTACCGTCGAAGGCAACTGCGACGAGCGCGGTTCCACGGAATACAACCAGGCTCTCGGCGAGCGTCGTGCGAATGCGGCTGTCGCTTGGCTCAAGAGCTACGGAGTGAAGGCGGCGCAGATCCAGGGTGTGAGCTACGGCGAAGAGCGTCCCGCGGCCCAGGGCTCCGACGAGTCCGCTTGGTCGCAGAACCGCCGCGACGAGCTTCCTGGCCAGATTCGCTGAGGTTCGATTCTTGAGAACGCGTCTATTCCTGATCGCCTGCGTGCCCTTGCTGGGCACCGGGTGCGCACAGATCCAGCTCATTCGCGACGACATCGCCCAAGTCGACCGCAAGGTCGATTCCACGCGGGCCGAAACGCATGCCCTCCAGAAGGATCGCTCCAACGATCGTTCCGCCGAGGAACTGGCTCTTCTGCGCGCCGATCTCCAGACGCAATTGCGACAGATTTCGTCCGATCTTCAGCGCATCCAGTCCCGCATCGAGGGGCTGGATCAGCGCATGGGGAAGGTCGATCAGGAAGTGGGTGTCCTGCGCGCTTCCCGCAAGGCGGGGGGCGGGCTCGACACCGCCAAGGTGCAAGCCGTCTCCATTCTTGATCAAACGCTCAAGACCGCCACGGATGATTTCCAGCGAGGCCGTTACGATCTCGCCTACCGTGGCTTCCAGGATGTCTTGAGCCGCGACTCGTCGGGTTCCTTCTCCGCGCGGGCCGTCTACCAGATGGGCGAGTGCCGTTACGCCCAAAGCAATTGGGACGAGGCGCGCTCTCTCTTCCAGCGCGTCGTGCGCGATTGGCCGACGGCCGACCAGCAGGTGTGCGCGTCCTGGTTCAAGATCGGCTTGGCTAGCGAGAAGCTTCGGCAGATGGCCGACCGCGATTCCGCCTGGACCAAGTTGCAGAATCGCTGCCCCGGCACGAACGAAGCGCAGCGCGCGAAGGACTTGCTGAACCGCTGAATCCGCCGCCGGTTCTTGGCGGGACGATTCATGCCCAGTCGATGGATTCGATGGTCCACTCCACCGAGCCCTTCGGTGTGCTCACCGTGGACGTGTCGCCCACGCGCTTGCCGATCAGCGCTTGACCAAGAGGGCTCTTGAGGGAGATGCGTCCGGCTGCCGGATCAATTTCGTCTTCGCCGACCAGCGTGATCTTCATGGAACGGCTTCCCGACGCGAGGGAGACCGTCGCTCCAAAGCGCACCGCACCCACGTCGGGAGGAGGACCCTCGACGACCACGACCTTCGCCATCCGGCCGCTCAGGAATTTCCAGCGTCGGTCGATTTCGCGAAGGCGCTTCTTGCCGAAGATGTATTCGGCGTTCTCGGAACGGTCGCCCTGGGCCGCGGCGAACTCGACCTCGGTCACGAGACGCGGGCGTTCGACCTCGAGAAGTTGCGTGAGTTCGTCCTGGAGGGCTTGCCACCCTTCCTTGCTGATCGGCGTCTTGTTCATGGAAAGGGGGAATGTAGTTGGATGCGAGGATGGCGAAACGCTTGCCTCCGATACATGCGTGTCGTTAGTTTGCCGTAATGTCCGAATCCATCGACGAACTCGCGACGCGGCTGCGCGATGCCCGCTCCGTCGTCGTCCTGACCGGCGCCGGCATGGCCGCGGAATCCGGCATTCCGACGTTTCGCGAAGAGCAGACCGGTCTGTGGGCGCGCTATCGGCCCGAGGATCTCGCCACGCCGCAGGCCTTCGCGCGCAATCCACGCCTGGTGTGGCAGTGGTACGCGTGGCGGCGCGAGATCGTGCGGCACGCCGAGCCCCATGCGGGGCATCTCGCCTTGGCGGCGCTGGAAGGACGGATTCCGTCATTCTCCGTGGTGACGCAGAACGTCGACGGCCTGCACCAGCGAGCGGGTTCCCGCCGCGTGGTCGAGATGCACGGCAACATCTTCGTCGATCGCTGTTTCCGCGAAGGCGACGCGGTCGTTCCGGACGATCCGCAGGGCGAGCCGCCGTCGTGCCCGCGTTGTGGCGGACCCGTCCGTCCCGGCGTCGTCTGGTTCGGCGAGAGCTTGCCCGAGGAGGCCGTGGCCCGGAGCAACAGCCTCCTCGAGTCGTGCGACGTCCTTCTGGTCGTGGGATCTTCCGGACTGGTGTGGCCCGCGGCCGGATTTCCCGGCCTGGCGCGTTCGCGCGGCGCCTGGGTCGTCGAGATCAATCCCGAGCCGACGGAATCTTCCGGGACGGCTCATCTTGCTCTGCGGGAAAAGGCGGGAACCGCCCTGGCGCGTCTCGCGGAGGTGTTGCGTGAGCCCTGAAAACCACGATCGCATCGTGCTTCCGGAAGACGACGAGGACCTTCTCGACGAGTGCGACGTCATGACCTACCGCTCCTCGGGGCCTGGTGGCCAGCATGTGAACAAGACGGAGTCGGCGGTGCGCCTGGTGCACCGGCCCACGGGGGTCGTCGTGCAGAGCCAGTCGGATCGCTCGCAGCACATGAACAAGCTGCACTGCCTCCACAGGTTGCGCGAAAAGGTCGAGGCGCTGAACCACAGGGACAAGCCTCGCGTCCCGACCAAGCCGACGGGAGGATCGCGTCGGAGGGGGCGCATCGCGAAGTCGCGCCACTCCGCTCGCAAGAAGGAACGCGGACGGAAGGATTGGGACATCGGCGAGTGACGAGCCGGAGTCTACTTTGATTTCCGTGGTTCTTGCCATCCTTACAGCCGCCCTCCTCTCGGCCGACCCGCTTTCCGCTCCGTGGCGTGCCGAGTCCTTTTCCGTCTCCGATCCGCGAGGCGTTCTTTCGCTGGGTGCCAATCCAGCGGGGCTCGCATCCACGCAGGATTGGGAATTCGTGCTCGAAGGCTCGCAGGAAGGACCCGAGCGTCGATCCGCCGTGCTCGCGAGCGCTGGCCACTTCGCGGCGGGTTGGACTTCTTCGCCCGAATCGTTCATGCCGACATTGGACGGAATCCGGAGTGCGCGCCAGGAATCCTGGATCTTTGGTTTCGGGGTCCCCTTGCCTGGAGGCTTGGGCCTGGGGGCAAAGGCGCAGCACCGGAGCATCGGCGAGACCTCCATGGGTTGGAGCGCCGATCTTGGCGCGATCTGGAGGCCGGTCCGTTTCCTCGGTCTGGGCTGGGATTGGCGCAACGCCGGTGGACGCGATGGCTCGAGCTGGGAGGGCCACGGATTCGGCGTGGGCGTCCGGCCTTTCGGTACGCCGTTCTTCACGCTTGGCTGGGAGGCATGGAAAGGAGGCGTTCCCGATTTCGAATCCTATCAGACCGACCATGACGTCGTGCAGGAGCTTCAGGGCGAAGTCCGACCTTTCCCGTGGTTCGCGCTGAATGGGCGATGGATTCCCCAGGAGGGCGAGGATTCCTGGTCGTTCGGGGTTTCCGCCCAGGTGACGCCATACACGCGCTTCTTCTCTCGCACCCAGCCTCGTCCCGAAGGCGGCCCTCTCCAGGGTGTCGGAGTTCATCTAGGCGGAAGCTTCCTCCCCGATGCGGGCATGACTTTGCCCGGCAGCGTCCTCTACCATGTCGGCGCGCTTTCCGGCGAGGCTGGATCCGAAGGACTCGTGCACTCGAAGAAGGGTTTCGCCCAGGTGCGCGACGATCTTCTGCTGGTGGCGGCGCGTTCCAAGGCGAAGGTCGTCGTGCTCGATCTCGGGTCGGGCGCCATGCCTCTTTCGCAAGCCGGGCAATTGCGTCGTCTGGTCCTGAAGTTGCGCGAAAGCGGCAAGAGAGTGGTGGCGTGGAGTCAGGATCTGACCATGGCTTCCCTCCATGTCATGTCCGCCTGCGACAAGGCGGCGATCTCGCCTCTGGGAACGGTTCGTTCGCGCGGGCTCGCGATGCGCACGATCTACGCGGGTTCGGCCTTGCGCAAGCACGGGGTCGACATCCAAGTCGTCCGCACCGGACCGTGGAAGTCGGCCATGGAGCACTACGTGGCCGATCGCATGTCCGACGAGGCGCGCAGCGATCTCGAGATGCACCTGCACGATCTCGATTCCATGATCCTGGGCGGCGTCGCGATGGGGCGACGCATGGATGCGGCGAAGCTGGTCGCGTGGATCGACACGGGCTCCATGCTTCCTGCGAAGGCCGTCCAAGCGGGCCTTCTGGACACTCTGGTCGAGCCGCAGGAGCTCATGAGCTGGGCCGCGCCGGGAACGCATCCCGTGACGCTTCCGCTCGCGCCAGATGCGCCCAACGACTGGGGTGTCGCACGGCGTGTCGCGGTGATCTCCCTCGAGGGACAGATCGTCGATGGCAAGGGTTCCATGGGCATGGTGCCCTGGGGTCAAAACCTCCAAGCCGACGCGGTCGCCGCCGTCTTGCGCGAGCTCAAGGACGACGCGAGCGTGGGTGCCGTGGTGCTGCGCGTGAATTCGCCGGGCGGCTCGGTCGTCGGTTCCGAACGCATCCGTCGCGCGGTCGCCGAACTCGACAAGGAAAAGCCCGTGGTGGCGAGCTTCGGCTCGGTCGCGGCTTCGGGAGCCTATCTCTTCTCGCTGCCGGCGCGAAGGATCTGGACCGAGCCCGAAGCCATCGTCGGGTCCATCGGCGTGTTCACGGCCAAGGTCTCCATCGGCCGCCTGCTCGATTCGCTGGGACTGCACGTCGAGACCGTCTCGACAGGCCCCGATGCCGGTTCCTCCAGCGTCCTGGCCGCCATGGATTCGTCGCAGAGCGCTCGCGTGCGGGAACAGATCGAGGATGCGCACCGCATGTTCGGCGATCTCGTGAAGAAATCGCGCAAGCTCGATTCGACCGCCTTCTCGAAAATCGGCGGAGGCCGCGTCTTCACGGGTGCGCGTTCGGTCGAAAACGGATTGGCCGATTCCTTGGGAGGACTCGAGGACGCCGTCGCTTGGGTTGCTCGCGAGGCCGGGCTCGCGGAGCCTGCCGGAACCGTCTGGCTCGTCCCCGGTTCCGGCCGTTGGGAGACGATGCTTTCGCGCCTTGAAATGGCTGCGAGCGACAAGCCGTGGGCGCGCTACGAGGCCTTGCTCTCGGCGCCGGGCACGGCGATGTGGGCGCAGCTTCCCTGGGAGATCGACGGCCCGTGAACGCTTCTGTCCAACGTCTTCCGTCGTCGCGCCGCGCGCGGATCGTCTCCGCGGCGATCCTCCTCTCGCTGGCGCCGTCCATGACGGGATGCCTGTGGCTCAACACGCTCTTCAACGGGCGCAAGGCGTGGGAAATGGGCGAACGTGCGCGCGACCGGAGATTGCGAAAGAATCCGTCCGACACGGTGCGCGTGACCTCCGGCGAGAAGGCTCTCTACGAGCGCAGCATCGCGAAGGGTTCGAAGGTCATGGAATTGTGGCCGAACGACAGTTCCTGGCATCCCGAAGCGCTGATCCTCATCGGGCGCTCGCAGCAGCGGCTCGGCGATTGCGACAAGGCCACGCGCAGCTTCATGGAAATCGCCGACCGTTATCCGGAAAGCGAGCGGGCCCAAGGAGCCATCCAGGGGTGCGTCGAATGCCTGCTCGTCCTGGAGCGCTACACCGAGGCCGAGCTGTGGATGCGTCGTCTCGACAGTCTGAAGATGGAAGGCGGCCCCGCGGGTGTCGCATGGTTGCGTGCGAAGCTGTACCTGGGCCGTCTGGACACGGTATCGGCGCGCGCCGAGCTGGGTCGCCTGCTTCTCATGAAGAAGGTCCATCCAACCCGACGGGTCGAAGCATCCTGGCTCAAGGGCGAACTGGAATGGGCTCAGAAGGCCTGGAGCGATGCGCGCGGCACCTACATGTCGGGCGACATGGATCTTCAACCCTACACGCGGCGTTACCGCGCCCGGTTGCGCGCGGCGCTCTGCCTGGCACGGCTCGAACGCGTGGACGAGGCCGTGGCCGAATTGCGCGCATTGGCCGACGACGCGACGATGGATCGCGATGCCGCCGAAAGCTGGACCGAACTGGGGCGTCTGCTTCTGGCCAACGGCCGCTGGACCGAAGGCCTCGCCGCTCTCGCCAAACTGGAAAGCTTGCGCGAGCCGCCGAACATCGTGGCCGAGGGCTTGGTCATCGCCGGCGACGATGCACGATTGCGGAGGATCGAATACCGCGAAGCGTTGCGCATGTACGAACTTGGCGCGCGCGTGGGTGGAAGCACGTTCTGGGGCGTGCGGGCGCAGGAATTGGCAAAGGCGTTGGGCGACCTCGCGAAGCTGCGCGAAATGAAGGTCGCCGACTCCGGGCGCGCGAAGTGGAACTTCGACCTGGCCGAGATCTTCCTCCTTCAGCTTGCGAACTACGACAGCGCCGCCGCCGCCTATGGACGCGTGGCCTCCGATACATCCCTTTCCGCGACCGATCGATCGCGGGCCGCCTATGCCCTGGCCTGGATCGGGCAGGCTCGTCGCGCCGAGGGAACCATCGAGGATCCGAAACTCTGGCTCGACGTCGCGGCCGCCTGGCCGGGAACTTCCTTCGCGAAGAAGGCCCAGGAGCTGGCGGGTGTGAGCGTCACCACACGTACCCGCGAAGATTCGGCCGAAGGCGCTTTCCGCGAGGCGGAAAAACTCTGGCTCGCGGGTGATCCTTTGGCTGCCATCGCCGCTCACGAGAAGATCCGCCAAGCCTTTCCCAAGACGGTTGCCGGCGACCGTTCGTGGTTTGCCATCGCGTGGCTCCACGACAACGAGCGCGCCGATTCGGCCGCGGCTGCGACGGCCTACAAGCGCGTCGTCGACAGCCTGCCCGGGACACCTTGGGCGCTCCATGCGCAAGGCGTCCTGAAAGCGGAGGCGCGGACGTTCGGAACCGAGGACGCGTGGAAGCGCAATCGCGACGACGCCGACTTCATCGAAGGCGACGAGCGCATCGATCCTCGTCTGGCGCCCAAGACGCCCCGTGCCCCGAAGGGGCCGACGCTCGAGTCCCCGGACGAACCGGAAGCCATTCCTCCGAGCCTCGACGACCAGTACCTCGAACCGGACAGCTTCCAGTGAATTCGGTGGTCGAGCCCTTCGACAAGCTCGGGACATCGCCTGTCGAGACCAGCCGAACCGTTCCGTGGTCGAGCCTGTCGAGACTCGCCGCGACATGCCGCATTCGCTTCGACAGGCTCGACCACCGGGCCCGCTTCGCTCTCCTGCTCGCTCCTATCCTCCTGCTCGAGGCGTGCGCGGGCTCGTCGCGTCCGCGCTACGGCTACGACCGCGCGCGCGGCGGTTGGAAAGGTTCGTCGAAGGCGACGGTTTCCGTCCCCGCGGTTCCGGTCGCGGCGGGCACCCGCGAAAAGGGGCTTGCGAGTTTCTACGCCGACGAATTCGCGGGAAAGCCCACGGCCAGCGGCGAGACCTTTTCCCCCTCCGACCACACCTGCGCGCATCGCACCTACCCGTTCAACACGCGGCTGAAGGTCACCTCCACCGCGTCGGGCAAGGCGACGGAAGTGCGGGTGAACGACCGCGGCCCGCACGTGGACGACCGCATCCTCGATCTCTCCCGCGCCGCGGCATCCGACATCGGTCTCGACGTCCAGGGCGTCGGCGAGGTCGAGCTCGAGGTGCTTCCGTGACCGGTTGGTCGAGCCGGTCGAGACCAGCGGACACGGAACTCGCCGAACTCGGCAGGTTTCGACAGATGTACGGGAACACCCCATGAGTCCGAAGGCGAAGAGCCCTCTCGAGGAGCTCGGGCTTTCGCCCGCCCGTCGCAAGGCGCTCGCGGCGTCGGGGTTCGATTCCTTCCAGGCGCTGGTCGAGAATCTTCCGCGGCGCTACATCGACCGCACCCGGTTGCAGAGCCTGGGCGAGTGCGCCGAAGGCGAGGAGATCGTCGCCGAGGCCCGCGTCGTCGTCGCCAATCTCGTGCGGGGCCGCCGGGACCGCCTCGTGGTGCGCGTGACGGATCCTGTCGGGCGGTCCGCCGACCTCGTGTGGTTCCACTCGGCGCGCTGGCTCGCGCCGCGCTTCAAGCCGGGCCTCCGGATGATCGTGACCGGAAGGCCCACGTTCTTCATGGGCAAGGCGCAGATCGTCCATCCCGAATGGGAGGAGCTCTCGGACACGGAGGAGGCGAAGGGGGCGATCGTGCCCGTCTATCGCCTGAACCAGATGTTGCGCGACGCGAAGATCGACCACCGGCTCCTGCAGAAGGCCGCTCTCGACGCGCTGAACCACCACGTTCCGTCCGAGATCCTTCCCGCGTGCATGCGTTCGGAGGACGCGACCCCGCGGGCCTTGCGCCTCGCGCGCATCCACCGTCCCGAGACCCTGATGCAGGGGCAGGCCTTCCTGCTCCACGAACAGGCCGCCGCATGGTTCCCTTCGCTCGTGCGCCTGCGCCGTCGTCGCATGGATCTCGTGGGCAGGGGACGCTCCTTCGCGCCCGGCGCGCGTCTGGCATCCGCCGTGCTGGCGAAGCTCCCCTTCGAGCTCCACGATTCGCAGCGCGAGGCGGTGGAGCATCTCGCTCGGCGCATGGCTTCGGGCGACCAGGTCCACGTCCTGCTGCAGGGCGACGTCGGATCGGGCAAGACGCTCGTGTGCCTGCTGGCCGCCTGCGGCGTCCTCGAAGCGGGTTCGCAGGTCGCGCTGCTCGCGCCCACGGAAGTGCTGGCACGACAGCATCTGTCAACATTCCGAAAGTGGCTCGCGCCGGAAGGCGTGCAGGTGCTCTACCTCGCGGCGGGACAGACGCGCGAGGAACGCAACCACGCGCTCTTGCAGATGGCCCACGGCGGGCCCTGCGTCGCGGTGGGCACGCACTCGCTTCTCTCCGACGACGTCGTCTTCCGCGATCTCGCGCTGGTGCTCTTCGACGAGCAGCATCGCTTCGGCGTCGGGCAGAGGCGTCAGCTCGCCGCCAAGGGCGAGAACACCCACGTCGTGGCCGCGAGCGCCACGCCCATTCCGCGTTCGCTTCTCCTGGGAGCGCACGGCGACGTCGAGGTCCTCGAGGTGCGCGGCATGCCCTCGAACCGCCAACCCATCCGTTCGCGCGTGGTGGTTCCCGGAAAGGTCCCCGACATGCTGTCCTGGATCAAGACGGAAATCGACAAGGGCGAGAAGATGTTCTGGGTGGTGCCCCGCATCGACGAATCGGAGGACGGCGCTTCGGTGGACGTCTCGGCCGAACGCCTCGAAGGCGTGCTGGGCGCGTCGCGCGTGGGACGCCTCACGGGCCGCATGGACGGTCCCGAACAGAATGCCGCGATCCAGGCGCTGCGCGACGGAGCCGTCAACGCGCTCGTGAGCACGACCGTGGTCGAAGTCGGCGTCGACGTGCCTGACGCGAACCTGATCGTGATCGAACACGCCGAGATGTTCGGCCTCGCCCAGTTGCACCAGTTGCGCGGGCGCGTGGGCCGCGGCGGCGGCGCGGCCTGGTGCTTCCTGCTGCCGGCCAGCGAGGAGAAGGTCGAACGGCTGCGACGCTTCGCCGACACCCTCGACGGTTTCCAGATCGCCGAACTCGACATGGAAGAGCGCGGCGCGGGCGACCTCGAGGGCACCGACCAGTCGGGTGGAAGTCTGGGCCGCGCCGGACTCCTGCAGGAGCACGTCGGATTGCTGGAGCGGTGGCGCGACAAGATCGACCTCGTCTTGCGTGGCGAGGCGCCGCTCGATTCGGACGAACAATCCCGCTTCGATGCCTGGTTCGCCGACGAACGCCTCGGAGAGCCCGTCGCCGGATAGCCGCCCGAAGGGGATGGCGTCAGAGGTGCTCCATCCAGTTGGCGATCCGCTCGTGGAGGGCGGCGCAGCCCTCGCCCCGGATGATCCCGTGGCGCGTGGCCGGCCACCACACGAGGCTTCGGGACGGCGACGCGATCTCGCGCAGGAGGATCTCGGCCGAACGCGGCTGGACGACCGGATCGCGATCTCCCTGCACGATCAGGGTCGGCGCGCGGATGCGTCCGAGAAGCGCGCGGACTTCCGATGTGGCGAGTTCCATCTGGTGCATGGAACGCACGGGATTGCGACAGTAGTTGTCGTCCGGGTATTCCGAATCGTTGCGCACCGCGTCGTGCGCGAGCGTGTCGATTCCGACGCTGTGCATCGCGTGGTTCCATCCGTCGAGAAGCGGAGCCAAGAGGCTGGCGCGGTTGGAAAGAAGAATCGGCGCGTTCACGACCACGAGACCGCGAGGAGGGTGGAGGAGCTCCGCGGCCGCTTGCAGCGCCAGTATGGAACCTGCGCTGAAGCCTGCCACCACGAGCGGCTTGTCCGGATGGCGGCAACGCGCGATGGCGAGGCCCCTCTGGAAGCTGCGCCACCAGTCGGCGCGATGCGTGGCGAGCAGGTGGTCGGGGTTGGACGCGTGGCCCGCCAGTCGCACCAGGTAGCAGGCCCACCCGCGGCTGGCCAGATGCAGAGCGAGCGGCGTCGTCTCGGCCGGAGACGCGAGATAGCCGTGCGCCAGGACCACGACGCCGCGAGGCGACGGGGGTTCGATCCAGCGGGGTGCCTGCTCGGGAACGCCTCCCTCGCGAGCGTGCGCTTCCAGATCGGTGCGTTCGAGGAGGGCGGCGGCCTTCGAGCGAAGCGACGAAGGTGCTCGACCGATCCAGTGGGCGATGGCGCGTACCAGCACGCGATCGGGAGCGATCTCGTTGGCGAGGACGCCGGTCACGTCGCGCAATCGGACGTGGTCGTAGCGGTGGACTCCGCTCGTCTCGACGCGTTCCAGCCGTCCACCGGAGCGTCGGCAGTGCCCCTCCGAAGCGGCGAGGCGGAGGATGTCGTCGAACGCCTCGGAACGGACTCCGGAGAGCGCGTCCAGGAGCGCGGGACCGACGCTGTGATGCCAGAATCCGCCGGAGGTCGTCTCCGTCTCGCGCGAGGCCAGCAGCAGCGCGCGCGCCAGATCCTCCTCGGAGACGGGCGCGCGTCCCAGATGCGCGACGGCCGTGCAGGCGAGGTGGTCGATGTTGCGCACGGTCAGGCGGTACACCTCCTGCATGAGCCTCGTCGTGACGTGGCGGAGCAGCGCGCGCGTCGTCTCGTGCGGAGCCCGCGCGCGCGGGATCCAGTCGCGCAGGTCGATCGGCTCTCCCAGGACCACGTCGATGTCGGTGTGGGAGAGCAGCAGGGAGCCTTCGACGAGCAGTTCCTCCTCGACGTGTTCGGGGAACGATCCGAACAGGCGGCGCGCGATCCGCAGGATCGCGTTGGGACGCGGTCGGACCGGGTGGTAGGTCACGTTCAGGGGGACGACGAAGACAGGATCCGTCAGGCCGGCGCGCAGGCGCTCCTGCGTGGCCTTCAGCGCGAACATGGCGGCGCCCGTGTGGTGCGGGCCGAGTTGCTCCTCGGTGGAGAGATGCAGGCGGCCGCGATCCCACACGCGCTTGTTCTTGACCATCTCGCCTTCCGGATAGATCAGCCAGTCGGCCTTGCCCGACGCGAGTTCGTCGACGATCCTCCTCTTGATCCCCTGTTCGCGCGTGGAGCGGGCGCCGACCGACTGGAGGTAGTCGCCGAAGGCGCCTCGGAAGAGTCCGTGCCAGGCGAGACTGGAGACGCGTCGCCCGGTCGTGCGCTCGAGCAGCCAGGGGAGCAGGAACGTCTCCATGCGGGTGAAGTGGTTGCTCGCGAAGAGCAACGGCCCGGGTGGCAGGTCCGTGCGGCCCCGCAGGTGGACGCGGGAGCGGACGGACGCCTCCAGGAGCGTGACGACGAATTCCGTCGCACCGCGGACGATGGTGGAGTCCTGCCGACCTAGCTCGATGTTCCGGATTCCATCCATGCGGGCCTCTCTCGTTCCGCGCGACGGGAGGCGCGGAGCCGACGCCTTCATCCTACCACGTGACGCGCGATCGGGTGGCGGACGGTTTTCCGATCCGTGCGAGACGGCTTGGGAAGGTTTGCCGAGCGTCGAGGCGATACCCGCGTTGCCGACCGATCATGGCGGGGCGCACGTGTGATCGCGCGCACTGACAGGAGGCTGCACGGAAGCCACTATTCCCCTCGTAAGGAGAACAAATCGTGCACAGACACACATTGCTCATCGCACTCGCCGCGACCATGTCGGCCGGTGCCGAAGGGGTCGAGCTGACGGCCTGGCAGGCCGGCGGAGCGGGCGGTTCGGCCGCGCTCGGCTCAGCTTCGGATGCCACGACGATCGCCTTCGCGCTCGGCGGCGACGTCGGAGGCATCCACGAACTGGACGATTCCACCCTGGCGCGGCTGGGCTTCTGGTCCGTCGGGTCCACCTTGGTCTCGACGGCGATACAGCCCCGCACGACCGCGCAGGCGCAGGCCATCCGCGCCGCCTACGACGGTTCCCGTCTCCACGTCGATCTCCACGCCGATGCCGCCGTCCCGGCGTCCATCCGGCTGGTCGGCGTCGACGGTCGCGCCGTCGAGCCTGCCTGGGCCGGCACGCTGGCCGCCGGATCGACGCGCCGCACCATCGACATGGATCGCCATCGTGGACAGGTTCTGTACCTGCTGGTGGAGGTCGGCCCCATGCGCCGTTCCTACCAGATCCACGACGTCTCCCGCTGACACCGAATTCCCACCACGCAAGGACGAACATGAACATCCGCAGCATTCTCGCCGCCATCGCCATGGCATCGGCCGGGGCCTTCGCCGCCCTGCCCACCACCATGCTCTTCCAGGGCAACATGACCGTCGACGGTGTGGCCCAGTCGGGCACTACGGCGCTGGTCGTCGCGCTCTACGACGCCACCACCTCCGGCACCAAGGTCTGGGAGGAATCCTTCGCCAACGTGACCCTGGTCAACGGTGGATTCGCCGTCCAGTTGGGTGCGGTCAAGGCGCTTCCAGCCTTCGACAAGCCGCTCTACGTCCAGCTCACGGCCGGAGGCAAGGCCGCGGCGACACGTGCCCCTCTGACACTCGCTCCGTACGCGGCGATGGCCGGGGCGATCCCGAACGTGCGCAGCTCGGGTGACACCACCTATCTCGACGCGTCCACGGTGAACATGGGAACCGACGGCGAGATCGTTGTCAACAACGGGAGCGCGACCGCGTATCGCCGCGCCATCGTCGAGGCGAGCGCGGCTGCCGCGGGCACAAAGTTGCGCATCGTCGCACAGAATGTGACCGCGACCAGCGCCGCCTACGGTGCTGTTCTTCTGACCGACTCGCTCGTGTCGATCTACGCCAACAGAGGCTCCACTGGAGGCGGGACGGGAACGTTCATCAACCTCGATCCCGTGAACATCAAGGTTTTCGCCGATACCCTTGGCCTCACGCAGGAACATTCCGTCCTCGCGACTCCGACACTTCGCCTGATTCCCAGCTACTACGATGGACCATCATCGACGATTCCCGTCTGCGATGCCACGACCATGGGTACGATCATCTACAACACGGGTTACATGGGTAGCGCCCACAACTTCCAGGGTTGCGTGTACCTCGGGCCGGGCACGGGTACGCGCTACGCCTGGAAGCCGCTCGACAACTGAGCCTGCGTGGCCACATCGACCGTCCGACCGGACGGTCGACTATTTTTCCACCCCTTATGAGCGATTCCGAATCAGGTGCCAAAAGCACCACGCCTTTCCTCCCGCAACTCGTCACCGTTCTGAAGGAGGGCTACGGCTGGAAGCTCTTCCGCGACGACGCCCTCGCAGGGCTCATCGTGGGCATCGTCGCCCTCCCGCTGGCCATCGCCTTCGCGATCGCCTCGGGCGTCACGCCTTCGCAGGGCCTCATCACGGCCATCGTCGCGGGCTTCCTCATTTCGGTTCTGGGTGGCAGTCGCGTGCAGATCGGCGGACCCACGGGCGCTTTCGTCGTCCTCGTGTACGCCATCGTCCAGAAGTACGGCCAGGACGGTCTCATGGTCGCGACCTTCCTCGCGGGCGCCATGCTCATCGCCATGGGCTTCTTGCGGTTGGGCGGACTTGTCAAGTTCGTCCCCTACCCGCTCACGGTGGGTTTCACCACGGGCATCGCCGTCATCATCGCGACCACCCAGATCCCCGATTTCTTCGGGCTCACGCTCGCCAGCAAGGAAGGCCATTTCGTCGGTCGGCTCATGGCTTGCGCCCAAGCGGCTCCCACGATCAATCTCTGGGCCACGCTTATCGGTGGCGGGTCCCTCCTGATCGCCATCTTCTGGTCCCGCATCACGCCCAAGATTCCGGGTTCGCTCGTGGCCATCATCGTGTCCACCATCGCCGTCAAACTCTTCGAGCTTCCCGTCGAAACCATCGGCTCCCGTTTCGGCGAGGTCGCGTCTTCGCTTCCCAGACCCCATCTGCCCGCCCTTTCCATCGACCTCGTGGTCGCGATGTTCAATCCCGCCATTTCGATCGCGCTTCTGGCCGCCCTCGAATCACTCCTGTCGGCCGTGGTCGCCGATGGCATGACGGGCCGTCGCCATCGTTCCGACACCGAAGTGATCGCCCAGGGTGTCGCGAACATGGTTTCTCCGCTGTTCGGCGGCATTCCCGCCACAGGTGCCATCGCCCGCACGGCCACGAACATCCGCAACGGAGGCAAGACCCCCGTCGCCGGCATCATCCACGCCGTGGTGCTGCTGCTGATCCTGCTCATCGCCGGCAAATGGGCGGCCCTCATCCCGATGTCCACTCTGGGCGCGGTCCTGTTCGTGGTCGCTTGGAACATGTCCGAACTCCACACCTTCAAGACTCTTCTGAAGGCCCCCAAGAGCGATGTCCTCGTGCTTCTCACGGCCTTCCTGCTCACGGTGTTCGTCGATCTCACGGTCGCCATCGAAGTCGGATTCCTCCTCTCCATCGCGCTTTTCATGAAGCGCATGGCCGAGGTCAGCGAGGTACGCTGGATCTCCCACGAGATGAACGAACAGGCCGAGGCGGACGGAGCGACCGATCGCAAGATCCCTCCCGGTGTCGAGGTCTTCTCGATTCATGGAAGCTTCTTCTTCGGCGCCGCCGACAAGTTTCGCACCGAAGTGGAAAGCCACCAGAAGGCGCCGCACACGCTCATCCTGGAGATGCGCGACGTCCTGTCCATGGACGCGACGGGCCTGAAAGCCATCGAAGAGCTTTCCAAGCGCAGCCACAAGGGGGGAGGACGCCTGATCCTTGCCGGAGTCCACGCCCAGCCCATGGCCGCCTTGGTGCGCTCGGGCTGGCTCGACAAGATCGGTGAAGACAACGTCTTCGACAACCTCGACGCAGCCCTTCAGGCCTGCGTTTCCGGGCCCAAGACCACGCTCGAGGGCGCCTGACCGAGCGAGGCTTTCCCAAGGCCGCTTGGCTGGGAACGCCATCTTCGCGTAGCCATGGCGCAATTAGCTTTCAAGGAATGTTCCAAAGAGCCTTCTGTCTGCTTTTGGTGTCGGTCGGTATCGCTTCTCTTTCGGGGTGTGGTTCCTCGGCTTCTTCCAATTCCTCTTCGCCCGCAAGCGCGTCTCTTGGAGACAATGGCGCGGCGAATCTCGACAAGACGGCGCGGGAAGTCGCGAGCAACTACCGGAACAACTGCTACGAGCCTGTCTCCAAGAGGAAAGTGCCCAACGACCTCTGCCAGTTCCAGCTTTTCGAGAAGGCGGAGCGCCAGTGGGGCTCCGAATTCGGGAAGGTCGAGCTTCTGCAAACGGCCAACCGGCTTCAGGGAGACCAGATCGAAACCGCCATCATGAAGGTCCTCGTGTACGACAAGGCCTCGCAGCGATACGTCTCTTCCAACAAGAACACTCGCTATGAGATCATTCAGCAGTTGAAGGACAAGTACAAACTTCGCTGAAAGGACTGCCTTCGTCATGGCCCGTCCCGCTTTTCTGCGCAATCTGACCCATCGTGTCCTCTGGACGGTCACGTTGGCGGGCACCGTTGCGCTCAGTGTGTATTGGATCGCCTTGCGCGAGCCCTTGGCCGAGTGGAGAATCCTGGTTCTCGGACTCCTCTTGGCGATCGCTCTCGGCTGGTGGCCTCTGATCGCCGCGATCACGGGTTCCATGTTGGCGTTGCTCTCCTGGATCTTCCTGCCAACCGAGGGAGGCAATCGCTGGCAGATCGGCCAGGAAGTCCTCGTCTTCATGGCCGTTGGGCTGGGTTGGGGAGTGTTGTTGCGCGGTCTTCTTCAGCCTCGGCGGGCAGAGCCTGTGCGCCGGCCATCGACCGAATCGATGCGGCACGACAGCCCCATGCCGCATCAGGCACAACGTCCATACGAGCCAGCACGGCATGCTCCGGAAGCGGCCGCCGCACCCGTGTCGGTTCCTGTTGCGAGTCTTCCTCGACAGGCTCCTCCTCCGGTCGTTCCCGTCGCGCCTGCTCCGGCCTCCGGATTCGAGCCGACCACGGATGATGGGATCATCCTTCCAGGATTGATGACGTCGTCGCAGCCTTCATCTCTCCCCCAGCGTCCACCGTCGGCGTCTTCGCCGCCCTCCTCGCTTTCCCCTCTTCCGGAGAGCGTCGACATCCTGCCCGAGTCGATTCTCACGTCCCCCAGGCTCGTGCCGCAGGCCGCTCCTCTCATGACTCAGGAAGTCGATCTGGGCGATTTTCGCTCCTTTGTCGCCTCTCAGCAGGCGAATTCGCCCGTCCCGTCCGAATCGCTTCCGGTCAACCGCGTCGCGGGTCGCTCCCTTGAGCCTCGCCCCTCGCAACCATCTCCTTCGCCGGCCTCCGAACACTCCTCCACGGGACTGGCATCCCCCGACGAACCAAGCTCCGTCGCGCCCGAAGTAGCTCATCGTCGCTCGCAGGCGTTGACTCGCCCCGAGACGGTTCCCGGCGCACCCTACGAGGTGATTCTCGAGTGGTACAACCAATTCTCCTGGGCTCCATGGAAACCCGAGGAGCTTGAAAAGCGCTATTACCGCCTTGGCCAGAAGGTCAGCTGGGATGTTCTGGCGTTGCAGGACCTTGTCCGCGCGTGGAAAGTATGGCAAGGCGGCGCTCACCCCGCGCAGGCTACCGCAGGGTATACGAATCTGTACGATTTCGAAGGCTTCCTTCGTTGCGAGATTCTTGGCGTACTCCGTTCACGTGGCTATCCCGATCTGAACCTCGCCTCGCGCGAAGAGCGTTCGGATGCGTGGATGGCCGTCTATCGCGAAACCAGAGGGCGGATTCGCGGTGGGTCTCCCGTTTTGCGGCCCATGCCCGACGATCTCGTCGCCTTCGATGCCGAGCACTCCCTTTCGGGGCGTCCCGACGCCTTGGTGGACGTCTCGGGCGAGTGCGATGTGGTCGCCTTCGTGACTCCGATGTCGGCAGGGGAGGCGATGGCCTGGACCGGCGTCTACGCCGAGGCCCAGAGGCAGCTGGCCGAGCGGTTGGGCGTGGTCGTCACGGAGGTTCCGATCATCGTGACTCTCTGCATGCCCATCTGGGACGAGCGTCGCCAGCCACGTCTGCACGAGGTCGAGGATCGCTCCACGGAAGAGCGCCGCCTTGGCGTCATGCTGGAGCGGTTCCGCAAGATCCTGGATGGAAGCCAGGCGGCTCGTCCACAGACGCACGGATCGGTGTGCAACGGATGCGGTCAACGCCATTTCTGCCCGTCCTACGCGGGATCCCGGCCGCGCCTGGATCTCGCCAGCCCTCCTCCGCTCCTGCGGAAATTCCTCCAGTGATGGATTCTTCTCCGATGGACAGCGCTCCGACATCCCCACGCCACACCGCTCTTTCGTCCGACGAAGCTCTTGCCAGCATGGACACCGGCGCCCTCGAGACCCTCTACCACTCGATCGTGCCGCAGTGCGAGATCGTCCTGGCCGAGATGGGACGGATTCTGTCAGAAGTCGTCGAGAAGACCGTTCCGGCCGTGCAGGTGAAATCGCGAGTGAAGCGTCTGCCGAGCCTCATCGAGAAGATCCACCGCAAGCACGTCGTGACCGACCTGTCGCAGCCCCTTCCCGTGCTGCGCCAGACCACCGATCTCATGGCCCTTCGCGCGGTGTGTCCTTTCGTGGAGGATGTCGACATCGTCGCCGAAGCCGTGCAATCGGTCTTCGAGATCCACGAGATCGACCAGAAGGGCGACGGCCGTTCGTTCGCCGAATTCGGCTACTCGAGCACCCACCTGCTTGTCGCCGTTCCGGAGAGCATGCAGCGCAACTTTCCGATGCTCGCGAACTTCCAGGCCGAGATCCAGATCCGCACGATTCTCCAGGACGCGTGGGCGGAAGTCGAGCACGAGCTGATCTACAAGGTGGGCGCACACCCTCTGAACACGCTGATCCGGCGCAAGCTCGCGAGCCTCAACGCGACGTTGGTCCTCTCCGACACGATCTTCCAGGAGATCCGGGACTACCAGAAGACCAACATCTCCGACCTGGCGCGGGCGCGCGACAATTTCTTCGAGCAGGCGTCCACGGATCGCCAGCCCGTTCTCGGATCCGATGTGCGCCAAGTGACGCGTCGGGTTTCCCAGGCCGAGATCGAGAAGCTTCTCAAAAAGGGGTTGAACGCCCAGATCGCGGGCGAGATGGAAGACGCCGTGCGCATCTACACGGAGCTTTCCGTGCTGCCTCTCGACAATTTCACGTTGTCCGTGGTCCTCAACCATCGGGGGATGGCCCACGAGGTGCTCGAACATCATCGGGAGGCCGCGAACGACTTTTCCCGGGCGCGCGATGCCGACCCGCGCAATGCGCGGGCGCGCATCAATCTCGCGCTTGCCTGGCGCCGCCTGGGGCAGCTTCAGGAAGCCGAAGGCGAATTGCGCGAGACGATCACTTTGAAGCCCAACAGCGCCCACGCCCACTATGGACTCGCCCTCATCCTCTCCGATCGCGGCGAACTGGCAAGCGCCATCACCGCTTGCCAAAGAGCGTTGAAGCTGAGCCATTCGTTCACCCAGGCTCAGCAACTGCTGGATGCTCTGCAAGCGCGCATGGGCGTCGAATCCGGTATCCAGCCCGGTGCGGTCTGAGGTACTCTGGGGAGATTCATCCTTTCTCGGATGTCTTTCTTTGAATCGTTCTACTGTTTCTATATGAAACAACGCATGATGCGATTCATTCCGAAACAGTGGAATACTTGGCTTCGGAGCCTTGGCACGGTCCTTGAAAAGAGGTGGCGTGCACTTGTTTCCGGAGGACTTCGCAGAACCATGAGTGACGAAACCATCAAATCCGCTGCAGAACTCGCGGCCGAACGGGCGGCGAACCTCAATGAGGCTTCTGCGGGAGGCGCCGAGCCGACTCTCGAAGAGCTGGCGGCATCCGCCGAGGCGGTCGTGGGGCCCGACGACGACGTCTCGGTCACGGAAGTGGCTCAGAAGATCGCCTCGCTGTCCGAAGAACTCGAGGCGCAGAAGGACAAGTACGTCCGTCTGGTCGCCGAGTTCGACAACTTCCGCAAACGCACGGCTCGCGAATACGCCGAAATGCAGGAAATCGCGCAAGGCAAGGCCTTCTCGGGGCTGTTTCCTGTGGTCGACAATTTCGAGCGCGCGTTTCAGGACGCGTCCGCCGAGGGCGATTGGACGCCCGCGGATCCCGTGGCTTTCGCCAAGGGGATGCGCTTGATCCGCGACCAGCTCCGCAAGGTGCTCTCCGACGCGGGCCTCGAGGAGATTCCGGCCGAGGGCACGCCCTTCGATCCCAACCTGCACGATGCGCTCACCCAGATGCCGCACGAGGCGGTGCCGGCCGAGCATGTGGCGGCCGTCCACGCGCGCGGTTGGAAGAAGGGCGATCGCGTCCTGCGCCACGCGCAGGTGATCGTCTCCGCCGGTCCCCGGCCCGACGCCGTCTAGACAATTCCTGTCTGCCTGCCGGAGGATCCGGGGGGCGGATCTCGTTTTTCGCGAACCATCATCGATCATCGAAAGGGCGATCCCCGGATCGCCCCGAACTACGGAGAAGGACAATGGGCAAGATCATCGGAATCGACCTCGGAACCACGAACAGCTGCGTCGCCGTCATGGAAGGCGGACAGCCCGTCGTGATCGCCAACGCCGAAGGCGGACGCACCACGCCGTCGATCGTCGGCTTCGCCAAGGACGGCGCTCGTCTCGTGGGCCAGGTCGCCAAGCGCCAGGCCATCACCAACGCCGAGCACACCGTCTACTCCATCAAGCGATTCATGGGCCGCCATCGCGCCGAAGTCCGCGAAGAAGAGAAGCTCGTGCCCTACAAGGTGGTCGGCGACGAAGTGGCCAAGGTCCAGATCGACGACAAGCAGTACACTCCGCAGGAAATCTCCGCGCTCGTGCTGCAGGCCATGAAGAAGGCCGCCGAAGATTATCTCGGCGAGACCGTCACCCAGGCCGTCGTCACCGTTCCCGCCTACTTCAACGATTCCCAGCGCCAGGCCACCAAGGATGCGGGTCGCATCGCCGGCCTCGACGTGCTGCGCATCGTGAACGAGCCCACCGCCGCCGCGCTCGCCTACGGATTCAACGACACCAAGAAGAAGGAGACCATCGCGGTCTACGACCTTGGCGGCGGCACCTTCGACATCTCGATCCTCGAGATCGGCGACGGCGTCTTCGAAGTGAAGAGCACCAACGGCGACACGCACCTCGGTGGCGACAACTTCGACGAAGTGATCATCAACTGGGTCGCGGAGGAGTTCAAGAAGGACAACTCCGGCATCGACCTGCGCAAGGACAAGATGGCCCTGCAGCGCATCAAGGAAGCCGCGGAGAAGGCCAAGATCGATCTCTCGGGCACCACCACCGCGACCATCAACCTGCCCTTCATCACCGCCGACGCGACGGGCCCCAAGCACCTCGAACTCTCGCTCACGCGCGCCAAGTTCGAGGCCATGACCTCCGAACTCGTCGAGCGCTCCATCCGTCCCGTGGCCCTCGCTCTCAAGGACGCGGGCGTCTCCGTCTCCCAGATCGACGAGGTCATCCTGGTGGGCGGTTCCACCCGCATCCCGGCCGTCCAGGAGAAGGTCAAGGCCTTCTTCGGCAAGGATCCGCACAAGGGCGTGAATCCCGACGAGGTCGTGGCCGTCGGCGCCGCGGTCCAGGCGGGCGTGCTCGCCGGCGACGACGCGGTGAAGGACGTGCTGCTCCTGGACGTCACTCCCCTTTCGCTCGGCATCGAGACGATGGGCGGCGTGATGACCAAGCTCATCGAGCGCAACACCACCGTGCCCACGCGCAAGAGCCAGGTGTTCTCCACCGCCGCCGACAACCAGCCGGCCGTGACCATCCACGTGCTCCAGGGCGAGCGCGAACTCGCGCAGCACAACCGCACGCTCGGCAAGTTCGACCTCTCCGACATCCCTCCCGCGCCGCGCGGCGTGCCCCAGATCGAAGTCACTTTCGACATCGACGCCAACGGCATCGTGCACGTGTCGGCCAAGGACAAGGCCACCGGCAAGGAACAGAAGATCCGCATCGAGGCGGGCACGGGAATCTCCGAGGAGGAGATCCAGCGCATGGTCAAGGATGCCGAGGCCAACGCCGAGAAGGACAAGGCCGAACGCGAGAAGATCGACACCCACAACGAGGCCGAGAATCTCGTCTATTCCACCGAGAAGTTCCTCAAGGAGTCGGGCGAGAAGATCGGCGACGCCAAGGGTGGAATCGAATCCGCTCTCGAGGAGTTGAAGAAGGTCGAGAAGGACGAAGATCTCGCGAAGGTCAAGAAGGCCATCGAGACGTTGAACGAAGCGACCCACAAGGCGACCGAGGCCCTCTACAAGGCGGCGATGGAGGAGGCCCAGGCTTCCGGCGCGCAGCCCGGAGCCGACGCTCCCCAGCCCGACTCCAAGAAGGGCAAGGACGGTCCCGAGGACGCCGATTTCGAGGTCGTCGACGACGACAAGAAGTGACGTGATGTGATGTGGGCGTGCGGCTGGTCGGGTCTGTCGAGACCCGCCGCACGCGAAACTCCGTTGGTCGAGCCTGTCGAAACCTGCGGAGCGAGCGGACCGGCCTGCGCGGCGGGTTTCGACAGGCTCAATCAGCCGCGCAACGCACGGAGAGAGTTATGGCCACGAAGCGAGACTTCTACGAGATCCTTGGGGTTCCCAAGGACGCGACCGACGAGCAGATCAAGAGCGCCTACAAGAAGCTCGCCATCAAGTTGCATCCCGACAAGAATCCCGGCGACAAGAACGCCGAGGAAAAGTTCAAGGAAGCGGCCGAGGCCTACGACGTGCTGCGCGATTCCGAGAAGCGCGGCCAGTACGACCGCTTCGGGCATGCGGCCTTCGAGGGTCCGCAGGGCGGTGGAGGCGGCTTCCAGGGCGGCTTCTCGAACATGGACGACATCTTCTCGCGCTTCTCCGACATCTTCGGGGACGCCATGTTCGGCGGCATGTTCGGGGGCGGGGGCGGTCGTCGCGGCGGTCCCCAGAAGGGGCAGGATCTGCAGGTGCGCGTTCGCCTCACTCTCGAGGAGATCGCCGAAGGCGTCACGAAGAAGATCAAGCTGCGCCGTCTCGAGGAGTGCGGCACCTGCCACGGCGCGGGCGGCAAGGGCAAGCGCACCTGTCCCACCTGCAATGGCGTCGGACAAGTCAAGCAGATTTCGCAGTCGCTGTTCGGGCAGATGATCAACGTGGTCTCCTGCCCCAAGTGCGGCGGCCAGGGCAGCACGTTCGAAGAGGCGTGCCGCGTCTGCGAAGGCACCGGTCTCGAACGCCGCGAGGCGACGGTTTCCGTCCAGATTCCGGCGGGTGTCGCTGAGGGCAACTACCTCACGCTGCGGGGCGAGGGGAATCGCGGTCCGCGCGGCGGGAACGCCGGCGACATCCTCGTGCTCGTCGAGGAGGTCGAACACGACATGTTCCATCGCGATGGACAGAATCTGTATGCCGAGGCGCGCCTTCCGTTCACGACGGCCGCGCTGGGCGGGAGCATCCGCATTCCCACCCTCGAGGGGGACGTCGATCTCAAGATCCCGGCCGGCACGCAGGGCGAGAAGGTCTTCGCGCTGCGTGGCAAGGGGCTGCCCGGCCTCCATGGGCGCGGCAAGGGCGACATGTTCGTGAGGATCCAGATCCGCGTTCCCGAGAAGATCTCGGGGCGTCAGAAGGAACTCCTCGAGGAGCTCCGCACGGCGGAGACCGGCACGGGTGGGGAGAAGACGTTCTTCGACAAGGTGAAGGACATCTTCGCCTGATGCCACCCCCGCTGGTTTCGGCAGCCTCGACCGGCGGGAAACGACAGTTTCCGTCCAGTGCGATCCACGGCCGGCCTGCGAACCCGAACGGACGATGCGACGATACCACATTCCGGAAGGAGTTGGGCGATGCTTAAGGTGCTGCTGCTCGATCGTGATGACGAATTCCGACGCAAGGTGGCCGAGGAGTGGGATCTCGCGGATTCCAGCCTGAGCGAGGCCGGATTCGAGAAGCCGCCGTTCGCGCTTCTCGAGGCCAAGCCCGTCGATCTCGTATTTCTCGACGCCGGCGCGCTTTGGCACGACGGCGTCGATCTCGTGAGCTGGATCCGCTCCCGCAATCCGGCGTGCCAGATCAGCCTGGTCTGCGACGCGGAGTGCCGCATCGAGGCGCGCGCGGCTCTCGCGCGAGGGGGGCACGAGATCCTCGTGAAACCGCTCGACACGACGGATCTCGTGGACGCGGCGCGCCATGCGGGGAGCTGGGCCGTCTCCAGGGCCAGCGAGCGCAGCCTCCAGGCGCAGGTCCTGGAGGACATGCTCGGCGACACGCCGAGCATGCGCAAGATCCTCCGCATCGCCCACAAGGTGGCCCCCACGACGAGCACGGTGCTCATCACCGGCGAATCCGGCACGGGCAAGGAATTCTTCGGCAACATCCTGCATCGTCTTTCCGATCGGCGCGATGGTCCGTTCGTCGCCGTGAACTGTGGCGCCATTCCCGAGACCCTCGTCGAAAGCGAACTTTTCGGCGCGCGGCGCGGCAGCTACACGGGTGCCGTGGCCGACCGCAAGGGACTGTTCGAGGAGGCCGAATTCGGCACGCTCTTCCTGGACGAGGTGGGGGAGCTTCCCGCGTCGGCGCAGGTGAAGCTCCTGCGCTTCCTGCAGAACCACGAGGTGCGGCGAGTGGGCGACTCCGAGAGCCGCATCATCGACGTGCGCGTCATCGCGGCCACCAATCGCGATCCCCAGGCGGAGGTCGCTTCGGGACGCTTCCGCGAGGACCTCTGGTTCCGCCTGAACGTCTTCCACCTGCACCTGCCTCCGCTGCGCGAGCGCATGTCGGTCGTTTCGTCGCTTGCGCGGTTCTTCCTGCATCGCTTCAACCAGGTCCACCATCGCGACATCGATGGCTTCGAGTCCGAAGCCGAGGCCGCGTTTCTCGAGTATTCCTGGCCCGGCAACATCCGCGAACTGGAGAATGCCGTCGAACACGGCGTGGTGATGGCCGAGGGGCGTCGGATCCGGATCCAGGATCTTCCCGAGAGCGTCGTTCTCGCGCAGCGACCCCTGCTGCAGCTTCCTCCGTCGCAGTCGGTCTCCGAGAATCCGCGGGCCAGCCTGCGAAGTCTCGCCGATGTCGAACGCGATCATATCCTGCGCGTTCTCGACGCCCTGTCGGGGAACCAGACCGATGCGGCCCAGGTCCTTGGAATCGGTCGCAGCACGCTATGGCGAAAACTGCGCGAGTATGGCGTGGCAGACGAAAAAGCCGCTGCTCAGGATTGATGTTCGAGAGCGCCAGCGCTGGTCAAGTTGTCGAGAAAACAAGTGAAAAGCCCGCTCGACCTCTTTTGATCGCCGCGATTCCATGGTATTCTGATGGAATGTTCGGAAAGTGGTTTTCGCCGCCCGCGCTGGAAGGGGAAGCATTCGGCATCGCCTGGAAGAAGCAGGTGTTGACGTGGGGATACTCCTGGGGCGGATGTCTCGTGTGCCTGATGGTCATGGTCGATCTTTGGCAGGGCCGCGAGTTCCTCGCTCTTTCCGAATCGATCTATGCGGCGATGCTCTTCTTCGCTTCGATCGTCATGATGCGCACCGGGCGATTCTTCAGGACATTCGCCTGGATCGGCATGCTTGGCATGATGCTTTTCCCGAACCTGAACTCCTTCCTGGCCGGAGGCTTTTTCGGATCCGGTGGCCGAGGAGTCTGGGCGTTCACGGCGCCGATGATGTCGGCGCTTCTGCTGCCCGATTGGTGCACGGCCGTCTTCTTCCTCGGGTTCATGGGTCTGCTGGGCTTCTCCTTGTGGATTCCGGGACCCTTCGAACCCTACTCCGGAGATGTCCTCCCGATCCTCTTCCAGTTCCACATGATCGGGATCTTCCTGACCTCGTTCTTCGTCTTCTTCATCTTCTTCCGCAAGATGGAATGGCAGAACAAGGTCCTGCACAGGCAGGAGGTGGAGCGCAAGGAAGTGGCCGTGAAGTCGGATGTGCTCAACGTGATGAGCCACGAGATCCGCACGCCCCTGAACGCCATCATCGGCCTCCTCGACCTCGTGTCGCTCGAAACGCTTCCCGTGCAGACCAAGGAGAGCATCGCCACCATCCAATACGCGTCGAAGAACCTTCTCTCGCTCGTGACCGATGTCCTCGACTATTCCAAGCTCGTCGAAGGCCGCATCGAGATGGAGCGGATCCCATTGGATGCCGTCGCGATCGCACGCAACGCCGTCGCCGCCCATCGTCTGCTCGCACAGGAGAACGGTGCGCGCTTCCGGCTGGGCTTCGATCCATCGACCTCCACGTGGGTGGAAGGCGATCCGACGCGTCTTGCGCAGATCGCCAACAACCTGATCTCCAATGCCGTCAAATTCAGTCCCAACGGCGTGATCGACGTCGATGTCCGTCTTCTCGACGAGGGAATGGAATTCCTGGTGCGCGACACGGGGGTCGGGATCGCGCCCGAGCAGATGGGGCGCCTCTTCAAGCCGTTCTCGCAAGTCGACGCGACCATCACGCGGCGCTTCGGCGGAACCGGACTCGGACTCTCCATCGTCCGCGGCATCGTGGGCAACGCGGGCGGGCGGATCGACGTGCACAGCGGGGAAGGCAAAGGCTGCGAGTTCGTCGTGTGGCTCCCCTGGAAGAGCGCGTCGGTTCCTGCGGAGCCTCCCCGAGCCTCGGATCTGCGTCCATGGCAGATCCTTCTGGTCGACGACAACGCCGTCAATCTCAAGGTCGCGGGGCGGCTGCTCGAGAAGATCGGAATGAAGGTCGCATGCGTCGGAAGCGGCGAGGCCGCGATCGCCTGGCTTTCTGACAATTTCTGTGATCTCGTCTTCATGGACCTGCAGATGCCCGGCATGGACGGATACGAAGCCGCGATCCGGATCCATCGCGACATCCCGTGGGAAATTCCGATCGTCGCGCTTTCCGCCGAGGTTCTCGACACCTCGCAGACTCGTCTTCGCGAATGCGGGATGCGGGGCTTCCTGGGCAAGCCGATCGACATCGGGATGCTCAAGAAGTGCCTGCTCGTGATGCAGGAGGGGACGAGGGAGCGCCTGGCCGAGGAAAGCTCCGCTCCGCCGTCCGGATTCCAGGGCTTTTCGCTCTTCGCCCACGGAGTGGAGCCCGCCTGAACCGCTCCGCGGGAATCCGGGAACGCATTTTTCCATCCATGTCCAAGACGAACGCCTGTCGCATCCTCGAGCAGATGGGAATCCCTTTCCGGACTCGCGAATACGAGGTCGATCCAGAAAACCTCGACGCCGAGACAGTGGCCGCGAAGGTGGGTTTCCCGGCCGAGCAGGTCTTCAAGACCCTCGTGGTGCACGGCGATCGCAACGGCCATGCGGTGGCAGTGGTGCCGGGCAACTGGGAGCTCGACCTGAAGGCGATGGCGAAAGCCACGGGCGACCGCAGGATCGAGATGATTCCGCTCAAGGATGTTCAGCCCGTCACGGGCTACATCCGCGGGGGCGTCACCGCGCTGGGAATGAAGAAGTCGTTTCCTGTCATCGTCGACGAGACGATGGAACTTTGGGACGTCGTGTGCGTTTCGGCCGGGATGCGGGGATTGCAGATCGAGATTGCTCCCGCCGACTACCTGCGGGCGACGAACGCCAAGGTCGCGGAGATCGCGCGCGAAAAAGCGTAGTTTTCCGATCCATGCCTTCCGCGAACGCGTCTGCGCGACCTTGGAATGCCGTCTGCCGCGGCTTGTTCGCGCTTCTGGTCGGCATGCTCGCTTCGGCACCCTCGGCCGAGATCTTCACGAACGTGCTCGATCCCCGCGCACCGTCCTTCGCATCCAAGACGGAACTCGCCGACACGATCGTGGTCAGCATCAACGCCGTGCGTGGAACCTCCTCCGACCATCGGCGCAAGGCGCGCAAGGTCGGCAAGGCGGCCATTCCCTGCGGGGCCAAGGCGGGAAGGAAGACGAAGACGTCGACGCGCCTTCTGCAGGATCGCTCTTCGTCGGTGTGCGTGGAGTATTCGAACGGCATGCTGGGCCTGCGCAGCAAGCGTGCCGGAAGCGACAGCCTGGTCGAATGGATTCCCGTCCGTCTTTCGGACGCGGCTCGTTCTTCCATCGAGCGGGCTCGTCTGCTCGTGCTCGAAGGGTCCACCCTTCTCGAGCTCGAACTGCTTGAGCGCAGCGGCGAAAACGAAGGTCGTCTCGAAGACCGCAGTCTGATCCTGATCGATCCTGTTCGCGAGAGGTATCTCCTGAACGTCATGCGCAGCCACGAAGCCGAGGGGAGCGGTGGCGAGGGCAATTTCACGGAATCCTGCGAAGGTGTCGCCCAGATCCGCGGCAATCTCGTCGTCCTGGGTGGCTACGCGTGCCAGGAGGAGTCGGAAAGCGAATCGCCGAGCGGCGAGCTCAGCACCTACACGCGCTCCACCGGTCCCGATCCCGAGTTTTCCTACCGCTACCGCAACGGGTTCCTGTACCAGGATCGATGATCCTGCGGCTTGTCGTTGCCGTGTCCTGTCGATCGCGGAACTGGGGTCGAACTGGATTGGCCATGGAGCGAGTGGCCCGCTGAAACGAGTTGCAGCGGAATCACCTGCAACGCCAACCGGGACGGCTGCCGCGCCAGTAAGGTCTGCGGATGCATCAGAGCGAAGTGCGACAAGCAAGGCCTCGCGTCGGCAAGTCGCGTCCAGGCATGAATCGTGAACGTCGCGCGGAAGCGGCTGATGCCGATGCTCCGCGCGATGCGGGCATCCAGGTTGGATGCGGAGCTTGTCCAGACGAGGGTCCCATGTCCATACGCGCCTTCGTGGCCATTTCCGCTGCACTTGTCCTGGCCGCAGCATCGCCTTCCGCTGCTGGAAAAGTCGTGCGATTTCTTTCCCCGACCTCGGACACAATCTGGCTGAAAGGTGGCGCGACAGGGCTGACTTGGGATGCTGGAACGACAGTTTTCCTCGCCACGGCAGCCGATGGATGGCTTGGCTACACCTTTCCCGACAGTGCGTCCACACCCGTTGGCAATTACGGATTCACCACCCGCGACTACTCCACCCAGTACCAGCTGAATGTCGACTTTTCCAAAGGCGATACGGCGTGGGTCTTTTCCGATCCGTTTCCTTCCGGCACGGCGAGGGCGGTGTATTCCCACCCTCGAACCAAGGTGGTGATGTTCTGGAATCCGTGGGAGTACGATTCCGCAGGGAGACCGCCTCGCATGCAGCTGGAAGGTGGCGCATGGAATCCGATGACCGCATCGTCGAGCATGCCGGGCTGGTACGTCTACAACGTCCGCGGCTTCGCTTCGCTGATCCTTGCCTTTTCTGATTCGGCCAACAAACGGTACGTCGGATCTCTCTGGGGACTTCCCGCGACATTCACGGTCGATCCGTCGATCGTGGAGGGAACCGACACGGTGTGGGTTCGGCCCACGCCTGAATCTTCGGGGGGGCTCGTCGCCACCGCAAGGAGGCCTTCTCCCAAGGTGGTGATGGTCTTCAATCCATGGGATGGCCACCTCCCGATCCATCGTCCTCGCATTTCCTTCGGTGGAGATGCATCTCTTCCGATGGTTTCGTCGGGCGTGTGTGGATGGTACTCCTTCGACTTCTTCGAGCGTGCCGCTACGGTCCTCTTCTCCGACGACCACGGAGGGCAGACTTTTGGCGCAAGCGGGCTCGGATCCTCCGCGTCGATCGATCTCTCCACGGCATTTTCATCGCACGACACGGGGTGGGTCGCGCGCGACGCGACGAGCGGGCTGGCGAAGGTCAAGTCATCCTTTTCGGGCGAGAAGGGACGGTGCGAAAAAGTTCTGCTCGCGGCGACCATCCGCGATTTTCCAAGTGATGGGAGCAATCGCGAATTCGCGCCCGGACGGGGTTGTCAGAGGGGGAACTGGGCTGGAATCAAGGGTATGGTGTCGCCGTACCTGGATGCGATGCGCAAGCCCATCCGCAGCCCCTACGATACGGGCTGGAACGGAATCCGCACGAGCTGGGGCGGCTACGAGTACGGATTCCGCTGCACCTTCGACACCCTGCCCGGCCTCCAGGCCGAGATCGGCGATACCGGAATCGCGACGACCTGGTTCCGGACCGTGCCCGGCAGAAACGCCGAGACCTGTCGCGACATCCCACTCGTGACGGATTCCGTCACGGGCGACTACGTGTACGACAACCAGCAGTACTTCCCCATCGACGACTTCGACAAGCTCGCCGACGGTTCGAAGAACCCCCACTACGACGGCATCAAGGGCAGCGACGGGAAGGTGCACAACTACTCGTTCTGCCTGGAGAGCCACGGCGAATTCGAATACCGCAAGGGGCAGATCTTCGACTTCCGCGGCGACGACGACGTGTGGTTCTTCATCGGCGGGCGGCTCGTGGTCGACCTGGGAGGCATCCACGGGCCTTGGGCCGACAGCGTGCTGCTCGACAGCATCAACGCGATCAAGACGTCGCTCCGGGACGCCAACGGGCAGATCGTCTACACGAAGACGGGCAAGGATTCCATGGTCTACACGTCCACGGATTCGTCACTGGTGGAAGGAAAGACCTACGACTTCGACTTCTTCTTCTGCGAGCGCAATCCTCTGGGGTCGAGCATGCGCATCCGCACCGACATGAACCTGCGGACGCTCTCGGGATTCCAGATGCGCGACACGTTGCGCGCCGACGGAAGCCGCACATACGACATGTGGGTATCACGCACCTTCGGGCAGGGATGCGCCGCGCGAGGCGAGGTGGTTCGAACCGTCGCTGACAAGATCCGTCTTTCGGGACCATCCGCCACGCCGCCCCTCGATCTCGCGGGCGGGGTCCACTACGGGGGCATCGCGGTGGCCGCCGACCTCGGCTCGTTCACGATCGATACGTCGAAGATCGTCGGCCTCGCGCCGGGCCGCTATGAGATCGCCGTGGTCTCCTCCGCCGACGCTTCGGACGTGCGCAGGGCCGTCTTCGTCGTCCCGTGGACCGCGGAGCCTCGCTTCGTCGCGAAGACTCCCTATTCGGGGAGCGTCGGATCCTCCTTTCCGGTCGACATCGCATCGTTCAACGAGGCGGGGCCGGATTCCTCCTCCGTGGTCTTCCAGCTGCGTTCGACTCCCGGCCTGCGCTGGTTCCTCGATTCGGCCCTGACACGCCCAGTCCCGGCCGACTCCGTACTGCGTACGCCGCGCGACCACGTGCCGTTACGCCTGTGGGTCCGCGGCGATTCCGCCGGCACGTACGCGCTGGTGGTGGGGCGCAGCGCGCTCGACAGCACCGACGAGTGGAGCGGCATCGAATTCCTCGACAAGGGGCTGCGCTTCGTCGATTCGCTGGGGCGGACCGTGGCGGCGAACGCTCCGGTGGTGCGGGACGTGGGCGACACGGTGCGCGTGCATATCGAGGCCTACAACGGCAATGCGCGGTGCGCGTCCTGCGCCGACTCGATCGCGCTGGCTCCTTCGTTCCCCGGACTCGTGTTCCTCGATACCACGGGGCGCTCGGTTGTCGGAATCCGTCTGGAAGGCGGCGAGGGATCGTTCCTCGTGGTCGGGGTGGCGCCGGTAGAGAGCGCTTCGGTCGTCGTGGCCTCGGTGGAGATGGGAAAGCGGATCGTCCGTTCGCCCTTCTCGTTCCGGTCCCGCGCACTGCGCTGGATCGACGCGTCTGGACAAGAATTGACTTCAATCGTCTCCGATACGGCGATCTTCTCCGTGGTCGGGCCGCTGCGTCTCGAGGTGCGCGGAGTGGATGGTCCATGCGGAACATGCGCGCAATGGGTGGCGCTTTCGGCAACACGGCCGGGAGTGTCGTTCCTCGATTCCGCGACCGGTCGACCGGTCGATTCGATCCGTCTTTCAGGAGGTCGCGCGACCGTGCGCATCACCGCGACCCGTGCGGTCGACGCTGCAAGCCTTGTCGCCTGCGCGTCGTCGCTCGACAGCGCCGTCCTCTCCGCATTCACCTTTCGCGCACATGCTCCGGATTCGGGAGCCTGGTTCGACGATGATGGAGATGGCGCGGCCGATCGCGCCACCATCGTGCTGCGCCATCCGTGGACAGCCTCCACCGCGTTGCAGGTCGCATGGCCCGGCGCATCCTCCTATTCGTCCGTCGAAGCTTCGGCGCTGTCGCTTTCCACGGACAGTCTTGTCGTCACCTATCGGCCGACGATTCCGCTTCCGGGTACCGCGACTGCCTCGGAAAGTCTTCTCGGACGCTGGTCGCGCGATGGTGGCGCGTGGATGGTCTTCCCCATGCGCGACCGGATCGCGCCCGTCGTCTCGAGCGCACGGCTGCGCTGGGGGGACAAGATCGACACGTTGCGGCTTCTACCCTCGGAGCCGTTGGCCGTTCTTCCGGCGACATCGACCATCGCCTTGCTCGTGGCGGTGCGCGGTGCGGTCGGCGCCCTCCCTTTGTCCGCGTCCCTTGATCCCGCCACGGGGGAGGTCGTCCTCCTGTACGCAGGGGGAACGTCGCCTCTTCCTGGCGACTCGGTGCGCTTCGCCATGGAAGGCGTCTCCGACACGTTGGGGAACCGTCCCGGCTCATCGAGTCGCAAGGTCGCGATCCAGGGGACGGATCGTCCTCCTCGCGACGCCATCATGCTCGATCGCGATGGCGATGGTCGTGCCGACCGCGTGGTCCTGCGCTTCGCCACCAGACCGACGAAGACGTCGGGGTACCGCTTTCGCTGGGGTGCTGCCGGAAACGCCCTCGAGGAACGCGTTGTCGGATCCCTTCCGACGGATTCCGACTCCAATGGACTCGTACTCGGATACGATCTCGCACCGTTCGCCGCAGGTGCCACCTCGTGTCCCACGCCTGGTTGCATCGACCTTGGAGTCATGCTCTCCGTCGATGGGTCGGACACGATCACGACGAACTTCGGCATGCGCGATGGCGTCGCGCCCGTCCTGGCGCGGGCGCGTCTGCGCTACGCGTCCGAGGAGGGGCCGCCCGATACGCTTCTGGTGGAGTTCAGCGAGACGGTCGCGGTCGCAGACGCCTCGCATTGGATCTCGTGGAATTCTCCCGTTGAAGTTCCTGCCGAGCGTGCGGTCTCCGCCGAGGTCTCGACGCTTTCTTCCGATGGACGCTCGGGCGTTCTCTTTGTCCGCGTCGATTCCGCGTTCTGGCCCCTGTCCGGCGATCTCGCGCGCATGGCGGGGTCTGGAGGCCTCGTCGACGGATCGGGCAGCGCACCGGGCGCGGTCAGTCCGTGGGTGCCTATCGAGCTGGGGCCGCGGCCGCTGCGCATCGATGCCAAGGCATTTCCGCCGATACGCCGGATCGGTTCCGATGGAGATCCCCGACCGGGAGAGCCGCCATTGCGCATTCTGGTACGGAATCCGTCGATGGGTTCGTGGGCGAGCGTCGATGGAGATGCCGCGGGAGACACGTCGCGTTTTTCTGGAATCTTGCTTTCGCTGAACGCGCCGATATCGGGCGATCTGTTCGTGTACGACAATCTGGGCACCCATGTGGGGAGCATATCCCTTGCGCCCCTGGCGAGACTTCTCACCTCACCGGAGGTCGTTGCATATCAGGATGGCGAGGGATGCGTGCATGCTTGGATCGCCTGGAACGGCGGGAGCGCCACAGGCAAGCGGGTGGCCGACGGAGTGTACACCATCCGTCTCGTGGGATTCGTCGAGGGTCGCGGTCGAGCCGTGATCAACAGACTTTTCCTCGTTGGGCGAAAGCGCGCCCCCTGATCGGGAAAGGCGCTGCCGCCAATCGTCCACGGTGCGAGTTGGACGGAAGCCGCATTGGACCCGCGCCAGGTCTCCGAAACCACCAAGGCCAGGGTCAACGCAGGCGGATGTCGTCCAGGTCGACGTAGGTGCCGCCGGTCGGTGTCTGGAACTCGATGACCAGCACCCGCTTGCCGAAGGTGCTCCAGGTCCGGAGCGAATCGGGCGTATCGAGATCGGGGACGAAACTCGACGTCGCGACACACGTGTCGAGCCAGGACGTCGAGGCGGGTACGGAGGCCGACAGCGTCGGTCGCGTACCGGAAACGGAGTCGCGCTGGAACTGGATCTTGAGAGTGTTGTCGGCGCGATAGCTGAAGCACAATTCACTGCGTGCGCTCAGATCGAGTTCCATGCTGGTGAGCCCCGCCGCAACCCAGGAGCTGGCGTTCCGGGTGGCGAAGCGGGTGTGGAAGGCGCGACTTGCACGGGTGGAGTCGTACTGGATCGCCTTGAGGATCGAGTCGTACACGAGCGAGGAAGGAAGCGACATGTCCGTTTCCACCCACCACATGTACCAGGGCGACGTGCGCGGATAGCTGCGGCTGAGCGACGGCAAGGTCGTTCCGGACTCGAAATCGTCGATCCACAGGGGCGACTTCGTCGTGTCGCCGACGAGAATCACGTTGCCGGATCCGCTGTAGCGCACGGCGCCGGGCGTCGCTTGGACCGATCCCATCGGACGGATTGCGTTGGAGTCGGCCGCGAGGCGCAGGGAATAGGTGCCCATCGGGACGCTTTCCAGCGAAAACGCGCCATCGCTCTCCAGCGTCGCGGAGTGGAAGGTCGAGTCGAGGAACATCCGTCCGCCACCCACCTCGGAGCGGTCGGCCCAACGTCCTTCGATGCGGCGCAGGGTGTCCAGCGGAACAATTTGACGATTTCCGTCCGCGATGGCGACGCGTCCGATCCAGGCGCCCAGAGTGCGAGCGTCGTTGGAGATCTCGAGGAAGGCGTAGGACTCGTTCGGAAGCAGGATGATCCCGGAGGAATCGCCGAGGAGAGTGTCCACGACTCCGGGCGTGCCCGAGACGGAATCCCAGTCGCGGGCCGCGAACGCGATGCAGCCGGCCAGACGCTTTCCGTCCGGTCCGAGCGCGACCACGCCGCCGTTTCCCGTCGTGGTGGTCTTTCCCGCCACGGAGTCGCTTCCGCAGGAAATCAGGAGTCCGCAGGCGCAGGCCGCGAGGATCGAGCGGACGGGCAGGCCAGCCATCACGACGCATCTCCGGGGAGGCGCGACAACGGGAAGATCTGGATGTTCATGTGATAGACGCGATCGGAATCCTGCGCGCTCTCCACCAGCTTGGCGACGTTTTCCTGGAATTCCCGCACCATGATTCGCAGATCCTCCAGGCTCGAGGCGTCGATGTTCATCGTCATCGTCGAGATGTCGCGATGCGAAGCGGGAACGGTGTCCAGCGAGCGCGAGGCCAGCTCCATGGTGGTCTTCTGGAAAGTCCTGATTGCTTCGGAGACCCAGTTGTCTCCGGAGTGGAGATGGGTGTCGAGAATCTCGTATCCATGATCGGTGCGCCGTGCCAGCCCCAGCCGTTCCAACAGGAATACGGCTTGCTTCGCTTCGTCGGCCGATACGGGAGGCGAGAGAGCCGCGCCCAGCGCCTCGTAGTCGCCATCGAAGGGCATGTAGTCCAGCAGGGAACGCAGGGCGACATGGATCCAGTTGGAGAAGTATTCCTGTTCGTCCTCCTGCATCACGCGGTAGCCGACGCCCCGCAGCCGCATCAGCTGCTCGTGGAAGACGCGCGCCTGCGCTTCGCTGCGCGCCTTGTTGAACGCGACGAGGCTTTGGAAGTATTCCAAGGATTCCGCCGCCAGACCGAAGACGGATGCCATGCGTCCAACCAGATCCTCGCCCAGGTGGATCTTCTTCTGGAACAGGCGCGTGAGATAGCTGGAATCCATGCCCACCTTGTTGCCGATGAACCGATACGAAAAGAACGGCTGCAGCTTGCGCCGCTCCTCGTAGGCGTCCCTCAGATAGTCTCGGTATTCCAGGTAGGTGAAGATGTCCGGCATCGGTTCCGTTCCGCTAGATCGTCAAATGGTACCAGTCTGCGCCGCTCCCGGCAGGCGGATCGCTCTCTTCTGCGTCGAGGATCTGCTGAAACGCGTTGCAGCACCGCTGGTCGAGCCTGTCGAGACCAGCGGATACGGCTTCGTATCCAGCTGAACCACGTCCTCGTCACCTCCGCGAAAACGGGGGTCCAGTACGACCATTGGCCGCGATGGACGCGACATGGCATGTCGCGATGCCGTACGCGCTGGATTCCCGTCTACGCGGGAATGACTGGTGAAGTGGACGGTCCCAGGACGTACTTGCGGAGAAAGACGCCGATCGCGTCCGTGTCGCAGTCGCCGATGACATGGGCGGAGACGGCTTTTACCGCTTCGACGGCGTTTCCCATCGCGATCGCGAGTCCGGCCTCGCGCAGCATCCCGAGGTCGGGGAGGTCGTCTCCAAAGGCGGCGAGTGAGCGCGGAGGGATTCCAAGTTGATCGAGCTCCATGCGGATCGTCCGCGACTTGTCGACGCCGCGCCCCACGATGTTGGCGAAGGTGCCGGACATGGCCGGGATCACGTCGACGTCGAAGGGTGCGAGGAGTTCGTCCAGTTCGTCGAGCTTGCGGCCGCATCCATCGACGGCGATCTTCGTGATCCTGGCGAGGTCGATCTCCTCCCATGGAACGAGCATCGCGGGAGTCGCTTGGTGGTAGGTCCGCAGCTGCGCATCATCGAAGGCACGATTCGTCGCGAAACACATTCCCGTGAATTCGACGGAGAGGAGGAGATCGTCCTGCTCCGCGAGTCGGAGGAGGATCCGCTCGGCGCATGCCGAGAGATCGGAGTGCCTGACCTGTCCGAGCTTCGATTCGCTCACCGCACCGTTGAGGGTGATCAGGATGAAGCGCCGCAGGAGATCCGCGTCGAGGAATCCGGCGACGGCCCGTTGTGGCCTCGACGTCGCGATCAGGACCGCGATCCCGTGGTCGAGACAATCCTGGAGGGCGTTGCGCGTATCCGGGTGGATGCGCTTGTGGCGATCCAGCAGAGTATCGTCGAGATCGAAAGCCAGGGCGCGGATGGTCGAGCCTGTCGAGACCTGCCCGGTTCGGCCAATGCCGTTTCCGCTGGTTTCGACAGGCTCAACCAGCGGTCAGCCTCCGCACCAGGAAGCTCCAGTCTCCAGGATCCTCTTGCAGGTCGATCCAGCAGTTCTCCAGGCCCGAGTGCAGGACCGTCGACGCTTCTCCGCGGTGGTTGACAAGTCCTGTCGCCTTCGCGACTCTTGTCCCCGAGGGCGCGAGCAGTTCCAGCGGCTCCCCTTCGCCGATGCGGTTGCGCACCGAGATGCGTGCGCGCCCGTCGCGCCATTCCCGCACCTGGGCCACCACCTCGGCCTTCAAAGCCCCTTCCCGTCCCTTGCCGAAGATCTGCGGAAGCGGGTCCTCCGAGACGTAGAAGCCGCTCATCCAACCGCGCGAGTCGGTGCTGGCGACGGCCGCGAAGGCTTCGGCGGGGACGGGCTCTCCGCGGGCGATCGCGTCGAGGCCGAGACGGTAGGCACGCACCACCTGGGCGAGGTAGTAGGGCGAACGCGTGCGCCCCTCGATCTTGAGCGAATGCACGCCCGCGGCCGCCACGCGCTCGAGCACGGGAAGCGCGCACAGGTCGCGCGAATTGAAGAGGTAGGTGCCGTGCTCGTCCTCGGTCACGCGCATCCATTCGCCTTCGGGCAGCTCCGGCGACGTCGCCTTCAGCTCGTAGGGGAAGCGGCAGGCGTTGTTGCAGTTCCCCTGGTTGGGATCGCGGTGCTCCATCCAGTTGGAGATCATGCAGCGCCCGCTCTGGGCCATGCAGACGCTTCCATGCACGAACACCTCGATCTCCAGATCCGGCACGCGCTCGCGGATCTCCTCGATCTCGCGCAGCTTGAGCTCGCGCGCGAGGATCACGCGCGTGGCGCCCAGATCGCGCCAGAACGCGCAGGTGATCCAGTTCACCACGTGCGCCTGCACCGACACGTGCACCGGCATGGACGGAAACTCCCGGCGCACCCAGGCGATCATCCCGGGATCGGCCATGATCAGCGCGTCCGGACCTGTCTGACAGATTTCGGCAACAGCCTTCTGGAACGGAGCGATCTTGGCGTTGTGCGGAAACAGGTTGGAGGCCACGAAGAACTTCCGGCCCAGCGCGCGCGCCTCGGCGACGCCCTGCCGCACGTCGTCCACGGACTTGAATCCGTTTTCGCGTCCGCGCAGCGAGAAGGCGGGCTGTCCCGCGTACACCGCATCGGCGCCATAGGCGAAAGCGATGCGCATCCGTTCCAGGTCCCCGGCTGGGGCGAGCAGTTCGATCATGACGGGGACAAGGTACTTGCCGGTATGCGCAGGGGCTTCTTCCTGCCCCTGTGAATCCCAAGAATCGAAGGTGGTACTGGAGAACACGGGGGTGCCAAAGTACCTTGGGAGGATCGCTCTCGGCGAAACGAAGGGGAATGCCATGAAACGCTACTGGATCACTCCGCTTACCATGGGCGCGTTCGTCCTCACGGGCGTCACGGGCCTGTTGATGTTGTTCAAGGTGCGTTCGGGCCTCGTCACGCCCGTCCACGAATGGCTCAGCTTGGCGCTGGTGATTGGCGGCGTCCTGCATGTGATCGACCACTGGACGGGGATCCGCAAGCATCTCGATGGCAAGTGGGGCAAGGGCTTCGTCGCCGGCGCTTTGGTTCTGATCGCGCTGGCCGTGTGGCCGTGGTCCGCGGGCGAGGAGCACGAACGCCGCTCGAACCCGGCCGAGGTGATCCTCGCGAAGGCCACCGTCGCGCAACTCGCCGTCATCTCGGGGGCGACGACGGAATCCGTCATCGCCGGCCTCGAGCGCGCCGGTGCGAAGGACGTCGCCGCCGAACGGACGATCGGCGCGGTCGCCGAGGCTTCTGGTCGGCCGGTAGGCCGCCTGCTCGCGTCCGTCCTGCGGGGATCGGCGCAGGCTCCCGGCGACGACGACTGACCGCCGCCTCGCGGCCCGTCACGGCCCTTCCGGCACGAGCCAGCGAAGCCAGCGGGGATGGATCGGGATCGTCGCGCGGCCCTGGCCGTCGCAGCGGAGCCGGAATCCTTCGTCGAGGAGATCCCTCAGCGTCCTTCCGGCGAGGGCGTCGTTCTTGACGGGAATCGTCAGCGGGTTCTCGCTGGCGTTCAGGGCGATCGCGGCAAGGTCGCCTTCGTCTTCGCGAAGGAAGGCTATTCCTTCCATCTCCACATGGAGCTGGCGGTACGAGCCCGTCCTCGTCGCCCTGCTCGCACGGCGCGCGGCCGCGAAGCGTGCGATCGACCGCGCGAGGTCCGGGTGCGGAGCCTGGAAGGGAATCGTCCGCGGATCCAGGGAAGGACGCAGGGACCGATCGTCTCCGGGTGCGCGTCGTCCGGAGATCCCGAATTCGCTTCCGTAGTAGATCGACGGGATTCCCGGCATCGAGAACAGGAGGCCGTACAGCGTGTGGAGGTGCGCCGGATCGCGCAACGTGCTCGCGACGCGGTCGACGTCGTGGTTGTCTGCGAAGGAATAGAGCATCTTCCCGCGGCACAGTCCGCGAGCCCCGAAGAGGCGGTCCAGACTCCACGCGATCTCGTGGAAATTCCGGTCGTTGTGGCTCGACCAGAGACCCTTGTACGCTTCGTAGTCGGTGACGGCGTCCAGATTCGACTCTTCCAGGAGCGAGGCGTAGTGGTCGCCATGCACGGCCTCCCCCACGAAGAAGAACGACGGATCGCGTTCGCGGCACCGTTCCCCGAGGATCCGCAGGAACTCCCGGTCGATGCAGTCGGCGGCGTCGATGCGCAGTCCGGAGATCCCGAATTCGTCGATCCACCCTATGACGGATTCCGTCAACCACGCGCGGACTTCGCGGTTTCCCGTGTCCAGCTTCACGAGATCGTGGTTCCCGTTCCAGTCGGTGTACGCGAACGGAAGGCCTCCCCTTCCGGGACCGGCCGGATCGAACCCCGCGATCCAGCGCGCCTTCGGGGAGCGGGCACCTTCGCGGGCGACTTCCTGCACGAGTGGATGCGAGCGGCCTACGTGATTCAGGACCGCGTCGAGCACGAGGCGCATTCCTTCGCCGCGCAACCGCGCGGAAAGTTCGACGAGATCCTGGTTGCTCCCGAGACGGCGATCGACCTTTCGGAGATCGACGGTGTCGTAGCCGTGGTATTCCGATTCGAACACGGGCCCGAGCAGCATCGTGTTCGCGCCCACGCGTCGCATGGCGGGGATCCAATCCCCGATCCGCGAGATGGGGGAAGGATTCCGCTGGTCACGCGGCCCATCCAGGACGCCCAAGGCGCCGAGCGCGTAGATGTGGTAGAAGATCGCGTCGGTGGGATGCATGTCCGGCTCCATTCTTGATTGTACTTACCGGTAGGTATATTGAGGGTGCAGCGAAAAGGCGCGGGAAACGCGCGAGGAGCGTGTCAGGAAAAAATGCCGTGCATGAAGTGGTGGACCACGCGACGCACGAAGGCGTCGGTCGGGTCGAGGGCTCCCGCGAGGAGCAGGCCGACGTAGGCGTCGGCGGTGCCGATGTAGGATGCGGCGTAGGGAAGTTCGCGCCCTTTCATGTTGCCGTGATCCTTGGCGGCCGAGGCGAAGATGGCTTTCGTGATCGCGTACAGGCGATCGGTGCTGGGGCGGAACACAGCGTGTTCTTCGCTGTCGGGAGGACTGAACGCGAGCGCCAGGCGCAGGCGCGCGAAGTCGGGTTGTTCGCGGGCGTCGCGCAGGAATGCCTTCATGCCCGCCACGAGCGATGTCGCGACATCGCCCTGGTAGAGGGCGCGCTCCGCGAAATCGGCGACGAACGGCGCGTAGCGTTCCGTGGCGATGGCCTCCAGAAGCCCGCGCTTGCTGCCGAAGTGGTGGTAGAGCGTGGGCTTGGTGATGCCCGACGCGACGCAAACGTCCTGGACGCCCACCGCGTTGTAGCCGCGTGCGGCGAACTCCCGCAAAGCCATCGACAGAATTCGTCCGCGCGTGTCGTCCATGCCTTGAATCTATACCGATCGGTAAAGAAAGTCAAGCGAGAGCGTGTTTTCCCCGCTTGTGCGGGATGCCTTCGACCGACCCGCTCAGCGCCCCCAGCGCTGCATCAAGCCTTGATAGGCGTCGATCCGACGGTCGCGCAGGAAGGGCCACAGGTGGCGTGTCTTTCCGATGCGGTCGCGCGGGCAGTCCACCACGCGGACTTCCTCGCGATCGTGCGAAGCCTGCTCGAGCACGCGGCCTTCGGGCTCGGCCACGAAGGAGCCGCCCCAGAATTCCAAGCGTCCTTCGCGTCCCACGCGGTTGATCGCGGCGACGTACACTCCGTTGGCGATCGCGTGCGCGCGCATGGCCGTTTGCCAGGCGTCGTACTGGACGGGCCGGATGTCGGGACTCTCGAGGTCGTCCCAGGCGATGGCCGTGGGATACACGATGAGCTCCGCTCCCTGCATGGCCGTGAGACGAGCGGCTTCGGGGAACCACTGGTCCCAGCAGATCAGGACGCCGATGCGTCCGGCGGCGGTGTCGAAAGCGCGAAAGCCCAAGTCGCCCGGCGTGAAGTAGTACTTCTCGTCGAAGCCTGGATCCTGCGGAATGTGCATCTTCCGGTAGGCACCCAGGAGCGTGCCGTCGGTGTCGACCACGATGGCCGTGTTGTGGTAGATCCCCGCCGCGCGCTTCTCGAAGAGGGAGCCCACGATCACGCAGCCAAGCTCCTTGGCGAGCTTCTGGAGACGCATGGAGGTGGGGCCGTCGGGAATGGACTCGGCGCGCTGGAACTCCTTGGCGTCCTGGCCCTGACAGAAGTAGGGGCCGAGGAACAGCTCTTGGGTGAGCAGGACGGTGGCGCCTTGCTTGGCCGATTCGCGAGCCTGTGCCTCGAAACGCTTCCAGCAAATCTCGGGGTCTTCATGCCCGGCGTGCTGGCAGAGGGCGACGCGTAGAGGAAGGGTCATGGGGTGGTCTCGGCGGGGGGAGGAAACAGCGCGCTACGGGAACGCTGGATCAGGAAAAGGTCGGCTAGGACAAGGGCCGCCATGGATTCGACGATGGGAACGGCTCGCGCGACGACGCAGGGGTCGTGGCGCCCTTTGGCCGCGAGGGTCGCGGCTTTGCCGTCGCGATCGACCGTGGACTGGCTTGCGCTGATCGTGGCGGTCGGCTTGAAGGCGATGCGGCAGTCGATGGGAGCACCCACGGTGATCCCACCCTGAACGCCACCGGAGGAATTCTTGGTCATCCCGACTCCGGAGAGCCCTGTGGAATAGGGCGCCGGCATCGGGGCGAAGGAATCGTTATGGGCGCTGCCACGCAGGCGTGTGCCGGCAAACCCGGATCCGATCTCGAAGCCCTTGGAGGCGGGCAGCGAAAGCATGGCCTTGGCGAGTTCCGCTTCCACGCGGTCGAACACCGGTTCCCCGATGCCTATGGGGGGATTCACGACCACAAGGCGGACCACACCGCCGACGGAGTCACCGTCACCGCGCGCCTTCTGCACCGCACCCTCCATGAGAGCCGATGCCTTTTCGTCGGGGCAGCGCACCAGAGAGGCTTCGACTTGTTCCAGGGTGACCGCCAGAGGGTCGGCGATGTGGGCGTCCACCGTTTCGATTTGCTCGACCCAAGCCAGAATGCGCGTGCCGCAAGCGTTTTCGAGGAGCGCCTTGGCCAGCGCGCCAGCCGCGACGCGTCCGATGGTTTCGCGCGCACTCGAGCGTCCGCCCCCCCGGTGGTCGCGGAAGCCGTACTTGAGATCGTAGGCGAGATCCGCGTGCGAGGGGCGATAGAGACGCTCCATCTCCGAGTAGTCACCCGAACGCTGATCGTCGTTGCGCACCAGGAGGCCAACGGGGGTTCCGGTTGCCGCGCCACGGAAGACACCGGAAAGAATCTCGACGGTGTCCGATTCCTTGCGCTGCGTGGTCAGCTTGTTCTGGCCGGGACGCCGACGGTCCAGCTCGGCCTGAATCGCTTCCAGGTCGATCGGGAGTCCGGCCGGAAGGCCGTCTACAACGCATCCCACGGCGGCGCCGTGGCTTTCTCCAAACGTGGAGACCCTCAAAAGTCTGCCGAAGACATTTCCCATGAGTGGAAAGGTAGACGCCCTCGGAGAGGCGTGCGCGTGAAGGGCTGCAAGGGTTTGTTGCAACAAATCTGAAAAAATTTCAGCGGGCCTGTTGACTTAGCTTCAACTTAAGCGTAACTTAAGTCCAGGTGATCGCCGTTTTGCGCGGGGAATTGGCGGCGACGCCTTTTGGGGCCTGGGTTTACCCAGGCCCCCTTTTTGTTCCTACCCTCTGTTGCTGCGCCGCGACGGTAGCCAGGGGAGTTGGCGGCAACGCCTTTCGGGTCCTGGGTACTACCCAGGACCCCTTTTGTTTGTGTTCGCGACGGAAGCTCCGAGCTTGTCGCGTTCAGTTGCCCTTCAGGATGGTCTGTTCGAATACGCCGCGGTCGGTGGCGATGCGCACCAGGTAGATCCCTTCGCGCAGGCCTTCGAGCGAGGTGGCATCCGATCCGCGCGGCATCAGGGATCCGTTCGTCGAGTAGACGCGCACCGAGCGGAGCGCGTAGCCTTCGGCCACGACAAGGCGGCTGGTACGGACGTCGAAGCGGATCGGGTTTGCCATGGTCGCCGGGCGTCTCCCATTGGAGACCCACTGCACGACGCCCTCGCCTTGGATGTAGACCATCGGCGTCCTGTAGTTCGTGAGAGCGGTCTTCAACGGCGCGTTGAGCCCCGATGCCGTGTCGTCGACCGCGTTGTTGAACGTCCACTTGAGGTCGCCGCCGGAGACGCGTCCCGCGTATGTCGTGACCTTGGTCTTGGCCGCCTCGGGAGCGTCGGCGGTGTAGCCGTACATCGTGGCGGTGTTCATGTCGAAGTTGTTGTAGACGTTGGCGCCCTGGTACGACTTGACAGTATTTGGCATCAGTTCGGAGCGGCTCTTGGCCACGTAGGCGTCGAATTCGGCGGTGGAGCCGGAAACGTCCGAAGCGCCGTAGGCGACGAAACGGTGTTGGCCCGACATGACGTTGTTCCAGGCCTTGATGGAGCCGCCGTCCTCGTTGCTGAAGGTGCCCTTGATGCTGTGGTCGTAGGTCGAGCTCGTCTCGATCCAGACGTCGGAGCCCTGCTTGGCGGTGAGGATGGGGTACTTGCAGTTGCGGAAGAGGTTGGCCTCGACGAACACCGACGATCCCAGCGTGGAGCCCACGCCGTACTTGGAATTGCCGTCGTAGTAGTTGTTGTAGACGTGCGCCGAGTAGTAGCGCACGCGCGGATGGCGCGAGTCGGAGTGGTCGTACCAGTTGTGGTGGTAGGTGATGTAGAGACTGTCCGTGGTTCCTTCGCTCAGGCCCAGCAGATTCGATTTCCCGTTGTCCCAGAAGTGGTTGTAGGAGAAGGTCACGTAGGTGGACTTCTTGCAGTCCAGCGAGCCGTCGCCCTTGAACTGGTCCGCGTCGGATCCCGGCATGCCGTAGAATTGGTCGGTGTTGTGCACCCAGATGTACTTGTTGTCCTGCTGCAGGCCGATGTTGTCGCCCTCGCCGCTGTTGACGTTCATGATGCCGATGTTCCGGATCTCGACGTTGTTGCCGCCCTTCACGCGGATTCCCCAGCCGTCCGCGACGGCGTCGTCGCCCACGCCTTCCAGGGTGATGTGGCTCGAGTCGTTGTTCTTGTTCCCGACGACGATATCGCCATCCAGAAGGGTGGCGGGATCGGTGACCTGTCCGACCAGGCGGAAGATCAGCGGGCGGCTGTCCTTGCCTTTCGCGACGGCGTCCAGGATGGTCTGCAGGCCTTTGCAGGGGTTGGCGGTCGCTCCGGTGACGGTCAGCGATACCGTGTCCTTGGTCTTCTGCGTGATGTACAGGATCACGGCTCCGCTACGGGGGGTGCCGTCGGCGTTGTAGGCGCTGGGCACATGGTTGTTGGAAAAGGCGAAACCGCTGCGATCCTGGGCGATGACCGTGATCGGGCTCGAAGTCGTCGCGGCCTTCTCGGATCCCGAGATGACCGGAGCCACCTTGATCGTGTAGGAGCCGGCCTTGAGTCCTGGCACGTCGGCGCGGAAGTACGAGCCGTAGCTGCGGATCAGGGGGTCGTCGATCTTCTTGTCGGCGACGCCATTGCCGCTGTAGTAGACGTTGTAGCGGTCGGCACCAGTGATCGGCGTCCATTTCACGTACGCCGATTCCAGCCAGCCGGCGGCTTCCTGGATCGTGATCGTCTGCGCTTGGAGTGCGATCGAACTCAGAAGGGTGACGATGGATGCAAGCCGAGTCTTCATGGTCGTTCTTCCAGTCGGTTGAGCATGGCAATCCCGAATATCCGCGATATGCGGAAGATGCCGGGTCGCGTTCAACTTCATACTAGGAGCCGTCAACCGATGGAGCTCGAGGCTCACCACAAGCGATGTTGAAATCCGATTCCACACGGAAATTCAAGATGCTCGGAGACTCTCTCCGGTGCATCGAGGATCGATGCGCTTCAGGGCTTCGAGGAGATCGTCCAGGCGCACGCTCGCGATGGAGCTCGCCTTGTCGCTCATGGCGTAGGGCAGCACCAGATGCCCGTTGTGCAGCAGCGATCCGCAGCTGTAGACCACGTTGGGGACGTAGCCTTCGCGCTCGGCTCCTTCGGGAGACAGGAGCGGCTCCCGCAAGCGGCCGACGATCCTGGTGGGATCGTCCAGGTCCAGCAGCACGGCGCCGATGCAGTACTTGCGCATGGGGCCCACGCCGTGGGTGACCACGATCCAGCCCGATTCCGTCTCCAGCGGCGATCCGCAGTTGCCGACCTTCACGGATTCCCAGGTCGCCGCGGGGCGCATGAGCATGATCGGATCGTTCCAGTAGTGGAGGTTGTCGGAGAACATGATGAACAGATTCTCGTCGTCCTGCCGCGAGAGCATCGCGTAGCGTCCGCCGATGCGCCGGGGGAACAGCGCCATGCCCTTGTTCTGGACGGCGCTGCCGTTGAGCGTGATCACCCGGAAATCCAGGAAGTCGCGGGTCTCGATGAACTGCGGCAGGATGGCGCGCCCGTTGTAGGCGGTATAGGTCGCGTAGTACATCGCGCTTCCGTCGTCTTCCACGAAGCGGACGAATCGCGCATCCTCGATGCCGTGGCTCTCGTTGGGCGACACGGGGAAGATGATGCGCTCGCCGAGGGCGAGGGTCGGCGCGAAGCGCAGCTCGTAGTTGGAGTCGGCGAGCCACTGGACGCACTCCAGGGTGCGCGCCAGCTCGTTGGTGCCGGGCTGGTTCTCGTGGCGCGTGGTCCCGATGCTCTTGTTCAGGTCGCTGAGGGTGAATTCCTCGGCCAGCGGTGCCATGATGGAGGCCGCGTAGGCGTTGTCGAATCCCATCTCGTTGAACTTGAGGACGAAGCTCCTCTTGTCGTAGCGGGGATTGGGGAGGATCTCGGGCATCGTGACGTGCCGCGACACCGGGTCGAGAGTCGTACTGCCGTCGGCGGCGATCGTCCCGGCCCGGAACTCGATGGACGAAATATGTCCTTCACCCGTGGCGCGCAGGCTCATGACGAACCGCAGGCCGCCTTCGGGCGCTCCGCTCTGGTCGGGATGGGGCACGATGGAAGGATTGAACAGCGCCGCCGATTCCAAGGCGTACTCGCCGGAGAACATCGCTCCGACCAGCATCTTCCTGGCCGGCGAGATCTCCCTTTGCGAGAAGATCGATGGACGCACCCTCTCGAAGTTCTCCAGCAGCGCGGCCTCGATGTCCAGATGGCGCGCATCGAACTCCGCGTGCAGGGCGGCCACTTCCAGCGCGACTTCTTCTTCCGACAACGCCAGCGTGCGGCCCAAAATCGCCGTGACGCGCTCGTGGCTGGATGGGATGAAGGGACGGATGATGACGCGGGAACTGTCGGGTTGGAGAGCGATCCCGTGGCGGCGCAAGGTCGCGTTGTTCACGTGCGCACCGGCATTTCCACGAGGTTGTCGGCGCGCTTCATCTCGGCGAGCGCCAGATGGAACGCGAGAGTGGATTCGGCGCCCTGGTTCTCGCTCACGCGATCGACATGCAAGCCGTCGCCGCATCCGCCCGATTTGGAATCGTACAGCGGAACCCCGAGATCGTTGCGCCCCAGGAACCACTCGAAGGCGAGCTTGGCTTCGGCCGACCACGAAGGATCCTTGGTGACGGAAAATGCCGTCAGGCAGGCCGAAACCATCGCCTGCGCCTCCACGGGCTGCTGGTCGAAATCCGCGCGGGCGCCACCCCTGACGCAGAATCCGTTGCTGCCGATCGGACGGAAGTGGCCTGCCTGCGTCTTCTGGAGCGACGCGAGCCATCGCAGCGACGCGAGCCCGATCTCCGAAGCGCCGGATTCCGGCATGGCCTTGCCACCCAGGATCAGGGCCTGGCACAGGCGCGCGTTGTCGTAGGTGGCCGAACTCTCGAACCACGGCCATTCCGGATCGGAACTCCTCTTCCAGAGATCCACGAGCCTCAGCGTCAAGGATTCGCGGAAGCCTGCCGCCTGGTCCTTGCGCGGGAATTCACCGAGGTATTCGTGCAGGCCCAGCAGAGCGAACGCCCAGGCGCGGGGCGAGGTGAACGATTCCAGTGCTGGCAAGGCCCGGTCGAACAGCTGCTCGCACAGGTTGCGGTGCCCTTCGTTGCGGGTGCGCCGGGCGCCCACCCCCAGGGCCCAGAGGGCGCGGCCGTGGCTGTCCTCGCTCCCGTGCTCTTCCAGCCATTTTCTGTCGTACCCCATGAAGTTGCGAAACCGCCCCGAAGCAGGATTCTCGGCCGCTGAAAGGAACGCCAGGTAGCTGGTGGCGAGCAGATCGAGATCCTGCGACGGGGGATCTCCGCCCAGCTCGTCGAGCAGGTTGCACAGGATGAACGCGCGGGCGTTGTCGTCGGTGCAGTAGCCTTCCTGGAAGCACGGCACGTTGAATCGCGCGTGCTGGAAGATGCCGGTCCGGTCGCTCATGCGCACGACGTGGTCGAGTCGCAGCGGAGGCAGGTCGTAGGGGCGGCTGGCCAGCGTCCATCCCGCGAACGCCGTGCGGGAAAGCGTCCTGCGGTCGGCGCGAGCGTGCTGGAAGGATTCGAGGTAGCGATCGGCCACCGAAGACCAGATCATGTCCCGGCCCAGGCGGTAGGCCTCGCGGCGCGTGCGCTCCATGCGCGCGGGGTCGTCCAGGAAGGCGCAGGCGCCTTGGGCGATGGCCTGGGAATCCCGGAACGGGACCAGGATCCCGCGATCCTGCCCGAGCAGTTCCTGGGCGTGCCAGTAGGGCGTGGAAACCACCGCCTTGCCGGCGCCGAAGACGTAGGCAAGGGTGCCCGAGGTGATTTGGGCCTCGTTCAGGTACGGGGTCACGTAGATGTCGGTCGCGCTGATGAACTCGGTGAGATCTTCCAGCGACACGAACCGGTCGTAGAAGATGACGTTGTCCTTCACGCCGCGGTCGGCCGCGAGGCGTTCGAGCCCCAGCCGGTAGCGTTCCCCTTCGTGGGCCACCAGGTGCGGATGGGTGGCGCCCAGGATCAGGTAGACCACTCCCGGATGCCGCTTGACGATTTCCGGCATCGCTTCGATCGCGTACTCGATGCCCTTTCCCGGTCCCAGCAGCCCGAAGGTGAGGAGGACCGGTCGGCCCTCGACGCCGAACTGCGCCTTGGAGATCTCCGAATCGGCGAAGGGGATGTCGGGGATCCCGTGCTGGATCGTGTCGATCTTGGTGGAAGGCACCCCGTAGACCTCCGACAGGATCTGCGCGCCCTTGCTCGCCATGACCACCAGCCGGTCGCTGCGACGGACGAGTTCGTCCATCACCTGGCGCTGCGCGGAGTTCGGATCGCGAAGGATCGTGTGCAGGGTCGTGACGACCGGCATGCGCACTTCCTTGAGCAGGGCCAGGAGGTGGCTTCCCGCCGAACCTCCGTAGATCCCGAACTCGTGCTGGACGCACAGGACGTCGGCGTTGTCGAAGTTCAGGAAGTCGGCCGCCCTGCGGTAGGAGTCGGCGTCCTTCTCGGCGATCTCGAAGCGCACGCGCGGAGGATAGGCGTATCCTTCGGGCCTGTCGTTGACGGCTCCGGCGTAGCACAGCGACGAAGGCAGCGCGGTGGCGACGGCTTCGCAGAGGTCGTGGGTGAACGTCGCGATTCCGCAACGGCGAGGGTCGTAGCCGCCCAGGAAGGCGATGCGGCGGGGAAGTGGGGCTGTGCTCAAGAAGGATGGACCATGTCCCTATATAGTACCGGGATCATGGAGGGCTTGCTCGTCGTCTGCCATGAAGCCAGGGTCGATCCGATCGCGCGTGGCGCCATTCAGACGGAACAATATCCATAGAGAAAGTAGATTTTTAGATCTCCCAAGTCATGCCGCTATCCGCCTTGATCTTCCGAGCTCTTTCCAGGAGATCAGCCAGATTCGCCTTATCAAGAATGGCTACGGTGGCATCATGAACATCTTTCATGACAAGGCGTACTCCGCAGGATATTGCGTCCTTGCAATCGCCGCACGGATTCGGCGAGGACGTTTGCCCAATGCACGGAAGCGGCGATAGCGTGCCCTCGAGTATCTGGATGATCTGGCCGACAGTGATCGATTCAGGGGGCTTTGCAAGGTAATACCCTCCCCCTCTCCCCTTGCGGGAGGCGAGGATCCCCCCATTCCGGAGATCCAGCAAGATGATCTCGAGGAACTTCTTGGGGATGGAGCTCTGAGTAGCCAGGTCTGCCACAAGGACGGGTTGCCCCATATCCCGACCCGCCAAAGAAAGACTCGCCTTGATTCCGTACTTTGCCTTTTTGGACAGCATGATTTATCAAATAGAGTAACAGAAAGCCAATTCTACAAGATCGATCGAGTGTGCAGTGCTTGTGGGCGTGTCCTCTTCCTGACGCGGCTTGCATCGCTTCGCCAGCCCGACTTCTTGGCGATGCCACGGATCGAAGCGGTGTAACGCCGATCCAGATTGCAACATCTTGCCGTCTTCTCGCGCTCGTCAATCTCAAGGCTTATAAGTCGACAAATGTCATTGGGTTATAGAAGGCTTCATTCGCCAGTTGGTCAGCCTCGTCTCGCTCGCTATCAGTCAACTATTTGGATTATCATATCCAAATACAGGGGGTTTATACAATCAATTTTGTTGTCTTATGCAGATGCAATTTAATATTGGTGCTTGCGAATTCAGATAAGTCAACTATTTCAGTTGTATTACGCTTGCGCAGTTTATCAACTCACTAATTATATAGGGTTATAGAAATATATTGCTTTTTCCTTTTCTCCAGCATATCCTTTATCCATAGGCATACTGATACGAAGGCGCTAGCGCTGGAAAATATTGCCTCCCGGCAATATGGAAGACGGATCGGATTCGTGCCTTTGACACTCAATGCCATTGCAGAATCATGGCGTCTGCTGTGGGTTGTCTTGTTCTCGAAAAGTCTACTAGTTCTGTTTGCTATACAGCTTAGATAGAATCAACGGAGGATGAAATGCTAGGACGGAAACTCAATCGAATCACCCCCCTCATTGGACCTTCTCTCTCGCTACTGGCGTTGCTGGCGGGAGCAACGTTTGCTGATCCCATCTCCGTTACGACGTCCTCCGGAGTCAAAGCGACCCTCTACGGATTCGCGCAATTGGACGGAAGCTGGGAAGACCACCGCTCGGCTCCTGCTCCCGGCAATCTCGCCCTGTATGCCCAGAGCGGTAAAAGTGCCCGAAGCGGAGAATGGAATATCACGGCGAACAACACCCGCTTCGGAGTGAATTTGTCCGGGCCCGATAGCGCTCCCGTCGTCCTGGGTGGCAAGGTCGAATTCGATTTCTACGGGGGTGGGTCGGAAAACAATTCCACTCCCCGTCTGCGACACGGCTACGGAACCGTTTCTTTGCCTGGGTTGGGACTCTCGTTCCTTGCGGGTCAGACTTGGGATCTGGTCGCACCACTTGCGCCGCCGACGGTGAACGCAGGCATCCTCTACGCAGGTGGAAATCTCGGCAGCACGCGACGTCCCCAACTCCGCGTCACGGAAATTGTCGCGCTTCCCCATGCGGGCAAACTGGAGATCGCCGGCGCGGTGGCGCGCAGTATCGGCACGGCGAGCCCTTTCAACGGAACAGCATCCACGGATGGTGGCCACGACGCGGACATCCCCACATTCCAGGGCCGCACGTCCGTGGCGTTCCCCCTGTGGGTGGACAAGCAGTCGGCCATTCTCGGAATCTCCGGCCACTTTGGCCAAGAGGATGTTCTTCTGGCCGACACCGCAAACTACGAGACCCTGAACAGCTGGTCCTGGGCCGTCGATCTCGAGCTTCCCGTCGCGAACTTCGTCTCGTTGGCTGGCGAAGGATTCTTGGGTAGGAATCTCGACGCGTACAACGGCGGCATCGGTCAAGGATTCGTGAAGGAAGGCAGCGGCGCGAAGAACGTCGCAGGACTGGGCGGTTGGGTCGCTCTGAGATTCAAGTTCGGTTCGATCACCGCGAACATCGGTGGCGGTGTCGATTCCGTCTACTCGTCCACGGTCTCGCAGGGAGGACGAACGCGCAACACCAACGCCTTCGGCAACGTCGGATACAACCTGACTCAGAATGCCAAGGTGGCCTTCGAGGTCGAGCGCATCGAGACCGACTACAAGGCGGCCGAATACCAGCGCCTGTGGCGCATCCAAAGCGCCTACACATACGGCTTCTAACCGCCATTCCCCCTCGCGAACAACCACACTGACGAAGAAAAGGAAGAACCATGAATCACCGCATCGCGAATGCGATCCTCGTTGCCGGGCTGGCCATGTCGGCCCATGCCGTGGAACCCAAACTGATCCGCTTCGGCGTCGCCCCCGGCCCCTATGCGGACCTCGTGAACAAGGCGATCAAGCCCGGCCTCGAACAGATCGGGTACAAGGTCTCCCTGATCCAATTCCAGGATTGGGTTCAGCCGAATCTCGCGCTCGCCAACGGCGAGACGGAAGCCAACGTCTTCCAGCACCGTCTCTATCTGGAAAAGTTCTCGGCGGACCATGGAGGCTTGAAGCTCTCACCGGTGATCCGCATTCCCACGGCAGGTCTGGGGCTTTATTCGAAGAAGATCAAATCGCTCTCCGAACTCAAGGCGGGCGACGAGCTCACGCTTCCCCTCGACCCGACCAACCTGGCTCGATCCTTGCGTTTCCTGCAAAGCGCCGGCCTCGTCAAGCTCAAGGGCGAGGTCGATCCGACCAAGGCAACCGAGCGCGACGTCGCCGAGAATCCGCACGGGATCAAGTTCGTGCTCACGGAAGCCGCACAGCTCCCTCGCACTCTGGAAAGCGCCACGATCGCGGTGGTTCCAGGCAACTACGCCATCGCCTCGGGACTGAATCTGTCGGAAGCCATCAAGCTGGAAGTGCTCGACGAGGACATCAAGATCGTGGTTGCCGTGCGGACGGAGGACCTCTCGAAGCCATGGGTGAAGGACATCGAAAAGGTCGTCCAGTCCGGACTCTTCCGTATCGCCTTGGAAAACCCGAAGGATCCGTTCAAGAGCTTCCAGAAGCCCGACTGGTACCTGACGAAGTGGGGAAACAAGTAGTCGTTGTCCTCTCGTACCGCTTTGGCAAACCAGGAAGAGTTGGTGAATGCTCAATCTGAAAAACATCGAAGTCCGCTTCTCGGGCAGGAGCGGAGGCGTCCATGCCGTCCGCAACGTCTCCTTGAAGGTGGGAGACGGCGAGATCTACGGGATCGTGGGGACGAGCGGTGCGGGGAAAAGCACCCTTCTGCGCACCGCGAACCTGCTGCAACGTCCCGCATCCGGCGAGGTCTGGCTCGACGACGTGGAGCTCTCCATCCTGCCGGAGCGCGAACTCCGGGACGTCCGTCGGCGCATCGGCATGGTGTTCCAGCACTTCAACCTGGCCTCGTCGCGGACCGTCCACGACAACGTCGCGCTGCCGTTGCGGGCGGCAGGCGTTCCTGAGGACAAGATCCGTCTGAGGGTTCCGGAGCTGCTTTCCCTCGTCGGCCTCTCCGACAAGGAGTTCGTCCGCCCGGGCAAGCTCTCCGGCGGACAGAAGCAGCGGGTCGGCATCGCCAGGGCGTTGTCCACGGAGCCGTCCGTCCTTCTTTGCGACGAGCCGACCTCCGCGCTGGATCTGGAGAGCACCGAGTCGATCCTGCAACTCCTTTCGGAGGTGAACCGGAGGCTCGGCGTCACCATCGTCCTCATCAGCCACGAGCTCCCGGTCATCAAACGCGTCTGCCACCGCGTCGCCGTGATGAAGGACGGCGAAATCGTGGAGGAGAACGACGTGTTCGAACTTTTCTCCCAACCGGTCCATCCCTTCACCCGCGAACTCGTGAACCGATCGTTGGAACTCGAGTTGCCCGAGCGAGTCCGCGATGATACCCCCGGCAGGTTGCTGCGGCTGGTCTATCGCGGAGAGAACGCCGAGCTTCCGATCCTGTCGCAGGCGGTCCGGGATCTCGGCGTCCACATCAACATCCTGCACGGTCATATCGACTACATCGACGGGAAACCATTGGGCGTTCTCATCGTCGCGGTGCAAGGCGAGGCGCAAGCCTTGACGCGAACCCAGGTATTCCTGAAGGAGCGGGTCGCGAGGCTGGAGGTGCTGCGCCATGGGTGACATCGATCTCGTGGTCCTCCTGTCGGATCTTGGCAAGGCGCTGTGGGAGACGATTCTGATGTCCGCCATCAGCCTCTCCAGTGCGCTCCTGCTTGGCCTGCCTCTGGGAGTCGCGCTCCATTTGACGAGCAGAGGAAAACCACTCGAAAACAGATTCTTCCATTCCGCCGGAGGCTTGCTGGTCAACATCGTGCGCAGCCTCCCGTTCGTGATCCTGTTGATCCTGGTGTTGCCAATCTCGAACCTGGTCACAGGGCGCACCACAGGCCCGATCTCGGCATCCGTTTCGCTTTCGATCGCCTGCATCGCGTTCTACGCGCGCCTGGTTGATTCGGCGCTTTCCGAAGTCGGAAAAGGCGTACTGGAAGCGGCGCAATCGACGGGTGCGGGAAATTGGCTCATCATCCGCGAGGTGCTCATCCCCGAAGCGCTTCCCGGACTTGTGCGCGGCTTCACCGTCACGACCATCAGCCTGATCGGTTACTCCGCCATGGCGGGAGTCGTCGGTGGTGGTGGCGTCGGATTCCTTGCCATCAACTACGGCTACTACCGCTACGAAACCGGCGTCTTGATCATCACGGTAGCCGTGCTCGTCGCCGTGGTTCAAGCGATCCAGGTGCTCGGAGATTCGATCGCCACTCGAATCGAGAGATCACGATGAGCGTCCATGCACCTCTTGGAGGAGTGATGAGGGAGAGAATTCTCGACAACGTGCTGGCGGCCATCGGAAACACGCCGTTGGTTCGACTGAAGTCCTTCGCACCGGATCTGCAGGCCGAAATCCTGGTCAAGGTGGAGACCGTGAATCCGGGAGGCAGCATCAAGGATCGAGTGGCTTCCCGCATCGTGGAAGCCGCGATCAAGGATGGGCGCATTCGCCCAGGTGGCACGATCATCGAAGCGACCGCTGGGAACACGGGCGTGGGCCTGGCCCAGGCCGCCGCCGTGCACGGACTGCGTTGCATCTTCGTCCTTCCCGACAAGATGAGTCCGGAGAAGATCTCGCTCCTCCGAGCCTACGGCGCCGAAGTCGTCGTCACGCCCACATCCGTCCCCCCCGATTCCCCGGAGAGCTACAACGGCGTGGCCGACCGGCTCGGACGCGAGATTCCGGGAGCCTTCCGCGCCTGCCAATTCGAGAATCCAGACAACCCCGCGGCGCATTACGAGACCACGGGGCCGGAGATCTGGCGGGACACCGGGGGCAGACTGGACGCATTGGTGGCTTCGATGGGCACTGCGGGGACGATATCCGGAACGGGCAGATACCTCAAGGAACAGGATCCGAGCATCCAAGTGATCGGAGCGGATCCCGAAGGATCCATCTACTCCGGAGACTCCCCCAAGCCTTGGCTGGTCGAGGGGATCGGGGAAGACTTCATCCCCAAGACGTTCAACCGCCAGGTGGTCGACGAAGTCGTGCGTGTAAGCGACAAGGAGTCCTTCGCTGCAGGACGGCGATTGGCTCGCCTCGAAGGAATCCTCGCCGGCGGATCGTCCGGAACCGCGTTGGCCACCGCTCGAAAATACGCGCAGCGGTTTTCCGAACGGAAGCGCATCGTCGTGATCCTTCCCGATACCGGTCGCAACTACCTGACGAAGATGTACGACGACCGATGGCTGGACGAGCACGGATTGACGGAAAACGTCTCGGCGAAGCGATTCATCCTTCGCGACCTGGCTCGATCGCATTCGGATCTGCTGTGGGTCGCTCCGGGGGACTCCCTGGGCAAGGCCGTCTCGCTGATGGACCGGTACGGGGTCTCCCAGCTGCCCGTCATCGAGAACGACCATCGCGTGGGGAGCATCCACGAATCGACGCTCGTCCGCCACCTCCAGACCGATGGCGACTTCGAAAGCCGAGTTGGCCAGGTCATGGGCAAGCCTTTCCCCGAACTGGACATCCGCACGCCTCTCGACGAGGCCGTGCGCGTGCTGCTTTCCGGCCACAGCGCGATCTTGGCGACAGAAAACGGCAAAGCGATCCAGGTGATCACCAGATCCGATCTGATCGCGCATGGATGGAGGCCCTTGACATGAGTCTGAAATTCCCGACTATCGCCGTGCACGCTGGCCAGGAGCCGGATCCCGTCACAGGGGCGGTCAACGTCCCTGTCCATTTCAGTTCGACGTTCAAGCAGGACGGCCTGGGCGGATTGCGCCAGGGGTACGAATACGCGCGCACGGGCAATCCCAGCCGCAGGGCGTTGGAAACAACGATCGCCGCCTTGGAAGGCGCGCGGCATGGACTCGCGTTCGCTTCGGGGCAGGCGGCCTCCGCGGCCATACTGGACCTTCTGTCTCCGGGTGACGAGATCGTGACGCTTCCCGACATCTACGGAGGCAGCTACCGACTCTTCCACAGGGTGATCGACAAATACGGAATCCCGACCGTCGTGGCCACGGCCTCGACGCCCGAGGCCGTGGAAGCGGCTCTCTCGGGAAAAACCGCTCTGGTGTGGATCGAATCGCCCTCCAATCCGCTGCTGAACGTGCTGGACATCGCCGAGACCGTGGAAAGGATCACCCGTCGCTTCCGCGGGCACAAACGCCCGGTGATCGTGGTCGACAACACGTTCGCCAGTCCCGCGCTGCAGCAGCCTCTGTCGTTGGGGGCCGACATCGTCGTGCACAGCGCGACCAAGTATCTGGGTGGGCACAGCGACGTGATCGGTGGCGCCGTCGTCACCGACCGGGGCGACCTCTGGGAACGGATCAAATTCTACCAGAACGCAGCAGGCGGTGTGCCGTCTCCTTTGGACTGCTATCTGCTCCAGCGCGGTATCAAGACGCTCCCGTTGCGCATGGCCAAGCACGGAGAGAACTCCGCTGCCATCGCAGAATTCCTCAGGGCGCATCCGAAGGTCGAGACCGTGTTCTACCCTGGATTCCCCGACCACCCCGGGTACGCCATCGCCAAGAAACAGATGAAGGGACTGCCTGGCATGGTCTCGTTCCGTCTGCGCGGCGACATCGCCGAGACCAGGCGATTCTTCGGTTCGCTCGAACTGATCCTCGCCGCGGAAAGTCTCGGCGGAGTGGAGTCGTTGGCCTGCCATCCGGCGTCCATGACCCACGCATCCTTCCCGCCGGAGGAACGGATCCGCGTGGGCATCACGGACAACCTCGTACGCCTGTCGCTGGGAATCGAGGACAAGGACGACCTGATCGACGACATCGCCCAGGCGCTGGCACGGTCGTGACGATGCCAGACACGATGCCGAGCAATCCCACACACGGCGTCAGGGTCGCGGTGGCCAGTGGAGAAGGGGACAACGTTGATCGCCACTTCGCGACGACCCCGAAATTCCACATCCGCGACTTCGATGGACGCTCCTGGCACCACGTCGAAGTCCGGGAGAACGGCGAGGCGTCCTGCGCCTGCGGCGAGGGACTGACACACCGCTCCTTCGAGACCCTGGTCGATCTGCTTTCCGACTGCCAGTTCGTGGTGGCCCTGCAGATCGGACCGGCAGCGGCCATCTCCCTGTTCCGCGAAGGAATCCGGGCCCATGTGGCCAGTGGTCCAACCGAACAAGTCCTGCGCGATTTCCAAGCCACACCGAAGTTCACCCACCCACTTCCGAAAAAGGAAAAACAACGACAATGAGCACGACGAAGACGACCATCACGAAGACGAAGAAGAAGAAAGCCCCCAAGCAGATCGCCATCTACGGCAAGGGCGGCATCGGCAAGTCCACCACGACGTCCAATATCAGCGCCGCGCTGGTGGATGCCGGCTACAAGGTCATGCAGTTTGGTTGCGACCCCAAATCCGATTCCACCAACACCTTGCGCGGAGGCGAATACATCCCCTCCGTTCTGGACCTCCTGCGCGAGAACAGCCGCGTGGACGCGCATGATGCGGTCTTCCGCGGATTCGGCGGCGTCTACTGCGTGGAGGCTGGCGGTCCCCAGCCAGGCGTCGGGTGCGCGGGACGCGGCATCATCACCGCCGTGGAACTGCTCAAGCAGCAGAACATCTTCGACGAGCTCGACCTCGACTACGTGATCTACGACGTGCTGGGAGACGTGGTCTGCGGCGGTTTCGCGATCCCCATCCGCGAAGGTATTGCGCAGCACGTGTTCACCGTGACCTCGGCTGACTTCATGGCCATCTACGCGGCCAACAACCTGTTCAAGGGCATCCAGAAATACTCCAACGCCGGCGGCGCGCTCCTGGGCGGCGTGATCGCCAATTCCATCAACACCCCCTTCCAGAAAGGAATCCTCGACGACTTCGTGAGCAGGACCAGCACCCAAGTGGTCGAGTACGTGCCGCGTTCCCTGACCGTCACCCAGGCCGAGCTCCAAGGCAAGACCACCATCGAGGCGGCCCCCGATTCCAAGCAGGCGACCATCTACCGAAACCTCGCCAAGAAGATCGCGAAGCACGTCGATTCCAAGGTGCCCTCGCCATTGGACGCGCAGGAGCTGCGGGCCTGGTCCTCCAGCTGGGCGGACCAGCTCATCGAAGTTGAACGCGCCCAGAACTTCGCCGTAGCGGTCTAGACGGAAACTGCAATGGCCATCAACCTGAAAACCTCCGTGGTGGAAAGCCGCGAACAGCGGCTGGGATCCATCGTCGGCTGGGACGGAAGCGCCTCGGAGCTTTCCGAAGCCTCCGGTTATTCGCGTGGAGACTGTGGTGGATGCGGCTCCAAGGGAAAGCGCATCTGCGAATTGGAATCGCCCTTCTCGCAAGGCATGAGTTGCAGCGAAATGATGGTGGAGTGCCAAGCTGGACACATCCGCAAGGCGGTGCTCGTGGAGCATTCGCCGATCGGATGCAGCGCGGGGCAGGTCGCCTACAACTCGAAGTTCCGCAACGCGTTGAAGTTGCGGGGAATTCCAGTGGAGAACACCCACTGGATCTGCTCCAATCTGCGCGAGAAGGACATGGTCTACGGAGGCGTGGGCAAGCTGGAAGCATCCGTGCGGCTGGCCTGGGAACGCCACCATCCGCAGGCGATCTTCATCGCCACCTCCTGCGCCACGGCGATCATCGGCGACGACGTGGAACGCGTGGCGGCGAGTGTTGGTGAAGAGCTGGGAATCCCCGTCGTCCCGCTTTTCTGCGAAGGTTTCAAGAGCAAGCATTGGAGCACGGGATTCGACGCGACGCAACACGGGATCCTGCGGCAGATCGTGAACAGGAAGCCCAAGAAACAGGACGATCTGGTCAACGTGATCAACCTGTGGGGATCGGACGTATTCACTCCCATGCTTGCCGAGATCGGACTTCGCGTCAACTACGTGCTGTCCCTGGCAAGCGTGGAGGATCTGGCGCAACTGTCCGAAGCGACCGCCACCATCGGCTTCTGCAACACCCTTTCCTCCTATCTGGCCACCGCGCTGGAACAGGAGTTCGGTGTCGCCCAGGTCAAGGCGACCCAGCCCTACGGCATCGCCGGGACCGACGCCTGGCTGCGCGAGATCGGGCGGGTCACGAACCGTGAGGAGAAGGTCGAGGCGTACATCGCCAGGGAACACGAGCGCATCGCGCCGGGACTCGCCGAGCTGAGACGGAAATTGTCTGGAGTGAAGGGGTTCGCGGCGACGGGATCGGCGTATTCCCACGGACTGATCGCGGCGTTGCGCGAAATCGGGGTGCAGGTCGACGGATCGCTGGTCTTCCACCATGATCCCGTCTACGACAGCCTCGATCCGCGCCAGGACTCGCTTGCGCAGACGCTGGATGGTTCCGGAGACGTCCCGTTCTTCAGTGTCGGGAATCGTCAGCAATACCTCCTTCCCGCGCTGCTGCGTCGCGCGGCTCCGGATTTCCTGCTCATCCGCCACAACGGGCTTGCTCCGCTCGCCGCGAGGCTGGGCGTACCCGCCATCCCGCTGGGAGACGAGCACCATCCGCTCGGCTACCAGGGCCTGCTGAACCTGGGAGAATCGATCCTCGGGATTCTCGCGCGACGCAGGTTCAGCAAGGACCTTTCCGCACACGTGAGGCTTCCGTACTCGAAGTGGTGGCTTTCGCAGGACGACCCCTACGTGCTGGCTCGCGGAAGGACCGCGTCGGCGGAACCTCCAGTCGCCCCCGAAGCGGGGATCGGCGCTGGAACCGTGGGCACCGGGACACGGAAGAAAACCAAGCCTTCGACGAAGGCGCAACGCTTGAAGGAGGTGTCAAAATGGCCATCAACCTGAAAACACCCGTCGTGGAAAGCCGCGAACAACGGCTGGGTACCGTGATCGCATGGGATGGCTCTGCATCCAAGCTCGCGAAGGAATCCGGATACGCCAGTGGGGACTGCTCGTCCTGCGGATCGAAGGCCCGCAAGCTCTGCGAGGCGCAGGGGCCGTTCACACAGGGTTCCATCTGCAGCGAGATGATGGTGGAGTGCCAAGCTGGCAACGTCCGCGACGCCGTCACGGTGCAGCACTCGCCCATCGGATGCGGCGCGGGACAGGTGATCTACAACTCGATCTTCCGCAACGGCCTGGCCTCGCGCGGACTGCCGGTGCAGAATCTGCACCTGATCAGTACCAACCTGCGCGAAAAGGACATGGTCTATGGCGGTATCGGGAAGCTGGAGGAGTCGGTGCGCGAAGCCAAGCGGCGGCACGATCCGAAGGCGATCTTCATCGCCACCTCCTGCGCCACAGGCATCATCGGCGACGACGTGGACGGCGCGGCGAGCGCGTTGGAAGAGGAGCTGGGCATTCCCGTGATCCCTCTGCATTGCGAAGGATTCAAGAGCAAGCACTGGAGCACCGGCTTCGACGCCACCCAGCACGGCATCGTGCGCCAAATCGTGAACAAGAAGCCCAAGAAGCAGAAGGATCTCGTCAATGTGATCAATCTGTGGGGCTCGGATGTGTTCTCGCCCATGCTCGGGGAACTGGGTCTTCGAGTCAACTACGTGGTCGACATGGCCACCGTCGCCGAACTTGCCCAGCTCTCCGAGGCCGTGGCCACCGTGAGCCACTGCTACACCCTGGCCACCTACATGGCCCAGGCGCTGGAACAGGAATACGGCGTGCCCGAGATCAAGGCCCCGCAACCCTACGGGACGATCGGCACGGATGCCTGGTTGCGCGAAGTCGCGCGGGTCACGCACCGCGAAGAGAAGGCCGAAGCCTACATCGCCAAGGAGCACGAGCGCATCGCGTCGAAGCTCGAGGAACTTCGAGGGAAGCTCAAGGGTGTCAAAGGCTATGTCGCCACCGGCTCGGCCTACGCGCACGCCATGGTCGAGGTCTTGCGCGAACTGGGCGTGGAGGTCGAAGGAACGGTCGTCTTCCACCACGACCCCGTCTACGACAGTCTCGATCCGCGCCAGGACACGCTCTCCCACATGATCAATCATTCAGGAGAAGTTCCCAACTTCAGCGTGAGCAACCGTCAGCAGTACCAGTTCTACGCGCTATTGCAGAAGGTGAAGCCGGATTTCATCATCGTGCGCCACAACGGTCTGGCACCGTTGGCCTCAAGACTCGGCATTCCCGCGATCCCTCTAGGAGACGAGCACCATCCACTGGGCTACCAGGGTTTGCTGAATCTCGGCGAATCGATCCTCGACGTGCTGGCGCATAGGAAGTTCCACCAGGACTTGGCAGCGCATGCGCGCATTCCCTACAAGAAGTCCTGGCTGGCCGAGTCCGATCCCTACATCCTCGCGAAGAACAAAATCGCCCATCAGACATTGGAGAATCCATGACCTCCCAGACGCTGGAGAAGAGCAACTCCATCGAGCAAGTCCGCTACGGCTGCGCCATCGGCGCCCTGCATTCGGCAACGGCCATTCCTCGTGTTGTTCCCATCACGCACTGCGGTCCCGGTTGCGCCGACAAGCAGTTCATGAACCTCTCCTTCTACAACGGATTCCAGGGAGGAGGCTACGGCGGCGGAGCCGTGGTGCCCAGCACCAATGCCACCGAGCGCGAGGTGGTCTTCGGCGGTGCCGACCGCCTGCGCGAACTCATCGAAGCGACGCTCAAGATCATCGACGCCGACCTCTACGTCGTGGTCACCGGATGCATCGCCGATCTGGTGGGCGACGACGTGGGATCGGTCGTGGGCGAATTCCAGAGACGGGGTGTGCCCATCGTCTATGCCGAGACGGGTGGATTCCGGGGCAACAACTTCACCGGCCACGAACTGGTGGTCAAGTCCATCATCGACCAGTACGTGGGCGAATACAGTGGACCGCGCGAACGGGGAACCATCAATCTGTGGTCTCTCCTTCCCGTACACAACACCTTCTGGCGCGGCGATCTCTCCGAGTTGAAGCGCATCCTCGAAGGCATCGGCTTGAAGGTCAATGTCCTGTTCGGACATGAATCGGGTGGCGTGGCCGAATGGAAGGAGATTCCGAAGGCGCAGTTCAACCTCGTCTTGTCACCTTGGCTTGGACTCTCGATCGCCCAGCATCTGGAAAAGAAGTACGGCCAGTATTTCCTCCACGTCCCGAGCATCCCCATCGGAGCCAAGGAGACGAGCGCTTTCCTCCGCAAGGTCGCCAAGTTCGCCCGCCTTCCCAAGAAGCAGGTGGAGACGTTCATCGAGCAGGAGGAGAAGCGGTACTACCTGTACCTCGAGGACTTCTCCGACTTCTACGCCGAATACTGGTGGGGGCTGCCGGCCAAGTTCGTCGTGATCGGCGACAGTGCCTACAACCTCGCGCTCACCCGCTTCCTCGTGAACCAGCTGGGCCTCATCCCTGGCAAGCAGATCATAACGGAGAATCCTCCGGACGATTTCCGGGAAGCCATCCGGGAAGAGTACCGCCGCATCGCCGAAGACGTGTCGACCGAGGTCGAATTCGAGGAGGACAGCTACACCATCCACCAGAAGATCCGCGCCACGGATTTCGGCCACAAGCCGCCCGTCTTCTTCGGGACCACATGGGAACGGGACTTGGCCAAGGAAATGAAAGGCGCGCTGGTGGAAGTCGGTTTTCCCGCCTCCTACGAAGTGGTGATCAACCGTTCCTACGTGGGCTATCGAGGAGCCCTGTCCCTCCTGGAAAAGATCTACACGACCATCGTCTCCGCAAGCGCTTGACGGTACGTGGATTCGATGCATCCAGGACCACCAATGGAAAGGACCGCCCACATGCCCGTAGCCGCGCAGGACAAATCTCGACACCCGTGCTTCCGCCCCGAGGCGAGCCGCACGTGGGCCCGGATCCACCTGCCGGTCGCGCCGCGTTGCAACGTGCAGTGCAATTTCTGCGATCGGAAGTTCTCGTGCGTCTCGGAAAACCGCCCAGGCGTCTCCGCCTCGGTTCTTTCCCCTTCCGAGGCCGCATCCCTGGTGGATCGCGTCCTCGCCGAGGGGACGCCTCTCTCCGTGGTCGGCATCGCCGGCCCCGGAGACGCCTTCGCGAACCCCGAGGCCGCGCTGGAGACGTTGCGCCTGGTGCGGGCCGCGCACCCGGAACTCCTGCTGTGCCTTTCGACAAACGGGCTGGAACTCCTGGAGTGGATCGACGAGATCGACGAGATCGGAGTGACCCACGTCACCATGACCGTGAATGCGATCGATCCCGAGACCGCATCCCGGATCTACTCGCGGGTGCGGACGGACGGACGGACGTGGCGCGGACTCGACGCCGGACGGATTCTGGTCGAACGCCAGGCCGCGGCGCTCGCGGAACTCTCCCGCCGTCCGTTCCTGGTGAAAGTCAACACGGTGGTGGTCCCGGGCGTGAACGACGACCAGATCGGGGAGATCGCGCGGCGCGCGGCCGAACTCGGGGCGGATCTCCACAACTGCATGCCGATGATCCCCGTCGCTGGGACGCCCTTCGCGGGAATCCGCGAACCGGATCCACGGCGCATCGGCGAACTGCGCGCCTTGGCGGGACGCCACCTGCCGCAGATGAACCACTGCTCCCGCTGCAGGGCCGATGCCTGCGGACTCCTCGGGGAGGGCGGCAATGGCTGCTCCTGACAAGGCGGATCTCGTCGCGACCGACCGGTCTCTGCTGATCCACCCGCAGCACCACGCGGCATCCCATGAAGACCCCCATGTTTGGATCTCGGGCAAGGGGTCTGTGCTCGTCGACTTCGAGGGACGGGCCTTCCTGGATGGTCTGAGCGGCATGTGGAACGTCGCGGTCGGGCATGGAAGGGAAGAGCTCGCCCGCGCGGCGTCCGAGCAGATGCGGACCCTCGCGTTCGCGACCTCATACGCCGGATCGTCCACCCTTCCGGCGATCCGACTCGCCGAAAAACTGCGGGAACGCGTCTATCCGGGGATCGAGGCGTTCCACTTCACTCTGGGAGGATCGGACGCCACCGACACCTCGATCCGCCTGGCGCGCTTCTACTGGAACGCGCTGGGGAAGCCCGGCAAGACGAAGATCGTCACGCGCGAACTCTCGTACCACGGTTCCACCGTGGCAGGCGCCGCCGCCACGGGCGTGGAGGAGTTCTCCCGGGGATTCGGCGAACGGATTCCCGGTTTCCTGCGCATCCCATCGCCCTATCCCTACAGGTTCCAGGAACACCGGCACGGAGTCTCCGACGGGATCGCCGCCGCGGACCTTCTCGAAACGACCATCCTTCGCGAAGGCCCCGAAACGGTGGCGGCATTCCTCGCCGAACCCGTGCAGGGTGGCGGCGGTGGAGTGATCGTTCCCCCAAGCGACTACTTCCCCCGCATCCGGGAGATCTGCGATCGCCACGGAATCCTTCTGATCAGCGACGACGTGATCACCGGATTCGGTCGGACAGGCCGCTGGTTCGGCCTGGAGCACTGGAACGTCGAACCGGACATCGTCCAGTTCGCCAAGGGGATCACAAGCGGCTACGCGCCGCTCGGAGGAGTCGGCGTCTCGTCCCGCATCAAGGCCGTCCTCGACGACCGCGGGCCTGATGACAGATTCTGGCATGGATTCACCGCTTCCGGGCACCCGGCATCCTGCGCGGTCGCACTCGCGAACCTCGACATCGTCGAACGGGAAGGACTGGTGGAACGTTCCGCCATCCTCGGTCGGCGCCTCCTCGAACGCTTGCGGGAGGGTTATTCCCATCCGAACGTCGGCGACGTCCGGGGACTGGGGCTGATGGCAGCGGTCGAACTCATCGCCGACCCGCACACACGAGCACGATTCCCCACCACTGCCAACGTCGGCGCGCGTCTCGGGGCATCACTCCACGGACGCGGCCTCGTCACCCGCATCCTGGGCGAGACGATCTGTCTCGCGCCTCCGCTCTCTTCGAGCGAAGCTGAAGTCGACCGGATCGCCGACATCGTCCTCGAGACGATCCACCAGGAACTCGCCCCCTGATCGGGGCGCCAACGAAAGGGCCCACCATGGCGCGCATCCCGCTCGTCGATCCGAAGAACACCACGCCCGAACTCCAGGCCCTGTACGAGAAGACAGCGTCGGAACATGGTGTCGTCACCAACATGAAGGCCACTCTGCTGCACTCGCCCACTGCGCTCCATGCGGTGCTCGAATGGTATGCGCTGTTCGATCGCGTGAAGCCCTTCCTGGGCGAACGGCGTGCGATCCTGTTCTGCAGCGCCATCTCCCGCGAGAACCGCTGCGAGTTGTGCGCCACGTTCATGCGTCGCTCGATCGTCAAGGGTGGGGAGGATCCGGAGAACATCGAACTGGACGAGTTCGACCGCGACGTGATCGCCTTCGGACGGCAGCTCGCCGCCGATCCCAACCGCGTCGGCGACGCTCTCTTCGGAAGACTCTCGAGCAGGCTCGATCACGCTCAGATCGTCGATCTCACCGTCTTCGGCGCGCTGATGATCGTCAACAACGTCTTCAACAGCGCTCTCCAGGTGGATGTCGACGGCTCCCTCGATGCGTTCCGCATCCAGCCCGAGGTCGCCTTCGCGGAATCCTGGTTCCCCACGGAGGAAGGAACATGACACGCCACCTCGGTTTCGACACGCTGCAACTCCACGCGGGTCAGAAACCCGATCCGACCACGGGTGCGCGCGCCGTCCCCATCTACCAGACCACGTCGTTCGTCTTCCGCGACTTCGCGCACGCCCGAGCGATCAGCTCGGCGGAGGCCGACGGATACGACTATTCGCGGATCGTGAACCCCACCAACGAGGTCCTCGAAAACCGCATCGCAGCCCTGGAGGGAGGCGTTGCCGCCTTGGCGGTCGCGTCCGGCTCGGCTGCCACGGCCTACTCGATCCTCAACATCGCCGGTGTCGGCGACGACGTGGTGGCGGCCAAGACCCTCTATGGCGGCACGTTCAACCTTCTGGCGAACACGCTTCCCAAGCACGGCATATCCTCCCGATTCGTCGATCCCGCCGATCCAGACAATTTCCGTCGCGCAGTGGGCGGACGAACGCGGGCGATCCTGGTCGAAACCATCGGAAATCCCGACATCAACCTGGTCGACTACGAGGCCGTGGCGCGAGTCGCGGAGGAATTCGGAATTCCCCTGATCGTGGACAACACCTTCGCCACGCCATACCTCTTCCGACCATTCGACCACGGTGCGAATATCGTCGTCCACTCGGCCACCAAGTACATCGGCGGGCATGGCACCACCCTCGGCGGTCTCATCGTGGACGGCGGGAACTTCGATTGGGGCAACGGGAAATTCCCGGGTTTCACCACTCCGGATCCTTCATACGGCGGATTCGTCCACTGGGAGAAATGGGGAGCCACCGCATTCGTCGTCAAGGCGAGGCTGCACTATCTCCGCGACTTCGGCGCCTGCCTGAGCCCCTTCAGCGCGTTCCTTCTCCTCCAGGGCATCGAAACGCTGTCGCTTCGCGTCGCCCGCCAAGCGGCGAGCGCACTGAGGATCGCGGAATTCCTCCAGGCCCGACCGGAGGTCGAGTGGGTCTCCTATCCCGGTCTCGGGTCGAGTCCCTACCACGATCTCGCGCGGAGATACCTGCCCAAAGGGGTGGGAGGCATCCTCGCGTTCGGAATCCATGGCGGATCGGAACGCGTCGTGCGCTTCATCGAAGGACTGAAGGTCTTCTCGTTCCTTGCCAACGTCGGCGATTCCAAATCCCTCGTCGTGCATCCGGCGACGGTCACCCACGGGCAACTTTCCGAGGACGAGCAGCGGCTCGCCGGAGTGAAGCCGGAACAGATCCGCCTTTCCACAGGTACCGAGGACGTCGAAGATCTCCTCTGGGATCTGGAGCAGGCGTTCGCAACGTCCGCATAGCTTGACGTCATTTTTTGTCGCTCAATAGACTACAAAGCGCATCGACCATATCGGTATGCCCGATGAGGCGATGACGAGCGCCGGAAGCAGTCCATGTCATCACCAACGAAAGGATCCGAACCATGAGCAGGAAAGATTCGAACTCGAACACCACCGCGAGCCCGGGCTCCTATGGCCTGCAAGCCCAGGCGCTTTCTCCGCTGGAGACCCTGGCCCAATCGGTGGCGAATATCGCTCCGACAGGCACGCCGACGCTTGTCATTCCCTTGGTCTTCGCGCTCGCCGGTGCGGGTACTTGGCTCGCCTACCTCCTCTCTGTGGTGGGAATCCTCTTCGTGGCGCTCGCCGTCAACGTGTTCGCCAAGCGCTCCGCCTCGCCGGGTTCGCTCTACACGTACGCAGCCGAAGGACTTGGACCTGCCTGGGGTGTGATCACGGGCTGGGCACTCTTCGTCGCATATGTCGGAACAGGAGCGGCTGTCACGTCCGGCTTTTCCAACTACGCCAACGTGCTTCTGGAAAGCCTCACAGGCCACAGGATCCATTCGGCGTTCTTCATCGCGGCGAGCGTGGCCGCATCGTGGGTGATCGCGCACAGGGACATCAAGCTCTCCACGCGCCTCATCCTGTTCCTCGAATTCGCCTCGGTGAGTCTGATCATATTGCTGGTGGTCGCGACCATCGCCCTGAACGGATTCCACTTGGACTTCGACCAGTTGTCCCTCAAGGACGTCTCCTTCGGAAGTCTGAGAACCGGTCTGGTCCTCGCGACTTTCAGCTACGTCGGATTCGAAGGCGCGACATCGCTTGGCTCGGAGGCGCGAGACCCGCTTCGCAACATCCCCCGGGCTGTGATCCTGAGCTCGGTTCTCCTGGGCGTCCTCTTCGTCCTGTCCTCCTACGTCGAGGTCCAGGCGTTCCGCGGAGAAGCGGTGACCCTCGACAAGAGTTCCGCTCCCTTGCATGTGGTGGCGGACAAGGCCGGACTCCCCTTCCTGGGCATCCTGATCGACATCGGCGCGGTCGTGAGCTTCTTCGCATGCGTGCTCGCCAGCATAAATGCGGGCGCACGCGTCCTGTTCTTCATGTCCCGTCACGGAATCTTCCACAGCGCACTTTCGCGCGCCCATGCACGCCACTCCACCCCGCACCTGGCGGTGGCGGTCACCGCCGTGCTGACGCTCGCTTCGTCGGCCATCCTGTCCCTGCGTGGCGCAGGTGACTTCGACATCTACGGATGGGTCGGTACGGTAGCCACCATCGCATTCATCCTGGTCTACCTCGCCGTCCTGATCGCCGCACCTCTCTATCTGCGCAGACGCGGAGAGCTGCGCGCGTGGCATGTGGTTTCGGCGGTTCTGGGCGGCGTCTTTCTGATCAACGGCCTTTCGGGGAATTTCTACCCCGCCCCGCCCCCACCGTTCAACTGGCTTTCCTGGCTTGCCGTCGGGTTGGTCGTCGCGGGCGGAGCATGGTACCTGATCCTCGAAAACATCTCCTCCTCGGTCTCCGAAAGCATCGCACAGGATCTGGCCGAGATCAAGGACCGGTACGACAGTGGATCGGGAATCTAAGGGGAGACGGAAAATGTCAATCACGGAAATCGAAGCGGAGCTCCGGAAGAAGGGGATTCGCGTCGTCGAAGCGGGATTCGGGGACCTCCAGGGCGTTCTCCGGGGCAAGCGGTTTCCCGTAGGCGAACTGCATCGACTCGTCGACGAAGGATTCGCCGTCTGCCGCGCCGCCCTCTGTTGGGACATCCAGTGCGGGATCTTCCCGATCCCCCTCGCGAGCTTCGAGACCGGATATCCCGATCTCGTCGCACGCCCCATCTGGGAGACGTTGCGGGATGCGACCTGGAGCGAAAACGGCGCGTTCGTCCTCTGCGACACATACGACACGGAAGGCAATCCGCTTCCGGAGTCGCCGCGGGAAGTCCTGAAGGGAGTGCTCGCGCGCGCCGAGCGACTGGGCTTCGCGCCTTTCGTCGGAACCGAGCTCGAGTTCTACCTCCTGGGACCCGACCGCAAACCGTTCTATCCGTCCATCCAGGCCTACTCGCTTCGACATGGTTCGGCCGTGGAATTCGTTGTCGGCGAAATCCGGGAGCGCCTGGAGGCTTTCGGCATCGGCGTCGAAGCGTCCAACACGGAGTACGGGCCCGCGCAGATCGAGATCAATCTCGCCTATGGCCCGGCTCTGGAGATCGCCGACAAGACGCTGCTGTTCAAGCACATCGTGAAGGAGACGGCGAGAAAGCACGGACTCGTCGCCTCCTTCATGCCCAAGATATGGGAGACGGAATCCGGAAACGGCTTCCATCTCCACCAGAGCCTCTGGGACGAGAAAAGGAATGTCAATCTGTTCGCCGACGATCGGAAGCTGGCCGAGCGGTACCTCGCAGGGCAGCTCGCGACATTGCGCGAATTCTCCGCGTTCGGGTCGCCCTCGGTCAACGCCTACAAGCGGGTACAGGATCTGTCCTTCGCGCCGGTCAACGTCGCCTGGGGGCACGACAACCGCACCGTGGCGGTCCGCGCGATCCTGGGCTCCGGCAAGGGGAGCAGGTTGGAACTGCGCAACGGTTCGGCCGACGCGAACCCCTACCTGCTGATCGCGGCCGCGATCGCGGGTGGTCTCCACGGGATCGAACGGAAGCTCGCCCTGGACGAACCGCCGCAATCCGGCAACGCGTACGAGACCAATGCGCTCCGTCTTCCCGACAGCCTCGACGAAGCGCTGCGGCTCCTCGCCGACAGCGACGTCGCCAGGGAGTACTTCGCACCTCGATTCCTCGATCACTATCTGGCCGTGGGCCGCCACGAGTGGAGTCTATACCTCAAATCCGTCACGGATTGGGAACGCGATCGCTATCTGGAAAACGCCTGAAACACGTACGAAATCCGCTTGTTCCAAGGGAGCGAGCCTTTAGGAGAAACACGACATGAACACGAATCACGCAATCATCGCCGCTCTGGCCGCCGCATCCATCGCTTCGGCGGACGCACCCAGGATCTCGGGGTGGACCACGGTCAGCTTCAACAAGGATCTGAACAATCCCGTGACCCGCGACTATTCGACGCCTTTGGGATCACTGAACTACTACGGTGGACGGGAAGCGTCCTTCCAACTGAACGCGGTGCACGCGACCCTTGCCGGGGGCGATTCCGCCGGAGCGAGCTACGTGGTGGACATCGACGCGGGAACCGACGCGTCGCACAACGCGGGTACGCTGGTCGCATCCAGCGGATGGGGGTTGGATCTGCAGCAGGCCTACGTGTCGCTGCCGATCGGGACGACACCGCTGGGGTTTCAGGCGGGCAAGTTCTACACGTCGGAAGGCACCGAAGTCCTGAACTCCGCAAGCAACCCGACCGCGAGCCGCGGCCTCATCTTCAGCCAACTCGAACCGCTGGCGCACACGGGCATCCTCGCCAACGTGAAGATCAACGACCACCTTGGCGTGTCGGTCGGCGGCGTGAACGGATTCGACGCCTGGACCACGTCTTCCGCCAGCGGCATCCCTCTCGGATACGCGAAGGCGTCCGTGAGCTTCGGAGATCCCCTCGCCGCGACGGCCTCGGCCTACTACGGCACCAACGCCACCTGGGGGTACGACACCGCCGGAGCCCAGGTCCCGTCCCGCAACGCGCTCCTGAGCCTGGACCTCACCGGCGTGACGAAATTTGTCCCAGGCCTCGACCTCAACTTCCAGGCGAATCTGCTGAGGCTGCACGCCGACTCCAGCAAGGGGATCTCGACGGGTTGGACGAAATACGGACTGGGACTTCAGCCTCTCTACCGCGTCGGAAGCGCGCAGATCGGTGTCCGCTACGAATTCCTCTCGGTCGACGACGGGGACGCGGACATCAAGGTGCACAGCATCTCCGTCGCGCCGGGATACCGTCCGACGCCTTCGAGCCTGGTGCGGATCGAATACCGGATCGACGCGGCCTCGGAGAAGATCTTCACTTCCGACGAAGCCGCGAGCGACCTCGAGAACGACCAGATCCTGACCGCCGAAGTGAACTACACGTTCTGACTTTCCATGCGCCTCGCAAGCGATACGGCCTCGCCGTAGGCCGCTCTATATGATCCGAGCGGGGATGCTCATCGGGGCTTCCCCCATCCTTCGATTCCATCATCGCTCGGCTTCACGAACTGGAAACGACGATCAACAGAGCGGGTGGTGCGCACAGCCCCGTTGCGTTCCCATGTCAGCGATTGGCAACCATCGCGGGACCGATGCCGACCGGCGTCTCAGAGCCTCGACCAGAAGCTCCGCTTGCATCCATGATCCTGCATCGGACGCGCCCGGTACTCCTGATGATCGGCACGGTCTCCCCAGTCGGCGATGGATGGTGCCAACCTCTCCTGGAACCATCCATCGTCTCGCTTGCTTCCCGACACGAATGAACGAAAAAGCCGGACCCCTTTTCGAGATCCGGCTTTCCGTCCTGAGTGGCGATACACGGACTTGAACCGCGGACGCAGGGATTATGATTCCCTCGCTCTAACCAACTGAGCTATACCGCCATTTGGGCCCTTAATATAACTCCGAGTCGTGCCGTTGTCAGTACCCCCCAAGCAGCAACGAACCTGAATAGAAGCGCCCTCCCCCGGGATTCGGAGAAGGGCGCGATTGCCTTCGCGAGTGGTGCAGGCGTCAGCGTCCGCTGCGCAGCAGCGACTTCACCGAGAACGCGAGCTTGGTGTTGTTCTGCTTCTTCTCGCCGCCGCCGCCGAACTTCTCCATGAGGCCTTCGAGAGTGGCCGGTTGGCGCGGTCCGCGATCCTGCTGAGGACGGTCGATCCACTCGCGTGGTCCGCGATCTTCGCGCGGTCCGCGGTCGGGACGGCCTTCGCCACGGGGACGGTCGAAGCCTTGCCCCTGACCCTGGCCGGGGCGGCCTTGGTCGCGACGCGACGGATCGAACGAGCCGGGTCCGCGGTTTTCGCCGCGCGGTCCGCGATCGCCACCCTGGGGACGGTCGCCACGGGGGGCTTGGCCCTCGGGACGCGGTCCGCGGTCGTCGCGACGCGGAGGACGGTCGCCCTGGGGACGATCGCCGCGAGGTGCCTGGCCTTCGGGACGTGGTGCGCGCGGTCCGCGATCGCCCTGAGGACGTCCTTCGCCGCGTGGCTCGCGCGGGGCGCGCTGCTCGCGGGGCGTGGTGCTGGACTGGCGCGCTTCCTGGGCGGCTTCCATGGAGCTCTTCATGGTGAGCGCGATGCGCTTCTGGTGCACGTCGGCTTCCAGAACACGGACCTTCACCACCTGACCCACGGAGAGGACTTCCTTGGCGTCCTTCACGAAGCGGTCGGAGATCTGCGAGATGTGGACGAGGCCGTCCTGGTGGACGCCGATGTCGATGAAGGCGCCGAAGTTGGTGACGTTGGTGACGACACCCTCGAGCTGCATGCCCACCTGGAGATCGGAGATCTTGTTGACCTTCTCGTCGAAGTTCGCGTAGACGAACTCGGCGCGAGGATCGCGGGCGGGCTTCTCCAGTTCAGAGAGAATGTCCTTGAGGGTGGGAAGACCCACTTCTTCGGACACGTACTTGGCGACGTCGATTTGACGGATCTTGTCGACATTGCCGACGAGGTCGGCGACCGAGATGCCCAGATCCTTGGCGATCGTTTCCACCAAGGCGTAGCGCTCGGGGTGGACGGCCGACTTGTCCAGTGGATTCTCGGCATCGGCCAGACGAAGGAAGCCCGCGGCCTGCTCGAAGGTCTTGGGGCCGAAGCCCTTCACCTTGCGCAGATCTTCGCGGCTCTTGAATGCGCCTTCCTTGTCGCGCTGCTGCACGATCTCCTTGGCCGTGTTCTTGGTGATGCCCGACACGTAGGAGAGAAGAGCTTCCGAAGCCTGGTTGAGGTTCACGCCGACCTGGTTCACGCAGGACTCGACGACTTCCTCGAGGTTCTTCTTGAGTTCGTTCTGGTTGACATCGTGCTGGTACTGGCCGACACCGATGCTCTTGGGATCGATCTTCACGAGTTCGGCCAGGGGGTCCTGCAGACGGCGGGCGATCGAGATCGCGCCGCGGATCGTGACGTCGAGTTCGGGGAATTCCTTGACCGCCAGGGGCGAAGCCGAGTACACCGAGGCACCGGCTTCCGACACCATCACGATGTGCGGACGGCCTTCCTCCTCGGGGATCTCCTTGATGACCTTGCGCAGGAACGATTCCATTTCTCGTCCGCCCGTGCCGTTGCCCACGGCCACGAGCATGGGCTTGTGGCGCTTGCACAGGGCGAGGAACACGAGCATGGCTTCGTCGAACTGGTTGGCCGGCTCGAGCGCGTGCACGGTGGCGTATTCGAGGTGCTTGCCGGTGTCGTCCACCACGGCGAGCTTCTGCCCGGTACGGAAGCCGGGGTCGACGCCGATGACGGCCTTGGCGCCGGCGGGCGGATACATGAGGAGGTCGCCCAGGTTCTTGCCGAACACCTGGTAGGCTTCGGCGTCGGCGCGTTCCTTGAGACCCAGGCGCACGTCGGTTTCGATGGATGGAGCCAGCAGGCGCTCGTAGGCGTCGCGGGCGGTGGCGGCGAGCGCCATGCCGATCATGGTGGAGGGGTGCGTCACGAGCTTGGACGTCACGAAGCCCACGGCCGCCTCGACATCGACCTCGACCTGCGAACGGAGGACGTCTTCCTTCTCGCCGCGGCGGATGGCCAGGATGCGGTGCGAGGGAAGGGTCGCGACCTTCTCGCGGAAGTCGTAGTACATCTCGAACTTCGAACGCTTGCCGATGTGCTCCTTGCGGGCTTCGGTGCGCATGACGCCGTTCTGTTCGGCTTCGTAGCGCAGCGCTTGGCGGATCTCCGGAGTTTCGGAGAGCTCTTCGGCGAGGATGTCGCACGCCATGCGCACGGCGGTGGCCACGTCGGGAACGCCCTTCTCCTCGGACACGAACTCGGGCGCGAGCTCTTCGGGCGTCTTGCTGGAGGCCTGCTCGGTCACCAGGACGCGCGCCAGCGGCTCGAGGCCAGCTTCCCGCGCGATGATGGCGCGAGTGCGGCGCTTGGGCTTGTAGGGCAGGTAGATGTCTTCCAGCTCATTCTTGACGGCGCAGGCCTCGATCTTGGCCTTGAGCTCCGGTGTGAGCTTGCCTTGCTCCTCGATGGACTTGAGGATCGCGGCGCGGCGTTCGTCCAATTCCTTGAGGTAGGTGAAGCGGTGGTCGACCTCGCGAAGAACGGTCTCGTCCATCTCGCCCGTGCGCTCTTTGCGGTAGCGGGCGATGAAGGGGATCGTGGCCCCTTCGCTCAACAGAGCGAGAGTATTGGCGACCTGCCAAACCTGCAGGTTCAGTTCCTTCGCGATCAGCGCGGCGTAATCCATGCGAACTCCAGATATGAGGACCAAATCCAGCCGGACGTACCGGCGGGTCGACAAAGATATTCCTCGACGGCGGTTTTCGAGGGAGCGCCTTCCGGACAACCCGCCGGTCGAGCATGGTCGAGACCTATCCAGCGCGGCAGGTCTCGACCATGCTCGACCGGCGGAGACTCAACCAGCCGCGCGCCCGACCTTCCGCAGGGCGTGGCGGTAGACCTCTTCGTAGCGGGGCACCGAGGCGTCCCACGAGAAGTCGCGGGCCATCACGCGGCGGCGCATTCCCTCGAACTGGTCGTGGCGGTCGAAGTAGGTGCTCACGGCCCAGCCGAGGGTGTAGTAGAGCGAATCGACGCGGTAGTCGTCGAAGACGAACCCATCGCCGCCGCCGTCCTTTTCGATGTAGTTCCAGACCGTGTCGGCGAGGCCGCCGGTGCGACGCACGACGGGGAGCGTCCCGTAGCGCATCGCGTACATCTGCGACAAACCGCAGGGCTCGAACAGGCTGGGCATCAGGTAGAGGTCGGAACCGGCGTACACCTTGTGCGCGAGATCCTCGCGGTAGCCGATCCAGTTGCCCACGCGACCGGGGTAGCGGCGCTGGAGGTCGCCCACCCACCATTCGTAGTGCTGGTCGCCGGACCCCACGAGCACGAATTGGAGGTGCATGTCGCGCATGGCCCGCTCGATGACCGGCTCGATGAGATCGAAGCCTTTTCCCGGGGCGATGCGCGAGACGATGGAGACGATGCAGCGGGAGTCGTCTACCGACATGCCGAGTTCGCGTTGCAGGGCGCGGCGGCACTCCAGGCGACCCGAAAGGTCGGAAGCTGAAAAGTTCGCGTGGATGGAGGCGTCGGTGGACGGATCGTAGTGGGCTTCGTCGATGCCGTTGAGGATGCCGAAGAGGTCGTCCGAACGGTGCGACAGAATCTGGTGCAGCCCTTGGCCGCCGACGGAGCCCTGGATTTCGCGGGCGTAGGTGGGACTCACGGTGGTGATCGCGTCGGCGAAGTGGATGCCGCCCTTGAGCAGGTTCACGCCGCCATGATCCTCGAATTTGGCCGCGGTGAAGTGTTCCGGCCCCATGCCCATCCATTTCATCACGCCGGCTTCGCCCTGGCCCTGGTAGGCGAGGTTGTGGAGCGTGAGAACGCAGGCCGTGCTGGAAAGCGGCGAATCCCACGCGTCCCAGGTCTTGCGAAACGCCATCGCCGGCGCACCCTGCCAATCGTGGGCATGGACGATTTCGGGAATCCAGTCGACATCCTTGCAAGCCTGGAGAGCGGCCTTGCAATGGAACGCGAAGCGTCCGTTGTTGTCGTGGTAGGAGTGCCCCGCATGGTCGTAGACGCCGGGACGCCCGAACATCGCCGCGTGGTCGATGAACCAGACTTCGACGCCGTGGGCGTGGTCGCATTCGTGGAGACCGCACCACACTTCGGTGGTTCCCATGTGCACGCACAGCGTCTGGCGGAACTCGATGCCGAACTGGGCGCGGTTGATCTTCGCGTAGAGCGGGATGCAGATGCGCACCTCGTGCCCGGCGCGAGCCAAAGCCTTGGGGAGAGAGCCCACGACCCCGGCGAGTCCGCCAGTGGTGACGTAGGGATGGGATTCGGAGGCCACGAACAGGATCTTCATCTGGAACGCGCAAATCTAGCAGGTCGCGGGAGAGTCGTGCGCGTTTCCGGAGGGAGCGAACTCTCTTCTTGAAATGGGATCCTCCGGAATGCGATAATGAATGTCATGCCTCGCCTCCGTCCCAGACAAGTCGCAAGGCGTCCATGCCCGGGGTTCACATTGATCGAGGTGCTTGTCGTCGTCGCCCTCATCGGGATTCTGGCGACCTTGGCCTTCGGCGGGTGGAAGCGGGTGATGTGGCGCGTTCGCTCCCTCGGTGCCGCCGACGCGTTGCGCAATGCGCTGATGCTCGCCCGATCCGATGCCCGGACGAGCCAGAACAACAGCGGCGTCTTCTTCGATCCTCCCAACATGCGCTACCTGCGCTTCGTCGACTCCACCGGGTCCGACATCCGCGACGGGCAGTACACCGTCGGCGAGCGCATCCTCCAGGACTGGACGGAGCTCCCCTCCAGGATGGTCGTGTATTCCGTGAACTCCTCGATCGCCCCGTTGATTCCGCTGCGATCCTGCGGCGGCGCGGCCACGACGCCCGCCGCCATCGCCCAGTCGGGGACGTTCTCCGTGGTCTTCAGGCCCAACGGGCAATCCATGGGCACGTTCCTGGCCAAGCTTGGGATCGAGTCGTTCCCCAATGACACGTTCCGCATCGAAGTTCTCCCTCCGACAGGTCTTGTCACACTGGAGAAATGACATGGATGCACGGAAACCATTCGCCGCCCGGACGGGCCTGAGCCTCGTCGAGGTCATGATCGCCCTCGTTCTCCTGGGGATCATCAGCATGATCTTCATGCAGACGACGCGATTCTCGCAGAAGAACACGGGCAAATCGATCGACTGGCAGGCCGAGAGCGTGGTGCTCGAGAAGACGATCGAGAATCTTCGCGTCGGACACACGGTCTCGCAGCTGCAGAAGATCGACACCTCCTTCGTCGACACCACGCAGGGAACCTTGCGGATCCAGTGCAAGGTCAAGGGCTCGGTACCGCCGTCCGCCGTCACCAACGGATTCCCCCCCAGCCGCTTGGCGATGATCACGGTCACGGCCAAGCGGACGACCTTCGCCGATTCGATCGTCGTCTCCACCTACTTGTGGTTGAACTGACATGGCGCGGCGCGGCTTCACATTGGTCGAGATCCTCGTGGCGGTGGTCATTCTCGGCATCGTCACCGGCATGACCATGACCGTCTTCCAGTACCAGAACCGCAACTGGAAGACGGAATCCGACAAGGCCGAGGTCGCGATGATGACCAAGGGCGTCATCGACGAGATGACCAGCATGATCCGGATGACCGGTGGAGGCCTCATGGACAACACCGTCGGTCTGAAGGTGTGGGGAGGCGGCGAGGAACGCATCACCTTCGTCCTCAACAGCACCAACTGGGTCGACACCTCGCACGGATTCGTCTACGATCCAGCTAGCCGAAGGTTGCGGATCGCCATCGATTCCGCGGCGAAATTCAATCCGAACGGGTTCGTCCACGTGCAGCTCACCCTGCCGGCAGCCGGATCGTCCATGCCGACGCCCGCGAGCGTGACCAGGCTCGTGCCCTTCGTGCTGCCCGTCCTCGATCGCGTCGGAGGGTGCGGGCAGGATTCCTTGGTCGTGGATGCGAGCACCCTGTACGACCCCCCTAATTCGTGGACCTGGAAGGAAGCTGTGGCGGTTCTCGCCTCCCAGCTCGTCTACAGCCTCGATTCGGTCTCCTACCGAAAATCGCACGACACCCTCTGGGTGCGATGGAATCGACTGCCGGAGTCGGTCTTCGCGCTGGGGGTCGACACGTTGCGGATCATGTACTGGCATCCCGTGACTGGCTGGCTCGACTCCCTTTCCGGAGCGGCGCCCATCAATCGCATCGAAAAAGTGCGGATCCGTCTGGTCATGCGCTCCCGTACGCTGGACAAGAAACTGTTGAGTCAACGCCCCGCGACGCGAGGTTACCGCTTCTCGGTCCTGGAGACCGAGGTCGCTTTGCGCAACGAGAATCTTATCAACAAGTGAGGATGCCATGCGCACACCATTCCGTTCTTCCGGAAAGCGCGATGGAATTGCATTGATCATGGTTCTGGGCGTGGGACTCGTCGTTCTCGCCATCGGCATGGCCATGATCACGACGTCGGGGGGCCTTCTGCAGGGCACGGTCGACGCCAAACAAAGAATCCGCGCCCGCTACGCGGCGGAGTCCATGATCGCGATCCAGATCGCCCGCGCGGTCGAGAAGGCGAGCGAATATTTCGGACAAGGATTGGCTTCCGAGCCGATCAGCTGGACGGATCTTCAAATGGAAGGCGGAGAAAAGGCTCGGGCGGACATTATCAATCAGTCGCACGAAGGCGACCCGCTGGCGCAGGAGAAGATCCAGACGGGCCGTCTGAAAGGGCTCATGGGGCTCAAGATCCCCATCCGGGTCGTCGCGACGAGCAAGGCGGGCAGCCGCGCCAAGCAGGAGATCGACGCCGACGTGCGCTTGTACCAGGTCCCGATCTTCCAGTTCGGCGTATTCTACGAAGGAAACCTCGAAATCACTCCGGGACCCAACATGAACGTCTTCGGGCCCGTACACACCAATAGCAACGCCTACTTCCGCGGTGCGGCGACCCTTTCCTTCCAAGGGCCCGTGACCGCCTCCGGAAGCATCTACCACTGGATCCGCAGCGGTGGTGCCTTGCGCTACTACCTCACCTCCGACACGACCGCCTACATGACGCCGAGCCTCGGGACGTCGATGGCCGCGCTCAATGCGAGCACGAAGCCGGCCCCGGTCGCCGGGATATACAACATCAACGACCAGTGCGAAAAGCTGATCCTCCCCATCGGAGGCTCGACGCCGCAAAGTCTCATCACTTTGCGCGACAGCATGGATGCGGATGCCCTCAAGCGGCAGAAATTCGATCGCATGATCAAGTGCGATGCCGCAGGGATCTGCCCGCCCAGCCGTTGGGCGAATGGCCTGGATGCGCGCCCGGCTTGGATCGTGGGGCCCAAGGTCTTCTACGATCGCCGCGAGAAGCGCTGGGTGAAGTTCTGGGACTTCGACATGACGCTCTATGCCGCTTCGCACCGATCGGATTCCATCTTCTACTTGGCGGATACGGTCCTCATGGCGAGGGATCATGGGGTGATGCGGAGCTACCTCCTCAACGCCTTCCGCATCGTGAACGCCACGTACCTGCCACGCAACATGACGATCGCTTCGGCCAATCCCATCTACGTCCTCGGCGACTTCAATCTGGCCAAGGCGGGCGGCCCCTGCGCACCGCGCGACTACATCGGAACCGTGCCCGATTCCCTGAAGTACTGCAATGCCCAGATCGCATCCGACGCGGTCACGCTCCTGAGTCCGAACTGGACGACGCGCACGTTCGCGCTGGTTGGCATGGCCGGATCTCTCGAGCGGCCGGACACCACGGCCGCGCATTGGACAACCTACTATAACCGCACCTCGCATGGAGGAGTCTGGGACAGCACGTTCCTGTCGGAACTCGCTCTCACCTCCTACGCCGGCACTCTGGCCTCGGGAAACACCGTACGCGTGAATGCCGCCATCCTGACGGGGAACAAGTCATCGAGACTTTCCGCGCTTGCGCCGGCCAATACGTCGGAATCCGTCTACGAGAGCAATTACGAGGGCGGTTGGCACAATACGATCCGCTTCCTCGAGAACCTGGACGGATCGACCGTCGTCTTCAAGGGAAGCTTCGTCTGCATGTGGTCCGCCAGCACGCGCGGTCTCAATCTCGACTCGACGGGAGCCGCCACGATCGGCACCGGCTACTACAAGCCGCCCAACCGCATGTGGGGCTTCGACCCTCGCTTCCGGAGCTTGAACAACATGCCTCCGGGAACGCCCTTCCTCGCGACCGCCGTCTTCACGAACTGGATCGAGCGGCAGTAGCGAGGACCAGCACGGCATTCGCCGGAATCCGTGCGAATTGGTCGAAAATACCGTGACACGAACTGGCAGAATGGTACACTCGACGTGAACCGGGGGTGTTCGGCTCCCCTTACCAGGACGGAACATGGTTTCGATCATCGGCATCATTCTCGTCACGCTCGGAGTGTTCGGCGGCTTCGTCATGGCGGGCGGAAAACTCGCTGCGCTGATCCAGATCTCCGAATTCATGGTGCTGGGCGGCGCCGCGATCGGCGGCGTGCTGGTCTGCACGCCTACGCACGTGCTGCAGGCGACCCTCAAGAAGTTCGGCAAGGCCTTCGCGAACGGCTATTCGTCGCAGGACTTCCAGGACATCCTGGTGATGCAGTACGAGCTCTACAACAAGGTCCGCAAGGAAGGCATCCTCTCCATCGAGCAGGACGTCAACGTTCCCGAAAGCAGCAACGTCTTCAAGAAGTACCCGAAGTTCCTGGCGAACCACGAGGCGGTCGACTTCTATTGCGACGCGTTGCGCCAGCTCGTCAACGGCATCGATGCAGGCGCGATCGATCTCTCGATCGAGACGGACATGGAGACCCACGAGAAGGAGATCAAGCAGATTCCCCAGGTCTTCAGCCGAATGGCCGATGCGCTGCCGGGACTCGGTATCGTGGCGGCAGTGTTGGGCATCATCATCACGATGGGGAGCCTGGATGGCCCTCCCGAGGAGCTTGGGGAGCATATCGGAGCGGCTCTCACGGGAACCATGCTCGGTGTTCTGAGCGCGTATGGTTACGTGAACCCGCTCGCCCAGAAGCTCGAATCGGTGAATGTCGAGGAGGAGATGTACCTCGCCTGTCTCGCCGCCGGTTTCCGCGCCTTCAGCCAGGGCCTCGCGCCGATGGTCGCGATCGAAGTGGCTCGCAAGTCCCTCTTCCATCACTTCCGTCCCGACGTGAACGCGTTGAACAACGCGGCGAAGAAGGGCTGAAGTCTCGATGAGCGAGAAGGAAGGCGAAAAAGCCGCCGCGGCCCCGCGCAAGAAGAAGCACGACCACCCGGCGCATGGTGGTGCGTGGAAAGTCGCCTTCGCCGATTTCATGACATCGATGTTCGCCCTCTTCCTCGTGTTGTGGATCATCTCGAGCACGAGCGCATCCCAGAAAGAGGCCATCGCGCAGTACTTCCAGAATCCGAGCGTCTTCAAGGCGGGCTCGTCGAGCCCGATGGACATGGGGGGAGCGGCTCCCGTGAAGAAGGTGAACGAAGGCGGGAGCACGATGCGGGAGGAGCAGGAGGCGATGGAGGCGCTCGATTCGGCGCTTTCCGCCGACTCCACGCTCAAGAGCTTGGGCAAGCAGTTCCAGACGCGCATGACAGACAAGGGGCTGGAGATCGAAGTTTCCGACGCCGAGGGACTCGGCACTTTCGAGCTGGGATCGGCTTCGATCAACCCGAAGATGCTCGCCGCCTTGGGGCAGCTCGCCAAGGCCGTCGGCACGCTGGACAACGATCTGGTCGTCGGAGGGCACACCGACAGCTACGCCTACTCCAACGGATACTCCAACTGGCAGCTGTCGGCCGACCGCGCCAACGCCGTGCGCGAATACATGTCGGCCCACGGAGTGGGCGCGACCAGGGTGAACGCCGTGATCGGAAACGGCGACCGCGACCTGAAGAATCCGTCGAACCCCTACGCTCCCGAGAATCGACGTGTGACGCTTCTTGTCCTCAAAAAGGGAGAAAGCGTGGCACCGAAGGACGTCGCGCCAAAGGTGGACATCAAGGCGCCGTTCAGCACCCCGTCCGGATTCAGTCCTTTCGGCGAGACCGTGGAAAAGACGACGCAGCCATCCAAAAAGGATGCGGAGCATTCCGGAAAGCGCTGAGAAGCCATCCGGACGTTCGCGGCGGATTTCCTTCCGCCCTCCGAGTTGCCGTGCGCGCCTGGATGGGACGGGTCTTGCACAGGCCGGGTTGGACCTACCTTTCCAGCCCTGCCTGAAGGAGAGCCCATGAACGCCCAGTCCGTCGACAACGTCCTCGAAAGCCGCTACGCTTCGCCCGAAATGGCCCACATCTGGAGCCCGAGCTTCAAGTTCGGGACCTGGCGCCAGCTTTGGGTCTGGCTTGCCGAGAGCGAAATGGAGCTGGGGCTTCCCATCAGCGCCGAACAGGTCGAGGAGCTGCGTCGCACGGCCCACCTGATCGACTTCGATCGCGCCGCCTTCTACGAGAAGAAGCTGCGCCACGACGTGATGGCCCATGTGCACGCCTGGGGCGAGATCGTCCCCAACGCCAAAGGCATCATCCACCTGGGCGCCACGAGCCAGTTCGTGGGCTGCAACACCGATCTCATCCAGATGCGCGAGGGTCTGCGCATCCTCAAGAAGCGTCTTGCGCGCACCATCGCGGCGCTCGCCAGGTTCGCCGAGACGCACAAGGATCTCCCCACCCTCGGGTTCACGCACTTCCAGCCCGCCCAGCCCACCACCGTGGGCAAGCGCGCCTGCGCCTGGCTGCAGGATCTCGTGATGGACTACCACGAAGTGGTCCGTCTGATCGATTGGCTCCCCTTTCGCGGCGTGAAGGGCACCACCGGCACCCAGGCGTCCTTCATGGAGCTCTTCGAGGGCGACGAGGAGCGCATCGACGAGCTTGATCGCATGGTCACCGCCAAGGCCGGATTCGCCCGCCCGCTGACAATTTCCGGCCAGACCTACACGCGGCACATCGATAGCCGCGTGATGCACGTGCTAGGCGAGATCGCCGTGAGCTGCGCGCGCTTCGGAAACGACATCCGCCTCCTCCAGCACCTCAAGGAAGTGGAAGAGCCCTTCGAGAAGGACCAGATCGGTTCGAGCGCGATGGCCTACAAGCGCAATCCCATGCGCTCCGAGCGCATGGGCGCATTGTCGCGCATCGTCCTCGCCCAGCAGCAGGTGATCGACTCCACCGCCGCCGCGCAGTGGTTCGAGCGCACCTTGGACGATTCGGCGGCCAAGCGCATCTCCGTTCCCACCGCATTCCTCGCCGCCGATGCGTGTCTCGTCATCCTCGAAAACGTCGCTTCGGGACTGGTCGTCTACCCCAAGATGATCGAGGCGCGCCTTCTTTCCGAACTCCCCTTCATGGCCACCGAGAACATCATGATGCAGGCCGTGAAGAAGGGCGGCGATCGCCAGGAACTCCACGAACTCATCCGCCAACATTCGATGGCCGCGGGCGCTGTCGTGAAGCAGGAAGGCAGGCCCAACGATCTGCTCGACCGCCTCGCCGCCGACCCCGCCTTCGGGCTGACGCGTGCGCAGATCGACGAAGTGCTCGATCCGAAGCTCTACATCGGCCGCGCCCCGAGCCTCGTGACGCGCTTCCTTGCCGAGGAAGTCCAGCCGATCCTGGAGGCCGAGAAGGCGGCGATTTCCGAAAACGCGGTCGACCTCAAGGTCTGAAAGGGGTGTTTCGGGGCGCGGAAACGCGCTCCGGCAATCGGATCAGTTGAAGTCGGACCATTTGACGACGCGATACTCCGTCGTCCCGTCGCTTGCGGTCTCCGCTCGCAGACGGAATTCGGCACGCGTGCTCGATACGACCCAGGGTTCGCCCTGGTAGACCATCTCCATGCGGATGTCCCACGCGGTCCATGTCGTTTCGCGGGGCGCGGCTTCCGCGCGTCCCACCGGGTCGAACTGCACCTTCATGCGCACGTCGCTGATCGCCGCGAACATCCTGCGCGCGCGCTCCTTCTCCTGCTCGCGTCCCCAGCTCGCGTCGGAGCCGCTTTGCAGGGATGCCGCGTCGGCAACGAACAGGTAGTCCTCGGCGAGGAGGGCTTCCAGGCGCGTCGCGCTTCGCGCTTCGTAGGCGTCGACCAGGAGCGCGAAGAGATTCTCGGGCGAATCGGGGCGCATGGGAAGGGTGGTCGGGTCGATCTGGTCGGCCGTGAAGAGGCATCCCCCGAGCAGGATGACAGGAATTGTCAGAATCCGCCGCATGCGTCGCTCCAGTTCCCCGCTCCCGAGGATTCCACCCACCGTACAAGGTGCCACTCGGCCGCGTCGTCGCGGGAAACGACCCAGGTGGCGCGGCCGCCGTAGTTCCCTCCCCCACCCAGGGAGAGGGTCCAGTCCACATCGCCCCATACGGAATCGGTCGCTCCGGAAGGCGTGGACCGCCAGGCGAAGCGAGCCGTATCGACGTCCTGCTTGGCTAGACGCTCCAGGCAGGCGACGAACGCGGCGCGCGTGATCGTGGTTCCTCCGCTGGAGCCCTGGAAGCTTTCCTCGACGAGCGCGAGCGTCTGGAGGACGTTGCCTTCGACAAGCCCCTTGGCCCACAAGGTCGGCACGGCTTCGGCGCGCGTGGCCACCTGGACCGATCCGGCCGCCGTGGGGGATTCGGGCTCGGCCGGATCGAACGGATTGCAGCCCGATAGCGCGAGAATCGCCGTCGGCACGAAGCAAACGAGAAACCGCTTCACCATATCCACCGTCCTTCCCCTGAAACGCGCCAGTCGTCGGTCCCGGGATCGGCGAGGATCCGTTGCACGGAAAGATGCGCGGCCCCTTGTTCGAAGAGCGCGTCTCCGTCCAGCGCGAGACGCCATTCCGTCTGGCGCGGGTCGCTTGCAAGACGGATTCCGTCCCATGTCCGCGAGGTCTCGAGCCAGTATTCGGTCCAAGGCGAGACGGCCCAGTTCCTCGTCGGTCTCCACCAGGCGCGCGCGCCTGGCTTCCAGTGCGCCGTTCGATTCTCGACGGCGAAGTCTTCGCCTTCCAGACTTCCCGTCCAAGTCCAACGCTGCTCGATCGAGAGTCGGAAGTTGGGGCGGTCCGAAGGACCTTCCTGCACGGCGGCGTCCCATTGCCATTCCATCAGGCCCGCGTCGCGCGTGGAATCGAAGCGATAGGTCGTACGCTGTTCGCGGGCATTGGAGCCCATTTCCAGGCTGATTCTTCGCGCTGGGCGGATGCCGACATCGATGGAGAGGCGATGTCCTTCCAGACGACGGGTTTCGGCCGACCGAACGGCGCGCAGGTAGACTTCGTCGCGTCCCAGCCACGACCAGGAGACGAGCGGCTTGTCGCCGCGCGCCAGCATGGAATCGCGCAACGATGCGCCCAAGCCCGTTTCCGACACATCCTGGTCGGGGCGATCCGACACGCCCGGATCGGGGTTTTCGGGGTGCCGGCTTCGAGCAAGGGAGCGCAGCCATCCGGCCCGGATGCGCAAGCCTCCGAGTCGGGAGGTCGTCCAGCCCAACGTGTCGGCCAGGCACAGCACCCGGTTCTCCGATGACTGGCTTTTTTCCAGATCGCCTCGATTGCCGTCGACATCCATCACGGAACGGTCGGAGCGAGCCCACAGGAGATCATGGCGATGGGAGAATCCGGCGGGGAGAGTTCCTTCGAGGTCGGCCGCCCATCCGAAGCCTCGCGATTCCTCTCCGGGAACCCGTCCCGTGTAGTCCCAGCTCGCGGTGTCGGCCGCATTCGAACGGAGAGACAGTTCCTGACCAAATGCGCCGCGTCCCCACTCGAGGGAACCTTCGCGACGGATGACGTTGCGGTCGAATCCGAGCATCTCGGAACGACGCCGCGCCGCGTCGAACACGCCTTCCGCGAGCACGTGGCCGAAGTCCGTCTCGCGCGTGGCCCAGCGTGCGCGCAGGTCGGCTGATTCCTCGCGCAGTTCCGCCTCGCCCTGGTCGCGCTGCACATGGGCGGCGATCTCGCGTGGAAGATCCTTTTCCGAGACGCTCCAACCGGCCTCGAGCCCTCCCACCGCGGTGGCGGCGGTTCCTCGATAGGCCATCTCGTCGGGCACGAGGGAAAGATTTCCCATCGAGGGATCGCTGTATTCCCACAGGAGCCCGAACCATCCTCCCCACCGGAACGCGTCCCAAGGGCGCTCCCAGCCCGCGAGAACCCGGCCGCGCGAGTGGCTTCCCGCCATCGCGAGCGAATCGGCGAACTGCCCTTCGAACTGCGCGAGCTGCTGCCAGGAGAATACGCCCGTGCCGGCGAGGAGATTCCGCGAAACGGCCAGATGCAATCCGTGTTCGCCGTCCATGCGCGAGGGCGTGGGATTGTGCACGATGCAGGAGGTGTCCAGCAGTTCCACCAGCGAGCCGGCGATGGAATCCTGCCAAGCGATTCCGGGGCGCACGACGGTGCGATCGAACTCGTGGCGCACGCCCAGGGAAAGGCCCTGCGAACCCCACGAGGGGTGGAGTATCGTATCGGAGGGCAGCACGAGAGGATCGCCGCCTTCGTCCTGTGCGAAGACGACGACCGCTCCGAGGAGCGCCCCCTGCAATGTGCGGGCGAGCATTCTAGAGCCCTTGGCGGAACCCGAGACGCGACATGTCAGTCGTCGGACTCGTCGTCGGAAATGGGAGGCGCCTGGAATTCGTCGATCCGCGGCTTGAGGAACCTGAAGAGCGCGACGAAGGTCTCGAGGGGAATGGCTTCGGCGCGGATCGCGGCGGGCAGCTCGCAATGGGCGATCGCGGCGTCCACGTCGGGGGCGGAGAAGGTCATGAGCATCGAGTTGCGCAGAGTCTTGCGCTTCTGCCGGAATGCCGCGCGCACGAACCACGGGAAGATGGGGTCGGTCTCGAGGGGCGCTTCGCGCGCGACGAGGCGGAACGTCCCGGAGTGGACGCGGGGGCGGGGACGAAAACTGTCAGGCCCGATCTTGAGACGGATTTCGGGTGTGGCGTGGTTCGCGACGATGACCGAGAGGGAGCCGTAGTTGCGGCTTCCGGGGCCGGCGCAGACGCGCTTGGCGACCTCCCACTGGACCATGAAGACGAAATGGCGGAATTGTCCGATATGGGGCAGGAATCGGATGAGGATCGCCGAGGCGCGGTTGTACGGGAGGTTGCCGCACAGCGCGGGCTTTTCGGTTCCCGGAAAAGGCTCGAACCAGGGATCGAGATCGACCAGGAGAGCGTCCTTGTTCACCACCACGAGGTTGGCTCCGCCACCGACCTTGCGGGGCAGCTTTTCGGCCCACTTGGGATCGATCTCGATGCCCACGACTCGTCCGGCGCGGGCGCAAAGGGGCTCCGTGAGCGCCGCGGCTCCAGGGCCGATCTCGATCACGGTGCCTCCGGGCAGCGGATCCACGTCGTCGACGATCCCGCGGATGACGTCCGGGTCGACAAGGAAATTCTGCCCGAACTGGCGGCGTTCACGATCGTACACGTCGAATCCTGCTTCGTGTTGCTTGCTCTGTAGCCAGAATGCGCCGAGATGGGTCGCATTGCTGGAAAAACGAAATCGAGATCGGGTCTCGTCTGCGACCTGAAAGCTACCTTTCTCTTTCAGCATATGTCCAACAAGGTTTCTTCCAAGACTCCCGCACAGCCTCACAAGCCTGCCGACTTCGAGGAGGCGTTGGAACGCTATCGCGAACATCTCAAGCGCAAGCGATTGCTGTTCACGCGCGAGCGTATCGCGATCCTCGAGGAAGTCATGGCCCGCCACGACCATTTCTCGGTCGAGGAGCTTCACGATTCCTTGAAGGCTGGAAACAAGAAGGTTTCCCGCGCCACGCTCTACCGCAACCTCGACTCCCTGAAGGATGCAGGCATCATCGCCGAAGTCGATCTTGGCAACCGCCATGTGCAGTACGAGCACGTTCTCGGGCACGGGCGGCACTTCCACATCGTCAGCGAAGACACCGGCGAAGTCGTCGAAGACACCTCGTCCGAGATCGAGCGCATCATCGAGGCCCTGGCGCGCAAGCACGGCCTCGAGTTCAGCCACTTCAAGCTGCAGATCTTCGGAATCAAACGCAAGAAGTAGGCCGCATCGGGGCGCGCTGAATTCCTCGCGACGAATTCAGGCTAGGCGGGCGAGGCGGCTTCTTTCGCTTTGTCCAGAAGCAACGCGAGGTCGAGCGTATCGGCAAGGCTCCACAGCGGGCTTTCCACGAGGTGTTGCTCGATGCACTCTCCGAAATGGCGGATTTCGTGTTCGTAGCCGTTTCCGCCGGGCGGTGGAGCGATTCGCTCCGAACCGTCGACGGTGTTGACGACAAGAGTCGTGGGCGTGTGGAACATCCGCTCGAAGACGATCATGCCGCTCTCTCCCTCGAGGACGGCGATGCAGGGCGTGTCGTCGTCGAAGGTGGAGAAGAGGGTCGCCGTGCCGCCGTCGTGCCAGGAGAGCTCGATGGAACATGAAGAATCGACGCCGCTGTTGGAAAGGATCATGGAGGCTTCCACGCGATCGGGGTTGCCCAGGAAGGCGCGAGCGAGAAAGAGAGGATAGATGCCGATGTCGAGGAGGCTTCCCCCTCCGAGAGCGGGATCCCACAGGCGCGATGACGGATCGCGTCCGGCCAGGAAGCCGAAGTCGGCGACGATGTGGCGCACCGGGCCGATGCGGCCTTCCTCCACGATTTCCAGAGCCTTCGCGAAGGAGGGAAGGAAGCGAGTCCAGAGCGCCTCCATGCAGAGGGATTTGCGCGATCGCGCAAGCTCGACGATGGATTCCGTTTCGGGTCGGGACAGGGCGAACGGCTTTTCGACGAGCACGGGGATGCCGGCTTCGATGCAGGCGCGCGCGCCTTCGGCATGGAGCATGTGAGGCGTCGCGACGTAGACGGCGTCCACGTCGCCGCATCCGAGAAGATCGGCCACGGAACTGGCCGTGCGCAAGGCTCCATGGTGTTTGGCGAACTCGTCCGCTTTCGCGGGATCGCGCGCCCAGACCGCCTGCAGAGAGGCGTTGCCGGCCAGAGGAAGGTCGGTGGCCCACTTCGATGCGATCTTCCCCGCTCCCAGAACCGCCCAGCGAATCGTCATGGTGCATCGCCTTCCGGTAACGATGGCTGGCTGTATGGAGTCTTGTTCGGACGATTTGGAGGTCGCATCAGTTTGCTTTCGCTTCCGCGTTGGAGGGGACGATGGCGTGCAAGGTCTCGCGCAACTGGGCAAGGCTGAACGGCTTGGCGAGGAATCCGTCCATTCCCGCATCGAGACAGTGTTCGCGTTCCTCGGGAAGGGCGCTTGCCGTGAGCGCCCAGATTAGACCCGGGTAGCCTTCCGCGCGCAGGATGCGCGTCGCTTGGAGTCCGTCCATGTGGGGCATGTGGATGTCCATCAAGATGATGTCCCAGCCGCCTTGGCGAGCCGCATCCACGGCTTCGAGCCCATTGCTGGTCAGAACCGCCTCGCATCGCAGCTTGTTCAGGAAGCCGAGAACCACTTTCTGGTTCACCGTGTTGTCTTCGGCCACCAGGACTCGCAATCCGCTGGGAGCCTCGGTGGAAGCGGCTTCGATGGTGGCTTCGATCTGGCGGGGTCGGGTTTCGATGGGCAGACGGAGGATGAACAGGCTTCCTTCGCCGGGAGCCGACCGCGCCAGTTCGAGCTGCCCTCCCATCAATCGTGCGAGATGCCGCGAGATGGGAAGACCCAAGCCCGTGCCTCCGAAGCATCGCGTCGTGGATTCGTCGGCTTGCGAAAACATTTCCCAGATGTGTTCCTGGGCTTCGGGCGCGATTCCTTCGCCGGTGTCCTCGACTTCGACGATCCACGTCTCCGACTCCGTGCGCGAGCGCAATCGGACCGTCCCCTGCTCCGTGAACTTGACCGCGTTCGAGACAAGATTTGTCAGGATCTGCCGGATCCGGACCGGATCGGTCACGATGTCCAGGGCGTCGTCGTGGTCGCCATGCATTTCGATGGACAGGCCCTTGGCGAATGCGATCGGCTTGAAAAGCGCGTCGAGATCGCGCAGAAGCGCCGCGGGATCGAGAGGAACCTGTTCGATGCGCATCCGCCCCTCCTCGATCTTCGTGAGGTCGAGGATGTCGCCGAGGAGATCGCGCAGGGATTCGGCGCTCGTACGCATCGCATGCACCCAGCGTTTTTCGGAGCCGGGCAGGTTCGCGCCGTCGAGCAGTTCGGCCATGCCGAGAATGCCGTTGAGGGGGGTGCGGATCTCGTGGCTCATGTTGGCGAGGAACCGGCTCTTGGCGCGATTGGCTTCGTCGGCCCTGTGCGCGAGTTCCCGCAGTTCGCCAAGATGGCCTGTCAAGCGGCCCACCATCGCTTCCAGCGCGTACCCGAGACGTCCCACTTCGTCCGGGCCGTGGCGCAACGGAGGCAGTTCGAGCGAGCCTGCCTGGATTCGCGAAGCGGCGCCCGTCAGATCTTCGAGCGGCGCGGTGAGGCGCTTGGCGCGGTTCATCACGATGAGCGTGGAGGCGATCGACGCGAGGGCGAAGAGGAGGAGGATGACGATTTCCGCCTGGCGGGCCGGGCGTAGCAGAAGAGGCAGTGGGGTCGTGAGGACGAGGATGGCGTCCGAATGCGGCACGTGCTTCCACACCAGGAGTTCGCGCTCCATTCTTCGTCCGGAATTCCAGACGAGATCGCCCGCTTCGCGCCGGAATGCGGAAACGTCGACTTTGGTCGCGACGAGTTTCGCCAAGGGCGATTCGTGCATGTCGGGGATCCCGACGATGGCGGCACGGCGGCCGTCTCTCGAGTCGATGCCCTCGATTTCGTCGATCGCGCGCATGCCTTGTCGATCGAGAGCGACCGAAGTCCTCTCGGCCAAGACGGAGGCGTCGGCGATCGCGACTCTTCGGGCGGATTCGAGTCCGTTCACGGCGAGCACCAGGGCGATCACGATCGCGCTGAAGAGTTGTGATCCCACCGATGCGGGAAGAATCGCGACGAGGATGGATGTCCGCAGATGCTTGCCGAGACGAAGATCGGCCAGCCGAAGACGGTAGATCACGAGCGGCACGAGGAGGAGGATCGCGACCACGAGGATCGCGATGCTTTCGGTTCCGTTGGTGACAAGGCTTCCCGCCAGGACGATGCCGGGAATCGCGATCCATGCCAGAGGGGCGAGGGATTCCTGCATGGCCAGCAGAACCTGGGGGCGTCCATGACGTTCGCCGGAAACGGTTCTTGCTCCGAGCCGGTGGCCCGCGAGGGCGATCATGGCGGCGAAGGCGGTGTTCGAGCCGTGAAGGATCAGCCGGCCTGTCGGGGCATGCCACAGGTCGGGCTGGATTTCGAGGGCGATGTCTCCGATCAGGAGAACCAGGAAGCCAGCCGTGGCCCATCGGTAGGCCGTCGCGCCTGCGGGACGAGCCGAGCCTCGGACGACGAGGTTGACGAGCGCGATCAGGGCGAGGAATTCGACGACGGGGTAGAGCAGAGCGACCGCCATGCGAGCAGGAGTCCGGTCGCTCATCTGCTGGATGCTCGGGATCAAGACGAGATTCAGATACAGACTTGCCGACGAGATCCCGGCGATCGCGAGATCGAGCCAAGTGGCTTGCCTTTCCGTGTCGCGGATCTCGTGCCGTGGAAGTCGCGCAAGTCCGACCATGGCGGATACCCCTGCGCAGAGGAAGAAGACATCGCCCCAATAGACTTCACTGAGGGTGTTCTTCCATGTGGTCTGGATGCTTTGCACCGCGATCCCGATCGTCCAACAGATTCCCGCGAGGATGACGATTCGCCACCCATCACGTTCCGGTCCGGCTTCACGGGGGTGATTCTTCCAAAGGAAGACGACGGCAAGGCTCCCCAAGGCGATCGTGGCGGCGCGCAGAGCGAGTTCCTGCGCAACCCCTTCGAGCAGAAAGGCCAGAACTGCGCTCGCGGCCAGCAGGCCGATCACGACAGAGGGGGGATTTGGTGTGCGGGAGGGCATGGGACAGGGCTTCAGAATAGCATTCTGGGAGCTCGCAAATGGACTAGATTCAACGGCTTGAACCATTCTTCCACTCTGGAGAGTCCATCATGAAAGGCATCGTTCTGGCTGGAGGCTCCGGCACCCGGCTCTACCCCATGAGCAAGGTGGCCAGCAAGCAGCTCCAGCCCATCTACGACAAGCCCATGATCTACTACCCGGTTGCCACGCTCATGATGGCGGGTATCCGGGAGATCCTGATCATCTCCACGCCCCACGACACGCCGCGTTTTCGCGACCTCATGGGTGACGGCTCCCAGTGGGGCATTCGTCTCGAATACGTGGTCCAACCCTCTCCCGACGGCTTGGCGCAGGCCTTCCTTCTGGGCGAGTCGTTCATCGGTTCCGACAACGTGACCCTCATCCTGGGCGACAACCTCTTCTACGGCCGCATGGGCCTGGCCGAAGCCGTCCGCGATTTCAAGAGCGGCGCGATGGTCTGGGGATATCCCGTCAACGATCCCGAGCGCTATGGCGTGGTCGAGTTCGACGCCACGGGCAAGGCCATTTCCATCGAGGAGAAGCCCAAGGCTCCCAAGAGCCGCTACGCGGTTCCTGGGCTGTACGTCTACGACAACTCCGTCGTGGCGCGCGCCAAGGCCCAGAAGCCATCCCCGCGCGGCGAGCTCGAGATCACCGACCTCAATATGACCTACCTCAACGAGGGTAGCCTCCAGGTCGAGCGTCTCGGTCGCGGCATCGCCTGGCTCGACACCGGTACCACCGAGTCTCTTCTCGAGGCCGGCCAGTTCATCCATGCCATCGAGGCGCGCCAGGGCTTGAAGGTCTGCTGTCCCGAAGAGATCGCTCTCCGTCAAGGCTTCCTCTCGCGCGAACAGTTCACGACGTTGCTTGCGAACATGCCGAAGTCGAGCTATCGCGAGTACCTCGAAAACATCCTCTCCGAGGCCGTCGCGTGAAGATCGCCCTCCTGCTTCTCCTTTCGGCGCTGGGCATCTGGTACAATGGGCGCTCCTGCCGCGCCTGGTGGGGCCACCAGAGGCAACACCTGCCCAAACCCTCCGACGTCTACGCATGGGTGGGCGTCGGCTTCTCCGTGCTCTGGTACGCCTTCCTGTTCGTCTTCTTCGCCGGCCTGACCATCAACAACACGCTTCTGCGCTAGGCTCGGCTACCGAGGGGGGCTTCCGAAACCCGATCCCGAACCCCTCGATCCTCCCGATGATCTCCTCGAAGTAGCGGGGGTGGAGGGCGGCGGTGTTCTCGTGGTCGTGCATCAGGATGATCTCGTCGCTGGTGCCGCCGTTCAGGATGCCGCCGGATGCGGGCGATGCGCTTTCCAGGTGTTCGTACAGCTCCCGCATCGAAATGGGGGCATGGCTGCTTCCGAGTCGGTAGTCGAGTGCGTCGAAGGTCCAGTAGACGTCGCGGTCGGTGTCCAGAGAATGCCCGGAATACCACGGGTAGGTGATAGACAGATTCTGGATTCCGGTGAACTCGCGGCGCCCGAGGATCTCCTGGATCCGGCTTCGGTTGTCGCCGCCCTTGTCGCCGTAGGGGAAGCGGAAGCACTTGGTCCGGCGCTCGATCCTGTTTCGCGCATACACCGCCTCGACGATCGTCTCCGTCTCCGCGATCTCGCGTTCGCACTCGGCGAGGGTCAGTTCCGAGAAGCGGGGGTGAGTGAGACTGTGGTTCCCGATGGAAAAGCCCGAGCGCACGATGAGATCGGCGGTCTCGGAGAACTCGACGAGCCGATTGCCGATGCAGAAGAAGATGCAGTCGATGTCCTTCGACTCCAGGAATTCGAGGATTTCCCCGGTGATCGCGGACGGAGAGTCGTCGATGGTCAGAACGGCTTCGCGCATCTCGTCTCCTTCGAATCGGCAGGGTCTCCCGTGGCTCGGGCGGACTCCCCCCGCAGCAGACAAGCGGGGCGTGCCGAACCGGATTTCTTCCCAACACTCGAACTCGAAGTTGCAAAAAGCCCCGAAAAAGGGCTCAAGTTCAATCGTGAAAGCGACGATTAGCGATTTGGAGGGCTTCACCCCGGTGCGATCGGACGAGAATGACGGGGGAGAAGGTTTGGGGCGGCAGGGATGTCGTCCAGTCTGACTCGACCACAAGGAGGTGAGTCATGCTCGTGAACAACAACGAGATCTCGTCAAAAGTCCAGAATTCGCTCGCATCGGCCAGCGCGTCGCGAACCAAATCGTTGGAACGTCTCGCCTCGGCTTTGCGCATCAACCGCGCGTCGGATGATGCGGCGGGTCTTTCCGTTTCGGAAGGGCTGCGTTCCCAGGTGCGTGCCAACCAGATGTCGCAGCGCAATGCCAATGACGGGTACGCCATGCTGCAGATCGCCGACTCGGGAGCATCCCAGGTGACCGATTCGCTCCAACGCATGCGAGAGCTCGCGTTGCAGTCGCAGAACGGCACGTACAATGCGACCGACCGGAAGGCGATGCAAACGGAGTACGACCAGCTTCGGCAGGAGATCACCCGGACGGCGGATTCGACCACCTACAACGGGCGGAAGTTGCTCACGGGAGAGGATGCCGCGTTCACCTTCCAGGTGTCCGGGCAGACAGGCGAGGCCGGGAAGACCTCCGTCCAGAACAAGACGAACCTGGCCGCCGACATGGGGCTGGGAAGCATCGATACGGCCGAGAACGCCAAGATGGCGATGGCGGCCATAGACAAAGGCATGGGATCGGTTCTCGAGATGCGCTCGAACTACGGAGCGGCGTCCAACGGTCTGGACGCCACGATCGCCAATCTCGGCAATTCCACCGCGAACCTCGTCGACGCGGAGAGTCGCATTCGCGACACCGACTACGCGGCCGAGGTTTCGAAGAACATCCGCGACCAGATCCTCGAGAAGAGCTCCACAGCCATGCTGGCGCAAGCCAACTCGATGTCGGAAGGCATCCTGGGGCTGCTGAGATAGCGTTCGAGGAAGCCATGGAAAAGCGAGGGCCGCCCCTGCTGGAAGGGACGGCCCTCTTCGTCGTCGCGGCGGCTCAGGTTTGCCGGACGACGAGTTCCGAATCGCGCTCGATCAGTCCATGCGCGCCACGGCGCCTCGGAACAGCGCGATGCCGTCGAGGTCGACGGTGGCGAACGCCGCGCCTGGACGGATTCCGGCAGGGATTGCGACGCGGTTCGCGCCTTCCCGCACGACGAGCGGCATCGAGCCGAGGAGGCGCCCCGAGGCCGAGACGAAGCGCAACGTGGCTGTGCCCGACCGAGGCGAGACGAAGCCGAGCCGGTCGAGCTGGGCGGATGCGCGCGGAGCGACGGCGACGGAGGAGCCGAGCTCCAGGGGGCCGAGGTCGGGCTTGCCGACCCAGTACCCCGCGTCGTCGAAGACGAGGGCCAAGGCGGGAGGCGTCGTTCCCGCGTCGACGAGATCGCTCGTCGCGGAGAGGGCGAAGGGCGTGAAGTCGAGCGAGCTGTCAGCCAGGCGCGTCGGGACCAGGTTGACGGAAAGTGTCTTCGCGAAGTCGGCGGCTTCCACGAGTCGTCCCTTGGCGCAGCGCGACTTGGGGGTCTTCGACTTGTCCCACCAGCAGTTGGAACTGTCGACGTCGGTCACGCCGTCGTGCTTGTCGGTATAGCCGGTGCCGGAGGTCCAGAAGCTGATGTTGTTGTAGAAGACGCCCGCCGAAGGCGTTCCCGACGCGCCGAACTTGTAGTTGCCGTCGGAGATGGAGTTGTCGAAGGCCAGGGTGTTCGCCAGGATGATCTCGCCGGGGTTCGAGTTCCAGGTGAAACCGTTCTTGCCGTTGCCGTAGGCCACGCAGCGATTGACGATGTGCTTGTTGGGGATGCTCGTGCCACCGAGCTTGAAGCCGTTGCGGTCCCCTCCGGTACTGGCCGTGCCGTCTGTGAGCGTGCCGTTCGCGTAGGCGATGCAGCGGTCGAAGGTGACGGTGCCGATGGGGCCGTAGCCGTCGGCTGCGAGCTTGGTGTAGAGATCCCAGCCATCGTCGATGTTGTGGTGGCTGACGCAGCCGCGGAAGACGTTTCCGGGCCCGCAGCTGAGCTTGGCCGCGAAGCCGTCGGCGTTTTCGCCCGCGCCTTTTCCGTTCGCACCCGGCTCGTCGTAGTTGTCCCACGATTCGCTGTCGAGGATCAGGTTGTACGAGGGCCAGTCGACAATATCCGTCTGCGTCGACGCCTGGCGGCTGATCTGCAGGCCCGAGTCCTTGTTCTTGTGGATCCGGCACGACTCGACGACGTTGTGGTTGCCGGCGATGAAGACGCCGTTGTCGGCAGCGCCCGTGATCTCCAGGCCGCGCAGATGCCAGTAGTCGCCGTTGATCTGGATGCCGCGGGGATTGGCGTCGCCGCCGCCCACGTACGCCTCGCCCGAGAAGTCGAACACGGGCGCCGCGCCCGCGACGGCCATGATGCACTTGGGCTTTCCCGCCACGCCGTTGTTGGTGGAATCGATGGTGATCTGCTCGGCGAGCGCGTACGTGCCCGCCAGGACCCAGATCGTGTCGCCGGCGCCGATCTTCGCGATGGCGTCCTTCAGCGTGGTGGGAGCGCTCCGTGTGCCTGCTGCCCCGGCGGCCCCCGTGGGGGCGATGTAGAGGTTCGCGGCGGAGGCGGAGCTTGCGAAGGCGAACGAGAGGGCGAGAACGATGAAGCGCATGAGGACCTTCCGGTCGAAGATGGTGGCAGAATCGAAAATGCCGCCATCGTCCTCGCTCTCGCAGACGGAGATTCCCCATCGCTGTTGAAAAGGGCTTCAACAGCCCGCTTTTTCAGGCGCCGACGATCCTCCATGCCCGCGTCGCGCCGGGGGGCGCCTTGGGGAGCGCTTCCAGCGACGAAGCGTCGATTCCGGCGGCCTGCACGAATGCGTCCGTCGCGAGGATCTCTCCGGCGCGCGCCTCGTCTTCGCCGAGCTTGGAGGCGGCATTCACCTCCGCGCCGAAGACGTCGCGGTCGCCGACGCGCAGCACGTGCCCGTGTCCGAGTCCCACGCACAGGAGGATGAGATCCTCGAGCGGGCGCTCCGTGTTCCACTCGTCGAGCAGTTCGTGCATGGATTGCGCGGCCTGGAGGGCCTTCTTGGGGTTGCGGAAGATCGCGAGGAACGAGTCGCCCTCGGACTTCAGCACGAGTCCGTCGTGCGCTTCCACCACGGGAAAGAGGAGGCGCTCCGATTCGTGGATGGTCTGGAGGAAATGCAGGATGCCGAATTTCGCGACCTGGCGGGAAAAGCCCGCGAGGTCGGTGAACATGACTGCCCACGTCTCCCCGAAAAGATCCCAGATGCGCTGGTCGATGACGGCGCGTTGCGCTTCGGAAGCCGCGGAGCGCTCTTCCATCAACCGGCGCAGACGGGCATTCGATCCACCCGATCCGAATTGTTCGCTCAACAGCATGACCGAAAAGATGCACCCCCGAATTCGGGAACGGATCCAGCTATCTGCGACCGGTGCCGTTGCGGAGATCGGACAGGAACGCCTCGATGGAATTCCAATAGAGCGCCGTGTCGCGTCCGGGAATGTCGCTGTGATGGTAGCCGGGGAAGACGACCTTGCGCATCTGCGGTGCGGCCGCCTGGAGCGCGGCGAGATCGTCGAACGGAATCTTCGCGTCCGCGGTCCCGTGCATGGCGAGCACGGGGCCCTGGTAGCGTTCGAGCGCGTCGATGTTCTCGAAAGGGTCGCGCACGACGAATCCCGGCACCTTGTAGACCTTCACGCCGCGGTCGCGCATGGAGCGGAAGGTGGATTGCAGGAAGAGTCCGCCCACCGGCCGGATGGTCGACAGATCGCAGGCGATGCCTCCTCCAAGGGAACGCCCCGCGGCGAAGATTCGCTCACGACGCACGCCCGGCTGCGCGGCGAGCCAGTCGTAGGCCTTGGCCGAAATCTCGCGCAGACGCGCTTCCGTGGAAGGAAGACCCGTGGAGTGTCCGTAGCCGGGAAATTCCATCAGGAGCACCGAGACGCCGTGGCGATTCCAGTCCTCGACGGAAAGCGGCCAGTCGTTCACGATCTCCTTGTTGCCGTGGAAGAAGATGCCGGCGATGCTCGACGAGTCGGCGGCCGGGTACCAGCGCAATTCGACCCGAGCACCATCGGCTTCGATCCAGGTTGGATTGGCGGGGAGACTGTCGACGGCCGGTTGCGCTTCGAAGATGATGGAGCGCTGCACGGCGCACAGGGTGGCGCTGTAGGCGGCGTAGCCCAGCGCGATGGCGCCGACGAAGCCGAGGCCGATCCTGCTCGGGCGCTTCATGCGCGCGACACCAGGAGCGATCCCGCGAGGATCAGGACCGCGCCCGCCAGGAGCTGCTTGGCGTCGACCTGCTTCCACTCGGAGAAGATCACGAGCCCCAGGAGGACGGTGATCAGCGTGTTCGTGTTGTAGAGAGGATTGAGCTTGGAGATGGGGATTCCGTAGCGGGTGAGGGCGAATGCGACAAATCCCGTCCCCGCGGCCCAGACGACGCCGGCCGCGAGCGAGAACCCGACTCCGCGCGCGTTCCATGTGGCGGGAAGGAACCAGCTGAACGCTGCGCCCACCGCGGTGCAGGCGACGCCGACCAGGACGAGGAAGGGACCGGTCCCGATGCCCGCGTTCGTCCCGGATTTCGTCCAGATCGCGAACAGCGCGTATCCGATGGCCGGGACGAGCCCGCCCAGAATGATTCCCATGACCTGTGGACTCACCGTGATCTCCGTTTGGAATGGCGGGAAACCGTGCTGTTTGCCGACCTTCATGCGAGGCACAAGATATGGCTTTCGCCGGAACCCATCAAATCGCCGCTTCAGAAGACCTCGACGACTCCCGAGTCCAGGTCGTAGCGCGCTCCCACGACCTTCAATGCGCCGGCGTCGACCTTCTCCTTCAGGATGGGCTCGAGACCGGAGAGTTCGGCGACCATGCGGCGCACATTCTCCCGCATCGCGTTCTCCGCCTTGTCGCCGGGGACGTTTTTTGACGCCTCGACGGCGGGCTTGAGCTTGCGGACGAGTTCGGCGATGTGTCCCGGACCTTCCTCGCCGGCTTCGATCGTCTCGATCGCCGCCTTGATGGCACCGCATCGCTCGTGTCCGAGCACGACGACGAGAGGCGTTCCAAGGTGCTCGACCGCGTACTCGATGGATCCGACACCTGCGTCCTCGACGATGTTGCCCGCTACGCGCACGACGAAGAGGTCGCCCAGTCCGAAGTCGAAGACGACCTCGGGAGGAACGCGGCTGTCGGCGCAGCCCAGGATGATGGCGAAGGGCGACTGGCCCGTGGCGAGCTTCGCGCGGGCCGTCGGGGTCTCGTTGGGATGGAAGGCCTTGTTGGCGACGAAGCGGCGATTGCCTTCCAGAAGACGTGCGAGCGCCTCGTCCGGAGTGATCCCGGGGCCCTTTGGCGCATGATTCTCCGTCGATGCGGTGTCATGCGCGTCGACCGCTTCCTTTTTTCCTTTGGAGGCCGATGCTTCGATCCAGGATGGCAGGAGGAGAGTGCCGGCGGCCGCCGTGAACGCGGTCTTGAGGAAACGACGGCGGGAATCGCCGGGACAGGCATCGCACATGGAACAGGCTCCATTCAGGACAGAAGAACCAATGGGATGAGGCAATCCTATCGCTTTGGAGAGTGCCGCCGCAAGATCTTTGGCAACAAGCGAAGAGAGTGAGCAGACGGAAATTTCAGGGAAGCCATTGCATTTCAACGTATCATGATATTATGATATGTCTATGGACTTCCGACTTCCTGCCGCGACGCGCCCCACTCTTTCCTTCGAATTCTTCCCTCCGAAGACCGAAGAGGGGTGGAGCGATCTGCGCAACACGCTTCTCGCCACGGATGCTCTGGATCTCGATTTCGTGTCGGTGACCTACGGCGCGGGTGGCACCACGCGCGAGAAGACCGTGGACCTCTGTTCCGAGATCCGGCGCGACCACGGTCTGGACGTCATGGCGCATCTCACCTGCGTGGGGCATTCGCGCGACGAGATCGACGGCGTGCTCGACCAGCTCAAGGAGGCGGGTGTCCGTACGGTCCTGGCCTTGCGCGGCGACCCCCCCAAAGGAACGACGGATTTCGTTCCTCATCCGGATGGATTCGCCCACGCTTCCGACCTCGTGGCCCACATCGAGCGCCGGGGCGGCTTCCGGATCGCCTGCGCGTTCTATCCGGAGACGCACCCGGAAGCTCCTTCGACGGAATCCGACATCGGATTCCTGAAGCTCAAGCAGGACAACGGGGCTTCGTTCGCCGTGAGCCAGCTTTTCTACGACGTCGACGATTTCCTCCGCTTCCGCGACAAGGCGAGCGCGGCGGGCGTGACCCTGCCGCTCGTCGCGGGCGTGATGCCCATCTCGAGCCTGGCCGCGGCCCGTCGCTTCGTGAAGAATCTGCCGGAATCCGTGGCCGCTCCGATCGAGGCGGCGGGATCCGACACGGAGGCGATCGCCGAGGCGGGCGTCGTCCAGGCCGTCGGCATGATCGAACGTCTCGTCGCCGAAGGAATCGACGGTGTGCATCTCTACACTCTCAACAAGAGCGTCTCGAGTCCGCGCATCGTCTCCTTGCTGCGGGCGAAAGGCCTTTTCCCCCGATAGCGCCGCATTCTCCCGCCGGTTTCCGCCTACGAGTGGACCGCCTTGCCCGCGGCGGCGGCCGTCGCGTCGGCGATCGCTTCGGAAAGCGTGGGATGGGCGTGCATCGTCGCCATGAGGTCTTCCATCGTGGCTTCCATGTTCATCGCGAGGTTCATTTCGCCGAGAAGCTCCGTGGCGTCCGAGCCGACGATGTGCGCTCCGAGCAGTTCGTGGTTCGCTTCGCCGTACAGGACCTTCACGAATCCGTCGGTCTCGCCGGTGCCCACCGCCTTGCCGTTGGCGATGAAGGGGAACTTGCCCACCTTGTACGCGACGCCCTGCTCCTTCAGCTTCTTCTCCGTGGCGCCCACCGAGGCGACCTGCGGCTGGCAGTAGGTGCAACCGGGAACGATGCGCTTCTTGCTCGGAGCGACGCCGCCGTAGATGCCGTCGATGCACTGGCCCGCTTCCCACGAGGCCTTGTGCGCAAGCAACGGAGGGCCGGCGACGTCGCCGATCGCGTAGATGCGCGGAAGCGACGTGGAATAGTCGGAATTCGTCCGCAAGAAGCCGCGTTCGACGTCGAGCTTGATGTCGGGCCCGAAGACGCCGTCCAGGCGGGCTTCGACGCCCACGGCCACGAGCACCTTCTCGAACACGTCGCCGCCTTTCGGGGACTTGCCTTCGAACGCCGCTTTCGCGCCGCCCTCGACCAGCTCCAGACTCGCCAGCTTCGTGCCCGTGAGCACTTCGATTCCGTAGCTCGCGTACTTGCGTTCGACGAGCTTGGACGAGTCGTCGTCTTCGAAAGGCAGGATGCTCGGCGCGAATTCGACGAGCGTGACCTTCGCGCCGAAGGCGTTGTAGAAGTAGGCGAACTCGACGCCGATGGCTCCCGCTCCGATGATGAGGATGGACTTGGGACATTCGGCGAGGGCCAGCGCTTCGCGCGAGGTCATGACTGTATTGCGGTCGAGGACGATGCCGGGAAGCGTGCGTGGGCGCGCGCCGGTGGCGATCAGGATGTCCTCGCACTCGAATTGCTCGGCGTCCTTGCCGTCCGGGTAGGTGACCTCCACGAGGCCGGGACGGAGGATCGTGCCCAGCCCCTTGAAGGACGCGACCTTGTTCTTCTTGAAGAGGAAGTCGATTCCTGTCGCCATCTTGTCGGCGACTTGGCGCGACTTGGCGATCACCTTGGCGAAATCGAAGCTCACGCCTTCGAGCTGGAATCCGTAGTCCTCGGCGTGCTTGAGATGCATGGCGAATTCCGCCTGCTTCAGGAGCGCCTTGGTCGGGATGCAACCCCAGTTCAGGCACGTGCCTCCTGCGCGCTCCACCTCGACCACCGCCACGGTCTTGCCGTACTGCGCCGCTTTGATCGCCGCGACATATCCGGCGGGGCCTCCGCCGATCACCACCAGGTCGAACTTCTGGGACATCGTTGTCATTCCTTTTCGAATTGGGTGTCGCCGGCGATTTCGGACGACAAGTTTGGGACGAAGTCACAATCTAATCTGATGACGTCGCATCGACCCGCGGTGGAATCCCCGTCAAGGGGTGAGATGTTCCGGGTTGTGTAAAACCCCTGAAGTCACTGTCGACGGGGCTTTGGGAGCATGACATAAAAGAGACTGAGCCGCAGTTGCGTTTTTGTGTATAATAATTGATAAAGAATCTCAATCTCGGAGTTTGCGCCCCATGAACAAGCCGTCACCGATCGAAGCAGGAGTCGTCGTCTCCAACCAGCCCCTTCCCGATCACGGGGATGCTCCGTCGCTGAGCCGGGAAGAGCGCGTGGCTTGGTATCGGCTGATGTACCTCGTCCGCAAGTTCGAGGAGCGCACCTACCAGAGCTACCAGACGGGCCTCATCGGCGGGTTCTGCCACCTCTACAACGGTCAGGAGGCCGTGGCCGCAGGGGCGTTCGCCGCCGTACGGGAAACCGATCCCGTCATCACGGCCTATCGCGACCACGCGCACGGCCTGATGCGCGGCATCCAGCCGGGCCCCGCCTTCGCGGAGCTCTACGGACGCGCGACGGGCGTCGTGAAGGGCAAGGGTGGCTCCATGCACTACTTCAACCCCGAGAAGCAGATGTGGGGCGGTCACGGCATCGTGGGAGGGCAGACTCCCCTCGGTCTCGGCCTTGCCTTCGCGACCAAATATCTGGGCGAGAAGAAGGTGTGCCTGTGCTTCATGGGCGACGGCGCCGTGAACCAGGGCTCTTTCCACGAGGCGCTCAACATGGCGCAGCTCATGCGCATTCCCGTGGTGTACGTGATCGAAAACAACATGTATTCGATGGGCACGGCGGTCGAGCGCCATGCCGCACCGGTCGAGCTGTACAAGCGCGCGTCCGGCTACGACATGCTGGGCGTGCGCGCGGAGGCCCAGGACTTCGACACCGTTCGGCAGGTGGTGTGGACCGTGGCCGAGCGCGCCCGCGCCGAGAATCTTCCCGCGATCGTCGAGCTGATGACCTACCGCTACCGCGGGCACTCCATGAGCGATCCGCAATACTACCGCTCCAAGGACGAGGTCGAGGAGTATCGCAAGCACGATCCGATCGAGATCCTGCGTGGACGGATCCTGTCAGAAGGAAACGTCGACGAGAAGGGTCTCGAAAGGCTCGAGGAGGCGGTGCGCAAGGAGGTCGCGAAGGCCCACGAATGGGCGATCGCCTCGCCCTATCCCGCCCAGTCCGAGATCTACACGGACATCTACGCCTGAAGGAGAACGACGTGTCCAAACTCGCCTACAGAGACGCCGTGCGCGACGCGATGGCCGAGGAGATGGCCCGGGATTCCCGCGTCTTCCTCATCGGCGAGGAAGTCGCCCAGTACAACGGCGCCTACAAGTGCTCGAAGGGGCTTCTCGACCGCTTCGGTCCCGAGCGCGTCATCGACTCGCCCATTTCAGAATCCGGATTCGCTGGATTGGCCATCGGCGCGGCGATGTACGGCCTGCGTCCCATCGCCGAGTTCATGACGTTCTCGTTCTCGTTCGTCGCCTTCGACCAGATCGTGAACAACGCCGCCCAGATCCGCTACATGTCGGGCGGACGGATCAAGGTGCCCGTGGTCTTTCGCGGCAACTCCGGCGGCGGGCACCAGATCGGCGCGACGCACAGCCACGCTCCCGAGAACATCTACGCGACGTTCCCCGGGTTGAAGGTGGTGGTGCCGGCTTTCGCCGCCGACGCGAAGGGGCTCCTGAAGAGCGCCATCCGCGACGACAATCCGGTGCTCGTGATCGAGAACGAGGCGCTCTACGGGAGGGAGTCCGAAGTCCCCGATGGCGAATACCTCACGCCGATCGGCAAGGCGAACATCCTGCAGGAGGGGACGGACCTCACGATCGTCACGCACGGACGCAGCTGCTGGACCGTGCTCGAGGCGAACCAGGAACTGCTCAAGATGGGGATCCATGCCGAGATCGTCGATCTGCGATCGATCAAGCCGCTGGACTGGCCCACGGTCTTCGCGAGCGTGCGCAAGACCCATCGCCTCGTGTGCGTCGACGAGACGAAGCCTTTCTGCGGCGTGAGTTCGCAAGTCGCCGCCGAAGTTTCGCGGGCGTGCTTCGACCATCTCGACGCTCCCGTGCTGCGGGTGACTTCGGTCGAGGCTCCCATGCCCTTCTCGTCGGCATTGGAAGACGAGTGCATCCCCAACGTGGCCCGCGTCATCGAGGCCGTGAAACAGGTGGTGGTCTGATGGCGAACGCGATTCTCATGCCCAGGATGTCCGATTCGATGGTCGAGGGAACCCTCACGAAGTGGCTCAAGAAGGAGGGCGACCAGCTCAGGAACGGCGACCTCATCGCCGAGATCGAGACCGACAAGGCGACGCAGGAGGTCGAGTGCTTCGAGGCGGGCGTGCTTTTGAAGCAGACCGTGGCGGAAGGTGGAGTCGTTCCCGTGGGGGGCTCCATCTGCATCGTCGGCAAGGTGGGCGACGACATCTCTTCGCTCCTGGCGAAGGCATCTTCCGACACCTCCGTGCAGGCATCCAAGGTGAAGACGGAATCTGACGCGAGGGCCGCCGACGAGAAGCGCGCTCCGCAGGCGGCTCCTTCCGAGCCGTCTCCGCCGACGACTCCTGCGCAACCGGTCGTGGCCGTCGAGTTCAGGAACGCAGCGCGGGGCGCCGTGATCGAGAGTCCGGCCGTCGACGACGCCAGTTCCGAAGGCGAGCTGCAGGGGCGTCTCCGCGCCTCCCCTTTGGCGCGCAGGATCGCGGCCGGTGGAGGCGTCGATCTCCATCGCGTTCGCGGCACGGGTCCGGGCGGTCGCATCATGGTCCAGGATGTCCAGGACGCGCTGGAAGGCCAAGGTCCGCGCGCGCCTCTTGCGCAAGTGGAAGGCGGTACGCAAGCCTTGGCCGCATGGGCGCCCCAAGGGCTGGCGAGAGAGCCGGACGAACGCATCCCGCTCTCGAACATGCGCAAGACGATCGCGCGCCGTCTGCAGGAAAGCAAGCAGACCATCCCTCACTTCTACTCGACGATCGAGGTCGACACCGCTCCGATGGCCGCTTTCCGCGAGCAGGTGAACGCGGGGCTGGCCGCCACGGGCGCGGCCTTCAAACTCACCGTCAACGATCTCGTGCTCAAGGCGGTCGCGCTGGCGGCGCGGGACGTGCCGGAGGTCAACGCGTCCTGGGAGAACGATTCCATCGTGCGTTATTCCGCCGTGCATGTGTCCTTCGCCGTGAGCCTGCCTTCCGGCCTCATCACGCCCGTGGTGCGCGACGCCGATCTCAAGCCGCTCAAGCAGGTGGCCCTCGAAGCCAAGGAGCTCGGGCGGCGCGCGAAGGAAAAGGGACTTAAACCCGAGGAATTCACCGGAGGGACCATCACGGTCTCGAATCTCGGGATGTTCGGGGTGGACTCCTTCCAGGCGATCGTGAATCCTCCGCAGGCCCTCATCGTCGCGATCGCGGGGATCCATCGCGTCCCCGTCGTCGACGCCTCCGGTGCGATCGTTCCCGGCCAACGCATGAAGATCACCGTCTCGGGCGACCATCGGGCCGTGGATGGCTCGGACGGGGCGAGGTTCCTGGTCGCCCTGAAGGGCATTCTCGAGAATCCGACTCTTCTGGTGCTCTAGCCCTTCCCGATCCTAAGACAGAAAACGACAACGGCTCTCCGCGCGTTTTCCGCGGGAGGGCCGTTGTCCGATCTGCGATGTCGCGTCCGCGTCTTCGGGCGGAATTCGCGGCTACTTCCCGCTCTTGGCGTCCTTGCGGCTCTCGTGCTGGGCCTTTCTCGCATCCTTGGCGGCCTTGCGCTCTTCCTTGTTCTGCTCTTTGACAGCCTTGTTGTCGGCCTTCTGCGATGCTTTCAGTTCCTTCATCTCGCCACGCAGTCCGGCCTTCTTCGCCGAGTCGTCCTTGACGTCCTTGATCTGCGTGCGCAGTTCCTGGCGCTGCTCCTTGTGGGCCGTCTTCATGGAATCGTGCTCCGCGCGGTTCCCGGACATCGCTTCGTGGTGGGCGGCTCGCGTCGAATCGTGCATCGTGTGCCTGGCCGTGCGTGCCGAATCGCGTCCTTGCGGGGCCGCGGTGGAATCGTTTGCGTTGGCGGCCATCGGTAGGGCGAAGGCGGCGAGAAGCGCGAAGGCGGATTTGGTGTTCATGGGATTCTCCTGTTGATGATGTTCCGGATTTCGGAGGAAGTCGATCATTCCATTCTTCCGATGCGTAGGTAAACACAATAATCGTGCCAGAATCGCTTGAAGAGATGCTCTGCGCTATTCCGGGGCTTTGCGAAAATGGATCCGAAACGGATGGTTCCGCCTTGGCCGCTCATGCCCGATTCCATTCCGCTTGGCACCAGTAAAAAGCCCTTCCGGAATGCTTTCCGGAAGGGCTACGTTGCAATCCGAAGATTATTTGGCGGCTTCGGCCTTCTTCTCTGTGTGCTTCTTGTGGGCCTTCTTGGTGACCTTGGCTGTATCGCTGGGGACGTTCTTCAAATGAAACGGGCGGCATCGAGGATGTCGCCCGTTGTCGGCTCGAGGGTTGAGGGAACGTCCTCGTCACCGTCCGGATCCGATGACGAGAGTCAGTCCGTTGCGGGGTCCGTCATCGTGGTGGTGGCAGTATGCATGATGATGGCACATCGGGGGAGGCGCGTAGTGGCAGGGCGCCGGATGGTAGGGCACTGGTCTCTGGTGGTGGAATTCCGATTCGCGAGACCCGTAGGCATGGGGGCCGTAGTGTTCCATTGGATTGCGGCCCAACGGAGCGATCCTGTCGTTGTTGTTGTGCGCTTGGGGGCGGCTTGCGGTCTGAGGTTGAGCGCCATCGCGTCCACGTCCTTCGCGAACTTCGCCCTGCTGGGCGGTGGGGCGGGATCCTCCCCTGGGAGCCGCGTCTTGTGCTTGGATCGCTGCGGGAATGCCAAGGGCGAGAAGGATGGCGAGCGTGATGTTCTTGTTCATGTGGAACTCCGACGATGGATTCCGGAGGAGCGAATGATTCGTCCTCCTGCACCACGGTCAAATCAACAAGCGTGCCAGTCCTGGATCCTGCCTGTGGGATCCGATGTCTGTCGCGGGGGAGCCATGATTTCGGAACGCCTCGTTCCGAAGGCGCGAACAATCCCGGATTCTGCGGAGATCGAAGTCTACCAGCGCTTCTGGAGGGCCAGACGCGCTTCGAATCCCTGCGTATCGTCTTCCAAGGGGTGCCCTGGTGCGGAGGCGAAAACCTGATTCCAAGCGACGAGGGCGTCGACTTGCCAAGTGCGGTCGCGTGTCCGCCAGCTTCCATGGAGAGAAGGGGTCAGGCGCGCGCAGAAGTACACGGCTTTGATCAGGGAGCGTGCAGGAAGCGCTACGGGAGACGTGCCGGAGTCGGAAATGGCGCGGACCTTGCCGCTTCTGCGCTCGAGCAGAAACAAGGAGCCCGATGTCCAGGTTTCGCGCAGATCCGGCATCCAGCGTTCCGTGCCTGTGGACAAGCGACCTTCCAGACCGAAGCCGGGTCCGATCTGGAAGGACGATGCCTCTCGAAGCACCAGGAAATGCGCGCGGACGAACAGACGGTCGAAATCGATGGTCTCGATTTCCTCTCCGGAGGAAGCGATGGAGTCCGCGAGGACATCTCGGAACAATGGATGTCCATCCCTCTCGGCGCCAGCGACGGCGATGGTTCCATCGCTTTGCGGATACAATTCGACACTGTCGATGTCCAGGATCCTGGCGCGGTAAGGAGCCGGGTCCAATGCCCTGACCCATCCCGCGTGGAACGATCCTGTCCAGATCCACGACTTCCCGGTTCCTTCGAAGCCGGTGCCGAGCGCGGCCTCCTGCTCCGATTCGAGGGACAGCGAAGCTTCCGCCTCCGCCCATCCCCACGAGAGCGGGAAGATTCTCCAGGAGGCGTCGATTCCTGCGTCGTTGGAGGTTCCCACAAGAGTCCAGATGCCCGTGGATGCCCTGTGGATGCCACGACGGCCGGCCCAGGAAATGCGCGATTCCAGAGCTCGATAGGAATCACCTGCCGCCTCGACGTCGTGGATGCTTACCGCAGGGACGATGGTGTTTTCGATGCCGGCGAACGGGATGTGGAAGATCCAGGCCGCTTGACCCGTGGAAGACCAGATGCCGTGGCTGACCGAGCTTGGGATGCGGCGGAAGGCCAGTCGGGTGACAAGTTTCGCTCTCGATGCTCTGGGCGAGGTGGATGGATCCTTGGGGGATGCGTCGTCTCCAGGGAGGATCATGAGATCGAGGAGGGAGTCGGCCCACTCCTGTCCGGCGTTGTCGTGCAGGATCTCGATCGCTTCGAGGGTGTCCCCGGCGTCAAGGGACGCCGCGACCGATGCGCGAGGGGCGCGATCAGAAAGGGGAGCGGAGACGCTTTCGTCGGCGACGGGTGGCGATGATTTCTGAACGCCCAGGACCGAGGCGGGTTTGGAATGCGCCGCTGTGGAGAACACGAAAAAGAGGATGAGCAGGAGGTTCATCGGAAAATGATTGCGTCTTGTGATCCTGGCGCTGTCGTATCTATTGGTCGTGGCGGCGCTTGTGTGCCGACCCATCCTTGCGAACCTCCTCGAGTCTTTCCGAGCGTTGATTGCGTCGTTCTTCCCATCGAGCCTTGGAGTTGGCGGAATGGCTCTTCTCGTTCTGCTCGAGTCTCGTCATCGCTACTTGGTGGGAATCCAGCAACGCCTTGTGCAACCGCATCCGTTCTTCGGGAGGAAGCTGTGCGGAGCGGGCTTTCAACGCTTGGCGATCTTGTTGGTACTTCTCCCGCAAAGAGGCCAGTTGCGCCTGAAGCTGCGCATCGTCGGCACCGGAAGTGCCTTCCGAAATGATTGCGGGATGAGCGACGCCCACGGGCTTTTCGCTCCAGGATGCGAGAGGAGAGAGGCAAAGGATGGAGGCGAACAGCGGCATCCAGGAAGGCTTTGATCGAAGTGTGTCCATCATGGCTCCAGCCCTCCTTTCCATGGTTCGCTTAGGTTCGATGAATGATTCCCCTGATGTGGGGACGCTTGAAGAACAGGCAAGAGGCAAGCCAACCGAAGTTGGATGGAGATAGGAATGAATCCCCTGCTGAAGCCATTCAACAAGAAAGAAAAAGCGGAACCGAAGGTTCCGCTTGGGAGAGCGATCCCGATTCTTTTGTTGTCCTGAGACAACTGGAATCGGGAATTCGACCAGATCCTACTTCTTCTTGCCCTTGACGTCGGCGACAGGAGCCTTCTTGGCGGTGTCAACGGCGGGTGCGACCTTCTTGGCGGTGTCGACGACAGCCGCGGCAACCTTGGCGGTGTCGACGACGACCTTCTTGGCGGTATCGACAACGGCTGCGGGAGCAACAGGGGCCGCAGGCTTGGCGCCCTTGACGGACTTGGCTTCAGCAGCAAAAGCGGCAATCGCGGCGACAAGCGCCAGCGTGAGCATCTTCTTCATCGGATTCTCCGAAACAACGGGTGGTGGACGGCTCCAGGCTCAAGGCAAGACGCCTATTGGGAGTATCCCCTACGCTAATGCGGTTTTCTTTCGGGCGCAACGGATTCGTGCGCGGAAGTGTTGAAAAAGCGCGTCAAGCGGTGTGGATCGCCGGAAAATGGTCGCCAGGAGGCCGAATTCTGTCTGATTGCCGCGGATTCTGTCGCTGGCGGTCGGGTTCTGGTTCACGCGAAACGCGCCAGGATCGATTCTCAATCTTGATCCGGCGCGTACATCCCGAGTCGGCGCAGAAGATCGCGCAGGACCTTGCGGTCGATTCCCAGGATGGCTCCGGCTTGCGTCAGATTGCCGTTGGATCGCGCGAGAGCCGCTTCCACCGCGGCACGTTCGGCGGTTTCGCGCGCTTCGGCGAGGGTTCCCAGCGGAACGGGAACCTCCGGGAGAGCGAAGTGCTCCGGCTGCATTCGTTCCCCCGAGGAAAGCAGGATGGCGCGTTGCAGGCAGTTCTCCAGTTCGCGGACATTTCCTGTCCACGAGTGCCGCAGCAGGGCCTTCTCGGCGGAGCGCGACAGGCCTCCGAAGGCGATGCCGAATTCGGTGGCCGCTCGTTGCGCGAACACGCGGGCCAGCGGAAGGATGTCGTCGGGGCGTTCGCGCAGCGGAGGCAGGCGGACGGACGCGACATTCAGGCGGAACAGGAGATCCTGGCGGAATCTGCCTTCGCGGACCATGGCCTCCAGGTCGCGGTGCGTCGCGGCGACGATGCGCACGTCGACGGGGATCTCGCGCGACGAACCGACGCGACGGATGGTCTTTTCCTGCAGGGCTCTCAAAAGCGCGGCTTGCAGCTGGAGCGGCAATTCGCCGATCTCGTCGAGGAACAGCGTTCCGCCCGCCGCGGTTTCGAAAAGGCCCGCGCGTTCGCCCGCCGCACCCGTGAAGGCGCCTTTCTCGTGCCCGAAAAGCTCGGATTCCATCAGGGATTCCGGAATGGCCGCGCAGTTGATCGCGACGAAGGGCCCCTTGGTGCGGGACGACGCCGAATGGACGAGTCGCGCCACGCGCTCCTTGCCCGTGCCGGTCTCGCCAAGGATCAGCAACGGGACGCCCGCTGGAGCGAAGCGGCGCGCTTGGGCGATCGCCGCCAGCATGTTGGGCGAGAAGGCGAGAAGGCCCGCGTCGGCTTCGTGGGAGAGAAGCTTCAGGGCTTCGCGATCTTCGCGATGGCGGCGCATCGTGGCGAGAACCTTCGCGAGCGACGAGAGGAGTCTTTGGAACGCGTCGCGGTCGGTTTCCGTGAAAGGATCGGGACGCCCCGTGCGATGCAGGTACAGGCAGCCGAGAGGGATGGATTCGTCGGCGGGCCGGATCGGAGCGCACAGGATGGAACGGATGTCGGCATTGCGCAGGGATGGCCCGGCCAAGGCGGCTCCCGCGTCGCCGGATTCCGACCATAGGATGGCGCCTCCTTGCGAGAGGCTCGCTTGGACGGCCGAACGGGAAAGCGGAGGCGGCTCGCTCGTATTCGGCCAGCAGGCGACCGTTTCGGAAAAGCCGTTCCCTTGCAGAAGGACTCCCGCATCGGCGTCGAGATGGATGCTTGCGAATTCCAGCAGGCGAGGGAGTACGCTCGAGGGGTCCTCCGCTTCCAGGAGCGCATCGATCGCCGACAGGACCGGCTCGACGGGAAGACGCGTGGTCTGCGGGCGGCGCAGCACGAGCGTGCTTCCGTTAGTCAGGCGCAGTTCGCTCCCATCCCGCAGATCGACGGGAATTCTCGGAGCGGCGGCGGTGCCATCGATCTTGACGCCTTTGACATGGGGCTCGGCGACAACCCGGTCCGGCAGATTCAGGAGCTGGATCTCCGCCGACGAAAGAGCGGGCAGACGGATGTCGCAAGCGGCTCCGGATCCAAGAAGGGTGAGCTTGCGTTCGAGCGGAAAGCGCGCGCCGTCGGGCGCATGGAGGATCCAGGTCACGGGGCGATCTCCAGAAGGGTGTCGGAAATACGTTTCCGGCTTGATGTGGTCGCGATCCAGAACGTGTCAAGCAGAGAGATGCCGACGGCATCGCGCAGCTCGATGTGGTGGCGGCCCGTGGCCAGGAGCAGCGTTCCGTCTTCGGGCATGTCGGTGGGGAGGCCGTCCACTCGAAGGGATGCTCCAGGGGGGAGCGAAGGCAGAGGGAACGATTCCGTCGGGCTGGATGGCCAGAAGACGAATTCGGCAGGCAACGTGGTCGATTTGACGGATTTTGGCGATATCGGAGCTGGGCGCAACAGGTGGATCGAAGCCGACGCGATGGCGAAGAGAAGGAGCGCGAGGGCGGCGATCCAGGGGCCGTTGCGACGCTTCCCCTTGTCGCGTTCCCGGGCGAAGCGCCCGAGTTCCGGAAGGAGTGGCTCCGGATCGACGGCGTGCTCGATTCGCTCTCTTTGCAGACGCCATGCGTCGGACCAGTGCTTGAGATGGACCTGCCGTTCGATCGCCGCCTCCAGGAGCAGGTCGAAGCTGTCGCGAGCTCTCCGCCGCAACCGCTCCTGTGGCCAGAAGGACGCGCTTTCGGCGAGTGCATGCGCGAGTTCGAGGGCCGAAGGGCGTTGACTCGGCTCCGCTGCCGTCGTGCGCGCCAGGATCGGATGGCCATGGGCCAATGCGGGCAATCCGTCTTCCATGACGGCGCGGTTCCATTCCGCGCGGGAGCCCGTCCAGAGGGACGGGAGTCGTCCGAGAAGACGCAGCGCGAGGACGCCGAGCGCGAAGACATCGGAGGCGGGAGACGCCGGCTTGCCTTGCAGACGTTCGGGGGAGAATGTCTCCCAGGTTCCTCCCGTGCGAGCGCCTCCGATGGAGGCCATGCCAAGGTCGACGAGAAGGACTTCCCCGGCGGGGAGAGCAAGCAGGTTCGCCGGGGAGAGATCGCCGTGGACAACGCCTCGGCTGTGCAGGGCCGCCACGGAACGCGCCGCCGCTGCGACGATCGCGAGACATTCGCGCTCGTCCAGATCGGAGGGAAGCGCATCGAGACGAACTCCGTCGATCCAGCTTATCGCGATCCAGGGGCGCGATACCGAGAAATCCTTGCCAAGGAGGGCTGGCACGGGTGCGCCGGGAAGGCGCTCGAGCAGTTCAGCTTCCGCTTCCAGTTCGCCGCGCTCCTGCGGATCCGTCTTGAGGACCACCCAGCGCCCGGGAACGTCTTGCCAGCAAAGCCATGTGCGTGCCTGTCCCCCTTCGCCCAGCGGGATTCCGGCGGTGAATCCGGAGGGGAGCGCATCCTTCATGGCGTCGACAACCCCAGGGAATCGCGGACCTGCCGCACCATGGTGAGGAACCATGGCTGCTTGGGAGATCGGTGGAGGGCCTCTTCCCAAAGGAGGATCGCGGCCTCGGGATCGCCTTCGGAGAGGGCCATCTCGCCCAGGCTCGCCCAGGCGGGCAGATAGGCGCTATCGGCGGCGATGGCTCGCATGAACCAGCGTTCCGCATCCGCCGTGTCGCCGTGCGCGCGGGCGAGCGTTCCCAGGAACTGGGCCGAAGGCGCGTGCTGGGGCGAGGCGGATTGCGCTTCGCGGGCCATGCGCTGGGCCTGGGGGATGCGTCCCTCGCGTTGCCAGCAGACGGCCGCGTGGAAAAGCGCCTCGGCGCGATCGTTGGCGGTGGAGAGCGATGTGTCGATGCGCTCGACGATGGCGAAGTCGTGCGCGACGGAAACCCAGTGGGAGGGCGAATCCAGCCCGTTGGACGCCTCGTCGCGTTCGAATCCGGCGCGAGCGAGAGCAAGTCCCATCCGCGCTTCCGCGAGGCGCGGATGCTGTTGCACGAGTCCGTCGTACAGCGCGATCGCGCGCGGCCAGTCCTCGAGTTCCAGGAACGCGTCGGCGCGCTCGAGATCGGGACTCTTGCAGGACGCAAGGACCAGTCCGAGACCCAGCAGGACAATGCGCGTGGAGATGGCTTCCATCGTTGGCTCGAACCTAGAAACCTGGATCCTCGCGGAGGGTGCCGATTCCCTCGGCGAGTCCGGCTCCGGTTTTCGATATTGGGGGTCCTGTGGCGAAGGAACGATCAATCATTTGGATCGGGGGGTGGGCCTCCGATGCGCATTGCTGGGACGAGGCGATGCGTGTTGCGCTGGATGGTTTCCAGCCGCGGTTCGTTTCGGCGCACGCGCTTTTGCGAGGTTCGGCGCACCTGTGCGGCATGCTCGAGGCTGCATCGCCCGGAACCGTCCTTGCTGGCTGGTCCTTGGGAGCGCTCCTCGTCGAGGATCTCCTGCGCGGAGGTCATGTCCCTGCCGGGCTGGACGTGGTGCGGATTTGTCCCTTCCTCGATTTCTGCGATCCCGCGGGTCCCTGGAAGCCTATGGTTCTGCGCCGCATGGCCCGGCGCATCCAGGGGGACGCGCCAGGGGTGCTTGAGGATTTCGCCGATCTTGCCGGCATTCCGTCCGGACCGTTGCGACATGCCTGGATGGACCAGGCGACCACGATTGGCGAGGAAGGACTTGCCGAGGGGCTCGATGTCCTGGGTTCCCTGCGCTTCCCCGCCCCTTGGACCGATGCTCCGGGAGGATTTCTCGTCTCGCCCGACGACGCGGTCGCGCCGCCCGCCCGCTCCCCGGAAGCGCACACCCTCGTTCTCCCCGAGGGATCGGGACACGTGCCGTTCCTGATCCACCCCGAATCATTCTCCCTCGCGTTGCGCGAGCTGGTGGAAGGTTGAGTCCCCTGGACTGGAGATCCCGACGGTTCGATCGCGCGGCGGGCTCGTACGAACGGGTGACTCCCGTGCAGAGTTCGATGGCCCGCAGGCTTGCGGGACTCGTTCCCCTCGACGGACAGCCGGAAAGCGTCCTCGAACTCGGGTGCGGCACCGGCCACCTCACGCGGGAACTCCTGCGGCGTCTGCCCGACGCCCGCTTCCTCGTCACCGACCTTGCGCCGAGCATGCTCGGATTCTGCGGCGAACATCTCGACGAGATCGACCGCGACCGCGTGCGGCTCGAACGGCTGGATGCGCGCGCGCCATCGCTCCCCGACGTCTTCGACATGGTGGCCTCCTCCGCGATGGTCCAGTGGTTTCCCGATCTGGCGGGCCATCTCGCGGCTTGCCGCGCCCTTCTGCGGCCTGGGGGCGCCTACCTGCTCTCCGGATTCTGTCGTACGAACTTCCCCGAGCTGGATTCACTCCTCTCGGGTCCCCCATGGGACTTCCCCGATCCGCCAGGACATTTTCTGTCGGACGCGCGTCGGATCGCCGGCGAGGTCGGTTTCCAGGTCCAGCTGGCCGAAGAGGATATCGTCGAACACGTGTATCCGTCGGCCATGGAATTCCTGCGGGCGATCGGCCAGTCGGGCGCGTCCCGCGCCCCTCGCGAGGGGCGCCCCCTCACACGGGAGTACCTGCGTCTCCTGGTCGAGACCTACGGAGAGCGCTTTTCCGTGCCGGGAGGAGTCAAGGCCACGTGGCACCCCTGGTTCCTTCTTCTGCGCAACCCCTGGGAGCCTGGTGGCGCTTTTCCCGGGAAGTCGGCCTCATCCGTGATCGGATGAACCTGCTTCGACGGCGGCGACGAGTTCGGCGGGTGGACGAATCGGCTTTCCCTCCATGCTCATGCACGCGTGCACGGTGTGACCGGTGGCGAGAAGCTCTCCCGCGGGATCGTCGCGACGGATCTCGTAGTCGAACCGCAGGCGCAGCCGATCGGCCATGCGCGAGGCCATGAGGACCACGAGTTCGTCGCCGTAGCGCGCCGGCGCGATGTAGTCGCAGTGGGCCTGCAGCACCGGAATCGCGACGCCTCGCGATTCGAGCGTCGCGTAGGGGAGGCCCCACGAGGCGAGGGCTTCGGTCCGCGCGACTTCGAAATACACGAGATGGTTCGCGTGATGGACGAAACGCATCTGATCGGTCTCGGCGTAGCGCACGCTGATGGTGGTGCGGAAGCATGCGGCCGGATCGATGTTCACGGCTCGTCTCCATTGCGCGAGAGGCCGAGATCCTTCAGCTTCTGCTGGAGGCTTTGACGGTGCATGTCCAACGTGATCGCGGCGCGGCTCACATTGCCTCCCGAGCGTTCCAGGTGCATCTGGATGAAGCGGCGCTCGAATTCGTCGACGATCTGCGCTTTCGCTTCGCGGAAAGGGAGATCGTCGCGCACGGGAGGCACGGAGATCCAACCGGTGGGGACGGGATCTGTCGCGGGAGGCTCCATCGCGGAAAATCGCGCGAGGAACGGGTCTCGCCACGGGAGGCCGAGAACCTCGGGGCCGATCTCGCTCCCGCGCACCAGGACGCATCCGCGCTCGACGACGTTGCGCAATTCGCGCACGTTGCCGGGCCAATCGTGTTCGAGGAGCGCGGTCTCGGCGGCCGGCGAGAAGTCGAGCCGCCGCGCGCCTGCGTAGTGCGCGAGGAAGGCGCGGGCAAGGAGGAGCGCGTCGCGTCCGCGTTCGCGCAAAGGGGGGAGGTGGACGACGAGCACCTCGAGCCGGTAGCGGAGATCGTCGCGGAAGCGGCCTTCGGCCGACATCGCGCCCAGGTCGCGGTGGGTCGCGGCGATCACCCGCAGATCGACTTCCACGGGCTGGCTCGAGCCGAGAGGTTCGACCAGCCGTTCCTCGAGGACGCGCAGAAGGCGGGTTTGCGCCTCCAGTGGCATGTCGCCGATCTCGTCGAGGAAGAGCGTGCCGCCATCGGCTTGACGGATTTTGCCCATCTTGGCGGCCAAGGCTCCGGTGAACGCGCCCTTCTCGTGGCCGAACAGCTCCGCTTCCAGGAGGCTCGGTGGAAGAGCGCCGCAGTTGACCGCGACGAAGGGGCCCTTGCGGCCCGAAAGTTCGTGGAGGCGGCGTGCGACCATCTCCTTGCCTGTTCCCGATTCGCCCAACAGCAGGACGCTCGCCGTGGATGGTCCCATCAAGGACAGGTCGTCCAGCAGGCGAGCCATCGGCGGACTCTCTCCGAGCAATGCGCGCGAGGGGCGTCGCGCGTCGAGTTCCTCGCGCAGGAGTCCCGCTTCGTCCCGCGCCTGCGCCCACGCGGCCGCGCGTTCGAGCGCGAGGGCCAGTTCGTCGGGGTCGGCGGGCTTCACGATGTAGTCGTAGGCGCCCTTGCGCATGGCCTCGACGGCGATGCGCTCGTTTCCCTGCGCCGTGAACAGCACCACGGGAGGAGGCGACGGCCTCTGCGCGAGCGCCGCAAGCGTGGCGAGCCCGTCCATGCCTCCCATCTGGTAGTCGAGGAGGATCGCGTGGAAGGGGCGCGTGGCCGAAACGCGCAGGGCCTCCTCGCCCGAGGAGGCCTCGTGGACCTCGTGGCCGGCCGATTCGAGCAGGCGGCGCGCGCCGTAGCGCGCGGCGGGTTCGTCGTCGACGACGAGGAATCTCATGATGTTGCACTCCAGGAGAGGCGGAAGAGGGTCCGACCGGGAACAGGCACATGGGCCAAGCGGCCTCCGGCCTCCTCGGCTCGCTTGCGGCAAATGTAGAGGCCCAGCCCCGTTCCGCCGCGCGAAGCGAGGGGCTGGAACAGGTTCGGACGGAAATCGTCAGGGATCTCTCCGCCGTTCTCCACTTCGAGCGACGGTCCTTCGGCGCCCAGTCGCACATCGACCCTCCCTCCACCGGGGGAGTGCTGGAGCGCATTGAGGATCAGGTTGAAGATCGTCGCCTTCAAGTCGTTTTCCGACATCGGCACCGGCACGGGATGGCCCGGCAGGGACAGCTCGAGGCGCACGCCGCGAGCGCGCGATTCCTGGTCCAGCAGGCCACAGGTCGATGAAAGGGTCGCGCCGGCGTCCGCGCATGTTTCGCGGTCCCTCGCGAAGTGGAGCATCCTCCGCACGGTCGCGTCGAGCCGATCGACTTCGGAGGCGATCACGTCGAGATCCTTGCGGATCGTCGATCCCTCCGGCGTCTCGGTGCGTGCCGCGTGCGCGATGTTCCGGATGGCCGAGAGGGGATTGCGGATCTCGTGGGCGGTGGACGCCGAAAGCAGTCCCAGCATCGCGAGACGCTCCCCCTCTTGCAGCCGCCGTTCCGTTTCCAGACGGGCGTGCAACTCCGTTCGCGCGTCGAGCGCGGCCTGGAGGCTCCCTCGCACGACCGAAAGGCGGGCGAGAAGTTCGGATGGAAGCCGAGCCTTCTTGCGGCTCGCGCGCAGGACGATCGCGCGATCGCAGGTTCCGGAAGGCCCGGAAGAGCGTACGGGGAGGAGGATCCTCGCGCCGAGATCTTCCCAGGCGAGGATGGCTTCGCGGGTGCTCGCCCGGCCCAGCGTCGCGATCTGGTCGCGGCCCGACGAGGCGACGATCGCCGCCACGGCGGGATGGTCGGCGTCGAGCATGCGGGCGGGGCAAGACAGAATCCGTCCCAAACAGCGGGTCGCGAAGGAGGCTGGATCGGAAGGCAGGTCGCGCCCGCGCAAGCGCTCGTCGAGCGCCGCGAGCGAATCGCTTTCCCGTTGCCGTTCCAGGTTGAAGGCCAGGGAAAGGCTGCGGAGCGCGGTCGCGGGCAGCGGGCCCAGGAGGATCAGGCATCCCACGCCGGCCACGACGAAGGTGAGGACGCGATCGAGATCGGAGCGCGGGAACGCGAGCTTGAGAGCCAGGTAGACCAGGAAGGGGATCGAGAAGAAGAATGCTCGCGAAAGGGAGGCCCGGGTGACGTCCATCGCTACCGTTCCGGTCCGGTAGGCCGCGTACAGGAGCGATGCCGGCGGCAGAAGATGGGCGAGATCGAACAGGAGGACCCAGTCGTAGCTGTCGGGCTGGTAGACGCCCTGGAGCCACTTGATCAGAGCCGATCCGGCCAGCAGGGGGATGCTCCAGAGGAGCGCCTGTTCGAACGAGATGGATACGTCCCTGGCGACGGACGAAAGCCTGCCGCGTGCACGTCGCAGGAGCAGTGCCCCTGCCGCCGTCTGGATCGCGTCGCATAGCAGGAACAGCACCACGAGATCGTCGATGTTGTGGAGGAACGAGCTCATCGGAGCGGCCACGATGTGGACGAATCCGCAGATGACGTAGGCGATGGGGACGACGTACCAGAACAGCGCGGGGATCCGTTGGCAGTTCGTCCATTTCGCGATGCCGTGGAGAAGGAGCGCGGCTTGGAGGCTGATGAGGGAGCCCTTGATCGTGTCCAGGCAGAGAGAAAGGACGGGCACGCGTCCGAAGTCGAGCGTCTCCAGATTCAGGGAGATGAAGGTCAGCGCGAACCAGGTGGACCAGCACAGGGTCCAGCCGAGAAGGTGGGCGTTGAACCACGACGCCTTGGCGTTGCGCGAGCGAGCGGTGGCGACATGGACGTGCGCCAACGCGCCAGCTGCCACGAGCAGCAGCTCCACCAAGTGGGCGAAGGGAAGGTGCGCCATGGTGGAGATCTTGGTGGTTCGGGCTTTAGAAGGCGAACCCGAGTCCGAGTTGCACGAAGTAGAATCCGCCCCAATCGGAGCCGCTGGCGTAGTCGTCTTCGGAATCGCCGTGCTTGACCGAGAATTCCTTGGGAACCCCGTCGTATTCGACATCGTACCAGCCCACGGTGAATCCCATCTGGCCTTCGACGATCCAACGGCGCGAGAAGAGCTTCTGGTAGCCCAAAGCGGGAGAAAGTTGGGGGCCTTGGACTTTCACGTCGCCCTTGCCCAGCGAGGCGACGTCGCCCACGTAGATCTCGCGCGTTCCGCCGTCGAAGAGCTTTGTCCCGGTTTGGTAGTAGTACTGGAGGCCCATCTGGACGTACGATCCCGTTCCGATGCCCAAGTACATGCGGCCGAACAGGCCCAGCGCGTAGCTTGTGGCCTTCACGGAATCGAGGCCGAGATAGACGTTGGCGATCGGCCCCCATCCGAAGGTTCCCTGGGCGCCGTCCACGTATTCGTAGCGCAGTTCCTGAATCGTGATCCCGGGAACGAAGATGAGATCGACCTTGGGGCCTTCATCGCGCTTTGCCGCATCCATGCCGCCGATGATGGTGAGCGGCGAGACGGTGATGCGGTGGTGGGGGTATTCGTATTCGCCGACGGGATAATCGTCGTACTGGGCGAACGAGGCTGCGGCGAGAGCGAGCAGAAGGAAAGGCAAGCGTTTCATGCGATCCATTCCCGGAGGAGGATGATGTTCCCGTTGTGAGCGATAGGGAAGTTGATGATTTCGGCCAAGTTAGGCTATCTACGGAAGAGTCTCAAGTCGGGTTCTTGTAAATCAGTCCGGAATGCGGGCGGGATGCGGAGGGGTTATATATTCGTTCCATGAGGATTCCGTCGCGCTCGAGCGTCTACTTCACTCTTTCTTCCGCAGTGGTTCTCGTCGCCTTCACGGCTGCCGTCGGCCAAGCGTCCGGCTCTGGCAACTTCTATCGAAGCGCCGACCGTCTCGGAAGGGTTCTTGCTCGCATCAACGATGCCTATGTCGAGGAGATCCCGGCCGATACGCTGGTCGATGCCGCGATCAAGGGGCTTTCGTCCGTGCTCGACCCCCACACGTCCTACTTCGCCGAGAAGGAAGTCGATGAACTCAAGGTCCACACGGAGGGCGAGTTCGGCGGACTCGGCATCACGATCGGCGTGCGCGAGAACAGTCTCACGGTGATTTCTCCGCTGGACGGCACCCCCGCCCAGCGGATGGGCATCCAAGCCGGTGATCGCATCGTCGAGATCGATGCGAAGAGCACGCGCGGGATCACGGTCGACGATGCCGTCGGCAAGCTGCGCGGAAAGCCTGGGACCAAGGTCACCATCAAGATCTGGCGCAATGGCATGGCGGAGCCGATGCCCTTCACGATCACGCGCGAGATCATCAAGATCGAGTCGGTCCCGTACTCCGGGATCCTGCCGGGCAAGATCGGCTACATCAAGCTCGTCCAATTCGCCAAGCCTACCGCATCGGACGTCGAGAAGGCGCTCAAGCGCCTGAAGGAACAGGGTGCGACGTCGTACATCCTCGACCTGCGCTACAATCCGGGCGGTCTCTTGAACCAGGCCGTCGAGATCAGCGAACTCTTCCTGCCTCCGGGCCGCGTGATCGTCTCCACCAAGGGGCGCATCGCGAGCCAGAATTCCGAGCTTTCCTCGGGGCGCGATCCGGTCATCGATACCACGGTCCCTCTCGTGGTCCTCGTCAACGGTGGTTCCGCCTCCGCCTCCGAGATCGTTTCGGGAGCCATCCAGGACTGGGATCGAGGCGTCATCATGGGAACGCAATCCTTCGGCAAGGGGTCCGTCCAGACCCTCCTTCCCATGGATCAGACCCACCTCCTGAAGCTCACCATGGCCTTCTATTACACGCCCAGCGGGCGTTGCATCAACAAGCGCGAGAACTCCGTGCGTTGGGGCCGCGATTCGGCCAAGGCGGAAGATTCGGCGAAGACCCCGGCCATCGACGACGATTTGGAAGCCGAATTGGACGACGGTTCGACACCCGACACGACTTTGGACACCGTCGGCCACAAGTCCTTCCGGACCCTCGCCCTCGGGCGGAAAGTCTGGGACGCGGGCGGCATCCTTCCCGATGTGCGCGTCGCTGGGCGCCGACTGAACCTTTGGCAGCAGGACGTCGAACGCAAGAACCTCTTCTTCCGCTGGGCTGTCGAGGCGAGGCCCAAGATCGAGGCCAAGAAGAAGATCGACGCGTCCTTCCGCGCCACCGACGCCATGATCGGCGACTTCCGCGGCTTCATCGCGACGGATTCCGTCAAGTTCGTGTTCGACTCCCCGCAAGCTCGCCTCCTCAAGGAGATGCGCAAGCTCGCGCGCCAGGATTCCGTCCGCGGCGACAATCTCACCAAGGCCGACCGGCAGCTCTTCCGCTCGCGTCTCGACGCCCTCGACGAGGCCATCCTGAAGTCCGGCGAGAGCCTTTTCGAAGCCAACCGCGAATACATCCGCGAAGCCCTGACTCGCGAAATCCTTATGGCTTCGGGTGGCACGACGCTTGTCACCCCGTACCAGCTCGAGCGCGACCCCCAGGTCCTGGAGGCGCAAAAGCTCCTGAAGGACCAGGCGCGCTACAAGGCCGTCCTCTCGCGCCCGAGCATCTCCGCCATCGCGAAATGAGCTGGCTTGACAAGATCCGTCAGGGTCTCGGCCGTACGCGCGAGACCCTGGTCCGGACCATCAAGGCCGGCTTCGGGGCGGGCCGGATCGACGACGCGCTTCTCGAGGAATTGTCGGAGCGGCTGATCCGGGCCGATGTCGGTCCGGAGACGGCCGACGATCTCGCCGAGCGCCTGCGCAAGAAGGCCTGGGGGCGTTCCTACAAGGATGCCGACGAGCTGCTGGGCTGGCTTGCCGAATGCGCGCGCGATCTCGTGGGCGAGCCGCGCCCCCTCGTCCTGGGAGCCGGGTTGCAGATCGTCGCCGTCGTGGGCGTGAACGGAGCCGGGAAGACCACCACCATCGGCAAGCTCGCCGCCCGCTTCAAAGCGGAGGGGCGCACGGTCCTCGTGGGCGCCTGCGACACTTTCCGGGCCGCGGCCGTCGATCAGCTCGAGGCCTGGTGCCGACGTGCCGACGTTCCTTGCGTGCGCCAGAAGCCGGGTGCCGACCCTGCCGCGGTCGCCTACGATGCCGTCGCGGCGGCGGTTTCGCGTGGTTGCGATCTCGTGCTCCTCGACACGGCGGGGCGTCTCCAGAATCGCGCCGATCTCATGGCGGAGCTTTCCAAGATCCTGCGCGTGGTGGGAAAGCACGACGATGCATTCCCCCAGCACACCTGGCTCGTGCTCGACGGCACCACGGGGCAGAATGCGGTGAGCCAGGCGAAACTCTTCCACGAGACGGCGCGTCTTACCGGCGTCGTCGTCACGAAGCTCGATGGCACGGCCAAGGGCGGCGCGATCCTGAGTCTCTCGAAGGTGATTCCGGCGCCAGTGCTCTTCCTGGGTCTCGGCGAGAAGATCGACGACCTTGTTCCGTTCGATCCCGACGAGTTCGTCCGCGGCCTTTTCGATGTGGAGTCCGCATGAAATGGGCCTCTCTCTTCCTGTGCCTGCTCGCCTGCGTAGGGTGCCGCTCCGGTCGCGAGGCGCAGGTGGACGACATTGCTAGGTTGTTCGTGTCGTTGCGGATGGAGTCCCGGACATGGGAAGGCCAGCCGGAACGAGCTCGGGTTGCTCGGGAAAAACTCCTGCGCGGCGCGGGGATGACTCTTCCGGAATGGCGGCGCCGGGTGGCCGCGCTCCAGTCCGACCCGAATTTGTGGATCCCCTTCTGGAAAAGGGTTGAACAGATCTCCGATTCGACCGATACAAAGCCGAACAAACAGAAACGAACGAAAGGATCCTGACATGGCAGGCAACGTCGCCGAATTCACGGACACGAACTTCGAGGCGGAAGTTCTCCAGTCCCCCATCCCGGTTCTTGTCGACTTCTGGGCTCCGTGGTGCGGCCCCTGCAAGATGCTGGCGCCTTCCATCGAGGCTCTTGCGGGCGATTACGCGGGAAAGCTCAAGGTCGGCAAGCTCAATACGGACGAGAGCGAGAATGTCGCGGCCAAGTACGGCATCCGTTCCATTCCCACTCTGCTCGTCTTCAAGAATGGCGAAGTCGTGAACCAGCTCGTCGGAGCGCTCCCGAAAGAGAAGATCGCGGAGCAGCTGGATCGTGCGCTTTAAGAACTTCCTGTTCGGCTCTCTGGCGGCGGCCACCTTCCTCTTGGTGGCGGCGCTTGTCGTTCCTGCTCTTTCTGCACCAACCAAAGGTGCGGAAGCGGCCGTTCAAGGCCCCCAGTCCGCTACAGTCCATTGGTCGCGTCTCGATGACGCCATCAATGTGGCCACGAAATCGGGCAAGCCGGTCTTCGTGACCGTCTACGCCGATTGGTGCGGATACTGCAAGCTCATGGATCGCACCACCTTTGTCGATCCCGGCGTGGTTCGCCTCCTCCAGGGATGGGTACCAGCACGGCTCAACGGCGAGAGCGGTGCCATGCTCAAGTTGGGCAAGGTCAATCTCACCGAAAGCCAGTGGGCCATGGGCAACGGTGTCCAGGGTTTCCCCGCCACCTTCTTGCTCGACTCGAAGGGCAAGCCCTTTGCGGGCGTCCCGGGATACATCGAAGCACCTCAGATGACACAGCTTCTGCAGGACGCGACAGTCTACCTGAAGGCCGGCGGCGCAGCCAAGGTTGGCGATTTCTACGAATGGATCCAGAAGCGCTAACAGGCGCGCAAGCCCCTTTCCAAGGGCAACTCGTTGTCATCCTTCGCGTTGCGGGAGATCTCCCGGGGCACGGAAGGGTTGACGAATCTCATTTTGGCGGGTACATTCCCCATCCTTTCCGAAACTCCGGAGTGAAGAATCATGAAGCGGACATTCCAGCCCCACAATCGCAAGCGGACCAACAAGCACGGTTTCCGCAGTCGCATGGCCAACAGGAGCGGCCGCAAGGTCCTCGCTTCCCGCCGCGCCAAGGGCCGTTGGAAGCTCACGGTCTCCGACGAGGCCTGATCTGTCGATTCCCGTGAAGGGTGCAACCCCTTCCGGGTCACCCGAAGCCGTTTCGGCGGCATCGGGTCCCTCTGAAGATGCTTCGGCATCTTCATCGTCGTTGGAAGAGACATCTCCGTCTTTTGCCATCGGCAATGCGCGGGTCAAGCACACTCTTGCCGCGTGGCGACCTCCAGATCGATCCGCATGGTCCCGTCTGGGGCGTGCGTCTTCGCGTGCGCGCGACGGCGAGCTCGAACTGCGATGGATCCATCCCTCTCCGGACGGCGCCATGCGCATGGCCGTGCGTCTGCGGCGCAAAAATGGTCCAGCCCCTTTGCGCAACCGCATTCGTCGCATTCTGCGGGAGCTTCTCCGCGAGCAGATCGTCGCGATGGAGCCTGCCTGGATACTCTGGACCTTTCCGCCCGTCCGACTCAAAATGCCCACGCGCGAGATTCGATCGAAGGCTCTGTCCCTGATGGCCCGTGCCGGGCTCCTGGGGAGCGATTCGTGAAGGTCGCGCTTCTGTGCCTCGTGCGAGCCTACCGCTGGCTTCGCCCCGCTCTGGGGCCTCCGCGGTGCCGCTTCCAGCCCACGTGTTCGCAGTACGCGCTGGAGGCCATCGAGGTTCACGGATCCCTGCGAGGGTCGTACATGGCTGCTGCGCGAATTCTGAAGTGCCATCCATTCCACACGGGTGGCTTCGACCCAGTACCCGATCGACCCTTGGGAAGCTAGGTTGGTCTGTCTGATTTATCCGGGCATCCGCGGTCCACTCCTGCGGACAGCCCACTTCGAGAGCTGAAAGGGAACATGGACCGCAAGACAATCCTGACGCTGGTGGCTGTCACCGTCGCCTTCATTTTCTTCACAAGCGACACTTGGCATTCGATCGTCCGCAAGACGCTCGGAATTCCTGATCCTCCGAAAATCGAGAAGGTCGTCTCCGATTCGTCCAAGGCGAAGAGCGGCATATCCGATACGACCACGCCTCGCCTCGTCGAGGGCGGTGCGAAGGCCGATTCGTCGCTCGATACCGCGGTCGGCGCTTCCGTCGTGAACGACTCCGTCGTTCCGGTGCGCTCCATCGTCGTGCGCACCCCCAGGTACCGCGCGGTTCTTTCCACGCGTGGCGCGATCGTCGCGAACCTGTCCCTCCTCGGGGTCGTCTCGCGCGACAGCACCCATCCGGAGCTTCTGCCGCAGGGACGCGGAGGCGCCCTTTCCCTGAAGGTCGACGATCTCGATCTTTCGAACCAGGTCTTCGCCGTCGATTCGACAGTTCCCGACAGCATCGTGCTCGGCGAGAAGGACTCGTTCGATCTGCGCATGGTCTGGAGCAGAGGATCCAAGGGTGTGGGGCGCAGCTTCGTGTTCCGTGGATCTTCCGATGGCATTCGCTCGTCCATCCGCACCCAGGGTTGGGAGAAGCCCGCTTTGAGGCTTTCGTGGAACGCCGGTCTTCTGCAGATCGACAAGGCCGGCCCGAAGATCCCCTTCGGTCCTCCTCATTTCAACGACATCATCTGGAGAGACGTCGAAGATGTGAACACGCACAACTCCAACAAGCCGGTCACGGCCAGCGGCCATCTGCGCTGGGTTGGGGTGCGTACCCAGTACGCCATGGGCGCGACCTTGTTCGACTCCTTGCGCGAGGGCGAGCTCGATGGCGACACCTTGCAGGGTGTCGACGGCGCCGAAGAGCGCAGCTACCGCTGGTCGTTCCGTTGGCGTCCCGAAGCCGGCGTCGACAGCTTCACGCTCGTGGCCACGCCGTTGGAAGTCGGCGCGCTCAAGGTGTGGGATGCCGGATTCGAAAACATCCTGTTCCATGGTTGGGCCTGGTTCTTCCGTGCCGACCTCTGGTTCCCCAAGCTCTGCCTGTTCGTACTCTCGATCCTCAAGCTTTTCTACGAACTCATCCCGAACTACGGCGTGGCGATCATCCTGCTCACGCTCGCCGCCCGTCTCGTGGTCTTTCCGCTCACCCTCAAGCAGGTGAAGCAGTCCAAGCGCATGGCGGCGGTGATGCCCGTGATCAAGCCGCAGATCGACGCGCTCAAGGAGAAGTACAAGAACGATCCGCGCAAGCAGCAGGAAGAAACGATGCGGATCTACAACGAGAACGGCGTGAACCCGCTGGCCACGATGGCTGGTTGTCTTCCGCTCTTCCTCCAGATGCCCATCTTTTTCGCGCTTTACATGGTGCTCGGGCGCGCCATCGAGTTGCGCGGCGCGCCCTTCTTCGGCTGGATCCACGACTTGGCGTTGCCCGACGTGATCCTGCCGGCGGTCAAGATTCCGTTCATCTTCCCGCTGGGCCTCACGATCCTGCCCATTTTCATGGCCGGATCGCTCCTGCTGCTCAACAAGATGACGATCAAGGACGAGAACCAGAAGGCGCTTGTCTGGATGATGCCGATCATGATGCTCGTGTTCTCCGGGTCGTTCCCTTCGGGCCTCGTTCTGTACTGGACCTTCTCGAACTTGTTCTCGGTCGCCCAGACAAAACTCGTGAATGCTGGCCCGCTCCCCACCGCTCCTGCGGTCCAGGTGGGTGGAACACCCAAGCGCAAGGGGCCTCCCAAGGGGCACAAGGGCTGATTCAGAGCGGGGACAGATCGTCCCCGCTTTCGAGCCTCGACTTCGCCTTCGGCCCCTGAGGCCGTTCTCCTGCCGCTAGACTCCTTCGACAGCCGCTATTCCCGTTGCGGTTGCACCAAAGGGGCTAAAAGCGTATGCGACGGACGACAACGACAATGGCGGCCATCCTGCTTGCAGGAGTCTTCGCCAAGACCGAAGCGGTGAGCGGACGTGTCGTCACGCCGTCCTCGGCGGGAGTCCAGGGAATCACGCTGGTCCTCAAGTCGAGCAATCAGAGCGCGACCACCGATGCGCAAGGCGCCTTCGTCGTCGGCTCGACGGGGGTCGGCGAGGGAGTCGCCGCCACGGGATGCCGCTTCCTGAACGGAACACTCCGGATTCGTGCGGCCGAACCGACCACTCTGCGGGTGGAAGTGCGCGACGCCCAAGGTGCTCTCGCGGTCCCGGTACTGGATCGCCGGCTCGAGCAAGGATTCACCACGATTTCGCCTCTCCAGGGCATGTCCCGCAAGCAGGGCATTCTCTTCGTGCGGGTTCGTCTGGGAAGCGAGGAACAGGTCTACAGGGCTTTCCGCGCCAACGCGGCGAGCGAAGAGATGACCGTCTCGGGCGCGGGCCGCGAAGCGGCCGCGACCACCGACACGCTGATCCTCAGGAGCGGGACGACCGAGATCGGCAGGGTAGGCTTCGTCGCCGGCGCCGCGACGGTTTCAGACATCGCGATCGTGCGACGCACGATCGGAGGTTCGATCACGACGAACGGCCTGAGCATCGGCTCCGTCAACTTGAGTCTTGTCCCATCCAGCGGAGCCACCTTGACGCTTGCGCCGACCTGTACCGCGGGATCATGGACCATCACGACCGGCTGGACACTCTACAAGTCGAGCGTCACCTGGGTGGGCACCGTGAAGATCCTCGATGCTTCGAGCAACGTTCTAGGCACGGGCACAAGGAGCTTCGCCGACAATGTGGAAACCGTTGCCTTCGATGCGATCTCCCTGGCTGCCGCGACGGTGCCAGCCCCCCCTTCGAATCTGAAAGCGTCGATCGACTGGGTCTGGGAGAATCGCATCAAGGATCCCACCGAGGCGAACGCATTCGGCTTCTACAACTACCTCTTCGACCAGATCTACGACGAAAAAGGAAGCCTCTACGTCTGCGTGCGCTGGGAATCGAAGACGAAGGTGACCAAGGAACAGCGCGAAAAGTTCGAGCCCATGGCCAACCGCTACATCAACAACTGGGTGATGGGGTGGCTCAAGGGCTACGATGGCTGGGCCTACGACAGCGTGAAGGTGAAGATCGTCGGCTGGGCGGTCATCGACGGATCCTACCTGGATCAGACCGGTATGACAGTTCCTGTCTACGTCAACGGAGGGCTGGAGGCGGAGCAGAAGACCGCTCCGCATTGCCCCGACGCCTGCAATCGCGACAACTTCCACAACACCGGCAAGGTTAGCACGACCTACCCCGACTGCAAATCGCCCGACCAGCACTTCGACATCACCCTGTGGGGCACGGACGACTTCGTCGGCGGAGCTGGTGGAGACTGGGGCGCTCGCGAGGGGGCTGGCTACATCCTCAGCGTCCTGGATACGAAGGAGCCGCACATCATCGAGCACGAAGTGGGGCACGCGTTCAGTCTGCCCGACTTCTACGACGACGACCAGTTCCCGCCTTCGGGTCTGCCGGTGGCGATCATGCAGGCTGGCGCTTCGATGGTGATCACGGAATGGGACGGCTGGATGTTGCGCAGGGTCTGGACCGAGATGAAGAAGGCGGAACCCACCCGCTTCAAGTAGATGCCTCCCGCTTTCCGTGATCGGCCCCTCCCGCAAGGGGCTTGACGGCGGGGAGCGATCATGGGAGCATGAATGTGTCATGGGAGGAACCCGGTACTTTCCAGCGACGCAGAAACGCCTTCCGTCGGAAACCGACGGGGGCGTTTTTTGTTGCGGGTCGGGTGCTTCGGATGTCGAAGGGGGCCTCGTCGAAAAGATCGACAAGGCCTTCTGGCCGCCTCAGTGTCGCCCGCGCGGGCCCTTGCCATGCGGGCCGTGTCCGCCATGGGCCGGCTTCCCGGCGCCTGGACGGACAAAGGGCTTCGCTCCGCCGCGGCGAGGGGGCTCGTCGCGCGTCCCGTGGGCGGCGCGCTGGAATCCGGCCTCATCGCGGTCTCCATGACGGAATCCGTCGTCGCGTCCGTGCTTGGGGCCGCGACGGTCGTCTTCGGCCCATCCGCGCGTGGCCCCGGGGCGGGGTCCCGGAACGGGCATTTCGGTCGGGAGGTCTCCGGGCTCGAAATCCACCCATCCCTGCACCGGGTCGGCTTGCGCCAGACGGACCTGGACCGTGTCGCCCACGCGCAGGACCTTGCCCGTGCGCTTGCCGTGCAGCTCCGAGCGTTCCTCGTCGTATTCCCAGAAGTCGTCGCGCATGCGCTTGACGTGCATCATGCCTTCGGCCCAGGGGTGATCGATCTGGACGAAGACTCCGATGGGCTCGCAGCCCGTGATGAGCGCCTCGAAAAGATCGCCCACGCGCTCGCGCAGGATCCAGGCCGCGCAACACTTGTTGCCCGAGCGCTCGGCCTTGACGACGGTGTCCTCGCGGCCCGACACGTGGGTGGCCAAGCGGCGGACGTTGGGTCCCCAGCTGGCCGGGAGGGTGTTGCCGCGCAGGAACGCCTTGATGACGCGGTGCGTCCACAGATCGGAATAGCGGCGGATGGGCGAGGTGTAGTGCGCGTAGTGCGTCCAGCCCAGGGCGAAGTGCCCCGTGCAGTCGGCGGAATAGCGCGCCTTCTTCATGGAGCGTACGACCTTGGTCTGGAGAGGGACCGGGATCTTGCCGTCGGAAAGAAGTTCCGCAAGCCACTTCTGGGCCAGGGGACGCACGTTGGTGGGGTTGTCTTCGATCATGCGCGAAGGCTTCCAGCCTGGAAGGCCGAGCTGGCGCGCCCAGTTGGAGACCTTCGCGAGCGATTCCTCTTCGGGAGGCTCGTGCACGCGATGCAGACCGGGAAGCATCGACTCGTCGAGGAATCGCGCGCAACAGCGGTTGGCCGCCAGCATGGCTTCCTCGATCCAGCGGTGGCTGGGCAGTCGTTCGCCGACCTCGGCGTCCTTGGGCTCGTCGTTGCGATCGAAGACGATCTTGGGTTCGGGGAGATCGAATTCGAGGAGGAATTCGGCCCTGCGGCGGGCGAGCAGCGTCTCCGAGCAGGCCTTCAGGATGTTCAGAGCGGGATCTCCGCCGTCGGCCAGCTCCTGGGCCTTCTCGTAGGCCAGGAAGCGGCGCACCCGCACCACCGATTCGAAGAACTTGTAGGAGACGATCTCGCCTTCCCGCGAGATCTGCATGCGGCAGGTGAGCGCAAGACGGTCCTTGCCATCCAGCAGCGAGCAGAGGTCCGCCGCGAGGACCTGGGGCAGCATCGTGATCGCCGTCCACGGCAGGTAGGTCGTGAAGGATCGCTTCATCGCGGTCTTGTCGAGGGCCGATCCTTCCTGGATGTAGTGCGAGACGTCCGCGATGTGGACGTCCATCTGCCATCCGTCGGGCGTGGCGACCACCCCGACCGCGTCGTCGTGGTCGTGGGCGTTCCAGGGGTCGATCGTGCAGACGTCGTCCTCGCGGCAGTCCACGCGCCCCCCGATCTCGTCGGGGCGGGGCTCCTTGTACGACGCGGCCTGCTCGAGAACGGGCTTCGTGAAGGGGCCGGGAAGATCGTTCGCCTCGGCGAAGAGCTGGATCACCTTCTTCCAGGAGGGTCCCTGGTAGCGCGAGGTCCATCCTTCCCCTTCGCGGGGCAGGGGAGCCTTCGCAGGGCTCTTGGAGCGCGAGGGGAGGCTGGTGACTTCCGGAGGGATGATTCCTGCGGCGACGGGCTCCTTGGGGGCCTTCTTGCGCGTCTTGGCTTCGCTCTCGCGAGCCTCGCGCTTGGTCGTACGGTTCTTTCCCGAAGCTTGGATCGCATGGATGCGATCGTGGCTGCCCAGGCGGATGCGCCCTTCGTCGACCAGGTTGGCCAACGCTTCCTGCAACGCGGGGACGTCGTCCCGGGCGACGTTCAGCATGTGCCGCACTTCCCGGAAGGTGCCGCCGGAGTAGCCTTCGGCGTGGACGAGCTCCATGAGCTCCTGGGTGAAGTTCCTCCGCAGATGCATGGCTTTCCAGTTCCCGGACATGGCGTGCTCCTTCCTTCCCGAGCCGGTCGAAAGCCTTTTCACCCTCGGTCGGCACGGCTCGTGGTCCGTTTCCGAGTCGAGGGTGGCGGTCGTTCCCGCCGGCTCCACCGCGCTCCTGGTTCAATGGTACCACCGCGAAGGGGTCAAGGGGGACGGATTCGCCGGAATCCGTCCTCGCGCCTACTTCCAGCTCGCCTGATAGGTGTAGCGGACGGCCGCCTCGCCGTGCGCCGGGACCTTCACCTTGAAGACGATGGTGGATGCGTCGCGCTTCTCGAAGGGGATGGACGACTCCTTCACCTTCCAGGAAGGCCAGTTCTGGTGTTCCACGACCTCGATCACGACGTCTTCGTTCTTGGCGTTGCGCAGGTCGACGCGGACGGTTTCCGTCTTCTGCTCGCCCTTCTGGTCGGAGTTCTCGATCGTGCGGGCTCCGCGCATGTCGAAGGCCTGCCCGAGCGACAGGCGCAGGGTGTCGCCCGATGGGGTGTGGTCGATGGCGTCCTCGCCCACGAACTGGAGGCTTCCCGAGCGGTCCTGCGAATAGACGCGCACGACGCCCTTGGGGAGGGGCATCCCCATGTGCTGCTCCTTGCGGTTCGGCACTTCGAGGATCACGGCGCATTTGAGGCCGTCCCGGCTGTCGTCGTTTCCGCGGTTCCACCACCAGTAGCGCGAGTAGAGCGACTCGTCGAACACGAAGCGCTTGCGCGAGGCGGCGTCGGCGACCGAAAGGAAGTTGACCTGCTTCTGCTCGCGGTTGAGAACGTCGGCGGGGCGCTGGAGGGTGTAGAGGTGGTATTCCATGAGGCCTTGCTCCGCGAATTGCGGGGCCGCGACGGCCTTGGCCGAGCGGGGCGCGCTGGCGTAGAGGACGGGCTGGGCTTCGTCGAAGCGGACGTTGCGGTTCCGGGGCTCCTGCCAGCGGTTCACATCCCCGGCCACGAGCTTGAGCGTGGCCGCGGAAAAGGATGCGCCCGAGTGGTTCTCGAGAGTCACGAGACCGTCGAGATCGACGCGCGTGCCCGCGGAATCGACCACGGCGACGTAGTCGGCCTTCCAGGAAAGGCCCGAGCACAGGTAGCTGAGCTCGGCGTCGTTGGATCCGTTCCTGGACGTCTCGAGATCGAGGACCAGGGAAGGCTTCACGAGGAGCCCTTCGGGGAGGCTCGGGAGCACCACGCGTCCTGGAGGGTCGAGCAGGATCCGTCCGGCGCTCTCGAAGGACGATATGCGATCCCCTTCGATGGACAGAATCCGTCCTTTCAGGGTCGTGCTCGCCGTTTTCCCGTCCTGCAGGACGAATTCCTGCACGAGTTCGACCTCCTTGCCCAGGTACTTCGAGAGGAGCACGCCGCGACTCACGAGGTCGTAGCGGTAGTTTTGCTCCAGCGAGACGGCCGTAGGGCTCGAGAAGACGGCCGACGACGCGTCGAGGGTCTGGGCGACGCCGTCCCAGGCGAAGGAGCTGCGGCCCTTCGCGAGGGCGATGGACCGCTGGTCCTTCACGAGGGCGAGGTCGTTGTTGTAGATGGTGAGTTCGATTCCCGCGAAGGGCATGCCCGTGCAGGCGAGAGCGAGAAGAGGGACGAGGTGTTTCATGGATGCTCCGATCGCGATCCGGGAGAATCGTCCCCGGCCCGCTGGCGTAGGAAATACGCGTGAAAACGGGCGGCGGCAACGGTTGACGACGCATCCGTCCAAGATCGCATTCTCCGCGGGAGTCCACCAGGATGGACGCGCCGTGGAACAGGAGCCCCTCGGATGACGGAATCGGGAAGTATCCTTTTCCCCCGTGAAATCCGTGATCCTCATCGGAATGCCCGGTTCGGGCAAAAGCACCATCGGCGTCCTCCTGGCCAAGGAGCTGCGTCGCAATTTCGTCGACACCGATCTTCTGATCCAGGAGCACACGGGGCGTGCGCTTCAGGACATCCTCGACGAGGACGGCGTCCCCGCTTTCCTCGCGATCGAGGCGAAGACCGTGGAAGCCTATGTGCCGCATGGCGAGGTCGTGGCGACGGGGGGGTCGGTCGTCTACTCGGAGATCGCGATGCGCCATCTCGCGTCGCACGGCGTGTGCGTCTATCTCGAATGCTCGCACGACGTGCTCGAGGAGCGCCTCCTGAATCTCGACAGCCGCGGCGTCGTGCGTGGTCCGGGGCAGACCGTCGCCGATCTCCTGGCCGAACGCGAGCCTCTCTACAAGCGATGGGCGGCCATCACGGTGCCCAACGCGCACGACCATCACGGCGAGACGGTGCGGGAACTCGCCGCGACTCTTCGCCCTCTGCTCGGCTGATCGTCGCGATCTTCCGCGCAACAATGACTTGACCTCGGTCGGAGGTGCGTGATAGAATCGCTCCAGTCGATCGGAACGCATCCGAACGATGGCCCGATGGAGAGGCACGATGGATCGCGAACAGGTCAGAGCGAAAATCGTCCGCAAGGCAAGCGAAGAAATCCTCGTTCGCGGTTACACGCGAGTCACGATGGACGACATCGCCACAGGCCTCGGCATGAGCAAGAAGACGCTCTACCGGGTATTCCCCGGCAAGCGCGAGATGCTTCTTGCCGTCCTGTCCGAAGTCACGGGAGAGATCGAACGCGGTCTGATGGCTGTCGCGAACCAGGGCGACATCGGATTCACGGAAAAGCTTCGGCGCGTGATGGAATACGTGGGCGTGCAGTATTCGCGTCTGGGTGAAGGTTTCCTGGAAGATCTCCGCAGCTCCGAGCCCGAGGTGCTGCGCAACTTGCTGCGCTTCCGCGACGATCTCGTGCTGCGGTATTTCCGCCAGCTCATCGACGAAGGCGTCGAGAAGGGGGCGTTCCGTCCCGACATCGATGCGCGCGTGCTGGCCATGGTCTACATCGCTTCGATCAGCCAAGTCCTCAATCCGAGGACGATGGCGGAGCTTGGCGGATCGCCCCTGCGCGCCTACGAGGCGATCTTCCGTCTCCTGTTCGAGGGCATGCTCACGGACGAATCGCGCAACGCGTACCGCGCGAGTCCGATCGCTTCCGTAGCGACCTGAGTTCCCGCGCTTTCGCGCGGGACGAGGGCTACTTCGTTCGAACTGGAACGGCCATCGAAAGGCCGGCGGCTTCGAACGCGGCCGCATTGGCCGGGTTCCGCGTGGCTTCGTCGAGCACCCAGCGGTACTCCTTCCAGCCGAGCAATCCGGCCTTGCGCACGGCGAGGTCGCGTGCCGCGTCCTGCTGGGCGGAAAGCACGCTCGCGCGATCGGGCGAAACCTTCAGGGATTCCTCGAAGACGGAGTCGATCAGACGCACGAGAGAGTCCGCCTGGCGCCAGCGTGCCGCGCGTTCGGGCTGCAGGAGTCCGTCGGTGGGGATCGCGAAATCCTTGACCTTGGGTTTGGCGGGAGCAGGAAGCGGCTCTTCCTGCTTGTTGCAGGCGGCAAGCGCGAAGGTGGCTGCGAACAGGGAGAGGAGAATTCGACGGTTCATGCTCGTGCCTTCCGGCGGCGGTTTGCTGGGGCGGGGTGACCGAGGGAGACGAGCTCCTTCTCGAGGCCGTGAATCGCCTGCTCGTGTTCGCGGATGCGGACGCGGAGTTCCGACACCTGCGCGTCTCGACGGCGCTTCAATTCGATTTCGAGGGCTTCGATGGGCATGTGCTGGAGGTCCAAGACGCAGGCTCCCTTCGGAATATGTCGCCTAAGGGTAAACTCGGCGGGCCTCCACGGCAATGACTCGTGCGCGGAGGTCCGGCATCAGGCCTCGATGCGCACGAGGACGGCGAGAAAGAATCCGTCCCCGTCCTGCATGCCAGGAAGGCTCGCGACAGCGCTTTCCAGGCGGCATCCGGGAATGTCCCGTACGACGTCCTCCCCTTCCTCGGGTTCCGAGGAACACACCGAATAGACGAGCCGTCCGCCTGGGCGGACGCAGGGGGCGGCCGCTTCCAGCATCCGGCGCTGGAGTTTGCCGTGGGTGCGAGGATCGTCCGGACGGATGCGCCAGCGCGCTTCCGGACGACGCGAAAGGACGCCGAGATTCGAGCAGGGCGCGTCGACGAGGATCGCGTCGACGGAGGACTCGCGCAGCGGCGGGCGCGTCGCGTCGGCGACACCCGCGAGACATTCCAGACGGAGACGACGGAATCCGTCAACAGAACGGAGCTGGCGCGGAAGCGAAAGGTCGAAGGCGAGGGATCGCACGCCTTCGAGATCGCCATGGTCGTGGAGACAGGCGAGCTTGCCGCCGGGAGCGGCGCAGAGGTCGGCGACGACCATGCCCGGCCGCAGGAAGCCGGAAAGGGCGAGAGCGCACGCGCCCGAGGACGGATCCTGGAACGAGACGAAGCCGTCGCGGAACGAGTCGCTTCCGAGCACGCGCTCACGGCCGATGGAGAGACGCCGGAAGAATCCGTCGTGCAGGCGCGCGGTTTCCGCGGCCGGATCCCAGGGGAGGTTCGATGCACCCGCACGCACGCGCACCCAGGCTTCCGGATCGCGCGAACCAGCCTCGAGCATGGTCGTCGCGGTCTCGACGCCGTGCCGCTTGATCCATCGGCGCACGAGCCATTCCGGGTGCGAGTGGCGGATCGCGAGAGCCGACGGGTCGTCCCCCGCGGGATCCTTCCACGGGGCCGTGATGGCTCGTCGCAGCACGGCGTTCACGAGTCCTGCCGGACCCTTTCCGAAGCGCATGCGCGCCAGCTCGACGGACAAGTGGACCGCGGCGTGCGGAGGGATCCGGTCGAGGATGCGGCTTTGGGCGAGGCCCATGCGCAGGATCCAGCGGACGGGCTCGGGCGTGGCGCCACGCAGGTACTGGTCGAGATGGTGGTCGAGGCGGGCCTTCCAGCGGATGGTCGAAAGAGCCGTCTCCAGGGCGAGCGCGCGGTCGCGCGATGCGAGGCCGTCCCCGTATCGGGAGAGGCTTTCGGCGACGAACGTTCCGCGCGCGGCGTATTCGAGCAGGCATTCGAGCGCGACCTCGCGGGAGGCCAGTCCCTCGGCGCTCACTTGAAGACCGGATTCTGTCCGTGCGATCCGTTGAGCCAGTCGCGGCCGCTTCGGCGGGGCTTGCCTTCGGCCTGGACCTCGACGAGTTCGAGAAGTCCCGATCCGCACGCGACGGCGACGCGGCCGTCGTGGAGAGGATGCACCTCGCCCGCGCCGAAGGCTGTCGCGAGGGGGGCGCCGTCCTTGTCCAGGAGGGCGGGTTCGAGGATCGCGCGAGTGCGCCAGATCTTCACGCGGGCCGTGGCGCCGGCCTCGTCGACGATTTCCGTCCAGCACCCCGGAGCGGGGTGGAATGCCCGGATCTTGTCGTGGAGCTTCCGAGCGGGAAGCGACCAGTCGAGGCGCCCCTCGTCGGAGGTGAGCTTGGGTGCGCGCGAGGCCTGGGCGGGATCCTGGCGTTCACCCGCGGGCGGTGGATCCTGCGAGAGCATCTCGATCGCCCGGGCCAGGGCGGGGCCGCCGAGCTCGCCCATCCGGACGAGGACTTCGCCCGAAGTCTCGTCGGGGCCGACAGACATTTTTTGTCTGGCAAGGATGCCGCCCGTGTCGACGCCGGAATCGAGCCGGAAGATGGAGTAGCCGACCTCTTCGCCGCCCGCTTCGAGGGAACGCTGGACGGGGGCCGCGCCGCGCCAGCGAGGAAGCAGCGAGCCGTGCAGGTTGATGGCTCCGAGGCGCGTGGTGGCGAGGATCGCGTCGGGGAGGACCACGAAGGCGACCAGGACGAGGAGATCGGCTCCGAGGGAGCGGAGCCACGCTTCGAAGGCGGGGTCGCGCACGTCGGGCACTTCGCGGATGGGAAGGCCCAGTTCGAGGGCGGCTTCCTTGACGGCGGTCGGATGCTTCTTCAGGCCGCGTCCCATGATGCGGTCGGGATGGGTGCACACGGCCGCGATCTCGTGTCCCGACGAGGCGAGATGCCGCAGGGTCGCGGCGGCGACAGGAGGCGTTCCGAGGAAGACGATCCTCATGCGAGCTTCCGAATGCGTTCGAGTTCGGCGCGCACCGAGCTTTCGACCTGCTCGAGCAGCGCCTTGCGGTCGGGGCTTTCGAGTTTGGCCGTGTCGATGGGGGGCAGGATCGAGATGTGGATCGTACCGGGCCACATGCGGTAGCCCTTCTTGTTGAGAATGCGCCAAGTGGGATCGAGAACGACGGGCGTGATGGTCGCGCCCGCGTCGATGGCGACCTGGAATCCGCCGGGGCGGTAGGGCTGGAGCTTGCCGTCGATGGAGCGCGTCCCTTCGGCGAAGATGCAGAAATCGACGCCCTGGGACATGGATGCCTTCACGCCCGCCGTCGAGGCGCCGCGGCTGTGCCGGTCGGCGCGATCGACGAACACGCAGCGCAGGACATGCATGGCCGAACCGAACCAGGGCCAGCTCTGGATTTCCTTCTTGGCAAGGAACGAAGGCCAGCGGACCCATCCCATCATCAACGGAATGTCGAGGAAGCTCTGGTGGTTGACGATGAAGAGGCGCGGTGTCGGATCGACGAGATTCTCTTCGCCCAGCATGCGCACGTGCACGCCCAGCACGGGGAGCCAGAAGCGCACCCAAGCGCGGCATGGCCACTTGAGCCAGGTGGGCTTGTCGAAGACGACCGCCAGGGGGACGAGCCAGAATCCGACAAGCAGGATGAGCGTGAAGGTGGAACCCAGGAAGAACAAGGCGCGCAACCGTGCGACAGCATGGGCGAAAGCCCCGCGGCCTGGTTCCCGCCCGTGGTGGGGGGCGGGAATGCTCCCGGGAGCCGGGCTCACAGGCGGCAGTTCTCGATGCCGAACTGGATGATGGCGGTCGCACCCAGGGCTTCGAGGTCGTCCATGACCTTGCCCAGCTGCTTCTGCGGAACCAGCGCGCGCACCGCGCACCAGTCGGAATCTTCCAGCGCCGTGACGGTGGGGCTCTGGAATCCCGGGGTGATTTTCTCTGCTTGCGAGAGGCGGTCGCGGCGGACGTTGTATTCGACCAATCGGTAGGTCTGGGCGATCATCGCCCCCTTGATGCGCCGTGCGAGCGCCTTGATCTCGGGGTTCTCGGTGTTTTCGGGGCGGCAGACGAGGACGGTCTGGTAGGAGCCGATCTCGGATAGGATGCGAAGCCCGTTGTCGCGCAGCGAATTGCCCGTCTCGGTGATGTCGACGATGGCTTCGGCCAAGCCCAGCGGGACCATGGCTTCGCAGGATCCACCCACTTCGACGAAACGAGGCTTCGCACCGTGCTTGGAGAAGAAGTTGCCGGCCAGATTCGGGAAGGAGGTCGCGATGGTCTTGCCGTCGAGATCGGAAGGCTTCTGGACGGAGCCGTTTTCGGGAACGGCCACGACGATGCGGCAATGGCCCATGTCGAGCTTCAGGACCTCGGCGACTTCGGCTCCGCTTTCCTCGACGATGTCCTGGGTGCTGATGCCCGCATCGAGGATGCCGGCGGCGACCAGGGTGGAGATGTCGTCGGTCCGCAGGAGGACCAGCGCGGTGTCGCCTCCGCTTCCGCTACAGGTGATGCGCAGGGAGCGTCCGTCGACGCGGAAACGGTAGCCTGCCTGCTTGAGAAGGGAGACGATGGGCTCGTGGAGCCGACCTTTGGAGGGAATGCCGATCTGGATCATGCGTTTTCCTTGGGAGGACGGGATGCTTTTTCCACGATGCCGGAAACTCCGAAGCGCCGTGCGAGTTCCTGGATGACGTCCTGACCGGAGCGTCCCTTGTGATGGAGGAGCACCAGGGTGTGGAACCAGAGGTCGCCCACTTCGTAGACGAGGTGGTCGGTCCCCTCTTCGGAGGCCGCTTCGATGGTCTCGCGGGATTCTTCCTCGACCTTTTCCAAGATCTTGGGAAGTCCCTTGTGGTAGAGCTTGGCCACATACGAAGCGGAAGGGTCCTGGGATTTGCGGTCTTCCAGGACCTTGTCGAGGGCCAGAAGGAGGTCGGATGGGCGTTCGGATTCGGTCATGGCGGACGGAAAAGGTAGGAATCGCCAGGGGTGGGGGTGGCGGAAGCCTTCCATGCCCTCTCCGAGGGGGCGACAAGAGGCCGACGATCGGCAAGGCCGACTCGTCATGACGGATCCCGACACAAGACAAAAATTGTTGATTGACACCTCTTGACGGATGTCTCGCGCGATGCGATCATCTAGTCACCCCCGCGCGCGTCGCAACTTCTAGGACGCCGCAAACCCGTCAAGGGAGGTTCCAAATGGCCAAGACCAAGCCGAAAACCAAGCCCGCTGCCAAGACCGCCAAGGTGAGCAAGCCCAAGATCGATCGCGGCGAGGGCGCCTACGCCGTCCAGGCGAAGAAGATGAAGGCTCTCATCGACACCCTCCGCGAAGCCGAAGGCCCGCTCGAGGAAGCGAAAGTGATCAAGGAGCTCGCTCGTCGCGGATTCCCTGTTCATCCTCGCACACTGTTGCGCGAGGTCGAACGCATCCGCATCCTCGGTTACGGCGTCGTCCGCGAACTCGGCGAAGCTGGTGTCGTGTACACCCTGGAAGCGAACCCCAAGGTCGCCGAGGCGTTCGCCGTTCTCGAAGCCGTCCGCAAGGATCTGCGCAAGTCGGGATCGCCTCTCGAAAAGCAGGTCGCGGCGGCGGTCAAGGCCATCAAAGCCGCTTGATTCTTCTCGAAAGAGGCGGGGATTTATCCACGCCTCTTTCCATCGTTCTCCGATCGATCTTTCCGAAGGATCGCCGCGATCAGCGGTCCTCGCGGTCGGATTGGGCCAGGGACTGGTACCTCTCCCTCTGGAACAGGAGTCCGCGTGCCCATTCCAGGGATGCCGGAGCGTGTCGACGCTCCGCTCGGCCGGGAGTCCACGCGAATTCGAGGACGAGGATCTCCTCCAGGGCTCTCAGCGGATCGTCGTGGCCCGAAAGAAGCTCGAGGGCGATAGGACGGATTCCGTCCTCCCGTTCGACGAGCGCCAGGACGTGCTTCTCCGAAACGGCGACGAGGCCCGGCTCGAGCCAGGCGTAGCTGCTCGCGCCGAAAGCGCGAGGCACGGAACGCCGGCGGATGCGCCATGCCGGGCGATGATGGGCGATTCCGGAGAGGAATGCGGGCGGAGGATCGAGAGCTTCGTCGACGTGGACGACGAGGTCGGCTGGAGGTTCCGTCCAGAGCTTGCGCCCGAGGTTGCGGACGAAGGACGACTCGCCGAGATCGGAGAAGCGGAAGGGAACCACGCACGACGACACGAGCCGCCCCGAAGGATCGACGAGCGCGAGGGACAGGTGGTGCATCTTGCCATAGAGGAAAGCCTGGGCGATCCCGAGGGACCAGCGGCCACGCGGATTGCGCAGGCGCCATGGATCGCCGCCCGAACGACGCACGCACTCGAGGAAGAGGCTTGCCGCCTGTCCCGAAGCGCGCGAGGAGCGTGGTTGCGAGACCACGGGAGCCTTGGCGTCGAGCTCGAGCGGGATGCTTCCGGCAACGGGTTCGGTGGAAAACTGCAGGGCCACGCCGTGCCATTCCGCCGCGCGTTCGTTCAAGCCCTGGGCGGTCGCCATGGCGGCGCTTTCGGGCAGGCCCGCAAGATGGAAGTTCTGCGGTGGCAGGCGTGGAATGCGCTGGGCCGTCTGGCCTCCCAGCGCGGCGCGAAAAACCTCCGGAAGCGGAATCGCTTCGTCGAGAGCGGTGAGGGCCATGGCCTCGGTATCGGGAAGCGGGTGCTCCGAGAACCCGAGGTCGGAATCGGAGCAGGGGTCGGAGGAAAAGCGCATCCCGGCGATGATGGCGCCGCCGAACCACGAGCGCAAGGCCGAGACGACCTCCTGGGCCGAAAGCTCCGAAGGCGTTTCGGTCACGATGATCGCGCAAGGGTCGCCCGGGCGGATCAGGCGCGCTCGGCGGCCGATGCCCACCGAGCAGCCGTTGGCCTGGGGCTTGGGGTGGGCGGAGGCGAAGGAGACGCCTTCGAGAGGGAACCAGATGTCGATGGCGCGATGGTTGGCCGAGGCGAAGGCGTCGGGACGGGCGTCGAGGATGCGCTGGACGGGGTGTGCCCAGAGCAGGCATTCGCGTTCGTTCAAAGCCTCGATGTGGAGCTCGAGACCGTCGACGACAAGACGGTCGCCTTCGTCGCGCGTGCGCACGGCGACGAAGCCGGAGCGGATGTCGACAAGGATCTTGCGTTCGCGCAAATGGTGCAGCAACAGGAGCTGGATCAGGCCACGGGAGCCGGGCTGTCTCAGGTCGATCTGCCAGACGCCTTCTCGTTCGTCCCTGAGATGGTCGGACTCGGGGTCGTCGGGCGATGCGAGCGTGAAAATGTCGTGTCCGGCCAGACGCGCTCCGAGCCAGGGGTTTTCGGCCCGCAGGTGTTCGATGATCTGTCGGTAGTTCCTGCCGGCCTCGGCATCCCAAAGAAGTCCCGGGATTCTCTGGCCGTCGTGTTGGCCGCGGAGGGCCGTGAGATAAAGAGCCATGGCGTTTTCGAATATACCTACCGCCACATGTCGAAGGCCTCGCCGAGAGCTGTTTCTAAGGCATCTTTCCAATGGTGAACAGACGTTGGATCCTTGGATGGGCCATCACGGGGTTCGTCGTGGCCGTGATCATGTCGATCACGCTTCTGGTGCTGTGGAACGTCTACATCATCGGCGACTACCGCACCATCTCGCATTTGTCCCAGAGTCTGGGCGATCTGCGCAACATCCATCCAGAGCATCGCGATCCTTCCGTGCGCTGGGTCATCGTCGCGATGGGATCCACATTCTTCACAGTGATCATCACGGCGCTGTCGCTGTTCTTCGCGGCGTTCCTCGCCAGTCGCCGCTACCAGAGGATCCAGACCGACTGGCTCGCCACGACGACCCACGAACTCAAGCTCCCCACGGCCAACATCCAGCTGTTCGCCCAAACCCTCCAGAAGACGGGTCTTGGCGAGTCCGATCGGATGCGTTTCGTCTCCCTGATCCTCCAGGAGACGCAGCGCATGGACGGACTGGTCACGCGCATCCTCATGACGCGGCGGATCGAAGGCGGCATGCAGGAAATCCGCATGGAGAACATTGCCGCGCTCGCCTGGCTCGAATCCTGCCGCAAGCGGATCGCGTCGCCGGCCTTCGAACTGGAGGGCGTCCGCGAGGCGCGTGTCCGCGTCGATCGGCGGCAGCTCGAGACCGTCCTCGACAACCTCGTCCACAACGCCCACAAATACGGAGATGGATCGCTGCCGCGCGTGGTGGTGCTGGCTTCCGATGGATTCGTCACGATCGAAGTGCGCGATAGCGGTATCGGGGTTCCCGCCGCGCTGCGCAAGAAAGTGTTCAAGCGGTTCTACCGGGTTCCCAACCGCGAACACCGTCGTCGGACGGGAACCGGCCTCGGCCTGTACATCGCCCGCTCGCTCGTCAAGATGATGGGCGGGACGATGGGGGTTCGCGACAATCCCGAGGGCAAGGGAAGCGCGTTCTGGATTCGATTCAAGGAGGTCGTCTGATGGCATCGCCCACCGATTCCGCGGCAAACGGAACGAATCGCATTCTCCTGGTGGAGGACGACGAGGCGATGGCCTTCGGGCTTTCATTCAACCTGCGCGACGACGGCTACGAGGTCGAGCACCGCATCGATGGCGAGTCGGGGCTGGAAGAGGCTCTGCGCGGGCGTTTCGATCTCGTGATCCTCGATATGCTCCTTCCCGGCATCGGCGGCCTCGATGTGCTCAAGGGGCTGCGCGCGAAGGATGTGCGCACGCCCGTGCTCATCCTTTCCGCTTCGGCGAGTTCCGACGCCATCGTCGAAGGCTTGAACGGAGGGGCCGACGACTACCTGACCAAGCCCTTCGATCTCACCATCCTGCTCGCGCGGATCCGTACGCTCATCCGTTCGCGGAACTGGCTTTCCCGCGCCGATGTGACAGATTCCGTCTCCGCGAACCTGTTCTTCGGCGGCCGCGAGATTGACTTCCGGAGCAGCACAGCCAAGGTCGACGGCGCCATGGTGGAACTCTCGTACAAGGAGGCGATGCTCCTGCGACGCCTTTCCGAGCACGCCGGCGAGACGGTCACTCGCGACAAGCTCCTGCGCGAGGTATGGGGTTACGCCGACGGCATGCAGACGAGGACCATCGACAATTTCGTGCTGGCCCTGCGCAAGAAGCTGGAGCCCGATCCGAAGAAGCCTCGCTACATCCAGACCGTCCCCGGCGAAGGGTATCGCTTCCAGGGAGATTGAGGACGATTTTCGGGGGTGGGCAGGGCCGCGGCCCGCCGTGCGCTGCGACTAGGTCGAGAACTCTTCCCGTGCTTCGTTTGTGGACAATGCGACGAGTCGATGCCTGGTTGGGGCAGGTGGACTCCATCGTTGAAAAAATGTCAAGACCAACTGTTCCGGATCGCCACAGGGGGTGTCCATGCATGGATACACTCCCTGTGTGTGCAGCATGGTGTGTCCGCCATGGACAGCCTGCAGCGAAAGGAACAGCGCCGTGAACACTTCTTACGCATTTCGCAATCGGGTCGCCTCGACGTGTGCGAGCATCCTTCTTCTGTCGATGACGCTTCATGCGCAGTTGGCCAAAGGGGCCACGAAGTTCCTGGGCAACATCACCACGAATGGTCAGGTTCGTTCCGATTTTGGTACGTACTGGAATCAGATCACGGCTGAAAATGAATGCAAGTGGGGCTCCATCGAAGGCACCCGTGGAACCTATAACTTTACCGGCTGCAAAAACGCTTACAATTGGGCAAAGAACAACGGCGGGCATTTCAAGTTCCACGCCCTCGTTTGGGGTTCCCAATATCCGAGCTGGCTTGCAAGCTTGAGTGCCGCCGATACGAAAACAGCCATCACTGCCTGGTTCGATGCTGTTCAAAAGAATTTTCCGGATCTGGAAATGATCGACGTGGTAAATGAAGCCATTTGGGCTGGCTCCGACTACCACTCCGGTTATACAAAAACAAAAATTGTCGAGGCCTTGGGCGGCGACAACAACCATGATTACGCTTTTGTGACGACCGCATTCAAGATGGCTCGCGAACGCTGGCCTAAGGCAATCCTCATCTACAACGATTACAATACGTTCCGTTGGCAGATCAACGAAGGCATCGATCTTGTCAAGAAAATCAAGGCCGCTGGCGCCCCCGTGGATGCCTACGGACAGCAAGGTCACGATCTGACCGACATGGATGCCACTACCTTCAAGGCCGCGCTCAAAAAAATTCACGACGGAGTCGGCATTCCTTTGTTCATCACGGAATACGATATCGGTACCGATGATGACAACCTCCAGAAGCAGCGCTATTCGGAACAGATTCCGGAATTCTGGAACGCGGAATATGTCGCAGGCATTACCCTTTGGGGCTACATTTATGGCTCCACTTGGACCACGAACGGCAATTCCGGGATCATCAAAAATGGAAGCGATCGTCCGGCAATGACATGGCTCAAGCAGTATATGGCATCGAACAAGGGCACAAATACCACTGGGCTACTCAGTGGCACCACAAAGGTTTCCGAATTCAAGTCGAATCTTGCTCAAGGACCTCACGATTTCGAGGTGTATAGCGTAAATGGAACGCATGTAAACGCTTTCCACGCAAGCGATATTTCCGATCTCAAGACTCAGATGCAAACATCCAGCTTGAATCGCGGCCTCTACCTTGTGCGGAGCAAGAACGCGGGCAATTGCTTGGTCAACATCACCAAGTAACGCAGACGTCCTCCGTCCTGACGGAGACAACGATCAGGTAAATTGGAGAGTGATCTGACGAGCCGCGAATCTACGGAATCGCGGTTTTTGTTTTTAGTGGCGGGGATGGTACGGCTTCAGCCAGCGAATGGCTTGCAGGTTTCGATCGCCCTCAACCAGCGAGCCGATCTACCGATCAGCGCCCTGCACGCTCTCTCAGCCGCCGTCGGCTTCGCGGGTCCAGCGGAACCAGCCGAGATGGCCGGCGATGGCGGAACGGACGGAGATGGCGACCTGGAGCGGGAGCGCCCAGATGTAATCTAAGAGGCTTTCGAGGCGTTCGAAACGGTAGGCGGCGATCCCCAGGAAGAGAATGTCGAAGGGGATCTTGAGAGCCCAGGGAATCCACCAGAGCCAAGCGGGGAGGCCGAAGAAGAGGCCGATCCAGCCGAGGACGAGCCACATCCACCAGAGGAAAATGCCGATCAGGAAGGCGACGTAGCCGATGCTTTCGTAGCGGGATCCATTGGAGGCCCAGCGGGCGCGCTGGTTGAGGACCTGCGTCCAAGTGTCGGCCGGATGCGTTCCCACCGAGGCGCTGGGTTCGAAGGCGTAGGCGGGGCGTCCGCCGACCTTGGCCATGCGGTGCACGAGCATGTCGTCGTCGCCGGAGATCAATCCTTCCAGGCCGCGGAAACCACCAGCGGCTTCGTAGATGGTGCGTCTGTAGGCGAGGCTCGGTGCCGAGGCGAGGAAGGGACGGCCCAAGGAGAAGCCGGCGGCTTCGGCCGCGACGAAGGCGAGGACTTCCAGACGCTGATAGCGATGGCAGGCTCGTCCGTCGCCTAGGATGTGCTTGGGGCCCTGGACGATGTCGACACCGGGTTCGAAGCATCCGCCCAGAGTGGAAAGCCAGTGGCGCGGGGGAATGCAGTCGGCATCGGTGGTGGCGAGGATCTCGTGACGGGCGGTGGCCATGCCGCGCGCGAGGGCTCGTTTTTTGGGACTCGGGACGTCCTCTTCTTCTGGCGATATTTGGACGAACCGGAATCGAGGGTCGCGTTCGACCACGGAGCGGACGATTTCCGCGGTCCTGTCGCGGCTGCGGTCGTCGACGCAGACGACCTCCCACTCTCCCTCGTAGTCCTGCGCTTGCAAGGCCGCGAGAGTTGCGGCGACACCCTGTTCCTCGTCGTGCATGGGGACGACGACCGTGATGGACGGTTTCTGATCGCGTCCGGGACGTTTCAGGCGGAGGAGACCGAGGCAGAGGATCTTGAGGAAGGCGACATAGAGGATCGTGCCTGCAAGGATCGGAAACGCCAGGAAAAGTGTAGCGGAGGTCACGCGGAGGCCTGCATGGGGAAAAATTTTGTGCGGTACGTCACAGTTTCCGGTCCTTGTTGGACAGACCCATTGAATACAGGGGAAATTTGAATGTAGACTCACACAGTCAAAGGTTCCCCCCTCGGAGGTCTCTCTCAATGAACGCATCCCATCGCATCGCCGCGGTTCTCGCTCTGTCGCTTGCCGCCACCCCATTCGCACAGGCCACGGCCGATTGCCAGGAAGGTGTCGATTGGGTCGCTCGAACCGTCTGCGCCAAGGGCATCGGTGCCGTGAATCCCAAGCAGCCGCAGGCGGCGGCGCGTCCCGGAGCGATCCGCAGCGCCCAGATGACGGGCTTGCGTCACGCCATCGAACTCGTGAAGGGCGTATCCATCACGTCGTCCACGACGGTGGCCAACGCCATGACCTCCGACGATCAGGTCAACTCGAAGGTCGAAGCCTACGTCAAGGGCTTCCAGTTCGGACAGCCCCACTACATGGACGACCTCACCGTCGAGATCTTCGTCAAGATTCCTCTGGACGGCATCGGCGACATCGTCCTCCCCTCCAGCATCCAAGCCACGCCTTCGGTGACCACCTGGGGAGCTGCGGCGCCTTCCGCCTCCGCGTCGCCGTTGCGTTCGGCCGTGTACACGGGGCTCGTGATCGATGCCCGCGGCCTGAACATCCTGCCCGCCCTCGCGCCCCGCATCCTGGATGCCGACGGCAAGGAGATCTATGGCGCCGCCCTCGTCAGCCGCGAATGGGCCGTGAAGTACGGCATGGCCGGCTACGCCAAGAGCGTCGACGGTGCGCGTGGCCTGAAGGACCGCGTCGGCGAGAATCCCGCCGTGATCAAGGCCGTCCGCGCCGACGGTGCCGCCAAGACGGATCTTGTCCTCAGTGCGGAAGACGCCGCGAGCATCCGCAGCGCCACGCAGAACCTCAAGTTCCTCTCCGAAGCCCGCGTGGTTTTCGTCGTCGACTGATCTCCCCCCGACTTCCCCGAATTGGAGCCTTCCATGAAACCCAGAATCCTTCCGGTCCTGCTCGTTCTTCCTCTCCTCTTCACGGCTTGCGGCCAAAAGCGCAAGGCGGCGGGGCTGATGGACGATCCCCGCACCCATACCGAACGTGGCAAGCAGTACTACGACGCCGGACAGCTCGATCGCGCCGATCAGGAATTCACGCTGGCGCTCGAACTCGACAAGAAGTACACCCCCGCCCTGGCCGGCCAGTCCATGGTCCTCGCCAGCAAAAAGATGTACGACAAGGCCATCGACAAGGCCGACGAGGCCATCGTGCGCGCCGACAAGCTCCCCGATGGCTGGATGGCCAAGGGTTGGGCGATCGCGCTCAAGAATCGCGGATCCAAGGACGAAGGCTGGATCGACGATGTCGAACGCATGTTCTCCAAGGCTCTCGATCGCGATCAGAAGAGCGGCGAGACCTGGTATCGCCTGGGGCTCGCGCGCCAGTGGGCGCTGAAGTTCCGCGAAGCTGGCGATGCCTTCCGCAAGGTGCTCGAGATCAACGCGGCCTACACCACTCCCGCCAACGAAGCCTGGGCCCGCATCCAGAAGATCGAACGCGCCGCTCCGGGTTCCCGCGTGGGCAAGAAGATCGCGCTGGTCGACTCCCTCACTCGCGCCGATGCCGCCGCCCTCCTCATCGCCGAGCTGGAGATCGATCGCCTGCTGGGCCGCACCCGCGGCGCTTCGGTCGACACGGTCTTCCACGCTCCCGCCGTGGCGACGGTCGATACGGTGAAGGTCGTGCCCTCCAAGGTCGCCAAGGACATCGAGGGGAACTGGGCACGCAACTTCATCGAAGACGCCGTGGGCCTGGGTATCCGCGGTCTCCAGGTCTATCCTGATCGCACCTTCCACCCCAACGAAGCGCTCACCCGCTCCGAATTCGCCTTCCTTGCCGAGGATGCGCTCATCGCGGCTCTGGGCGACAAGACCATCGCCACGAAGTACATCGGCAGCGCTTCCCGCTTCTCCGACGTCGCGGCCGGATCGCCTTACTACAATGCGATCTGCAACGCCGTCGACAAGAACGTGATGGATGGCAACGCCGACGGCACCTTCGGCGCCGCCAAGCCCGTCTCGGGCGCCGACGCGCTTCTCACGATCCGCCTCATCAAGGAGCTGCGCAAGTGAAGACTCGGATCCTCGCGATTCTTCTCCTCCTGGTCGGATTCGTCCGCGCCCAGGATCTCGTGGTCGAAGCCTCCGGCTTCGGTCCCACGGTCGAGGCCGCCACCCGCGCGGCCAACCGCGCCGCCGTCGAGAAGGGGATCGGCCAGGTGCTCACGAGCATCACCGAAATCCAGGATTTCCAGGCGAAGAAGGACGTCGTCCTTTCCCACACGGAAGGCGTGGTGAAGAATTCCGAGGTCCTCTCCAAGAGCCAGGGCCCCGATGGGGCTTGGGAAGTCAAGGTGAAGGCGACGGTTTCCAAGGCCGAGATCGACAAGGATCTCGTGGCTCTGGGGATCCTTCGGATGCAGCTCGACAACCCGCGCATCGCGGTGCTCGTGACCGAGCAGGTCATGGGCAAGACCATGGTCGACGGCACCGCGGAAAGCCAGATCATCAAGGCCTTCCGCGATCGCCAGTTCGAGGTCGTCGAAGCATCGATGGAGGTTCGCGCCAAGCGCGCGAACCAGATCGCTCTCGCGACCGGCGGCGACGCCAAGGCGGCGGCGGCCCTGGGCGCCGAACTGGGTGCCGAGGTCGTGATTCTCGGCACGGCGACGGCGACGGAATCCGACATGAGCGACAATCCCTACTTCAAGGGGACGGCCATGAAGTCCGCGTCGGGAAACGTGACGTTGAAGGCCGTCGAGGTCTCCACGAGCGCGATCCTCGCGAGCCAGCGCGGCGACGCGCCGATGGTGCATCCCAATCCCGCCGTGGCCGGCGCCAAGGCGCTGGAAAAAGCCACCACCGACGTTCTCGAGAAGCGCGGCTTCATCGATCAGATCGTGAAGTCCTGGAAGGCGCAAGCCAACGACGGAACGGTGATCCGGGTGCGCGTGCGCAACATCCCGAACTACGCGGCGGCGCAGGTCATCCAGGAGGAGCTCAAGGTCGACGCGGTCCAGGTCGTGCGGCGCAAGATGGCCGACGGAACCCTGTTTCTCGACGTGACCTGGAAGGGAACCGCCGACGATTTCTGCGCGACCATCGACGGGCGCAAGATCAACAAGGAGCGCAACAAGCTGGTCGTCTCCTCCGCCGAAGGCAAGGACGTCGTCCTCGAAGTGAAATGAGCGGACGGAAGAAGAATGGTCCCGTAAAGGCGCGCTTGGATCTCGATTTCGAGGGTGTCCTGTCACGTGACCATCTTCGCCCCCTCCAGTTCGTGCACGGGGCGTTTCTCGCCTCGTGCCTCGGCATCATGGGCATGACGTTTCTCACGCGGCCGGTCGGCTCGACTCCGCACGGAAGCGTCGTCGTCCAGTTCCTTTCGATCTGCGGCATGGCGCTCTGGATCGTGGGATACATTTTCGGGATGTGGTGGTTCAATCGCCGCATGAAGCCCGAAGTGCTTCAGCGAATCGCTCAAGGGCCGTTTCGCGGGCCTCGCATCCTTGCCGAAGGAGCGACCGTCGCCGACAAGATCTCCCATCACCTGCGTACCATTTGGACCATCCGTTTGACGGCGTGGAGCATCGGCCCCCTGGTCAGCCTGGTGTCCGTGCAGGTGGCCATCCAAGGCAATCTCGTGCGCCAAGACGTCTCGTTCGTGACCACGGGAATGTTCCCCATGATCGTCTTCCTCGCGATCGCCATTCTCACCTTTCCGACAGCCGACCGCGTGCGTGCCATCCTGCAGCGGCTCACGAAGGGTTGATGTAAAAGGGACGCGGTCGATTCTCCCGCCACCACGGGTTGCCGGGCTACCTTTTCGGAACATGACCTTCTCGCTTGGCGCGGCGGTGGCCGCACGGACTCATCATGTCGGCAACAACGTATGCTTCGGGCTCGATCCGGTCCTCAAGCGCATCCCCCTCGAAGGCGCGTCCCACGAGATCGCCGAACGCTTCGGCCTGGGGTTGCTGGACGCCTGCTTGAAGCGTGGCACCATGCCCGCCGCGGTGAAGCCCAACGCGGCCTATTTCGAGTGCTTGGGAGCACAGGCCGTGGTGGCTTTGGAACGCATCGCCAAGGCGTGGAGCGATGCCGGAGTCCATGTGATCCTCGACGCCAAGCGCGGCGACATCGGACGCTCCTCGGGTTGCTACGCCGACGCAGCCTTCGGGCCCGTCCACGCATCTTCCGTGACGGTGGCTCCGTACATGGGGCGCGACTCCGTGGAGCCATTCCTCGAAGCTTCCGAAAAGGGCGCTTTCCTGCTTCTGCGCACGTCCAATCCCGGAGCCCGCGACTTCCAGGATCTCGTGATCGAAGGCAAGCCTTTCTATCTGCACGTCGCTCAGACGGCGCTCTCGTGGAAGGGTGCCGAGAGGCTCGGCTTCGTCGTGGGTGCCACGGCTCCCTCCGAACTCGAAGCCATCGCCGGCTGGTTTGCCGCGCGCGGCTCGAACGCCCCGTTCCTGATTCCCGGCGTGAGCGTGCCGGGCGTGAAGGGCGGGCAGGGCGGAGGCATCGACGAGGTCGTGAGCCGCCTGCGTGCCGGTGGCCTGGATCCTTGGGGACACCTCGTGAACGCGAGCTCGGGGCTGAACTACGCCTGGGAGCGTGACGGCAAGCCCGAGCGTTGGGCCGAAGCCGCCGCCGAAGCTCTCGAGGAGCTGGCTGCAGCCGCGAAGCTCTGAGAACTCGTGGCCGGCTGAGGCTCTCGAAGCCAGCCTCGCCTTGGCGATCAACCGTCCTGCTGGTTTCGAAGATGCGCAACCAGCAGGACGAGTACGGCTAGCGAAGCCGCGCTTCGCGCATCAGGGGCGGACGATGGTTTCGCGGAACAGCAGTCCGGAGGTGGCGCGGATTTCGACGATCCATGCTCCCGAGGAAAGATGGGAGAGATCGGCGCGAGTTCCCGACGCGTCAATGGACTGGCGGCGGCCGCGCAGATCGACGGCGGAGACCTCGATGCCGGTCTGCCCGGCGAGGGATTCGAGATCGAGCATCGAGCCATCGAACCTCGGGGCGATGCCGGAACGCTTGATGACAGAAACCGGCGTCGTGGCGCCCGCGAGAGCGATGTCGGGCTTGGGCACCTTGTCGATGCCGGCACCGAGCCAGAACCCCAGGTGCGGAGGCTGGTTGTAGGCCGCGTTCTGCCAGCTCATCGCCAGGCGGTAGACGGGGTCGTGCGCCAGGGTGTAGAGACGGTAGGTGGTGGCCGTGGTCGTCGTGGCCAGGTACAGGTTCGCGTCGTCGTGCGTGATCACTTCTTCGCGCCAGTCGCCCAGGAGGTCGCCGCTGAAGTTGGGCGTGGCCTTGGTGCTGTTGCAGGATGTGCCCGTGAGAGTGATCAGGCGGGTCGTGCCGTTGCCGTTCCACTTGTCGAGCTTCGTCCCGTCGAGCAGTTCGTCCTGGAGGTCGCCATCCCAGTAGACGCGGAAGTTCATGCTGGGCTTGGATGTCGACAGCTGCTTGCCCTTGCAGGAGTAGATGCCCGTGGCGGCCGCGGACCACATCTCGTAACCGGGGGACGACGCATCGATGTCGCCTGCCATGCCGCGACCGTTGTCGGAATCGTAGTTCGCGCCCCAGAGGATCTTGCCGGTCTTGGCGTCGTGGAGCTCGTGGCCGTAGGCGACGTTGACGTCCTCGTGGACTTCCCATACTTCCAGTCCCGCGTTGTCGGGATCCATGTCGCCCATGTGGATCGCGTCGCCGTGGCCCAATCCTGTGACATACATGCCTTTGCCGTCGTGGTCGATGGCCGACGCTCCTTCGACGATCTCGTCGAATCCGTCGCCGTCGATGTCTCCTGCACTGAGGTTGTGGTTGCCCTGTCCCTTGTAGGTGGCGTTGTTGTCGAAGGCCCAGCGCTGCGTGAGCGCCTTGCCGTTCCAGTCGTAGGCGGTGAGCGTCATGCGCGTGTAGTAGCCGCGCTGGAAGACCATGCTCGGCTTCACGCCGTCCAGGTAGGCGTTGGTCGCGAGGAAGCGATCGACGCGATTGCCGTAGCCGTCCCCCCAGCCGGAGACGGTGCCGCGCGCGGGAGTGTAGTTGAGCGTGGCCATCTCCTTGCCCGTGGATCCATTGAAGAGCGTGACATATTCCGGACCGGTCAGGATGTATCCGGCGGTGCTGCGATAGTCGGTGGCGTCGTTGTCGCTGGTGGCGGGACCCTGGCTCAGGTAGGTGCCCGTGCCGTCCTTTGTGCCTGGAGCCGTCTTGCAGGCGACTTCGCCCTTGCCGTCGCCATCGTAGTCGGCCACGAGCATCTGCGTGTAGTGGGCGCCGGCGCGGATGTTCACGCCCAGATCGATGCGCCAAAGCTGCTTGCCGGCGAGCGTGTAGCCGTCGAGGAACACGTTGCCGGTGTAGCCGCTCTGCGAGTTGTCCTTGGCGTTGGACGGATCCCACTTCACCACGAGATCCCAGCTTCCGTCGCCGTCGAGGTCGCCCACGGCGATGTCGGAGGGAGTGTAGGTGTAGGCTTCGTTGCCGGGCGTTGTGCCGCCCGCGGGACGGTCGAGCGCGATCTTCTGGGTTTGAGTCGCCCAGACGGTCGCGGTTCCGCCGACAGCTTGTTCCGTGCCGTTCAGGACGGGCTTGACCGTATAGGTGGACGTGGCCGTTCCCGCCGCATCGACCAGGTTGGTGGCGCCCGTGACGACGGCTGTGTTCACTTTGGTTCCGCTGCGATAGACGTTGAATCCGAGTCCGGCCGGATCTGTGCCCAGCACGCGCCAGCTCACGAAGACGCCTCCCGTGACCTTCACGGCCACGAGGCCGCGGCCGAGATTCTCCATCTGGCGGGTGGCGGCTTGCGCATCGGGTGCGGTGGCGGCAAGGATCGCGGTGGCAATACAGAGTTTGAGCAGATCCAATTTCATGGAATCTCCTTTTCGTAGAGAAAGGCGAGTTTGCCGCGGAATCGATGCCGCGGATCGACAGACCTACGATACGGCCCCCCGGGCTCGTTTCACGAAGCGAAAGACTTCGTGAAAACGGCTTTCTGTTGAAAGCCGTTCAACGCATGCCTCCTCGGACGCACTGCCGATGTCGCAATCCAATCCGCAAACACGAAAAATGCCGCGAGGAATTCTCTTGCGGCACCGTTCGTTCGGATCGCGCGGTTTTCAGAGGCGAACGTGGGGCCTGCGGGAGAGAACGCCCGATGCGTCGCGAAGCTCGAGGATCCATGTTCCACGCGGAAGCGACCGCAAGTCGACCTTAGCGCCCTTGCATTCGAGAAACGCGATCTTGCGACCCAGGAGATTCGACGCCGAAAGCGCGAGCCCGGGGCGGTTCGCGAAGCCCGCGAGATCAAGAATGCCGCCATCGAGGCGCAGATCGGCATCGGCCTTCCTGGAGACGGTTTTTGTCGAGATGCCGCCGACGAGCGTGATGTCCGGGACAGGAGCCTTGTCGACGCCCGCGCCCAGGAAGAACCCGAGATGCGGAGGCTGATTGTAGGCGGTGTTCTGCCAGGAGATGCCCGCGCGATACAGCGGGTCGTGCATGAGCGTGTAGAGGCGGTAGGTGGTGGCGATCGTCGTGGAGTAGAGGATGACGGCCTGGTCGCCGCTTTCGCGCAGGATCATCTCCTCGCGCCAGTCGCCGAGGAGGTCGGCCACGAGGACAGGATTCGCCTTGGTGGAATTGTTGTCGATTCCGACGTAGCTGCCCCAGCGGGTGTCGGTGGAGACCAGACGATCGAGCCCCGTGCCGTTCCAGTGTTCGATCTTCATCGCGCTTGGCGCGTTCCCGATTCCGTCGAGCAGTTCGTCCTGGAGGTCGCCGTCCCAATAGATGCGGAAGTTCTGGCTGGGCTTGGTGCTGGATGGCTGCAGACCTGTGTTGCTCCAGAATCCGGCGAAGGCGGCCGACCACATTTCGTATCCGGCGGAGGATGCGTCGATGTCGGCGGCCATGCCGCGACCGTTGTCGGTGCTGTCGCCCGGGTCGTTCGTGCCCCATAGGATCTTTCCTGTGGCCGCTTCATGCATCTCCTGCGAGTAGTTGACCGCGCCGTCTTCGTGGACTGCCCAGACCTCCAGGCCCGCGTGACTTGGATCGAGGTCGCCCAAGTGCATGGCGTCGCCGTGCCCCAGACCCGTGCGGTACATGAACTTGCCGTCATGGTCGATCGCGCAGGAGCCCTCGATGATCTCGTCCTTGCCGTCGGAGTCGACGTCTCCGGCCGACAAATTGTGGTTTCCCTGCCCGTAGCCTTCTTTCCCCGATGTCGCGGCGTCGTAGGCCCATCGCTTGGACAGCGTCTTGCCATCCCAGTCCCAGGCGGTGATGGCCATTCGTCCGTAGTAGCCGCGCTGCATCACCGCGCTTGGCTTGACGCCGTCGAGCCAAGCCGCGGTGGCGAGGAAGCGGTCGACGCGATTGTAGTTCTCGGTGCTTTTGCCCCAAGCATAGCCGTCTCCTCGACCTGGCACATAGTCCACCGTAGCGAGTTCCTTGCCGTCGGTGCCGCGGAAGACCGTCAGATATTCCGGGCCGGAAAGGATGTAGCCGGAAGTGTTGCGATACTCGGTCGCGTCGTTGTCCGTCGCCGCAGGCCCAGTGGACAAGTAGGTGCCCGTGCCGTCCTTGGTGCCTGGAGCCGTCTTGCAGATGATTTCGGCCTTGCCGTCGCCATCGAAGTCGGCCACGACGAACTGCGTGTAATGGGCGCCGGCGCGGATGTTGGCGCCAAGATCGATGCGCCACAGACGGGTGCCATCCAGCTTCATGCCGTCCAGGTAGACGTTGCCGGTGATGCCAGACTGCGCATTGTCCTTGGAGTTGGATGGATCCCACTTGAGGACGAGATCCCACTGGCCGTCGCCATCAAGATCGCCCGCACTGCCGTCGTTGGGAGAGTAGGTGTAGGCTGTGCCCGAGAGAGTGCCGCCCGCCGGCTGGGTGACAGGGATGCGCTTGGTGAGCCCGTCCCAAGGAGTGACAGCCGTGGAGGATGCCGTTTCCGTACCATTGACCACGGTCTTGACCACGTAGTTGCTGGTGGTCGTGCCGCTGGCATCGGCGTAGTTGGTGGCGCCGGTGATCACGGCGGAATTGAGTTTGGTGCCGTTGCGGTAGAGGTTGAATCCGAGCGTACTGGCCTCGGTGCCCAGCACGCGCCAGCTCACGAAGACGCCCGTGCTCGTCTTGATGGCCACGACCCCACGGTCCAGATGTTCGAGCTGACGGGCCGCTTGAGTGGTTGTCGCGATGGAGACAAGGAGTCCCGCCGTGAGACCGAAGCGAAGCAGGTAGGGTGTCATGGGAGTCCTCTTTCCGCCGAAAATCCGAGGTGGCGCACCGCAAGAAGCCTACGCGCGCAACCTATGAAGACATGATATAGCGGGAGAAGCGTTGTGGCAGAGGAAAAGCCGTGCCGAAGATCGTTCCCTGTTGAAAGGCATTCAACACATGTTCACGTTGAAGAAGTTTCAACGGCCCTTTCCCGGAACCATCTGCGGGAAAACGTCGGGGAGCCGATCCTTATCCTGCTTCGTTCGAGCGCGTGCTGGACGGGGCGGAGGTTCTCACCCATGAAACGAAGCATCGGGATCGTCGCCCTGGGGATCGCGGCCATGGCCTTGGCCAGGACAGCTGCCACGCAACGCATCTTCGTCATCGGCGACTCCACCGTCTGCAATTACGCGGCCTCCAAGTATCCGTGGGCAGGATGGGGGCAGGAACTCTCCCTGTTCTTCAAGACGGGGACCGTGACGGTCACCAACAACGCCGTGGGCGGTCGTAGCTCCAAATCGTTCGTCACCCTCGGACAGTGGGCGGGTACCCTTTCCGCCCTGCAGAGCGGCGACATCCTCATGATCCAATTCGGGCACAACGACCGCACATACACGGACACGACCCGATATGCCGATACCGCGACCTATCGGCAGTACCTCACGAAGTACGTGACCGAGGCGCGCGCCAAGGGAGCGCATCCAGTCTTCGTCACCCCCATGAACATGAATACGTGGACGGGAACGGCGGTAAGGGAAGTCTTCTGCGAGAAAGCCAACGACTACCGGGCCGCGATGATTCGCACCGGCACGATGTTGAAGGTGCCGGTCCTGGATCTCGAGAAGAAATCCAAGGCGTTGATGGATAGTTGCGGCCAGGTCTACATGGCGAAATTCCAGTTCATGGGCCTCGATACGAACGAGTACCCGAACTACCCGACCGGCTATTCGGACGGCACGCACTTCCAGGAGATGGGTGCGCTTGCCAACGCGCGCATGGTCACCGAGGAGATCGCGCGCCAGCCCAGCGACAGCATCCTGAAGCTCCTTGCTCCGCTGCTCGCGCCCACCTATCCGATCGCGGTGGCGTCGACTCTCGCCAGCGGCGACACGATCACCCGTTCCACGCGTCTTCCGAAGGGTGCCACCATGACCGCCAAGGTGAAGGCCGCCAAGGGAAAGACCTTCACGCATTGGCTCAAGGACGGCGTGAAGATCGGCACGGACAAGCGGTACACCTACGTGCAGGACACGCTCCCGCATTCCCTCCTCGCGGTCTACCAGGGCGCGACGGTCGGCGTTTCCCAGCGAGTCGTTCCTTCCGAGAGGCTTTCCGCCCGCATGACGGCCGGAGCATTGCGGATCGAGGGCGACGGAATCCTCGGGACGGTCGCGATTTCCGATGCGCAGGGCAGACAGATCCTGTCTAGAGAAGTCCCGGATCGCTCGGTCGAATTCGATCGGAAGACGCTTCCGAACGGAGTCCTCTTCGTGCGCTCGTGGACTCGCGGCACCACCATCCGCATCGTCAATGGAAACTGAAGGAAGCCTCATGAGCAAGACGATTCTCCATCCGCTCGTCCTTCTCGCCCTCATGCCGGTCTGCGCGGACGCCACGCTCGCGACGGGCGCGGTGTTCGGCAGCCACATGGTCCTCCAGCGCGGTGTTTCCGTGCCGGTCTTCGGAACGGGAGCCTCCGGCGAGGCGGTCACCGTCACGTTCAACGGGCAGACGAAGACGGCGACCACGACCACCGGCAAGACCTGGACGTTGAACCTCGATGCCATGGTCGCGGGCGGTCCCTATACGATGACGATCAAGGGCGCCAACACCCTCACCTACACGGATGTCATGGTGGGCGAGGTGTGGCACTGCGCCGGCCAGTCCAACATGGATACCCGCATGGGCTACTCGGAGTACTCCTTCGCCGATTCCATCAAGACGGCGAACTACCCGAACCTGCGCTACATCACCATGCGCCAGCCCAACCAGACCATCCAGTGGCAGCAGGTCAATCCCACATCGGTCGCTTCGATGAGCGCCACGGGCTATTTCTTCGGACGGCATCTCCTCGACAACCTCAAGGGTGTCGCCGTCGGCATCGTGAACACGTCCGTTGGTGGCACGGTCATCAAGCAATGGACCGATCCCGCCACCGTGGCCGCCACATCCGATCTCGTTGGCGATTCGCTCGCGGGCGGCATGTACACGGCTTGGATCAAACCAGTGGAAGGCTACGCGGTGAAGGGAACCGTGTGGCTGCAGGGCGAGAACGACGCGTCTTCCTCGGCGCTGTATGGCGCCTACAATCGGCGGCTTGCTGCCTTGATTCCCGGTTGGCGCAAGGCCTGGAAGCAGCCGAACATGCCCTTTCTCGTGGCTGGACTCTGCTACAAGGGGGCCGCCCAGACGGCCGCGGGCGAAGGTTCGAACGAGGCGGGCGTGCGCGAGAGCCAGCGCACGGTCACCGATACGATGCCCAACGCTTGGCTTTCCGTCATGGTCGATCTCGGTTCGACCACGACGTGGCACTATCCGCAGAAGCCGGAAACGGGCCGCCGTCTCGGCCTTCTGGCGCGAGGCGCGGTCTACGGTATGACAGGATTTGTCTACCAGTCTCCGCGGCCGTCGCAATGCTTCAAGCGCGGCACCACGATCGCGATCCCCTTCGATGCGCGCGGCAGTTCCCTGAAGCTCGACGGTGGGACCGCGCCGACGGGCTTCGCCGTCGCCGGATCCGACAACAAGTGGAGCTGGGCGAGCACCGCCACTCTCAAGGGCGACACGGTATTCCTCACCACGGCGATCGCCAGTCCGACGCAGGTCGAGTTCGCCTGGGCGAACAATCCCACCATGAATCTCCGCAGCGCCGCAGGCCTTCCTGCCACGCCCTTCAAGCTCGCGATCGCATCGTCTCCCGTGGGCGTCTCCGAACGAGCGCCATCGCAGGCGTTGGTCCACATGACCGATGGTGGCCTTTCGATCTCCCTGCAGACCGGAGCCACGCTCCGCCTTCGGGATCTGCGCGGTCGCATCGAGCTTCTGCGCCACGTGATGCCGCAGGATGGATCCGCACGCGTCCCGCTGGAAGGATTGAAGCCCGGACTGCACATTCTCGAAGTGGTTCCATCCGAAGGCGCCGCCTGGAGCGCGAGCCTCCTCGTCGAACGCTGACCCTCCTTGATCCGCGTTGAAGCGTCTTCAACGCAAGCCGGGCGCGTCGATGTGTCGGATGGGACAATGGGCGATTAGACTCTGAATGCCATAGAAGGATCCAATTCATGAATCGCTTGCGCATCCTGATCGGCTTGGGACTGAGCGCGGCCCTCCTGGGTTGCGGCGACCAGCGGGTTGCGGGAGGCAATTCCTCCGAGACGCCCAATACCCTCACGGGCATTCTCTACGACACCCTCGGCAAGCCGCGTGCGGGCGACACCGTCACATTGCGTCCTGCTCGCTGGACGGCCGACGACCTTCCTCCTGCTGGAGCGCGCGCCGCGAACGTCTGGACCACCGTCACAGACTCCAGCGGGCGCTGGAATGTCGTGGGCATGGAATCGGGCGCATGGGTGGTCGAAAGCCGCAAAGGCGACGAGGGGCGCCTGTGCGCCACGGTCACCGTCGGGGAGGAGCGGCCGTTCGTAGCTCTCCAGGCGGACACGGTCTACCGGTTGCGCACGATCGAAGGTGGATTCGGCCCAGGAATGTTTCCCAAGGGAGCGAGGGGGCGTGTTTCCATCTATGGAACCGACATTCAAACGGGAATCGACAGTACGGGAAAATTCGTCATCAAGGGTGTTCCGGTCGGCGATCTCCGCCTGGTCGCCCAAATCGAATCCGATTCCGTCGGCCAGTCCCGTGCCGAAGACGCCCTCGCGCTCCCGCCTCGCGACAGCATCGCGCCGCGCGTCCTTCTGGCGTCGAGCTTCCAAGGGGAGGACTACGACCTCTGGCCGAACCGTCGTTCCGCCACCTTGCGCTTCTCGGGTGTGGGCGGATTCACTCTGGAGTCGATGATCGACACCATTCCCATCCTGGTGCATCTCTCCGGCGCCCCCGTCTCTCCAGACGATCGCACGGGAAGCTCCATCCGTTTCGCCGACGCGGGCGGCGCGCACCTCCCCTACGAGATCGAACGCTGGGATCCCGTCAAGCGCGAAGCCGACGTATGGGTCCTGATGCGCAGCGTGCGCAAGCGCAGCGACGCCCACAGCATCATGGTCTATTGGGGTCTGCCCGACGTGCCCGATTGGTCGAACGGCGCCGCCGTCTTCGATACGGCTCGAGGCTGGGTGGGCGTGTGGCACTTCTCGGGCGGCGATCCGATGCGCGACGTCACGGCCAACAGGTTGCGTCTCTCCGGGAGCGGATGGACGTCCGTCAAGGGAATCGCGGGTGACGGAATCCGTCTTTCCATGGTCTCCCGTCTCTCCGTGCCGGGAGACCTGATGATCGGGAATGGACGCGCCACGGTTTCGGGCTGGATCCTTCCCGACACGGTCGGGGTTGTCGGAGAGGTTCTGCGCCTCGTCGCTTCGGGCACCGATTCGTCGGCCTGGTCGTTGCGCTTCGGCGACACGGCCGGTGCGTGGCGCGCCTCGTTCCGTACGCCGGCGCAAGGCTCCGCGGCCTTCCCCGAGGGAAGCACCAGGAGCATGTGCAAGAACGTGTGGGCGCACTTGGGCGGCATTCTGGACGCGTCGCGCAGTTCGCCCCGCATCCGCGTCCTGGTCGACTCGGGGATGGTGGCCGATCAACGCTACGACTCCGTGAAGATCGCCGCCGATCGCGCTGTCGTCCAGGTCGGCGGTGGATGGGAAGGCGTCATCGACGAAGTCCGCTTGCGCAGGAACGTCGTGCACCCCGACGCGCTCCGCCTGGAGTGGGGTACGGGGCGTCTCGAAGCCACCGTCGTCTGGTGGGGCGAGTGATGGACATCCTCGCCTACACCGACTACCGGACCTTCCTGCACGACTTCTACGAGAACCGCAAGGAGAGCAATCCCATCTGGTCGTACCGTTTCATGGCACAGCGCCTCGAGGTCGATCCGGGGCAGCTCGTCAAGATCATGCAGGGCAAGCTCCATCTTCCACAGCGCGCGATGGGGGCGACAATCCGTCTGTGCGGCCTCGAAGGACGAGATGCCGCGTATTTCGAGGAACTCGTACACTTCTCCCGTGCGCGTTCCGCCGAGGAATCCTCCCGAAGCTTCGAACGCCTCTCCGCGCTCAAGGGCGTGTCGTCGGGATCGGTTTCCACCGACCAGGCCGACTACTACCGTTCATGGCGCCACACGGTCGTGCGGGCGCTTCTGGGAATGGCACCGTTTCGCGGCGATTGGGAGACTCTCGGTTCCCTGTGCATGCCCGCGCTGACGGCCGACGAGGCGCGTTCCTCCGTCGAATTGCTGGAGCGTCTCGGAATCGTGCAGCGCGACGAACGCGGAGCGCTTTGCCTCTCGAACGCGCACATCACGCCCGGGGACGGCGTTCCCGTCGAGGCGATCCGCCAGTTCCAGAAGGAGACCATCGATCTCGCCAAGCAGGCGCTCGAAGCAATTCCCCGCGAAGAGCGCGAAATCTCCACGATCACGATGGCGTTGTCGGAATCCGACATCAACCTCGTGCAGGGCTGGGTGAAGGACCTGCGCCGCCAGGTCCAGTCGCTCTCCGAGAACACCCGCGAACCCGATCGCGTCTACCACCTGAACGTCCAACTGTTCCCCGTCGCGAAGCGGGCGAAGCGGAGGAAGATGCCGACCGATTGAATCCGCGCCTTCAGGGGGCCTGGTTCGGCGAGGAGGAACGCACGACGATGCGTCCGATCATCTCGTGGATGGGCGTGCCGGAGAAGAGTTCGGCCTTGGGGTTCGCGAGATGGTGCAGCATCTGGCGGACCATGCCGTCGGTGTGGAATTCGAAGGAATCGAAGCCCAGGCGTTCGCTGTCGGAGGAGTTGTCGAAGCCGATCAGGAGCGGCTCGGGGCCGCCACGCTCCCGCAGGAGACGGTGCATCGCCGTCGCCGCCAGATCGTTGACCATCACCCAGGTCGGGCAGGCCAGGAGATCCCGATTCCCGAGGAAATCCAGCAGGATGCGATCGAGCAGGCGTTGCATTCCCGCCTTGCCACCGGAGCGCTTCTGCAGATCCCAAGGGCTGTAGATTTCGGGGGCGACGAATTCGCGCACGCTTCCGCCGCAGGGGAGGATGCTTTCCCTCAGGCCATGGAGGCGCGCGGGCGACCAGTCGTTTCCGTGGTAGGGAGAGACGAACGCGACATCGAGGCGGTTTCGCGCGGCAAGATGTCGTCCGACGGCCGTCCCTGCCGATTCACCGAAGGAGAGGTTGAATCCCGCGAGTCCGGCGCGGAAGCGTCTGCGCGGGAACGTGCCGGCGGCATGCTCCCACCACACCGACAAGGGGAGCTTCAGCGGTTCGAGCCGCTCGAGCAGATGCAGCGGGTCGGTCACGAGCCATGTGGAGACGATCGCGCCCAGCAACGGAGTGCGCAGACGGGAAGGATCGATCTCCCTGCCGCCTTGGTCCAAAAATCGTCCTCCCTCCTGCTCGGAATATCCTACGCGGACCATGCCCAGGTCCTGTTCGGCGAGTTCCCTGCGAACCGACTTGAGGAAGTCGATCTCGCGTTCTGTGTCCAGGAGGAACGCGCCTCGCGGATCGCATCGGACCACCACGAGGACCGACGTGCTGGGGGATTTCCTGGAAGGGGTTGCGAGAAAGACGTTTCGTCCGCGTGCTTCGAGGATGTCACGCTCCGTCAGTCGCTCCACGATGCGACTCACGCTCCGGACACCGATTCCGTAGATCTGCCCAAGGGCCTTCCGTGGCGGGAGTGCCTTCCAGGGGTGGTAGACGCCCTGCTGGAGATCGGCAAGAAAGTGGCTGGCGAACCGCTCCTCCGCCGTCTCCGGGCGTGGGCGTTCGATCTGGCCCGAACCTCCCCAGAAGAATCCCTTGCGATCGATCGCATGCACAAGGCCCTCTTCCGCCAGATGCCGCAGAACTTTGTGTACGGTTCGCGGGGCGGCTCCGAACTCGGACGCGAGTTCGCGGACCGAGGGCAGGGGGCCTTGTTCGCGACGACGGTTCCGGAGTTGTTCCTCGATGATCGTCCGCATGACGGAATAGTACAGATATCACAGACGTGTGACGATCGCGACGAAAAGGGGTCGGGCCATCCCTCGTCGAGCCATAGCTTCTCCGGGAAAGCATCGCGGACCCCGGTGAAGGGGCCCGGAAAGGGAGGATCTCATGAAGCCCATTCATCTCGCCGTCATGGTCGCTGCACTGTCCTTGGCCTCGCAGACGCCGGCTCTCCAGATCGGAGCCTGGGTCGGAAGCGCAAGCGATACCAGTCTGGACGGCAGCTGGCCCCAGCCTACCCAGGAGAACGTGCAGGCCTTCATCCAGTTGCAGGGTCGCAAGCTCGACTACGTCGAACACTACATCATCTGGCCTGAGACGTGGGCCAACACCAAGGAGTACGCGGATGTCGCCGCCGACAATGGCGCGACGTTCTTCGCGACCTGGCAGCCCAATGGCTACACAGCGCCGGACATCGTCGGCGGCAAGGCCGACGCCTACATCGGGAAGTTCGCGAGGGACCTGAAACGCTACGCGAAGGAGGTTTGGCTGCGTCCCCTGCACGAAGCCAACGGTGGCGACTGGTACTCGTGGGCGGTGGGAAACTCGTCGATGGCCAACACCGACGAGAACGTGGCCGAGGCATTCCGGCACATCGTGAAGATCTTTCGCGATTCCGGCGCGACCAACGTGAAGTGGGTCTGGACCACCAACGCCGAGAACATGAGCGGCGGGAATCCCACCTCCTTCGCGGGCACCTATCCCGGCGACGACTGGGTCGACTACATCTCCATCGACGGCTACAACTTCGGCACCTTCCACACCGTCGCCAACAGCGGCTGGGCCTCCAGTTGGAAGACCTTCGCGCAGGTGTTCAAGCCCGCGTACACCGCCTTGGCCAAGATCGACAAGCCGATCTTCGTGGCCGAGTTCAGCTCGTCGGAGCTGGGCGGCAACAAGGCGCAGTGGTACCGCGATGCCTTCGCTTCGCTTTCCACGACCTTCCCTCGCTTCTTCGCGCTGATGATCTTCAGCAACAACGACGCGAACGGCGATTGGCGCATCAATACCACGGACGCCTCGTTGCAGGCCTGGAAGGAATGCGTGGCGACCTACGCCGTTGCCACGGGGGTCGGCCAGACCGCGCCTCGCGCCTCGACTCTCGCCCGCGCCTCGGGACGCGGTCGTCTTCAGATCGATCTGGGGAGCGCCGAGCAGGTGCGCATCCGTGTTCGCGACATCCGCGGCACGCTGTTGGAAAATCGCGACCTGGGCGAACTCGGTGCCGGATCGCACATGGTGGATCTGGGGCGTTCGAATGCGGTGCGTCTGGTCGAAGTGGCGACACCTTCGCGTCGTGACGTCATCCGGTTCGGGCTGGATTGACATTCGGTGGAGGGGCGGATCGCGGGATGCCGTACCCTCTGCTGGCGGTGTCGGCATGTTCAATTCGTTGCAACAGTTTCGGCGTCGCCGCGCCGAACGATAGAAGTTCGCGAAAGCGGAGAGGTACAATATCCGTGTGAGCGAGGAGATCGACACCCTGGACTACCGCGACCTGTTGCAGGCGGCCTACGAACTGCGCAAGTCCGACAATCCGCTCTATTCCTACCGCCTGATGGCGGGCAAGCTGGGATTGCATGTCAGTCATCTCTACAGGGTCCTTCACAAGGATCTGCACCTCACCACGGAGAAGATCCCGCAGGTCTGCGACTTCCTGGGCTTGCACGGGCGGGATCTTGAACAGTTCGAACTCATGGTCCGCTACGCGCGCGCTCGTAGCGAGCGGACCAGGAACGCCTTGCTGTGTCGCATCCTCGATCTGCGCGAACCCGATCGGCGCGCCGTCGCCCATGCGCAATTCAAGGCACTGTCGCGTTGGCAGGCGCCGGTCGTGAGGGCGCTCGCACTCTCCGGGGAACGTGATCCCGCCCGCATGGCGGCCCGCATCCGACCGCGGCAGAAGGCCGAGGACGTCGTCGAGATCCTCGGCGATCTCGAACGATCGGGACTGCTACAGCGCGACAAGGACGGGCGTTTTGTCTCCTCCGACCTCCACCTCACCACGGGCACGGGGTTCCGGTCCGAGGCGGTGCGGCACTATCAGCGCGAAGTCCTCGAACGGGCCGCCGCGGCCATCCGCGAGATCCCCAGGGAGGAACGGGACGTCACGTCCCTCCTCGTCGAGGTCGACGAGGAGGCGCGGCAGGACATCGCGGAGATGATCCGCGAATGCCGACGCCAGATCGTCCAGCGCGCCAAGCGCTGCGAATCTCCCGACGAGGTCCTCCAGCTCGCCTTCGCCGCGTTTCCCGTCGCGGGCAGCGATGGGGGCGCCCGATGAGGCGCCCGATCCTTCTCGCCGCCTTCGCCGCTCTCGTCGGTTGTGGCGATGCGGACCGCGCCGCCGGAGGCTCGAGCTACGAGACGGAGAACGCGGTCGCCATCCAGATCATGCGTCCCGACGGATCGCCGGCAGCCAACGCCTTGGTGAGGGCGCGGCCGTTCTCCTGGATCGACAGCGCTCTCCAGGATACGACTGGCGATCTGCATGCGGATTCCCAGGGGAGGATCTCGTTGCGGCTGCCTTCCGGGTCCTGGCGTCTGGAGGCTCTCGACAGGGGAATGGTCGCGATGCTCGACGTGTCCTCGCGGAGCAGCTTCCAGGACATGGGACGCCTCGTCCTCGCCCTTCCTGGGCGGTTGGCCGGGTACGCGACCCCTGGTGCCAGGATCGGGGCCGCAGGCTTGAAGCACCACGCCGTCGCCGGAGTCGATGGCCGATTCCTCTTCGACTCCCTGCCCTGCGGGCTGCACGTCCTGCGCGCGTTCGGTTCGTCCGCCCGCGCCTTCGCGCTGGCGAAAGCGGGCGAGACGAAGGAAGTGGGCGGGCTGCACGCCGACACGGTTGGACAGATTCTGGTCGACGACTTCGAGGACGGCGATTCGCGAGTCTGGTACGGTCCCTGGACCGGCGGAGGCTGGTGGTGGGTCGATGCCGACTCCTCCGTGCATCTCTCGCCCGACAGCGTCAGCCAGAGCCCCGAGCGTTCCGTGTTCGCCGACGGCGAAGGCGGGAAGGTCCTCCAGTTCTCTGCGGCCTTTCCTGCGGGGGCTTCGTCGACGACTTGGGCGCAGTGCGGGGTCGATTTCGGACGCCGCCCTCTGGATCTTTCCGGGCTGGTCTCCGTGCGCTTCCGGGCGCGCGGCATCGGGACCGTGGCCCTGATCGTGAACATCGATTCGGCATCGTGGGACGAGGTTCCTCGCGCCGAGATCGTGCTCGACACGTTCTGGCAGGAGTTCGAGGTCTCCGCATCGCATCTCCAGCTGCCCACCTCGTCGGGGAAGACGCTCGATTCCGCCGCTCTGGTGGCCAAGCTGCGCAATGCCGTCGGCCTTACATGGTCGCTGTCGTCCTCGGGGGATCTATGGCTTGACGAAATCCGTCTGGTCGGTCCTTCGCCCGCGCTTCTCTGGGGGGCGTCGCCGCCTCCCTGATCCCGTGACCATCGCCCACATCAACCACTCGCAACGAAGGAACACCCAATGCGCCGATCCTGGAAATGGAGCCTGCTGGCTCTGGTGTCGGTCGTCGCGGCCATCGACGCCGCGTCCACCTACACCTGGAAGAACGTCGTGACCGGAGGCGGTGGCTTCGTCGACGGCTTCGTTTTCCATCCCAATGTGAAGGGCCTGATGTACGCCCGCACCGACATGGGCGGCGCCTACCGCTGGAACGCGTCGACCACGTCGTGGATCCCCATCACCGACCACATCGGTGCGGTCTCCGACGACATGGGCGTCCTCTCGGTCGCCGTCGACCCCCAGGACGGATCGAAGGTGTACCTGCTGACGGGCAAGTACTCCAACGCCTGGAGCAGCGAGTACGGACACGTGCTGGTCTCGTCCGACACGGGGCGCACCTTCAGCAGCACGACGCTGCACCTGAAGAACGGCGGCAACCTCGATGGTCGCGGCTGCGGCGAGCGGCTGGCGGTCGACCCCAACAAGTCGGGGCTCCTGTTCCTGGCCGGTTCGGCGTGGGACACATCCAAGGACGGCACGTCCTACGGCACGCTCAAGGGCGCCATCTGGACGAGCGTCGACGGCGGCGTCCGCTTCGATTCCGTGGCGACAGGACCTGTCGGCAACGGCACGTTCATCCTCTTCGATCCGGCATCGGGCACCAAGGGCTCCGCGAGCCAGACCATCTACGCGGGCATGGACAAGTCCGACAACGGAGCCGCGGCGCTGTGGCGCAGCAAGGACGGCGGTGCGACCTGGGACAAGGTGCCCGGACAGCCTTCGGGACTGATCCCCTGCAGCGGCAGCATCGACGGCGCGATCGCCTACTTCAGTTTCAACAACGGCGTCGGGCCCAACGGCGTGACCGCCGGCAAGCTGATGCGTCTGGACACCCGCACCGACTCCTGGATGGACGTGTCGCCCGTCGCGGCGTCCACATTCGGATACGGGACACCCTCCCCCGATCGCCAGAACCACGGGCATCTGGTTGTGAGTTCCGTCGACAAGTGGACGGGAGGCGACGACGTGTGGCTGAGCCGCGACAGCGGCGCCACCTGGACCGAGCGGCTTTCGACGGGCAGCCTCGATCTCTCCTTCGCGCCCTGGAAGAAGTTGCGCACGCCGCACTGGCTCGCCAGCGTCCAGATCGATCCGTTCGATTCCACCGTCGCGCTCTTCGGCACCGGCTACGGCGTGTTCCGCACCACCGGACTGCGTTCCGCGAAGCCCGTCTGGGCCGCGACCGATTCGAACCTCGAGGAATGCGTGTCCAAGAACCTCGTCTCGCCTCCTGCAGGTGCGCCTCTGGTCACGTCGGTGGGCGACCAGGGTGGATGGCGGCACGTGTCGCTCGACAAGGCGCCTGCGTTCGCCCATACGCCCGACGCGGGCAGCACCATGAGCATCGATGTCGCTTGGAACAACCCGGCGATCTTCGTGCGCGCCCACAGCGCGAGCAACACGGCGAGCACCACCGGCGGTTATTCCCTCGACAGCGCGAAGACCTGGACGCACTTCGCGACCCAGCCCACCGGCATCACCGTTCCCACCGAAGCCAACAACTGGTCGGGCGATGGCGGCGGCATCCGCGCCATCGCGCTCAACGCCTCCGGATCGGCGGTCGTCTGGACCGCGCCAGGCACGGCGGGAGCCTTCGTCTCGCGCGACAACGGCAAGACGTGGACGCTGTGCGGAGGCGTCGCTCCGACGACGGCCGGCGCCACGCCCATCGGCGACAAGGTCAATCCCTCCAAGCTCTACATCCTCGATACGAAGAATGGACAGGTTTTGACGAGCTCCGACACCGGCGCGACCTTCGCCGCCGGCGGCACCGTGCTTGCCCTCGACGGCTGGGAATCCGGCAACGCGGCGATCGCCACCGTTCCCGGCTATGAAGGACACGTGCTGGTCGCGGCCGATCACGCATGGGGCGGAGGCGGTCTCTACGTCTCGACGAATTCCGGCACGACCTTCAAGAAGATCGCCGGCGTCGCCAGCGCCACGCGTGTCGCCGTGGGGCGCGCCGCTGCCGAGAAGAGCTTCCCGGTCGTATTCGTCGTCGGCACGGTGGGCGGCGTCTACGGATTCTTCCGCTCCGACGATTCACTGAAGACCTGGACGCGCATCAACGACGGCGCCCACCAGTTCGGAACCATCCACCAGATCGTGGGTGATCCTCGCGTCTTCGGACGTCTCTATGTCGGCACCGAAGGCCGCGGCGTGGTCTACGGCGACGACTTGGCCGTCCTCACCGGCGTCTCGCAGCAACGCGCCGTGCGGACGTCGGGTCTCGCGCGCAACGGGCTCCAGATCGTCTCCGCGCAGGCCGGCATCGGGCTCGTGGACCAGGCGGGACGCGAGTTGCGTCGCAGTGGAACGAGCAGCCTCGATCTGCGATCCCTGCCTCGCGGCGTCTACTTCGCGCGCAGCAACGGCGCCGTCCTGAAGGTCGTCGTGGCGGAGTGAACTTGCATCAGGGGTGTGGCGGCTCCGGTTGCCGCGCCCTCCCTCTCCGGTGTACATTCAGGCCATGGCCCACAAGCCCGTCGTCTACTGCTATTCCGGATGCGGCACCTGCCGCAAGGCCCTCGCGTGGCTTGCCGCGCAGGGTGTGGAATGCGACGTGCGGCCCATCCGCGAGACCCCGCCATCCAAGGCCGAGCTCGAAGCGGCCCTCGCGCAGGGGATCCCTCTCAAGGGTTTGTTCAACGTCTCGGGTGGCGACTACAAGGAGCTCGGCCTCAAGGACAAGCTCGCCGCGATGACTGTCTCCGAGGCCGTCGCCCTGCTCGCTTCGCGCGGCAACCTCGTGAAACGGCCATTCGTGGCGCACGACGGCAAGCATCTCGTCGGATTTTCCGAGGAGAGCTTCGAGTCATTCTTCCCGTCTCGACGACGATCCTGACAACATCTGTCAGGCCGTAGGCGGGATCGTCCTTTTCGCGCGTCGTGCGCGGGAAGCGTCGTCCATGTACGGGCCGCGTCCCGTGGAACGTCCGACGACGCCCCGGCGGGAGCGTGGATCACGTCGGCGCATCCGGACGGAGACGTGGAGAAGCGCGCGGGGCAAGGGTTGGAAGGAGCGCATCATGGGAAACATCGAATGGGCCGAGCGGGGCCGGAACGCCTGGATGGGTGGGGCGAATCGGCCGGATCTCGTCTTCGCGTCGGGGCACGGATCGTGGCTCGTCGACGTCGAGGGACGGGAATACCTGGACTTCGTGTCGGGGTGGGCCGTGTGCGCCTTGGGGCATGCGGCGCCGGAGGTCGCGGACGCGCTGCGGGAGCAGGCCGGGAGGCTCGTGCACTGCAGTCCCGGATATTGGAATCCGCAGGCTGTTGAACTCGCCGAACGGCTGAAAGGAATCACCGGCATGGACCGCGTGTTCCTCGGATGCACGGGAGCGGAGGCGAACGAGTGCGCGATCAAGCTCGCGCGGAAATGGGGAATGGTCCGCAAGGGCGGCGCGTTCCGGATCGTCTCGACGTGGAAGGGCTTCCACGGGCGGACGCTCGCGACCATGGCGGCCACGGGAAAGTCCGAGTGGATGGATCTCTTCGGGCCGGGGTGTCCGGGATTCGACCATGTCGAGTTCGGCGATCTTGCGGCGCTGGAAGCGTCGATCGATCACAAGACCTGCGCGGTGATGCTCGAGCCCATCCAGGGTGAAGGCGGCGTGATCATCGCGGACGAGGCCTATCTGCGGGGGGTGCGGGAATTGTGCGATCGGCACGGGATTCTCATGATCGCCGACGAGGTGCAGACGGGGCTGGGGCGGTGTGGTGCGTGGCTCGCCTGCGACGTGTCTGGTGTCCGGCCGGACATCGTCACGTTGGGGAAGGGTCTTGGCGGTGGCGCGCCGGTCTCGGCTTGCGCGACTCGTTCGGCGTACGACCTCTTCGAGCCTGGCGACCAGGGTGGGACCTTCACCTACCATCCGCTGGGATGCACCGTCGCGCTTGCCGTGCTCGACGCGATCGAGAGTCGGGGTTTGCTTGCCGCGTCCCGGGAGCGCGGGGCGCGAATCGAACAGATGCTGTTCGATCTGGCGCCGCGGTTCGGTTTGAAAAATATCCGGGGAGCGGGGCTTTTGCGCGCGTTCGATCTGCCGGGGCCGCATGCGGCGAAGCTCGTCGCCGATGCGCGCGACCAGGGACTTCTTCTCAACGCGCCCAAACAGTCGACGATCCGCCTTTGTCCTGCTCTGACGATCACCGAGCGGGAAATCGGGCAATTCGGCACGCGATTCGAGGCTGCGTTGTCGAAATAAAAGCCGGTTGAAGACTGGGTGGCGGAGAATGAGAATGTTTCTTGTTCTGAGTCGATTTCCGCCATCCGGCCTTCCCGCCTCCTCCGAAAGGACGATTCCGTGGACGTGTTGCTCCTGTCGCGCCTGCAGTTCGCGATGACATGCTTCTTCCACTTCCTCTTCGTTCCGCTCACGCTCGGCCTGTCGTTTCTCGTGGCGATCTTCGAGACCGCGTACGTGCGAACGGGAAACGACGACTGGCGCAAGGCGACGAAGTTCTTCGGGAAGCTTTTCCTGATCAACTTCGCCGTGGGCGTGGTCACCGGGATTCCGCTGGAGTTCCAGTTCGGTACCAATTGGGCCAACTACTCGAAATACGTGGGCGACATCTTCGGCTCGCTTCTGGCCGTCGAGGCCACCGTGACCTTCTTCCTCGAATCCACCTTCATCGCGGTGTGGTTTTTCGGATGGAAGAGGCTCTCCAAGGGGTTGCACCTGACGTCCATCTGGATCGTCGCGATCGCTTCCAACATGTCGGCGTTCTGGATCATCGCGGCCAACGCCTGGATGCAGCACCCCGTGGGCTACGTCATCCGCAATGGACGCGCCGAGCTTGACAATTTCCGGCAAGTCGTGACCCAGAAATTCGCGATCGTCGAGTTCCTGCACACCGCTGGCGGGGCCTGGATCCTGGGTGGATTCTTCGTGATGGGGATCAGCGCCTGGCATCTGGCGCGTGGGAGCCACGTCGAGGTCTTCCGCAGGACCTTCCGCGTGGCGGCGATCTGGTCTCTCGCCATGTGCGTCTTCGAGATTTCCCAGGGGCACCTCAGCGCCGAGATCCTGTCCACGGCCCAGCCTGCCAAGCTCGCAGCCATGGAATCCCACTGGGAGACGAGCGAGAGCGTCCCCATGAACCTGGTCGCCTGGCCCGACGAGAAGGGCGAGCGCAACGCGGTCGAGGCGCTGCCGATTCCCGGTGCCCTGTCGTTTCTGGCGCACTACGATTTCAAGGCTTCCGTCAAGGGTCTCAAGGACATCCCCAGGGACGAACGTCCTCCCGTGCTGCCCGTGTTCCTTTCGTTCCGCGCCATGGTCGGTCTGGGCATCATGCTGTTCCTGGTCTCGGTGTGGGCGTTCTGGAAGAGGCGCCAAGCGGTGGAACAGAAGCTTCTCCTGCGCCTCCTTCCCTGGCTCATCCCCGTTCCGTATCTCGTCAATCTTCTGGGTTGGACGGTGGCCGAAGTCGGCCGACAGCCGTGGATCGTCTACGGGGTGATGCGCACCGAGCACGGCGTATCGAAGATCGCGGCTTCGCAGGTCTGGGGATCCCTCGCCATGTTCTTCGTCATCTATTCGCTCCTGGGTGCGGTCGACTTCTATCTGTTGCTGAAGTTCGCCCGCAAGGGGCCGCTTCCCGAAACCCACTCCGCATCGAAAGCCTGAGGAGACGTCATGCTCGAGACCATCTGGTTCGCCATCTGGGGCGTCGCCTGGGCCGTCTATTTCATGCTCGACGGGTTCGATCTGGGGCTGGGAGCGCTGGTTCCCTTCGTCGCGAAGACGGAAACCGACAAGCGCATCGCCGTCAATGCGATGGGACCGTTCTGGGACGGAAACGAAGTGTGGCTCGTGACCGCGGGCGGCGTCACCTTCGCCGCCTTCCCCACCGCCTACGCCGTCATGTTCTCGGCGCTCTACACGCCCTTCATGCTTCTCCTGCTCGCGCTCATCCTGCGCGGCGTGGCCTTCGAGTTCCGCGGCAAGGTCGATTCTCCCGCATGGCGCAGCGTGTGGGACGCGTCGCTCGCCATCGGCTCGTCGCTCGCGGCGCTGCTTCTGGGCGTCGCCTTCGCGAACCTGTTCGCGGGCATTCCCGTGGATGGCGAGGGCGTGTTCCACGGAAACCTGTTCACCTTCCTGCATCCCTACGCGCTCGCGGGCGGCCTCTTCTTCGTCGCGGCGTTCCTCCACCACGGGTTGCTGTGGCTTGCGGTGAAGAGCGATGGCGAGCTGCGCGAGCGGGCTCGCGTGTTCGCGGCGAAGGCGTGGTTCGGGGCACTGGTCATGGCGGTGGTCTTCTTGGCCTGGTCGGCCGTCCGTACCGACCTCTGGACCAATCTGCTCGGGCGCCCCGTCTTCCTGGCCCTTCCGGTGCTGGCAGTGGCCGGACTCGTGGCGTCCACGTTCTTCTCCCGGCAAGGGCGCGTCTGGGCGGCCTGGGGCGCGTCGTCGCTGTTCATCGCCGCCAGCGCGGGCTTCGGCATCGCGGGCATGTTCCCGAACATCGTGGCTTCGAGCTTGAGTCCGTCATTTTCCGTCACCGCGTTCAACGCGGCGTCCAGCCCTCTCACGCTGAAGATCATGCTGGGCGTGGCTCTTTCGATCCTGCCGCTGGTCGTCGCCTACCAGATCTGGGTCTACGTGCGTTTCGGACACGTCGTCGACGAGGATGTCCTCGCCGACGAACCGGGTTACTAGGTCAGCGCAGGAGCAGCATCAGACCGGTCTGCGCGAGGCCCACCAGCCCTCCCAGCACGGCGCCGCTCCACTCGATGAAGCCGAACTCCTTGGCGAGGATCGAAAAGAGCATATCCTCCATGGCCAGCGGCGACATGGCTTCCACCTTGTTGCGCACCATGTGGCGGACCGAAACGTGCTGTTCGAGGACGGAGCCCGCGCCCGCAGCCATGCGTGGCACCATCGCTTCGAGTTCGCTCCCGAGCATCTCGGCGACCTTGTCCTTCATGCCCTGGGTGAGGAACATCGCGACCATCGGATGCAGTCCAGGCAGACGCTCCTCGGCGAAGCGGCGCGCCTCCTCCTGGATGACGGGACGGAACGAGTCCAGCAGTTCCGGATTCGCGAGGGCCGCTGCCAGGTCATGGTGCGAAACGAGCTCCCGCTCGACCATGTCGCCGAGATTGCGCGCCAGGGCGTCCTGGCGACGCGGAATGACGCCCTGGATGGACCACGGTCCGATCTTCCAGGGGTTGATGGGCCGGAACAGCATCTTGAGGGCGAGCCAGTTGGTGCCCCAGCCGATGAGAGCGCCGACGATGGGTGGCAGGATGTAGGAGAACATGACAGGGCAAGATACTTGCATCGCCATGTCGCTCGCCGTCGGCGCGCCGCTTCCACCTCCGCCGAGGATGGTCAGGGAGCGCGTCGGTAGCGCTGGATCATGGAGCGGACTCTTTGGTGGTGGGGCGTCGTCAGGTGGACGGGATGTCTTCCAGAACGAGGGTCTGGAGGTCGGAATCTGTCAAGGAGTCCATCGAGGCGAGGCGGTCGGCCTGGCGCCCGATGGTCGCTTCGAAGAGGTTGCGCACGGCGCGGGCGTTGCCGAAATTGCGGTCGCGGGGAATCGTTCCAAGACGCTCCAGGATCATCGGGACGGATTCCGGAGCAAGCGAGAGCTGGTGGCGTTTGCACAAGGACAGGAAGATGTCGGACATTTCGCCCGGCGCGTAGTCGGGGAAGAGCCAGGTGCGCGAGAAGCGCGAACGCAATCCCGGGTTCGAATCGAGGAATCGCTCCATGTCTTCCGTGTATCCGGCCGCCACCACGACGAGACGGTCGCGATGGTTCTCCATGCGCGAAAGCAGCGTGGAGATGGCCTCGTGCCCGTAATCGGAGGAGTCGTCGCCGACCAGGTTGTAGGCTTCGTCGACGAACAGGACGCCGTCGAGCGCCTGGTTCACGACGGCGTCGACCTTCTCGGCGGTCTGGCCCATGTAGCCCGCGACGAGTCCCGCGCGGTCTACTTCCACGAGATGCCCGCGCGCGAGGAGGCCGAGTCCCTTGAGGATCTTGGCGTACAGGCGGGCGACGGTCGTCTTGCCCGTTCCGGGATTTCCCGCGAACACCACATGGAGCGCGACGGGAACCTCGCCCAGTCCTCGTTCGCGGCGCAGCAGCTGGACCTTGAGGAGGTTCGAGAGCTTGCGGACTTCCTCTTTCACGGAGGCGAGTCCCACGAGAGCGTCCAGTTCCTCGAAAGCCGCCTGCAGCTCGAGCTCACGCTGTCGTGGCGTGGGCGGCGGGGGAAGTTCTGGAGCGTGGGCGGCTTCCCGCTGCGGAAGCGGTGCGACGGATGCGGTTGGCGACGGAGCGGGCGGTTGGCGCGACCCCATCCCCCATGCTTCCGGAACGAAGCGGGGCAAGGGGCGTTCGGGTGGCGGTCGCGGCGGAAGATTCGGAGGCATGGACGCCGTCGCGGCCATGGCGACAGGATCTGTCGTAACGCCGACGGTGTCCTTCAGGGGGCGGTACGCGTCCCAGAACGCCTTGAAGCCGCGCGCCTCGTCGTGGCTGATCGTCCCGTCCAGGCGCACGACCATGCCGAAGTAGGCGTAGAGTCCGGCCGCGAGGTCGCCCAGAAGCCCGCGCAACCGCGGGTTCGACTCGAATTGTTCGACCCAGACCGGAAGTTGCAGAGGGCGCTTGGCGGGGTGCTCTCCCAGGCGGAAATTCTGGCGTCGCAGTTCGCCTTCCAGGAACTGGGCCGCGACCCAGTCGCCGCGCGTCTCGAGGGACGCGATCTTCTCGACGAGCGAGAGGTTCCGCACCAGAGCCCAATCCAGACAGGCCAACGCCAGGAGTTCCCGGTCGGAAGCCTTGGCGGCACCATGGCCGAGAATGGCCATGATCGTCAGGAGGTCCTCTCCGAGCACCTCGCGGAATTCGCCGAGAAGCCCCGCCTGGGCCATGCCTTCGTGGAGCGGGCCGATGCGATCGCGCAGCGCCCCGGCGCGGGCATCGAGATTGCGGAGGACGGAATCCTGGGAGGGAGCGGACATCGCATGCAATGGTAGCCGCTTGGAAGGCGGAACGGAAAGGCGGGGCTGGAAACGAGAGCTCGTTTCAGAACAGCGTGGTCATGCCCTGCCAAGCGTGGTCGCCCTGGCGGATCTGGACCAACACCGGCTTTCGGCCGAATCCCGGCAGCGCGAAGCTCACCGTGCCGCGTTCCGATACGAGCGACGCGTCGCGCAGGACGCGGCCATCGAGGGAGCGTAACACGAGGTGGAATGCGCCTGCGGGGAGGCCTCCGGCGACGAGCTGGTTCCCTACGCGCGAGAGACGAAGGGAGCCGGGCGTGCGCGCCGTGCCGCGCACGCCTATCCCGCTCGGGTCGGACTGCGCCGGGACCAGGAAGTATGCGGATTCGAAGCCCACTGTGGATCCTCCCTGCAAGGCGCCTTCCGATTCGATCTGGAAGCGAATGTCGGCGCTCGCGGCGGGCGTGGCTTCGAGGCAGATGTCGAGGGTGGAAGGATCGGCGATGGACGTGTTGGCCGGAATTTGGGCGAAGAATTCGGTCGGGGGCTTCGCCGTCGAGGTTTCATCGGTGGCGAATGGCGTGGACCATGCGCGGACGGATGTGATGTGCATGACGGCCACCTTGGAGCCGATCCGAAGCGGGATCCTCCAGCAGTTGCCGGCGCCGCGGGATGGTTCCAGTTGGCTTCGCGGTCCTTGCAGGTTGGAATCCAGCGTGTTCGAGACGACAGCGCCGAGATCGAGCGCATCGGACCATCCGCTGGCCTTCCTGCCTCGGGACTTCACGGCGCGCAGGACCAGGGAGTCGTCCCAATTCGGTTCGAAGTAGTTCGCCGCCCCGAGAGTGGTGCTCTTCCAGGGAAGAGACTTCACCCAGACGTTCTGCGCGGAGGAAATGTCGATGTACTTGCCGGTGCTCGCAAGACCCATGACCGAATCGATGAAACCGCCGCCCGGGAATTGTTCGATCATCATGGCGCTGGGCAGGAGGTACGTCTTGCCTTGGATCGTGGCGGCGTAGGTTCCGCCGGATCTTGTCTTCCAGCCATTCCACAGCCAGCTCTTCCGCATGCCGGTGAGGACGGGTGTCGGCTCGTCGAAGCCTATCCAGCAGCTCGACATCCCCGTCATGCCGCTGGCCGCGCATGCGGCCGAATCGAACACCTGGCCGGAAGAGAACTTCTGGATCTGATAGATCGAGTCGGCGGCACCGACTTCGAAGAGGTTGTTTTCCATCCAGACGGAATATTGGCTCATCAGCTGTCGCCAATCATTCACCATGCTGCGCAGTTTCGCATCGAGCAGAGTGAAACCGCCCACGATGTTGTTGTAGAAGAGGTGTTGGACTCCTGGCTTGAATGCTCCGTGTCCGATCACGAGAGGGGATGCCCAGATCGTGTTGTTGTGGATGCGATGGATGGCCCGGGGCACGTCCTTCACATAGAGGAAGCCGCCGGCCATGTTGTTCGCTTCGGAGCTGATCGCGTTGGACTCCGCGAAGCTGGTGTTCCTGTTCGCGATGCAGCGGTTGAAGCGGAACGTGGATCCGAGGTCCCACTCCCCCTGGTCGTAGATGGCCCACCAGTTGTCGTGGATGATGTTGTGCTCCACGACATGTTCGCCCATGGCTCCATGGCCCTTTGCCTCCTGAGCGGGAAGCTGCTGCGTGCCGGTCGCGACGATGCCGGTCGAATTCATGTCGTCGATGAACAGGGCGGCGAAGAAATTCCGGATTTCGCAATCGCGAACGACGACGTTCTTGGAGCGCAGGAGATTGATGCCGACGTTTCCGAACAGGACGTCGTACTTGCAGGACCAGACGCCCTTGTTGACGAAGTACTGGGGACGGATGCCGTCGAGGACGAGTCCTTCCAGGCGTACGTTGCTGGATCCCGTCACCACCACGAGTCCGTTGGACGCGTAGCCTTGCGTGGAAAGAGGGTTGACTGTGTCGCTGGATCCACCTGGCTCGGACGTGCACGTGTTCGGCCATTTCTTCCAGCCTGCAGGGCGGATTCCCAACGTGTCTTCGGGATCGGCCGCCGTGCCCTTGAGCGCGGTGTCGGTTCCGTCGTTCCAAAGACGCGACCGGATTCCGGCCATCGCCAGGAGGGACGACGGTCGGATGGAAAGATTGTTTTTCCCCTCGATCCAGACTTCCCGGTCAAGGTGGTAGACGGAGTCGTTCAGAACGATCACGCATCCCGATGCGGGGCAGGCGTTCACGGCCGCCTGGATGGACGGGTACGTGCCACCGGTTCCCACGGAAAAGGCGGTTTGGGCGACAGCGGCACTTGCGGCGAACAGGGTGAAGAACGCCCACGCCGGGATGCGGAATCGAGAAGGCGAATGAGGATTCATGGGGAACGGCTCCTTTGAGCGAAGAGGTGCGATGCGCAGGACGGGGATCCTGTCCAAGGATCAATGTATCGCGATCGCTTCTTCGATGTGCGTACAATCCAAAGGCTGGGCCCGTTTGTGTTTCGCGTCGCTAAACAAGGCGTGGAGCCCGAGGGGATGCGCGCCAACGTGACAATTCGTGTCGAGCGGAACGGACGTGCGCTAATGGCCGATTCTTGCTGGTTCGTGGCAACGTGTTCATCGCGGACATGATGAAGTCTCAGGGCGATTCGTGTCGGGGCTGCGGTGTCGCGGGTGGCGTGATGGAATCCCGTGTCGCCGCCGGAAGCGAATCGGGGAGATCCGGATGCAGTACGACGCCGGGTTCCAGCGCAAGCAGCGAATCGATCCGTGCGCGGCCACGCACATCGATCTGGCGCACGGTCCAGGGCGTGGAAGGCAGGTCGCGGGCGGTGAAGTGGTTGTGGCGCTGGCGTCGGAACGGGATCCAGGTGGTGTCGTGCAGTACGGCGAAGCTGTCGGTAGGCCACGGAAGTCCCCACACCTGCACGGAGCTCCAGTGCACGGAACTGCTTCGAGCGCGGCTGATCGAGAGGGACGATTCGGGACAGGCCACATAGCGCCACGAGATGGAGGTGCGGCCCCGTCTGAGAGAGGCGAGCCGTCGGAAAGCGGCAGGCGAAAGGTCGAGTCCACCATGCTTGCAACCCGGACAACGATCGTTGACGCGCACCATCACGCTGTCGGAGTCGTTGCGGACCATCAGGCACGCGCCGCAGGAGGCCGAGCCCATCCAGTCGTGGCGGTTGATGGCCGCGTAGAGCGTGTCCCAGGGAGATGTGCCTGGGAGATCGCACGCGCCGCGTCCGCCCTTGGCCTTGTAGAAGGACGCCTGCCCGGTGCGGACGGAGTCCGGCGCGACGAGCCCTGCGTTCGCCGCGGTGGCGAGCGCGAGGGCCAGACGAGCGAAGGTGGATGGGATCAAGGAGCGGTACGCTCGCCGAGGGTCATGGTGCGACCACGGCCGTGTCGGAGACGCAACGGACGCTGAGGCCTCCGGATTTGCGGGTCGTGGTTTCGAATGCGGCGGTCTGGGTCGTCTGCGAGATGCGCAAGGCGACGGCATCCTTGCCATCCAGGCTGCTCTGGGTGGATGTCCAGAACCAAGCGTCGGTACCCAGGTTCTCGAATGTCGAGTAGGGAAGCCCTTGGTATCTGGGGGTATCGAGAGTCACGAAGCGGCGGCCCGCAGGTAGTACGCGCAGGCCGACCGTGTCCTGCCCTCCGCCGAGGGTCCAGCTGTCGCCAGTGGATCGGAGGAGATTGCTCGCGCTTTCCGCTCCGAGCGTGGTCAGCAGATCCTGCCATTCCTCGTGTGTGGGAAGGTGCCAGCCGATCGGACATGCTCCCTTGACGTGGCCCGAGGGGATCGCCAGGGAGGCGTAGTCGAAATCAGGGGTGGTATCGGCGGAGGCGGCCCAACGATAGAGTCGTCCATACTTCGTGCAGTTCTCGGCGATGCCGCTGTAGCAGAAGACGGAGTCACGCTTGTATCGGAGGTTTTCAGCCATCCAGCGGGCCTTGCCGACGACCACGGTGCGATACTTGATGCTGTTGCGCGCATCCACGAGCGTGTCGTACGCGACATTGCGCCAGGCAACTCCGTTGGTGGTGTCGAGGAAGGCTAGTTGCTGTTCATGGGACACTTGCAGCACGTAGCGCCCTGGGGCGGCATCCGATGAAGCGTTGACCATGTCCATCACAATGGAGGACGAGCCTTGACCGACTTGCAATCGGATGGAATCGCCGCTGCGCCAAAGGATATCCCCGATTTTCAAGAACAGCGTCGAGTCGAAGGTGGGGACCAGCAACAGGGAATCCTGAGCTGTGGGAAGAACGATGGAATAGACGAAGTCGTCCAGACTGGACTCCACCAGGCCGGGCGACGGCGATTTGAGATCGCGAAGGACTTTCAAGTGGTATTCGCTATCCGGCCATGCCTTGGCGAATTTGACGGTAAAGGTCCTCGTGCGCCCGTGGTTCCTCACCACCACTTCGAGCGTCGAATCCTCGGGGAAAGGAATCGCCGTGAACGTTCTGATGGCTACTGCCGAATTCTCCGTCGTGATCGTCGCGCGAGAGGATGCAGGAGAGACGTACAGATGCAATGTGCTTGGATTGCTTGAGGCGGGATCGAACCAGACATGATCCAGACTGTCGATGCGGAACGTGTCAACGGGCGATGGCGCCTGGATGATCGGATTCTTGATGCTGTCGGAATCCAAGGTGTCGATGAACTTGTCGTAGGTGCTCAGGAACAACGTGTCCAGGCTCGTCAACGTGTCCAGCGGGTCCACCTCCAGCTTGAGCTCCTTCACCGGACTCCACAGCGCGGGGCGTCCCGTCAAGGTGTCCGCCTCGAGCTTGACTGCGACGCGGATGGCGCTGACGGAATCCGTCATATAGAGCGTGTCCACGGAATCGGCGCTCGCACTGGTGCGGGGATCGGTGCCGTCCTTCGTGATCCACGTGCCGGCCGGTAGCCGGATGGGTTTGCCCTGGAAGAACACGGTATCGCTTCCGCTGATCTTGAAGGAGCCGACGATCAAGGAAAACGACGCGACAGGCGTCTCGGCCTGCTGCGGCACCGGCAGGGTGACCTTGCGCACCGCGTCGCTTCCCGACGAGTCCAGCGCGGAGGTCCACCAAGTGGCCACCTTGGTGCCCGCCGCGGTGTTGGCCCAACCCGTCATGGCGATGGAAAAACGCACCCCGGGAGGAAGCGTGCCCAGGGAGACCTGCTTGCCGGGAAAGTAGGCCTCCGTCAGCGACGTGTCGTGTTCGCCGGATTCCGTCTCGAGGACCACTGTCACGGAATCGGTGGCGGGAACTGTGGTGGTTCCAGCGAAGCGCGGCGCGAGGATCACGGCATCGGGAGCGGACGACGGGGCGGATTCCTGAACGTTGCACGAAGCGGCGAGGAGAGGGAGAACGGCAAGCGGAAGGCTGCGGAGGTTCATCAGGGCATCTCCACGACGATCTGTTCCTGCTGCGGCACGACCTGTGTGGTCGTCGTGGTCGCTGCCGCGTCGTCCTGCGTGAGCAATACGACGGCCGCCGCCGTGCCTCCTGCCACCAGCACCCCGCCCGCGAGCCACCAGCCCCAGTGGGTGCGGTCCTTCTCGGCGATCTCCTTGTCGGTGGGCGTGGGCAGCCCCGCGAGCTCGCGCGCCGCGAGCGGAATGGCCCGGGTGAGCACGGTCTCCTGCTTGGTCGATCCGTTGCGCGTGACCGACTTTTCGGTGACGCCGCTTTCCACATTCACAAGGCGCGCCGACAGCGTGTAGATCTCGCCCACCTTGGCGACATGCCCCACCACCAGGCGATCCACCGAAAGCAGTTTGCCCACCTGCACGGCGCACTCGCCGCCGTCGCAGGCACCGCTCTGCTGGAACCCCTGCTCGCGCAGGATCATGTTCACCTGCTCGCGTTCCAGGACGCGGAATCGCCCCGTCTTCATGAGCTGCGTGCCCATGGCCGAGGACAACCCTTCCAGTGCGCCGGAATCGAAGGACGACTTGGCCGTGAACGGCATGACCGCCACGGTGACGATGCTTGCAGGCGCGGCTGTCGCGGCGGTGTCGTTGGTAGCATGGGCCGCAGTCCCGACAAACAGGGCTAGGAAGAATAACAGTCTGGACATCGATGTCCTCGGCGAAGGTGGCCATGGAACGGAGACGTCGTGGCCGTTTGCGTACACATCGTACCCGGGCAAGGCCGCCGACTCCCCAAATGGAGCGAAGAATGCCTACAATCTAGGTCTGGCGCGCGCCATCATGCCCGCCGCGCCCACCCTTAGCCCCTTGTTCCCGAACAAGCAATTTCCTTCAGTCGGATACCCAACGAGGTTCTTTATGTCGAATCGTCTCCGCTTGTCCATTCTTCTGCTCGCCGCGTCGGTGGGTGTCGTCGGAGCCGGAATCTACTCCGGCAAGCTCGTCGAACTGGATGGCAAGACCAAGGCTGGCGTCACCGTAACCCTGAAACGGGGAAGCGATGTCTACGGAATGGCTCTCACGGGCGCCGAAGGCGCCTGGAACATCGATCCGAGCGCATCGGCGAGCCACCTCGTGCGCTCCCGCCTCGCCACCGGAAGCCTCGTGGTGGACGGCAATCGCCGTCTTCGCGTCGAGTTCGGGAGCCGGGATCTCGCAGGACGCTCCCGCTACGGAGTGGACGCGCCTCGGGCAGCGATGGTGCAACCCGCTTTTCGCGCCATGGAGGGAGGCGTTCCCGACACGCTGGTGTACAGCATCGGCGACAAGGTGTTCCTGCGCGACACCATCTCGACCTCGGATTCGGGCATTGTCCGCATCTTCGACACCACTTGGAACCCCGCGATCATCTACGGCTACCTGAAGGACATGCGCGACAGCAACGTCTACCGCACCGTGAAGGTGGGCACTCAGGTCTGGATGGCCCAGAATCTCGCCTTCAAGCGCGACACCTCGTGGAGATACAGGGACAGTCTGGATTTGGAGCGCCGTTACGGGCGTCTGTACCAGTGGTCCGCCGCGATGGACACTTCGGGCAAGTTCAACAACGACGTCGCCGAGATCGAACTCCCCTGGCGCGGCATCTGCCCCGAGGGCTGGCACATCCCCAGCGATGCCGAATGGTCCACCCTCGTGAACGTCGTCGACTCCGCCAGATCGGGCGCGCTGCTCAAGGCGCTCGAATTCGTCGTTGCGGGATCGACCACGAATCCTTCCGATTCCCTTGGCTTCCGCGTGATGCCGGGTGGGCAGGTGTATTGGAAGGAGGATGGCGTCTACAGGTACGTCTACGCCGCCTTCGGGACCAACACCTACTTCTGGAGCGCTTCCGAGATGACCACCATCCGTTCGTGGGGCCGCAGCTTCGGCAGCACCATCGATCATTCGACCCGGTCCCTCTATCTCAAGACCAACGGCCACAGTGTGCGGTGCCTGAAGGACTGACGCGCGAGCGGAGTCGGTTCAGAACAACGAGGTGAGGGACTGCCAGGAAATGTCGCCTTGGCGCACCTGGACCACCACGGGGCCGCGAGGGAGGCCGCGCACGTCGAACGAAAGCGCGCCCGCGCGGGTGGAGAATGCGATTTCGCGGAGCACCCGACCATCGAGGGTGCGCAAGGTCATCCGGGCGTCGCCTTCGGAAAGACCGCTCGCGACGAGGGCATGGGGGAGACGCGATAGACGCAGGCCCGCCTTGCCTGTCGAATGGGCGGACGTTCCCGTGGATGTCGATGTCCCCGTGAGGAAGTAGGCGGGCTCCTGGGAGACGGTGGCGCCGTTCCGAAGCTTGGCGGTGGATTCGATCTGGAAGCGGATGAACGCGTTGGGTTCGAATGTGGTTGGTGTGAAACAAATTTTGACAAACGGATTGGATAGGCTGGAGTCCGTGATGGCGAGCACGGTGAGCGGCTTGGGCGCGACGGGTATCGAAGCCGCGTCGGACTCGCTCGGAACGCTCCACGCCGAGACAGACGTGATGGCACCGCCGGTGGACTGGAAGTCGAGGACCAGGGGGATCTCCCAGCAGCTTCCCCCTTTGGGGAAGGGCGGCAGCTGGCTTCGGATCCCATGGATGACGGGGCGCGCCCCGGAAGAGGGCGTCGCGCCGAGATCGGGGACGCCGGACTCCCAGCCGCTGGCCGCGCGACCCTGCCCCTTCACGACCCGCTGGACCTGCTCGTCGCTCCAGACGGGGGCGAGCAGGTTCGCTTTGCTGGAGTCGAGACTTTCCCAGCTCAGGATTTTCACCCACCGGTTCCGTGCCGACGAGATGTCTTGCATGGCGGGCCCGTGGCCTTGCGCCTTTTCGACGAGGCCTCCCCCGGGGAATTGCTCGATGGCCTGGCTGTTCGTGATGGTGTAGGGAGTTCCGTTGTAGGTGGCGACATAGGTGCCGGCCTGCTTCACCTGCCAGCCATTCCAGAGCCACATGGGGTTGATGTTCGTCATCACCTTCACGGGCGCATCCCAGTGGAGCCAGCAGGGGGACGCCTGCCCGTTGGTGGCGCAGGCGGCGGTGTCCGCGAGGTAGTCTCCCGGAATATTCTGGAACTGGTACAGGGAGTCGGCCGCGCCGATTTCGAAGAGGTTGTTTTCCAGCCAATCCTTGTGGTACGTGAGCAGTTGCCGCGGGTCGTTCACGAACGGTCTGAGTTTGCTGTCCAGGCGATCGAAGCCGCCGACGATGTTGTTGTAGAACATGTGCTGTGCACCGTAATTGGTCCAGCCGTATCCGATGACCAGCGGGGATCCCCAGATCGTGTTGTTGTGGATGCGGTGGATGGCGAGAGGAACGTCCTGCACGTACAGGAAGCCGCCCGCCATGTTGTTGCCCTGGTCGCTGGACGCGACCACCTCCGCGATCCGCAGGTTCCGGTTTCCGATGCACCGGTTGAAGCGGATGGTGGAGCCGAGATCCCATTCGGATTCGTCGAAGACGGCCCACCAGTTGTCGTGGAGCGTGTTTCCCTCGATCAGATGGTCGCCCATGGCGCCGATGTTCGTGCCGGCGAGATGGCGTGGAGCGCCTTCGGAGCTGTCCGGGGGCGCGAGCAGTCCGCCGCGGTTGCGGCCGTTGATGTACATGGCGGCGAAGAAGTTCCCGATTTCGCAATCGCGCACGATCGCGTTCCTGGAGCGCATGAGATTCACACCCACGGATCCGAAGAGCAGGTCGTACTTGTCGCTCCAGACGGCGACGTTGACGAAATGTTTCGGGGTGATGCCGTCGATCCGCAGGCCTTCGATCCGCACGTCGCGCGAGGAATCGACCACGATCAGGCCGTTGTACTGGTGGCCCGTGGTGGAGTAGGGGTTGGTCGCGTCGCCGGCGCTCCCGGGCGTCGTGCTGCTCGAGCCCTTGATCGGCCAGCGTCTCCATCCGGCGGGTCGCAGGGGGTCGGTGGAATCGGCCGCGGTGCCGGCGGGCTCGAAGAGATTCGTGTCGGAGTGGAGGCGCGGCTTGATGCCCGCGAGCTTGAGAGCTGGAGCCGCTTCGATGGCGAGGTTGTCCTTGTTCCCGATCCAGATCTCCCGAGGAAGCGCGTAGTCGGTTTCCGTCAACTGGATCACGCATCCCGTGGAGGGGCACGCGTTCACTGCTGCTTGGATGGACGAATGGGTGCCTCCGGATCCGACCGTGTAGACCGCTTGGGCGTTCGCGCCAGGTGCGCACTGCAGCGAGAGAGCCGCAAGAAGGGCCGACGACGGATACGGACGGAAGGGGGCGAACTTCATGGGGAGATCCTGTCGGGAGAGGACGGCAAGACGACAAACTGCATGTCCTGGGAAACACCGTTGCCGCTGTATACGTAATTACTGACAAATCAATCTGGTGTCGTCACGAATTCTTTATGGCAAAAGGATTTCGTATACCATCCGTATACATGATTCGTGTTGTTGTCGCGTAGGAGGGGAGATATCTTCATCCATCGTGAAGTTCCAGCCTCCAAGCGTGTACGACTACCGCGACTATCGCGCCTTCCTGCGCGATTGGTGGGAGCATCGCAAGGGAATCGACCGCCGCCTGTCGCTGCGATCCTTCGCGCGAAGGGCTGGTTACGAGTCGTTCAGTCTCTACCGGAACATCGCGTCGGGATTGCGCAATCTCACGCCCCGGTATCTCCCCGGATTCCAGAAGGCGCTGGGACTGAATGAACGGGAACAGGAGTTCTTCGCGCTCCTGGTGGATTTCACGCACGCCGCGACCCACGAAGGACGACGGACCTGCTGGGAAGCCATGAAGCGCAGCCTTCCGCAGGAAGCGTACCGGTTGGATGATCGGCACCGGGAATTCTGGGAGGAGTGGTACCACGTCGTGGTCCTCCAGAGCCTGTTCGTCCTGGACGTCTCGGACGACCATGCGGAACTCGGACAGTTTCTGGCTCCCCCCATCGGCGCGGTGGAGGCTCGGCGTTCCCTGAAGCTCCTGGCCAGACTCGGGCTGGCCGAACGCGGCGCGGACGGATTCTGGAAGCCCACGGGGAGGAGCGTGGTGGGGGGATTCGAGGTGGGGCAGATCCACATCCGCCGGCACCAGGACGCCATGATCGAGAAGGCCCGCGAAGCGCTCGACCGCTTTCCCGCCTCCCGGAGGCTGGTCGCGGGCGAGACGCTTTCGATTCCCGCCTCGGCCGAACCGGAACTGCGCCGTCGCATCGAGGACTTCCGGAGGGATCTGGTGGAATGGGTGCTGGGCCAGGAGGGAGAAGACCAGGTCGTCCAGTTCAATTTGCAGTATTTCCCCCTCACGCGCACGCGCCGCCAAGGGAGTTCTTCCGAATGAGATCCGCGTTGGCAATGGGAGCATCCTCGTTCGTGCTCCTTCTCATGAACGGCTGTTCGGACGATCGCTCGGCTGGAGCACGTGTCGGAACCGAGAATACCGTGAAGCTGAGTTGCCTGGTGGATGGCAGGCCCATGGCCGATGTCCGCGTGCTGGCCTTCAGGCACGGAGGACTTCCCGAGTTCCTGGGAGGCGAGCCCCCCATGGCCGACGCCTTCTCCGACTCGCAGGGCAACGTGTCCCTCTTGTTCCCCTCGGATGTCCGCTACGTGGATCTCCAGGTGCGTTCGAGCATGCGGGGAGCCAACGTCAGGAGGCTCGACGTGACGCGCGGGGAAACCTTCGCTCCGGTCATGCAGCCGGGAGGCGTGCTCGCCTGGAGGTCCGGCTCGGACAATCCCTGTCCGGCCCGCCGATGCGGCATCTGGTTCGAAGGAACCAGTTACGGGAACTGGTCTGGCGATTCCCTCTCCCTGTGGACGGATGCGCCCAACGGAACCTACTGGCCGGTGGTCTGGTTCCACGATTCGACGGGTCTCCGACTCGTCCGCTTCGATTCCGTCGAACTCAAGTTCACCACCGCCTACCGGTTCTTCTCGGACGAGGTGCCGAGCTACAGAGCGCTCTACGAAGGGCTCGGGCAGTGGGATTCCGGATGCCGGGTCGCGCTCCCCGTTCGCGTGGATTCCCTCACGGGGGCCCCTCTCTGCCGGTAGGAGACGGGGCTCGATCCCTTGGCTGCGCCGAGGCGCCTGCCCGGGGGTGTGGTCAGGTCGAGAATCGCTTGCCCACGTCGTTCTTCGCGGGTTCGATCTTCCAGTCGACGGGCTTTGGCGCCACCGGCAGCGAGTCGATCCCGAAGTCGTGGAACGACTTGATGCGTCCGGATATGTCGACGGAATCCGTCTTGACGATCAGGCGCTTCATGTAGCCCAGCAGGTCGGTCTCCGGAGCGACCTTGACCTTCCCGAACGAGGTGATCCTTCCCGTCTGGATCTCGAAGGTGTCGGAGGAAAACGCCACGGGTTCGCGGTCTCCCAAAAGGAGTCGGAACGCCACGTAGCGACCGGGCGGCACTTGCTGCAGCACCACGCCACCCGGCGTGCGCACGCGCGGGTCGATGGCGATGCGGAACTTCTCGTCGTCGGAGAGACGCTTCAGATCCACGCTGATGGCGCCGCCGAAGCCGCCGTCGCAGACGTGCGCCAGCACGCCGTAGGATCGCAGATCGATCTCGCCGGGACGGGCCTGATCCAGCCGCAGCACGGGCGAGGCGAGGTTGAGCCCCGCGAACGCGGCGGCGGTGAGGACGAGGAGAATGACGCTGGTGCGGTTCATGGAGGCAATGTTACGTCGGAATCCGCCACGCCGCCGAATGAGCTTCGTCGAAATCGGCTGATGATATGATTTGATACGCGTCGCATTTCCGTTTTCTTTCCTGCGATTCGTTCATGGTGAAGGGCTGGCTTTCCCTACCTTTTGTTGCTGATGCCGCAGAATTGACCCCAGTTCCTGAGTCGCTAGGCTTTCGGGAACCCCAATCGCGAGGCCGAGATCATGCCCAATCCTTTACGTTCCGTTGCGCGCCCCTTGTCCGTGGCGTTTCTGCTTGCTTTTTCCTGCGTTCCAGTCCACTCGGCCCCATTGAATGTGGCTGTGAGCGACCTGATTCCGCGCGGCGTCGATTCGTCCAGTGCCTTGATCGTCTCCGACCGTCTTCGCTCGGAGCTTCTGAATACCGGCCGATTTCGCGTGATGGAGCGAGGTCAGATGGATCAGATTTTGAAGGAACAGGTGTTCCAGCAAAGTGGAGCATGCGACCAGAGCGAGTGCGCGGTGCAGATCGGCAAGCTGCTGTCGGTGGACCGCATGATCGTGGGCTCGGTGGGTCGCTTGGGCGAGGTGTACACGCTGCAGGCGCGTATCCTGGACGTGGGCACGGGCGAAATCGTGTTCACGGCCAACCAGGACTTCGAGGGCCGCATCGACGGTCTTCTGTCGCAATCGCTACCGAAGCTCGCGACGCGTCTTGCTTTGGCGACACGCACCGATTCGGTGGGCGGCAAGGCGGATCTTTTCGTGGACGTCAACGAGCCCGGTTCGGACGTGTACCTGGACGGCGTGAAGAAGGGCTTGAGCCCCTTGACTCTTTCCGGGATTCCCGCAGGCGACCACCGCGTGGAGGCGCGCAAGGGCGACCTCTACGGCATGATGGATGTGGAGCTGCGTCCCGACGACGTGCATCGCCTGGCCCTGGCGCTGGAGATCGGCATGGGCAGCGTGAAGATTTTCACCGAGCCAGTGGGCGCGGAGGTGAGGCTGGACATCTACCAATCCCTGGGCACCACCCCGTTGAAGGCCGATCGTATTCCCGTGGGGAGGCATGAACTGTTCATATCGCATCCAGGCTACATTCCGCAGTTATGCTCACTGAATGTGCGCCCTAACGAGATGCAGACGCTGAAGTTGGCGATGGTTCCTGGTTTGCCGGTGAAGATTCTTGTTCCGGTGGCTGGGTTGGGCGTATTCGTGAACGATTCGTCGGACACGACTCGTAGCTTCCTTCCGGACTCGCCCTGGCTGTCATATGGGAAGTGGACGCTTTCGGTGGATGCCGGGAAGGATTGGAATATCTGGTCTGGGGCGCTGAACGTCACATCGATCACACAGACCTGGACGGTCGATCTGGTCCACTCGAGGTCGTGGAACGATTCCGTCGCATTGGCGCGTCATCGGGCGACGGTCGTGGCTTGGCGATGGACCTTGGGGTTGGCGACATTGGCGGCGGCAGGTGGTGCGACGTTCTTCCACGTCAAGGCCGCGCAGGCCGAGGACGACGCAGACAAGGCCGCATCTGACTACGATGCGATGAGCTTGGGCGGAGACTTCACATCGGCCAAATCGCGCTACGACGCGTCCGTCGACGACAACAAGACGTTTTCCCGCAACGCCCTGATCGCCGACATCGGCGTCGGAGTCCTGCTGTCGGGATTCATTCTCACCTACGTGTTCTGAGGCATCCAAGATGCGCAACCATACCTACCGTCTCCCCAAGACTCTGCTCGGCACAGGCGTCCTCGCGGTGGCCGTATTGCTGTCGTGCCAGATGGACGGAGACAAGCAGTGGAGCAATCCGGCCGATCCCGAGGGTGTGAACTACCACTCGCCTCGAGTACGTGTCGAGAGCGACAGCCTGTTCGTGGATTCGTCGGACGTGACGCTTCGCGTGGTGGCGACATCGCCCAACGCCCAGATTGCGAAGATCCAATGGTCGGTGGATGGGCTGGCCGTCGCGACAGTCGAGTTCAATTCGTCGGATTCCGTCATGGATTTGCATGTTCCCGGACTTCTCGAGGCCCCGCATGTCGTGGCTGTGCAGGTCCAGGACGGGACGGGCCTGTGGAGCGTTCCGGACACGGTGTGCCTGCGGGTATGGAACGAACCGCCGAAGCTCTCGAAGGTGCGGGATACGTGTCTCGCCACGGGGCAGACGCTGTCCGTGACGCTCGTGGCGACGGATTTCGACGGGACGGTGGCTCAGTATCGGTTCGATACTGCTGGAGGTCGTTGGGCAAGCTCCTCCACGGCCCCCACGCTGGATATTTCTTCGACCATGGAGGGAGGGCGGGCGATTGTATGGGAAGCGCACGATGATCTGGGCAAGACGTCGTTGGACACGTTCGTGGTGATATTCACGGAGAAGCCTGTGCTGACGCTGGTTTCGGACACTGTTCTTTCTGCCTCAAAGACTCTGTCCATTGCGCTGATTGCCCGCGATATCGATCCGTCGGGCCATGTGGAGACGTACCTGTGGAGCACGTCGGGAAGCGGTTGGACCGACAGTTCCAGTGACGGGAAGCTCTCGCTTGCTGGAAGTACGGGCGGCACGACGACGGTTCGTTGGGCGGTTCGCAACGACCAGGGCAAGCTTTCCATCGAGGATACGTTCACGGTGTCGTTCGTCCCTGCTCCCGTGATCACCTCGGTGCAGGTGGACAGCTTCCTGACGGATTGGACCGGTTTGACCGGGACTGTCAATGCGATCTGGAGCGGTGCGGTGCCGGGCTTTGCGAGCGAGGCGGTGATTTGGACGCTGTGGTTTGGCCCTGCTGAGAACGTGGAGCCGGTGTATCAGGGAGCGGGAACGAGTTGGAGCGGGATTGACCTCGATTCGGGGATGACGTTCCAGTATGCGCTGGTGGGGACGAACCGCTTCGGGGACGGTGTGATACAGGCCGGGAGCGTCAGGACCAGGTACGCGCTGCAGCCAAAGACGTCCTACGGGATTCCCTGGAATCCTTCCGTGACGTACGGGTATTTCACCGACAAGCGCGACAACCAAGGCTACTACACCGTGACGATCGCTGGTCAGACGTGGATGGCGCAGAACCTGAATTATGCGGGGTCGGGTGTGTGCTACAACAGCAGCGCCGATTCCTGCTCCAAATACGGGCGTTTGTACACATGGTCGGAGGTGATGCAGGGCTCCAGTTCCAGCAGTTCCAGTCCCAGCGGGGTCCAGGGGGTCTGCCCCGATGGGTGGCATGTGCCCAGCGATGCGGAGTGGCAATCCTTGGAAGTCGCTGTCGGGATGGCCGCCTCTTCCGCGGCCTCAACGGTTTGGCGTGGAACCACGGAAGGAGCCAAGCTCAAGTCGACTTTGGGATGGAACAACTCCGGCAATGGGTTGGATGACTACGGCTTCCGAGTCCTGCCCGCGGGCTACGTCAACGGCGGCGAGTCCCTGTACGCTAGCAGCCTCGCTTTCGTCTGGACGGCTTCCGAGGACGGCACGTCCCTCGCCTGGTTCCGGAATCTCAGCGACAACTACGCGAATGTGTACCGCGGCATCGACGGCAAGACCCGCGGGTTCTCCCTCCGGTGTCGCCAGAATTGACACCTCCGCAGGGGCCTGCCGCAGGCGGAGCAATCCCGGCTGATTTCGAATGGCTCAATCAGCGGGAGCCGGTTCGTTTTCGCTGATCCCAGATCCCGGCCGTGCGGAGCGCGGCCGGAGCTGAGCGCGACGACGCGAGCCCGCGGAGGGCGGCCCCGGCGGAAACCGCGCGATGCGGTCCGGTGCGCCGGGGAGACGCCAATTATTCCTGACCTGCGGCCCAGGTTTTTCTAAACTTGCCCGGGTCGCTTTCGGCGGCCTTTCGACAAGGCCTTCGGGGTGACAAGCTCCGGTACTGGCCGCAACCTGCCGGAGAGAGTTCAAAATGCCCAAGCGCACAGATATCAAATCCATCCTGATCATCGGTTCAGGACCCATCGTGATCGGGCAGGCCTGCGAATTCGACTACTCCGGCACCCAGGCGTGCAAGGCGTTGAAGGAAGAGGGTTACCGGGTCATCCTGGTGAACTCCAATCCCGCCACCATCATGACGGATCCCGACACGGCCGACCGCACCTACATCGAGCCCATCACGGCCGATGTGGTCTCCGCGATCATCGCCGCCGAACGCCCCGATGCCATCCTGCCCACCCTCGGCGGGCAGACGGCGTTGAACTGCGCCATGGAACTGGCCAGCCGCGGCGTGCTCCACGAATTCGGCGTCGAGATGATCGGCGCGACCCCCAACGCCATCGAAAAGGCCGAGAGCCGTCAGCTCTTCAAGGCCGCGATGGAGAAGATCGGCCTGGAGAGCGCGCGATCCGAAGTGGCCCACACCATGCAGGAAGCGCGCAAGACGCGTGATCGCCTGGGCTACCCCGTGGTCATCCGCCCCGCCTTCACGATGGGTGGCGCCGGCGGCGGCTTCGCCTACGACGACGACGAGTTCGAACGCATCTGTTCCAATGGCCTCGCGCTTTCCCCCACGACGGAGGTCCTCATCGAGGAGTCCATCCTGGGTTGGAAGGAATACGAGATGGAAGTGATGCGCGACAAGGCCGACAACGCCGTCATCATCTGCTCCATCGAGAACCTCGATCCCATGGGCATCCACACGGGCGACAGCATCACGGTGGCTCCGGCGCAGACGCTGACGGACAAGGAATACCAGCGCATGCGCGACGCTTCGATCGCGATCCTGCGCGAGATCGGCGTCGAGACGGGTGGTTCCAACGTGCAGTTCGCGGTGGATCCCAAGGACGGTCGCATGGTCGTCATCGAGATGAATCCGCGCGTGAGTCGTTCGTCGGCGCTCGCGTCCAAGGCCACGGGCTTCCCCATCGCCAAGATCGCGGCCAAGCTCGCGGTGGGCTACACCCTCCCCGAGATCCCCAACGACATCACGCGCATGACCCCGTCGTGCTTCGAGCCCTCCATCGACTACGTGGTCACCAAGATCCCCCGCTTCAACTTCGAGAAGTTCCCCGGCGCGTCCAACACGCTCGGAACCCAGATGAAGTCGGTCGGCGAGGCGATGTCCATCGGGCGTTCCTTCAAGGAATCCCTCCAGAAGGGCTTCCGCTCGCTCGAGACCGGCCGCGGCGGCTTCGGGGGCGACGGCAAGGACGATGCGATGACCGATGCCGAAGTCGAGTCCCTGCTCGAGATCAAGAAGCCCCAGCCCGATCGCCTGTTCGGCGTGCGCGCGGCCTTCGAACGCGGCTGGAGCCTCGAGCGCGTGCACGAACTGGGCAAGTACGACCCCTGGTTCCTCGCGCACATCAAGGAGCTGATCGACTTCGAGAAGGCCCAGCTGAAGGGACGGAAACTGTCCGATCTCTCGATTGCCACGCTTCGCCAGGCCAAGGAGTGGGGCTTCAGCGACCAGCAGATCGCCTTCTCGACGGGCGTTTCCGAAAAGGACGTGCGTTCGCACCGTCTCGATCTCGGGATCGCCGCGGTGTTCAAGACCGTCGACACGTGCGCCGCCGAGTTCGCCGCCAATACGCCCTACCACTACTCGACCTACGAAGCCGAGAACGAATCGATCCGCACCTCCGCCAAGAAGGTCGTGATCCTGGGCGGCGGACCCAACCGCATCGGCCAGGGCATCGAGTTCGACTACTGCTGCTGCCACGCCTCCTACGCGCTCAAGGAAGAAGGCGTGGAGAGCATCATGATCAATTCGAACCCCGAAACGGTTTCGACGGATTACGACACGTCGGACAAGCTCTACTTCGAGCCTCTGAACCGCGAAGAGCTCCTGAACATCCTGGTGCACGAGAAGCCCGACGGCGTGATCCTGCAGTTCGGCGGCCAGACTCCGCTCAAGCTCGCCAAGGATCTCGAGGACGCCGGCGTGAAGATCATGGGCACCAGCCCCAAGTCCATCTGGCTCGCCGAAGACCGCAAGCTCTTCAACGTGCTGATGGAAGACCTCAAGATCAAGCAGCCCGCTGGCGGCACCGTCAGCAATGCCGCCGAGGCGCAGGTCGTGGTCGATCGCATCGGCTTCCCCGTGCTCGCGCGCCCGAGCTTCGTGCTCGGCGGTCGCGCCATGCGGATCCTGTACTCCAGCGAGGAGCTGATCGCCTACATGCGCGACACCGTGCAGCCCACGCCGGAGTTCCCGATCCTCATCGACCAATACCTGGAAAACGCCACCGAGGTGGACGTCGACTGCATCCGCGACACGCAGGGAACCGCGATCGTGGCCGGCATCATGCAGCACATCGAGGAGGCGGGCATCCATTCGGGCGATTCCGCCTGCGTGCTCCCCACCATCAGCCTGTCGGAATCCGTCCTCAAGACGCTGCGCGAACAGACCGTCCGCATCGCCCACGCCCTCGATGTCATCGGCCTGATGAACATCCAGTACGCGGTCAAGGACGGCGATGTCTACGTGCTCGAAGTGAACCCGCGTGCTTCACGCACGGTGCCGTTCGTCGCCAAGGCCACGGGCGTTCCGTTCGCGAAGCTCGCCACCAAGGTCATGCTGGGCAAGTCGCTGGCCGAGCTTGGCTACACGAAGGAGATCGTACCCGCGCACTTCAGCGTGAAGGAATCCGTCTTCCCCTTCGCCAAGTTCCACGGCTCCGACACGGTGCTCGGTCCCGAGATGAAGTCCACGGGCGAAGTCATGGGCATCGACGCGACCTTTGGCGCGGCTTTCGCCAAGAGCCAGATCGGCGCATCCTCGAAGCTTCCGCTGAAGGGACGCGTGTTCGTCTCGGTGAACGACCGCGACAAGCCTGGCGTGGTGGACATCGCGCGCCGCATCGCCAAGATGGGCATGTCGCTCGTCGCCACCTCGGGCACGGCCTCCTACCTCCAGAAGGCGGGCATCGAGGTCGAGGTCGTGAAGAAGGTCTCGGAAGGCTCGGGCAACATCGTCGAGCAGCTGCTCGACAAGAAGATCGCCCTTCTCATCAACACGCCCATGGGATCCAATGCCAAGGGCGACGACGCGGTGATCCGCCAGGCTGCGCTGCGCGCGGGCATTCCGTACACCACGACGCTCTCGGCCGCCTCCGCGGCCGCCGAGGCGATCGCGACGCTGCGTTCGTCCGACCTTGGGGTGAAGTGCCTGCAGGACTGGTACGCCTGAATCGATGAATCGCGAGGCGGTCGCCACGCGTCTCTGGTGCGCGCCGCTTCACGGGTTGCGCGGCGTGATGGCGGCCGCGGTCGTCGCCGCGCATCTGCTGGGATCATTCCTGCCCACGCCGGGTTTCCATCACGCGGTCGACGTCTTCTTCGTCCTGAGCGGCTACGTCCTGTGCATGGGATTCGACCGGTCCTTGCCCTTCACGGGTGACGGATTCCGTCAATTCCTGCGCAGTCGCGTGGCGCGGCTGGTTCCGGTCGCCTGGCTTTCCGTGGCCCTCTACTGGACTGCGGAGCTGGTCGCGCACAGGGCGGGCCGTCTGACGGACGCTCCGTTTGACACTTCCTGGCAGAATCTGCTGGCGAACCTGCTGTTCCTCGACGGGAACCTGCCCTGGTTCGCGTCGGTGGGCCCGAAGTGGTCGCTTTCCAACGAGATGGTGGCCTATGTCGCCGTGTTCCCCTTCGCCTGGCTTCTGCGTCGGCGCCCTGCGGCCTTGGTCGCGCTGGTGGCCGTGGTGGCGTCGCAGGCGATCTTCGCGCCGTCGTGGGATTCCTGGGGGAGCCTGGCGTCACGCTGCCTGCCCTGCTTCCTCGCGGGATGCGCGCTGTTCCACCTGCGTCTTCCCGCCCTGCCTCCCTGGGGCGTGCTCGCGTGCCTGGTCTCGGGGAGCGGATTGTTCCTCTTCGGCGATCCTCTCGCGATGGCTTCCGGCGCGTCCCTGATCGTGCTCGCCGCGTCGCAGCCGACAGGTCCTGTCGCCAGGTTCCTCGAAAGACGCGTGGTCCAGTGGCTCGGCGACATCAGCTATCCGCTGTATCTGCTCCACCCGCTCGTCTTGTATCCGGTCTTCCTCGTCCAAGTGCTCTGGCCCTGGTCGAAGGCCCTCTACCCCTGGTGCTCCATCGTGCCCGTCGCGGGCTCGCTGGCGCTTGCGCACGTCGTGCACATGCGGTTGGAGGAACCGTTGCGGCGCAGGTGGCGGCGCCCGTAGACCTGCATCGCGCTCAGTGCGAGACGGAAATCGTCTTGCCGCTTCGGTCGACGAAGTCGACGTTCGCGTCCAGAACGGTCCAGGGGACGGCGATCTGGACGGTGCCCATGACCTGCAAGTGGAATGCGTCGGGGTCGTCGGTTCCCACGACGAGGATCTTCTGCGGGACGAGCATGAGGCCGTCCCAACACAGGAGCAGGCCGTTCGAATCGGGCTCGCAGCCGCCTGTCTGCGCCATGTGCTGGTGCTCCACGGACAGAAGACGAATTTCGACCCCCGGGTGGGACGTCTGGATCGTGAGGATCGCGTAGGCGGACGTGCTGTCGACTCGCACGAGCGTCGCGGATGCCAGGTGCAGCGCGGTCGTATCGGTGGTGGAGTCCGGAATGGTGGGCTCCAGGAGGACGATGTGGCGTGGGTGGATCGTCTGTGCGACGGATCCTGTTGCGCGTGCGAACGTGCCGTGGGTGGAATCCGTGGCGGCGCCCAGGTTCAGCAAGCCGCCGACGCAGGAAAAGGCGACGTTCTTCAGAAGCTGCAGGCCGCCAGCTTTGCCGAAGGAAAGCGGCTGGTCGAGCTCGGGCCATGGGTGGAGGTAGATCCGCGCGAACGAGAGCTTGCCGTTGGAAGCGACGCCCCAGGAGCCGGGGAACGAGTCGGTGCCGTCGAAGCCGACGAAGAAGCCGGAACGGAACAGCGTGAGGCTGGTGGCTGCTGGAAGGGAGTCGTACCCCGTCCAGGAGCGCAGGTGCCAAGTCCCCGCAAGGGATTCCGGTTGCGCCAGGCTGTCGTCGTAGAGCGATTCCAGCTCGAAGCTCGGAGCGCGATGGAGGTAGGCTCGCTCCAACGGTGGATCGAGGAGGATGGCCTCCCCGGCGCGGATCTCCAGCGTGTCTTCGGCCCACATGCCATCGCTGAAGTCGGAATTGGAGACGTTGGCGGCAAAGAGTCCGATGCGTGCGGTCCATGTGCCGGGAACAAGCGAATCGAGCGTCAGCATGCTGTCGATGGGGCCTGTGATGATGCGGACTTCGTCGTCGTGGCGCAGTTCGATGCGGATCGAATCGAGCCCGTAAGACCATGTGCCGCGAAGCGCTGCCTGGAAGGTGGAGGAGACGGAACCAGTGGTCGATTCCGGGATGGCGGCGGAGTCCGCGGAGCCGGCGGATTCGATGACCTTGTCGCATCCGGTGAAGGCGAGCAGGAGGATGAAGGCCGGTAGAATCAGGAAAGGTTTCATGTCGGATCTTTGATTCGGGAACGGGAAGGAGGGCCGGAGCTGGCGGCTACCAGAGTCTACACCCGGGGTGGTCCATAGCGGTGGCGGGCGACAGCGGCGGGAACGGGATTCGTACTCCCGAAGAAAACGCGCTCGGAGATCGCATGAGGGGTGTGACGCGTGTGACACGGATCACATCAGGGGCCGTTTCCTTTGACGCTGGGGACAAGATTTGTTCTTTTGAGCCCCCCTTCGAGCCGCCCACAGGGTGGATGGCTCGGTTGGTTGTCCCGATTTTCTCCGAAGCCCCCTTTACTGCTCCATGTTGGGAGATGCGATGGCTGTCAAAAGCTCTTGTTCGCGTTCTGTCGTGCGCTTGTCCAAGAACGCCACTTTTTTCGCCTGCATCGGGCTGGCTGTGGCAACCTCAAGCGCGCAGGAGATCCGCGCCCAGAAGACGTCCAGTTCGTCCAATTCTGTCGGCGTGAACATCGAGGTGGTGAACACCACGGATCGCGCCTTGGCGAATCTGAAGGCGCAGTACTTCCTCGACCCAACCGACCACGGCTCCGAACTGGTCGTCGAAGTCGACTACACCTCGGCGGCGTCGCTCGTCAAGAGCGTCCAGAAGGTGAATGCCAATCTCTCCGTGGTCTCCTTCGATTTCGGTTCGGAATCGATCCCGGCGGGAGGCAAGCGCGTGATGAACATCCGTCTGCATCTGGCCAGTTGGGGCGCGATGGACCTGACGAACGACTACAGCTATCTCGGTCTCGGCACGACGATGGCCGCCGCTCCCCGCCTGGCTCTCTTCCAGAGCGGAAACATCGTCTTCGGGACCGTTCCAGCCGGCCTGGACGCGACGAAGTCCGCCGCCCACAAGATCGCGATCGTCAATCCGACCAAGTCGATCACGGTTTCCAGCGCGACGATTCCTGTCGAGTGGACCGTCGACGGAAAACGCCAGGTCAGCGATATCGTGGAAGATCTCCAGCCGGGCGCGAACATCGTGTTCCGATGCTTCGAAGGCGGTTGCGCCGCGGTCGAGGTCTACCGGGTCGATGCGGCGATGGTCTACGAGGCCGGCGAAGCGCCTCCCGACTGGAATTCCGATCTGGTTTCCGTGAAGTCGCTGACGGATCTCGCCATGAACGATCGCGCGATCGTCCGTGGGACCAGGTTCCTGGTCGGGGGATCGTTCCACGAGGGATACGACGCGCAGTTCGCTGGCTCGCTGGAAGCTGCGAAGGACGTCGTACTGGAGGATCGCGCCACGCTGCGCGGCGCCTACGCCTTGGGTGGGACGAGCCATTTCGGTTCCGCGGTCGTCGTGGACGCCGACAAAGGCGCGTACACCGCCAGCTCCGCCGCCATGCCCACCATCGATCCCGTAGTCGGTGGCGTCGCCGTGACGTTCGCATCGGGCATGATCCTTCCGCCTGCCAAATACGCCGTTCTGGCTGTTCCTCAGGGAAGCACGCTTGTTCTCCAAGGCGGGAGCTACACCTTCTCGCAGCTCTCGTTCGCCAGCGACGCGAAGATCGCGATCGAAGGGGCGGGATCTGTCACCATCGACGCGAATCAGCTTGCGATCGGTGATCGAGTCGCTACAACGTTCCGCAACGGCTCGGAGCACGGAACGCTCATGTTCCGCACTTCGCAGTCCGAGAACATCGTGATCGGCTACGACTCCAAGCTGGAGTGCGGGCTTGTCGCTCCCAATGCATCGGTCAAGGTCCAGGATCGTGCGAACTGGAATGGAATCCTGTGGGCGCGCGCCGTCGAGGTCGGCTACGATGCGGTCCTGGATGCGAACGCTCCCGTTCAAGGCGTCATCGACCGCCTGAGCAAGCGCATCGGTTCCGTCGGGCTGGAAAATCTCCGCCTGACGAGTTCTCGTGGCGTTCTCCACGTCTCGAGCGCCAAGATCGGCCAGATGAAGCGCGCCGAAGTGATGCCTGTCTGGGGCGATTCGGGCTTCACGTACATGGATGACATGGGGATGATCCAGAACGTCGCTCCCTATGCGCTGGACTTCTCCCCCAAGACTCCCTACTTCCTCGACGAAGGCCTCAAGATGTCGGCTTCCGACGCCGTCCTGGTCGGCAGCGAGACGGTCGGGGGCGTGGACTGTTGGAAGGTGCGCATCTCCAAGTACGTCGCACCCTGGTACTTCTTCGCCTACTTCCCCGAGAACGAGCTCCTTTCGGGCAAGGCGGTCGTCTGGATCTCGAAGGATGCCGATCGCGTCGTCAGGATCGATCTTACCGTCAACGACACTCGCGACCTGCCCTTCACCGCCGAAGGAGAAGCTGTCGGCAAGATCGGTGTCGCGACCTACCGGATCGTTCCCGGCGCGTGCGCATCCCTTCCTTTGTTCGCGGATGCCGAGGATGTCGTGAAGTTCCGCATCGCCATTTCCGCCGACGGATCGAACACGGCTGGAACGGGTCTTTCCGAGATCGGATTCTACCAGGGAGGCGCGCGCGTCTCGCCGATCGTCTCCGCGGCAGGATCCTCCGTCGAGGGGCGCAAGATCCTCAAGGGACCGAAGGGCGAACGCACCCTGGCCGACGGCACGAAGTTGTACAACCCGGGTGATCGCGTGCTTGCCGACGCCTGGATGCTCTTCAACGGCGATGGCGTCGACGATGGATGGACCGACCTTTCCACGACCGGCGACTATGTCTTCGACGTCGCATTCTCGCAGAATGTCCGGCCTGACGAGATCCGTATTTCCGGACCATCCGATCCCGCTGCCGCGCCGACCTCGATCGAAGTCCTCGCTTCGACCGATGGTTCCGACTGGAAGTCGATTGGCAAGGACGACGCCCTTTCCTGGCAGTCGTTCGAGATCAAGTCTCGCCCCTTGTACTGGGATCGTCTCGCTCGCACATGCGTGCCCCGGAGCCTGGACGTAACCGTGCCGGGACTCGCTCTCGACGAGGACGATGTCGGGTTCATGCAGTGGTCCGATCTCCGCGTTCCCGGCGAGATCGTCGACCTGTACCGCACGACGGCCAACACGCAGATCATGACGCTACCTGATGCTACGGAGCAGGAATTCCAGACGAAGTACTCGCTTCTCGCCGAATACAAGAAGATGGCCCTCGTGCCCTGGCACACCATATTCTGGCAGACCCGCAACGGCATGGCCGCGGGGGGCGCGGGCGTCCACCTCGACTTCGCCGTCCAGGAGGAGGTCGGACTTCCGGCGGACTATTTCCGTCCGACGCATGACCTCCCCAAGGCGAAGCCCTGATGCGCGCCTGTCATAGCGCCATGCTTCTGGTGCCCGCATTGATCGTCGGCGGATGCGCCGCCGGCTCGCGCAACGAGATCGCCGCCTTGTCCGCCAAGCAGGATTCGCTCCTGGTCAGGATGGCCGGGATGTCGCAGAGCCTCGACAGCGCTCGGGACGACATCCGCAAAATCCGCCTTCTGACGGATTTTGTCGGAACGAAGCTCGCGCGCCAGGAACGTATGGAACGCCAATCCTCCGCTTCGGAGACCGAAACGGTTCCTGTGGCGATCGAGGCCGGCGCCTCGTTCGCGAGGGGTTCCGAAACGGCTCCGGTCGTGATGGTCACGTTCTCCGATCTGGAATGCCCCTATTGCCGGAAGCTCGCTCCGGCGCTTGACAGTTTTTCGCGTCGACATGATACGGATCTCCGCTGGGTCGCGAAGAATTTGCCATTGGAGAGTCATCCGAATGCGCGGATGGCGGCATCCGCCGCGATCGCGGCGGGACGGCAGGGACGCTATTTCGAGTTCCTGCTGCGCGCCTCCAGGGAGACGGGAGCTCTCGAGCGAGAGCGCCTCGACTCCCTCGCGAGGGAGATTGGCCTCGACATGAAGAAGTTTCGTGCAGACTTCGGAAACCCGCGGACTTCCGCACCGTTGCTTGCGGACGAGATGAACGAAGCGACGAGGATCGGCGTCCGGGGGACACCAACAGTCTTCCTCGACGGCCGGATGGCGCATGTCGCGTCGGTCGCAGACCTGGAAAAGGCTTACCTGTCCGCCCGCTCGCGGACTTTTGACTCTCGGGAGAAGCAGTGATGAACACCAGAATTCCCAAGACCTGTGGGGCGAGCATCCTCGTTCTTTGCTTGGCCGCGTTCCAATCGGCGCACGCATGGAAGGTCGGGACGCACGTCGCGTCCGGCAACCAGGTGCTCGACGACTTCTCTGCGACGGGACGCACTCCGCTCGACCTGAACGGATCCACGACGATCCAGTTCAACGATCCCCTCACGGGACGCACGCTCTCGCTTGGCGTCACCAAGAAGGACGCGCTCGAAGCGATCAAGAAATGGCCCGAGTACTTCCGTGGTGGTCTGATCGGACCCGACGGATTCCCTGACATGGCCACGGGGCAGATGGTGGAGCACGCCAACCAGGCGCCCTTCATCTGGAAGGGTCTTAAGATGATCAAGACCAAAGCCCCTTCCACGATCAAGTCCTATTGGACGAATTACCAGGTGCCGGATGCGCTTCTGCCCACGAGTTGGCTCGAGGAGCGGAGCACTCCTTCGCAGTTCCGTTCCGTCGATTTCGCGATGTCGATGTTCAAAGAGGCGAAGGCCTACATCGAGCCCGTCGAGGTGACCACCAAAGGTGGATGGCTCGGTGCGCCCCTCATCGGGGTCGGCAACACTCTCTTCGGCCTCCCGAAGCAGGTGGTCAAGACGGTGGGCGCCGACGAGCAACAACAGATCCTCGCCTTCATCATCGGATACATCGGGCACTGCATCGGCGATGGCATGGGACACACCTACATCAACGAATACGCTTCGGGTGCATGGGACTACCTGGACGGACAAGGACTCTTCGGGCCTGAAACCGAGGAGATCAAGCACGTCGTCACGGAAGGATTCATCGACAAGCGAGTGCCGGGCTCCCTGCGCAACTCCGATGGAGTCGCCGGAAGCGCTGAAGATCGCTACACCATCGCGATTCCCGTGAAATTTCTCGACAAATTCTTCTCGACCAGGCATGCGAGCCAGGACGTTGGTGACCGCGATGGCGACGCCGAAGAGTTCCTCGCGGCGTACACTGACATCGATCAGTATTACGGAGGCCCGTTCTACAGCTACTTCAACATGCAGGTCGACGCAGGCGACCACATCGAGGATTGGGCGAATGCGCGCGGTTTCCTGGACGTGGTCGAAGACCTCGATCCATACGTGAGCTTCCTGGCCTCCGTAGACGAGCTCATCGAGTCGATCCCCGGATGGGACAAGGTCCAGGAATTCCAGAACTGGGCCAAGGGCGACCTTCTTCAGAGCTTGACATTCGGCGCGCTCAACTGCGAGTCGCCTCAGAATGTCGGTTTTTTCGAGGTGTGGAAGCGGCTCAGCTCCATCCGCGGCAACATCAGCAAGTGGAAGGATCATTCAGAAATCGTCCGCAGGAATTGGCTGATGATGTCTCGTTGCACGGCCGAGAATCTTGCCAAGATCAACGGTGGAAAGAATGTCAATGGCGCTGTCTCGTACCATGACGCATGCGCCGAGATGGCGGATGCGGCCTGGTCCGACCAGCAAAACGCGAGCAACAAGTCGCTCTATCGCGGCTCGATCCGCGTCGAAGCGCCGAGCACGAAACTCAACAATGAAACGGCCGACCAGGAATTCCTTCGCGAAACGAAGGAGTCGTTCCGGGGCGAGGACGTGAACGGGCAGAGCTTTGAAAAGGCCAACCAACACCGCTTGGCCGCAGCGAACATCGAGCGCGCATTCAGCTACCTGCTGGGCGTTTCCATCACCATCGACGATCTGATGGAGATATTCTCCGTCGGCAGCATGCAACCGACGCTCGACTATTACTGCGGCATGGCCGATCCCGTCTCGGAGACAGACGAGGCGCACCGCAACTGTTTCAACATCTCCAAGCGTGGAGAGCTTCTCTTGCTCCTCGAAGGATTCTGCCTCTACGACGCGGGCAAAGACGCGGTGAAGTGCGTGACAGACATGGGCAAGAAGTGGGACGACTGCAAGAACGGCGGGGAGGCCGGATGCAGGGCCAATTCGCTGGCCAAGATCCGCATTCCCGAGGTTTGCGTTCCCCGGTACTGCAAGAAGATCTTCCGCAAGAAGTTCTGCATCGGCGGTGGTTGCGTCGGCGGAGAGACGATCACGAACTACGTGTGGCTGGGCGTGTGCTATACGGGCGTCTATACCGGCTGCGCCGTGTACGATGTCGCTTCGACGGCTGTATGCGAAGTGGGGACGCTGGGCGACTTCGCCGGCTGTTCCCTCGGAGCGATCGACAAGGCAGTCTTCACTCTCAACCCTTTCAAGACCTACTTCCGAAAGCTTGACCAAGGCTGCGACGCACTGACCGAGGCCAGGAAGGACGTCGCTCTCTATCGCGAATTCGACACGAAGGCCGAGCGCGAGGACTACCTCCGCAAGCGAGGCGTTCCCATCGACCAGATCAACGAACTCAAGCGGATCTGGGCGTCGGTCATGGACAAGATCGCAGGTCTTCCCGACACCTACATGCTCAACCTCGTGTATTTGAAGGAAGATCTTCGCGACGGCCAGTACGTACCCATCGTGAAATCCTCTCTCGCGGACGCAAAGACGCGAATCCTGAATGCCAACGAATCGGACAAGGACGAAGCTCTCAAGTTCATTGCCGAGCTTGATTCGCTCGTTGACGACATCGCAGCCGATCGCAACGCATTCCACATGCCGTTCGATGCAGCGGACATGTCCGCGAGCATCGACAAGCTTTCCAACGCGTCCACGAAGGCCAGTTTGAAGACGCGGCTCGCCGCGACCCAGGCGCTCGTCCAGAAGGCGAAGACAAATCCTCGCCAGAATGGTCTTGTCGAGGATATCGATGCGGAGATCTCGCTGATCAAGAGCATCGATCTGGGAGAGGCCAGCGCGTTCAACAGCCAAGGCGACGAGCAGCGCGATGCCATTCTCGAAGTGATGGCGGATCTGCGCCTGTTCGTGGTTGCCACGAAGGATGGGGTCTCCTTCAACAACTACCCGATCCTCAGGACGAACCTCACGAACCTCGTCACGTCGGGCACGAAAGGGGCTGGTTACGCGTCGAGAGCCGTCGACATCATCGTGAAGTACGTCGCCATCCCCGTGATTCCCGGTCCTACGGCCCAGAAGGTCATCGCCCAGATGGGCGACAACCTGCCGATCACCTTCACGCCATTCTACAACACGATCCAAGGCATCAAGACGGACGCGGTGATCTCGTCCACCGACTGGTCGAACCTGTTCGCCAAGGCCGGTCTTTCGACGGATTTGCTCCCCTGGAACAAGCCCAAGGCCAAGAACGACCAGCGCCAGATCTACTCGAGCATTTGCCAGGATCCGTCGTTGGCGGGCTGGGACGCCGTGAGCATCTACTGCGACGTTCTCAAGAGCAACGACGATCCGAATTGCTTCGGGTGCAAGTCTCCGACTGTGGCGAAGGGCGCGAATCAGAGTTGGGAGGACTACCTCAAGGGGGCGAGCGTCTACGAAGAAGTCTCTACCGGCCTTGTCTGGGACTGGACTCGTGGCATCTACGCCTGGGGCGAGAATGGTGCGGCGCCTACGTCGTACACGAACTTCCCGCTTTCTTCCAACGCGGCGACCTTCTCTACGCTCTACGGCAACATCTTCCGCAACCCCAATTGCAAGGGATCATTCAGTTCGTCGCCTTCTTCCAAGGAAGTGGTGATCGGTTCGTCCTTCACGCTGACTGCCTCCCTTGCGGATGGATCCTCGCCTGCCCAGGCCTACATCTGGCTCAAGAACGGCGTGGAAATCGCTGGTGGTCCGAATCCCGTCTACACCAAGACGAACTTCCAAGCATCCGATATTGGCGAATACTGGGTGGTCGCCGTCACGTCCTGCGGAACGCGCATCGCGAGCGGTCACGCGTTGGTCACGAAGAAGTCGCTGACGAGCATCTACGTCGACGCCTCCGCTCAGGTCGGCGGCGATGGCTCGACGTGGACTGGTGCCTTCCAGAAACTGGAGGATGCCATCGGGGCTGCCGCCGACAACGCGACGATCAGCATCGCTCAAGGAACATACCAGCCTGCAATCGCGGTCGGGACGTTTGCGCTCGGAGCTGGGATGCGGCTGTTGGGCGGTTACGCTCCTGGAGGCTCGACCCGTGATCCGAGTCTCTATGTGACGACGCTTTCCGGATCCTATCTGAAGCCCTTGATTACGATCGAGGACAAGAATGCGGAACTGAACGGACTTGTTCTTGCGGCTGGTTCGCCTTCGGAGGCGGTCGCGGCTGCCATCGACTTCTATACGCCGAAGGCGGCCAGGAGCTTGGTCGTGGAAAATGTGCGCATCCAGGGAATGACGTCTCCATCCTTCAGCGGGACGGTGCTCAGTCTTCGCTCCTCCGGATTCGCGTCCCAGCTGACCATGAGCAACGTTCGCTTCGAATCCAACCATGTGAGCAGCGCCGTTGTCGGCCTCTATGGTGGCGTCGCCAATTTCACGAACATTCGCTTCGAAGGCAACAATGGCGGGGTGCTGATCTACAACTCGGGGGCCTCCACGTCGTATCGGAACGTTCTCATGGCCGGCAACGTCTGCCAGTCGTCCTCGGGAGGCGTGATCCAAAATCATGGAACGTTCACCGCGGATTTCCTCACCATCACAGGGAATACCGATCCATCCGGCGTGAATGTTCCCAAGCCCAGCATCACGGGCTCGGTGGGTGGCACTGTCCGCAATTCGATCGTGTGGGATGATGCTTCGTCCTCGGCGACGTCCATTTCCATCGCATTCAGCAGGTCCATTGCCAAGGGTCAGGCAGGCATCCAGCCCGAACTGGATGTGCTGTACCGCCCGACGGCAAACAGCTCGGCCAAGAGACTCGCCGATCCGGCGGAAGCCGGTACTCTCGATCTCGATGGCGTGGCGCGCCCATCGGCGCCGGACGCGGGGGCCTTGCAAGGACCGTAGCGTTCCGGTGCGAATCGCGAGCATGAAAAGGGGGGGCATGGCCCCCTTTTTTCGTTGGGTTCGCAACGTGAGTACACCGTTGTCTTCGCGGGACGAAAAGGACAACCCAGGAGAGGAAACCGTCGGTAAGGTTTAGGTTTGTCGAGCCTTCCGTTAGTCCCGGAGGGAAGGGGATATCCATGTCTGTTGCACGTCCGTTTCCGGTACGATTGGTTGGTCGCCGGGTTTTCGCGATTCTCGTCGGGCTTGTCGTCTTCGGGGCATCGTCTGCCACGGCCCAGGCTGCAATCGACAATACTTGCCAGACCTGCAACCGCAAGAGTCTCGACTCGGCCAATCTCCAGATCGGGCGAGTGCGGGTGAACCAGGTCGGCTACCGAACGGACGATCCAGCCAAGCGCGCCCTTGTCGCCGACCCCAAGGCCCAGTCGTTCCAGATCATCCGGGAGAACGGGACCGTCGCATACACGGGGGCGCTTGCGAGCCTGGGCACGGCCGATCGCGGTCGCATGCAGATCCTGGGATATTACAACTCGACGACCAAGCTCTACGAGATGACCAACGACACGGCCAATACGACGTCGGAGGCCGTCTGGTCGGCTCCGTTCGGGAACTTCCAGGAAAACGGACGATTCCGGCTCGCCGTGGGGGCCGATACGTCGCAGCCCTTTGAGATTCGCAAGACCATCTACAACGACATTCTGGAGACGTCCCTCAAATTCTTCGGCATCCAGCGCAGTGGCGACAACGATTCATGGTTCCATGGCCCCAGCCACATGAAGGACGGATCGGCGCGCGGTGCCGGCAAGGCGGGCAGTCTCCAAGGGGGCTGGTACGACTGCGGCGACCACTTCAAGGTGGGACAGACCATCGCCTATGCGTTCAACAGTCTGATTCTCACCTACACGCTTTGGCCGCAGAAGGCCGAAGACCGCTACGGCAGTTCCTACAACGACACTCTGCCCTTCGGTACGGATGGCATCCCCGACATCCTTCGCGAGGCGAAGATTGGCGCCGACTGGGTCGTGCGCCTGTACAAGGCGTCGGAAGAGGATGGGTTGCTCGCGAAGAACGACATGTATCTGCAGGTGGGGGTCAATGGAGCCGATCACGCCTACTGGGACAAGCCGGAGAACCAGGATGCCCAGCCTGCGTCCGAGGGTGGCCCTGATCGGGTCGTCCACACCGCGCAAGGTTCGGCGGTGCCGGCGGCGTATGCGGGTTCTCTCGCGCTTTTCGCCCGGGCATGGGAGCCGTTCGATCCAGTCTATGCCGATTCCTGTCTGAAGATCGCCAAAGACATCTACGCGAGAATCGTCATCCCCAACCGCGCCGTCTCCGGTTACTCCACGACCGAATTCTATGTCGTGCAGGGACGCTTCGACGACGACTTGGCTTGGGCTGCGGCGGGACTCTGGGTCGCCACTGGCGACACGTCCTACAAGTACGACCTGATGGACAACACGTCCTACGGCAACAACACCGGCGCGGTCTTCAATCTCGAGACGTTCCACGCGGGATTCCTGGCTCGCCACGCATCGAAGCTCTTCAGCCCTGGCGGCTGGGTCATGGACTACCAGAACAATTTCATCCACACCGTCTGGCTTCTCCACGACATGGTCTACCGGACGGACTCTCTCGCTGCACGTTGGCAGGTTCCCGTCGCCGACGCCCAGGACATGCGGATGCGATTGCGTACGGTGGTCCGCGAGCGCTACATCAGCGAGAGCACCGACGGGCCCGTGAAGTTCGCGGGCACGAACGCGAACGTCCAGGTTCCCTACAATCTGGTCTGGACAAGCATGGCATGGGGCGTGAACCGGTACAACATGGGCGGCCTCCTGCCCGTGGTGGCCTACCACGACATGATCCATGGCGACAGTGCGAACGCCGCGCAGCCCTACTGGACGCTGATCCTCAACAACATGAACTACAACCTCGGCGCCAACCCGTGGGACATGAGCTTCCTCATGGGTGCCGGTTCGAAGAACCTCCAGCATCCCCATCACCGCGGCGCCAACTCCGAAGGCTACGACGCGGGCGGCATTCCCTACGAATATCGCTCGCCCAAGGGCGCGTTCATGGGCGGAGCGGCTCCAGGCGCAGTCCTTGTCGACTACTGGCGGAATTGGACGTACACGGAGACCTGCATCGACTTCTCCGCGCAGAACCTCCTTCCGGCCCAGTACCTCGCCGAGGATCTCCCCCCCGACATCACGGGGCCGGTCTTCTCGAACGTGACCGTCGTCCAGGTCACCAACACGACCGCGCTCGTCAGCTGGATCACCGACGAGCTTTCGCGCGACACGCTCTTCTATTCGCTCACGCCGGGCGGACCGGTGATCGGCAAGGCGATCGTGAATCTCGGCAAGAACAAATCGGTGGAGATCACGGGGCTGACTCCGGATACGCGGTACTGGTTCTTCTTCAAGGGCATGGACATCTACCGCAACGTGTCGCGCGACGACAATCGGGGACGGTACTACGACTTCACGACCACGAAGAACGTCGTTCCTCCGGCGACAATTTCCGACGTCCGGGTGTGCAACATCCACTCCGACCACGCGACCGTGTTCTGGTGGACGGACATTCCTTCGACGTCGAGCGTCGAATACGCCGTCGAGGGCGCCGATTTCGCGGCCACCAAGGTGCGCGTGGACGGCGACGACGAAGGACTGCCCGGTCGATTCCACAAGGTCACGCTCAAGGGCCTGAAGGCTGGCACCACCTATCGGTTCGATGCGATCTCGGGCTCGACGCGCAGCGATTCCGCCGGACTCCACCACCGCTTCGCGACCATCAAGGATTTCGCGAACTACACCATCCAGATCAAGGCCACCAACCGCAACGGCGCGGGCAACGCCCACTTCTACATGGAAGTCGCGAACAACGAATCGAAGCCCTATGTCGGACTCGAGCTGCGCTTCTATTTCCAAGCCGACGCTGCGACTGCCCAGTCCATCGTGATCCGCTCGAACGACCTGCAGCGCACGGACGAGGGTGGAATGTGGCACCCCCTGAACGCCACGTTCGGCGCGGCGGTGGCGGTTCCGGGAATCGCCAACCAGTGGTACCTGCCGATCAAGCTCCTCGACACTCTGGTGGTGGCGGGGCGTGCGCGCATCGAGATGCAGATGACGAATTCCAACTACCAGCCCATCGCGTTGTCCGTTTTCCAGAACGCATGGTCCCTGTCGCCCCACACGACTCCTGTCGCCTCCTCCGGCGTCGACCTCTCCTACCTGTGGGCCGGGCCGGAGGCGGTCGAATCGAAGAACGGCGTCCCGACGGTCACCTACGTCAAGACCCCCTACATCGCGGCATTCTACGATGGCGTCCACGTCTATGGCTACCCCCCCGACGGCACCAAGCCTCGCGTGGTCCGCACCACCCGGTACACGTTCACCGGTCCGCTGCCTTCGCCCGCGACTTCGGTGAAACAGGATTCCGTGGGCGTCCACTTCGGCGGCCGCACCTGGTCCTTCCCCGACATCCTGAACGCCCAGTGGCAGGTCGACGCACCGTCCGTGCGGACATCCGCGGCGCTGGCAGGTCGGACGGATTCCGTCTCCTTCCGCCACGACACGCTCGACGCCCAGGGCGCCACGGCCCACGAGTTCGCCTTCTGGGGCGATCGCGACTCCAGCTACTGCTCCTGCGCCTGGCAGCGCTACACCGTGGTCGTCGATACGCAGAAGGCCATCTACCGGCTCGGGTGGACGCCTGATTCGAACAGGGTCGCCAAGGTCGGCACGCGCATCCCGTACGTGATCACGCTCTCCGACAGCGCCGGCGTGGTGGCGGCGGCCGCGACGGTCTCGCTGGTTTCGTCCAACCCGCTCGTCTCCTTCTACGGCGCGGCGACAGGACCGACCACGGTGACATCCGTGAGCCTCGTGAACGGAAAGGCCACGGTGTGGGTCTCGTCGGACTCGGCCGTCTCCGCCGTGATCCTGACGGCGACCGGAGCGTCCAGCGGCGCGGTCGTCACGCCCGCCGTGTCGGCTCCCGTGACGTTCGCTTTCGAGCACTACCACCTGACCTGGAAGCCCGACAGCGCCAAGTACGCGCTCGTGGGCAAACGCATCCCGCTCACGGTCGTCCTCGCCTCGGACAGCCTCGATACGGTCTCGGTGTCCGGTCCGGTGGGCCTCGTCTCGAACAAGCCCTACGTCTTCTTCTACGCATCCGAGACGGCCACCGCTCCCACGGCGGCGTTCACGCTCGTGAACGGAACCGTCACCGTGTGGGTTTCGTCCGATTCGGCCGTCGATTCGGCGCTGATCGTCGCGGCGGGAGTCCTGCCCAAGGCGATCGTCGATCCCGGCACGTCGGCTCCCGTCTCGTTCTACGCGCGCATTCCGCCGCGCTATCGCGTGGTCTGGAATCCCGATTCGGTGCGCAGCGCCCTTGTCGGCTCGCGCCTTCCCTACACGTTGCTCCTCGTTTCCGACACGCTCTCGCCGGAGCCCGTCGCGGGAACTGTCGCCTTGGTCTCCGACAAGCCGGGCGTTCTCTTCTACGGATCGGCGACGTCGACGGTTCCCGTCACGTCGGTTTCCGTCATCGCGGGGCAGGCCGTCGTGTGGGTCTCGGCCGCGACCGCGGTCGACTCCGCCGTCCTGCGCGCCGCCGGGACGGTCCTCGACGCCATCGTCGATTCGGGTCGATCCCGGTACGTCTCGTTCCTGCAGCCTCCGCCCTGGCCCGTCCTCGACAGCGCTCGCACCCGCGACACCGACTGCGACGGCGCGATCGACCATGTGGAGCTCGCCCTCTCCATGTCGCCAGGCGGGTCCCGCTTCACGGGACTCGTGGTCCTGCTGGGTTCGGACACGGCCAAGGGCGTTCTCTCCTGGAACACGGATTCCACGCTCGCCACGCTCTCGCTCTCGACGCCCGTCGCCGGAAGCGGCCTGAACGGCGGCGCGACCTTGTGGTGGACCGCGGTCGCCACCGGTGGGCGCGATACCCTCGTGGCCGTGCGCGCCGCTGTGCGCGATCGCGTGGGGCCGCGACTGGTCTCCGCCTCCATCCTCGAGAACTTCAAGCCGGCGACGGTTCCCGACACCTTGCGCGTCGAATTCTCCGAGCCCGTGCGCGCTCCGGTGTCCGGATGGCCCTTCGCCGCCGTGTCGCCCGTGTCGCCCGCGCTCGCCAACGGCAAGGCGATCTCGTCGACCGTCTGGCAGTGGACCATCGGACCCGGTGCGGCCACGACCGTCTCAGCCGGACAGATTCTGCGCGGTGGAATCGACGCGTCCCTCCTCGACACGTCGGGCAACGCGGCCGCCGGGTGCGGAACCGATACCGCGACCGTGCAGCTGCGCACGCGCCCCGTCCCCCTGAAGAGCGGTGCTGTCGTCGATCGCGACGGCGACGGCAGAGCCGACGCGATCCACCTGGTCTACGAACGCGGTCTGCGCGCGACGGAGCTTCCCGACAGCGTGCGCGTGTCGTGGGGAACCGTCGTGGCGAGCTTCCCCGTCTCCGGCTGGACCCGCGGGGTGGCCGATTCTTCGCGCCTGGAGGCCGTCGTGCTGCCGCAGTGGGCCGCGTCCGCCGCGGGCGCGAACCCTCTGGCGACAGCCATCAAGGGCGTCGGCGCGAATCTGTGGACGGATTCCGTCGTCCTTGCCGATTCCGTCGGCCCGTCCCTTTCGGCCGCCGTGCTGCGTTTCGGCTCCGACCACGACACCCTGCTTCTGCGCGGCAACGAGACTGTCGCGGCTGGCGCGGGGATCGAGCTTTCGCGCCAGCAGTCGATCCTCTCCCAGGCGATTTCCCGCGAAACCCGCGCCGACGGAACGCTGCGACTGGTCTTTCCGTCGGGCATCCTGCAGGACGGCGACTCGTTGCGCTTCACCTCGGCGTGGACCGATGCATCGGGCAATGTCGCGGCTCCTGCGGCGCCCTGGGTGGCGGTCCTGTCCGGTGATCGTCCCCCGGTGGACGCCTGGCTGCGCGACTCCGACGGCGATGGACGCGCCGACCTCGTGCATCTGCGTTGGGATCGTCCGTTCCGCCGCAAGCACGCCTACATGTTCTCCTGGCTCGCCGACGGCGCTTGGGTCGTCCGCTCCGCCGACACGGGCAACTTCGTCGCCACGGGTCTTCTGGACGCCGAAGTGTCGCTCCCGAATCCGTTCCCCTTCGGGGCGACGGGGCTCGAAGGAGCTTCATCCGCTCCGGCGCGCCAGATCGAGGCCATCCTCGATGGATGGGTGGACAGCCTCGCCTTCGCGGTGCGCGACAGCGTCGATCCGGCCATTCTTTCGGCGGAAGTGCGCTACGCCTCCACCGACGGCCAGCTCGACACCCTGGTCGCGCGGTTCAGCGAGACGTTGCTTCTGCTGCCGGTGACGCCTGCGGTCGTCCTGCACGTGCAGGGGCCCCAGCACGTCGAGACCGTCGTGGTCCACGGGGCCATCGTCCAGACCACGGATGGACGCACGGCGTTCTTCCAGCTGAATCCGATGGATTCGTCGCACACCGTGTTCGCCAGGGGCGACTCCGTGCGCATCGCACCGGCTTCCGACGCGACGGTCCGCGATCCGCTGGGCAACATCGCCGCAGGCGCGAGCCCGTGGACAAAAATCGTCTTCGGTGCCCGTCTCTCCCGCTTCAAGGTGTCCATGTATCCCAAGGCGCTCCACCTCGCTCCGTCGGGAGCCGCGCCGGATGCGGATCAACTGCGCGTTCTCGTGCGGTCGCGCGGCAGCCTCGGCTGGACCACGCTCGACGGCGCGCCGGCGGGGAACACGGGCGAACGCATCGGACCCATGATCGCCAGCAACGGCGGTTTCGGAGGACAGGTGCACATCTACGACAACATGGGCGTCTCCGTGGCCTCGGTCGATCTCGCCTTCCTCGAACAGGCTTGGAGCGCGGGAACGCTTCCCTCCGATCCATCGGGCCAGTACGAAGTATGGGTGAGCTGGAACGGCGCGAGTCGCACGGGCAAGATGGTGGGCTCGGGCGTCTACACGGCGCGTCTCATCCTGCGGCGCGACATCGCGGCCGACGGGCAGAAGCCGATGTGGACTTGGACGAACGATCTCATCCGCTTCGGCTGGAAGATCTCCATCGACTGACGCCGCCACCTGGGAACGTCCTCCTCGCCCGCACCAGGCGTCGTCCGCGGCGATTGACCGCGTATCCGCGAGGATCTACCCTTTCGTTCACCGCCGGATTCCCCGGTGCCAGGAGATTCCCGCCATGACCATCCTCAATGAATTCAAGTCCTTCATCGCGCGTGGCAATGTCGTCGATCTCGCGGTTGGCGTCGTCATCGGCGCGGCTTTCGGCAAGATCGTCGATTCGTTCGTCAAGGACGTCATCACTCCGCCTCTTGGCCTTCTCATCGGCGGCGTCGACTTCTCCGGACTCAAGATCTCCATCGGCGGCTCGGTGGCGTCTCCTGTGACGCTCAACTACGGGTTGTTCCTGCAGGCGATCTTCAACTTCCTCATCATCGCCGCGGCGATCTTCCTGCTGGTCAAGATGGTCATGGTGATCACTCGCAAGGACAAGGAGACTGCCGCCGCCGTCCCTGTTCCTCCCAGCGCCGAAGTCGTGCTCCTCGGGGAGATCCGCGACGCCCTCCGTTCGAAGGGCTGAAACATGAAATCGTTTCTCGCCGTGATGACGGCTTTGGCGGCTCTTGCTTCCGCACAGGACAGCGCGTCCACTTCTTCGATTCCTGTCGAGGCGCCTCCTCCGAAGTTCTGGAAGACCCAGGTCGTCGCTTCGGCGAACGTGGCTTCCAGCTACTTCAGCGACTGGTCGCAGGGTGGCGAAGACAACCTCGCCTGGTCCTTCAAATTCGACGGCAAGGCCGAGTGCGATGGCCGCGATTGGAATTGGGCCAGCGCGGGCAAGGCTGAGTTCGGGCAGACCAAGCAGGGCGACTTGGCTCCGCGGAAGAGCGCCGACGAATTCAAGCTCGAGACCATGCTGACGCGCAAGCTCACCGCCATGTTGAATCCGTTCGCATCCGCTTCGATGAAGAGCCAGTTCGCGTTCGGCTACAAGTACCCCAAGGATGGCGGTCCTCGCGAGGTGGTTTCCGATTGGCTTGATCCCGCCTATTTCACACAGACTCTGGGTCTTGGCTACAAACCGGTCGAGTTCTTCCGCACGCGCCTCGGCGCGGCCTTGCAGGAGACCTGGACCAACGGCTTTCGTCAGTACTCCGACGACACCACGACGGCAGGACGCGAGCGTTGGAAGATCGAACCCGGCATGGAGTGGATCACGTCCTACGACCAGACGCTCTTCAAGAGCCTCGTCTTGAAGTCCGAGCTGGGAGTCTTCGCGAACTTCAAGGGCTGGGACGAAGTCGACGCCTCTTGGACGAATTCCGTCGCATGGCAGTTCACCCGCTGGGTGAACGTCAATGCCGCGGCCGAGGCGCGGCGCGATCTGAACCAGTTCGACGGATGGCAGTGGAAGCATGTGCTTTCGCTGGGACTGACCGCCAACCTTCTCTGACGGATCGCGGAGGCCCGGAATCGCCGCGCCTCCGAAACCTCTTCAGCGCAATCCTTCCGCGATCTCCGCCTGTTCGCGCATCCAGCGGATCCCCGCGATGTCGGAAAGCGTCGCCTGTTCCTTCCTGCGCTCGGCGAGAGCCCACTGTTCCCGGCGTCGTTCGCGCAGCTTCTCGAGGATCTGGACGGCTCGGCGCGCTTCGAGGAGGATGGCTCGGGCCTCCTGGACCTTCGTCGCGGCCTGGGCGATGCGCCCCCTCTGCTCGGCGATCTCGCCGTGACGGCGCTCGTTCCACCCGAGTGACAGAAGCTGTCCTTCGATCCAGATGATCCCCTCGCGGGAGCGGCGTTGGTCGGCGATCGACAGATCCAGCTCCGCTTCCAGGCGAGAGAGCGTTTCCCGCTCCTTCTCTTCGGCGGCGATCGCCCTGCCCAGGCCTGCGCGCGCCTCTTCCTCGACGCGTCGGCGCAGGCGCAAAAGAGGCTCGAGACGGAATTGGAAGCGCGGCACGGGGCGCCTCAGGCCCGCTTGGCCGCGGGTGCGGGACGCACGGGGGATTTCGCGGCTTGCGCCATCTTGAGGATGTCCGCCGACGAGTCCTCGAAGGATGTGCTCTCGTTCCGGTCCTGCTTCACGAAGGACAGGTAGCGTTCGCGAAGCCGCAGCGCGAGATCGATCTGCGGGTTCGAGCCCTTGGCGTAGGCGCCCAGGTTGATGAGATCCTCGTTTTCGCGGTAGAGAGCCATCAGGGAGATGATCTCGCCTGCGGCCTTGCGATGCTCCTGGCTGATCACGTCCGGCATGCAGCGCGAGATGGAGCGCAGCACGTCGATCGCCGGGTAGTGGTTGCGGTTGGCGAGCTCGCGCGAAAGGACGACATGCCCATCAAGGATCGAACGGATCGCGTCGGCGACCGGTTCCTCCATGTCGTCGCCGTCGGCGAGCACTGTGTACAGACCCGTGATCGATCCTCTGTCCGAGGTCCCGGCTCTTTCGAAGACCTGGGGAAGGAGCGAGAATACGGAAGGCGTGTATCCCTTCGTCGCCGGAGGTTCGCCGATGGCCAGTCCGATCTCCCGCTGCGCCATGGCCAAGCGCGTCGCGCTGTCCATCATGAGGAGGACGTCCTTGCCTTCGTCGCGGAAGCTTTCGGCGATGGCGGTGGCCGCGAAGGCCGCTTTCACGCGCACCACGGCGGGCTGGTCGGAGGTGGCGCAGACCACCACGGAGCGATTCATCCCTTCGGGGCCCAGGTCGCGTTCGATGAATTCGCGCACCTCGCGTCCGCGTTCGCCGATGAGGCAGATGACGTTGACGTCGGCCTCGCAGCGCTTGGCGAGCATTCCCAGAAGCACCGACTTGCCGACGCCGGAACCGGCGAAGATGCCCAGGCGCTGGCCGCGTCCGAGGGTGAGGAACCCGTCGATCGCGCGCACGCCGGTTCCCATGGGTTGGTGGATCCGACTGCGTTTCAGTGGATGCGGCGCGGTTCCGAGGACCGGGCGCCGCCCGGAGGGAAGAGGCCCCAGATCGTCGATGGGGTGGCCCAGGCCGTCGAGGACGCGGCCGAGGAGGGCGCGTCCTGTGGGAATGGTCAGCGGAGCTCCCGTGGCCATGACTTCGACGCCGGGGCGGATGCCTTCCATTCCTCCCAGCGGCATGAGGAGGGTCGAATGGCCGCGGAAACCAACCACTTCGGCGAGCCCCATCAGGATGTCGCCCATCGTCAAGGCGCAGATCTCGCCGACCGCCGCCGCGGGGCCGCTGCTTTCCACGAGCAGGCCCACCACGCGGGTCACGCGCCCGCGGACTTCCACGGGCTCGCAGCGATCCACCGCCGCCATCCAGCGCTCCATGCGCTCAACGGAGCGGGTCGGACTCACCTTCGGCCTCGACCGCCTGCGCGAGGGCGCGCTCGACGGATTCCGTCAATCTTGGGATGCGCGCGTCGATCGTGCCAGTGTCGGTCTCGATGACCACGCCGCCACGGCCCACCAGTTCGTCTTCCACCAGTTCGACGCGGCGGGACGTGCCGCGCCCGTTCCACAGGTCGCGTTCGTTGTCGAGGACCTGGAGATCCTGCGGGTGGCATCGCATCACCACGCGGAATTCCGAGCCGAGCTTGTGCAACGCCATGCGCGCCACATGGGACGCGGCGGCTCCGGGGATCTCGCACACTTCGCCGACGATGCGCCGGGCAAGAGCCATGGCGAGTTCCGCGGCGCGCGCGTCCCAGTCGAGGATCGCGAAATCCAGGCGGCTCTCGACCGCGTCCAGGCGACTCGATACGGAGCGTTCGATCTCCGCGATTCTCGCTTCGCCCGCGGCTTGCGCGATCGCGCGACCCGAAGCTTCGCCCGCGGTGGTCCCGTCCTTCAGGCCCTTCTGGTAGGCGTTGTCGGCGTGGGTGCGCAGATCCCTTTCGAATCGTTTGCGTTCCTGTTCGAGCTGGGCCTGCACCAGGGAAAGCTGCGATTCGAGTTCGCGGATCCGCGCCTTCTTGGGGTCGCCTCCGCGCGATTCGGGAAGAGGGACGACGGGATCTCCCGTGCCTTCCATATCGGCGAAGTCCAAGGGACGGATGCTCTGGGATTCGTGCAACGAGCCTGACTGCCGGAATGGATTCTGTCCCATCGGATCAGACCACGATGTCGTCGGAGCCGCCGCGGCCCGAGATCACGATTTCTCCGGAATCCTCCAGACGCCGCACGGAGTCGACGATCTTCTGCTGCGCTTCTTCGACGTCGCGCAGCTTGACAGGGCCCATGAACTGGATCTCTTCGGAGATCATCTCCGCGGCGCGCTTGGACATGTTGCGCAGGAATTTGTCGCGCGCGTCCTGGCCCGCGCTCTTGAGCGCCAGCGCCAGCACCTTGGAATCGACTTCCTTGAGCACGCGCTGCATCGACCGGTCGTCGAGCATGATGATGTCGTCGAAGACGAACATGAGGTTCTTGATCTCGGTGGCGAGCTCGGGATTCTCGCGCTCGAGATGGCCCATCACGTTCTTCTCGGTCGCGCGGTCCGCCATGTTCAGCAGTTCCGCGAGGCTCTTCACGCCGCCCACTTCCGACGCGTCGCCGCCCACGAGGTCCTTCATCTCCGCGGCGAGGACCTGCTCGATCTGTTCGAGCACATCCGGCGTGATGCTCTCCATCGTGGCGATGCGCTGCGAGACGTCGAACTGGAGATCCTGTGGAAGAGCTCCCAGGAGACGCGCCGCCATCGTCTTGTCCATGTGGGCGAGGATGAGCGCGATGGTCTGGGGGTGTTCCTTCTGGATGAAGTTCACGAGCTGGTTCGCGTCGATGTCCGACAGCATGTGGAATCCGGTCGTCCGGATCGCCTTCGTGATCTTGACCAGGATCTCGGAGGCGCGCGATGTTCCGTAGGTGGTTTCCAGAAGCTCCCGCGCGTAGTCGATGCCTCCCTGCGAAACGAACTGCTGCGCGAGTCCCATCGTGTGGAACTCCTGCAGCACGGCTTCGCGCATCTCGGGAGTCACGCCGTCGAGGCGCGCGATTTCCTTCGTGAGCTGTTCGACTTCCTGCTCGCTAAGTCCCTTGAGAATCTCGGCGGAACTTTCGCGCCCCATGGCGACCATGACGATCGCGGCCTTCTTCGGCCCGGGCACATCGAACATGCCGGGTTTCGCGTTCTTGTCCGAGTCCTTGTAGAACTGCTTCCCGGCCATCGCCTCAGCGCCCCTTCTTGGCAGGCTTCTCTGCCTGGCCCGACTCCTGGAGCCAGGTACGGATGAGCTTCGAGAAGCTCGTCGGTTCGTTCTGCGTCATGTGCTCCAGCCTGGACAGGAGGTCGTTGACGCGCACCGCCTCGGCGGCGATCTCGTCCTCCTCCATGACGGTCGCGTCCGGCGGCATGACCAGGGACGCGTAGGCAGGTTGCGGAGGCGTGACGGCGTCCTGGAGGATCCGCACGAGGCTTCTCGCGAGAAGGATTCCGGCGGCGACGACGAGCGCGACGAGGCCCCACCAGGCGTACTGCTGCCAGGGAAGGGGTTTGCGCCCCATTTCGGACATCGCGAGTTCGACCATCGGATTTTCGAATTTGACGCAGGTCACGAAGACGTTGTCGTTGCCCGTCTGCGCGCCCACCGCGTTGCGCACGAGCTCGGTGAGCTGCGAGATCTCCTCGGGCGTCCGAGCGATCCAGACGGGTTTGGCTTCCTTGTCGCCCTTCGCGGCGGAGTCGGTCGGATTCTGCCAGCGGCCGTCCACGGCGACGGAAACCGTCACGCGCTTGCGGATGCTTCCCGGCGCGCTCGTGGTCTTCACCGTGCTGCGGCTGATCTCGTAGTTGGACGTGTGCGTCTCGCGGCTCGTGTTGCCTTCGGCGGGGGAGTTCTCCTTGGTCTCCTCTTCGCTCTGTTCGGAACGCACCACCTTCGATTCCGGATCGAAAGTCTCCTGCGTCTTCTCGGTCTGGTCGAAATCGACCTCAGCGGAGACCTGCACGCGGTGGTTTCCTTGCCCGACGACGCCGTCGAGGATGTCCGAGACCTTGTTCTGCAGATAGGCTTCGACCTGCCCCCGCATCTCGGCGTTCCCTTCCACGACCGCCGATGGATCCTCGCCGCCGCCGCGGTTGAGGACCTTTCCTTCCTGGTCGAGGATCGTGACGTTCTGGGGCTTGAGGCCCTCGACGGAGGAAGCGATGAGCTGGGCGATGCCCTTGGTGGTCTTGCGATCCAGATCGCCTCCCGCACGCAGCTTCACCACAACCGACGCCGTGGGCGGCTGTTCGCGATCGGTGAAGAGCGTGGGCTTGGGGATGGAGATGAGGACGCGCGCGGCCTCCACGGGGCCGAGGCCGGCGATGGTCCTTCCGATCTCCCCTTCGAGGGCGCGGCGATAATTGATGTTTTGGACGAAATCCGTCAAGCCGAGCTGCGACTTGTCGAAGATCTCCCAGCCCACGGTGCCGCTGCGGGGGAGTCCTTGCGCGGCGAACGAGATGCGCTGCTCGTCGACGACCGCGCGGGGGACCATGATGGTCTTGCCCTGCTCTTCGAGCTTGTATTCGATCTTGGCGGTCTTGAGTCCTTCCACGATCTGCGAGGCTTCGGCGGGATCGAGGTCGCGGTAGAGCGTCGCGAACCCCTTCCTGCTGTCGTCGGACTGGCTGGCCATCGAGGGCCAGACGGCCAGGACGAGCAGGCCCGCGAAGGCGAGAGCGGCGGAAGCGCCCAGGACGATCTTCTGGCCCCGACCCAGCCGGTTCCACGCTTCGGCCAGGCGGGCCAGGAATTCGCGCAGGAGGTCCATCTAGTCTACGCCTGCATCCGCATCATTTCCTGGTAGGCTTCCAGGGTCTTCGTGCGGATTTCGAGCATGAGGTTGAAGCTGGTGCGGGCTTCCGAGACGGCGGCCATCACCTGGTGGACGTCTTTCACTTCTCCGGCGACGAATTTCTCGATGGAGGCGTCCGCCTCGTTCTGCATCGAGTTCACGTTGCCGAGGAAGTCCTTGAGGGTGTCCTCGAAGGAGCGGACGTTGTTGTTCTGCGTCGAAATCTGACCCGGACTTGCCGCCGGTGCTCCCAGGGGCGACGCGATGCCGGATGTGATCTGCTGGAGGGGGTCCATGGTATCGCTCCTTTCTCAGGCCAGGAAATCGACGTGTTGGCCCTTCGTGGGGGCTTTCGATGCCTGGGACGCCGCGACATTTTCCATTGTCGAGACGGGTCTTGTCAAGTTCCGCGTTTGCATCCGCCCTGCGGAGGCGGACGAGTCGAGTCTTCGAGCCGCCGCTTCGCGCGCGGCGAGGAACGCGTCGATGCCGTTTGTCGCCCCTACGTTCATGATCAGATCTCCAGGGCCTTGGTCGCCATGGTCTTGGCCGACTGCATCGCGGTGGCGTTCGCCTCGTAGGCGCGCGTGACCGAGATGAGTTCGACCATTTCCTGGACGACGTTCACGTTGGGGTAGGCCACGTATCCTTCGCCGTTGGCGTCGGGGTGGCTGGGATCGTAGACCAGCCGAGGGGGCGTTTCATCCTGGCTGATGCCGTCGACGAGCACTCCCGTGCCGATCTTGTCCTTGCGGACCTCGAAGATGTCCGAAGGGATGGGCATGTGGCGCGCGTTCGTGGTGGAGCCCAGCATCGACGGCTCCGAGAGCACCAGCCGGGGATTGACCTCCACGGGGTCGGCGCGCAGAAGAGCTTCCTGCCGCTTGTAGGGACCGCCTTCGGCGGTGCGGGTCGTTTCGGCGTTGGCGATGTTCGCGGCGATGAGATTCTGTCGTACGCGGTTGGCGCGCAGGCCGGAGGCCGAGATGTTCATGCCGGTGAAAAGCTGGACCATGGACATGGATTACACCCCTCTCCCGGAGATGGCCGAACGCAACACGCTGCTTCGCTCGGCCAGGAACTTCACGCCCGCCTGGAAGAGAATCTGGTTCTCGGCGAGCTTGGCCATTTCCATGTCGATGTCGACGTTGTTGACTTGGCCGGGGAGCGTCGGATCGTTGGGGCGGTAGGCTTCGGGCTGGATGCTGCCCAAGTCGGGGCGGCCGATCTCCATGTGTCCGGCGTTGGTGACGGCACCCTTGAGAACATTCGGGTCCAGCGCCTTGCGCAATTCGCTCTCGAAATTGACCTCGATCCGCTTGTACCCAGGCGTGTTCACGTTCGCGATGTTGTTCGAGATGGCTTTGAGGCGCATCGCCGAAGCATCGAGCGAAGCTCGCACCGCCGGAGCGGAAGTATGTCTGGAAAGTCCGTTGGCGAAGATCACGCGGTGGCTCATTGCAAGTCTCGGGCCAGACTCTCGAGACGCGTCAGACCCTTTCCCGACAAGCGCTTATGGGCAATTGATGCCCGGTGCGCGAATGCCTCGGCAAGGATTGCCGGTAGGCAGGAAGTGCCGTACACCCGCACGCACGCCGTCACTCCTGCGGAAGCGGGAGTCCAGTGGGCTCCGTATATTATTGGATGACGCCAGCATATTAAAGATTGAATCTTGATATTGTAATATATGTGTATGCCGATCCGTCGCATCATCGAGCCGGAGTTCCGCCTGCTGTTGAGCCAATACCCGGTTGTGACGGTCACGGGGCCGCGCCAGGCGGGGAAGACAACGCTGTGCCGCATGGTCTGTCCAGACCATGCCTACGTCAACCTGGAAGAGCCTGACGTGCGCCAGTTGGCGCTGGCGGATCCTCGGGCCTTCCTGAAGCGCTTTCCCGCGCCGGTGATCCTAGACGAGATCCAACGGGCTCCGGAACTGCTTTCCTACGTCCAGGCTCTGGTCGACAAGGACCGGAGTCCTGGTCGGTTCGTACTCACGGGATCGAACCAGTTCCACCTGCGGTCGGCCATTTCGCAGTCGTTGGCTGGTCGCACGGCGCTGCTGACCCTGCTGCCGTTCACGCTGGCCGAGGCGTCGTCCCTCTCGGGGGAGCGCAACCGGGAGGGCTGGTTGTTCGACGGCTTTCTTCCCGCCATCCACCAGGAGAGACAGGATCCGTCGCGGGCGCATCGCAACTATCTGCGGACTTACGTGGAGAGGGATCTGCGGCAGATCCTGCAGGTGCGCGATCTCGGTCGGTTCGAGCTCTTCCTGAAACTTCTGGCGGCGCGGACGGGGCAGATCTCCAACGCATCGGGACTCGCCAACGAGGTCGGCGTGTCGCAGCCCACGATCGTCGACTGGATCTCGGTGCTCGAGGCGTCCTACATCCTCTTCCGGTTGCCTCCGTACTTCCGCAACTTCGGCAAGCGCCTGACGAAGGCGCCCAAGCACTACTTCGTCGAGCCGGGACTCGTGCCGGCGCTTCTGGGGCTGGAGACGCCCGAGCAGCTCCAGCGCGATCCCGTGTTCGGTGGATTGTTCGAGAACCTAGTCGTCGTGGAAGCCCTCAAGGCTCGGTTGAATCGGGGCAAGGATCCGGGGCTGCACTACTTCCGCGATCACGTGGGCAACGAGGTCGATCTCGTGCTCGACCGTCCCGAGGGACCGCTGCCCGTGGAGATCAAGTCGTCCGAGACGTGGCACCAGGATTTCGCGAAGGGTGTGAAGTACTTCCAGAAACTGTCATCGGTGACGGAAGGCCACGTCGTGTACGGCGGAACCATCGAGTGGGAAGGCGACGGACTGTCGGTCAGGAACTACGCGCGGACGGCGGAACTGTTCGGCTGACCCCGCTTTCCTGGCGAGCAATGCTCGTTGCCAAGCATTTGTTGAAGAAGAGAGGCCGCCCGAAGAAAACCTGACCTCTGCGCCAGGGATGCCGGCCGACAGGCCCAAGACCCGGCGACGCCGAGGCTTGGCAGGCAGCCCGGCGACGCTGCAGGCGGCGGGCGCCTGTCGTCTGCCCACGGGGCATCGGGTTGTTGTGGGAACGCGTTTCGAAATGCCGTGAGCGTGCCACGTCTCCGCATGTTCGCTCCGATTCGCCCCCTTACACTTTGGTACGGCGAGTGGGACGTGGAGGGGAGCATGCGCCATCCTGACGCCCGGAACTCAGCCCAGCTTTTCGAGAGCGGCGATGCGGACTTCGAGAGGGGGGTGGGTCGAGAGCATCGACATCCACGACTTGCCGGAGATCTTCATCGAAGCGAGTTCGGCACCGCGAGGGTCGATCGTCTCCTGGTAGCTCATGAGCTTGCGCAAGGCGGCGATCATGTTCTGGCGTCCGGCGAGACGGGCTCCGCCTTCGTCGGCTCGGAATTCCCGCTGGCGGCTGAACCAGGCGGTGACGAAGCTTGCGAGAATGCCGAAGAAGATCTCGGCGACGATGGTGACGGCCATTTGCGCCATCGAGGATCCGAAGCTCGGGCCTTCGTCGTCGTTTCCTCGCATGGCTTGGCCGACAGCCCAGCCGACGATGCGGGCGAAGAACATGACGAACGCGTTCAGGACGCCTTGGATGAGGGTCATGGTGACCATGTCGCCGTTGGCGACGTGGGCGATCTCGTGGCCGATCACGCCCTCGGCCTCGGAACGGCTCATCGTGCGCAGAAGGCCCGACGAGACCGCCACGAGGGAGCGGGACTTCGAGGGGCCGGTGGCGAAGGCGTTGACCTCGGGGGAGTCGTAGAAACCGACCTCGGGCATGGGGAGTCCGGCTTCGCGGGAAAGGCGTTCGACGGTGTTGTAGAGCCAGTCCAGCTCGGATTGGCCCGTGGCGCCGTCCACCAGGCGTACGCCCATGGAGGTCTTGGCCATCCAGCGCGAGATCTGAAGGCTGATGAATGCTCCGCCCATGCCCCAGATGAGGCAGAACACCATCAGACCGGCGAGGTTCAGCGAGTTGCCGTGGGTGTACTGGCCGATGCCCGGGAAGAAGATGCCCAGGATCCCCATGACGATGCTGATGGTGACCATGATCAGCATGTTCGTGGCCAGGAAGAGGAAGAGTCGTTTGCCCATCAGCGGAGATCCTTTGCAAAGGTTGGTTGTCGAGTCCGTAACGGGAAAATACTGATCCCGAGCCCGAGGGGGTAGTCGAGACCGTCTGGGAAGGGGGCGCGATGCTTGCGTGGCGGGTTCCGAGAGGCGATAATGAGGGGTCATGTCGTTGAAGGCATTGGAAAAGGACCAACTCGAGCCCGGGCGGAGCATGCCTTGGGATATCGTGGATGATGGAGGCCGAATTCTGCTTCCTCGGGGGACTCCCATTGCCGACGAAACGCAGGCCAAGTCGTTGTACCTGAGAGGCTGGGCTCTTGAGCGCGATCCCGTCGAACTCGCCACAACCTCCGGGGTTGATCTTCCTGAGTCGCGCAATCCGGCGTCCTGGCGGCAGCGTCCTCTGGATGCACCTTCGAATCGACCGAGATTCTTCCATGCCCTCGAGCGATTCATCCAACTTCTCGAGGAAGTCATCGCCGACATCTTGACAGGCAAGGGGCGAAACGTGCCGGAGCGGGTCCTCCAGCTGGCCGCCCAGATCCAGCTTCAAGTGACTCGCGACGCTGATGGACTTCTCGCGGCGATCGAACTCTTCGATGGTGGGCGTTATGGAAGCATCCATTCCCTCCATGCGGCGACCCTCTGCGAGTTGTTGCTTTCGCAGGTCCCCAACCAGGATCCAGCTCTCCGACGGCCACTCCTGGGTGCGGCGCTGACCCGCGACATCGGATTCCTGGAGTTCCAGGACGAACTTGATCGCCAGAGCGAACCTCTTTCCCGCAAGCAACAGGACGAGGTGAGGATTCACCCCCTGGCCTCCGTCCGGCTTCTCAAGGAGGCTGGCGTCCACCAAGTGGACTGGCTTACCGCGGTGGGGCAGCATCACGAACGCCTGAATGGAAGCGGCTACCCCCATGGGCTGTCGGGAGACCAGATCACTCCCTGGGCGCGGATCATCGCGATCACCGATACCTATTCGGCCCTCACCAAGACGAGAGCCTACCGCCCGGCGCTCCAGGGTGCCCATGCGATGATGGCGATGTTCAAGAGTCGCGGGATTCTGATCGACGAGGCGCTCATGCAGGAAGTGATTCGCACGCTGGGTCTTTGGCCTCCCGGACTTCTGGTGAAGCTGGCCAGTGGGGAGACGGCGGTTGTCATCCGGCGCACCGCGAATCTGAAGGCTCCCGAGGTGCGCGTAATCGCCGATACCGAAGGGAAGCTCCTTCAGATCTATCAGATCCGCGACGCCGCGGAGCCGGAATTCCTGATCCAGGAGGTTCTGCCGCGGAGCTCGCCGTTGCGGGATCGCTTGAACTTCCGGCAGCTCTGGGGGGAGATCACGCTGCTTGCGCGGAGGTGAATCCGCTGCGGAAATGGGTGGAAACACCGATGGAAAAGGCTGTTTCCAGAAAAGATCAAGCGTTCGGGCGGAAACGAGAAGAACCCTCGGCGAATGTTTCGCAACATAGAGGGGGCATTGCTGGAGGCGTTCGCCTCTTCGTGTAGATGGTCAGGAGTTCCGTATGTGGCGCACGTCATGGTTGTCCGTCTTTTTCCTCTTGGGAGGGGTGCTGGCCGGTTGCGGCTCCTCCACCAATTCGGAGGAAACGTCCCAGGGCCGGTTGGTCGTGGGCGAGTTCCTCTATCGCTCGGGAGTGGATTCCCTCGAATGGATCGAGCTGCGCAACGACGGCGCAGGTCCGGCGACGCTTGCCGGGGTCAAGATCGATGCCGTCGGGTACGAATTCCCCGACAGCACACCTGCTTTGCCGACGGGCTCGAAGGTTCTTCTGGTGAACGACGCGCCCCTCTTTGCCGCCCGGCATCCCGGCACCCCCATTTTCGGGGTTTTCAAAGGGAGGCTGGCCGATGAGGGGGAGGAGCTGGTCCTCGACGAGAACGGCGAGGAAGGCTTCGGTCTCCAATGGATGAGCGACGAGCCCTGGCCCCAGGCTTGCAGTCGCGATGGAGCGAGCATGGTCTGGCTCGGCGGGGATCCTCGCGATCCGACGTCGTGGGCCGCGTCCGCCGCCGTGGGTGGTACGCCGGGACTCGCCGATCTTCCGGCGACAGATCCCGGCATCCTGGTTTCCGAGGTCCGGCCCGCGTCCGCCGACGGACAAGGATTCGTCGAACTCTGGAACACCTCGGGTGCCGCGGTCGATCTCGGAGGCTGGATTCTCCGGGACGAAGCGATCGTTCCGGAGAGCCTCGCGATCGCGCAGGGCGTCTCGATTCCGGCGGGAGGACGAATCGTCTTCGCTCAGACTTCGGCGGATCCGTCGTTCTCGTGGGGAAATCTCGCACCATCGCGCCTCGGGGGGTCGCTGGTCCTGGTCAAGCGGAATGCGGGCATCGCCCACGCTCTCTCCTGGGACGCTCTTCCCGAAGGCGCTTCCTGGGTGCGACTCGGAATCCACGGAACCGGAATGCGTCTTGTGCCCTCGCCGGGCACGGGCGAGACCGCCGTCTCGACGGGGGCGGCCTACATCTCCGAGATCTGCTACCACCCGGAAAACGGTGCCGAATACGTCGAGATCGCGAGCCTTTCCGATTCGACCATCCACCTCGGGAACGCCGACGACAGCCTTCTTTCCTGGGTGCTCGATGGAGCTTCCCTGCGATTCGGCGCGCTGGACACGTTGCCGGCGAGGGGGCGTCTCGTGGCGGTTTCCGGCGCCGACATGTCGGCTGCGGCTTTCCGCGCGGCCGCATCGGTCCCGATGACGGTTTCTGTCGTCGAATATCCTGGTCGTCTCGACAACGCGGGCGAACGGCTCGAGCTCGGACGGCCTATTCTGCCCGCGACGACGAAATCCGGCAAACTCGTCTGGAAGATGCTCGTGGTGGACGCGGCCGCATGGGTGCCCGGAACGCCGTGGCCCGCATCGGCCGATGGCGGCGGCATGTGCCTCGAACGCGTCGATCCCGCCATTCCCGGCGACTCCCCCTTGGCCTGGAGGGTCGCCGCGCCCTCCGCTGGACGGTGATCCATGGCTTCTCGCGAACTGCGATTCCTGCTTCTTGCCGCCTTCTCTGGCGCGTTCCTCGCGTGCGACGATTCCTCGTCGAATTCCGTCGTCGACCAGGGCGCGGGCCCCTTGTCCTGGCTTCCCGATTCTCTCCAGTCCACGAGTCTGCTCCTCGAGGAGATCGTTCCCGGGAACGTCGACATGCTCGACGAGCGTGGCGAGGATCCCGGCTGGGTCGAACTGTCCAACATCTCGACGGTTCCTGTCGCGCTCGGGGGGTGGCAGCTGCGCGGCGAAGCGGAGGACGGCCCGGCCTGGAGGCTTCCCGACACGATCCTGCCGCCGGCGGGACGGCTCGTGGTCTTCATGTCGGGACTCGATAAGCGGGCCATGAAGCCTGCGGGAGACACTCTTTCCGCATTCAACCCGAGCGTGAATGCCTGGAGCGATTCCCTCAACGACCCTCCTGGTCACAGCACCTACGGCCCCTGGGAGTTCAAACGGCTCCAGGGGTACGCCGCTCCGGATAGCGCGCCCGCATTCAGCGCGACCTTGGGGCTTGCGGACAACGCCGGATCGGGACTCGACTGGTCGAGCGTGAATCTCACCATGTCGATGCCGGGCAACAAGCTGCTCGACGCGTCGGGCCGCGATCGTCTACGCATCCGGGCCACGATTCCCGCGGGGCAGCCGCTGGTGGTGCGCTTCTGCGAGGAGAGCCAGGACTGCTGGAACGGATCCTCCCTGGAGCTTCTCGGCACGGGCGTTCCCCGCGATGTCTACGACGTTTCGCTTCTCGGAATCGGCACGAAATTCTCGATTCTCAAGAGCGTGTCGTTCGAGCCGCCGTCCGGGCAGTTCGGCGTCTACCGGTTCACGGTGACGGAGGTGGAATTCCATCGTTCGGCGACACGCCCGCACGCGTCCTTCGAGCTTCATCGCAAGGGTGGCATCCTGCATCTGGAAGACACGAGCGGCCATCTCTCGCAGACCGTGGTCTATCCGGAGATCCCCGCGACGAGTTCGTGGTCGCGCGTTCCCGGATCGTTGCGCTACGTGGAGCGCGAGACCCCGTCGCCCGACATCGAGAATCCCGCGGAGGAGCCTCCCGTCGTTCTTCCGGCGCCGGCCTTCGCCACCGCCACTGGATACCACGCCGGATCCGTGGTCGTGCGCCTCGGCGCCATCGCCGGAGCGACGGTGCGTTGCGCGGAGAATGGAGGCGCGCTGAACGCATCGTCCATGGACGCGTCTGCCGGAATCCGTCTCGACTCGACTCGCGTCCTCTCCTGCGCGGCCTTCACGCGGGACGGAAGAAAAGGCCCCGTTTCCAGTGGGCTGTTCCTGGTGGGGGAATCCTTCTCGCTTCCGGTGGTTTCGGTCGTCGCCGATTCGTTCGCGCTCTTCGATTCCATCTCCGGACTCTACATGATGGGGCCGAACGCTTCCGCCGCGGATCCGCACTTCGGTGCGAACTTCTGGAAGGATACGGAGCTTCCGGGACACGTGGAGTTCTACGAGAAGGATGGACGGAGAGGCTTCTCTGTTCCAGCCGGCGTCGGGATCTACGGCAACTGGAGTCGCGCGGCCGACAAGAAATCGCTTTCCATCCAGTTTCGCGAAAAGTACGGAGTCCGGCGCGTCGAGTGGCCGCTGTTCCCGCAGCATCCGGAATTTGTCCGTTTCAAGGGCTTCGGCCTGCGCAACAACGGAGGCAATTCCGGCTACGAATACGTGCGCGACGCCTTGGCTGCGACGCTCGTGGAGGGACGCGATCTCGAAAACCAGATTTCCCGCCAGGTGGTCGTGCTCCTCAACGGGCGCTACTGGGGCATCTACGACATGCGCGAGAAGCTCGATGCCGACTATTTGGACACCCGTTTCGGCATCGACGGCGCGGAGATCGATCTGCTCAAGAATGGAAGCGAGGTCCAGGCCGGCAGCGCTTCCGGCTGGACATCCATGATCGACCAGGTTCTCGCTTGGGATCTCGCGGACTCCGCAAGCTACGAGGCGGTCAAGGGAATGATCGACGTCGACAATTACGCGACCTACGTCGCCTCCGAGGTGTACTTCTCGAATACGGATTGGCCTGGCAACAACATCCGCTGCTGGCGCAAGAACGCTCCAGCCACGCCATGGCGCATGATGCTGTTCGACGTCGATGGCGGCTTGGGTGGATTCAGCGGCACGGTCAACATGTTCGAATTTCTCGGCGATTCGTCCGTCGTGGACGACTACCCCAACGGTCCACGTACCACGGCTCTGTTCCGCCGTCTGTCGGGGAACGCTTCCTGGCGCGCACGTTTCGTGAATCGCACTTGCGTGCTTCTCGCCACGAACTTCTCGGCGCTTCGCGCGACCGCCGTCTACGACAGCATGCTTGCGGAGATCGCTACGGAAGTGCCGCGCGACCAAGCTCGCTGGGGGCTTGCGAGCACCTCGACAAAGGCCGAGGAGACGAAAATCCGCCAGTTCCTCCAGAAGCGCGCGACCCAGACGCGGCGTCACATGAAGAATTGGTACGGTCTGGGGGACAGCATCCAGGTTTCGCTTTCCGCCGCGGGGGGCGCGATCCTCGTCGATGGCCTCGATGTGGGAGCATCCTATGTCGGTGGGCATTACGCGGGGGTTCCCATCCGACTGAAGGCTGCCGGCGTTGCTGGGCGGATCTTCGCTGGCTGGAGCGATGGCGTCGTGGCATCCGAACGCGTCCTCGTGCTTCCCGATTCGAATCTGAATTTGACTGCGACATTTCGCTGATCGGGCGACAGGTCGCCGACATGCGCCTGGCCCCAGGAACGTCCGGAAAGTCTTTCGCGCTTCCCGATCGGCGTGTGGCAAACCTGTCGCAGGGAAGCCAGGGGAGGGTGATTTAGGTATCGTGCAAGGCGATGACTTCAAAATCGCTTCTTGTCGGCGCAATGCTGCTTCCGCTCATTCTCGTCTCCTGCAAATCCGGCAAGGATCCCGTCGACGCGAAAGGTGGCAAAGGCCGCGTCTCGCGCTTCGCCGCGGTGGTCGCGACTCCCGAGCCGTTTCTGGACAGCCGAGGAGGTATCGCGTCGGTTTCGGCGACAGAGCAGGTCGACCTCAAAGTGGAGGTGTCTGGAAAGGTGGCGGAGGTCTTCTTCAAGGAAGGCGGATTTGTACGCAATGGCGCGGTTCTGCTGCGCCTGGACGATGCCGAAGCGAAAGCCCAGCGCGATCGGGCGGCAGCCAAGGTCCGGCTTGCCACGGCGACGGTCTCGCGATTGAGGGAGCAGATCCGGGTGGAGGCGGCCAGCGCGCAACAACTGGAATCGAGTCTCGCCGATTCCGCGGTCGCCGTCTCGGACCTTGCGCTTGCCGAGGTCTCCCTGGAGAAGACTCGCGTGCGTGCGCCCTTCGATGGAACTGCCGGGCTTCTGGGAATCTCCCGCGGACAGTGGGTCCAGGCGGGACAGAAAATGACTACGCTGGTTTCCCGTTCGGGCGTGCGGCTCGACTGGGCGCTGCCCGAAGGCGAGGCGTTGCGCATGGCGTCGGGGAAGACGCTCGCGTGGAGGGAGCCTGCGTCGGGGCGCGAAGGAGCCGCGACGGTGGTCGCGCTCGATCCCGCGTTGGACGAGGCGACGCGCACCCGCGGTCTGCGTGCCGATTGCCGCACCGGCTGCGACGGACTTCTCTCCGGCATGGCGGTGGAGGTGCGGCTCCCGAACGATTCCACGCCGGTTCTCGCGGTGCCTTCGGAGGCACTCACGGGAAGCGCGAAGGGTGTGGCCCTGTTCCTGTACCGAGGAGGGAAGGCCGTTCTGGTCCCTGCCGTTCCGGGGCGTCGCTCGTCCGAGCGGGTCGAGATCCTTTCGGGGCTTTCCGCTGGCGACACCGTTCTTCTGCCAGGCGCGTCGCCGCCCAAGTCGGGAGCCGTGGTCGAGATCGCCCGTCTTCTCGGAGGCAAGGACGGCCGCGCTGGAGGTGGCCGCGAGCCCAAGGCGGAGCGCCGCCCGTGAAGCTTTCCGAAACCATCGTCCGCCGTCCCGTCCTGGTGTCGGTGGCATCCGTCTTCCTGCTTTTGGCGGGCGGTCTCGCGCTTCCCAACCTGCCTGTGCGCGAATACCCGTCCATCGATCCGGCGTCGGTTTCCGTCGCCATCACCTGGCGTGGCGCCGATGCCGAGACCATGGAGAAGCAGGTCGCCGAGCCGCTGGAGCAGTCGCTCAACGGCATCGACGGCATCCGCACCATGACCTCCACCAGCCGCGACGAACGTACGCAGATCTCGGTGGAATTCCTGATGGGCGTCGACATCGAACGCGCCGCGAACGATGTCCGCGATCGCGTCTCGCGCGCGCAGAGGAATCTGCCCGCCGACGTCGATCCGCCGTCGGTCGCCAAGGCCGACGCCAATTCCAGCCCCATCCTCCTTCTGGCGCTACGCAGCCCTGGACGGAATCTGGTCGATCTCACCGATGTCGCGACGTCGGTGCAGGAACGCCTCCAGACCGTGCCGGGTCTCGCCGAAGTCCGCATCATGGGCGAACGCAAGCGCGCCATGCGCCTGCGCGTCGATCCGGGGAAGCTCGCCGCATCGGGCGTGACGCTCCAGGACATGCGCTCCATCCTCGCGCGTTCCAACGTCGATTTGCCGGCGGGACAGATCGAAGGACGCCAGGTGGCCGTCGCGCTCAAGGCGCGTACGGGCCTTGCGACCGCTGCCGATTTCGGCGCCGTGGTGCTGCGGCAGTCGGGGACGGGCGTGGTGCGCCTGCGCGACATCGCCCAAGTGGAAGAAGGTGCCGAGAACGAGAAGACTCTCACTCGCTTGAACGGCGAGCCGGGCGTGGCGCTTGCGTTCGTGCCGCAGCCTGGCTCGAACCAGGTCGCCATCGTCGACGAAGTGCGTCGCCGCCTTCCGCGCATCCGCTCCGATCTTCCCGAGGGCGTCGAGATCCAGGAAGTGTTCGACAATACGATCTTCGTGCGCAAGGCGCTCGCCGAGGTGGGCGAGACCATCGGCATCGCGTTCGCTCTCGTGGTGCTCGTGATCTTCGTCTTCCTGCGCGATTGGCGCACCACGCTGGTGCCCGTGCTCGCCATCCCCGTCTCGCTCGTGGGCGTGTTTGGTCTGGTGTGGGCGCTTGGCTACTCCATCAACGTGCTCACCCTTCTCGGGGTGGTGCTGTCCATCGGCATCGTGGTCGACGATGCCATCGTGGTTCTGGAAAACATCTACGCCCGCATCGAGGAAGGCATGTCGGCGCACGAGGCCGCCGTGAAAGGACTCGAGGAGATCTTCGCGGCCGTCGTGGCCACCACGCTGGTCTTGTGCGCCGTGTTCGTTCCGCTCCTCTTCCTCCAAGGATTCACGGGACGGCTGTTCCGCGAGTTCGGCGTAGTGATCGGCGGCAGCGTCCTGATCTCCGGCTTCGTCGCGCTCACGCTCGCGGCCATGCTTTCCAAGCACGCGCTTCACGGTCGCACCGACCATGGCCGCTTCTACAAGGCGACCGAGCCTTTCTTCGCCGGGATGGTGGCGGGGTACGAGCGGTTCCTTCGAAGCGCGCTCCGCAAGGCGTGGGTCGCTCTTCTGATCCTGGCGGGTTGCGGAGGGCTGATCGGATGGCTCGTGGTCGCCATCCCCAAGGAGCTGGCTCCAGCCGAAGATCGTGGTGCCTTGCAGATCAACATGTCGGCCCACGAAGGCGCGACCTTCTCCTTCTCCGACGCCTGGATGGCCAAGGCGAACGATTCTCTTCTCGCGAACTTTCCCGAAATCCGCGGTCTTCTCGCGTCCACGGCTTCCAGCTATGGATCGAGCAACGGCGGATCCTTCCGTGTCGTGCTCTCGCCTCGCGAGGAGCGAGCCCGTGGACAGGACTCCGTCGCGGCGGGAATGCAGAAACTGTTGCCGCGCCTGGGAAGCGGCGTCCGCGCCTCGGTGGTCCAGGAACAGGCGATCCGCGTGGGCGGGCGTCAGAGTCTTCCGGTCCAGCTAGTCGTGCAGGGACCCGATCTCGCCGCGTTGCGGGAGGTTCTTCCGGAACTGGAAGCCGCCGCCCGGAAGGATCCCGCGCTGGCGATGGCCGAGACCGATCTCCGCTTCACCAAGCCTCGCCTGGATCTGGATGTCCGGCGCGATGCGTTGGACGATCTCGGCATCACACCCGACGCCGTGGCCACCACGCTGCAGCTCGCGTATGGAACGCCCAAGGTGGGTACCTATCTGCGCGGAGGAAAGCAGTATTCGGTGTTGGCGGATCTGGCGCGATCGGGCAGTCCCGCCAGCCTGGACTGGATCCCCGTTCCTTCGCTGCGGGGCGGCACGACTCCGCTGGGCGCCTTGGTCCAGACCCACGAGACGATGGTCCCGCCGCAGCGCATCCGCGTCGACCGCCTGCCGAGCTTCACGCTGTCGGCCGCCCCTGCCGCGGGAGTTCCGCTTGGGCGGGCTGTGGAGGCTGTGCGCAGGATCGCCGACAGCGCTCTCGACGAGCGATTCCAGACCCAATGGGCGGGCTCCTCGCGCGACTACCTCGAATCCTCCTCGAGCCTGGGAGCCGTGTTCGCCTTGTCCATCGTCGTGGTGTTTCTGCTGCTGGCGGCGCAATTCGAGAGCCTGCGCGCGCCGTTCGTCATCCTGCTCACGGTGCCGCTCGCGCTGGTGGGCGCGCTGGGGGGCCTGATGGCACTGGGCATGACGCTGAACCTCTTCAGCGAAATCGGGCTGGTGATGCTGGTGGGGCTTGTGACAAAAAATGGCATCCTGATCGTGGAGTTCGCCCAGCAGCGGCGCGATCGCGGGATGGACGCGCTGGAATCCGTCGTGGGCGCCGCCACGGCGCGTCTGCGGCCCATCTTGATGACCACCGTCGCCACCATCCTCGGCATCATGCCCGTGGCGCTCGCGCTCGGTGCGGGCGCGGAGAGCCGCGTGCCGCTGGGCGTGGCCGTGATCGGCGGCATGTCCACGTCTCTCGTGCTCACCCTTTTCGTCGTGCCCGCCATGTACTTGCTGATCGCGCCGAAGGCTCGCGTCGTCTACATGGAGACGGAACGATGAACGCGTCTTTCCTCCTGCCCGTCATGGCGGTTTCCGTCCTGGCTTCCGCCGGCGACATCCCGCTGCGCGAAGCTCTCGCCGCCGCCCGAGGAGGGAGCCCTTCGGTCGATCTCGCCCGGTCGGACCTGGATGCCGCCCGGGCGCGTTCTTCGCAGGCCGTCGGATCGCTTCTTCCGGTCGTGACCGCCTCGTCGGAATGGTCGCGCCTGGGGCCCAATCTCGGTGGCGATCCGCGTTCGAATGCCGCCGCCCGCATGGACGGGGATGCCCAGTGGAAGAGCGTGTTGGGCGCGAAATGGACCGTCTTCGACGGATTCCGCTCCTGGAATGCGCTGGGCTCCGTCTCCGCGCGCCAGCGAGCCTCCGAAGCGGCGTTCGCCGAAGCCGACCTCGCCGCGCAGGACCTCGCCGCGCTGCGCTGGAGCGGTCTCTGGCTCGCCGGGCGGCGCGAGACGATGGCCGAATCGACTCTTGCCACTTCGCGCATCCGCCGCGACATCTCGTCGCTCCGCCGCGATGTCGGAGCCGAGGCCGGACTCGAAACCCGTCAATCGATCCTCGACGCGCGCCGCGACAGCTTGGCCCTGCTTCGCGCCCGCGCCTCGCGCCTGCAGGCTTCCCGGGCCCTGGAGCTCGCGATCGGGCGCAAGGCCGAAGGCGTTTCGACGGCATCCGATCCCGGCATTCCCGATACGTCCGATCCTCTGGGAGGCCGATCTCCTTCCGAACCTTCCGACGTGCGCGCCCTGCGCGAGATCGCCGACGCGTCTGGACGGGAATTGTCTGCCGCGCGTTCCGGTTGGTGGCCGGAATTTGCGCTTTTCGCCAATCATGTCTGGTTGGGCGCTCTGCGCGACGCCGACTCCCCCGGCGACGTCTGGTCGCAGGGCATGGTCTACGGGGCGACCGCCTCGTGGGTCCTCTTCGAAGGGGGGCGGACTTCTGCGCGCGATCGCGAATCGGCCGCGGCGAGGGCGAAGGCGGCCGTTGCCCTTTCCGCCCGCGAGCGCGAAGCCGACGGCGCGATCGCCACCGCCCGCACTCGCTGGGAGACGGCGCGCACCGCATGGGCCCTGGAGTCGGACAATGCGTCCCAGGCCGCGATGGTCCTGGGTGCGGCTTTGGCGCGCTACAGGTCCGGAGACCTGTCCGGCCTGGATCTGCGACGTTATCAGGATTCGCGCGACCAGGCGGTTCTCGCTTTGGATGAAGCGCGGATCGAGCTTCTCCTTGCGCGCATCGGTCTGCGCCGCGCGGCGGGGATGACGCCGCTGGAAAGCTGAAGCCGCCTTTCCTCGCCATCCCTGTCCTTTGGCTTCGCTCAGGATGAACCGTGCGTCGCACGAGCGGGGATCCCGCGCGGCCGCGCCCCAAAGCCGATGTGCCGTCCGCGTGCCCCCGGTTCTACCTTTCCGGTCTATGCTCCAGTTTCGCGAACCCGAGAAAAACGCGTCGTTTCCAGGCCTGGAAGGCCGCATCCTGAAGTTCTGGGAGACCTCGAAGGCTTTCGATCGTCAGGAAGAGATTCGCAAGGACTGCGAACCTTTCCATTTCTACGACGGTCCCCCGTTCGCCACGGGCCTGCCCCACTACGGGCACCTGCTCGCGGGCACCCTCAAGGACATCGTGCCCCGCTACTGGAGCATGCGTGGACGCAGCGTCGATCGCCGCTTCGGCTGGGATTGCCACGGCCTTCCCGTGGAAGCCGAGATCCAGAAGAGCCTGAACCTCGCGGGGCAGGCAGAGATCAAGGCTTTCGGTGTCGACAAGTTCAACGAGGCGTGCCGCTCCATCGTGATGCGCTACACCGGCGAGTGGGAAAAAACCGTGTTGCGCATGGGGCGCTGGGTCCACTTCCAGGGCGGCTACCGCACCATGGATCCCTCGTTCATGGAATCGGTGTGGTGGGTGTTCAAGGAGTGCTTCGACAAGGGGCTCATCTACGAGGGCTACCGCGTGCAGCCCTACAGCCCCAAGCTCGCGACGACCCTTTCGAACTTCGAAGTGAACCAGGGCTACCGAGACCGACAGGATCCGTCGCTCACGCTCAAGTTCTTCCTGGAGAATGATCCCGACGACGCGGCGTTCCTCGTGTGGACCACCACGCCCTGGACGTTGCCATCCAACCTCGCGATCGCTTTGGGCGGTCACATCCCCTACGTCAAACTGCGCGCCGACGGCCACGTCTATTGGATCGCGAAGCCGCGCCTTGCCGCCTACTTCGACGAGACGAAGATCGAAATCCTCGAGACGAAGCTCGGTTCCGAGCTCGCCGGCCTCAGGTACAAGCCGCTTTTCGGCTACGCTCCCAAGCTTTCTGAAAAGCAGTACACCCTGCTTCTGGCCGACTTCGTGAGCACGGAAGACGGCGCGGGCGCGGTCCACATCGCGCCCTCGTTCGGCGAAGAGGACTTCCAACTGGGATCGGCCGAAGGCTTGGGACTCTGGGATCCGCTCGACGTCGACGGCAAGTTCACCGACCTCGTTCCCGAGTGGGCGGGCCAGGAAGCCAAGGAAGCCGACAAGAGCATCATCCACGCGCTCAAGGAAAAGGGGCTGGTGTTCAAGCACGAGACCTTCGTGCACAGCTATCCCCACTGCTACCGCACCGGCGCGCCGCTCCTGTACCGCGCCATGCGCACCTGGTTCATGGGCCTCGACAAGCCCGTCACCAATGCCGAGGGCGTGACCAGGACGCTCAAGGAATGGATGATCGAATCCAACCAGCAGATCACCTGGGTGCCAGGCCACATCAAGGACGGACGCTTCGGAAAGTGGCTCGACGGCGCACGCGACTGGAACCTCTCGCGCAACCGCTTCTGGGGCACGGCGATTCCCGTCTGGAAAGCCGATGACGGCGACATGATCTGCATCGGCTCCATCGAGGAGCTGGCGCGCCTGTCAGGTCGCGACCCCGCCGCCATCACCGATCTCCATACGCACTTCATCGACGACATCGAACTGAAGACCGCCGACGGCAGGACCTTCGACGCCGCGGGCAAGGTCTACCACCGCACCAGCGAGGTGTTCGACTGCTGGTTCGAGTCGGGCTCGATGCCCTACGCGCAGTTGCACTATCCGTTCGAGAAGGCCGACGGATTCGACAAGCTCTTCCCGGCCGATTTCATCGCCGAAGGCCTCGACCAGACCCGTGGCTGGTTCTACACGCTCACGGTGCTGGGCGCCGCGCTCTTCCAGAAGCCCGCGTTCAAGAACGTGATCGTCAACGGCATCCTGCTCGCCGAAGATGGACAGAAAATGTCCAAGAGCCTGCGGAACTACCCCGACCCCACGATCATCCTCGAGCAGATCGGCGCGGACGCGCTTCGCATGTACCTCATCGACTCCGCGGCGGTGAAGGCCGAGGAGCTGCGCTTCTCCGAGAGCGGAGTGCGCGAGGTGGTGCGTTCCGTCCTGCTTCCGCTTTGGAATTCGCTGTCTCTTTTCACCACCTACCACAACGCCGACCGCGCCAAGGGCCAGCTTTCGTGGGATCCTTCCGCGCCGCTTTCGAGCCTCCCGCTCACCGAGCTGGACCGCTGGATCCTCGCCGAGCTGCAGGACCTCCTGGGCACGATCGAACAGGAGATGGAAGGGTTCCGCCTCTACAACGTGGTGCCCGAGGTTGTGAAGTTCATCGACAGCCTCACCAACTGGTACATCCGCCGCAGCCGTCGCCGCTTCTGGAAGAGCACCGACGACGGCGACAAGGTGGCCGCCTACGCCACGCTGCATCGCGTCCTCAGGGACTTCGCCGCGGTGCTCGCTCCGTACATGCCCTTCGTGGCCGAGGAGATGTGGCAGATCCTGGTCGCCGAGATCGATCCTTCGGCGCCGCGTTCCGTCCACCACGCCGACATGCCGCGTCCCGACGAGTCGCTCAAGGACGAGGTCGGAATCCGTCGCACGCATCTGGCGCGCGCCATCGTCGAACTGGGACGTTCGCTCCGTTCGGCCAACGACCTCAAGGTGCGGCAGCCTCTCGGAACCCTCACCGTGGTGCCGCGCTCCGACGAGGCCGAAGCCGACGTGCTCGCCATGAAGGACGTGATCCTCGAAGAGCTCAACGTGAAGACTCTCGCGATCGAGCGCGAGGAGGGTCACCTGGTGAGCCTGTCGGCCCGTCCCAACTTCAAGACGCTGGGCAAGAAGCTCGGTCCCGCGCTCAAGACCGTGGGCGAGGCGCTCAAGTCGCTTTCGCAGGACGATCTTCGCGAGGTCGCCGACGGTCGGACGATTTCCGTCGCAGGCCACGAATTGGCTGCGGAGGATCTCCTGATCGACCGCGCCACCAAGGGCGACCTCGTGGTGCTGGCCGCGGCCGCGGCCACGGTGGCTCTCGATCCGAAGATCACGCCCGAGCTTCGCCGCGAGTGCATGGCCCGCGAACTTCAGACCCGCATCCAGGCCCGCCGCAAGGACATGGACCTCGCGGTTTCCGATCGCGTGACCGTGGTCGTGCATGCGACATCGAACGACGTGATCGAGGCGGTGCGCGAGCACCGCAAGGTGCTGGAGGAAGAAGTGCAGGCCGCCTCGGAGATCCGGATCAATCCGGAAGACGAGAGCATCGTCGTTCACGACGCTTCCACTTACGAGCATATCCAGTCCATCTTCGCGACGCTGATCGAAGGCGAACAGGTGCTGATCGAAGTGACGAAGGCGTGAACTCCGTCTCCGCTGGCTGAGCGACGCCGAAGTCGGCGGAGACGGATTACCCCGCCAAGTACGCCCGCAGTCGATCCATTTCCGCGGATGAACCGACGGCGATGACCGCCTCTCCCGCCTCGAGGATGTGGTCGTCGGCAGGATTGAACAGGAAACGGTCTTCGCCGAGGTGGATGGCCACGGGCGAGATTCCCGTCGATGCGTGGATCTTCACGGTGGAAAGCGGCTGGCCGATCCAGCGGGAGCCATGGGGGACCACGGCTTCGTCCATCCGCGTATCGCCGGCATCGTGGTAGAGCATGCGGTCCAGGAAGGTGGTGGTGCGGGGGCGCAGCATTTCCGATGCGAGACGCAGGCCGCCCAAGGCGTTGGGGGCGACGACGGCCGTCGCGCCGGCACGACGGAGCTTGTTCTCGTTCTGAGGATCGACGGCGCGTGCCACGATGCGCAGATTCGGATTCAGACCCCGTGCCGTGATCACGAGGAACACGTTCGCGCGGTCGTCGTTCCCGGCGACCAGAAGTCCCGAAGCATGCATCAGGCGGGCTTTCATGAGCACGTCCTCGACGGTCGGATCTCCGATCACGTGCGGGAATTCGCCAAGGGCATGGAGTGCGTGCTCCATTTTCGACGCGTCGTGGTCGATGCCCACGAAGGATCTGCCCGTGGCGCGCAACTCCTGCGCAGCCGAAATGCCGGTCTCTCCGAGGCCGCACAGGATCTGATGGTCGGTGATGTTGGCGAGCATTTTGTGGTTTCTCCTGCGGCGGATGGAGTGGGAGAGACGACCCTCGATGATGGCGGCAGTGAGCGATGCCGCGAAGGTCGCGACGATGCCGAACGAACATACGATCAGGCCGATTCCGAAGATGCGGGCCGCGGGATGGCCGGTGAGGTCGTGGATTTCCCCGTAGCCCACGGTGGCGACGGTGGTCACGGTCATGTACAGCGCATCAAGCCAGCTCCATTCGGGCCCGCCGAAGGTGTGGAAGCCGGCGGTGCCGCAGGCGATCAGGAAAAGCCAGGCGGCGGCGGCCCTTTTGAGCGAACGCGTGTCCATGCGGGGGACAAGGTAGCCAAGTCGGAACGGCTCTATCGTCAATTGTGCGCAATCGTGCCGTGGCATCCTCTCGTTGGGACTCGTGCCGTTTCCGAGGCGAGCTAGCTACTTTCCACTCCATGCGCTTCACGCCGATCTCGCTGCCGGAACCTCTCTCTCGGGAGCGGTCGTGATACACGACGCCGCCGTCCTGATCGGCCGCTTCCAGCCATTCCACCGCGGTCATGCCGCCTTGTTGCGGCGCGCCTTCGAGACGGGCGAGCGGGTCGTGCTCGTCCTTGGATCGGCGCACGCCGCGCGTACGCCGCGCAATCCCTTCACGGCGTCCGAACGCGAAGCCATGGTCCGTTCCACCCTGACGGAGTCCGAGAACGAGCGCCTCGTCGTGCTGGGACAGCGGGATGTGTGGTGCGCGGAGCGTTGGGCGCGCGAAGTGCGCGATGCGGTCGAGAGCGTCGTGTCGGGGCGCATCGCCCTGGTGGGGTTCCGCAAGGATGCCACGAGCTTCTACCTCGAATCGTTTCCTGGCTGGGACTGGATCGACACGGGGCGGCAGGGGCCGCTCGACGCCACTCCGCTGCGCGAACGCCTCCTCGGGACGGAGCCTCTCGACGACGTCCTCTCGAGCCTGCGCGCATCCCTCTCCCCGTCGGTCCTCGAGATTCTCGCATCCTGGGACGCGTCTCCGGTACGACAGGAATTGTCTGAAGAGCTGGCGGCGACCCGAGCCGACATCGCGCGTTGGGGCGATGGCCCCTTCGTGACCGTCGACATCCTGGTCCGCGCCATGGGGCGGGTCCTGTTGATTCACCGCGCGAAACGTCCGGGACACGGGCTTCTCGCGATGCCGGGCGGTTTCCTGGAAGATGGCGAATCCCGCGAACAGGGCGCTCTCCGCGTCCTGCGCGACGAAACGGGCCTTTCGCTCGACGGGATGTTCTCCTCCCGCGAGATGCTCTTCTCCCATCCAGGCCGCAGCCAGCGCGCTCGCATCGCCACGCATGCATTCCTCTTCGAACCTTCCTGGGAGCGTCTACCCGACGTGTTCGCGGGCCCTGGCGTCTCTTCCGTGGCTTGGAGAAGCGAGGCGAACCTCGCGGAGCAGGAGGATCAGTTCTTCGAGGACCACTTCCACATCCTGAGCAGCTTCCTCGTCGGCCTTCCCGGCTGATCGAATTCCCGAGGTGCGCGGGATGGCGCTCAAGAGATGGCTTCCGGCATCCGATAGGTGATACGGGGAGTTCACCGGGTTTGGAGGGGGCGCGCCATGGACACGACCAGCGCCGTTTCGGCGGCCAATGCAAACAGCTACGCATCGACGAGCACGGCGTCGACCCGCAAGTCCGCGTCTTCGACGGCAAAAGATTCGAGTTCCGTCGCGACCGACAGGTATACACCCAGCGCCGAAGCATCCGCTGCGGCCTCCGGCGAAGCGACGTCCAAGGCGAAGGGGGCTTGGGCGGGATTCGACGCGGAAGCCTTCCAGAACGACATGCGCGAGAAGCTGTTGGCGTCGATTCGCGATTCCCAGAAGTCCCTCAAGGACGCTGGCGTGACATTCTACGGTGGTGAAAACTTCCTCTACGACCTCGCGGGAGCCGACACCAAGAGTTATACGGACGAGCAGATGGGCGTGGGGCAGGAGTGGGGTGCCGATGCCACATCCTCCCGGCTCGTCGATTTCGCGCTCGCCTTCCGTGGCAGCGGGACAGCCAAGGGCTTGACCGACGAGGAGTTCGTCGAGAAGATTCGCGACGCGATCAAACAAGGCTTCAAGCTCGCCAAGGGCGATTTGGGCGACCTTCCCGGCCCTACGGGCAAGCTCTTCAACGACACCTACCAGGCGACGATGGACAAGCTCGACAAGGCTCTGGAAGACATGAAGAGCGGTTCGGGCGGTTCCGCCACCGCGGCGACGGAGGGGGCTTCCGCAAAGACGCAGGCATCGAGCAGCCAGTCGACGTTCTCCGTCGTGGCCTGACTCATCCCCGCGATGTCAACAGCGCTTTCGCGACCTTGTCGATCGCGGCTTCGCGCGCATGGCCTCGCCGCCAAGCGAGGCCCACTCGCCGCTTGGGTGGATCGCGGAACGGAATGAGAGCGAGCCCTTCTTCCGGTCGCGCGGCCGACTCGGGCAACAGCGTGATGCCGATCCCGAAACGCACCATCTCGCGCAGGGACTCCAGACTCGTGGCGCGGAAGCCTTCGCGCTCCAAGGCACCGGCCAAGGCGCAAACCTCGAGGGCCTGGTCGCGCAGGCAATGGCCTTCCTCCAGAAGCAGGAGCTCAGCGCCGTTGAGCGCATTCAGGTCGGCCGGTGTGGATTTCGTCACGGGGTGCCCTGCGGGAGCCGCGATCAGGAATGGCTCCTCCCAGAGATCGACAGTTTCGAGTCCCGTGGTTTCGAGAGGAAAGGCGAGTATGCCGGCGTCCACCGATCCGGAACGCAAGGATTCGAGGAGGACGCGGGTTTGCTCTTCGCGCAGGAGAAAGCGCATTGCGGGGAGAGCGGCGGCCAGGGGGCGCAGGACGCTGGGCCATAGATAGGGGCCGATCGTAGGAATGGCAGCCAGGACGAATTCTCCGGCCAGAGGGTCGCGCATGGTCTTCGCCAAGTCTCCAACCCGTCCGGCGGCTTCCAGGGCCTCTCTGGCCGGCTGCAAAGCCTTTTCTCCGAAAGGGGTGAGCGCGACGCGCTGGGGAGAACGCTCGAAGAGTGGGGCTCCAAGTTCTTCTTCCAGACGGCGAAGCTGTCCGGAAAGGGTGGGCTGCGTGCAGAAGCAACGTTCAGCAGCTCGACCGAAATGCCCAAGCTCGGCCACGGCCACGAAGTATTCGAGATCGCGAAGGTTCATCGTGATGAATGTTACCTCTCCATTTCGCTGACGCGGATGGAGAGGCGGCTCCTCACAAGGCGCGCAATGCCGCGTCGTAGTCCGGCTCGGTCGTGATCTCGGGGACGAGTTCCACGTGCTTCACCAGCCCGTCGGGGCCCACCACCACGACCGAACGCGCCATCAACCCCTGGAGCGGCCCGTCGACGATCTTCACGCCGTAGGCGGTCTCGAAGGCGTCGTCGCGGAACGACGAACCCGTGGCGACGTTCTTGATGCCCTCGGCACCACAGAAGCGCGAGGCGGCGAAGGGAAGATCCTTCGAAACGCACAGGACCCGCACGTCGGCGAGCGAAGCGGCCTTCTCGTTGAACTTGCGCACCGACGTGGCGCACACGCCCGTGTCGATGCTCGGGAAGATGTTCAGGATCAAGGTCTTCCCCTTGGAGGATTCCAGGGAAATTGGCGACAGATCCTGTCCAACCACGGAAAACGCCGGAGCCTTGGAGCCCGGGACGGGGAGGCTTCCGCTGGTGTGGACGGGTGTGCCTTGGAATGCTGTGGTCGCCATGGTGATGGTCCTTTCTCGAACGATGAGGGGGTGCATTCAGCATCATACAAAGAATCAGAGAATGCGACTCATTTCTAACTGCCACATCTGCCAGGAGTGCAGTGTCGTTGTCGGCCCGTTGGTGCCGAAATCGCTCAGGGAGCCGTGGTCCAGAAGAGAGTCAGATGCCATCCGTCCGGGGCGAGCTCGAGATCCCAATTGCCCGAAGGGTCTCTCCAGGAGAGCAGACTGAAGCGCGCTGGCATCTTGCCGAAGGAGACCAGATCCTGGATGTTCTCATCGGTGAACGTGCCTTTCACGCGAGGCGCGCTCCATTCCGGATTCGCGATCAATCCTGGGATGGCTTGGTTCGCGAGCAGATGGACCTTGCGGAAGCTTTCCTCGAGAGCTGCGCGTACCGGCGGCAGGGCGGTCGTGGCGGCTTGCCCCTTGCTTTCGCGCAAAGCCTGCTCGGCGTCCTTCGTCGCCGACGCGTCGGGGATGAAGAGCTCCAGGCGCGTTCCCTGTGCGGTGCGCGTGATCGCGAGGGTGCCTCGTCCGTTGCGGGGCTGGAAATTGCGGGTGGAGGCGGTCTTGGGCAGTTCGCGCAAGTTCTTCAGGAGCGCATCCAGCGTGTAGCCGCCCCATGCGGGGGGCTGGGAGCTGTACTGCACGGTGGAGCTGGCTCGTCCCGCGGACGTGTTCACGTTGGCGAGTCCCATGTCGACGAGGGTCTGAGCCCAGGATCGACTCACGATGCGGATCACGGGGCCCTTCTGGGAATTCTGCAACTGTGCGGCCATCTCGCCGTTGGGAAGGACGAAATTGATCAGGGAGTTCGGCGCTTGCAGCACATGGAAGGGCGCGAGGAGGGGCGTTCCCTTGTGCAGCATCTCGAAGGTGGATCCTTTGCCGTCGAGGACCTTCCAGAGTTCCTCTTTTTCCCAGGGGCTCGAGCCCGAACGGAGCCAGCGCTCCTCCACGGACGAGCCCGCCTTGAAGAACACGTGGACTTCGAACGACGCCCCCATCACGCCGCTCGATACGTTCCAGATCTTCTCCTGCGTCTCGAGGAAGCCTTCGCCGTCCTTTTTCGGAGATCCCCAGATGCTGGTGTACTCGGACAGATTACGTCCGAACCCCTTGACGACGGTCTGGGCGGACGAGAGGGTGGCGAGAGTGGCGAGCAGGGCGATGGAGAGTTTCAAGCGAAGACCTCGCGTCCTCCGTTCCAGGAACGGAGGAGGGTGGGGGTGTAGGCGATGCCCTTCTCTACATAGGCGGCTTCGCCCACGAAGACGGGGTGGATGGCGGGGCCATGGTGGATGATCGTCTCGCCATGGATGGGATCGAAGAAGACCGGATCGCCTTCGCGCAGCGCGCGGTAGTCGGACCCGATGAAATCCTGGTGGATGGTGGCGCGGATCCGGCCCATGGCGTCGCGCGGATAGTCGCACGAGCGTTGGCCGAGGAAGTAGTCGAACTGAGCTTGCCGGAGGGATGCGAGAGGATCGAAGGCTTCCGGAGCGCCCGAGAGCAGGTCCAGGATCCGCTCGATCTGGTCGATGGCCGTCGATGCGGCCCAGTGGCTGTGGGTCCCGTGGGGAACCGGACCGATCTCGAGAGTGATCTCCGATCGGCCCAGGGAGGGTAGGAAGATGTTCGACTCGCGCGTTTCGGGAGTGAACAGGATGCGGGTCCGCGGATCGGTCTTCGAAACTTCCGATCCGAGCCACCACATCCAAGCATCGGCGGCGGTGAGCATCCAGGTGACGCCCATCGCGGCGGTCGTGTTGTGCACGTCGATGACAAGATCCGGATTGCCGAGTTCGTCGCGGATCTCGAGAGCCCTGCGGCGTTCGCGGCAATCCGGCACGGCGTTCGAAAGCCCTGGGCCGAAACAGCGATTCAGATCGACGTCGAGGTAGCGCAGATTGCGCTCTTCCGCCTCTGGGTTTGCCACGAAGGAGGAAATGTCGAGTCCTGGACGCTGGAATCGCTTCGGATCTTCTCGCATGGCGCGCACGGCCCAGTAGCCACTCTTCTCGTTGCCGTGGGTATTCCCCACGACGACGATGCGTCGTGCGCGGCCGGCCGTGTTCATGGGGCCTTCGAGGAGGCTGTGTCGGGAAGAGGAGGAGGAACGATCTTGGCCGTGGTGTCCGGCTTGCTCCATGACGTCGAGGAGGGCGGAGCCGTCTTCACGGCTTGCCCGGTGGTGGAAATCTGGTCCTGGACAGCTTGTGTCTGGAACTTGCCGGCGGTCACATTGAGAATGTGCTGGAGGAATTCGTCGCTGCCCACGGAGCCAGCCAGCGTCGCGCGCTCGATCAGTTCGCCGCGGGAGTTGTAGAACAGGACGGTGGGAAAGGTTTCGATCCCGTAGTTCTCGGCGTCGTTCTTGCCGTTGGGTGTCGCGTAATCGGAGCGGATCGCGATGAATCGTTCCGCGATGAACGATGTGATGTCGGGATCCTTGAAAACGGTCCGTTCAAGCAGGGCGCATTCGGCGCATTTGGGCTTCACGAAGAACTGGAGGATGAAGCGCCGCTCTTCCATGGCTTGATCGAAGCCCTGATCGGATTTCGGCGCCCAAGTGACCTTCTGTGCGAAGGCGTTGCCGGCAAGAAGGGTGGCTAGCAGAATGAAGACGGCTTTCACGGATTTGGCTCCTTCACGTTCGTTTCCCCAAAATAGACTCCGCGCCGGGAGGGGTGGAGGTAGGAGAGCATGAGGACAATCCATACGAAGGCTGGAAAGACGCCTTCCAGCGACCAGCCACTCTGAAAAAGCGACTGGATGCCCTGCCATCCTTGCAAAACCCCGAGGCAGCATCCAAGGACAATCGCTGGCACGAATCGCTTCTCCCAGGCGGCAAGGAATGCAAAGGCGAGCAAGGGGAACTGGAGAAGGATGCGTGCGGATTCCAAATTCCATCCGAAGATGGGGCGAGGAGACGTCTCCAAGAACAGGAACAGGAGGCCAACGACAGGCATCGTGATGTCCCACGAGGCGGGCTTCCTGCGGCGCCTCCAGGGGCTTGGCTTCGAATCAGGGCTTGCGTTCATGCGTTTTTCCTGGCGTGGTCCACATTGGGCATTCGACAAAAAACAAAAAAGCCCCCGCCAATGGCGGAGGCTGGAATCGAGGCTCGATTCAAACGATCAGAAGCGATACCAGAAATACTTGACGGCGAAATTGACACCCCAGCCTGTTGTCGTGGCGATGGTCTGGTTGCCCGAGCCTGCCAGAACAATGGGTACCGCAAGTTCGGCGGAGAAGTCGCCGAAGAGATTGGCGTCGATGCCGGGCGTCAGAATGTGACGCATGGCACCATCCGCTTCGGTTTCCTTGTTCACGACATATTCGCCATAACCTTCGAGGGTGTAGGCGAGATAGGGCCGGATGCGCTGTTCCATGAACAGGCCGCTCATGCGCAGGTAGTAGGTGTAGGAGTCCTGGTTGTCGATCTTGCGATTGGTCGCCGGAAGATCGTAGCCATAGACGAAGTTGGTGAGGACGCCAACATACTCGCCGAAGGTCTTGCCGTACATGATGCCCATGTTCAGCTGGCCGTCGCCATTGGTGTAGGCGTTGGATCCGAAGATCTCGCCCACAGGCAGGATGACGGCGAAATAGCCGCCAAGGCCCCAAGGCTCGTACACGGACTTCACGGCAAAGGTCCAGTCGCCGAATCCGCCCGATGCCGTGTCGCGATTGGTGCTGGCGACACCCGATCCTTCCTTCACCGGCTCGAGGCGCTGTGATCCGCCGCTGGCCAGGGAGTAGGGAATCTCAATGATGGCTTCCGTTCCGGCGACGAAGCCGTGGCGGATCTTGAGATTGAGTGTGGTCAAGCTACCTGCTTCGGGGAAGTCGATCTTCTCCGAGCCGGTCGCTTTGCCCGGATCCGTGGAAGCGGAATCGTTCTTCGCGAAATATCCGGGCTCGTTTGCGTAGTTTACGCCGAGCTCGAAATGCAACGCGGAGTTGCGAATCGGCAGATAGGGGTCCATAGCGGCAGCGCCGGTCCTAGTTTCGGCAGCCCATCCTGTGGAAGCGATGGCGAGGCCGAGGAACGCCTGGCAGAAGGCTCTCATTGAGAATACTCCTGGAACAGCAGTCAATACGTGCGGTGGAGAAAACGAGAACGGCACCTGTCCGGTGCAATCCGGGCAGTGGCGCAAACAAGTTACGTCCAAATGCCCGGGATTTGCTGATGGTTTTTTCAGTTGGTGCCGCCTCCGACGGACTTCTCTTCCTTGTTCCCTTCAGGGGTGACGATCGTGCGCAGAACTTGTCCGGACGGTTTCGTTCCCACGAAGATGAACAATGCGTTGGCCGTGGAGGGAGATGTGACCTGGGTGTACCAGGAGCCGGTGAGGGGCTCGCCGCCGTCCGCGTAGACGTAGGTCCAGCGACCGAGAGCGTCCTTGGCAAGGAGAACGTCGCGTCCTTCGAAGTGCCATACGCGATCGCCGAGGTCGGTAAATCGCTTGGAAAGGAGGTCGTCGCCGGATTTTGCATCCACATAGGTGCAGCCCTGCGGTGTGCAGGATTTGAATGCGGCTCCGTTGGCCAATGTCTGGATAGGCCCCACCGGAGACGCTTGGAATCCCTTGCCCAGGACTTTGCCCTTCAAGCTGACGTTGCCCCATTCACCGGCCGAGTTCTTGCCCCAGAGCGCCCCTTGTCCGTCTGCGAAATAGATCCCCTTGACCTCTGAAAGACTGCCCGTGGGGACTGGACGGCCCTTGTAGTCGATCCACTGCGCCGACGAGCCGTTCGAAGAGGCCAGGAGGTAGAAGTCGCCGCCATTGGCTGCGATATCCTTGATCTGGCTGTACCAGACCTTCGATACGGGTCTTCCGCTGGGAAGTTCCACGCCGTTCTTCTGGCCCGAAGAATTCGAGGCCACATAGTACGCGTCTCTTCCGTTGCTGCGAATGGAGTCGATGGACGAGTAGAACTCGCCCTTGTACTTCCCGCCAGCGGAAAGATCGACCCAGGCTTTGCCGCTGGTCCCCTTGGCCTGCGCGTAGTAGCGTCCTTCGAGGTCCATGGGGTCGGACAGATCCTGGAACCAGGAGCCGAATACGAGGTCGCCGGAACTTGGTTCCACGGCATTCACGCCTTTGGGGGACCTGACGAGGACGAACATCTTCGTCGTGCCGTACTTGAGCGTACCGTTGACCGTCAGGCCTTCCAGGCCGGAATAGAGCTTGCGAAGCTCCTTCCAGAGGACCGTATCGCGCGCACCGTCCTTGAAGTCCTTCAGAAGAACTTCGTTCATCTGGCACAGACCGTCTCCGTTGTTGTCGGAGAAGGCGACGCCCTGGTAGCCAAGGGTGCGCAGATAGGCCATGCCCTGTTCCGCATTGGCGCGAGGCACCGCCGGAACGCCGAGCGCCGCCATGGCGCTCACGGGAAAGGCAATCGCCGCAAGGGCGATGCGAACGCGATTCGTCATCTCAACCTCCCATTACAATCTGGACCGACACGGTACCAGTCTTTTCGCGGATCGGCAACAGATTGCCTTCCACGACGACTCCGTCGACCGTCATGCGTTTGACGCCCTTGCAGACGCCGTTCGGGTTCTTGACCTCGATCTCGTAGGTGGAGCCGCGGAATTTGCGGGTCGCCTTGAAGCCGGGCCAGGACTTGGGGATGCAGGGGTCGATGCGCAGTCCGGCGAAGTCCGGCTGGATGCCGAAGATGCCCTGCGAAACGACCACGAAAGTCCACGCGGCGGTGCCGGTGAGCCAGCTGTTCTTGGCCTCGCCGAAGCAAGGTGCATCCTTGCCTGCGGTCATCTGCGCATACACGTAGGGCTCGGAACGGTAGACGTCGATCTGCTCTTCCTTCGTGGAGGGGCAGATCGAGTGGTAGTACTCGAGCGCGCGATCGCCTTCGCCCATCTGGCACCAAGCCAAGTGGATCCACGTGTTGTTGTGCGAGAAGATGCCCGCGTTCTCCTTGACTCCGGGGGGGTACGACGTGACTTCGCCGTATTCCTTGTGGTAGGTGGAGTAGGGCGGCTGCTGCAGTACGATGCCGTTCTTGGTGTAGAGATGCTTGTGCACCGATTCGAGCGCCTGACGAGCGCGGCCGTTGTCCGCACCGGCGCCGCCGAGCACGCACCAACCCTGGCTCTCGATGAAGATCTTGCCTTCGGGGTTGGTCTTGGAGCCGATGACCTTGCCTTCGGCGTCGTAGGCGCGGGTGTACCACTCGCCGTCCCAAGCCACGCTTTCGACGATGTCGAGCATGGTCTTGCGGTCGGCGGCGATGCGATCGGCGTCGGCCTTGCGGGCGAGGAACGTGTAGAGATTCGAGAGCTCGCGGGCCGCGTAGAGGAACAAGCCCGCGATCATGACGGATTCCGCCTTGGAACCGCCCACGTCGCCGGCGCACTGGAACGATTCGTTCGGCTCGGTGGAGTGGCAGTTCAGGTTCAGACAGTCGTTCCAATCGGCGTGTCCGATGAGCGGGAGGCCATTGGGGCCACGCATGCGCATCGTGTAGGCGATGGAGGTCTCGAGGTGGTGGAGGAGCGTCTCCTTGTCCTTGTCCGACCCGTACTTCTTGTCGGCGTAGCCGCAAGGCGCGTCGAGGATGCTCTTGTCTCCCGATTCCTTGATGTACGAACAGGTCGAGAGAACAAGCCAGAGATGGTCGTCGTAGAAGTCTCCGCCGACTTCGGCGTTGCCCTTCTTCGTGAGCGGCTGATATTGGTGGTAGCAGGTTCCGTCGGAGAGCTGCGTGGCGGCGATGTCCAGGATACGCTCGCGAGCGCGGCCGTGGATCATGTGCACGAAGCCCAGAAGATCCTGGTTGGAGTCGCGGAAGCCCATGCCGCGACCGATGCCGGTTTCATACATGGAGGCCGAGCGGCTCATGTTGAAGGTGGCCATGCACTGGTACTGATTCCAAGTATTGGCCATGCGGGTGGCGTGGGGGTCCGGGCTCTCGACTTGGAAATTCGAAAGGTTGGTGTCCCAGTAGGCCTTGAGGTTCGCGAAGGCCTTCTCGACGGCGCCGGGCTGGGAGTACTTCTCCAAGATGGCCTTGCCGACCTTCTTGTTCATCACGTAGGGCGCATCGAACTTGGGCTCGTTGCCCTGGTCGACGTAGGCCAGGATGAACGAGAACGTCTCGCTCTGGCCGGGCTGCAACGTGAGGCTGATTTCATGCGAGCCGATGGGGTTCCAGCCGAAGGCGATCGAGTTCGATGCCTTGCCGGCGAAGGGGACCTTGGCCTCGTGCAGGCCTTCGTGAATGCCGACGAAGGCGTCGCGCGAGGTGTCGTAGCCGGAGATCGCGCGGGTGCAGGCGAACAGCGTGTAGTGGTTGCGACGCTCGCGGTATTCTGTCTTGTGGTAGATCGCGCTGCCTTCGACTTCCACTTCGCCGATGCTGTAGGTGCGCTGATAGTTGGTCATGTCGTTCAATGCCTCGAAGAAGCAGAACTCCTGGAAGGAGTAGATCTTCGGAGACTTTGCCGTCTTGCCGGTGTTCTTGACCGTGACCTGCCAGAGTTCGAGGTTCTCGCCTGGGGGGACGCACATCTTCTGCGTGACTTCCAGCCCGTCCTTTTCGGCGACGAGAGTGGTGTAACCCAGTCCGTGGCGGCATTCGTACTTGTCGAGTTTCGCCTTGACCGGCTTCCAGCCCGGGTTCCAGACGGTGCCGGCATCATTCACATACAGGTAGCGTCCACCAAGATCGTAGGGGACGTTGTTGTAGCGATAGCGCGTCAGACGGCGAAGTTTGGCGTCCTTCCAGAAGGTGTAGCCGCCGGCCGTGTTGGTGCAGAGTCCGAAGAATTCGTCCTGCCCGAGGTAGTTCAGCCAAGGCAGCGGGGTGTCCGGGCGGGTGATCACATATTCGCGGGCGGAGTCGTCGAAACGGCCATACGGATTCATTCAAGGACCTCTATAGGGACTCGAAGTGAGAAGAAACAGGATGAACCCGAAAATGCATCCATCCTTCATGGAATCCCACCCCCGTGAACGTTGTCCTCGATGCATCGGAGTCAGTTCCGGCGACCTGGACAGGTTCCGCCTTTGAGAAAAACAAGACAGGAATGGAAAAACAGTTTTTGCGGAGCGAGGATTCCGTGTCTAGATTTTGGATTCCCAGCGAGCGCCGTGCTCGTGACGCAACCAGTATGGCGCAGGGTACCGCTTCCAGCGAGGTGCGACTCCATGATACCTTCGTTCGTCCCTGCCGATTTCCGACACGCGAAGAGGTGCGAATCCATGACTTTCCGCACTTGGACAATGCTCATTGTCTGCGGATTCATCGCAATGGGCCTGCTCGGGCTGGGTGGATGCCGCAAATCCTCCGATGGAACCGACGACGGTAAGATCCATCTGCGCTTGTGGGCCATGCCCAACACGTCGCGTCCGCAAGGTGATCTCGAAGCCATCATCAAGCGGTTCGAAGCGAACAATCCGAACATTCGCGTCACGGTCGAAATCCTCGACTGGGCGTCGGCCTGGACCAAGATCTCCAATGCGGCAAATTCTGGATCCGGCCCCGACGTGGTCCAGCTTGGAACCTCTTGGTGCGCATCCGTCACCGACCTCGGTGCGCTCCTGCCGCTTACCGATCTCGTGGCTTCTCTGGGTGGCGACACCGCTTTCGTTCCAGCGATGCAGCCCTACATGCAACCCATCTATGCCGACAATGTCACATCATTGCCATGGTTCGTGGATGTACGTCCCCTCTATCTCCGCAAGGATGCGCTCGACAAGGCTGGAGTCACGGTCGAGCAGATGTCCGGGACATGGGATTCCTATTTCGCCGGGCTCGAAAAGATCCGCGACGCGAAGCTCACCATCGACGATGCGAAGGTCGAGCCGGTCGGGATCGCCGGCAAGAACGACTGGAACTTGGCGCACAACATCTACCCATGGATCGTGGGCAATGGCGGCGGTATCGTCAATGATCTCGGCGACTCCGTCCTGCTCGACAACGAAGCCTCCATCCAAGGCGTCCTGACCTTCTTGCAGGTCATTCGCAAAGGGCTGACCCCCAAGGTGTACTTGGACAAGAATACGGCCCAGGTCTCGTCGGAATTCGATCAAGGCCGGATCGCAAGCTGGCAGGAGACCACGTCCAAGCTCATCTATCTGGAACGCCCCGCCGAAATGGGTGGCGTCGGCAATTCCACGGCCGCCCGGAATTTCGTCACGGCACTTCCTCCAGCCGGCCCTGCTGGACGCAAGCTTTTCGTGGGCGGGTCGAATCTTGCCATTTTCAACTCGTCGACGCACAAGGACGAGGCCAAAAAATTGCTCGCATTCCTTACCACCGACCACATCGCGGTGCTCGACTTCTGCAAGGCTTCCGGCATGGCGCCCGCGTTGAATGCGGCATTCAACGATCCGTATTTCCGCGGCAACCCGAACCGAGCGCTTTTCCGCGACCTTGTTGCGGCAGGGAAGCCCTATCCGGCAGTACCTTACTGGGGCGAGCTTGAAACCGCCATCCTGAACACCCGCTTCGGCAACATCTTCGATATCGCGGCCGAGGTGAACGGCCCCTATTCGGAGTCCGCAGTCCGCAAGGAACTTGCCGAGGCGGCCAAGCAGGCGCGTGTCCTCATCGAAGCGCAACTGACCAACAAGCCGCAGTACAGCGAACGCCTTCAGCGCTTGCGCCTCCTGAGTTCCGCCAAGTAGTCGCGATGCTTGTCATGTCCATGGCTCGATGCGGAGGATTGGACTTCTCCTGCGAGATTGCCGGCAATTGTCATCAAGAAGGGGAAATCCCTGTGCAGGGACGCGATCCTTGATTTATGTTGCCAATGCTCTCCATGCCGGGTTGCCTTGTGGCCACCCCTCGTGGCTTGTCGCCATTCTGTTTCGCGCCGATCCACTTCCTGTCAGAAAGATCGGCTTGTCTCTGCGAAGTGAACGCCGCGAGGCTTCTTCGCTACCAATGCTTCGCCACCAAAGAACCACCGGAGCCTCGACGTGATCCAAAATCGAACGGCTAGAATGCTCCTTCCAGCCATGGCCCTCGGCGCTGCATTGCAGGCTGGAGCCACCGAGCCAGCTACCATCGGAGAGACTGCCATCTCCGAGAAGATCGACAGTATCCTACAAAATTCCGACAAGCTCGACGGGCTTGTCCGGCGCTCGATCATGAATGGCGGCTCCAAGCCGGTCAGCTTCGCGGGCGAAGCCGACGCGAAGCTCATCGCATCGTCCTTCTTCACTGCGCCTCAGTGGATGCAAGCCGACAGGACGGAGTTCAAGAACTCGAGCGTCACGTTGCGCATGGCCATGGTCGCCAAGCCGCACCGCAACCTCACGCTCTGGTCCAAGCTTGCGTTCAACAATGCGCTGATGGGATACACGAAGCGTAGCAGCATCAATCCCACCTACTCCATGACAGACGACACCACGGGCAACATCGCCGCGAGCTCGGGTGACGCCAACGACAAGCGCCCCGTAGTCCTCTACGAGGATATGTGCGCCGGCATGATCATGAGCGCCGGCCCGGTGAGTTTCAATTTCAAGGCGGGCGGAGTTCTCTGGAACGAGATGTCGCCGCTCACGGTCTGGAAGACCCAGCCCCGCATGTTCGGTTGGGATTATCTGCCCTACGAACTTGAGCAGTCCACGGCGATGTTCTACGACTACGCCACGGTGAAAGGATTCAAGGAAGGGCGCGCGGCCTGGAACAAGAAGCCTTTCCAGGGCTTGCAGCTTGAGTCCATCGAACTCCCTTGGAACCTGTACCTCAACACCTTGTACGGATTCTACGAAGGCTACAACAAGAACTATCCCTGGCTTGTCCCCGCCGACAAGACCAACGAACTTCAGTATACGGCGGATCCATCGGGAAGTACGGCGGCAATCCCTCTGCGCACATCCTCGACCAAGGGTTTCGGCATCGGCGACACATATCGCCCCGTCTGGTTCTTGCGCCTCGCCAAAGGGGAGATCCCTGGAGGAGTCACTGCTGGCGTGAACTGGTTCCAGTACTTGGTCGACGACGATTATTCCCTGCAGTGGTCAACCCGTTACGGATACACTCTCACGGGTGAGGATGCCAAGGCAAGCGTTGTCCGCGCGACCAGGCCTGGCCGTGGAGCCTGGGTTGCCGGACGCAATGGACTTGTTTTCAATGCCGACACCTCGATTGTCGGGTCCTCTGGGCAGTACTTCAACAACTACTACATCGAGCCTCGCGTCGGTTCGATCGATTTTCGGCGCAATATTCCGGGAGGCCTCAGCTTCCACGTCGACGTTGGCGCCTCCAATGTCGATTCCGTCTGGTACAAGGTTTCTGGAGCAAGCGCCACTAGGAATTACACTGCTGACGAATTCGCGAACGGTACTCGGGCTGATTCCGCTGCTTGCCTCAACGAATGGCAGAAATACGATCCGCGTTTCCAAGACGCCGCCATGACAGCGCTTCCGTACCAGGAGATCGGCCGATCCAGCACGGGCTGGAAGCCAGCTGTTTACGCGACCGTCTCGTATCCATTCACGTGGGCCGAAGTAGAGCTGCGCTCCATCTACGCCGACAAGGACTTTCATTCTGGCGCATCCACGGTGGGGCCCATCAACGGCATCTTCCCCTACGAATCCAACCTCACGGGGCCGGGCAAGTTTGCTGGAGTCGACAACGGCACGTCGTACTCCTCCAACCTCGTGGGCTCGAATCTGATCGTGAAACTGCCCATTCCGCGTGGCCATGCCCGCGTCTCGGTGGGATTCCACACGCAGATCGAGAAGAGCGACGACATCGTCTACTTCCCCTGGAGGCAGAACGGCGCGGCGTACAACGCCACGATGAACAGCGACTTCACCAGATATGGCGTCGGATTGCTTGACGATTTCTGGCGTTCGACCGCAGATGCCAACAATACGCCATCCGACAAGCGCATGATCCGCCGCCTTGGCGACGAATCGTTCTTCCGAACCTCGAACCGGAATCCTTATGCACCGGTTCCCGGCTTCGCGGGCGGCATGCGAGCTGACTACATGGCGATCTACGAAGGCTTCGCGACCTACAAGCTTTCGAGCAGCTACGCGGGAAGTCTGTCCGATCGGATTGCTGGCGATCGCACGTTGCAGCGCGCCGCGATCATCACAGCGTTCGGTGCGAAGCCTCGGACAGCGGATTCTGTCGCGTGGCTGGCCGATTCGGCCGCTGGCATCAACAAGTACCTCGCCGACTCCCTCAGCTGGTTCAAGGAAAATCCGGACTATTACGACATCGTCGCCAACCAGGATTCCGCCTACTTCCGGCTTCAGCACAAGAAGGCGACCCAGAACTTCAGTCTCGATCTTTCCTACGAGATCTCGCGCCTCTGGGAAGGCAAGCGTTCGGTCTTCCTGGCTGGCTATGCAGCATTCAACTCCGTCACCAACGGGCCTGGAATGGGCATTCCCGCATTCACGACGGGCAACGACGTTCTCCTCGTCGGCCGGAACCTGCGTTTCGAGCCGGTCTTCCAGCTCACGCCCAGGTTCTACATCATCGGCTTGGTTTCGCAAGAAATATGGAAGTCCGATTACGGCGTATCGATCATCGACAGCACCTCCGGCCTGGCTCCGAGCACCGATCTAGAATGGCTCGTTTCCACGCGCAAGGACAATGGCACGCTCGACGCTTCGCGCGCAGGCCTTCGCAACTTGCGCCGAGCCCCTATCGACTACACCGACTGGATGTACGGACTTGGCTTCGACTGGGACATCGCGCCCCGCGTGAGCTTGCATGTCCGTGGCCAGTACTTCACCCATGAAGACGTTGGAATTTCGGTGGATCTTCCCTCTGCCGCGGGTCGCAACGACTATCGCGCATGGATGGGATCCACTGAAATGAAGATGTGGTTCTGATGACTTCCGCAACCAAGAGGAAATCCGAAATGAAGACCAATGCGATCATCGCGCTCTTCGGAATGGCCCTCCCCCTTGTCGCGGGGGCACAGGAATCCGTATCGCAAAAACAGGAAAGCCTCGAGAAGACTCTCGAGGGCGTTTTGTCCAAGGCTGGCATCACGTTCTCCGGACGAGCCACTGGCGAATTCGCCCAGTCCACGCTCGACGGCACTTCGAAGTCCGACACGGCCCGCGCCACTGAGCCGGTGACATACACGCAGGTCGATTTCGACTTGCGTGCCCGTCCCAATGCGGCCACCACCGTGAAGGCCATCTTCCGCATGCATCTCGACTGGCCCAACTTCTTCGGCTCGCCCTACACGCCCTTCGAGACGCGCTGGCTCTCGATTGACGGCAAGGCGCTGGACATGATCTACTACTCCGTGGGCGACATGTCCGTGAAGTGGTCTCCCTACACCATCTACGGCAACGATGTCGGCTTCCTGTACACGCCGCGCATGTTCGCGCAGATGCAGGAACAAGCGATGAGCGAGCGCTTCCTCGGAAACAACGTTCGCAACTTGCAGGGTGCTCAGGCTGGCATCCGCGCTGCCGCTCCCGGCGTGAAGATCGACAGTTTCAATGTCGGATTCATCGCATCCAAGCTCAGCAACGCTGGCAACACGGGCGACAACCTTCCTGCGTACCTCCCGTACGAGTGGAGCGAATTCGATCGTTGGGCCATGGGTGGCCGCGCCGATGTCACGGCATTCAAGGGTGTGTCCGCAGGTGTCTCGTACATCGATTTCCGCGACCTCAAGGGCACTTATGAAGCCCAGGACACGACGCGTCTATCGGCGATCGCCCGCAACAACGCTGAGACGGGAAACGTGATCGGCGGACGCTTCGGCTTCCAGCTCGATCGCCTGATGGAGTTGCCTCTCCAGGTTGGACTGAATGCGGAAGCGTCGATGTCCAACTGGGAATACCAAGGGCAGTTGCTCGACACGAATACATGGACCGAACAGCCTGATACGCTCCTTTCGCGCAAGAAGATCGATGGCCTTGGATTCGCCGCCGACCTCAACTTGGGTTACAGCCTCGAGAAGACGGTCGCTGGCACTCTGACGCTTGGGTTTATCAAGAACGACTCCGGCTATCGCAACGATCTCGTCCAGTCCCAGACCTTCAAGCCAAGCCGCATCCTGAATACGGTTCAGGACAAGAGCTTCTCGCACTATTCCACGTTCGATGCGATGTACCGCAATGTTCATCGCTTCGTCCCTGAAGTCAACACGAACGGTTCCGCGAAGAATCCGATCGAAAAGGTGTCTTACAGCAATCAGGTCGGTCATTCCAACGATCCGGAAATCGACTCGGCTCTCCAGCTCGTCCTGCCCGGTGGCGCCGCTACGGCCAACCGCACGGGCCCTCGCTTCGGCCTGGATGTCGGATTCCTGGATGGCGCGATCACGCTTGTCGGCAACGGATGGATTCTGGCCACGGTCAAGAATGTGCCGCTTGGCACAGCCATCTATGCCACGGATTCCGCGACCGGTGCGACGGGGTATGTTGGCGATTCCATCGTTACGACTCCGGTGGTTCGTGCTATCGGAGCCACTCTCGACACCATGTACGAGATCAACAACACGTACAAGATCGACTACCAGAAGATCAATGCCGGCATCAAGATCCGCGCGGAGAAGTTCTTGGGCGACGCATGGACGCTGCCCATTGAATTGACTGCCTCCTACGAGATGAACTCCGCCAAGTCTGGAAACGTCCTCGACTACAAGGCGAACACGCTCAACGTTGGAGCGTATGTCGGCGTCTGGAAGCGTATTGCCCTCATGGGTGGTTACCAGCTCATCAACACCGAAGACAAGATCTTGACCACGACAGTGGGTGCGGCCTCGGCCACGCCACTGACCACGGGCAAGTACACCTCCAAACAATCCAACATCGGCGCGGGCCTCGAGTACAAGATCACCGAGGGCTCCTACGCGACCTTCATCTGGAGCCAGGTCAAGGTCGAGTACCCCGAGGACAAGTTCCTCGACGACCCCAAGGCTACTTCGGCCGTCGCCCGCGACTTCACGCAGAACATCCTGAACGCCAAGCTCACTGTCGCTTTCTGAGCCCTGTGACCTGATCGGGAGAACGAGCATGCGCAAATATCTGATGGCCGCTCCGGCGGCATTCTTGATCGCTTCTCTGGCGGGCTGCTTGCAGCCCATCCCGAATCAGGGCGGAGACTCCTCAGCGGGATCGGGTGCGGCTTCGCGCACGATCGAGGGAGTGCAATCTGGATCCTATCCGGTTGCCACCTTCTACGACGAGGATTTCCAGCAGGGCGGCTTCACCTACACCTATGGCGGTGCGAGCAAGGTCGGACAGCGAGAAGGTGTAGGAGCCAATGGCTCCGAATACTTCCTGCAGTTCAATCTCGACCCGAAGGACTATTCTGGTGCGGCGGTCTGTCTTTGGAACATGTCGTTCGATTTGACGCCATTCCTGAAGACGGGCGCTCTCGTCTTGCAGGCTCGCGGCAAGAACGGCGGCGAGAACATGATGGTCGGCCTCGTCGACGACGAAAAGTCGGACGGAGCCAAGACCGTCGCGCGTGTCGCGCTGAACAAGTACGCTCGCATCAAGCAGGGCGAGTGGACCACGTTCGTGATCCCTCTGCGCGATTTTGGCAAGCGTGGCGTGGCATGGGATGCGGCCAAGGGCATCGAAGTGCCCATGGCTTTCCAGTGGGACAACGTCCAGGAATTCCGACTGCTCTCCAACAAGAACGACAACCCTGAAGGCATCGTCGACATCGACAACGTGCAGATCTTCGCCGACGCGGTCGCCGAGGGTGCTGGCAGCGGTGAAAGCACCGACTGGCTGGACATGGACAAGTCGACCGTTGGCCCGGATCCTTCGAAATTCGCGCTTCCCGACGAAGTCGCCGAGAGTTTCTTCATCGACGACATGCCTGCGGGTGGGTTCTCGTACTGCTACGGTGGCAAGACTGCCGCCAAGCCTCTCGAAGCCACGAATCAGCCCAACGGACAAGTTCTGGCCACCTATTTCGAGAACGACTACTCGGGCGTCAATGTTTCCATTGGCACCAAGAGGTTCATCGACATGACGTCCTACCGCAGGACGGGCACGATCACATTCTGGACCAAGGCCGGCCCTGCTGCGCAGAAGTTCATGATTGGTCTCATGGACAACCAGGGCGACGACAAGAAGGTCCAGACCAAGGTCATGGGCAACGACTACTGCAACCTCAAGGAAGGCGAATGGGTCCAATGCCGCGTGCCTCTCAAGAAGTTCCAGGATGACGGCACGTACTGGGACGCCAAGCAGGGACGCGAAATCTCCTCGAAGATGGAGTGGAACCACATCCAGGAAATCCGTTTCTCGATCAATCGCGACGAGAACAAGCCAGGCGCGGGCAAGCCGGTCGTCTTCTACTTCGATCAGGTCCAACTGACGAAGACAGCCAATGGCATCTTCGATCCCGATGCCTACTGGGACTCGTTCAAGTCCGATGCTCCCGAAGTCACTCTCGTCGACTTCGATGGCAAGGGTGACAATACGGCTTGGGAAAGCCAGCATGGCACCACGGCGGACATCTCCATCGAGATCGTCCCTGGGCCCAAGTCCACGAATCCGGCCATCAAGGGCAAAGCGATCAAGACCGACTTCAAGCCTGGCGATTGGTTCGATGTGATGGCCCAGCTTGGCCGTCTCAAGACCCCGGCCGACTGGAGCAAGCATTACGCGCTGTCCATGTGGGTCTACACCGACAAGGTCTACCAGTCCTTCGATGTCACGATCCAGGATCGCGACAAGGAGCTCTTCTTGGCGCGCGCCGGTGCGAACAAGGGTTGGACGCAGGTTCTGATTCCGTTCCGCGATTTCTACAAGTTCCCGTATTACCAGCCGCCCGATGCGAAGCAGAACAACCTGCTCGACCTCGACGGCGTCTATCAGGTGGGCTTCAAACCGGGCGGCGAAATCCCGGGAGTCATGTGGATCGATGGAATCACTGCCACGAACCGCCGCGTCTCCGAGAAGATCAAGGCGCCACCGGTGCTTCCTGCGATTTTCACGGGTAGCGCAAGCAAGGTCATCAAGCCTATCGGCGACATCTACGGCGTGAACGTGGGTCTTTGGGCTCCGGAGTTGCTCGAAGATGCAGGCATTGAACTTCACAAGAAGATGTCGCTTGGTACGGTCCGTTATCCGGGCGGCCTTCGTTCCGACGAAGAAGACTGGAAGAAGACCCTTGAGAAGAAGGACTTCAACATCGATACGGACGAGTTCCTTGACTGGTGCGCGAAGGTCGATGTTCGCCCGATGTTCACGGCCAATGTCGGTGACGGATCCGCTCAATTGGCTGCCGACTGGGTCACATATGTGAACAAGACTCGCAAGGGCACCAAAGTCCAGTACTGGGAAATCGGCAACGAGATCTACGGTGACTGGCACAAGTACTACGACAAGTGGGGCAAGGATGGCGGCGCGGCCTACGCCAAGCAGGCGCGCGAGCACATCTTGGCCATGAAGAAGGCCGACCCATCCATCAAGGTCACCGTGGTCTGGCAACTCGTCGGCCCTTGGAACGAGATCGTGCTGAAGGAAGTCGCGGACATCGTCGACGGCGTAAACGTTCACCATTACGCTCAGAAGGCTGGCTCCGACAACGACGAGGCTCTCCTTGCCGTCTCGGGCGAAGCCGACGAGCTGATGGAGTCCGTGCGCAAGCAGGTCGAGAAGTACGGCGTGAAGGGCAAGAAGTACGACATCTGGCTCACTGAGTGGAATTCGGTCGACTTCAATCCTGGTGCCCAGATTCTCCAGCACGTCAACGGTCTGTTCATCGCCGACTACCTCGGACACCTTGCGCAGAGCTCGCTCGACAAGGCGAACGTGTGGGCGTTGTACAACGGGCGCGATCGCCGCAACGGCGACTACGGCCTCCTGGCGGTTTCCGCCGACGTGCAGCATCTCAACGCCAAGCGTCCTTCCTACTGGGCGTTGCGCATGGCCGCGAACGCGCTCACGGGCGAGCTCCTCTCTGGTTCCACGAACCAGGAGAATCTGACGGCATGGTTGTCCCGCCGTGCCGACGGCAAGCTCGCCATGATGTTGGTGAACAAGTCCAAGGAAACGGATTACAAGACCACCCTGAAAGCCTCCGGCATCAAGGGGAAGGCCACGATCCAGATTCTGACCGCAGAGACTTCTGGAGGGCTCAAGACCAACGACGCGATGGGCGAGGTCTATCCGTCCACGGGCCCGAGCACCACGACCCAGGATCTGGGCGAGGGTAGCGTGGTCACGGTTCCCAAGTACTCCATCATGACGATCGTCTGGGACTGATCTCCGACAAAATCTGATTCAAGCGCCTTCCGGACGATGTTCCGGGAGGCGCTTTTCGTTGTGGCGCCACCGAGGGGGGAATTGCTACCCTTAGGCTCGTTCTTTTCCTTCTTCTGGAGACGTCTCAATGCCGAAGAAAGCATCATCGGAACCCCGCATGCCCTCCGCCAAGGCCATGGCCTTGGAGGACGTGGGCGATCTTGTCGCCACCGACGCGGAGGCCCTCCGGCGATCATTCCATTATCACCTTCGCCTGTCGCTTGCCCGGGATCGCTACACGGCCACCGACAACGACCGGTATCTCTCGCTTGCGTGGGCTGTTCGCGATCGTCTTGTCCAAAGCTGGATCGATACCCAACAGTCCTATTACAATCAGGACGTCAAGCGGGTCTACTACTTCTCGCTCGAATTCCTCATGGGACGGGCGCTCGGAAACTCCGTTCTCAATCTGGGGATCGAAGACTCCGTTCGAGAAGCCCTCGACCAGCTCGCGCTTTCCTACGAGGAATTGCGCGAGATGGAACGCGATGCGGGCCTCGGCAACGGTGGTCTCGGACGCCTTGCCGCCTGCTTCCTCGACTCGTGCGCGACGCTGAGGCTTCCTGCCTACGGCTGCGGCATCCGCTACGAATACGGTATGTTCAAGCAGAAGATCGTCGAAGGCTACCAGGTCGAAGAGCCCGACAACTGGTTGCAGCTCTCGAACCCCTGGGAGATGCCTCGCCCGGAGAACGTCGTTCCTGTGAATTTCTATGGTCGCGTCGAAGCGCAGACCGATCGCAACGGGCGCACGAGCTTCCGTTGGGCCGACACCGAACGCATTTGGGCCATGCCCTACGACACACCGGTACCTGGCTACAAGAACGGCGTCGTCAACAACCTGCGCCTGTGGTCCGCCAAGGCCACCGACGACTTCGATCTTCAGTTCTTCAACGACGGCGACTACGTGCGCGCGTCGTTGGCCAAGAGCGACAGCGAGACGATCTCGAAGGTGCTCTACCCCAACGACAACGTCACGGCCGGACAGGAATTGCGCCTCAAGCAGCAGTACTTCTTCTGTGCGGCGGGCATGCACGACGTGGTGCGTCGCCATCTCAAGCACCACCCATCCTTGAAGAATCTCGCCGACAAGGCGATCATCCAGTTGAACGACACGCATCCCACGGTCGCCATTCCCGAGATGATGCGCATCCTGCTGGACGACCATGGATTCGGCTGGGACGAGGCGTGGGCCATCACCACGAAGATCTTCGCCTACACGAACCACACCCTGCTTCCCGAAGCTCTCGAGAAGTGGCCCGTGGACATGTTCGGCAAGCTTTTGCCGCGTCATCTGCAGATCATCTACGAGATCAACTTCCGTTTCCTGCGCCAGGTCGCGTTCCGCTATCCGGGCGACACGGAACGCCTTCGCCGCATGAGCATCATCGAGGAAGAAGGCGCGCGCAAGATCCGCATGGCGAACCTCTGCGTGGTGGGCGCAAGCTCCGTGAACGGCGTGGCGGCGTTGCACAGCGATCTTCTGAAGACGCACGTCCTGAAGGACTTCTTCGAATTCTACCCGACGAAGTTCAACAACAAGACCAACGGCATCACGCCACGTCGCTGGCTCGTGAAGTGCAATCCCGGTGCCACCAAGCTCATCGTCGACAAGATCGGCGAAGACTGGATCACCGATCTTTCGAAGCTCAAGGCTCTCGAGAAGTATGCCGACAACGCCGAGTTCCAGAAGGCTTGGCGGAAGGTCAAGCGCGACTGCAAGGAGAATCTCGCCGACTACGTGCTCAAGGAACACGGCGTGCGCCTCAATCCGGACGCGCTTTTCGACATCCAGATCAAGCGTCTGCACGAGTACAAGCGCCAGCTCCTGAATCTCCTGCACGTCATCCATCTGTATCGCGAGATCAAGGCGAACCCGGCTGGCGATTTCACTCCGCGCGTGGTCTTGTTCGGCGCGAAGGCCGCTCCGGGCTACTTCATGGCCAAGCTCATCATCAAGCTGGTCAATTCCATTTCGCAGGTCGTGAACAACGACCCCGACGTGGGCGACAAGCTGAAGGTCCTGTTCCTCGCGAACTACCGCGTGAGCCTTGCCGAGAAGATCATTCCGGCGGCCGATCTCTCCGAGCAGATCTCCACGGCGGGCCTCGAGGCTTCGGGAACGGGCAACATGAAGCTCTCCCTGAACGGTGCGCTCACGATGGGCACATGGGACGGCGCGAACATCGAGATCGCCGAGGAAGTCGGCGAGGACAACTGCATCATGTTCGGCATGAAGACTCCCGAGGTCGAGGCGCTGCGCAAGAAGGGCTATCGCCCGCAGGAATACATCGATGCCAACCCCGACCTGAAGGCCGTGCTCGAGCTTCTCGAGAGTGGATTCTTCTCGCCCGAGAAGCCCAGCCTGTTCGCGCCGATCGTCGACAGTCTGCGCGGCAAGGACACGTACTTCCTGTGCGCCGACTTCGCCGATTACGTGCGGGCGCAGGCGGAAGCATCGAAGGGCTACAAGGATGTCAAGGCGTGGACGCGCCGAAGCATCCTGAATACCGCCCGCATGGGCAAGTTCAGCTCCGATCGCACGATCAGCCAGTACGCCGAGGAAATCTGGGGCGTGAAGGCGGCCGAGCGTCGACCAGGCTGATTCGTTTGCGGCATCGGTCGCATCGAGGCGCGGGGACGGATGTCCTCGCGCCTTTTTCACGCCATGACGCGATCAGAATGTGACGGTTTCTGTTATCTCCGGACCGACCAGACGCGTATCCGGAACGACGGCGCGAAGCCGCTCGATCGCCTCGAAGTGCGGGTGTCCGTAGCCGTTTCGAAGTCCCGCCTGGATGATCGCGATGGAGGCGCCGACGGCACCGAGGAACGGTAGGGAGGAGGAACCACGGCTTCCGTGATGGCCCACAAGGAGAACTCTGGCGTCAAGCGCGGCATGGTGCGCGAGAAGGGATGCTTCGCCCGCCGTATCAAGGTCGCCAGGAGCCACGAGAAGCCCGTTCCCCGAATTCCCGACGAGGCGGACGACCATGCTGCGCTCGTTCTCCGAAGGAGCGTCCGGATTGGTGCGCAGGATCTGCAGGCGTTCCTCGTCGAGGACTTGCTGCGAGCTGCTTTCCTGGACAAGCCGGCAGCCATCGGGGATCTTCGCGCACCAGGCGTCCTTCTTCATGCGCATCCAGGCGTCGACGGGCTCCGCTCCGAACAGGATGCCGCGAACCTGGCTCCGCGACACGAGGCTGTCGAGACCGCCGACATGGTCCAGATCCCAATGGGAGACGACGAGAAGATCGAATCGTTCGATCTCCAGGGCGCGCAGGATTTTCGACAGCGCGCACGACGAATCGGGTCCCGCGTCGAAGGCGATCGCGCGACCTTCTTGGACCACGATGGCGCCGCTTCCCTGGCCCACATAGGGGGCGAACAGGCGAGGCGGATCCTCTCGCGTCGTCGGCAGAGGGCCTCCGCACGAGGCGACGAGAGCCGCCGCGAGACATGACAGAATACGTCTTACCAGGACGATGTCCACGATCCGCCTCCTTGCTGCACTTGTTCCGCTCCTGAAAGAACGATTTCCAGACGCGATCCTCCCTTGGCGCGCTCCTTTCCGAGCGAGCTCGCGATGCGCCAATTCCATTCCGACCCGTTTCTCCGTGTTGCGGAGACGTCCGCGCGCAGCTCGCGACCGACCCAGCGGGCTCCCAGGGAGTGCGAGAACGGCCTTCCAATCGTCCAGACGATTTCCGTCCAAGGGCGGATCAGCCCCGACGCGCGGGAAACGCCTGGAGTCAGGCGGAACATGTCGCGGGATGGAGACGGATCCCACCGTCCGCGCAGGCGGGCCTCGAAGCCCATATGCTCGCGCGACAAGTCGCCCAAGAAGCGCGTCGTGCGGCAACCGCAGGAGTCGTCGTCCACGACCCCGGAAAGACCCATGGACGACGATTCGCCGGACCAGCGGGATTCCGCCTGTGCGTGCGTGGCGCCGGCCCAGCCGACGGGAAGCCCGTCGTGCGCGAGGCCGTGATCGACATGGCGAAGTTCGATGTCATGGCGTGTATCCTCCGACGACGAAGTGGCGGAGGCGACGAAGCCGCGGCTGGATCGGTCGGCGAGGATGTCCGCCTCCAGGCGCGAGGAGCCGCTTTCGATGTGCAGACCTCCCGAGGGGCGGAGCGCTTGGCCGCTCGATGAGGCGAGTCCCGCACGGAAGACGCCGAAGCTGGCGAGTACGCTCGAACGCGTGGTGCCGCGGGGCGATGCGGCCATGCGGCTTCGGATGGAGACGGGCCAGGGAAGCAGATCCGGATCCACGGCGGCGGCGTCGATTCCGGCGACGGCGTTGCCTGACCCGATGCGTCGCAGGAAATGCCCTTCTCCCGAGCGGCGCGACCCCCCCTCCAGAAGAGGCGCTTCACTCCAGGCGGCAAGATCTCCCGCCCGGACGATCAAGCCGGTTCCTGTCCATGATGCACGCTGTTGGACGGGTGCGATGTCGGAGTCGTTGCGCCCGGCGATCGACGCCTGCCATGCGCCGATGCGCGCCGCACCATCGTAGTCCAGGCGGCTGCGCCGCATTCCATCGGTCGAACGGGTCGAAAGACGCAGGCGCCCCTCGCGGCGATCGAGAGAGTCTCGAAGCACGGAGGGACGAACCAAGGAGTCTCCCTCGTCCCACCATCCCCAGTGTTGTGCAAGGACCGGGGAGCTGGACAAGATGACAAGTGTCAACGAGAAAATGCCGAGAGCGAACCAGCTTTGGGAGCGATGTTTTGCGTTCTTCTCGCGTGGCTTGTCTTCGGGGCCCTTCGTCTTTCCGAAGTAATGGCGGATCCGTCGCGGGTGGAAGACTCGCGTGGCGAGTATCTCGAGATCGAAAATCCCGGGTCGGACGCATTCATGGACGGATTCCGTCTCGTATTTTCCGGAAAGGACACGGTGCGCGTCGCGCGGGACACGATCGCCGCGGGAGGGTACTGGGTCATCGGACGCGTCTTGCAGGCCGACAACGGCGGCTTCGTTCCCGATCTCGCGCAGCCCAGTGGATGGAGTCTCTCCAACGATGCGGGAAGCATTTCGCTTCTCGATGCCTCCGGATCCGAAATCGATGTCGTGACGTGGGACAAAAGCACATCCGGAGCATCCCTCGAACGATGTCCGAACTCCGCATGGAGCTACTCCACGCTTTTCTTCGGAGCGGGAGATCGTGGGACGCCAGGAGCACCCAACTCCTGCGACGACACGCCGCGCCCGATCGAAGGCGCCGTGGATGCATTCGTACGTGAAGGCGACTCCTTGCGCGTCGTCGTGCGCAACCGGGGGCTCGAATCCTGGAGCGCACGGACACTCGAATGGTGGAGCGGGGGAGCGCGTGTACGCATCGATACTCTGGCCTTGGCGAGCGGAGAGCGCAGGACTCTCCTGCATCGCCTTCCCGCCGACCGTCCCGCTCGCGCTCGTTGGACGGCGCGTCTCCCCGCCGATGCCCGCACGCGCGACGATTCGTTGGGACTCTGGGTGCGCGATGCGGCGGGCGCGATCGTCCTCGCCGAAATCCAGGCCGCGGATGCGTCGCCCGAATGGATCGAACTCGCGCAGGGGCTTGGCGAGGCCTTCGCGATGGGAGGATGGACCTTGGGGGACCAGGCTCCGCGTGGAATCATCCCGCCGGGCACCACGCTTCCCGCATCGGGGCGTCTGGTGCTCTCGGCCAATTGCGCCGCGCTCAAGGCGCTCGTCGGCGTCTCCACGCTTCCCTGCGTGGAACCGTCGCCCTGGCCTCGCCTCTCTGTCGAGGAAGATCGCATCAGCCTGCGCGATGCCGATGGCGCGACGTGGGACAGCATCCAATGGGATCGAGCCGCCTGGGGCGCCTGGCCGAAGGGAAGGACCCGCGAACGACAAGAATTGACTCCATTCGGAGGCGCGGAGGGATGGCTCCCGTCGGCGTTCGATGGAGGGACTCCCGGTTACGGCCCCACCGAGGCTCCAGGATGGAGCGACGGCGCATCCGGGGCGCATTCCTTCCGGATCGCATCGCGTCGCGTCCGTCCCGGCGACCCGGCATCGACGCTGCGCATGGACGTCGCCGGGCCGCGCGAAGAGGAAATGAGGGTCGATCTCTACGACATGGGGCGCCGCTCCCTGATCCGCCTTCACGAAGGAAATCCACCGCGTGGCGGCGTTCTCGTGTGGGATGGCCGGGATGGGCGCGGTCGGAACATGCGGCCGGGCGTGTACATCGTCGTCGCGGAGTTCGGTTCGACGCGCAGTCCCGCGTGGAAGGTGAAAGAGTGGATCGTCGTCTCCCCCTCGCGCTGACGATTTCCGTCATCACTGGAATCCTGGTCGAAGAGGCGTCCTGCGCGCTCGAGGGAAACGAGCCCGCACCGCTTGTCGTGCGCCTCGCGGGAACGCACCCAGCCCTTCCGATCGGAGCCCAGGACTTCCGCGGCAATCCCGGTACGTTGGCGTCGGGATCCGATCGCGTGGAAGCCGGTGCAGGCCATACGAGACCGCTGGGACTGGAAGGCCTGACGGAGCAGGCTGCATGGGTGTCCTGGGTCGCGGGGCCGCGACGCACGAGCAGCCTCGCGGCGCGATGCGCATGGAGAGGCTTTCGGGCCGAAGACGTCTACCGCGACGATACCTTCTTCGCTTCGATGGGATGGCGCTGGAAGGACATCGGACTCGGTGCGACCTCGAGCCTTCTGCGCGTCGATTACGGAGAAGGGGACGAAGGATTCGCGGCGGGAGCGGGCCTCGGTGCTTTGGGGCGATTCCGCGATGTCGCGTTCGGAGCCCAGATGGCCGATCCATCCATCCTGCTCGCACGCCCCGATTGGATGCGGGAGCCGATGGAGGGGGCGTTGGGCGTGGGCCTCGTGCCGCGCGACGCCTCCTGGCGCACAGCGGCCACGGCGGCGTGGCGCGAGGGCTCCGGATGGAGCTGGCGCCTCGCGCAGGAGCTCGCTCTGCCAAAAGGACTGGACGTCGGACTCGGAATCGCGCTCGAACCATTTCGCATCGCCGCGGGTGCGGGGTGGCAGTTGGGCTGGGCGCGACTCGATGTCGCTGCGGAAGGCGATCCTGTCCTGGGTTGGCAGACGCATGTGGCGCTGGGCTTCGTGTGGCGCTGATGATCAGCGGCAGGTTCCGAGTGGCGAATCGGAGTCGTCGGCGCACCAGGCGCGCCCGGCGTCGTTGCTTGTCGCGTCGCTCCAGGAAGCGCGCAGCCTCGCGGTTCTTGCATTCGACGTGTTCAAATCCGGCCACGACTGCTTCGCATCCAGCACGAGAACTTCGTCCATCAGTTCCGTGGCGTCGGCGTTGCGAAGCTTCCACAGGCTTCCGCCGGAGGTGGCGTGCGTGACGACGATGTCGTCGATGCCGCAGACAAGATTCGTTGCGCTGTGCAGCGGATGCGTCGAATCGATGTTCGCGCAGGGGGCGCGCGTGACGACGGCGAGTTCGCCCGCAGGAAGCGCCAGATCGAATTGCGCGTCGGTTGAGCCTTTGCCGAGACGAATCCGTCCCGTGAATGCGGTCGTGCCAGGATTGCGGATGCCGATCCAGTCGGCCGCACCCGAGTCGGCGAAGGCGACGAGAAGCAGTCGCCCTGTCTGGCTTGAAGGCTGGTCTGCTTCGCCCGCGAAACTCGCCGTCGCGTCGATTTCGCCGCCCGCAAGGAAGCCGAGCTGGGCGATGAGAGAGCCGCGCGAGGATTGAAGAAGGAGGGAAATCGGCAGATCGCGATCGCTCGACAGCGTGATCGACGTGTCGAGATGGAAGAGCGTGTCGCCGGAGGCGTTCCATGCGCGCAGACGCAGAAGGCCGGAGGAGCCGATCGGAAGGCTGTCCAAGCGCAGAGTGGTCCTCCCTCCCGATCCACGACCGACATGCGCCTTCCGTGAAAATCCGGTGGAAGACCATGCCATCGAGAGCGTATCGACGGATGTCGGCAACGAGGGCGCGTTCAGGATGATCTTGCCCAGGAGCGCTCGCAGCGAAAGCGCGATGGATGCGTTTTCGCCACGGGCGAGGCGAATGCCGCCGATGGAATCGCCGTGCGTCGTGAATCCCTGCGGATCCCGGTACCAGGCGCGGACGGCATAGCCGGCGCCTTCCGCGAGCGCTGGGAACGAAAACGCCGTCTCGACGGTTCCTGTCCACGAAGCGGAGTCGCGCACGGACAAGCCTTTCGCGGTGTTCGCGATCTCGACGACGAGCATTCCGCCAGCATCGGCGGATTTGCCCCTGGCGGCTGGTGTCGTGAACAAGGGCGCGATCTGGATCGCGAGATCGCTCGATCCTTGCGATTCGGACGAAGGCGAGGAAGATGCGGTGTCGTCGAGGCATCCGGAAAAGGACACGGCGGCGAGAAGTGGAAGAAGAAGATGACGCATGGGCGAAGGTTCCTGCTGATTCGCTCCGGAACATCCCGGAGGTGCGTCGCCCCTATACGAGATTCGTGCCAAACGGATTCGAGGAAAAAGGATCCCGGAAGCGAAGGGTCTCCGCTGGGGAATCCGTGCGGATCGAAGGATGCAGTCGATGCAGGATTTCCCCGCCATCCGAATCCTGCAGAAGCCTGGATCCGATAGCGGCGTGCCGCGCGTGACAAGTTGGCGCGCATCTTGATAGAATCAGAAACGCTTCGTTCAGGAGGTTTCATGTCCCCTATTTCGCTTCTTGTCCTGGTTGTTTCCGCAGTGGCAAACAACCGGGACAGCTCCAGTATCAACAACTTGCCCGGGCATCATCGCACGCCTACCATCGCGATCCTGTCGTTCGTCAATTCAAACCAGGATGCGCAGAAGGATGGGCTGGGCATCTCCGTGGCCGCGATGTTCGGAACGCATCTCAAGAACGAAACGAGCTTTTCCGTGCTGGAGCGGTCCCAGATCGCGAGAGTCGTCGGCGAGCAGGCGCTCTCCGGCTCCGGCCTCACGGACACCCAAAGGCAGCAGCTGGGTCGCCTGCAACAGGTCGAAGTCATCCTGACGGGAGAAGTGTCCCGCTTCGGCGCGCTGATCCAGATGGATGCCCGCCTCGTCTCGGTCGAAACAGGTCAGGTGCTCGTCGCGGAGTACGCGAGCGTCGACGGATACGCCAAATTGCGTCAATCGGTCGTGGAGATCTCGAAGGCGCTCGAAATGAAATACCTGCGTCGCTGGATGGGCGATCTGTCGATCGCGGTCCAGCCGGTCGAAGCGGAGGTCTATCTCGAGGATCAGTTCGTCGGCAAGGCCTCCCCGAAGGAGCCGTTGCGCGTTGGCGATCTCCTCGAAGGACGCTACGCCATGCGGGTTCTCGCCGCCGGGTACAGCACTGTGACGGATACTGTCCAGGTGGGCGCGCGCGGGATCAGGGAGATCCAGGTCGCGCTCCGAGCCCTGCCCGGGTCCCTGCGCCTGTCGTCGGAGCCATCGGGTGCCGCGGTGAGGATGAACGGCCGCGAGGTCGGAACGGCGCCGACTTCCTTGGAGTCGCTCCCCGAAGGCCGCTACCATCTGAGCTTCTCGCTGCGGGGATTCAAGCCCATGGAGCGTGATGTGGACGTGAAATCGGGGCAGCAAAGCGAATTGAAGGCCGTTCTGGATGTCCTGCCAGGAAGGCTCCTCGTCTCGTCGCAACCGCCTGGCGCGGATGTCTACCTCGACGAAAGACGGATCGGATCCGCTCCCGTCGTCATCGACAACATCGTTCCCGGAACGCATCCCGTTCGCCTCGAGATGCCAGGTCGAACGGTGGTCCGCGATGCCGTCACCATACGCCCCGGAGAGGAGGCCGCCTGGAGCGGCGCCCCCACCCTGCTGAAGGGGGCGCTGACGGTCGTCCCGATGACGGATTCCGTTTTCGTGAGGATCTTCTCCAAAGGACGCGTGATCGCCGCGCTTCCCGCGCCTTTCCACAAGCGCGAGATGGACATCGGCGATTACGAAATCGAATACTCGCGATGCCTCCACGACACGGCGCGCGTTCTCGTCTCGATCCGCGAGAGCAAGGAGACCCGCTCGGAACCGAGTTTGCGGGAGAAGACGGCTCGTTTGCGCGTTGGGACCGCGCAGGCTCCTGCGGACGTCTGGGTCGACGGCGCCTACATGGGGCGCACGGGGCGCGCGGAGGCGGATCTCGCCAAGGGATCGCACGCCGTACGCTGGTCTGGATACTTCTCCCAGGGGACGGATTCCGTCTCGCTTGTTCCCGACGAGAGGCGCGATATCGTCGTGCCGTCGCGGAACAGCATGAAGGCTCGCTGGATGATACCGATCGGGGTCGTCCTTTCCACTCTTCTCCTCTTCGCCGCGGGGCGTTGAAAGGACAACATGAAGACGACGATTCGAATCCTGCTCGCGGTCGCCGCGGGCGTGTTCGCGCAGAATTCCGTCTATGGGCCGACCGGGCTGAATTTCGTCCCTTCCGCATTCGCTTCCGAAGGCGGGCGGTGGTCGGGTTCTCTCGGAGGAACCACGGACGACGATCCATTGTGGGTCTCGAGCATCCAGGGACGCTTTCTCGACGATCGCCTCGAGGTCGGCTTGTCCAGCACGGTGTGGCTTGTGGAGGGCGACTCCGTCGGCTGGAATCCGATGACGACCTACGCGCCCGTCGTTCCATCGGTGAAGTGGGTGCTTGATCGAGAGGATCACGGACGGCAATCGTGGGGCTATTCGGTGGGGTTGTCGATGCCGCTGGGAGCCTGGGCCGCGGCAGGTTGGCGGATCCGTCTTCCGCTGGCTTCGCCCGAGATCCATGTCGGGCTCGGGACGCCTCTCAATTCCATCCAGGGCTTCGGCGGCGTGGCGCTCGACCTGTGTGATCTGGATGGAGCGGTTCTGCCGGTCCGCTTGACCCTGGACGGGGCCGTGGCTGGCTCCACCGGCACGCTGGGAAGCGCGGAAGAATCCTACTGGTCTGTCGGCGTCTCCACGCGGCTTGGTCGAAATCTGACGTTTCAGGTGCTGCACCGCAGGGATCGCGCCTACGGCTTGGTCGACGATGGTCGCCGTCCCGACGGCACGTCCTTCCTGAGAATCCTTTGGAACTTCGGTTCCGCTTCGCATGAGGTCGCCCGATGAAGACGCGCATCATTCCGTCGCTGCTTGTTGCCGCCCATGTCGTGCTCGCCGAGCGCGAACCGATGGCATTCCAGATGTTCGACGTCGCTCCTTCGACATCCCATCCCGCGATGGCGGCCGATCTCGCATGGCTCGAGGGAGGGCGTGCGTCCGCGTGCGTCTCCACGCGTCCCGAGGGGGAGGCCGCAGTGAGTGCGCCGCACTTCCAGGTCCTCTACGGCCGGATGCGCATCGACAGGGTCGCGCCTTTCCAGGTCGACAGCGTCGTCGACCGGACGGATCGCACGCGATTGCGTCTGGGAACCGCCATGGCGCTGTCCCAGATCGGAGCGGGAAGCGGGGAGCCGGGTGCGTTCGATCTCGCGCTTGGTGTCGCGTTCGAACGCTCCGGCACGGAGTCGAAGTGGTCGAATCTGAAGGGCGATCACCAATGGATCGACCTTTCCGCCGCGGCCCGATTGGGCGGGTGGCGCGCCGGTGTCGTTCTGGCCGATGCCGTGGATGTGTCGTCGGACTCCGGCATTGGAAGTGATCGGCATCTGGAGCTTCTCCTGGGACGCAGGCAGGACGATGGCCTGGCCTGGGGTGGCGGCCTCGATCTCCCGTTGGAGACGGACGGCGAGGCGGGGCTTCGTTTGGGAATCTCGCGCGAGTTCCGGGAGGCGCTCGTTTTCCAGGGCGAACTCTCGACGACGTACTCCAACGAGACGGATCCGGAGAGCGGTGCGGACGAATTCGTTCGCCGCAGTCTCGACATCCGACTCGGAACCCGCCTGAAGTTCCGCCCATGGGGCACCACCGAGGGAGACTCGTGGATGCGGCAGTTCGTCGACCCCCACATTCGTCCCGGGCCCGACGGATTCCTGCTCCGTGGCTGGGAGATCGGGCTTTCTGCGGGTTGGGACGTGGTCACGGGGAGCGCTCATCCCGCCATCGAGATCGCCAAGACGTTCTGAGCGCTCCAGGGCGTGCGCGGCGACCGCTTCGAGTATCTTCTCGTCAGCCTCGACAGAAGGCTCAAGGAGATCGCCGTGACGCTTCCTATGGTCGGAAAATCAGCCCCTCACCTCGTTCTTCCGGACCAGGACGGAAAGACGATCGATCTGTCCGTGTTCAAGGGGCGCTGGGTGATCCTCTACTTCTATCCCAAGGACGCCACGCCTGGATGCACCACCGAGGCGTGCGATTTTCGCGACAGTTTCGCGCGTCTCCAGGCGAGGGGTGCCGTCGTGCTGGGCGTCTCGAAGGATTCGGCGGCGAGCCACGCGAAGTTCCGGGCGAAGCAGGAGCTCCCTTTCGATCTGCTGGTCGATGCCGACGGCAATGCCTGCGAGGCGTTCGGCGTATGGCAGATGAAGAAGTTCATGGGGCGCGAGGGAATGGGAATCGTTCGCTCGACTTTCCTGATCGACCCCGAAGGGAAGATCCGAAAGGTCTGGAGCCCGGCGAAGGTGGATGGACACGTCCAGGACGTGTTGGACAGTTTCTGACGTATGGATGAATCCGTTCTCGACGTCTTCGAGTACTCCGACTACCACGAATACCTGCGCGACTGGATCGAACGCGAGCGCGTCCGCCGCGCGGCGTTCAGCTACCAGTGGCTCGCCAATCGCGCCGGACTCAAGTCGCGTTCCTTCCTGAGGCTCGTCTCGGTGGGAGAAAAGGATCTTTCGAAGGTGTCGGCCATCAAGGTCGCCCAGGCGATGGGGCTCCAGGGGACGCAGGAGGAATTCTTTCTCGTCCTCGTCGACCTGAACAACGCCGACGATCCGCGAGAGAAGGCAGTGCATCTGGAGAGGCTCAAGCGCATCGCGCCGCCATCGCGCCGGACCATTCTCTCTGTCCAGCAGTACGAACTTTTCGAGACATGGTGGATGATCCCCTTGTGGGAGGTGGCGTGCGCCGGCGACTGGAACGCCGACTGGAAGCGATTGGCCACCCAGCTCGAGCCGCCGATCACCGCGGCGGAGGCGCAGCACGGCGTCGAACTGCTCCTCGATCTCGGCTTGCTCGAATGCAAGGACGGGCGCTACGAGCGCCGCGAGACGAGCTTGCACACGCAGGAAGAGGTTCGTTCGAGGGCGATTCGGCGCTATCAGGATTCGCTGCTGGAGAAGGCGCGCGATGCCTTGGCCAGGATCCCGTCCGATTCGCGCCACATCTCGACCTTGACCATGGGCGTCGACGAGGAAGGTTACCGCCGGATCCAGGAGCGGGTGCGCGCTTTCCGCGCCGAAGTCGTCGACATCGCACAGGCGCAGACCGCCGTGGATCGTGTGATCCAGATCAACTTGCAGATGTTTCCGCTCACGAAGGTGCCGTTCGAGGCTACGGTGCGAGGTGCTTGAGCGGTAGATTTCCTGTATATGGATACGCTCCGTCCTCGTCGACGATTCTTGCTGGTTGCGACCCTTCTCCTTTCCGCTCTTGGAATCGGGGTGTCTGGTTGCGCTTCTTCCGATTCGGAACCCCAGGCTGGTGTCATCTCGACAGGGAACGCTGGGCGCGTTTTCGGTTCCGTGTGCGCGTCCACCGATTCCGCACGGGGAATGGCGGGAGCCGAAGTGATTCTCCAGGTGTTGAGAGAGTCCGTGTGGGTGTCCCAGGACAGCGTTTCCTCCGATGCGACGGGGGGCTACGTCTTCGAACAGATCGCGACCGGACGTTATCGCGTGATCGCGCGATCCTCCACGGGTGACATCGGTGCGAGTGGCGCCTTCGATATCGATGGTGACGATGCTGTTCGTATCGTCGTCGTCCTTGTCCCATTCGTTCGAGGCTCGTTCGTGCTGATCCCGACTGCTGGGGAAAGCGTGCAGTCCGTGGTCGCGCAGGGATCCGGCATCGAAGCCGTTCCTTCCGGTGCCGCATGGATCCTGGATCTCCAGGAGGGCATGGTCGACACCTTGGTTGCGACCATGGAATCGTCTTCTGGAACGAGAATGGAGCGTTACGCCATCGCTTGGGATGGGAATACGGCCGTGGTCGTGGCGCTGGGAGATGCGCCTACCGCTTCTTTCGCGCGACTTCTCGCCGACTGGACCTTCGATGAATCCGATACGCTGGTGGATCATTCCGGGCAGGGCAATACGGGTGTCCGGCATGGTGGCGTGAGCGCGCTGTCCGGAGAGTCGGCTTGGCGATTCGACGGAACGAGCGGCTATGTGAGCCTCGGCGGATGCCTGGGTTCGGGCGGAACGTGCGTGGACTGGTCCGATACGGACCTCGTGATGCAGATGCGCGTGCGCCTGGACACGCAGACCGTCTCCGTAGTCGCGCATCTCGTGACAATTTCTGCCGGAAACGGCGAGGTCATGGTCAAGAGGATTCCCGGCGATACCGTCGCCTTCGTGCTGGCTGCGCCGTCCGGATGGGTGGGGCTCAACATCCCTTGGACGTCACGGCTGGGGAAGTGGGTCGACATCGTCTTCGTCCGCGATGCGGCCGCGGGGCGAGGGGTCGTCTATCTCGACGGACTGGTCTTCGGAAGCTTCGAGATTCCCGCCATGCTCAACAAGGTGGACGGAATTCCGCCTGCGTTGGGGGCGTACACATCGGGTTCCATCCGATACTTCGCGCGCATGGACATGGAGCGGATGCGCGTGTGGCTCGGCAAATTCGATTCCGCCCAGGTGACGACGTTGCATAAATCGCTTTGACGGCGCTCATCGTGTGCTCCACGAGAACACGGGATGCGCGCCAGGATGTGCGTGGGCCATGGTGGCGGCATGGCGTTGGGCGTAACATTGGAACTGGAACGATCCCCACCCATTCCGCCTCCCAATCCTCGAGGAGACGTGGATCGCCCTGGACCCCGATTTGCGTCGGGGCTTCCGGGTGCGTCGGTGGAACGCCAGCCGTCTCGTCGCTCAGGTGAGCGATGAAGGCTTGGGCAGGCTGATTTGCTCGAGGATGTCGTCGAAGACTTCCTGGATGGGCTTGGTGGCGTCGACACGGCGCAGGATGCGCTTCTCGTCGTAGAGCTCGATGAGAGGCTTGGTCTTGTCGTGGTACTCGCGCAGGCGGACCTTCAGGGCTTCGGGATTGTCGTCGAAACGCTTCGTGAAGCTCGCTCCTTCGGCGGCTCTGGCCATCACGCGCTCCTGCACCACCTCGTCGGGGACATCGAGGTAGATGACCGCGTCGAGATTCCAGTTTTCGAAGAGGAATTCGGCCTGGGGACGGGTGCGGGGAAATCCGTCGATGACGAATCCCCAGTTCCAGTCGTGTTCTTCGAGGCGCTTGTGAACGACCTCCTCGACGATGTCGTCGGGGACGAGCAGGCCCTGGTTCATGATGCGCGTGATGCGCGCGGCGAGCTTGGTGTGGTGGCGCATGTGCCACCGGAAGATGTCGCCGAGGGAAATGTGGACCCAACCGTAGGTCTTGCAGAGGAGTTCGCTCTGGGTGCCTTTGCCGGAGCCCTGGGGCCCGAAGATCACGTACTTGTCCATGGGCTCAAAGGTACCGCTATTTAGCGCAGGACGCCGAAGCGCGTCCAGCTTTCGGAGGAGCCGCCTTCGGTCCATTCGATCTCGATGCGGGCGGCGTAGACACCGGTCCCCCACATCAGACCGCTCAGGGCCAGGTCGCGCGCGCCCCGCCCCGTCGCGAGATCGCTGCGGGAGAGGATCGCGTAGCCGGTCTGGTCGAAGACCGTGATCGTCACGCGCTTGGCGTCCCGTCCGAGGTTCCAGCGGAACGTGCCCGCCTTGTTGCGTACAGGCGAGGGGAAGATGTGGAATCCCGAGACCTCCTTGGATCCGGCATCGGCGGCCCCGAGGAGGGAGTCGGCGAGACGGGCCGAACGGCGCGCGTCGGCTGCGGGCCAGGACCACGCGGGAACTGCGCCGGAAAGACGGAATCCGTCCAGCGTGGAGAGCGACGAGATCGCGTGGAGGCGGGTGGGCTCGGAGCCGTGCGCCGCCACGAGCGCGAGGTGCAGGACCGGGGAGCGCAGCGTGTCGCCCACGCGTCCACCCGCGGCCAGAGGCCATTGAGACTGGTTGTAGGAGGGCGTGGCGCCCGTGCCCGCGGTACCGCCCTGCAATACCCCCTGCCAGAAGGCGCCGGAGGCGGAAAACGCCGCGATGCGCGCATCGGGGAGTCCCACGAGGACTTCGGGGCGCCCGTTGTCGTCGAGATCGCACAGCAGAGGAGACGAGCCGATGTAGCCCGCTGGCCATCGGCGCGAGCCGGTGGCCAGTCCGACGGGCTCGGTGCGCGAGATGCGGACCGGCCAGTTGGAGAGGGGAAGCCCCGTGCCGCCGACGGCGAAGACGCGATCGTTTCCCGTGAAGACCGCCTCGGGGCGGCCGTCTCCGTCGAGGTCGCCAAGTGCCGGGACGGACGTTTCGGGCGCGCCGTCCTGGCCGCGGTCGAAGCGGCGAGGCCATCCGGAGAGCGTGCCTTGGAGTCCGACGAGATGGGCCGAGCCGCGGGAGCCGAGAACGAATGCTTCGTCGGAGCCGTCGCGGTCGAAGTCCGCCACGGCGACATGGAATGCCTCCCCGAAGACGGGCGCGAGGGACGCGCTGGACCGCTTGACGGAATCCGTCACAAGGTCGACGAAGGCGAGGTGGCCGGAGTCGCCGACGATGGCGAGTCCCGTGTGGTTTCCGATGTGGAATTCGGCGAGGTCGTGGGCGGCGAACGGGACGCGGATGGAGCGGGTGGGCTTGCCGGGTGCGAAGCCGAACAAGGTGTCGGCGGTGGTCGCCCAGGCCATTCCGGAGACGACGGAGGGGCCGGCCGTGAATCGCCCCGCATGGCTGGTCGTGACCGTGATCGCCGTGTCGGAGGCGCGCAAGGGAATGCCGCCGACGAGCCAGCGCAGGTGGATCGCGGTCGCGGTGCGCACGACGATGGTGTCGGCGAGGAGCGCCGTTCCGAGGGGGCGGCCGAGCGGCGCGCCCACGGCTTGGAGAGGGATCTCCAGCGAGTCCTGGGCGTAGCGCGAAGGAACGCTTGTGCGCACGGAGTCGAAGGCGAGCGGAACGAGCAGCGTGTCGCGCGAGCCGAATCCGGCGGTGCCGTCGGAAAGGAACAGTTGCGGGCGACCGGCGGTGTCGATGTTCCACAGGGATCCCGCGACGGGGCCGGGCAGGAGCGCGACGCCGTCCCAGGATGGAGGCAGGCGAACGGGGAAGTTCGCGAGCGTGTCACGGTAGGGGCCCCAATCCAGCGAGAGGTTCAGGTCGACATCGCCGCCGGGGGTCCAGACGGAGTCGCCGGCAGGAGCCGAGACGCCCTTCTCCGCTCGGGCATCCGCGGGCCAGGCCGAGCGCATCGTGACGAGGCTGCGGCCATCGGCGAGATTCTGCGTGGAGGCGTAGGCGAGAGGCCCGATCGCGGTCACCGTGTCGCGCTTGCCCGAGGTCTTCTTCGCGTGGGGGAGCAGGTCGGATCCCGAACCGTAGTCGAACGAGGTCTGGCTCGCCGCGTTGGTGAAGGCGACGCCGATGGTGGGGATGCCGTCGGCTTCGACCAGGGTGATGCCGCGGTAGCGATCCCGCATGAACTCGCCCAACCACACGTTCGGGCCGCCATAGACCATGGAACTGCGCAAGAGCCACTCGTTGACTTTCCATGTCACGAGTCCCGATGCGGGGATGCCCGCATCGGCGTTCGCGCCGAGGATGTAGCCCTTGAGGCGCCGCGGGTTCGGCTTGCCGTCCAGAGAGTCGAGGAAAAGGCTCTCGACCGAGTCGGGGGCGACCTCGACGATCGTCGGAGATCCGTCCAGTGCGCCGGTTCGGAGAAGCACCTTGCCATCGGTGTTGGCGCGCTGTCGATTTTCGACAAGGAGGTATTCGCCGTCGTCCATGGGGATCACGAGGACGGAATCCGACGAGGCGCCGACCGGAGGCAGACGGAATTTGCGCGCGCCGGAGGGGGTCGCGTACACGGGAGTGGCCCAGCCCATGTAGAGGCGCAGCCAGGCCGAAGGGCGCACGGGGAGGAAGCCCGCGCCGTTGAGGAGGTATCCTCCGAAGTCCATGCCGCAGTAGCGACCCATCATGTTGTAGCCGCGCACCCAGTCGTAGGTGTCGGGAAGCCCGATGGCACGACCGATCTGGTTGGCCAGGATGCCGTGCAGGCCCCAGTTCAATCCGTCCTGCGAAGCGGTTTCGGAGAGCATCATGACCCGCTTCAGGGTGTCGGCGCCCGCCGCATGGAGCACGACGCCGAGGCTGTCCTTGATGTGGCTCGTGTCGACGACGCGAGAACGGTCGCGGAGGAATTGGAACGAGGAATCCTCGATGTAGAAGTCGTTGATGTCGGATTTGGTGTTGGCGTTCGTCGAGCCGGATTTGCCGCCGTCGGCGAAGGCGTTCGCGCCCGCATGCAGCAGGAGATAGGCGCGATGGCGCGTGGACGTGGGGGATGGTGCGCTCGCGAAGGGGCCGTTCGCGTCCTTCGCGCCCTTGCGGGCCGCGTCGGAGACGAATTCCAGGATGCGGGACATCCGGGTGCTGTCGAAGGACTTCGACGACTCGCCATCGCCCGCCTGGGCGGGCGAGTACCAGCTCATGGAACGGTCGAGGTTGTAGAAAAGGCTGTCGCCGGTGGGAAAGATCTTGAATTCGACCACGAGCTTTCCGTGCGACACGTCGTCCCAGTAGCGCTTCTGGAAATCGAAGAGGGCCTGGAAGTGTTCGCGCGGCTTCTTGGCGCGGTTTTCCGCGGGCTCGAGCGCGTAGGTGTTCTTCTTGTCGGAGCCGAAGGTGCCGTCGCCCGTGGTGGTGCCGACGTCGGTCGCTTCCTTGGCGAATTGCACGAGGAAGACGTGGATCTCGAGAGTGTCGACGCGCGAGCTGGAGAAGCCGCGTCCAGCGAAATTCGCCGACGCGTTGGCCAGGGAATAGTCCTGCAAGGAGGGGCCTGGAACGATGCGTGCTGGATGACGTGGGGCCGAGGCGGAAAAGGCCAGGCCGAGCATGGCGGCAAGGGGTGCAGTGAGCATGGCCTCCAATGTACCCGATTGAGCGCGGGGATGGTGGCGCGGCGGTTCTTCGCGGCGGTATCTTTGAGGGAACCATGACGACCATCGCGATCCGCCGGCCTGACGATTTCCACGTCCACTTGCGACAGGATGCCGACCTGCCTTCCTATGCGCGGGAGGCTGAACGTCGCTTCGCTCGCGTACTGGTCATGCCCAATCTTGCGCCTCCCGTGGCGACGGCATCGGACGTGGAGCGTTATCGGCAGGCGATTCTCGCGGCCGCGCCGCGTCTTGAGCCGCTCATGGCCTTCAAGCTCCTGCCGCGCCAGACGGTTTCGGAACTGCGCGCCTTGAAATCCGCTGGTGCCATGGCGGGGAAGGTCTACCCCGAAGGAGTGACCACCAATTCCGAGGATGGGATCACCGATCTGCGCCAGCTCAAGGCGCTCATGAGTGTTCTCGAGGAGACGGGGCTGGTGGTGTGCTGCCATGGCGAGAAGCCTGGCGCCTTCAGTCTGGATCGCGAAGAGCGGTTCCTCGATGAGTTCGGTGAAATGGCCATCGCGTTTCCCGGTGTGCGCTTCGTTCTTGAACATGTATCGACGGCCGCTGCGGTGCGCGCGATACGCATCCTGGGCGCCAATGTCGCGGCCACCATCACGCTCCACCACCTCGAAATCACCCTCGACGACGTGGTCGGCGGCGCGCTCAAGCCGCATCTGTTCTGCAAGCCGCTGGCCAAGCGCCCCGAGGATCGCGATGCTCTGCGGGAGGCCGCATTCTCGGGCGATCCGAAGTTCTTCTACGGCACCGACAGCGCGCCGCATCACAAGGGCAAGAAGGAGTGCGCGGCCGGATGCGCGGGCGTCTACTCCATGCCTGTCGCGCTGGAAGGGCTGGTGGACGTTTTCGATCGGGCGGGGAAGCTCGATCGCGTCGAGGACTTCTGCGCCTCGTTCGGCGCCGACTTCTACGGCCTGCCGCGGTCGACGGAAACTGTCGTGCTTGAGAAGAGCGATTGGACGGTGCCGGACCTGGTCGATGGCGTGGTGCCCTACCGTGCGGGCGAGACCATGCCATGGAGACTTGCGGAAAAGGCGTGATCGTCGGTCGGATGTGGCGGAATGGTCCATTCCGCATGGGCACGGATTCCGTACTGCGATCGTGAGACGGGAAAACGTCTACATTGGCGTTCCTTCACCCACCACCCCCGAAAGTGCCCGAGGAACCCAATGGACGTCGCGAAGAATCTGATTGTCGCCATCATGGCCGGTGGATCCGGTACCCGCTTCTGGCCCATGAGCCGTCCCGAGCGTCCCAAGCAGTTCCTGAACCTCACCGGCGAACGCACCATGCTGCAGGTGACGTTCGATCGCCTCGAGGGGTTGGTTCCGGCCGAGCGCGTGCTCGTGCTCACGAATGCGAAGTTCGCCGACCTCGCGCGCGAACAGCTGCCCGAACTTCCCGCCGACAACGTGATCGGCGAGCCCATGCCGCGCGACACGTCGGGAGCCGTGGCCCTCGCCGCCGCCCTCGTGGAGAAGAAGTGGCCTGGAGCCGTACTCGCGATCCTGGCCGCCGACCACACCATCGAGCCGGCCGAGCGATTCCGTGAAGTGCTGTTGGGCACCGCCGAGGCCGCTGCCGCCGAGGGTGGGCTCTACACGTTCGGCATCCAGCCGCGTTCGGCCGCGACAGGCTACGGTTATCTCGAAGTGGGCGAGAAGCTCGGCGAACGCCGTGGCGCACCGGTACACAGGCTCGCCGCCTTCCGCGAGAAGCCCGATCAGGCCACGGCCGATTCCTTCCTGAAGTCTGGCAAGCACTTGTGGAACTCGGGGATGTTCGTGTGGCGCACGGCGGACATCCTCGCCGAGATCGCCAAGCACTTGCCGGCCCACCACGAGGCCATGAAGGGTGCAGCAGCAGCTTGGGGGACTCCGGCCTTCGCCGACGCGCTCAAGACCGCGTTCGAGCCGCTGCCCAAGGTGAGCATCGACTTCGGCTTGATGGAGAAGGCCTCCGACGTGCGTTGCGCCGTCGCCGATTTCGGCTGGAACGACGTGGGAGGATGGGTGGCCCTCGAACAGGTGCTGCCGCGCGACAGCGCGGGCAACTGGACCCAGACGGTTCTTTCTGCCCTCGATGCCCAGGACAATATCGTGGTCTCCGAACAGAACGGGCATCGCGTCGTGTGCATCGGCGTCTCGGACCTGATCGTGGTCACCACGCCCAACGCGACGCTCGTGTGCCGCAAGGCCGATGCCGAGCGGATCAAGCAGGTTGTCGAAACCCTGCCCAAGGCTTGACGGCACTGCCGCACAGGAGAATCGCGTGAGCCTTCCGACCGCGTTGAGCTATCTGACCATCCTGCGGATGCCGCGCCAGCGGCAGTACGACCTTTCGAGCGCCGTCTTCTGGTTCCCCATCGTGGGCATATTCATCGGAGGCTGCCTCGCGCTGTCCTGGTGGGGGCTCGCGCACGTGCTACCCACGCAGGTCGCGTCGATTCTCGTGGTCGTGCTCTGGGTCTGGCTCACGGGAGGCATGCATCTCGACGGTCTCGCGAACACGTCGGAGGCGCTTCTCTCCTGGCGATCGCGTTCGAGCATGCACGAGATCCTTTCCAATCCCCACATCGGGGCGCTGGGCATGATCGCCGTGATCTCCGTGCTGGGGGCCAAGGTGGTCGCGATTCAGAATCTGTCCACGGAGAGGGCGGCCATCGCGCTCTTCGTCGCGCCCATCTTCGGGCGGTCGGCCCAGCTTCTGGCGACCGCGGTCTCGCACTACGCCAAGGATTCGGGTGTCGCGATCAGCGCTTTCGCGCCGGGGCGGCGCATGTTGCGGTTCGGAATGAGCCTTCTCCCCTTGGGGTTCGTCTTCCAGCTGGGGTGGATCGATGGAGCGATCGCGATCGGTGGATGGCTTTTCATCCACGTCGTCCTCATGCGGCGCATCCGCGCCTTCCTGGGTGGAAGCACCGGGGGCACGTTGGGGGCGTTGACCGAGATCAGCGAGGCCTGGGTTCTCGTGGCTGCAACGGTGGTGGCGCCTACGATGACCTGGGGGATGATCGACCCGCGCCAATACTGGCCCTTCTGATCGGGGTTGATCTCTACAACCACCGATGCTCGTGTCAGAGGCGCCAGTCGATGGGTTGCTGACCGTGTTCGGAAAGCCATTCGTTGCAACGGCTGAAGGGCTTGCTGCCGAAGAATCCGCGCGAAGCGGAAAGTGGCGACGGATGCGGCGAAGCGATCACGCCGTGGCGGGAAAGGTCGACGGTTTCCGTCTTCTTGCGGGCGGGAGCGCCCCAGAGCACGAAGACCATGGGGCGTTCGCGGGCAGCCAGCTCCTGCACGATGCGGTCGGTGAATCGCTCCCACCCTTTGCCTTGGTGCGAGAGCGGCTCGTGCGCGCGCACCGTGAGGCAGGTGTTGAGGAGGAGAACGCCCTGCTTCGCCCAGGCCTCGAGGCTGCCGTGCGAGGGGATCGGGAGCCCGAGGTCGGCGTGGAGCTCCTTGTGGATGTTCACGAGCGAGGGGGGGCGCAGCACGCCTTCGGGGACGGAGAAGCAGAGCCCGTGGGCCTGGCCCGGGCCATGGTAGGGGTCCTGCCCGAGGATCACGGCGCGCACCTGATCGAAGGGCGTGGCGTCCAGAGCCGCGAAGATGCGGGAGCCCGGCGGGTAGATCGTGGCACCGCGCGTCTTCTCTTCCACGAGGAAATTCTTGAGTTCGGAAAACCACGGCGAGGCGAAGTCTGCTTCGAGCCGGGATAGCCAGCTTTCATGGAGTTTCGGGCTGATTGTGGACATGGAGGATAAATGTAGGAGGATGCTGGGCGGGTTACCTTTCCAGAGGTTCGCAGCCGTTGCGAGGAGGATACATGGCCAAGGCATCGACATCGGGGAAAAACGCATCGAAGAAGGCCGCCAAGCCCGTGGTGGGCGTGGTCATGGGCTCTCGTTCCGATTGGGAAACGATGAAAGGCGCATGCGAGATTCTGAACGCGTTCGGAATCGCCTACGAGGCGCGCGTCGTGAGCGCCCATCGCACGCCCGATCTTCTGGCCGAATACGCGAAGACCGCGCGGACGCGCGGCCTTCGCTGCATCATCGCCGGTGCGGGTGGCGCGGCCCATCTGCCAGGCATGCTCGCCGCTTTCGGACCGGTGCCCGTCCTGGGCGTGCCGGTCCAGAGCAAGGCGCTTTCCGGGGTGGACAGTCTCTACAGCATCGTCCAGATGCCCAAGGGCATTCCCGTCGCCACCTTCGCGATCGGCCCTGCCGGCGCGGTCAACGCGGCGCTTTTCGCCGCGGCGCTGCTCGCATCCGACAACGCCGACGTCCGCAAGGCTCTCGACGACTTCCGCGCGAAGCAGACGCGATCGGTCCTGGACGATGCGCCTCTCGAGGACGCTTCTTCGAAGAAGGGTTCGAAGGCGTGAAACCGCTTCCTCCCGGATCCACCATCGGCATCCTCGGCGGCGGCCAGCTGGGCCGCTACATGGCGATCGTCGCCCAGCAGCGAGGCTACCGCGTCGCGGTGCTCGACCCCCAGGCGGATGCGCCCGCCCACCAGGTCGCCCATGTGCGCATCGTCGCGTCGTACGACGACCCCGCGGCCCTGCGCGAGCTTGCCGGAATCTGTCAAGCCGTGACCACCGAATTCGAGAACGTCCCGGCGTCGTCCCTCGCTCCCTTCGCCGAACGGGGTGTTCCCGTGCGTCCGGGCGCGAAGGCTCTGGCCGCTTGCCAGGATCGCATCCTGGAGAAGACGCTCGTGAACGACGCGGGAATCGAGACCGCGCCATGGTTTCCCATCCTCGCCGACTTCGAACTCGCCGCGGCGTTGAAGGCCGTGGGCGGAGAGGGCATCCTCAAGACGGCTCGCTCCGGCTACGATGGCAAGGGCCAGGCCCGCGTCCGTTCGGTCGAGGAGGCTCGCGCGGCGTTCGGACGCTTCGGCGACGTGCCTTGCGTCCTCGAGGGGCTCGTTCCGTTCATGATGGAGTGCTCCGTGCTCGTGGCGCGCGACATCCACGGGCACAGCCAGACGCTGCCCGTGTGCGAGAACATGCACGCCGACCACATCCTGGACGTCACAGTCTGTCCCGCGCGCGTGTCGGACGCCGCGGCTCGCGCGATGCGCTCGCGCGCCGCGCGTCTGGCTCAGGAACTCGACTACGTGGGGCATCTGGCCGTCGAGTTCTTCGTCCTTCCCGATCAGACGGTTCTTGTCAACGAGATGGCGCCGCGTCCGCACAACTCGGGGCACCTCACGATCGACGCCGCGCTCCACTCCCAGTACGAGCAGCATGTGCGTTGCGTCCTCGGTTGGAGCGCGTTGCCCTACGAGCTGCTCCACCCCGCTTCGGCGATGGCGAACCTCCTGGGCGACCTGTGGAACGATGGCGAGCCCGCATGGGGAAGTCTCGTGGAGTTCCCCGATGTGCGGTTGCATCTCTACGGGAAGCACTCGGCGCGTCCGGGACGCAAGATGGGGCACCTCACGTCCTGGGGGCGCACTCCGGAAGAGGCCGAAGCGAAGGTCCGCTCCGCTCGGGAGAGCCTGCTGCGGCGCGTTTGACAACGCCTGTCGCGATCGTTGCGCGAGATCGGCGGTTCGACACTAGTTTTTGATTCGACAGGGCGTTCGCCGAACCACCACGCGAACGCAGGTCCTTCACGAGGAGACCTTCCACGATGCGCATCGCTTTCGTTCTCGTTGCTTTTGCCAGCTTGGCTGCCGCCGAGACCCATCCCGCATGGCGACTGGTGCCGATGGCGGAAATCGGATACGGTTACGATGGCGTCGCCGTGGAAAAATCCTGGACGGATGGATCCGGTCTGCGCATGGGCGTGGGTGGCCAGGCCACGCTCTACGTGCCCAAGGAAGACTCCATGGGCTGGGCGCTTACCGGGGAGATCAAGGGCAATACGCTTTCGGGAGATCTCGGCGGAGCTTTGATCGTTCCCGATGGCGCTCCAAGCGGATCGTCCTTCAGCCAGATGGATTTCGGCGCTCGTGTCCGGACCGGCCCCTTCTACCGCGTGCTTGGAATGTGGGGCAATTCCGGCGGCCTCTTCGGCGCGAACTGGAAGTTCACGGAAGGCGATCTGAAGTGGCAACGCGACGACTACACGTTGGCGTTCGGCCTTTATTCCGAGGTCGGCTCCGATCCGTGGGCCCACGACGGGGTGCGCATCGGCTTGTCGGCGGCTCGCGTCGGCGGCGAGCAGACGTGGTCGGAAATCTACGACGACGAGACGGTGAGTGATTCCTCGGAGTGGTTGAGCGAGGGGTTCGAAGTGCAGACCGGCATCGAGTATTGGCGAGGTCCCGTCTGGGCGCAACTTGCAGGCCAGGTGACCAGCATCGATCTTCGTCATCGCTCGGAGGAGGGCAGCCAGGGGGAGGCCCTCTCGTGGGCGATCGGTCTGCGCCTGGGGTACCGTTTCGGATGGGGCGATCTCGCCGGATTCCGCTGAGAAGCGGTTTCATCCGGCTGATCGCGTTCAGACGTGGATGGTGGTTCCCGCAGAGCCTGACAGAATTTGTTCAATGCTTCCGATGCCCGACCAGCCTGCCACGGAGACGGAGCCGACGCCCGCGCGAAGCGTCTGGACGCATCCGCGCAGCTTCGGGATCATGCCGCCCGAAGCGACTCCGCGGGCGACGAGGTCTTCCACGCCGGAGGGGTCGAGCGACGGAATACGCTGGCCGTTCTCAAGGACGCCCGGCACATCGGAGATGTAGACGAGGGCATCGGCTTGCAGGCGCGAGGCGAGCGCCGCGGCCGCATCGTCGGCGTTGACGTTCCATGATTGGCCGTCGGGACCGAGGCTGACAGGGCTCACGACGGGCAGGAAGCCCGCGTCCCACAGGGATTCGAGCACGGAGGGATCGACTTGCGTGACCGATCCGACGCGACCGAGCGCGCTATCGGCACGCAACGGCGTGGCTCGGAAAAGGCCCGCGTCCACGCCGGAGATGCCGACAGGCCGAGCCGATGCCGCCAGGAGCAGACGCACCAGAAGCTTGTTGACGCGCCCCGAGAGGGTCATCTCGACGATGTCCATGGCGGCTTCATCGGTGACGCGCAGGCCGTCCACGAAGCGGGGTTCCTGGCCCAGCCACTGGAGGTTGCGGTTGATGTCCTTTCCTCCGCCATGCACGAGCGCGACGCGGGCGCCCGACGAGCGAAGGGCCGAAAGATCGGAGGCCAGCTCGGCAAGACTCGCGAGATCCTCGGCCATGGAGCCGCCGATCTTCACGACGATCGTGCGCGACGCCATCAGGCGAGTCCCAGCGTTTCGGCGAATCCGGAGAGCGCGTTCCAGTTCTGGATGGCCTGCCCCGAAGCGCCTTTCACGAGGTTGTCGATGACCGATACGACCATGGCGAGATCCTGTTCGGGGAGCTCGACCACGGCCATGTGGCAACGGTTCGAATGGGCGACGTGCGCCGTGGCAGGCAGGCCTTCGGATGCCGAGAGAACGCGCACGAAGGGCTCGTTCGCGTAGGCGGATCGGAGGGCTTCGCGGACCTTCGACCCTGTCCATCCCGCGGCAAGCGGGACGTACAGGGTGGTGAGGATGCCTCGCTCCATGGGGACGAGGTGCGGAGAAAAGACGAAGGGGAATCCGCCGGGAATCGCCTCGGCGATTTCCTGGGTCATTTCGCCCACGTGCTGATGGCTGCGGCCGATCTTGTAGGCGGAAAAGCTTTCGTTCACTTCGCAGAACGAATTGCCCAGGGACGCCTTGCGTCCCGATCCGGAGACGCCCGATTTGGAGTCGGCCACGACGACGCCGGCACCCACCGCCTTGGCGCGCGCGAGCGGAATCAAGGGAAGCAGCACCGACGTGGGATAGCATCCGGGGTTCGCCACGAGATGTGCGCCGTGCAACCGGGCACGGTGCAGCTCGGGAATGCAGTACACCGCATCCTTGAGGCGCTCCGGGCGAGGATGGTGCTTCCCGTACCACTTGGGGTACAGGTCGGGATCGTGCAGGCGGAAGTCGGCCGAGAGGTCGATGACCTTGGCGCCTCCGTCGACGAACGGGAGGCAGGCTTCGGCGGAAGCGCAATGGGGCAGGCAGGAGAAGACGGCATCGACCGACGTGGAGGCGCAATCGGCCGCGGTGCGGAGGTCGAGGGTCTCGATCTTGCTGCATCCGGAGAGACGCGGGAAAACGGAAGACAATTTATGTCCTGCATTCGCCTCGCTCGAGATGAAGGCGATCTCCGCCTCCGGATGATGTTCGAGGGCCAGGGCGAGTTCGACTCCCGTGTAACCCGTCGCACCCAGAATCCCGATTTTCGCCATTGCTTGGCCTCCTCCGAGGTTCCCGGCGATGGACGAAATGGCCCTCCACCGGGAAAGAGAAGGAAAAATACTTGCATGCGGCTCTCGGCATGGAGTAGGCGCTTGGGGGATCAGGGATATTAAGTTGGACCCACTGTGGAAACATTTCTCCAACTCGTCGACTTCGCCCTTCATGTCAACATCCACCTGCAGGACCTCTTCCAGGTCCATGGCGCGTGGTGGGTGTACCTGACCCTCTTCTTCGTCGTGTTCGCCGAGACGGGCTTCATCGTGACGCCGTTCCTGCCCGGCGACTCGCTCCTGTTCGCGGCCGGCGCGCTTTCCGCGTCCACCGGAGGGGCCCTTCGGATGGACATCCTCTTCCTGGTCCTGGTCGTGGCGCCTCTCCTGGGCGACCAGGTCAACTACTGGACGGGACGTCTCCTGGGCGTGGAAATCCCGTTCTCCGACACGTCCAGGTTCTTCAAGAAGAAACACCTGGAAGCCACGCAGCACTACTATGCACGCTACGGCGCCGCGACGGTCATCGTGGCGCGATTCATTCCCATCGTCCGCACCTTCGCGCCTTTCGTCGCGGGATTGGGACGCATGCGCTGGCTGAAGTATGTCGTCTTCTCGGCTTTGGGTGCGCTCCTCTGGGTGACGGTCGGTCTTGGCGCCGGGTTCCTTTTCGGAAACATCCCCGTGGTTCAGAAGAACTTTTCCCTCGTGATCCTCGGGATCATCGGCATTTCCGTGATTCCCGTGGCCTATGCCGCCCTCAAGGCACGCAAGGCCCAAGCCTGACTTCATATGCTAGACTTGAGGATTGATCTTCCTCGCCGCGCAGGAGCGATGACATGTACGACCTGATGGGACGAACCATCCTGATCACGGGCGCCTCTTCTGGAATCGGCGAGGCGATGGCTCGTCTTTTCGCCTGCGAAGGCGCGCGCCTTCTTCTTTGCGCGCGTCGCACCGATCGTCTCGAATTGCTCGCCGACGAACTCAGGGCGGCCCACGGGACGGAGACGCACGTCTTCCATCTGGACGTCCGCGATCGCGACCAGGTTTCGATGGTCTTCCGCAGTCTTCCCGGCGAATGGTCGGAGATCGATGCGCTCGTGAACAACGCCGGTCTGTCCCGCGGTCTGGATCCGGCCCAGGAAGGTGATCTCAACGACTGGGACGAGATGGTCCGCACGAATCTCTCGGGTCTTCTCTACATGACCCGCCATGTGCTTCCCGTGATGGTCCGCCGCGGCAAAGGCGATATTCTCAACATCGGCTCGATCGCTGGTCATGAAGTCTATCCTGGCGCGGCCGTCTATTGCGCCACCAAGCATGCCGTCGACGCGTTCACGCGCGGTTTGCGCATGGACCTCGTCAACACTCCCATCCGCGTCATGTCCATCTCTCCGGGCATGACCGAGACGGAGTTCTCGGTCGTACGCTTCCATGGCGATCGCGAACGGGCCGAGCATGTCTACGAGGGGCTGACTCCCTTGAAGGCGAGCGATGTCGCAGAAGCGGCGCTTTTCGCCCTGACGCGGCCTGCCCATGTGCAAGTGGGCGAGATGATCCTGTGGCCTACGGCGCAAGCGTCCTGCACGCTCGCCGCCCGGGACCCCAAGGTGCACCACAACTCCACGCTTTCGCTGCCGCCCAACGATTCCGCTTGGCGCGGCTTCTACGAACTCAAGGACGAGTAGCGCTTCGGTCGTTCAGTTCGAGGTGCAAAGGTTCGCTTGAAGCTCCCGAAGCCTCGCCGCGGCGCGCTTGCGCACCGACGCTTCCGCTTCCTGGGCGGTGGCGAAGAAGCGGACCCGAGTGGAGTTCGATGCGAAGCGAGGAGATTCGCTGGGGTCGGAAGCCACTTCCTCGGAGCGGAAGACCTGGGCGGTTTCCTCCTTGAACTGCGTGGGAGCGGTCTGGCCGATGCCGTTGGTGCTGACGACATAGACGAAGCGCTGACGGACCTGCCAGCCGATCTGGATGGTGCTGGTCCACGTCTGCGTGTAGGCGTCCTTGTCGGTGCCGTCGATCTTGTGCAGGTATTCGTCGGACGATGTGGTGACGGGCGCGAGCTGCGATTCGGTCGGCAACTTGACGATGCATTCGCCGAGCATGTCGCGCCGCACTTCCGTGGCGGTCTGGATGTTGGCTGCGCCGGTGGTCGCCACGACGGCGACGCCGTTCTCGAGGGCGAAGCCGGAGATCGGCAAGGTCAGGGCGAGGGCAATGAGCGGGAGTCTCTGGAGCATGACGTTTCTCCTGGATGGGGATCGGTAGGGCGTCTCTGGAAAATAGTGGTTCCCGCGACGCCCGTGGGTGTATGCGGGGATCGTTTCGGCATGCGGGAGGTCCGGACGTGTTCGTGATCCTGCCCCGAGCCTGGGCGTCAGCCGTTTTCGAGCAGGCGTTCCATCACGGATCGCCAAGCCACTTCCGCTTTCGTTCCCACATGATCGAAGACGGAATTCAGCAGTTCGCGTTGGCCTCCGGTGAGCGACGCTTCCAGCTGCGCTCCTTGGCGCGTGAGGCGAAGCTCGCGCACGCGCCCATCCATCTTCGAGATCTGCGAGTCCACGAGGTCCATCTCGAGAAGTTGACGCAGCGGAGCGTTCAGGGCCTGCTTGGTCACGGCCAGGAGGGCGAGCAGGCCGCTCACGGGGATTCCGGGGTTGCGTCCCACGAAGTAGAGGATGCGATGGTGGACGCGCTGGAGTCCTCGCGTTTCCAGGATCCGATCGGGCTCCGCCGTGACGGAGCGGTAGCCGAACAGGAACAGTTCCAGGGCGCGATTCAGTTCGGTTTCGCGAGATACGTCAACCATATTGACTTTCTTGGCCATGCGACCTATAATAAGTCAATATTATTGACTTAAAGGGGGCGGAATGGAAATCATGTTTTCGGAGCGCATCGAACGGCTTGCCCCGTCTCCGGTCCGCGAGATTCTGAAGGCCGCCACGGGCGGCGGCGTCGTGAGCCTCGCAGGTGGACTTCCCGCCGAGGAGACCTTCCCTGCTCTCGAAAATCTTCCAGGGGGATGGTGCCAGTACGGGCTCACCGAAGGCGATCCAGCCATTCGTGCGGCCATTGGCAGGCATCTCGAAGAGCGCGGACTGTCGTGCCCTCCGGAGCGCATTCTCGTCACGAGCGGTTCGCAGCAGGGCATCGACCTCGCGGCCAAGCTCTTTGTCGACAAGGGTACGCCCGTGCTGTGCGAGTCGCCCACCTACATGGCCGCGCTGCAGGTGCTGCGGTTGTTCGGCGCCGATCTCAAGGAGCTTCCCATCGGCGCGACGGGGCCCGTTCCGGAGTCCATCGATCCGTGCGTCGCGGAGGCTCGCCCTCGCATGGCATACGTCATTCCCACCTACCAGAATCCCACGGGCTGCGTGTGGTCGGAGGAGGCTCGCGCCGCATTGGCCCAGGCTGCCGACAAGTACGGCACGCCCGTTCTCGAAGACGATCCCTATGGCGAGATCGGCTTCGGACCGAAAGTCCCCCGCCCCGTGTGTGCACGGCTGCGCCGCGCTCCGTGGATCTTCCTCGGATCGTTCTCGAAATCCTTCGTGCCAGGCCTGCGCATGGGGTTCCTGGCTGCGAGCGAGGAGCTGTTCGTGAACATCGAACGCCTCAAGCAGGCTGCCGATCTTCACAGCTGCCGGCTTTCGCAGGCGCTTGTGCTGGACGACCTGAACGACCCGCGGCGCCCCGCGCGCCTCGATGCCGTGCGCGCCGAATACAAGCGTCGTCGCGACGCGTTCGACGTGTCCATTCACAAGCACTTCCCCAAGGCCGAGTTCGTCGCGCCCGAAGGCGGACTCTTCTACTGGGCGCGTCTTTCGCCGGAGCGCGATCTGCGCGAAATCGCCGCCGCCGCCCTTGCTGCGGGTGTCGCATTCCTTCCCGGCGAGCATTGCTACGCGGGGAAACCCGAACATGGATGGGCGCGGTTGAACTTCAGCCACGCCTCCCCCGAGGACGCCGACCGCGCGCTTGGAATCCTCGCGCGCGTCATGGATGGAATCTAGACGGAATCCGTCTTCATGGTCGGACGACGGGGCTGCTTCCGCGGCGAGGCAGTGCTTGGCGTCCGGATGCCGTCAGGATGCGGGCGTATTCTTCACGGCCGCGTTCGCGGACGAGTCGGATTCCGGCGGCGCGGTCGGAGTTCAAGAGGAAGCCGATCACGGCCGCGATGGGGTTGTTGAACTTCGCACAGTCCATCGCATTCGCGTGCTCGGAGCATTCGGCGCAGGTGCGGGTGCCGCGCTCGAGATTGCACGCGCGGACTTTGCACCAGGATGCCTTCGCGTTGGCGTGGCATCCCGGACAGCGCCCCTTGCGGTAGCTCCTGCAGGCGCCGCAGTACAGGCCGCAGGCGGAGACGAGTTCGGGGTCGATTCGGATGGCTGCGAGAGGCATGGGCTCTCCTGTGCGGGTGGAGGTCGGCTGATCGTCGTCGGTGACGGGTTCGAATCTAGAACCGCGCGCCTTGTCGCTCGCGGAGCGTCTCGCGACGGAGCCATGCGAGTCGCGGGCCGGGTGTCCATATCGGCTCGTCCCCTGTGGTTCCGGGGAGTGGCGACGAAGATTCAGGGACGAGTGTCGAGCCAGCGCCGCAGCGCGGCCAAATCGTCTTCGCCGCGACGGCGTTCGAGAATGGCCAGCGCGAAGACGCGACCGCTGTCGACGAATCCCAGCGGCGCGGCGAGGCGGCCATCGGCGATCTCGTCGCGGACCAGGAGTTCGGGAACGATGGCGACGCCGAGGCCCGCGCGTGCGGCTTCCAGCATGGGGATCAGGTGGTCGAAGCGGCGGGTCCGACCTCTCGGAGCGGAACGGGAGGATGCGCGAAGCCACTCCTTCCAGGCCTCCGGCCTCGAGTCGGTGGAAAGGCGCGGTATGGCGGAAAGCTTCGCGTCGGATCGCAGGTCGCGTGCCTGGCTGCGGGCGCACACCGGACCGATTCGTTCTGGCGCGACCTCGACGACGGCGATGTCAGAGGGCCACGGGGCGGATCCGCACACGACCAGCGCATCGATTCGTCCGGCGCGCAGGTCTTCGAATCCGCCGTCGGTGCGCAGTCGGAGACGGATTCCGGGCTCGCTCCGCTCGAAGCTCTCCAGGCGAGGCACCATCCAGTGGGCGAGGAAGCTTCCCGGAGCGGCCAAGTCGATTTCGCGAGATCCGGAGCCGACGACTCGCGCGCAGGCGTCGGAAAGCAGGGCGAACGCCGCCGTCGCAGCTTCGGAAAGTTCGCGGCCCGCATCGGTGGGACGTAGTCCGCGGCCTTGTCGTCGGAACAGTTCCTTGCCGAACCAGTCTTCCAGCGCGGCAAGCTGGTGGCTCACGGCGCCCTGGGTCACGCAGAGTTCGGTGGCGGCGGCGGTGACGCTTCCCGTGCGCGCCACGGCTTCGAACGCCCGCAGCGCGCCAAGAGAGGGAAGAGAACATGATTCATGAGTTGAATTCATGGATATGACGAATATTACTCGATTTTCATTGGAAGCGATGCGCGATACCATTGAGATGTCTTCAAGAGGAGGTCTCACATGGGAGAGAAGCATGCGCATGGGATGTTCGGCGGATTCGGTGGCAGGTGGATGCCCGAGACGCTGATTCCCGCCTTGGAGGAGCTGGAGCGGGAGTGGCTCGCGGCGCAGGACGATCCCTCCTTCCATCGCGATCTGGAGCGGCTGCGTCGGAATTTCGCGGGCGGTCCTTCTCCGCTCCACCATGCGCGTCGCTGCGGAGCGGAGCTGGGCGTCGAGCTCTTCCTGAAGCGGGAAGACCTCAACCACACCGGGTCGCACAAGATCAACAACTGCCTCGGACAGATCCTGTTGGCACGGCGCATGGGGCGACGACGGGTGATCGCGGAGACGGGAGCGGGGCAGCACGGCGTGGCGACGGCCACCGTGTGCGCCCTCTTCGGAATGGAGTGCGTGGTGTACATGGGACGTCTCGACATGTCCCGGCAGCGTCCCAACGTCGAGCGCATGCGGCTCCTGGGCGCCGAGGTGCGCGCGGTCGATTCGGGGTCCGCGACGCTCAAGGATGCGATGAACGAGGCGCTGCGCGACTGGATCGCCAACGTCGAGGACACCTACTACCTGCTCGGAACGGGCGCGGGACCGCATCCCTATCCTTCGATGGTGCGCGATCTGCAGAGCGTGATCGGTCGCGTCGCGCGCGAACAGATCCTGTTCGAGACGGGCCGTCTTCCCGATGTCCTGGTCGCCTGCGTGGGCGGGGGCTCCAACGCGATCGGCCTGTTCCACCCGTTCCTCGACGATGCCTCGACGCGGATGTACGGCGTGGAGGCCGGCGGTGAAGGACTCGAGACGGGACGGCATGCGGCGAGCCTCCAGGGCGGGCGCCCCGGCGTGCTGCACGGGAGCCGCTCGATGATCCTGCAGGACCACGATGGACAGATTCTGGAAGCGCATTCGGTGTCGGCGGGTCTGGATTATCCGGGCGTCGGTCCGGAACACGCCTTCCTCCAGGGGACGGGACGCGTCCGCTACGTGTCGGTCACCGACAACGATGCGCTTTCCGCATTCCACTGGCTCGCGCGACGCGAAGGCATCCTGCCTGCGCTCGAAAGCTCGCACGCCATCGCATTCGCGCGCCGGCTCGCGCCGGAGCTCGAACCGGGATCCATCGTCGTCGCGTGCTTGAGCGGGCGCGGCGACAAGGATCTCGCCACAGTCCTTTCCCATCCGGAGGTCCAGCCATGACGAACCGACTCGAAGAGCGCATCCACATCCTCCGCGGAGAGAGGCGCGCGGGACTCGCCGCCTACCTCGTCGCGGGCGCACCCGACATGGACGCGACGCTCCAGGCGATGGAGACGCTTGTCGCTTCCGGGGTCTCGCTCCTGGAGATCGGCATGCCGTTCTCCGATCCCGTGGCCGACGGGCCCGTGATCGCCGCGGCGCACGCGGTCGCGTTGCGCGGTGGTGCGTCCCTGCGCGGGACCCTCGAGCTGGTCGATCGGTTTCGCGCTCTCGATCGCGCCACCCCGGTGGTGCTGATGGGCTACGTCAATCCGGTTCTCTCCATGGGTCTGGACGCCTTCTTCACGGAGGCCGCGCAGGCCGGGGTGGACGCCGCGATTCTCGTCGACCTTCCCTTGGAACATTCCGATGCATGGAGGCTCGCCGCGCGCGCGCAGGGCGTGGCGCTCGTTCCCCTGCTCGCGCCCACGACGACCCCGGATCGGGAACGACGGATTCTGTCGAGCACGGGCGATCTAGTGTACCTGGTCGCCCGCACCGGCGTCACGGGTGCGGCGGAGGCGGATGTGGATGCGGTGAGGGAACGGAGCGCGCGAGTCCGGGCGTACTCCGATGTCCCTATCGCGGCGGGCTTCGGAATCCGCTCTGCCGATCATGCGCGCGCGCTGGTCGGCTCGGTGGACTTCGTCGTCGTGGGGTCGCTCTTTGTCGAGACGCTCGCGCGGGGCGGAAAGGGCGCGCTCCCCGAGTTGGGGCGCATCGCCCGAGAGCTCCGCGCCGTTCTCGAGGAGGCGTGATCTGTTGTCAGGGCAGCGTGTATTTCTTGAGAATGGGCCATCCCACCGAGCCGTTGCCCTGCTCGTGCCCGCCGCCCTGCTTGGTGCAAAGCGTGACCTGGACTCCACCGCCGCACTTGGAGTAGGTGGAGCAGCCGTTGGCGTCTTCGGCCGAAGGCGTGTCCGTGCATTTGTCGAGCTCCGCCCATTTCTGGAACGTCTTTTTCGCACCCAGGAAGTCGATGGCCATCCCTGGGACTACGGCGGAGTGGCCTCCTGCGTAGGATACGGTGCCATCGGCGGTTCCGCGGAACATGACCATGGTGATCGGACGGACGGGCTTGCAATCGGGCACGTTCTGTTCCGTCAGGTCGAACGCGGCAGGTGCCGCCGCTGCGAAGACATCGGAGAGGTGGCAGGCGGTGAAGTGCGACATTCCGCCGCCCATGGAGAAGCCCGCCGCATAGACGCGCTTGGGATCGATGCAGGCGAGGGTCTTCACTTCGGCCACCATGGCGCGAGCGAAGGACGTGTCGTCGGCGGTGGTGCAGCAACCCTGCACGTTCCAAGCTTGGCCACCCATGGGGCTCCCCAGGCCGTCGGGATAGACGGAGATCGCGCCATCCTTGTCGGCAGGAGTCTTGTACAGCGTGCTACCCGACTGTCCGGAAGCTGTGCCCATGATGGGGTGGTAGTCGACGAGCAGGGGCACGGGGGTGTCGCCTTTGTAGCCAGACGGCACGTGCAGGATGTACTTGCGCGCGACGCCCTTCACCGTGATGGTCTTGTTCTGATCTCCGGAAGCAAGCTTTGCCGCGGGGCAAGTGACCTGTGCAGGAGTCGCGCGCATGGTGATCGCGAGATTGGACTCCGTGACGGATGTCGTCGCGTACGTGGTGTCCACGTAGCCGGTCTTCTTGAACTCGAGGATCGGATTCGTGGCGGCGGTGCGGGATGCGGACAGGTGGGGCGCGACGCGCAGTCCCTCCATGCCGGTCACGACGGCTTGCGAGAAGGTGCCCTGGGAATGGGCGACGACCAGCCACGCGGCGGTGGTGGGAAGGTTGCTGGGTAGCGTCGCTTGCGCGAGGCCGTCCCAAGCGGTCGCGGAGGATGTCCAGAGCTTGCGCCCGGTGCCGTCGACCAGCGAGAGTTCGAGCGCTCCGTCAAAAGGAGATTGGATGCGCAGGTCGCGGCCGCCAGCCTGGACCCGCCACGCCGAAGCGTGATCGGAACGAAGGATGACGCCGGTTGAAACGCCGATGCTGAAAAGACCGGCGGCGTCGGTGGTGGTGGAAGGCGTCGATGCGTCCTTCACCGTCACGGCAACCTCGGAGAGGGGCGCGCCGGCGGAGCTCTTCACGGTGCCGGAAGCGTTCCAGCCGAAGGCGGAAGCGGTGGTGCCGGCCAGAGCGAGCATCGCGAAGCGAAAAGCAGGGATTGGATGCATGGAAACCACCTCCTCGGATTGATCCGGGTGGAATGGGTTGGGGAGGACTCCGCGACCAGGTGCGCTCGGGAGTCCAGAGCTACAAGCGGATGTTAGTGGCGAAACAGGGACGGGGGCGAGTTGTTTTCCGGGGGCTTCGTTAGTGGAATGGTAACGGAGCGGGGGATCGGAAACGCCTCGCAATCGCGCTTGCGATGCGACATTTTGCCTAGATGGGAGCCGACGCGTAACGCATGAAGACGATCTTCGAATATCTGGACTATCGATCCTATCTGAAGGATGTGTACGAGGAACGGAAATCCGAGTCCCCGTTCTACTCCTATCGCGTGATGGCCGAATCGTTCGGGCTCTTTCCCAGCAACGTGTTCCGGATCCTCCATGGCGACGCCCATCTACCCGCCCGCTGCCAGAGTCGTGCGCTGGATGTCTTGGGGCTCTCGGGGCGTTCGGCGGAGTATTTCCAGATGCTCATCGCCTATTCGCGGGAGAAGTCGGAAAAGGCCCGCATGGCCATCCTGGAAAAGGCGTTGGCCCTGCGCGACGTCTCGCGTCGCTCTCTGGAGGAACGCGAATTGGAGTACTTCCAGCACTGGTGGACGTCGGTCGTGCGCGCTCAGCTTGAATTGTCCGATGGACGGGCCGAACCATCGGAAATGGGCGCCAGCCTCTCGCCTGCGGTGGCGCCCGAAGACGTGATGGCGTCGCTGGAGCTTCTGAAGGAACTGGGGCTCGTGAAGAAGGCGAGTTCGGGACGGCTGTTTCCGACCGATGCACATCTCACGGCGGGTGGCGAAGCCAAGGCGCGAGCCGTCCACGGCTTTCAACGACAGATAATGTCTCTGGCATCGGAGGCGCTTGCGCGTTTCCCCGTGGAGGAACGCGATGTTTCGACACTCACTCTCACCGTGGACGAGCGCGCCTTCGGTGAGATCCGGGAGATGATCCGCGAGTGCCGTCGACAGATCCAGAAGCGGGTCGAGGAGTCGCTGGGGGCGGATCGGGTGATGCACTTGGCGATGGCGTTCTTCCCCGCGGCGCGCGCGCCCCGGAGGATCCGATGAACGCGGCGCGCTTGACGGCATGTTTCGCGTTCCTGCTCTTCCTGGCTTGCCAGGATGAGAGAAGCACGGGCACCACCACCGAGACGGAAAACGCGGTTGCCGCCCGCTTCATCGCGGTCGATTCCGTCGTGCATTCCGCTGACAGGCCCTGGCACCGCCCCTTCGTGGCGACGCTGCGGTTCGATGCGGCGAACTTCGACTTCACGCAGTCGGCCGACTCCGGGCTCGATCTGGATGTTCGTACGGTCGATGGCGCTTCGGTTCCGTTCGAGACCGTTTTCTGGGACAGCGCTGCGGCGCGTGGCCGTCTCCATGTGCGGATCTCCGGCGCGTTGCTTCTTCCAGGAGCGCGCTTCGCCCTGTGCTGGAGGCTGCCGAAATCGCATCGCTCCGATTCGGCCGCCACATGGGCCGGCATCTCCGACAGTCAGAAACTGGCAGCGAACTCGTCGCTGGTCGACGATTTCGAGGGAGGGAGCCTGCTGCGCAACCGCCTGCCCGACAGTTCCTTCTGGTACGTTGGAGGATCGCTCGCGGCGTCGGGGCTTTCGGCCGCGGGATCGGGGCGGAGTGGAACCGCCATCCATCTGGCCTGCAACGCTGGCCAGTGCGATACGGGGCGTCCGATCCTGGCCGCCACGCTTCTCGCCGTTTCGCCCCGGTGCTTTCGTTCGCTCGATTCGCTCGTCCTTTGGGTGCGTGGGAGCGGAAGTGTCTGGATCTCGTTCGAGGTGTTGGACAGCGCCCAGCTCGAACTGGTCAGGAGGGGCCATATCGACAGCCTGAAGCAACGCCGAGCATGGGGTGCGCGGACATTGGACAACACGTGGCGGCGGATCTCCCTCCATCCCGCCGATCTCGATCCAGCCGACGGCGTAGACGGCAACGAAGGGTGGATGGCGGTGCGGGACTCCATCAACTACCTCACGTTCCTGATCGAAGGCGGAACGGACCTGTGGCTGGACGACATCCGCTTCCACGGAATCGCCCCGGACGATCTCCGATAGCGGGTGCCTGGAGACGCGTCAGCGCGTCCGCTCTGGCAAGTGTCGCCAGTATTTGCGTGGAAGCATGCGCGCCAGCTGCCGGGGGTTGCGTCGTTCCGGGATGTTGACGGAGTCGTAGAACGTGGTCCAGAGATCGCGCCAGCGGCCTTCGGAATCGGGGGTGAGACGGGCTGTCTCGCGGGCGTCGCGGGGAAGCTGCGCGGGGTCGCAGGCCAGGACGTGAAGACAGGATCCGTCATGGTGCAGGACGCGGCCTCGGCGGGAGTCGGCGATCATCCAGGGTTGGCCGGGCAGGCGCGCCGAGAAGTGCGGTCCGAGAAGCTCGATGATGTCGTGTTCGGGGCTGATCACGGCGTAGAGCGTGCCATCGGGCGCTTCCTGGAATCGGACCATTCCGAGGAACAGGTGGGCTTCGCCGCAGGTGCGTTGGGCCGAAGCGCGCACCGCGTGGACGTGGCTCTCGAGCAGATTGCGTCCGCGGGAACGGTCGTGGGGAGAAAACAGGTCGCGCAGGCAGAGCCACAACGCGTCGTCGATTCCCGGATCCTCGGAGATGAAGGCGCTTCGGTACATGGCGGCGATCTCGCGCCCACCGCGAGCGATCACGCCGTTCCACACCCGCCGAGCATGGTCGGAATTTGTCGCGACGGATCGCGGCGATTCGAACATGGTGGGAGCGTCGCGGGTCGCGGAGGCGACGCGGACTTGGGCAAGTCGGAGTCGGAACGCCTCGAATACGGCGGTGAGGAATCCTTCGAACGAGCCGTCGTGGTGGAGGACGATGGAACGTGCCAAGGACGTCTCGCCTTCGCGGGGGGCGAACGTTTCTGCGGACCCGAGCGTCGATGGCGGTCCGCCGGCTTCGACAGGCGATGTCCTGCCCTTCGACAGGCTCAGGAACCGCTTGTCGAGGGGTTCAACCAACGGGCTGTTCATGGCCCAGAAGCGCCGGTTCGGCGAAGAGGGAGAGCTGAGGAGATGCTTGTGCGGGGAGGAGGAGCTGGCGAAGCCTTTCGGGGTGGACTTCGCGAGAAGAGAACGGATTGCCATGGTCGACAAGAAACGGCTTCGCTCGCTTGAGGACGACGCCGAAGCGCTTGAGATGCTCCATGCGGATGGAGCCGAAGCGCCGCCCCTGCACGATCATCTTCGCCGAGCGGACGCCCACGCCGGGAACGCGCAGGATGGATTCGTAATCGGCGACGTCGAGATCGACCGGAAAGAATTCGGGGTGGCGCAAAGCCCAGGCGGCCTTTGGGTCGAGCGAGGGATCGAGGTCGGGATTGGACGCGTCGAGGATCTCGTCGAAGCGGAATTGGTAGAAGCGCATGAGCCAGTCTGCTTGGTAGAGGCGGTTTTCACGGCGCAGCGGCGGCATGGTGGTGAGAGCGGGGAGACGGCTGTCGCTGTTCACGGGCAGGTAGCCCGAGTAGTAGACGCGCTTGAGCTCCTGCTGCCCGTAGAGGCTCGAAGCCAAGCGCAGGATGTGGAGGTCGGACTCCGGGCTGGCTCCCACGATGAGTTGCGTACTCTGCCCCGCGGGCGCGAAGCGCGGTGCCTTGCGCGACAGGCGCGATTCGGCCTTGTATTCGACGATGCCCTGGTGGATGGAGTTCATGGGCGCGAACACGGATGCGTGGTTCTTTTCGGGGGCGAGATGGCGTAGCGAGTCGTCCGAGGGGATCTCGATGTTCACGCTCAGACGATCGGCGAAGCGGCCTGCTTGTGCTACAAGCTCGGGGCTTGCGCCGGGAATGGCCTTGAGGTGGATGTACCCTCCGAATCGGTGCTCCAAGCGCAGCGTGCGCGCCACACGCACCAGCGCTTCCATCGTGGTGTCGGGGCTGCCAACCACGCCGGAGCTGAGGAACAGGCCTTCGATCAGGTTGCGCCGGTAGAACTCCAGCGTGAGGTCCACGACTTCGGAGACCTTGAAGGTGGCGCGCGGAATGTCGTTGCTGCGGCGGTTGGCGCAGTAGGCGCAGTCGAAGATGCAGACGTTGGAGAGGAGGATCTTGAGCAGCGAGATGCAGCGCCCGTCCTCGGTGAAGGAGTGGCAGATGCCGCTGGTCGCGCCGTTTCCGATGCCTCCCGCCGGCGTGGAACGCTTGCTTCCGCTGGAGGAACACGAGACGTCGTACTTGGCGGCGGCCGAGAGAATGGAAAGCTTCTTCTGCACAAATGAGCAGTATACATTCGCGCAGGCGTGCGCGCAAGTGGATTGCGTTGGAGGGTCTTGCTCCGGTTTCGTGGAGCGGGCGCTTCGGGTCCTGCTACCGGGATGCCTCGTCGAGATTCGACAGAATCCGTCTGAGCGATGCTTCGAACGCTTCGATTTCGGTGGCAGGCATTCCCTTGTAGAACTGGTCGGCCATTTCCCGGGAGGCCTCGGCGTAGGCGGCGTGTTGCGATCGGTTCTTGTCCGTGAGCGTCACCAGTTTCCGCCTTGCGTCCGCGGGATCATTCAGGCGCGTCACCTGTCCGGACGCTTCCAGACGGTCGAGCATCAGGGCCAGCGTCGACTTGTCGAGCCGCGTGTGTTCGGCGAGGTCGGTCTGCGACAGCGGCGATGCCTTCCACAGCGCGTAGACGATCCGCCCTTGGGCCGGATTCAGTCCGTGGATATGGTGCTTCTTGAGGATCTTCGCGAAGATGCGTCCAGATAGCTGGTGCACCTGCGCGATCAGAATCCCTCCTTCTCGCGGAGATCGTCCCTTCTTGGGTTTCTCCGGGAGCATTCAGTGCGATTCCCCAAGAGCCTTGGTGGGATCGAATTCTGCGACATTCAGCCCGTGGTAGTAGCGGGCTCGCAGCGGGTGGAACTGGAAGATGGAGAAGTCTCCGCCGTCGACGCCTCCGGGATAGAATATGTTCCAGCCATCGACCCAGATCGCGTGCCGGATGGAATCGTCCAGGATCTCGCGGAGTTCGCCTTGGAGCGTCAATCCTTCGAAGGAGGCGGTGTCGACGTAATAGAGGCTGCTGCGCGGATCGGCTCGCAGTTCGCGGACCTTGCGGCTGGATGTGTTGGTGGCGATCCAGGTTTGGAATCCGTCGGGCAGACGTGCCGCTCCAAGCGTGAACGCGTCGGAGCGCGCTTTGCGCAGATTGAACACGGCTCGCGTATCGGGGGTGCCGTCGGCGTCCAATGTCGACAGGAATACGACGTTGCTGTTTTGGATGAGCCTCCACGAGGCGGTGATCGATGACGTGTTCATGTCTCCTCCATTATCGTTTTATATAAAACTAATGCGGCGTCGACGAAGACGCAAGTTGAAAGCGAGGTGACAGTTTCTTCGTTTTGCGGTGTTCCAAAGGAATGCTTCGTCCATTCCGAAAGGCTGCCCCGATGAATCCCGATTCTTCCGTTTCCACGATCCGCCCCTACGACATCGGTCCCTCCGCTCCTCATGGGCGGTTTCTTGACGTTCTGAAGACGTTGGCCGACGAGTTCGTCGTCGAAGCGGAGGCGCGTGCCGGAGATCTGCTCGATGGACACATGGCATTCCTCGGTTCGGGAGAAGAGGATGCGCTTCGCTCGCGCGGGGAATACGCGATCGAACTGCTGACCTTCGGAATCCTGCGGGCGGAGTACGGAGCGTTGGCTTCGTCCGCTTCCGATGCCGTCGTGCGCCGGTTGGCGGAGCTGTGGCGGTTGCGTTCGGAAGACCTTCCGCGCAAGGCCGAAGCCGACAGGGAGCGAGGAGGAATCTTCCTCGACCTGCTGGCCTCATCGGCTCCGCCGACGGCGGTGGTCGACGACGAACGGCTCGTGGAGTGGCTTTCCGCCACGGGAGAATTCGTGCAGGAGGCGTTGCGCATGCGTTTGTGGCTTTCGAGCGCCGCGGTGTTCCGCTTCGACGATTTCCAACGCGTCACCGACGAGCTGGCCGCATGGTTCGTTCCTCGCGCCCAGGAGCTGCTTGGAGCCTGGACGCGTGGCGTGGCGGCGTTCCGGGGTCATGTGCTTGCGCGTGGCGAAATGCGCGAGGATCTGTTTCTCATCACGCGCGGCGAGCCGCTCTACCATCTGAACATGGTCGGGTCCGAGGTGATGAATCGAGGCTTCCTGCCTGGCTATCGGGGCCGTCCCGGCAAGGTGGTCCTGGTGCCTGGCTGCATGCGGGCCCGTGACGACGTTTCCTGTCGAGCGAAGCGGGAAGGTCTGGACATTTCCTGTACGCATTGCCATCCGGATTGCGGCGTGGCGTCTCTCGATGCGCTTGCTCGCGAGCGCGGCTTCCGCGTCTACGTCGTGCCCCATGCGTCGACGTTCACGGCCTGGCTGAAGCATTGGCGAAAGGACGAGGCGACATCGCTCGTCGCGGTCGCGTGCCCTTTGCACCTGGTGCCGGGCGGCTACGAGATGCGCGCTCTCGGGCTTGAAGCGCAGTGCGTGCTTCTGCAGTACAGCGGATGCCGACGCCACTGGGATCCGACGGGAGTGCCCACGAGGTTGGATCGGGAACGGCTGCTGGAGGTGGTGGAACAATAGGATGCCTGTACGCATGTACAGGGAGGGTGTCCCGCGTTCTGGAACGTGGGTTGCGGAATCGCTACCTGGGGGAGATATTGATGGAAGCGGGACGAGTTGTCTCGGCACCATCATGAAGGATTCTCCGGAATGGATTGGAATTCGTATTTCGCGACGCTGAAGGATTGGAAGCGTCTCCCCGCCTACAAGGCCGAGCCTCGTGTCGACAGTCTGGTCGGCCATTATCTCCTCCGCCTGCTGCCCGACCTCCTCGGGATTGACGTGTGCACCGTGATTCCCGAACTCCCATTGCGCAAGGGAACGCTGCGTGCGGAGTTCGAAGGAACCGTTCATGCCGAACGCTCATGGAAGGTCGACTTCCTCGCCGTGGGACCCGATCGCAATTGGCTGATCGAAATGAAGACGGATTCCGGTTCGCGTCGAGATGTCCAGGACGACTACCTCCGCGACGCCGTGCGAGCGGGGACGGGGGCTGTGGTGAACGGCATCGTGCGGATCGCGAGGATTTCGCCGTACAAGCGCAAGTACGCGCACCTGCTGGAGACGCTGCGACAGGCTGGTCTGCTTCAAGGAGAATCTTGGACGGGGAGGAATCCGTTGATGGAGATCCTGTACGTGCAGCCTCGCGTTTCCGTGGATGGCGAGCGTGGGATCGGGTTCGTGCAGATCGCGGATTGGCTGGAAGGGCTTCCCGATGCGGGGGAGTTCGAGCGCGCGTTCGCAGGAGCGTTGCGGGAGTGGGAGGGGGATTGAGACCATGCTGCTCCGTATCGGCACTTCCTTCGAACCTGCGACGGATCTGGGCTTTCTCCTTCACAAGCACCCGGACAAGGTCCAATCATTTTCTCTGAAGCAAGGGACTGCGATGGTCTGGTTCCCTGTAGCGACCGCCGAACGTTGCGATTGCGTTCTGCACGTGGAATTGGATCCCGTCGCGTTGGTGCGGGGACGTTCACCTGAACAGAGAGGTTCGTCGGGGACTTTGGAGCCGTATGTCAACGATCGACCATGGGTGGCGTCGTCGTATCTCGCCGTCGCGATCGCCGAGGTGTTCGGAACGGCGCTCTCCGGGCGGTGTCCTCAAAGACCGGTGCTCGCGGAACGAACACTCCCATGGAGTGTCGAACTTCCGGTGGTTCCTGCGCGTCGCGGGGGTGCCGATCTTCTGAAAGCCCTGTTCGATCCATTGGGCTGGAGTGTGACAACGACGTCGATCCCCCTGGATTCGTTGTGGCCTACCTGGGGCGATTCCTCCTGTTTCGGGGTGCGCCTGGAAGGTTCGGCCCGTCTGAGTGATCTGCTCGACCACCTGTATGTCCTGCTCCCGGTATTGGACGGAGCGAAGCACTACTTCATCGGGGAAGCGGAAGGCGAGAAGCTTCTGCGCCATGGTCGCGAATGGCTGGAACGTCACCCGCTGAAGGAGCGAATCGTTCGTCGTTATCTCATGGACCGCAGCGGACTAGTGAAGAAGGCGTTGAAGAAGCTGGTCCTCGAGGAAGAATCCGGCGAAGCGGTAGAGGAGGGCGCGGGTAAGCCAATGCGGAACGATGCCCTCGACGTTCCGGCTCGAACACCCCTGGATCGACTGCGACGGGAAATGATCCGGGATGTTCTCGCTACGGAGTCTTGGCCGTTCGTCGCCGATCTTGGTTGCGGAGAAGGGCGATTGTTGCACTTGCTGCGCCAACAGTCCCGGATCGGTCGTCTCGTGGGTGTGGACGTGTCGCGCAGGGCGCTCGACGTCGCCGCGAAACGATTGCGTCTGGATCGTGAATCGAAGAGCGGCCGCGTGAAGGTGGAGCTTCTGCACGGTTCGCTGGTCTATGCCGATCCGCGGTTGAAAGGCGTGGACGCGGCGGTTCTCGCCGAAGTCGTGGAACACTTCGATCCCGATCGTCTTCCATTCTTGGAGGCGAGCTTGTTCGGAAGGATGAAGCCCCGCCTTGTCGTGGTGACCACGCCCAACCGCGAGTACAACACCTGCCATCCCGAGCTGGCCCACGGAATGCTCCGCCATTCCGATCACAGATTCGAATGGACCCGAGGCGAGTTTTCCGCATGGGCCGACCGCGTGGCTTCGAGATACGGCTACACATGGCGTTGGCGTGGCGTGGGCGAAGAAAGTCCCGAATCGGGTCCCCCTACCCAAATGGCCATCTTCCGTGAAGGGGGTGCGTCTTGGATCTGAAACTTCCAGCATTGAGTTTGGCGGTACTGGTCGGGCCTTCCGGGTCAGGCAAGAGCACCTTCGCGCGGCGTCATTTCCTGTCGACAGAGATCCTGTCATCCGACGTGTTCCGGGGAATGGTATCCGATGACGAGAGCGACCAGGAAAGCAGCGGCCCCGCATTTGACGCACTGAGGTTCGTCCTGCGCAAGCGGTTGCAGGCGGGACGTCTCACCGTGGTCGATGCGACCAATGTCCAGCCATCGGCGCGGAAGGAGCTTGTCGCGATCGCCAGGGAATATCACGTCCTTCCCGTCGCGCTGGTGTTCGATCTCGACATCGACACCTGCGTGGCCCGCAACGACCTGAGGCAGGGGCGACCGGGTAGCCGTCGCTACGTGCGTCGGCAGGTCGCCGAGTTGCGCAGAAGCATCGGCAGGGGAGGATCCCAACTGCGGCGCGAGGGCTTCCGCGAGACTTGGCGATTCACGAGTGCCGAGGAGATCGACGCAATAACGATCCACAGGGCGCCCCTATGGACGGATAGACGGGATCTGTCTGGTCCGTTCGACATCGTGGGCGACGTGCACGGCTGTCTCGGCGAGCTGGAAGAATTGCTCGACCGGCTTGGCTACGTGCGCGGGGATGGTGGCGCCGGCATTCCGAAGGGCGCATGGCGGTGTTCCTGGGCGATCTCGTCGACCGCGGACCTTCCAGTCTCGGAGTCCTCTCACTGGTGCGGAACATGGTCGTCTCCGGCGATGCTCTGTGCCTGCCTGGAAACCACGAGGCGAAGTTCCTGCGCGCATTGCACGGTGCCAACGTCCAGCGGACGCATGGCTTGGAGCGGACTTTGGCGGAGCTGGAAGCTCTCGATGCGGAGGCGCGGCAATCCTTCCTGTCATGGGCGATCCCGTTCCTCGATGGTCTGGTTTCGCATCTCGTGCTCGACAAGGGCGACCTGGTCGTGGCTCATGCCGGGATGAAAGAGGAGATGCAGGGGCGAGGTTCGGGTGCCGTGCGCCAATTCGCCCTTTACGGGGAGACCACGGGTGAGATCGACAAATACGGATTGCCGGTTCGCGCGGATTGGGCCACTGTCTACTGCGGGAAATCCTGCGTGGTGTACGGACATACTCCCGTCATCGAAACGGAGTGGAACAATCGGACCCTCTGCATCGATACGGGTTGCGTGTTCGGTGGCACGCTTACCGCGCTGCGATGGCCGGAGCGTGAGATCATGTCGGTGCCCGCGCACCAAGTGTGGTACGAGCCGGTGTGTCCGCTCGCGGAGCCGGTTGCGGCAGTAGACGACGACTTGCTCGATCTGGGGGACCTGTCTGGGATCAGGTACATTCAGACATTCCTGCATCCGACGGTCAGGATTCCGGCGGACCGGACCATGGCCGCGATCGAGGCGGCCACTCGCTTCGGGGCGGATCCGCGTTGGGTGATCCATCTCCCCGCGACGATGTCGCCCGTCGAGACGTCGAAGTCTCCCGATTTCCTCGAACACCCTTCGGAGGCCTTCGCATTCTATCGCGATGCGGGTGTCGCGGAGGTGGTGTGCCAGCGCAAGCACATGGGGTCGCGTTGCATCGCCGTTCTTTGTCGTACCGAAGAGGTCGCGCGGAAGCGGTTCGGAGTGTCCGAAGGCTCCGGGATCTTCTATACCCGCACGGGACGTCGATTCTTCGAAGATCCGGAATTGGAGCGCGTGCTGCTGGGAGATCTGCGCGGCGCACTTGATGACGCCGGATTCTGGCAGGAGTTCGGCTCCGACTGGTTCTGTCTGGATGGCGAGATGATGCCTTGGTCCGCAAAAGCGCAGGATCTGTTGCGACAACAATATGCGTCGACTGGTGCGGTGGGAACGGTGGCCACCGCGACACTCTCCCGATGGCTGGAGGAAGGGGTGTCGCGGGGGCTCGAGCTTGGCGAGCATCTAGCGATTTCGAGGAATCGGGAGGCATCCATGAAAGGGTTCGTGGATGCGTGGAGGCGGTATTCTTGGCCGGTGGCGGGTCCGCAGGACTATCGCTGGGCCCCTTTCCATATCCTCGCTTGCGAGGGGCGTACTTTCGAAGATTCCGGTCACGTCTGGCAGATGGATACGCTGGCGCGGTTGTGCGGACATTCAAAACATCTGCTGCTGCCAACGGAATGGATGCGGGTCGATCTCGCGGATCCATCGAGCGAGTCCATGGCGATCGACTGGTGGCTCGAATTGACAAATTCTGGTGGCGAAGGCATGGTGGTGAAGCCTCCCACATTGGTGGCGCAAGGATCGCTTGGAGTGGTCCAGCCTGCCGTGAAATGCCGTGGTCGCGAATACCTCCGGATCATCTACGGCCCGGAATATCTGGAGCCTGCGAACCTGGAACGTCTGTGTCGGAGAGGATTGCGTCGCAAGCGAGTTCTTGCTTGGCTCGAATTCGCATTGGGCGTGGAATCGCTGCGGCGCTTCGTGGCGAAGGAGCCCCTGCGATCCGTCCACGAGGCTGTGCTCGGAGTCCTTGCCATGGAAAGCGAGCCGGTGGATCCGCGTCTCTAGTGGAATGCTCTCATGACAGGAATTGGGCCGAGATTCGCGGCTCGCGCGTCGCTGGCGATGGCCTTCACCATGCGCTTCCAACTGATCACCAGTTGCGAAGGCGCTTGGGGGACGAATCCCGGCCCGCGTCCGAGGATCCAGCGGGCGGCCTCTTCGTGGTCTCCGAACGGCAGCTTGAACACGATCGATCCGTCCTTCATGGGTCGATTCTTCTGCTCGCGATGCCAGCTCCTTTCCTGTACATACGGAGCCAGATGGGGTTCGGCGCGGATCACGGCGAGGAACTGTGGTCCGGTGAATGCGCCAAGGCTTGTCGGAATCCGTCGTGATGGAGGAGGATCAAAGCGTACCTCGAGCACTTCGGGCCGGCTCATCCTGGCAAGGGCGAAGCGCTTGAACTGGTGAGCCGGATCGTTCGGGTCGCGCGCTTGCAAATAGGGCATGCCGTCCCATTCGAAGATCGAGAGAGGTTCGACCTCGCGAGGCTCCGGTACGGCGTTCGATGGTTTGCGGTAGAGGAAGCGCATTCTGCAATGCTCTCGCAACGCCGTCGAAATGCGCCCGAGAACGTCGTGCTCGACCTTGCCTGTCATGCGTGGGAGTGTGGCGCTGCCCCGACGGGGAAGCTTGGAATCCACCACCACCAGATCCTCCAGTACGACCTCCAGGTCTGGATCCATCAGGAGCGCCATTGTCAAGCGCAGTCCAGCCGGACCGGAAAGCGTATGGATCACGTGCCAAGGGAAGTTCCAAGTTTTCTCATAGGACCACACGTGTTGCTTGCGGTCATAGGTGACGGGCGCACCAAGATTACGCAGATCCTCGACGCATCCGTACAGCGCTTTCCGTTTGCATCGCATGTCCTCAAGGAGGAGCGAAGTGGACACTCCCCCGCCGTCGACGGCGCGATCCGCCGCCAGGGCATTGTGCAACGTCACGATCCGTCCAACCTGGTCGATCATCGATGCGGGCATTCCGGAATCCTTTCCATGGCTCTGGACAGGGGGTGTCCCTCATGGAGGTAGTAATCGGCTTGCCATATCCGCTGATTGAATCGATACTCCATGATATGCCCCCTGCGTCCCGCTCACGAGAGCAGGAGGAGCTTGTTGGCTTGCACTGCGCTTGGTGCGGGATTCGTATCGCTTCGAGGAGATCGTGATGTTCGATGGTTTCGAATCGTTCTTCGAGAGGGGTGCTGAATTGAAGAATGGGTTGATTGTGGATGGTCTATCTTCGGGAGCGCGGAGGCCCCGTCCGTGAACCCGTCCCCTATTGCTCATGTTCGGTTCGATGCTCAAGGAGCGGGTATTCCCCATCCCTTGGAAGATCACCTGCGAGATGTGGGGCGGCTCGCCGCCAAGTTCGCAAACGCGTTCGGAAATGCCGATTGGGGTAAGGTCGCGGGGCTGTGGCACGATCTTGGCAAGTACAAGGCTGATTTCCAGAACTACATCCGCGACCGCAGTGGATTTGAGCGAGGCGAAGCTGATGAAGGAGGGCCAGGCAAGGTTGACCATACGGCTGCAGGGGCGATCTATGCGATGGAGCGGATGGGGCCGATGGGCCGGATCCTTGGGTACCTGATCGCGGGGCATCATTCGGGGTTGCCGTCAACAGAGTTGACGAAGCAATTCTCCAACAGCTTGTTGGAGAATTGCGCTTGCCGGGATAGAGGCTTCTGATGTCCCTCATAATTGCACATACACGGGACGGTGAACATCAGTCGCTAGAGTCTCATTTGCAGTGGGTGGCGGAGCTTTCGAGGCAGGCCGCCTCCAAGTTAGCTGTTTGCAAAGCGGGCGAACTCATCGGTCTCGTTCATGACTTGGGCAAGTACAGCCAAGTCTTCCAAGCCTATATCCAATCGGCAACAGGCATCTTGAATCAGGATGAAGATGAGGAGTATGTCGATGCTTCGGTGTTGAAGGGTAAGATCGATCACTCCAGCGCGGGTGCTCAGTATATCTGGAATGCATTGTCCAAAAAAGGGGCGCTACAAGAACGAATCGCCCAAGCCCTTGCCTTGTGTGTAGCCTCTCACCATTCGGGCCTGATCGACTGCTTGGACGTGGAAGGTGAGGACAACTTCAGCCGCCGAATGGCGAAAGCCACACAGAAAACCCATCTGGATGAAGTTGGTCGCGTCGCCGACTCCGAAATTCTTGCCAGGGCAAACGAACTGCTGGAAAATCCCGAGCTCGTGACAGAGCTGAGGAGCGTCATCGGCAAGATTCTCGCCAGCAATCGCGAAACCCACAAGGGCCAGCATCGCAACGCCCAGCAACAGATCGGCCTGGCTGTGCGCTTCCTGTTTAGTTCCCTGATCGATGCCGACCGCATCGATACATCGAATTTCGAGCACAAGCGCGTCAAGTCCTGCCGCCAGAACGGAAACTATTCCGAATGGCCTGTGCTGATCGAGAGACTGGAACGAAAGCTTGCGGCGATGTCGCCAACTCGTCCAATTGATCATCTGCGCAGAGATATATCGCAGCATTGTCTTGATGCGGCATCACGGCCTGGCGGCACCTACACTTTGACCGTTCCGACCGGCGGCGGCAAAACGCTGGCCAGTCTGCGTTTTGCCTTGCATCATGCCTCGCAGCGCAAGTTGGACCGCATCATCTACATCATCCCTTTCACCTCGATTATTGAGCAGAACGCGCAGGTCGTGCGCGACATCCTCGAGCCCATCGATGTCCCTAAGGATCAAGGAAAAATCGTTCTGGAGCATCACAGCAATATCACGCCCGAGCAACAAACGTGGCGCGAGAAGATCCTGTGCGAAAACTGGGATGCACCTGTGGTCTACACCACCATGGTGCAACTTCTGGAAGCTTTCTTCGGCGCTGGCACCCGCGGGGCAAGGCGTATGCATCAGCTTGCCAATGCCGTGCTGATTTTTGATGAGGTGCAGACTCTGCCGATCAAATGCACGCATCTCTTCAATAACGCCATCAACTTTCTGGCCGAGCAATGCAATAGCACGATTGTACTGTGCACAGCGACCCAGCCTTTATTGCACAAGGTTGCGGCAGAGAAAGGTGCGATCCGACTGGCGGAACAGCACGAAATCATGCCGGATGTGCATCAGCTCTTTGCCGCTCTGAAGCGTGTCGATGTGTGCGATCAACGCAAGCCCGGTGGCTGGGATGATGCCGAAGTCGCACAGCTTGCGCTAGATGAAAAATCACGTGCAGGAAGTTGCCTTGTGATCGTCAATACCAAGCGTGCTGCGCAGGCCATATTCGAACAGTGCCGTGTGCAAGTCGATCAAGGCGAGGTCTTCCATCTCAGTACGGATATGTGTCCGGCGCATCGCAAGGACGAGCTGACGAAGGTGCGGGCACGACTGGCATCAGGATTGCCGACGCTGTGCATCAGTACACAGCTGATCGAAGCCGGTGTCGATGTGGATTTTTGCGTGGTGATTCGCTACCTCGCGGGCCTGGATTCCATTGCCCAAGCCGCTGGGCGCTGCAATCGAAATGGAAAGCAGGAGCCAGGGGTCGTGCACATTGTTAACCCTCGTCCTGAAGATGAGAAACTGACCTCGCTACCGGATATTGCCAAAGGTCGGGATATCGCATTGCGCGTGTTGGACGACTTCGCAACTACGCCAGAACGATACGCGGGTAACCTATTCGGCCCGGTGGCATTGGGCGACTACTACCGTTACTACTTCTTCGAGCGCAAGAACGAAATGGACTACCCCGTCTCCGCTTCGGCGTTGGGTCGTGACGATACGATCGCGAACCTGCTGTCCGAAAATTCGGGGGCAGTTGCGGTCTGTCATCGCAAGCATGGTCGCGTGCCGGGACGACTCCTGAATCAATCTTTCATGGCCGCTGCCAAAGCCTTCAACGCCATCGATGCGCCGACGCAAGGTGTTGTCGTTCCGTACGGGTCCGAAGGCGCCGACATCATCGGCCGATTGTTTGCGGCCTTTGATGTGGAACTCGATGGCCTTCTGCTGCGCCGTGCGCAGCAATTCACGGTCAATGTTTTCCCGCATCAGCTTGACAAACTCAAAAAGGCCGGTGCTATCCTGGAAGTCAAGCCCGAAACGCGCATCATGACACTTGATCCACGTTACTATAGCCCCCAATTCGGGCTTTCAACTGAACCCGTATCCGCGATGGAGGCGCTCTATGTCATCTGAGCATCGCAACAGCATTGAGTTCAAGGTGTGGGGGCGCTACGCCCTGTTCACCGATCCGCTGACCAAGGTCGGCGGTGAAAAATTCTCGTATCAAGTGCCTACATACGAGGCACTAAAGGGCATCTGCAAATCCATCTACTGGAAGCCAACAATTGTCTGGGTCATTGATGACGTTCGCGTTATGAAACGTATACGCACCCAGACCAAGGGCACTAAGCCGCAGGAGTTTAGTGGTGGCAATACACTGGCGATCTACACCTTTCTGGCCGATGTGGAGTACCAGGTGCGCGCACACTTCGAGTGGAACATGGCACGTCCTGAGCTCGAAGTCGATCGCAATGAAAACAAGCACCACAACATCGCCCGGCGTATGGTGGAGCGTGGTGGACGGCAAGACATCTTCCTTGGCACGCGCGATTGCCAGGGCTATGTCGAGCCATGCGAATTCGGTGCGGGTGCAAGCGAATTGGATAACGCAGGCGAATTGGCGCTCGGTCTGATCTTCCACGGATTCGACTACCCCGATGAAGTGGGCGGCGACGAACTTCATGCGCGCTTCGCCCGCATTGTTATGCACAATGGCGTGGTCCGCTTTGATCGACCTGAGCAATGTCCTACCAGGAAGCGCATACGCACGATGAGCGTGAAGCCCTTCGGACTGAATGCAACTGTGCGTGCTGCGGATGACGAATTGGCCGAGCTGGAGGAGCAGGCATGAGCTGGATTCAGAAACTGTATGAGACTTATGAGGCGTGCCATGCGCTGGATGAAGACCCGAGAAACCAGCCTTGGCCAGTCTCGCATTTCGTGAAGCAAGCACACATTGAGATCGTACTCGATGGAGATGGGAATTTCAGGAAGGGGAGGACACGAAAGCTCGAGTGGAACGAAGCAGCAACTCTCATCCCTGCCACTGAAAAGTCGGCGGGCCGAACTGCAGGCGTCGCTCCCCACCCATTGTGCGAAGAAGTTGGCTACATGGCTTTGGACTTGCCCGAGCAAGCGCATCTCCAAGACATCAAGAACTACGTGCAATCACTGGAGCGCTTCTGTGTTTCCGTGCCTCCAGCGTCATTTACCAATGCACATGGCAAACTAAAAGAGTTGGCGACATCGTATAAGCAATGGCTGGGGCTGGGAGAATCTTTTGCTGATAGTGAAGACTCCGAGCAAGAAGATGATTCCGATGACGGAGACGAAAAGACGCCGAAAGTTGCCGATCTTGAGAAGTCGCTGGCTCGACTCAATAGTGAAGGGGCGCTGCCAGCACAATTGCTTGCCGTGCCCGAGATTCTTGCCAAGCAGAATCTTCGCTTCGCCAAGAAAAGCGTCGAATACTTCAGGCTGCTTGAAGATTGGTGCTCATCGAGCTTCGCACATCCGAAAGCTTCGGCTGTTCTGCGCTATCTGAAGGAAGGTCGCCTGTGGTCAGATCTTGCTGCAGAAGGCGTTTTCCCCTTGAGTACGACCAATAGTAGCGGGGCGAAATCAAAAGTTGATGATGATAAAGTCTTTGTCCGCTGGCGGATAGAAACTTCAGTGGTGGAAGCTTCCGGCACGTGGGATGACCTTTCTCTCATTGAGGCATGGGCGAACTTTGATGCGGCCAGAAATTGTCGACATGGTTTGTGTGTGGCAACTGGAAAGTTGACACGCCTTGCACAGAATCACCCCCGATTTTTGCGTTACCCAGGAGATGGCGCGAAGATCATCTCAGCTAATGACTTCAGCGGCCTAACTTTTAAGGGACGCTTTACGGACGACAAAGCCGACTATGAAAAACAAGTCTGCAGCGTTGGATTCGAGGTAAGCCAGAAAGCGCACAACGCTTTGCGCTGGCTTGTTGCGCGGCAGGGCTATCGGAGTGGGGATCTCGTCGTGGTGAGTTGGGCTGTATCTGGTCAGCCTGTACCTGATCCATGTGCTAGCTCGCTTGATTTGTTCAGTGATGAACCACTTACTGGCGCCGTGATGATTCCTGGCGTTTCTGATTCTGGCCAATCATTTGCGCTGCGCCTCAAGCGCGCCATTGCCGGTTATGGCAACAAGCTTGATCCCGACGCTGATGTGGTCGTCATGGGCATCGACTCCGCGACGCCGGGTCGCATGGGCATCACGTTCTACCGCGAATTGAAAGGCTCTGAATTTCTTGAACGTATCGAATCATGGCATGCAAATTCTGCTTGGCCACAGTACTTCGGCAAGGACAGGAAATTCATTGGTGCACCTGCGCCACGAGATATTGCCGAAGCGGCCTATGGTCGTAGGCTAGACGACAAGTTGAGCAAGGCAACAGTCGAGCGTCTTATGCCTTGCATCATTGATGGCACACGTCTACCGCGCGATCTCGTCGAGTCGACAATTCGGCGTGCCAGCAATCGAGTTGGTTTCAAGGAGCATTGGGAATGGGAAAAGTGCCTGGGCATAGCCTGTGCCCTTTTTAAAGGATATCACCAGGAAAGGAGCTACCAGATGGCGTTGGAAGAAGATCGAGTTACCCGCGATTACCTCTACGGCCGATTGTTGGCTGTGGCTGAAAATATCGAGAGTCGGGCGTTGTTTGTCGCAGGCGAAAAGCGCAACACCATGGCTGCGCGTCTTATGCAGCGCTTCGCAGATCGCCCGTATTCAACATGGAAAACAATCGAATTGTCGCTTGTCCCGTACAAATCACGTTTGCGCACACAGCGAGCGGGATTCTTGTCCGGCATGGAAAAACTGTTGGACGAAGTCGTGGCGTGTTTCCAAAGCGACGACTTCACCAAGGACACACAACTCTCTGGCGAATTTCTGCTCGGCTATCACTGCCAACGGCAAGCGTTCCGTGCAGGCGCTGCCGACAACACCGATGACCAACCCACTGAAGAAACCGTAGCTGGTTAAGGAGACCACCATGAGCACATTGGAAAACAAGATCGACTTCGCTCTCGTCCTGCGTGTGAAGAACGCCAATCCGAATGGCGATCCGCTCAACGGAAATCGTCCGCGCACCGATTACGGTGGCTTTGGCGAAATCACCGACGTTTGCATTAAACGCAAGTTGCGCGATCGTCTGCTAGAGGCAGGTCAGTGCATTTTCGTTCAGTCGGATGATCGCAAGCTAGATGCCGAAACCAGTTTACGAAATCGCGCGGAGTCAGATGCCAACGGCTTGGGCAAGGACAACTGGAACCCGAAAAAGACCAAGAAGGACGACGCAGCCAAGAAGGCTTGTGCCAAGTGGTTCGACGTCCGTGCCTTCGGTCAGGTCTTCGCCTTCGGCAAAGAAGGGGATGCCAGTGGAGTTTCCATCCCGATTCGTGGCCCGGTGACGGTGCAGTCAGCCTTCAGTATTGAGCCGGTAAGCATCACCAGTACGCAGATCACCAAGAGCGTCAGTGGTGAAGGCGATGGTAGCAAGCGTGGTTCCGATACCATGGGCATGAAGCATCGTATCGACGGTACCAGCGTCTACGTCTGCTACGGCAGCATTAATCCTCAACTTGCCGAAAAAACCACTTTCAGCAATGACGATGCGGAAATCATCAAGTCAGTACTGCCCAAACTTTTCGAAAATGATGCTTCTTCGGCGCGACCCGATGGCAGCATGGAAGTCATCAATGTGATCTGGTGGCAGCACAAATGCAAAGCCGGTCAATATTCGTCTGCCAAGGTTCATCGCACCTTGTCTGTAAACCCGGACGGCTCCTATTCCTTGGGCGAGCTTCCCGGGCTGAAGCCGGATGAAATTGACGGATTCTGACTCCATGACCTCCACCCATCTTGCCCTCTTCCAGGGGCGGCAAGTCCGCAAGGTCCTGCATAAAGACGAGTGGTTCTTCGTGGTGCAGGATGTCGTTGCGGTCCTGACGGACAGCGTCGATCCTCGGCAGTACATCAAGAAGATGCGATCGCGCGATCAGCCGTTGAATGAAGGGTGGGTACAACTTGTACCCCCCCTTTCTGTCCCGACCACGGGTGGCGTCCAAAAGCTGGGATGTGCCAACGCCAAGGGCATCTTCCGGATCATCCAGAGCATTCCTTCACCGAACGCGGAACCGTTCAAGGTTTGGCTGGCACAGGTCGGTGCGGAGCGCGTCCAGGAGATCGAGAATCCGGAGCTGGCAAGCCAGAGGGCGCGCGAGATCTACAAGGCGAAGGGATATCCGGAGGATTGGATTGAGAAGCGGATGCGCTCGATCGCCATTCGTGAAGAGTTGACGGACGAGTGGAAGGATCGGGACGTTCGGGAGCAGAAAGACTTCGCCATCCTGACCGCCGAGATTTCTCGCGCCACCTTCGGCATCTCTCCTTCCCAGCACAAGTCCATCAAAGGGTTGGAACGTCAGAATCTGCGCGACCATATGAACGATCTGGAGCTGATCTTTTCCATGCTTGGCGAGGCCGCAACCACCGAGATCACGCGGGCGAAGAATGCGCGTGGGTTTGTCGAGAGCAAGGAGGCGGCGACGGAAGGTGGAACGGTGGCCGGGCGTGCGAGGAAGGAGCTTGAACAGAAGTCCGGCCGTAAGGTGGTCACATCCGAGAACTTCCTGCCCGAGAAGAAGACTCGAAAAATCGCGAAGAAGGACTGAGTGCTTTCCCGCGAGGAGGACTTCCATCCGATTTCAGCTCTCCAGCACATGGCCTTTTGTCCGCGGCAGGCGGGACTCATCCATCTGGAGCAGGCGTGGGCCGAGAACAAGCGTACCGCCGAGGGCAAGACCTTGCACGAGCGTGTCGACGAAGGTTATCGGGAGTATCGGAAAGGTCTGCGACAGATTTCGGGGATCCGGGTGCAGTCCTTGGTGCTAGGAATCCAGGGACGTCTGGATGTCCTGGAGCTGGAGAGGGACGATGGTTCGGTCTCGAGCGTTTCCTTCCTGGGGCTCGACGGGGGGTGGAAGTTGCGTCCGGTCGAGTTCAAGAGAGGGGAACCGAAGGACGAGGATTGGGACGAGATCCAGCTTTGCGCGCAGACATTGTGTCTCGAGGAGATGGCGGACGTTTCGATTTTGGAAGGGGCGATCTTCTACGGGGAGATTCGTCGACGCGTCGACGTCCAGATCGATGAGGCTTTGCGGCATCGGACACGCGAGGTGATTTGCGAGTTCGATGCGATGATGTCGTCTCGAATTCTTCCGCACCCTGTGTGGAAAAAAGCGTGTCGCGCCTGTTCCCTGCTCGAAATCTGTCAGCCGAAAGCCGGGGGCAAGGGGCTCGCGGAGCGGTATCGCAAGGAGCTTTTTACATGAAGCACATCGCCAACACGCTTTACCTCACGCAGGAAGGATCCTGGGTTCATAAGGACGGTATGTCGATCGTCGTCCACAAGGATCGGCAGAAAATCGCGCAATTTCCCATTCATGCGATCGGCGAAATCGTCTGCTTCGGTTTCGGCATCTCCGCCTCTCCCGCACTTACGGAGTATTGTGCCAAAGAGGGTGTGACCATCTCTTGGTTGGATGGCAACGGACGATTCTTGGCGCGCATGCAGGGGCCGGTCCAGGGGAATGTGTTGCTGCGTCGGGCGCAGTATCGTACTTCGGATGATGCCTCGAAATCGCTTGAAATCGCGCGCTGCTGCGTTGCGGCGAAGATTCAGAATCAACGAGCAACACTCCTACGGTTTCTACGCAATCATTCGGATGTCGAACATGAGCCGGAAATACGTCGCGCCTTATCATCAATGGATGCAAGCATCGATCGGGTTCGGAAGGTGGATTCGGTTGACTCATTGCGCGGCCTCGAGGGGGATGCTGCCGAATCGTACTTCTCGGTGTTCGATCAAATGATTCTCGTGCCGGGGCCGGATTTCCGGTTTCAGACGCGTTCGCGGCGCCCTCCTTTGGATAGGGTGAATGCGCTTCTGTCATACACGTACTCCATCCTGGCACTGGATCTTCGATCGGCTCTGGAGTCGGTGGGTTTGGATCCGTATGTCGGCTTCCTCCATGTTGAGCGACCAGGCCGGCCAAGCTTGGCGTTGGATCTGATGGAAGAGTTTCGATCCCCCTTCGCGGATCGTCTCGTTCTAGGGCTGGTGAATCTGCGCCAGGTCGACGCGTCGGGATTTGTCGTACATCCCACGGGAGAAGTGGAGATGACTCCGGATACACGGAAGACGCTTTTGGCGGCTTATCAGAAGCGCAAGCGCGAAACCGTCATCCATCCATTTCTGGAGGACGAGATGGACATTGGTCTCGTTTTTCTCGCTCAGGCTCGGTTGCTCGCAAGACATCTTCGCGGGGATCTCGAGTACTACCCGGCATTTCTCTGGAGGTGAAGGATGCTTGTGCTTGTCACCTACGATGTTTCGACCATGACGCGAGAGGGACAGAATCGTTTGAAAGCCATCGCTGGAGCTTGTGAGGGATTCGGCATGCGCGTGCAAAACTCGGTGTTCGAATGCGATGTGGACCCAGCACAATGGGAGCGATTGAAGACTCTTCTGTTGAAGATCATGAGCCCCAACATGGACAGTCTTCGCTTTTATTTCATGGGTTCGAACTGGCAACGAAGGATCGAGCACCATGGCGCACAGCGGTCGCCGGACATGACAGATTTGTTGATGGTCTGATCCCATCGCTAACCCTAAGTTCCATCAAAATCCCCGGGCGGTTAGCGATTCACTCCGTATCGTGCTTCTTTGCAATGTTTGCCGCAGTTGACGCGGAATTATGCCAGCAGAATCGGGGTTAGCGATTGGCCGCCCTGGAAGGCGCATTCTTCCTAGGCTAGATTAGTGTGCTGTCGCCCCCCGCGTGGGGGCGTGGATTGAAACAGGTTCAGCACCACATGATGCGGGGCCACCTCGTGTCGCCCCCCGCGTGGGGGCGTGGATTGAAACAACCCCGGCCGCCTAGTGGCGCGCAAGCGGCGGGTCGCCCCCCGCGTGGGGGCGTGGATTGAAACCAGGAAGCCCGGAGTCATCGACTACAAGGCTCGTCGCCCCCCGCGTGGGGGCGTGGATTGAAACCGCACTCATGGACTTCGCCAAGACGCCCGCCCTGGTCGCCCCCCGCGTGGGGGCGTGGATTGAAACGTTGGACGCCTTGTCCAACGAGGACGCGGAGGGGTCGCCCCCCGCGTGGGGGCGTGGATTGAAACCAACAACCAAAGGAGTCCGTCTCCGACAATACGTCGCCCCCCGCGTGGGGGCGTGGATTGAAACGACCGTAGGGCTTGAACGATGCCCGGCGGGGCGTCGCCCCCCGCGTGGGGGCGTGGATTGAAACATAGAGCTAGGGCGGGGGCCCGGGAAACCGGGAGTCGCCCCCCGCGTGGGGGCGTGGATTGAAACCGGAATTTATGCCGCAATTATGCATAAGTCCATGTCGCCCCCCGCGTGGGGGCGTGGATTGAAACAGCTCGCAAACACCGCGACGTATCCGTCACGAGTCGCCCCCCGCGTGGGGGCGTGGATTGAAACATCCCCACCCTTACGGGCATCGTCAAAGAGGCGTCGCCCCCCGCGTGGGGGCGTGGATTGAAACCCGAGGACCCACCACACATCGGAGGCGACCCGGTCGCCCCCCGCGTGGGGGCGTGGATTGAAACAGCCTGTATCGCTTGAGGCTGTTACGATCAAGTCGCCCCCCGCGTGGGGGCGTGGATTGAAACATTAACGGATACTGGCCCAGGAATTGAGGTGCGTCGCCCCCCGCGTGGGGGCGTGGATTGAAACCTGATCGCGCCATCTCGGAGGACTGATCCCATGGTCGCCCCCCGCGTGGGGGCGTGGATTGAAACGCATTCAACGGGCGAAACTACCGTCAAACCGCGTCGCCCCCCGCGTGGGGGCGTGGATTGAAACCTACTATACCGGCAAGGGTCGCCGTCGTCACAAGTCGCCCCCCGCGTGGGGGCGTGGATTGAAACGGTATCTGGACCGAATCGATGCTTTCTTACGCGTCGCCCCCCGCGTGGGGGCGTGGATTGAAACAACCCCCAGGCGATCGTGACCCAGGCGGGCGAGGTCGCCCCCCGCGTGGGGGCGTGGATTGAAACAGAACAAACGGCTTTTGCTGTTTTGTCGGAAAGTCGCCCCCCGCGTGGGGGCGTGGATTGAAACAAGATGGGGGACCATCTTGTCCGACTCCGTCTGGTCGCCCCCCGCGTGGGGGCGTGGATTGAAACTTGCGATCCATGGCAACGGTTCCGACAACCGAAAGTCGCCCCCCGCGTGGGGGCGTGGATTGAAACCATACGGTCCGCTCCCCCACGCCGATTTCCGCCGTCGCCCCCCGCGTGGGGGCGTGGATTGAAACGTCTACAGCCTCTCTCATAAGACCGAAGAACAGTCGCCCCCCGCGTGGGGGCGTGGATTGAAACGAAGCATTTCCTCGATCGTTACAATATCAGGGGTCGCCCCCCGCGTGGGGGCGTGGATTGAAACATACGCGACTGTTACTGGGTCTACAGCGACGAGTCGCCCCCCGCGTGGGGGCGTGGATTGAAACGCCTCTCGCAATAGGCAAATGCAGGTCCGGAAGTCGCCCCCCGCGTGGGGGCGTGGATTGAAACGCCACGACATCCACCGACGTGCCCGATTGCTCGGGTCGCCCCCCGCGTGGGGGCGTGGATTGAAACTCGTCCTTGAGGACCTCCATCGTCGCGTGGTCGTCGCCCCCCGCGTGGGGGCGTGGATTGAAACCGTCTTGAGACCGAACTGGACGTAGTCCTTGAGGTCGCCCCCCGCGTGGGGGCGTGGATTGAAACTGGATCGCGACCTTGAACTGGCTCATGTCCTCGTCGCCCCCCGCGTGGGGGCGTGGATTGAAACCGGTGCTGGCGTCTCGGCTGTCTGACTTGCCGGTCGCCCCCCGCGTGGGGGCGTGGATTGAAACCGGTCAACCTGTGAAGGAGAAGCTGTGTCAAGTCGCCCCCCGCGTGGGGGCGTGGATTGAAACGAGCAGCGCGAACCCGGAACGGTGACCATCGTGTCGCCCCCCGCGTGGGGGCGTGGATTGAAACAGGGGGCGGAGCTGGGCGGCCACGACCACGGGGTCGCCCCCCGCGTGGGGGCGTGGATTGAAACGAGCGCGTCCTGGCGGCGTATGGCTACAAGGTCGTTGCCCCCCGCGTGATCCGCTGAAGGTTTGGGGAGAGGAGCAACGCGGATTCGAGATGATCGAACCACCCTGCGACGTGCAGGCCACTCGCCATGCCTGGATGATGGACCAGATCCAGAGCACGAAGATGTCACCCGATTCTGGCATGCATTGAAGTGGGTTAGTTTGTCTCTCTAATTGCCGCATGAATCTCTCGTATGCGTCCGCGATGGAATCTCCTGAGTGTGTCTGCTTCCTCGCCCCGGAAGGATGGCCCGATGCCTTGTCTCATCCGCATGTTCCTCGTCGGCATCGTCTCGCTTGCCGCCCTCCTCGCTCTCGTGATCCTGGCTGTCCTGTTGCAGGATATTCTCGTAGCGCACCATATCGCGCAGCCGTTCCTTTTCGTCTTCTCCGCTCTGGTGCTGGTGGTCGTGGCCATCGCATTCCGGTTCTGCCGAAAGTGAGCGGCCTACGTGTCAGATGAATCGATGCCTGTTGTGATCGAGCCGATCACACCCATCCGTTCCCTGCACACGCGGGTATGAATCGGAGAATCCAGCGGATTGTATTCCGCCGAACTGCTCCCCGCTTTCACGATCCCCAGCTCAGCGAAGGGGGCAATTTGTACTCCCTCTTGGGCCAGATCCGGTTCCTAATCCAAAGGTCGATCTGGTGAGCCGGCGCATGAGAATGAGATATCTGCAAGACAAAGGCTCTTCGATCGCATGGCCTGTGTCGCAGTCGATATATCGCAGGCAGAATTGAAATAAGCTGAGGCGATCTGTGCCGCGATAGTTCGCAAACATTCTTGTCTGCCCTGCAGACAGGGTGTCCCGTATTTTGTGATACTTCAGGCCGGTGATTCAGACACCAGGCCTCGAGACCTTTGTCAACCCTCGCGGCATCACCGACTTGGCGAGGAGTCTTGCAAGCAACGAGCCGAAAGTCCGTTGGGATGCGAGAATGTGTTCCGAGCGATTTTGTCGCTACTATGGCTTAACAGCCGGTATGTGGCCACGTAGGGGTCGCCACTCGCGGTCCAGAAGTAGCCATCGGCACCGATTCCCCCGTAGCTTCCGTAGCCTTCGTAGCCACCCGGCAGCGCGTGAAAACCATGGATGTCCGTTCCCGAATCATTCACCCACAGGGGGCTTGCTGCCTTGAGAGCGTAGCCGTCGTCGCCGCGCCACCCCACCGTGGCGGTGATCGCCGAATCCAGTCCGATGGCGCGTTCCAGGGCCTGCCATTGGGAATCGGTCGGCACGCTCCATCCGTCGGGGCAGACGCCTAGTCGGAAACTGTCTGAAACGCCGAGGGAATCCCAGTGGTAGAGCCGTCCGAAGATCGCGCAACCCCCTGCGGAATCCCCGTAGCAGAAGGATCCAGACGTGGTGTAGGCCAGATTCTCGGCCATCCATACTTGCGTTCCGATCCTGATGGTGCGGTAGACCCGTCCATCCCTGTCGTCTCTCAGGTAGCCATGGATGATCTGGGGGTTGATCGTCGTGTCGAGGACGCGGACGATGCCGGTGTCCCCCGGGAACGAGGTCGTGTCGCGAAGTCTCACCTTCCCGCCCGACGCATAGAGCAGCGTGTCGAACGTGGCAAGCGCGCTTCGCGCTGCCGGTTGCTGGCGGGCGACCGGAGATGTTCTCCCCCTGCCTCTGCCTGCGACGTCCCGCCCTAAGAAGGAGATCTTTGGATTCCGCGCATCCACGAGGAGCCGTTCCGGACTCTCGGCGTGAACGCGTGGGCGGAGACCAGTCGCAACCCCGGAAAAGCGCCAGAAGCCGAGGGAATCCGTGAAGGTGGAAAGACCCGCTCGTGCAAGCGACACGGACACGCCAGCGAGCGGCTTGCCATGAACGTCCAGAACCGTCCCGGAGAGGCGCGCATCGGACGCGCTCGCCGAGGAAAAGGCCATGGAAAGAATGCTCATGCAGGAGAAGGCCGAGACGAGAAACCTCATGAAGGCTCCATTCAAGGGGCAATAAGGGAACGACTTCCTTGAAAACCTAGTCCCGTCGATCGTGGTGAAGCCGACGCTACTGTAGTGCTTTCCCGCCGCGGAGCTCTCGTCTGCAGGAGGGTGTCCCGTATTCTGGGAGGCTCAGGTCAAGCGATTGCGTTTGTCTGGAGAATGGTCGAGATTGAGTGGGTGAGCGATGTTGTTGGTGTGCTCTCAAGCGAGTGGGGTGGTGTTCGTGTCGCAATGAGCGACGCTTGCATGCGCCCCCGAGGGGGCCAAGGGTTCGATTGCCGATCGTGAGCGACGGACCCGAAATGTCGTTTTGGGAGCGGAAAAATGTGAATCGCCCTGCAAAGAGTTGTGTCCTATTGATAAAATGACAACGCGCATCTTACGCCGGTCCGATGGTGGATGCAAGAAGCGCTGGAGTAACCCGGCCTCATGAAAAAAACATTGCTAGCCCTTCTCGTTCTTCTCGGTTGCGCCGCTGTGGAATCCAAGGCTGCTACCGTCACGGTCAAATACGATTCGACGGCCCAGACCATCGAAGGCTTCGGTGGCGGCTCGGTCTACTACCAGAATTGGGTGACGGCCCATGCCAAGAAGGCGGCCATGTACGACACCATGTTCACGGGGCTTGGGGTCTCGTATCTGCGCTTGGGCAACTGGCTCCAGGATACCACGGCGAGTGTCGCCGTCGACTCCGAAGTCGTGGCCGAGGGGCGCGCGCGTCTCGGGTCCCGCATGCGCATCCTCATGTCGAGCTGGTCGGCACCGGGAGAGATGAAGGTGAGCGGTACCACCAAGAACCCCAGCAAGCTTTCTGCCAGTCACAACACGCTGCTCAAGGAGAATGGTGGCTACGTCTACGGCAAGTTCGCGTCGTGGTGGAAGGCCTCGCTGGCTCGCTATGCCAGGGCTGGAATCGTTCCTGACGACATTTCGATCCAGAACGAGCCGGACATGAACGCGGAATACGAAGGAACGGTCTTCGCGCCCACGGAACTGACGGGCACGGCGGATACGCTCGCTGGTTACGCCCAGGCTCTCAAGGCGGTTCACGATACGCTGGCCAAGATGGCCAATCCGCCACGGATCATCGCGCCCGAGGTGCTGGGCATCGGCTATGGGAACTTCCCGAATTGGGCGGGAAAGCAGGATACGTCCAAGTTCGGCGCCTATGCCTACCATCTCTACCACGGCAACACAAACGACGGCAAGTACAATGATCCGGACGGATTCAACTACCGGTTCAACGTCATCAAGACCCAGTACGGCAAGAAGCCGAACATCATGACCGAATTCTGTCCAATGCGCGATCCCATCGCCTCGGACATGATCACCGTCGCTCGTGTCATCCAGAACGCTCTGGTGTTCGGCAACGCCTCCGGCTACATCACGTGGGAGCTCCTGTGGAAGGGCAATGGCCAGATGGTCGCCGCGGAGAATCCATGGGAGTCCAGCACTTGGGTCAATCCCGACGGCTGGGCCGTGCATGGCGAGTACCACGGCTTCCGCCACTACTCCAAGTTCGTCGCTCCGGGTTGGAAACGCGTTGCCGCCGCCTCCGACGATACGACCAAGACCCGCGTGGTGGCCTTCCGCAACACGGCGGGCGATTCTCTCGTGATGGTGGTCCTGAACATCTCGAGCGAGGCCCAGTCGCTGGCGATTTCCTCCGGCACGTTCGCCGGCAAGGGCGAGGTGTGGCAGTCGGTCATGAGCGGGGCCATGAGCCAGCGATTGAGCGGCGTCGACGGATCCGGAGTCGTTTCCCTGCCGGATTCCTCGGTCAGCACGATCATCCTCCGTTCCAACGCGGTCTCCGTCGGGCCAACGGCCCGGATCGCCGCTTTCGGCGTTCGCGCATCCGGACAGAATCTGACTCTATCCGGCGCGACAGGGACCGTTCGCCTCCTCGACGCCACGGGGCGCGAGACGGCTCGCGTTCTTGCCGACGGCGAAGCTTCCCTGGTTGTTCCGCACGCGGGCATCTGGATCGTCGACGCCGGTTTAGCCGGCACTCGGACCGTCGCGGTTCCCTGAACGTCTTCGACGCGACAGGTTCGCTCGATCCTTGCGAAAAGGCCACTCCCGCGGAGGCGGGGGTGGCCTTTTTCATGGCCGATCGCGCGGCGCGGCGCGCTCCATCGCTTTCTGCAGCGTCCTCGTCGTCGCTTCCACGTCGCTGGCCTGGGTGATCTCCGTCACCATGGCGACATGCTTCACACCGACGGAGAGAAGTCCCTCGATGTGCCGGGCCTTGATTCCTCCCATCACGGTGAAGGGGATTTCGATCCTTGTCGCAATGGCCCTCAGCGTGTCCAGCCCGAGCGGTGCCACGAGGTTCTCCTTGGTCTTCGTGGCGAAGATCGGGCCGATGTTGACGTAGTCGGCGCCGTCCTCCTGCGCCTTCAGCGCTTCGCCGAGGTCGTGCGTCGACACCCCGATGACGATTTCCGGCGCCATTTCCCTGGCATCGGCGCAAGCCATGTCGCTCTGGCCAAGATGGACTCCATCGGCTCCGACGGCCAAAGCGATGTCGATGTCGTCGTTGACGACGAGAAGCGCGCCGTATCTCGATGTCGCAGCCCGAAAATACCGAGCCATTTCGAGCTTGTCGCGCTTCGACTTGTACTTCTCCCGCAGCTGGACGATCGCTGCTCCGCCCTTCAACGCCTCGTCGAGAGTCTTCGCCGCCGAGCCGTTTCTGCAGAACGATTCGGTGATGACGGGGTAGATGCCTGGAGACAGGTTCCGGAACGCCGGATTCGCTGCTCGCTTCGTCGGCATGCCTCAGCCTCCTCCGACGAAGCGTACGATTTCCACCACGTCTCCTTCCGCCAGGCGTGTCGTTTCGAATTCGCGCCGTTCCTGCACGAGCCCGTTGCGTTCCACCACGGTGACTCCGGGGCGTATGCCCACGGAGGCGAGCAATCCGGAGATCGTCGCACCTTCGTCGATCGTTCGATAGGATCCGTTCACGACGATGTTCATGCCCGCACACCTCCGAATATTTCCGTCCAATCCTTGAAGACGGGGTGGTACCCCTTCCTCTGGATGGCCTTCGCGACCTCATCCACGCTTCTGTCGTCGCTGATCTCGAACTGCCCATCCGATTCGTTTTCGGAGAATGTCTCGTATCCGCCGGGATTCGTCTTCGAGCCTGCGCTCATGTTCGTCACGCCGAGATCGACCATGTTGTCGCGGAACGACGGCGCTTCCCGTGTCGAGAGCGTGATCGCGGCGGATCTGGTGTAGAGACGGAACGCGAAGATCATCTGCACCAGCTCCCTGTCGGTCACGATGCAGGCTGGAGTGAAATGCGAGCTCGATCCTCTCATTCTCGGGAAACTGATCGATACTTCCGTCCGCCAATGCTTCTTCATGAGGTATGCCGCGTGTGCGCCCACGTAGGCGGCGTCGATGCGCCAGTCGTGGAGGCCGAGCAATGCGCCGATGCCGATCTTGCGAAAGCCCGCTTCGGCCGCGCGATCGGGCGCGTCCAAACGCCATTCGAAATTGGTCTTCCGCCCGGAACGATGGACTCGCGCGTACGTTTCGCGGTCGTACGTCTCCTGGTAGATGGAAAGGCCCGTGGCGCCGGCGTCCACCAGCTGCCGGTATCCATCCGTGTCCATGGGGTAGATCTCGAGGGATACCTGCGAGAAATGCCTGCGGGCGAGCGTCACGCAGCGTGCGATGTACTCCGTTCCGGCCTTCGCGGGGAATTCTCCGGTGAGGATGAGGATGGAGTCGAAGCCGAGCTTCCTGATGCTTTCGAGCTCCGCGTCGATTTCATCTTCCGCGAGCGTCTTCCTGCGGATGTCGTTCTTCCTGTTGAAGCCGCAGTAGATGCATTCGTTGGCGCATTCGTTGGAGACGTAGAGCGGGATGTACATGCCGATGTTCCTGCCGAAATGCTTCTGCGTCATCGCGCGCGACCGGAGCGCCATCGCGTCGAGCGATGCCGATGCCGCGGGAGAGAGCAGATGGAGGAAATCGTCGTACGCGAGCGTTTCCTCGCTGATGACGTATTCTGTCTTCTGCTCGTCCAGCGATGCCACGCCCTCCCGGATGCGCTCGGCGTCGATCCGCGCGTATTCCTCGTGGAACATCATTTCACCAGCCAATCCGTCGGCGAGGATGCCCTTGCCGTGTCGCGCTTCCGAGCCAACCCCGCATTGTGGCCGAGGCGTCCTGCGCGCACCGCCAGCTTGAACGCGAGCGCCATCGTTTCCGGATCGTTGGACGCCGAGATGGCCGTGTTGACCATGACGGCGTCGGCGCCCATCTCCATCGCGAGCGCCGCGTCGGAGGGGGATCCGAGCCCCGCGTCGATCACGACGGGAATGGAGGCCTGCTCGATGATCATCCTGATCGCGTCGGCCGATCTCATGCCCTTGTTGCTTCCGATCGGTGCGGCCAGAGGCATCACCGCGGACGTTCCCGCATCCTCGAGCTTGCGTGCGAGAATCGGGTCGGGGCCGATGTAGGGAAGAACGACGAATCCCTCTTCGACCAGGATCCGTGCCGCTTTCAGGGTCTCGTCGCCATCGGGCCAGAGGTTCTTCGGATCCGGAGTCACCTCCAGCTTCACCCAATGGGACAGTCCCATGGCGCGCGCCAGACGCGCGGTGCGCACGGCCTCGTCCGCGTTTTGCGCGCCCGAGGTGTTGGGCAGGATGAAGATCCGCGCTGGATCGAGGGTGGTGAGAATGCTGATGTCCGGTCGTTCCAGATCCACGCGCCGGACCGCGACGGTGATGATTTCGGCTTCCGACGCGGCGATGCATCCGTCCATGATCTCGTCGGAAGGGAACTTTCCCGTCCCGATCATGAATCGGCTCTTGAATGTCTTGTCGGCGATTTTCAGCAGGTCGTCCATGTCGATTCCTCTCGTGTCTGGTTGCAGATGGGGCAGTCGGGCCTTCGTCCGATCGCCAGGATCCTGTGTCTGGCCGTCAATCCGTCGAAGAACAGCATCCGGTTGGCGAGGAGGCCGCCTGCGCCGACCAGGTATTTCACCGCCTCGATGGCCTGCATGCTCCCGATATGGCCGGCCACGGCTCCGACAATTCCCGACTCAAGTGCCGATCCGGCATCCTCCGCCGATGGTTCGTCCGGACGGAAGCACCGTAGACAGGCGCTCCCCGGGACGTATGTCATGATCTGTCCCGACCAGGCCAGGACCCCCGCATGGCAGAACGGCTTGCCCGCCTCGACGCATGCGTCGTTGATCGCGTACTTGCCGGGGAAGTTGTCGACCGCGTCGATCACGAAGTCGTAGTCCGCGATGACGCTTCCGATGTTCGCCTTCGTCACGACGACCTGGTGGCGTCGCACGACGATCGTCGGATTCAACGCGGTGATCCTGTCTGCGGCGGATTCCGTCTTCCTTCTTCCGATGTCCGCGTCGGAGTGGACGATCTGCCTGTTCAGATTCGTCTCGTCGACCGTGTCGCCGTCCGCGATTCCCAGCGTACCGATCCCGGCCGCGGCCAAGTAGAGCGCCGCGGGGGAGCCGAGGCCTCCGGCGCCGATGACAAGAACCGACGACGCGTCGATCGCCGCCTGGCCTTTCTCGCCGATCTCGGCCACCCGCATGTTCCTGTCGTGGCGCCTTCCTGCCATGTCCGCTCCTTGGATGGTTTCCGCGCGCGTGGCACCCGCATGTGCGTGGTGTCGAAGAGCGCGAAGACCCGCGCTTCGCTTGTGCGGCCCGCGAAATCTAGTGCGGCTCTTCGTGCATTCCTCTGGATGCGGATCCAGCGGGCATTCCATTTCCCTTCCGATTCTCCCTTTACACGAACCTCCCCGCGCTATAGATTCGCGAACGACAATTCATTGTCGCTTGCGGGGGAACCTCACGGTTGAGAAGGTTGAAACCTGACCCTTGGAACCTGTCAGTTAACACTGGCGTAGGGAAGCAGAGCACGTTTTGAGCACATGGAGCGCATCTCCGCCAACGCTAAGACATTTTTTGTCTGTGGAGTCGGCGGGGAGCTGCGCCCGGCTCCGCTCTCCCGTTCCATCCTCCGCATCGACTCCACGTCGAGGAGGAATCATGAACGGGAACATGCGAAACACAGGCATCGACAAGGAATCCATCGTGGGCGCGCTCGACGCGCTTCGCGGGGGGAATCCGCTCGTCCACTGCATCACCAACTACGTGACGGTCAACGACTGCGCGAACGCGCTTCTGGCCGCGGGTGCCGCGCCGGTCATGGCCGACGACGCCGCCGAAGTCGAGGACATCGTCTCGATCGCGAGTTCGCTCGTGGTCAACATCGGCACGCTCAACGAACGCACGATCCATTCGATGAAACTTGCCGCGATCGCCGCGAAGAAGCGCGGGATTCCGACCGTGCTCGATCCAGTCGGGGCGGGAGCGTCGCGCCTGCGCACGGAGACCGCGCTCGCGCTCGTGGGGGAGATCGGCTTCTCGGTGATCCGCGGGAACTCGTCCGAAATCAGGACGTTGCTCGCGGGCACGGGGGTCACGCGCGGCGTCGACGCCGATCCGGCCGACAGCGCCGACGACGCCCTCGGGAAGACGGCCGATGCCGCGGTCCTGCTCGCGAAGAGGACCGGCGCGGTCGTGGTCGCGACCGGTGCGACGGATATTGTCACGGATGGCGCTGCCGTCTTCGGGATTCGCAACGGGCATCCTCTCATGGCGCGCATCACGGGCTCGGGATGCATGCTGAGCGCGATCGTCGGCGCTTTCGTCGCCGCGCGCCAGGAGCATCTGCTCGAGGCCGTCGCCGCGGGCGTCTCGTTCATGGGGCTCGCCGGAGAGCGGGCCGCGCGGGACGTCGGCTCCGCAGGCACCGCCAGCTACCGCACGCGCCTCATCGACCAGTTGTCGATCGTCGGCAGGGCGGAGTTCGAGGAAGGGGCGAGGATTGAACGTCGCGCGTGAGAGCCTCCTGCTCTACGCGGTGACCGATCGCGCCTGGCTTTCCTCCGCGCCGACGGGATTCGACACGCTCGAACGCCAGGTCGAGGAGGCGATTCTGGGAGGAGCGACCATGGTGCAGCTTCGCGAAAAGGGGCTCGACGAGGACGCCTTCGCGGCGCTCGCGATCCGGGTCCGCGAAATCGCCGCGCGCCACGGTGTTCCGTTCGTCGTCAACGACGATCTCGGCGTCGCGCTCGCGAGCCGGGCGGATGGACTCCATGTCGGGCAGGACGATGGCGACGTGGCCGATATGCGGCGGCAGCTTCCCGCGTCGACAATTCTTGGCGTTTCCGTGCGGACCGTCGACCAGGCGGTCGCGGCCGAACGCGCGGGCGCAGATTACCTGGGCGTGGGCGCGCTTTTTCCGACGGGCACGAAGCTCGATGCGGCGGACGTTCCGATCGCATGCCTCGCGGAAATCTGCCGGAGCGTGCGGATTCCGGTGGTCGCCATCGGCGGCATCCACGCGGAGAACATGCGGGAGCTTTCCGGAACGGGCATCGCGGGGGTGGCGGTCGTCTCGTCTCTCTTCGCGCGTCCTGCCCGCACGCGACAAGCGGCTACGGAGCTTCGCTCGATCGCGGCAACGATCTGCACGTGACGATGGGAGCGTCTGGGCTCAGATCCGCGCGATCACTCCGGCGAGGATGCGCACGAGGTACGGCTCGGACTGCTCGGCCTTGCTGATCATGTCGGCGGTGTCGATCTTCTTGATGCGCTCCGGGACGCATTCGTCGGTGACGATCGAGATGCCGAGGGTGCGCAGTCCACAGTGGGCCGCGACGATCACTTCCGGGACGGTGCTCATGCCCACGATATCGGCACCGATGGTGCGGAGCATCTTGTATTCGGCGGGCGTTTCGAGCTGGGGGCCGGGCAGACAGGCGTAGACGCCCTTGTGGATGTTGATGCGCTCGTCGATGGCGACTTGCTCGGCCATTCGCAGAAGCTCGTGGTCGTAGGGCTCGCTCATGTCCGGCCAGCGGGGCCCCAGTTCAGGGAAGTTTCGGCCTGTCAGAGGCGAGGATCCCAGAAGGCTGATGTGGTCCTTGATGAGTACGACCGAGCCTGCAGGGAGGCGTTCGGCGATGCCTCCCGTGGCGTTGGACACCATGAGGAACGACGCGCCCAGCGCTTTCATGACGCGGATGGGGAATGTGACCTGTTCGAGGGAGTAGCCCTCGTAGTGGTGGAAACGACCTTGCATGACCACGATGGCTTTGCCCGAGAGGTAGCCGAAGAGGAAATGACCTTCGTGGCTTTCCACCGTGGAGAGAGGAAAGTGCGGGATCTCGGAGTAGTTGACCGAGGTCACGATTTCCATGCGTGCGGCCAGCCCCGCCAGCCCCGTCCCCAGCACGATGCCGACTTGGGGGACGATGACGCAACGCGTACGCAGGTAGGCGACGGATTCGGCGATGCGATCAGGAAGAGTTGCGGGCATAAGGCGACTCCAGAACAAGGTGCGGACGGGTCCATTCCGAAACCTAGTATGTCACCTCAAGAGTGGATGCCCTGGTAGGCTTCCAGAAGGGATGCCTAGTCTTTTTCCTTGACCTTGTCGGAGTCGGCGTCCTGCTTGTGCCAAATGCACAGGGTGGCCGTCGGAACCGCTTCCAGGCGCTGGCGAGTGATCCAGGGGCTGTCCGGGTTCTGCGCATGGGGCACCTTGCGGCACTTCTTGCACATGCCGAACGTGCCGTCCTTGATGCGGTCGAGCGCTTCGTTGAGGTACAGGAGGTAGCGCGATTCCCGCGAGGCCATGGCGAAGGCGTGTTCGCGGTCCATGGCGTCGGCGGCCTGGTCGGCCAAGTGGTAGGCGTAACCTGAAAGGTCGCCCGACTGCTCCAGGGGGTTCTTGCCCACCGTGGACGTCTCGAGGTTCCCGAGTTCCTGGAGAAGCTTCTCCTTCTTCTCGTTGATCAGTTCCTCGAAGAACTTGAGATCCTTTTTCGTCAGGGCCATTGTCGTTGCTCCAGGGCTACCGTGGGAAAGGCGGGAATATAGCACCGGGTGGCGGAGTGCCGTGGGGTGTTTATGGGAACGATGGAGAAGATGTTGTCCTGGTGCGTGCGAAGGGGGTGCCATGTTTTCTTCGGATCGCCGTCGCCCGGAGGCGCGAAAAATTGCGATGCTTCCATCCATGACCCGTGACGTACGCATCCAAAGCCTTGTCGACATCCTCGAAACCGTGATCCTGGGGAAGTCGAAGGAGATTCGCCTGCTTGTGGCGGCATTGCTTTCCGATGGACATGTCCTCATCGAGGACGTGCCGGGGACGGGAAAGACGACGCTCGCGAGGGCGCTCGCCGAGGCGACCGGACTCGATTTCCGGCGCGTCCAGTTCACGCCCGATCTCCTGCCCAGCGATCTCACGGGAGGCGCGGTCTGGCGTCCGGCTCGCGGGGATTTCGAGATCGTGGAAGGTCCCGTGTTTTCGCAGGTGTTCCTGGCCGACGAAATCAATCGCGCTTCGCCCCGCACCCAGAGCGCCCTGCTCGAGGCGATGGAGGAGCGGCAGGTGTCCATGGATGGACGCGCCCACCCTCTTCCCGATCCGTTTCTCGTCCTCGCGACGCAGAATCCCGTGGAGTTCCATGGCGTCTTCCCGCTTCCCGAAGCCCAGATGGATCGCTTCCTGCTGCGCCTGACGCTGGGCTATCCGGACGCCGACATGGAGGAGCGCCTGATCGCGGGCAACGTCCCCTTGCGTCGGACGGAACCTGTCGCACAGGCGCTGGAGCGGGACCACCTTCTCGAGCTTCGAGCCAATGTGCGCGCAGTGCATCTCGATCCGACGATCGCTCGCTGGATCGCCGCGCTGGTGCGCGCGACGCGCGAGCACCGCTCGTTGCGCCTGGGCGCCTCGCCGCGCGCGGGACTCGCGCTGGCGGTCTTCTCGCGCGCCTTGGCCCTGCTCGATGGTCGGGATCACGTGCGCCCCGAGGATGTCGTCGAGGCATGGCTTCCCGTGGTGGCCCACCGCGTCCATGCGCGCGACCCGGCCGACTCCACCTCCTCGATCCTCGAGGAGGTGCGCCGCTCCGTCCCCGTGCCGATCTGACGGACGATGTGGCGGGACCGGACATGGAGCCTGGTGCGGGGCGCGGCGATGCTGCGCTGGGCCTTGTCGCGCTGGCCGCGCCGTCCCGAACTCGACGGCGACGAGGGCGGATCCGCCTGGGCGCGATTCCGACGCGACGGGGGATTCTCCGGACACGTCCATGACATTTTCCGTCGTCGGCTCTCTCCGGCCGGGAAGACCCTCTGCGGCATCTGGTTCGCCGCCTTCGTCGTCACGCGCATTCCCGGCGGGAGTCTCGCCGACCTCGTCTTCGCGATCGTTTCCGCGGCCATGCTCGTCTCCTGGGTCCTGTCGTGGCGGCGCCCGGCCCTCGAATGCGCGTGGCGCCTCGAAGGAGCGCTCGTCGCGGGAGGTTGCGCCGAGATCTCGCTCGAGCTGCGCAACACCGGAACTCGGCGGATCGACGATCCCGGAGCATGGTTCTTCCGCTGCGCCGACGGACTCGACTTTCCAGGCGACGGCATCCATGCGCCTTCGTTGGAGCCGGGCGGACGGGTGGTCTTGCGGATCCCTGTCCAGGGGAGGCTCCGCGGACCGTCGTATCTGGATGCGCCGCATCTTCTCGCGCTCGAGCCTCTGGGACTCATGCGTTCCTCGCGCCGGGCTTCCGGAGGCTGCGTGGTCGCGGTGCGGCCCCGGGTGCCTCGCCTGACAAGCTTCCGATTTATCGGGGCGGGTGCCGCGGGTGCCGCGTTCGCGCCCTGGCTGGGTGCGAAGGACGATCGCTTCGGCGATCCCGCGGGGGTGCGCGAATATCGCGAAGGAGACTCCCTGCACGATCTGCACCATCGCTCCTGGGCGCGTCTGGGGAGGCCCGTCACGCGGGAGCGCGTCGCGGGCAGGGGGGACGGAATCCGACTCGTCGTATCGAGTTTCGCCGAGGGGATCGAAGGACGGATGTTCGTGGACGGCACACTCGCTCTCGCCTCGTCTGTGGCGCGGTGGCTCGCCGACCGCGGGGCCCTGGGCGAGACGTGGCTCGACGGAGAACGGATCGGAGGCGCGAACGACCCCGCCGAGGCGCTCCTGGACGCGTGCGCCCGCGTTCCCCGCGCGGGATGGCGGACGTGGACTCGTCCCGGACTCGTCGTGCCCGGGGGCGACGCGCGTCGCCCGGTCCTGATCGTGGCGGCCGCTCTTCCGCGCGAACCCTGGGCGCCTTCGCCGGGGACGAAGATCATCGCTCCAGGCTGGATGACGGATTCCGTCTCATCGGACGCCGGTGGGCGCATTCTGCGCTACCGTCCCGATCTGCCTTTCGGTCGGGATGTCGCCTTGTGAGCGGGGCGTGGGTCATCTCGTGGATCCTGCCTTGGCTGGTGTCGGCCCTGGCGACGTTGCATCTGGTGCTGGTCCGTCCCGCATGGGTCCCCGCCGTCTGCGCGCTCGCCCTGCTTGCGTGGACCGCGTTCCGCCATCGCTCCGTCCCGCTTCCTCGATACGTCTTCTGGCTCCTTCTCCTTCCTTTCGCGATGTGGTGGGTCGTCCTCGCCATCGCAGGGAGTCCTCGTCCCGAGGAACTCCTGGCGATCATCGCGTGGTACCTCCTCCTCCTCTCCCTGTCGCAGATCCTCGCCGGGCCGCGCGTCGGAGGCTGGCGCACATGGAACGCCCTCTCCTCCGTCTTGCTCACCGGCTTCCATCCCGAATCGTCGCAGTTCGTCCTGGTGGGCGCGCTTGCCGTCCTCGTCCTTCTCCAGTCGCGCATGGATGCCGCCCGCACGGGGGCTGTCGGATTCCGTCCAGCATGGATCGCGGCGCTCCTTCCGGTCGCGGTCCTCGCGTTCGCCGCGCAACGGTTCGATGTCTCGATCCCCTTGCGTGGCTTCGACCACTGGCGGCCTCCGACGCCCGGCAAGGGATTCTCCTCGACCCTGCGTCTGGGGGGAGGCTTCGGTCTGGATCCCGATCCGTCCGACGACGAGGTCGTGCTGCGCGTCTGGTCGGAACGTGCTCCCCGGTACATGAAGGGCGCGGTGTTCGACGGCTACGCCAAGGGGTACTGGTCGCGCTCCGAGGGATGGACGATGCCCGCTTCGAGCCGCAACCATCTGGAGTTCTCCGTGTTCTGCCAGGAGTCCGACACCATGGCACCGCCGTCGGGATGGGCGAGCTCCTCGGCTTCGACGGAAGGCTATATGCTGGTGCCACCGGAGGAAGGCTGCGTCGGCGTCGTGGCCGACACGATCGAGATGGCGGGTTCCGGGATCTGGCGTCTGCGCGCCGAGGGGCTTTCACGGGGATGGATGTGGTTCCCTGGAACCGTTCCGCAGCGTGTTCGCGAAAGCGAGCGGACGATTCCGAAGACGTACGCGGGATTCGTGGATTCGGCCTTCGCCGCTTCGGGGGCCGAGGGGCTCCCGCCAAGGGCCACCCTCGCGCGGATGGGAGCGTGGATGGCGAGCGATTTCCGGTACAGCTTGCAGGTGCGCGAAAGGCCGGGAGAAGATCCGATGCGGGCGTTCCTGCGCAACCGCGAAGGCTATTGCGAGCACTTCGCTTCGCTCGGCGCCCTTCTTGCCCGGCGTGCGGGGATCCCCTCGCGCGTGGTCACGGGTTATGCCAGTCCGGAAGCATCCGCCGGCGCGTGGCTCTTCCGGCGATCCAACGCGCATGCCTGGGTCGAGGTCTTCCTTCCCGGACGCGGATGGACGACCTGGGATCCCACGCCTGCGGGCGATGGGGAGACGTCCCGTCGAGGTCTTCTGCGTCGTTGGAGCGATGGCTTCGGAACGCGCATGACGGCCTTGTGGCACGGGGTGCGCGATGGCGCCTGGCGGAACGCGATGAGCGGTCGGCTCGACAGTTTGTCGGATTTTGTCCGCACGTGGTGGCTCTGGGGGCTTCTGGTTCTCGTGCCAGGAGCGGGCGTCGTTGTCGCGATCGCCTTGGGAAGGCGGCGTCGAGGGGTGGAAGAGCACGAACTGGCGAGCTGGCGCGACGGCCTTGCGCGAGCCGAGGCGAGGCTGCGACGCGAGGGGTTCGTGCGGGATGCAGGCGAAACCGTCGGAGCGTTTCTCTCGAGGCTTCCGGATACGGCGCACGGGCCAAGCAGGGACTTCCTCGATGCCTACCAATGCCAGCGATGGACGATGCGGAAGCGGGGATGATCGCCGGAATTTCCGGAAACACGTCCTGGACGAGCCACATCCATCATGATAATGCGTGCTCGTCCGATGGATGGAATCGTATTCTTTTCCCATGTCGCATCCCGGTGGTCTTGAGGAGATGTATTCCGTCTTGCAGGAAAGTCTCGTCCAGCTTTGCGAAGTCCTGTTGCATTCCCAGACCAATGGCGAAATCGACCACGCATTCCGCAACGCAGGAATGGCTGCGATCCAGCTTTTCGATGCCGAGGAGATGGAGATGGATGTCTCCAAATGCCCCGCGCTCGAGCTGAATCGGGCAGGGCACGCGAAGTTCCGGCAGGACATTTCGAACCTCTATGCCCAGGTGCGGGGCGAACATTCCGGCATTCGCGCCGCAGGTGAATTGCGGCGCCAGCTCCTGCCATGGCTTCAGGAACATCACGCGCTCGTCGATCGCCAGCTCGAACACCATCTACGGCGGCTTGGCTCCTCGTCCAATTCCGCGGCGGTCTCCGGTAGCTGATTCCTCGCTCCTCCAAAGTGGCAATCCCTGTGGATGGACCGACGGGTACCTTTGGTGCCAGCCATTTCCATCCATTCCGAGGAGCGCGCCATGAACTTCCAATACCACAACCCCACGCGACTTGTCTTCGGCCCGGGATCGGTGAAGGAAATCGCTTCGCTCGTGCCTGCCCAGGCGCGCGTTCTTCTGCTGGCCGGCGGAGGAAGCATCCGCCGCAATGGCGCTTACGACCAGGCCGTGTCGGCTTTGGGAGACCGCATCGTCGGCGAATTCTGGGGGATCGAGCCCAATCCTCGCTTCGAAACGCTTCAAAAGGCCGTGGCTCTGTGTCGGGAAAAGCAGGTCGACTTCCTGCTGCCTGTAGGAGGAGGATCGGTTCTCGACGGCACGAAGTTCGTCGCGGCCGCCGCTTGTTCCGATGCCGCCGATGCTTGGGATATCGTCTGCGGCAAAGCGCGCGCGACCAAGGCGCTTCCGATCGGCGCGATTCTCACGCTTCCCGCCACGGGATCGGAAGCCAACCCCAATGCGGTCATCAGTCGCGAAGCCACGCACGAGAAGCTTGGCTTCGGATCACCGCTGCTCTATCCCGCCTTTGCGGTGCTTGACCCCGTGTTCACGGCCACTCTGGATGCGCGCCAGACGGCCAATGGCTTGGTCGACACGTTCGTCCATGTCTGCGAGCAATACGTCTCCGGGCCGGTGGACGCGCCCATCCATGATCGCTTCGCCGAAAGCATCCTTCTCACGCTGATCGAGCAAGGACCTCGCGTTCTCGCCAATCCCTCCGACCTTGCCGCTCGAGGCCATGTGATGTGGGCCGCGACCGTGGCGCTCAACGGACTCATCGGTTGCGGCGTCCCCAACGACTGGACGTCCCACGGCATCGGGCACGAACTCACCGCTTTCTACGGACTCGACCACGCCCAGACGCTCGCTGTCGTGCAGTCGGGCGTGTGGCGGGCGCAGCTTCCCGGCAAGACCGGACGCTTGGCGCATTTCGGCCGACGCGTTTGGGGACTTTCCGGGGCGGACGCCGATGTGGCGCAGGAGGCGATCGTACGCACGGAAGCTTTCTACAGGAGCTTGGGCGTGAAGACCCGCCTGTCCGAATACGGTGTCGATGCGGCGGAAGCCGGCGCGAAGGTGCGTGCGCGCTTCGAAGAACGCGGAACTCGGCTCAGCGAAGACGGTTCTCTCCTGCCCGCCGGCGTGGAGGCGCTGATTCTTTCCCGCCGCTGAGACAGGGCAGGGCGAATAGCTACCTCTGTGCCCCATGAACAAGTCGTCGAAGTTGAATCCTCTGGCTCTGGAACGGGAACAGCGCGAACGGCTCGCGGGTGATCTGAAGCTTTGGTTCCAGGAAGAGCGAGGCGAGCGGCTGGGCGATCTGGCCGCCGATCTTCTCGTCGAGGTCATTCAGGAAAAGGCCGCCAAGTACTGGTACAACAAGGGCGTCCAAGATGTCCAGGCGTGCGTGCGCGACCGGATGGAGCGATTGATCGACGACGTCGATCTGCTCCGGCGCTGACCTCCTGCGTTGCCTCTTCGCTCGAAGAAGGGGTACCATCGGAGAATGCTCGCCTATGTCCACGATGGATTTCTCGCGCTGTCCGCGCTGAGCGTGGGCATCGCCTTGTATCACGGGTTCGCATGGCTGCGCTGCCAGGATCTTCGCGCGAACATCCTCTTCTCGAGCGTGGCGCTCGTGGTGGGGGTGTACGCGCTCAGCTTCCGGCTGAAGATCGATTGCGCGGATCTCGACGACTGGATATTCCACAGTCGGCTCGAGTTCTCTCTCCTCTTCCTTTTGATCCCGCTGTTCGTCGAGACGATCGCTGCCGCCACGCACTCCGGGTTTTCGCGGTGGCGAGCGTTGGCCCTGTCCCCCCTCCTTCCTCTCTTCTTCTGGCATCTCGCCCTGCCATGGGGGGTCGCCTTCTCCGATGTTCGCGGTCTTGTGCGCATCGAAGAGCCCTGGGGCGAGATCGTGTGGTGGGCGGATGGCACGACGACGCATCTGTACGAAGCGCTGCTCGTCTATGTGATGGGATGGTGCTTGTGGTTTCTGCGGCGAGCCTGGGTCCTGGCGAGGAGCGGTTCGGCGTTCTCGGGGTGGAGCCTGTTCGGCTCCTTGCTCGTCCTTTTCGGATGCGTCGGCGTCGAGATGGGAATGCAGATCTTCTTCGGAAGCTTTCGCTATCCCCTTGTCGAGGGCAGTCTGCTCCTGCTTCTCGGGGCCACGAGCCTTCTCCTGTCCGACGAGGTCATGCGCATCGCGGTCCTGCAGCACGAACTCGACCGGTCGCGGTCCGAACTGGCTCGCCTGAACGCGGAGATGGAGAGCCGGGTCGCATCCCGGACCATGGAACTGCAGGGGGCGCTTTCCGAACTCGAATTGTTCGCCTGTTCCTTGGATGACGATCTGCGCATGCCGCTTCGGGAGATCGACGATTCCGCGCGATCCCTGGCCGAAGAAAGCGGGGGATCGATCGGAGTGGATGGTCGACAGAATCTGATACGCGTGCGCACGACGGTGCGGAAGGTGTCCGCCTTGTTCGACGACTTCTTCGGTCTGGTCCGCTCCCGTAACATCGCGCCGCATCCCGTGGAGTTCGATTTGTCGGCGCTTCTGCGCGAGGTCGCGGGCGAAATGTGCGAACGGTTCCCCGAGCGCGACGTGTCGGTCGATGTCCAGTCCTCGCTCTTCGCGTTTTCCGATCCGGTCCTTTTGAAGAAGGCGTTGCGACAACTTCTGTCAAACGCGTGGAGGTTCACTCTGGAGACGGGTTCGCCCAAGGTGGAGATCTTCCGCGATGGCTCGTGGCTCGTGGTCCGCGACAACGGCATGGGTTTCGATCCGGAACGCGGAGGGAAGCTGTTCCGGGCGTCGCCGGGGGGGCGTGAGACTGCCGCGTCCGTCGGGGATGGCGTGGGGCTCGCCGTCGTCCAGAGAATCATGCATCGTCTTGGCGGCGACATCGCGGCCGAGGGGAGCGTGGGGAAGGGCGCGGAATTCCGCCTTCGGATTCCCGGCATCGGGCATTCCCGTCCGTGACGACATCCCGGCGGAGCTCGTCGGGAACGTGCGTTTCCGTGGACCGTCTCGGAACGTTGTGGTAAGCTGAGCCGCATGGGGCCTCCTGTCGTGATGACCGCCAATTCCCCCGAGCGGAGAGTCTTCGGCTGCAGAGTCGACGAATTCGCCGCGTTCTTCCTCGTGTTGTTCGGCGGATCGTGCCTGGTCCTGTTCCTCCTGGATTCGGAGTGGGACCGGCAAGTGAACTGGTTCGAGCATGTGGCGGGAGACGCCGCCCAGAGGATCGAAGTCGAATATCTGGACGAAATCCTGAGTGGTGGCGGGAACGGAAATGCGGCGACCGCCAGACTCGTGTCCGATCTGAAAACGGCGATCGTCACGATTCCGGGTGCTTTGCGAATCGAAGTCGTGGCGCCTGGAAGCGGTACGCCGATCCGTCTTGCTGGAGTCGAGATGCGAGGCTCGAAGCCAAGGACCATCGGGCCTGGCGTGATTCGCGCGAGCGACGTCTCTGTCGTGCGCGAGGTACTTGCGTCTCCGGGGCCGAAACTGAAACAGACCGGCTATTTCCACGAGGATTCCGTCGTGACCGTCGCGTCGCCGATCGTCCATCCGCTGGAAGGGCGAACCCTCGCGATCGTCGTCATCGACGCCGATGGCCGGAAGATGCGCTCGACGCTGAATGCGGCGCTGTATCGCGGGATCGGCTGCCTTCTGATCATCCTCGTCGGCTACATTCTTCAAGTCGTTTTTCGTCGCCGATGGAACGATGCCTTGGTGGCCGGCGCCTTTGGCGAAGGACAGTCCTTGTTCCTTCGTGCCGGACCGGGGTGCGTGACCCTGGTTCTGGGAGGCGTCGTCACGCTTCTGTTGTGGAACGAGAGTCGTCTGCGCGTCGAAAGCCGCTTCGCGTACATGCTGCGGAACGATGTCCACGCCTGCGTCGACGCATTGACGGATGCCGTGGCGGATGTGGAGACGAATCTGGTCTTGCTGGGACGGCTGCGGGAAAACGCCGGACAGCAGCAACGCGCCATGTGGGTCGGCATCCAGAACGCCATGATCCAGATGCCTGATTCCTGGCGGCTTTCGTGGCTCGCCAGCGGCGATTCGAGCGTGTCCTTCCTGGGCATACCCTCCTTCAGTACTGACAATATCCGTCAATATCTGGCGCGTTCGGCGCAGGAACGGCGCAGTCTTCTGACGGGGCCGTTCGTCTTGCCTGGACCGATACGCGACACCGTTGTCGCGCTGGTGGTCCCCTGGGAACGGGGAGCGGGCGTACGCGATTCCGGCGCGGGATGGGTGGTGGGCGTATTTCGCTCGAAGCCTCTTCTCGGACATTTCCTGCATGCCGAATGCGACCCGGGCTTCGGAGTCCAGATCGAGGACGACGCTTCGACGGGCAAGATCCGCACCTTGTTCGAAAAGAGGGTTCTGGAGGGAACGACGGGAATGCCCGAGCAGGCGATCGTCCAGGATTTCCCTCCCATCCCGCTCGAGATCATGGGACGTCCATGGAAGGTCCGGATCGCGGAAGGGCGCTTGTACGGGCAGGAACACAGGGATGCGGTGAAACCCATCTGGGTGCTGTTCGCAGGAGGCGTCCTCACGCTGCTTCTGACTCAGCTCACGAGCCGGATCTTCTCGCACAAGTTGCGCGCGGAATCCCGCGTGGCCGAACGTACGAGCGCTCTTTCCGACGCCATGGCGATCGCCTCCGACACGTTGAGGCAGCTCAACCAGCAAAAGGCCGCGATCGACCAGCATGCGATCGTATCGATCACGGATGCCAGCGGACTCATCACCTACGCCAACGAGAAATTCTGCGAAATCAGCGGCTACATGCTGCGGGAGCTTCTGGGCAGCGATCATCGCATCGTCCGCTCGGACGTCCACTCTCCGGAATTCTACCGGGAAATCTCGGCCAGGATCGCGGCGGGGGAGATCTGGCACGGCACGCTTTGCAATCGCCGCAAGGACGGCGGACGCTACTAGGTCGAAGCGACCATCATGCCGTTCAGGGGAAGCGAAGGGGAAAGCTCCGGTTGCATTTCGATCTACACGGACATCACCGCGGCGCGAGAGACGCAGGACGCATTGCGGGAAAGCGAGGAGCGATTCGCCAAGGCGATGACCGCCGTGGGCGAAGGCGTGTTCGAAGTCGATCGGGCGAAGGGCACGGTCATGCACAACGAGGTGCTCAATCGCGTCCTCGGCTTCCATGACCATGACCTGTTCCATGGGATCGAAGAGATCATCGCCAGGATCCATCCCGACGAACAAATGGCATTGCGCCTGGCTTTTCTCGAGGCGTCGAAAAGCGGCACTCCGCAGGTCCTGGAGTGTCGCCTGCACCGCGATGATGGCGAAATCCGCTGGATGCAGGTGAGGGCGCAGGCCTTCGTCGACGAAGTGAACGGGACCGAACGGATTCTCGGATCGGTTGCGGATGTCACCGAGCGGCGCGAAGCCGCGGAACGGCTTCTGGAGGCCAACCAGAGCCTTGATCGCGCCCGACTCGAAGCCGAGAAGCTCGCCGAGGAAGCGCGCGAGGCGAGCAAGGCGAAGAGCCGATTTCTCGCGAACATGAGCCATGAAATCCGTACGCCCATGAACGGCGTGATCGGAATGACCGGACTTCTTCTCGATACGAATCTCGACGAGGAACAGCGGCGATTCGCCGAAACGGTTCGCGGAAGCGCCGACGCCTTGCTGTCGCTCATCAACGACATCCTCGATTTCTCCAAGATCGAGGCGGGCAAGATGGATCTCGAGCTTCTCGATTTCGATCTGCGCGAAGCGCTGGACGACATGGCGGCCTCCATCGCCTTGCGGGCCGAAGAGAAGGGGCTCGAATTCATCTGCGCGGCCGATCCCGGTGTGCCGCAGAGGCTGAGAGGCGATCCAGGCCGGTTGCGGCAGGTGCTGCTCAATCTCGCGGGCAATGCGCTGAAGTTCACCGAGAAGGGCGAGGTTTCGGTGCGGGCCAAGGTCGAGAGTCTCGACGAGGCCGGCGTCGAAATCCGTTTTTCCGTCAAGGATACGGGGATCGGAATCTCCCTCGATGCGCAGGCTCGCCTGTTCGAAAGCTTCACCCAAGTCGACGCGTCGACGACGCGACGCTACGGCGGAACGGGTCTGGGGCTCGCGATTTCCCGGCAATTGGCCGAGATGATGGGCGGGCATATCGGTCTGGACAGCATCGAAGGCCACGGAAGCACGTTCTGGTTCACGGCGCACTTCGGTTGGACGCGCGAGGCGTCCCTGCCGGAGGCCCCGCGGAAGATCGAACTCCAGGGGCGACGGATTCTGGTCGTCGACGACAACGAGACCAATCGGGAAGTCGTTTCCCGTCAGATCCAGTCGTGGGGCGCCCACGTCGAAACCGCCGCCGACGGGGTGATGGCCCTCGAGCTCATCCGATTGCGCTCGGGCACGGGGAGCGCTTTCGAGATGGTGGTCCTCGACATGCAGATGCCGGGCATGGATGGCGAGGAGGTCGGACTCGTCATCAGGAACAATTCCGAATGGGAATCCGTCAAACTCGTGATGATGACATCCATGGGCATCCGCGGCGATGCCGCCCGCAAGCGTGCGGTCGGATTCGACGTGTATCTCGCCAAGCCCGTGCGTTCGGTGGATCTGCGCGATGCGTTGGCCATGGGGCTGGGGGGCGGGCGCGAGAAGTCGGGCGAGATGCTCACCCAGTATTCCGTCCGCGAGGCGCGTCGTCCGGGGTTGCGCATCCTGGTTGCCGAGGACAATCCGGTGAACCAGAAGGTGGCGCAGGGGCTCCTCGCCAAGCTCGGCTATCGCTGCGACATGGTGGGCAACGGAGCCGAAGCGGTGAAGGCTGTCGAATCGCTGCCGTACGACCTGATCCTGATGGACATCCAGATGCCGGTCCTCAATGGATTCGATGCGACGCGCGCGATCAGGATGTCGACCAAGGCCGCCAATCCCAGGATACCCGTGATCGCTCTGACGGCAAACGCCATGGAGGAGGATCGCGAAGAATGCCTCAAGGCGGGCATGAACGACCACCTCGGCAAGCCCATCACCGCCAAGGCGTTGTCGGCGATGCTCGATCGTTGGCTGGGCGGCGAGGAGATCGCCGAGGCCTAGGATCGGGAGCTACCTTCCCCTCCCGTCATGACGACCATGCACTCATACCGCAACGTCCTCGATGCCTCGCGTCTTCCGTCGGAGGGGCGCCTTTTGATGCCCGCCGAATGGGCACCGCGACGAGCTACATGGCTGGGCTGGCCGTGCAACAGGGACACGTGGCCCGATCCGATCCGCCCTTTCGCCGAAAGCGCCTATCGCCGCTACATCGAGATCCTTGCCGCGGGCGAGGACGTCGAGATCCTTGCCGGATCCTCGGGCGTGGCATCACGCGTCGAGGCTGTGATCGGCGGTATCGGAAACCGGGAGCGTGTGCATCTGCGCGACATTCCCATCGACGATTCGTGGGTGCGCGATTCCGGCCCCATCTTCGTGCGCGATGCCGAGACGGGGCGCCTTGCCGTCACCGATTGGGATTTCGACAAGTGGGGAGGCAAGTACCCCCCCTGGGACAAGGACGATCTCGTGCCCTCGCGCGTCGCTGCGTTGCGCGGGATGGATCGCTGGGTACCGGGCATGACTCTCGAAGGTGGATCCATCTGCGTCGACGGCGAAGGGACGCTCCTGACCACCGCGCAATGCCTCCTCAACGAGAATCGCAACCCTTGGCTTTCCCGCGAGGGGATCGAATTGCGCCTGTCGCGCTTCCTTGGCGCCCGGCGCGTCGTGTGGCTTGGTCGCGGCATCGCGGGGGACGACACCGACGGCCATGTGGACGACATCGCGCGCTTCCTCGCGCCCGGTCTCGTTTGCGCGGCGGTGGAAGACGATCCCGCCGACGAGAACCACGTCCAGCTTGGCGACAATTTCCGTCAGCTTCGCCGCGAGCGCGACGCCTCGGGGCGGCGTCTCGAGGTGGTGCCCCTTCCGATGCCGCGTCCTGTCGTGCAGCTGGGGTTGCGTACGCCCGCGAGCTACTGCAACTTCCTGATCTGCGCACGCGGGATCGTGCTGCCCGTCTTCGGCGACAGGCGCGACGAACTCGCGATCCGCCGCCTGGAATCGGCGACAGGCATGGCGGTTTTCCCAGTGGATTGCCGCGAGATCATCTATGGGCAGGGTTCGCTGCACTGCTTGAGCCAGCAGGAACCCGCCTGAGTCGATCTCGGGGCGCATACTCGCTCCATGCCCCCTCGACGTACCAATGCGTACGCCTTCGGGGGACATGTCGCGTCGTCTGCATCCCCGATATCGACTCAGGTTCGCGAGTGGAACGGTCGTAGGTGCAAGGCGGGAGCTCGCGTGGTGTCTTGATGGCGTCGCCCGGCATTGGGGACATGCATCCCCTCGCCGGCGGTGTGCATCGGTCAGGTCGGGGCGGACGCGGCTACTTGAGCTTGGCCATGTCTCCGTCGGGATCGCGCGTGACGCGGCCATTCAGGTACATGGTCGGGGTGCCTTCGACGCCGACGCGCTGGGCCAATGCCATATCGGTTTGGATGGCTGCTTGCGCTGCGTCCGAGACGAGGTCCTTGTGGAAGCGGGCAAGGTCGATTCCCGAGGTCGTGGCGGCCTGGTCGATGGCCGCATCGGAGAGATCCTTCGAGCCGTTCGCGTGGAGCGTGCGGAAGAATTGGCCGAACTTGCCCTGTCGCGCCGCAGCCCAGTAGGCCTTGGAAGCAGGCATGGCGCGCTCGTGGAAGGAGAGCGGGAACAGATGGATGGCGATGCGAAGATCGCTTCGCCCGGCGAGCCACACGTCGAGCTGGGGGACAAGACGCAGGCAGTAGGGGCACTGCGGGTCGGTGAAGACGGCGAGCGTGTTCTTGGCGGCTACAGGCCCGAGGATCAATGCCGGATCGTGGGGGATGTCGAATGCGGAATCCGCCAAGGCGAGGCGCTTGCGTTCCTTCTCGAAGTCGATGCCTTTGCCCTCGAGGACCTTGGCCATGAAGGCGACTTCGCGAGCGAGCGAATCGAGGCGCGCCGCGCATTCCTGCGGAGTCGTTGGCTTCAGGCACTGGACGGGTTGCGTGCCGGGCTTGAGGGGATGGGCGGTGGCGAGGACGGAGAGAAGGGCGAGTGCGATCATGATCCGGAAAGATCCACTTTTCCACGCCTTTCCCACAGTCATTTCGTGATTCGCGACGGGATCGCTGTCGACGCCTGTGGTCGAATCATCCTGTCGGGAATGCGGAAACGGCATCGAGCGCGGAAATCCATGCGGGGCTCAATGCGGCAGTCCGATTCCCTGGTGGATGAAGGGCGGGAGGATGGGAAGCGCCATGGTCAGGACGATTTGGATGCGTCCGACCCAGACGAGGGAGTCGTGTTGGCGATCGGTGTACCAGGGGGTCTGGTCGCGCACGAGGTAGCGGGACCAGCCGCGGAAAAGCAGGATGGGACGGATCTGCAGCGCGATCAGGAACGCGAATATGCCGGCCTCGAGCCATTCGAGTCTGTTGTAGATGTACTGCGGATGCAAGGCTCCGATGTCGGGCAGGGCGATGCCCGCATGGGACACGCCCACGATCGCCGCGCCGAACCAGGCGTAGAGATCGAGCATGCGCACGGCGCGCGCTTCGCGCACGGTGAGGTCGCGGTGCAACACGAGGTTGCGGCCCATGAGCCCGGAGGCGAGGATCATGAGTCCGATCACTTGGCTCGATTCCAGCGCGTAGCGGAAGAGATGCATGGATTGCAAACTATGTATCCACGTTCCGTGTCAGGGACGTCGGCAGACCATGTGGAGGCGCAACGCGTTTCGTTCGGCGGTCGCGAGCGATTCGTCCAGGCATCCGCACATCTCGAGTCCCGCCCGACGGCAGGCCGTCCGGAAGGCCGCTCGAGGCCAGACCTTCTGGATGTGCGATTCCTCGGAGCGCGAATATCCGCCCTTGTCGGGCGTGAAGAACGTAAAGTCGTTGTGCTGGGCCCGGGCGTCCTCGTCGTACCAGGAGTGGCGGATCACGTCCGAACCGCCGATGCGGTCGTGGAAGACGACGTCGGCGAAGTTCGTGCGGGAGTTGTACGCGGTGGTCGCGTCGAAGAGGATGAATCCGCCCGGCGACAGGACGCGTCGCGCCTCGGCGAAGAACGCGTCGAGAGCGTCCTCGGAAAGACAGTAATTGACGGCGTCGTACAGGCATAGGATCGCGTCGAAGGACTCGTCGCGGAAAGGGAGCTTCGTGTAGTCGCAGCAGGCGCGTCGTTTCGCGCGAGAGAAGCCTCGCTCGAGCATCTCGAAGCAGATGTCCGTCGAGACGATGCGGCGTCCGCGACGCGCGAGGAACGGCGCGAGGCGGCACGTCCCCGCGCCCGTCTCGAGAATCCGTCGCGGCTGGACCCCGTACTGGGACCAGATGCGTTCGACGAGGAGGGCCCAGTTGGGATAGTCGACATGGGCCATGACCGCGTCGTAGCGGTCGGCGAGGATCTGGTAGGGCTTGACCGGTGTCAATTCGCCAGACGCCGGGCCAGTTCCGGGCCTTGGATCCGGATCTCGACGTTCACTTCCTTGCGCCACCTCTCGACGAAGGAGCGGAGCTTGCGCTGGGCGAGCACTTCGGACGCGAATTGGGACAGGCGGATCCAGTCTTCCTCGGGGGTCATCTGGCGCGAGGGCGTGCGCTGGTCGATCCTCAGCAGGATGTAGGAATCGCCCGCGGGGATGGGCTCGCCGACGGATCCTGTCGGGATCTTCGCGAGAATCCCCTTGTACGGATCCTGCAGATCCTTTTCGGAGAACCAGCCCAAGGTGCCGCCGAAGGATGCGGACGCCTTCTCTTCGCTGTACTGGCGCGCGAGGGCGGCGAAGTCCGCTCCGGCGTTGGCCATGCGGCGCAGCGAGTCCGCGAGCGCCGCCGTGGCGTCGCTGTCCGACTTCGTGGGCAGGAGGGCGCGCAGGATGTGGCGGGAACGGAACTCCTGGTCGCGGGTGGCGACGAGTTCGATCACGTGCCAGCCGAAGCGCGAACGGATGGGGATGGTGGTGTGGCGCCCGGTCTCGAGGGCGAGGGCGGCCCGCTCGTAGGCGGGGTCGAGCTCGCCGCGCTTGAAGAAGCCGATGTCGCCGCCATTGGCCGCAGCCGAAGGATCATCGGAGTTGAGCTTGGCCAGATCCTCGAAGGATTCGCCTTTGCGCAGACGTTCGATCAGCGCCTCTGCTTCGGCCTTGGCCTTGGCTTCGCGTGTCGGCGACGCCTTGATCTTGAGGATGATCTGCGAGACGCGCATCTGGTCGGGCAGGACGGGGAGGGAATCCTTGTATTCCGCGTAGAACTTCATGACGTCTTCGCGGGTGGGTTCGCTGCGGCCGACGTGGACTTCCTGCAGGCGTTGCTTCAGAAGCTGCTCGCGGACCTGGCGACCCATGCGGGTGCGGTATTGCGAAAGGCTCAGATTCAGGCGCTCCCGGAGCATGCTCGCGAAGGCCGCGTCTCCGCCCGACTGGCGCGAGGCGGTGGCGATCTGCTGGTCGACTCGCGTGTTCACTTCGGATTCGGAGACCTGCAAGGTTTCCGCTTTGGCCCGCCAGAGAAGGACCTTCTCGTCGACAAGCTGCTGGAGAACCTGGGAAGCCCGCTGTTCCGCGGAAAGCGTTTGGACCTGGGGGTTGGCCAAGGACATTTCCATGGCATCGCGGAGTTCCGAGACGTAGACGGCCTGATCTCCCACGACCGCGACGACGGCATCGGAAGGTGGCAGCGAATAGGCCAGAGAGGTCAGGACCGCGAGGGACGCTACAAGACGACGCATGATCATTTCCTGCTGGGTGCGGCCGGGACGGTGTCCATGCCGGGAAGTGTGTTCGAGAGCAGTTCGACACCGCCTTGGCGGGACAGCCGCGCGACAAGATCGTCCAGACGCCGGCGTCTGGCGCTTTCGGCGATGCGGACGCGGATCAGGTCGACGACGTCCTGGAAGGGGCGCACCGAGCCGGCGGGCGCACGGGAAACGAGAAGGAACAGGCACCAGCCTTCCGGGGTCTGGACGGGTTCGGAGATCGAGCCCTCCTGCATCGAGAACAGGGCGTCGGCGAGACTGGGAGTCAGCTCGGAGCGGCGCCACATCCGCTGGATCTCCGACGATGCTCCTTCCGGCTGGATGCGGAGGGCTTCGGACGCGAAGTTCGCGGGGGTGAGCGTCTTGGCGAGCGCCACCGCCGTCGGCTGGTCGGGCAGGCGGACGCGACGGAATCCGACTTCGGGCTCGGCCCGAAGGAATTCCTGCTGGTGCTGCTCGTAGTACTTGCGCAACTGGCTTTCGTTCGACTCGGAAACGCTGTCGAGAAGGCGCACCAAGAGAATGTCGGCGAGGGCCTCGTCTTCGCGGTCCTGGAGAACGCGCCGAACGGAAGGGTCGTTGTCGAGATCGAGGCGGCGCGCTTCCTGGGCGAGCAGTTTCTGTCGGATCCAGCGACGCGCCAGGTCCAGGTAGACTTCGCGTCCGGCGTGGCGAGCGAGTTCGGGGGGGAGCTGCTGCTCGATCTGGTCGCGCGTGAGCGTCTCGCGGCCTACGCGAGCCACGACGGTGCCGGTTTCACGGGAGCAACCGGGAAGAAGCGCCAGAAGCGCGGCGATGCCGATCAGTATGCGTCGAGACATGGAAAGTCCGGGGAAGATAGCATTGGGAAGCCTTCGCGCCCCGCCTGCAAGGCGTTCCTGCTTCGGGTGGGCAAGTTGGATGGATGGCGGCATTCTGCTTTACAGGTCGAGTTGCCGGAGAATCTCGCGCCGGTCGAAGAGGGGGACCTGGGAGACGACTTGGCCTGCGCGCTTCATCAGGAATCCGGTCCGTCTGGCGGGATTGTTCTTGCGCGGGGCTGGAAGGGTGGCTGCGAGCAGGGCCGATTGCGATGGACTGAGCCGGGAAGCGGGAATGCGCCAGTAGTGGCGTGCGGCCGCTTCGGCACCGTAGATGCCAGGGCCGAATTCGACGCAATTCAGGTAGGCTTCCAGAATCCGTCGCTTCCCCCACAGGATTTCGATCGCGATGGTGTAAGGCACCTCGAGCCCCTTGCGGACCCAGGATCGCCCTTCCCACAGAAAGACGTTCTTGGCCGTCTGCTGGCTGATCGTGCTCGCTCCACGCTTGCGCCTGTGGTGTTCGTTGTGGCTGAAAGCCCTCTGGATGGCTTCCCAGTCGAAGCCGTGGTGCTCCAGGAACTCCTGGTCTTCGGAGGCGAGGACGGCCAGAATCAGGTTCGGGGAGATCTCGTCCAGATCGACCGGTTCGTGCAGGAAGCGCATCGGCGCGTTCCCTCTGGCGCCGTCGATGAGCCGCGCGGCCATCAGACCCGTGAGAGGAGGGTCGAGAAACCGCCACAACAGCACGGGGAGTGCGGCCAAGACCATGAGGACGAGAAGAGCCCGCCCGAGCCGTGCCCGCCATGTCGTCCTCCGCCGGAGAGGGATGGGCGACTTTGGCGACGACTGTTTCTTGAGCTGGAACCACTTCATGAAGAGGCCTCAAAGGTACTTGCGGAGGTGCCGCATGGGCGACCTCCGTGTCGAGGATGGGGGGTGGTGGCCTATCTCGACCTCGATGTCTAAATTTCACTCCCTATGGATTACGCACGCGCTTGCATGGATGAACACCCCTCGAAGGTCAAGCGCGAGGAGCGCATCTCCCGCGAGGAGATCCGCAACCTCTACGACCTTCCCCTCATGGATCTTCTCTTCAAGGCAGCTCAGGTGCATCGGGAACATTGGGATCCCAACAACATGCAGATGAGCACGCTGGTGAGCATCAAGACGGGCGCATGCCCTGAAGACTGCTCCTACTGCACGCAGAGCTCCCGTTACGAAACGGGCCTCAAATACGAACCTCTGATGCAGATCGAAGAGGTCATGAAGCAGGCCCGTGCCGCCAAGGAGGCCGGCTCCAACCGCCTCTGCATGGGCGCAGCCTGGCGTGAGGTGAAGGACGGCCCCCAGTTCGACGCGGTCCTCGAGATGGTCAAGGGTGTGAAGAGTCTCGGCATGGAGGCTTGCGTCACATTGGGAATGCTCAAGGAGCATCAGGCCGCCCGCCTCAAGGAAGTCGGGCTCGACTACTACAACCACAACCTGGACACGTCGCCCGAGAACTACTGCAACGTGATCTCGACGCGCACCTTCCAGGATCGTCTCGATACGCTGGAAGCCGTCCGCAAGGCCGGTGTACATATCTGTTCGGGTGGCATCTTGGGCATGGGCGAGTCGCGGGAGGATCGCGTCGGGCTCCTCCACGAGCTCGCGAATCTCCCCAAGCAGCCGGATTCCGTCTCCATCAACAAGCTCATGCGCATGCCGGGAACGCCCATGGCCGACGCCGCGCCCATCGACGACATCGAATTCGCGCGCACGATCGCGATCGCGCGCATCCTCATGCCCAAGTCCCGCGTTCGCGTGTCGGCCGGACGCGTGGACATGACGCAGGCGATGCAGGCGCTTTGCATCCTTGCCGGGGCGAACGGGATGTTCGCCGGAGAGAAGCTTCTCACCGCTTCGAATCCGGGCCAGGACGCGGATCTTGCCATGCTCCAATCCTTCGGCATGAACTGGGACGTGTGTCCCTGGCAGGACGACCACTGAGCGCGTAGGACCGACTTCCGCGTCGTTCGGGAAGCCGTCTGTGGCGGATCCTTCTCCATGGCGGGAAGGAATGCTACACTGCTGCGATAGGAACCCGCAACCTGGAGTCGTCATGCACACGGAGCTCTTGCGCCATCAGCACAAGGAGATCATGGGGATTGTCAACGACATGCGCCGCAATCTCCTCGCACCACAGAGAATGACACTTCCTGTCGCCGAAGCGCTCCAGGCGAACCTCGAAGCGCTGGCAAGCCGCATCATGGCGCATCTGACGATCGAGGACAAGGGCGTCTATCCCAAGCTTCTGGCTTCGTCGGCCGCGAATGCCGCGTCGACGGCTCGGAAATTCAGCGAGGAGATGGATGTGATGCGCGCGTCGTTCCGCGAATTCCGGATGCACTGGACTTCCGGAACGGCCATCCACACCGAGCCGATCCGCTTCGTCGACGAGTGCACCACGATCTTCCATCTGATCTCCCATCGCATCGAACACGAGGAGAAGGAACTCTACCCGCTGGTCGACGCCCTTCCCTGAGTCCTGGAAGGGGCGCAGTCGGCACAGGTAATCGCCCCGAAAATCACGGTAATTGAGAATGCTATTTACAATTGCCGCAAATCTTGAGTAGTTTCCGCTCCATGAGACAGCGCGATGCGCGCCAACATGTGCAGGAGCTACGACGCTTCTTTCCGGTCGTCGCCTTGGTCGGTCCACGCCAGGCCGGCAAGACCACGCTTGCCCGCGCCGAATTCCCCGATCGCCCCTACCAGTCCCTGGAGAATCCGGACACCCGTTGGCAAGCGGAGTCGGACCCGCGTGGTTTCCTCTCGCGCTTTCCCGAAGGCGCGATCCTCGACGAGATCCAGCGGGTCCCCAGTCTGTTCTCGTACCTCCAGCAGATCGTGGACGAGAACCCGGTACCAGGACGCTGGGTTCTCACGGGATCGCACCAGTTCGGATTGCGCGGGCATCTGTCCCAATCCCTTGCCGGTCGCGTCGGCCTCGTCCATCTCCTCCCCTTCACCACCAGGGAATGGTACGGGTCTCCATCCGTGGGACTGGATGCGATCCTGCACCGGGGATTGTTTCCTCCCGTGCTCGACCGGGACATCCCGGCGCGACTGTGGTACCCGCAATATGTCGCCACCTACGTGGAGCGCGACGTCCGAGAGATCCTGCCCGTAAGGGACATCGGCGCGTTCTCGCGCTTCGTGCGCCTGTGCGCGTCGCGTTGCGGACAGCTCGTCAACCTGTCGTCCCTGGGAGCCGACTGCGGCATCACTCACAACACGGCACGCGCTTGGATCGATGTCCTGGAGGCCTCGTACCTGGTGACGCAATTGCGCCCGTGGCACGAGAACTTCGGGAAGCGTCTCATCAAGACCCCGAAGCTCTACTTCGCCGACACCGGCCTGCTGTGCTGGCTCCTGGGAATCGAATCACCCGAGCACCTCTCGACGCACGCGCAACGAGGGGCCATCTTCGAGAACTGGGTGGTGACCGAGTCCATCAAGCACTTCCGCAACCGGGGCGAGGAGCCCGACCTCCACTTCTGGCGCGACCAGGCGGGCTTGGAGATTGATCTGCTGCATGTGCGCGGGTCCCGCATGCACGCCATCGAGATCAAGTCCGGGGCCACCATCGCCGCCGACTGGTTCAAGGGCCTGCGACGCTTCGCGGAACTGGCCGGGGCGGAGCTGGAACGCTCCACGCTGCTGTACGGCGGAGCCGAATCCCACACGCACCAGGGAATCGATGTACGGGCCTGGAACTCCCCCTGGATGGACGGGCTGTAGGCGCATCTCCCCTCGGGCGCGAACGCTTATGATGCGACCCCGGCGACGATGTCGGCGACTTCCGAGGGTCGCGAAAGCATGGGGAGATGCCCGCTCTCCAGGCTCCGAACCTGTGCGCCCAGGCGGGTCGCGATCCTGGTCTGCAACGCGGGTGGTACGCTGTGGTCGCGTTCGCAGCGCAGGTACGTGCGCGGGATCCGCACCACCTCCCGCGGCACCGGCTCCAGAAACAATCCTCTCCTCTCGGGTCGGAATCGGGCCACGAGCTCCGTCCGCTGCGCATCGTCGAGATCCGTCCCAAGTTGGTGCACGATCATGGAGGGGCTGGGGGCGAGTCCCTGCGGTCGGAGGCGGAACAGGATGGGAAGGATCAGGTTCGCGGGGAAGCCCATCGTGGAGGCGAAGGATCGCCCCGGTGCTGGAACCACCGAAGCGACATGGACCACGTGCCGCAATCTGTCTCCGAGGGCCATCGCCAGAGGTGATTCCATCACACCCGCCAACGAGTGGAGGACCAGCACGACGGGCCCGTATGCCGGGAAGGATGGGTCGGACACAACCTCGGAAGCGCAGAGGACGGGATCGGTTCCCGAGCGATCGGACGGGACGCTCGGGGCCGTGGAAGGCACGGGGAGGTGGCGTCGGACGGCGTCCCAGATCCAGGGGCCGGTTCCGGATCCGTGCAGAAACACGACGTGGCAGGGTGCGGAGGCGAGGTCGGCTTCGGGGGAACGGGGTTCGAGCATGGTCAGCTCCTTCTCGGATATGGATTCGTTCGTCGCCGATGCGATCGAGGCATCCAATCTGCGCGCGCCCTACTGCCAATCTGTGTCAGTAGATTCCGCGGTGGTCGATCCCGATCGATTCCTTCCAGCGCGACAACAGCGCGGCGCGGGAACCGGGGAACCTTCCCCCGGCATCGGTCCATCCCTGGATGCGGTCCAGCCGGAAGTGTCGGAAATCGTTGCGCAGCTCGCACCAGCCGGCCAGGATGCGGGTGGACTCGAAGAAGGCCAGGGCGACGGGCCAGACCACTCGCTCGGTCGCGACGCCGTGGACGTCGCGGTAATCGAGCCGCAACCTGCGTCGGTCGCGGATGGCCTCGCGCAAATCGGCCAGAACGAGCAGCTTTCCTTCCGGCGGTTGGTTCGGTGCGACGAAGAGCGCCGTATGCTGGAAGATGGATCGGAGGTCGGGGGGCAGCACCGCGTGGATCCTCTCCAAGGCATCCCTGGCCGACTTCCCCAGCGATGGATCGGTCCGTTCGGCGACCCACCGCGCCCCCAGGAGAAGTGCCTCGAGTTCGTCTTCGGTGAACATGAGGGGCGGCAGCACGTAGCCCGCCTGGATCCGGTAGCCGGTGCCCGCCTCGCCGTCGATGGTCACTCCCTGCACGCGTAGCGCGTCGATGTCGCGGTAGATGGTCCGGACGCTCACCTCCGTGGCGGCGGCGAGCTCGGAGGCGGTCACGATCCCGCGTCGACGGCGCAGGATCTCCAACAAGCGAAGCAAGCGTTCGGCTCTCGGCACGGCGAACCTCCTTGTTCCCCAATATAGGGGGACTCCGGCGCATGCTGCCATGATATGTCAGGAGTGTTCGATCGATGCGTTCGGCAAGTCCGATCCCGGCCAGTCGAACTCCTGGCGTACCACCGGCCCCCAGTAGGGGGCGGCGAGTTCCGACTCAGACAGATTCCGGCAGGGAAGCGCCGCGAGGCACTTCTTCCAGAACGCCTGCGCGTCCGTCGCGGCGACCAGCTGCTTCACGATCCAGCGCCCCGGCGCGGTGTCGAACGTCCCTGCGGCCAGTTCGCGTCCCTGGCCCCGTCCGCGCCAACGCGGCACCACGTAGAACTCTGCTACCTCGCGATGGTCGCCGTGGTCGATCACCGCCGCGAATCCCGCAGGGTGCCCGTCCTGCCACCAGATCCACCCCCGCACGTTCCCGCCCAGCACGGTGTCGAGCGGCATGGTGCCGTCGTCGCGGGGTTTCTTGCCCGTGATCCGCGAGAACTCGTACTCGTATGCCTGGATCATCCGGTCCCAGACCGGCAGCGTCGCGTCGTCGACGGGTTGGAGCATGGATGGGAAACGTAGGATGGGGCCTCGTTGTGGAAAGCCGCTGAGCAAGAGCGTCTGCTGGTTGAGGGAGCTCGAAACCAGCGGAATCGACAGCTGGTGCGGGGAACCGAGTCAGCGATTGACGCTGGATTCCAACACGCGCAGCTTGTCCAGGATCTCGTCGAATGATGGAGGAGCGACCTGGAACATTCCAGCCTCGCGCATCGCTTGGAAGTCCTTCCGCAGGATCCCCTGGGATGTTGCGGAGGGGACGAGTCGAAGCCTGCGCTCGAGACAGTCGTCGTATCTCGCGTGACCGGAGTGGTAGAAGACCTTTTTCAGTCGTACGACCGCGACGAGCAGGTCTCGCCTTTCCATGGCTTCCTTGCCAATCGGAAGGTCTGCAAGCATTGCGAGATCGTACCAGTGGCGGGACAGCCGTTCCGCCGTGGATCGGATCTCCACGCGCTGGCATTCCACATGGATGAGTGTCGCCTTCTCCCAGAACGTGCGCAACGGCGACAAGACCGTCACTCGAGGACAGGGGAATTCCAATTGAAGCAGCCGCCCGGCGATGTCGGGGCGAACAACGTGCTCATCGTTGGGCTCTGTCGTATTCCGTCCTCCGAACTCGATCAGTACGCTCTCGCGCAGATAGGCCGGTGCCCCGAAGACGGACGGATACCGAACCCGCAGCACGTCGCCGTCCTCGCCATCGATGCTCACGGCGTCGGCCCCAACTTCTCCGAACTCCGCGACGAAAGCAGCCTCGAATCCCGGTCGCACGACGTCTCGCACATGGTCGCGTACCTTGGACTTCAAGTCTTCGCCGAGCTTCCTCAATCGATTTCTCGAGACCGCCGGTGCGAACGGATCTACCTCGCCTTCCAGGCTCCGGAAATCGAGCGTCACATCCACATCCTCGGAGAAACGCTGGATGGCCCCGAACACCTTCGACAAGGATGTTCCACCTTTGAAGGCCATCGGCAGACGTCCGGGCATATCGAAGAGTGTTTGCAGGACCCAGCAGACCCATACGTCCTTCTCCAGAACCTCGGGAGCGCACCCCAGTTCAGGGCCCAATGCACGATAGATCTGGGATCTCTCTTCGGGAGGAATATGCAGGAATGCCTCAGACATCGCTGTCCAATTGCTTCTCGGCCGCGAAGAACACGTCGCTCATCCAGGAGGGTTTTCGGCACGTGCGAAGCGCTGCGAACTCGCCAGCGGACAGCTTGTCGCGAATCTTGTTGATGGCGGACGGCGTGACGCCGTTTCTGCCCAGGTACCACAGCGCCGCGAGGGCCTCGCCTGCTGGCCGTCCGGCCAACGCGAGTTTCCCGGAGCCGACATGGGTCATTCGGATCTCCATCGACCCGAGCCTCACGACCCTCGATGGCCCGGAGGTGGAGTAGCCCGGTTGCATCGGCGCCTGCGTGGACAGTCCAAATCGACGGGCAGCTTCGGCTCCGTGGATCTGGATGGTCGAGCCAGAAGCCTTCGCGAGCGCGTAGGCCACCTTGGCGGGTGCGGGCATGACCTTGCCCACGAACCGGTTGATCTCGGGTTTGACGAAAACTCCTCGCGCAACGCGCTCAATGACTCCCGACTTGATCAGGCGGGAAAGGGTCTGGTCGACGGACGCGCGCGTACCGCACTCCAGGAATTCCGCGGAAGTGAACGGCTCTCCCGGAGGAGCGCCTTCGATGCGCTGACGGATCCTCTGGGCTGTCGCGGTGAGGCTCATGTCATATAATATAGCAGAATTTCTGACATTCTGCGAATCCCACGCCGCCAGGAAGCGCTGGCTCGTCTGCATTCAGCCCGCCGTCCGGAGCACGCGCGCGGGGACGCCGCCGATCACGACGTTGTCGCCGAACGACTTCGTCACGACGGCGCCCGACGCCACGACCACGTTGTTTCCCAGCGTGACGCCGGGGTTGATGGTGGCGTGTCCGCCGATCCAGCAGTTGTCGCCGATGGTCACGGGTGCGGCGAACTCCTTGCCGGAGGCGCGTTCCACTGGGTCCACGGGGTGGTAGGCGGTGTAGATCCCCACCTGCGGGGCGATCATGCAGTTCTTCCCGAAGCGCACCTCGGCGCAATCCAGGATCACGCAGTCGAAGTTCGCGCAGAAATTGTCACCCACGTGGATGTTGCATCCGTAGTCGCACCGGAACGACGGTTCCACGAACACCGATCTCCCGGTGCTTCCGAACAAGCCTTTGAGCATCCCGATGCGCAGTTCGTAGTCGTCGGTGGATGTGCGGTTGAACGCCTCGGTGGCAAGACGCGCGGCGCGGCGCAGGGCGATCAGTTCGGGGTCGCACGGGTCGTAGGCCTGGCCCGACAGCATCTTCTCGCGTTCGGTGGTCATTGGGGAAAACTTGCATATCACAAGGTTCATCGGCATCCATGCGGAATACGATCGCATCGACGCCCAGGAGGTCTGACATGGATCGGCTGGCCCCATCTTGCCATGGTGCGGATCTGGAATCCAGCGGAGGTGCAGATCGGTGCTCCGGGATATATGTTTCATATATGAAGCATATATGTAGGGCCTCATGGGCATCGTGAACATCGACGACGAACTCCACGACCAGATCCGCCACGCGAGCGCGGTGTCGTGCCGTTCCATCAACGCCCAGGCGGCATTCTGGATCAAGTTCGGGATGCTCTGCGAAATGAATCCGACCCTCACCTTCCACGAAATCGTCGCGCGCGAGATGCGCGAGGCGGGCGTGGATCTCCGGCTTGCGAAGCTGGCGCTGGTTTGACCAAACGGCCCGACGAAATCGAGCGCATGGCCGAGTCGGGCAAGCTCCTGGCCCGGGTGTTCGGGCAGTTGGACGCGCTGGACCTCCTGGGCATGTCGACCATGCAGGTCAACGACCTGGTCGAACGCTTCATCGTGCACGATCTGGGTGCCCGACCGGCGAGCAAGGGGCAGTACGGCTACGCCTACGCCCTGAACTCCTCGCGAAACCACGTGGTCTGCCACGGGGTCCCCTCCCTCATGGAGTTCCTGGCCGATGGCGACATCGTGAACTTCGACATCACCCTCGAGAAGGACGGGTGGATCGCCGACTCCAGCAAGACATATTTTGTCGGCAATGCGGCGCCCCGCGCCCGGAAGCTGGTCCAGACCACCCGCGATGCGATGTGGAAGGGGATCGAGGCGGTCCGCCCCGGCGCCCGGCTGGGTGATGTGGGCCACGCCATCGAGAGCCACGCCCGCGCCCACGGATGCACGGTGGTCCGCGAGTACTGCGGCCACGGCATCGGCCGGCAGATGCACGAGGCTCCGCAGGTGCCGCACTGGGGGCGCCCCGGCACGGGAAGCGTACTGCGGGAAGGCATGGTGTTCACCATCGAGCCCATGATCAACGAAGGGCGGCGCGACATCCGCGTCGAATCCGACGGCTGGACAGTGGTCACCCGCGACGGCAAGCTCTCTGCCCAGTTCGAACATACGGTCGCCGTGACGCGCGACGGCGTGCGCGTGCTGACCCTGCGACCCGAGGAAGTGCCGTAGAAGCACTGTGCTCGCTCGATATTTGCAATCTGGGAATCCGATTCCCGATTTGTAAAAATGGCTGATTCAGCGTACCTTCTGTCCATGATCCGTCGTTGCCTGACCGACAAGTTGCTCGATGTCGCCCGTAGGGCGCCGGTCGTGACGCTCGCGGGGCCGCGGCAATCAGGCAAGACCACGCTGGCGCGAGCGGCGTTCCCCCAATTCGCCTACGTGAATCTCGATGTGGGCGACCAGAAGCAGTTCGCACAGGAGGATCCGCGTGGTTTCCTCGACCGGCATCCCGACGGGGTGATCCTCGACGAAGTCCAGAGCGTCCCGGAGCTCCTGCCCTACATCCAGGAGCGCGTCGATCTTCCGGGCCCTCCGGGCTGCCGCTATCTCCTGACGGGCTCGCAGAATCTGTTGTTGCGCGAGGGCGTGTCGCAGTCCCTCGCCGGGCGGAGCATCCAGCTCGAACTGCTGCCCTTCTCCCTCGAGGAACTCGCGGGGCATTCGCTCGCCGCGCCGGACCCATGGTCGACCCTGTGGAAGGGCGGCTATCCCCGGCTGCACACGGAAGGGTGGCAACCCGACGAGTGGCTCCCGTCCTACATCCAGAACTACCTGGAACGCGACGTGCGGCAGCTGGCGCAGATCGGCGACCTGTCGCGCTTCCAGCTCTTCCTGCAACTGTGCGCGGGACGGGTCGGCCAATTGCTGAACCTGAGCAGCCTCGGCAACGAGGTGGGCGCCGACCACAAGACCATCGCCCGTTGGATCTCCATCCTCGAGGCGAGCTATGTGGTGACGCTCCTGCGTCCCCACCACGCCAACTTCCACAAGCGTCTGGTGAAGACGCCCAAGCTCTACTTCCTCGATACGGGACTCGCCTGCTCGCTCCTGCGCATCCGCAGCGCATCCGACCTCGACACGCACCACATGCGCGGAAACCTGTTCGAGAACTTCGCGATCGCGGAACTCCTGAAGAACCGCCTCAATGATGGACAGAAACCGTCCTACTGGTTCTGGCGCGATTCGTCGGGCCACGAAGTGGATCTCGTCTCGGAGGAGGCCGGACGCTTGCGCGCCGTCGAGATCAAGGGCTCGGCCACGCTGCACAGCTCGCATTTCGACGGGCTCGAATGGTTCGCGCGCCTCGCGGGCGACCAGCTGGAATCCCGCCACCTGGTGCATGCCGACTCCGACCGCTACGTGCGCTCAGGTGTGGACGTGATCGGCTGGCCCCACCTGGCCACGGTGCGTATCTAGGAACCAGGAGTCCCGAAACCTGGAACTCCAGCCGCCGTGAATCGTGCTGATTGGGAATCTGATTGACAATTACCATAGAATCGGCGTCGGTGATGCTCTGACTCAACCGAAGGGCTTCAGCCGGATCTCGCCCCCGATCAATCGGTGAAAACGGTTTGCGCCTCCTGCTCCCATCCCCAGACGCCTTGTATCTTCCTCGAGACGAGGACGTCGTATCGGATCGCATAGGTGCTTATCCAGAGGATCACGAAATCGATGCGGCCGTCCTTGTTAATGTCCCCGGCAAAAGGCACCTGCACGCTCTCGTACTCCTTGCCGCCGAGGGTCTGTCTTCGGGATCCCGATGCGAACTCGAGGGCGAGTCCATCCGTGGCGTGGGTGGTGACGATTGCCACCGTATCCGTGCCCGTGCGGTAGCTTCTCGTGGAATCGTCGATCGAGTCCTCCACGGCCCACGGCAACGCGCCGGGGCGGACACCGGCGATGTTCCTGACGAGGATCAGATCCTCTCGGTTGCATGCAGCCACGGATTCGGGCAGCTTGCGCCCGGCCTTGATTTTGTACAGGTCGGGATGGTCGCCGGAACTTGTCAATCGGATGCCGGTGGAAAGGATGCTGTCGCACCCGAGCAACAGCCACTTCCCGTTCATTCGCGGCAGGATGTGGTGCTCGGCGAATTCCTCCGTGGGGCCGTACGTGAAGACCTCCCCGCCCTGGATCGCGGAGGCGCAGACAATCATTGCGGCAACTGCATAGGCTGTCAGACGTCTCAATTCCGCCTCCCGTGATCGACAATCTGCCGACAGGAATCAGGTTACTGCCGTGGCGCCGGATCGACCTGTCGTTTCGGCGCGCGTCGGCGTGCACGTCCTTGCACTGCGGACCGTGGAGATGCGGCGTACAAACTCCACGATGGCGCCCCTGCCGTTCCGCTGGTTCGTCTTGGAGGTATGCCGTTGGTTGAGGGAACTCGAAACCAGCGGAATGGCAAGGCCAGGCCCTATGCCGCCTTGCCCCGACGCATCTGCCTGAGAAGGCGGCACGCGGCCTCCTCGGCCGAAGGCCTGCGGGGTCCGCGCCCTCCCGGGTGTCGGTCCCTGGCGCGGGGCGAGTACGCAGACAAAGAGCCCGATCACCACTGGTCCAAGTGTAAATCAAGATGTAAACTGAAGTCATGCCGCGCACCCAACCCAGAGTGAAGCTGGATCGCTCGCCCCTGGCCCTAGTCCTAGTGCAGGCGCGGTTCTCGCCGCGGATGGACTTGGAAGAGAAGCTGCCCGCCTTCCGTAAGGCTTGCGAGGACTTGGGTTATCCAGTCTTCCGGGAGAGCAAGGTCAGGACAGTGAACCTGGGACCGACGGGGCCAGCCGAAACCAGGGACGGAATCCGCTGGGATTTCCTGGACAAGAGCCAGTACTGGAACATCCTGCTCAGCCGCGAGTTCCTGATGCTCCAGACCACCGACTACGACGTCTTCGAGGACTTCCTGGCGCGCTGGAAGTCCGTGCTCGAAGCGGCTGGCACCCTGGGCCTTCCGGTGGTCGAGCGGCTGGGTCTCCGGTACGTGGACCTCGTGCAACCCGCCGAGGACGAGCGTCTGTCCGACTACTTGGTTCCGGCCTTCGCCGGATACGAGCCCAATACCGATTCGACGCTCGAACGTCGGCACCACATGGCTGCGTCGGTATTCGATACGCCCCATGGACAGATGCTGGTGCGCGTATCGCCGGCGCTCTCCTCGACGCCTCCGGATCTCGACAATCTTCTCCTGAAGGGGGTCGCCCAGCCGGGCGCGGGCGCGGTGTTCCTCGATTTCGACCACTCCTCGACGGAAATCGTCGACTTCGACCCGGACGGGATCGAAGCCGCCACCGACGCGCTCCACGATGCGCCGGATGTCCTGTTCCGAAAGGTCGTCACCCCCAAGGCCATGTCCGTCTGGGGCCTCCGGAGCCAGCCATGAGCACGCTCGAACTCTTCGCTGCGACCGGAACCGCCTCCACCGCCGAGCCGACAGGCCTGCCGCATTGGCCCCATCTGAATGTCACCGGGACCGTGATCCAAATTCCGCAGACGGAATGCGATCTCGCTGGCATGGACGCGAGCAATGTTCCCGAGGCTGCACACTTGGTGAAGCGGATTCAGGATGGGCTTGGACTCACCATCGGCCAAGTCGCCAAAGCCCTTGGCTGCAGCCGGCAGGCGGTCCACGGGTGGAAGCGCGGCAAGCGGATCGACTCGGTCAATCTCTTGAACCTGCGGGAGCTCGCGGTCTGGGCCACCGAATGGTCCGCGCACCATCCCGAGCGGGGTCAAGCTTCCTACCTGCTTGATCCGGCGTTCCTGGAAAAGCTGGGACGCGCCGGGGCATCGAGCGCGAAGGGCCGCACGATGTGGGAGAAGCGCATGTTGCGTCCGGTCGAAGCTTCGGATTGGGACGCGCTTCCCTCGACGGAAGATCTCATGCGGAAGATCGGTGCGCATCCCGTTTCCGCGACGGAGCGCGCACATCGGCGTGCCCACAACCTTGGATCCTTGAGCAACGATGCCCGCCTCTGAGGGGCGTCTCGCGATTCCGAAAGCTTGGATGCAAGGTTCCTTCCTGGGCGCCGAACTTCTGGAGCGTCTTGATTCCGACGTTCCCGCAGGGTGCATCGGCGTGGTGGTCTCGCATTCATGCGATCTGGCCAACGGCTCGCTCGAGAAGGAACCATTGTTCGAATGGATCCCGGCGATGGCCATCGCCGAGGTTGACAAATCCCGTACACGGTCCCGGAGCCCACGTGAACTCCATCTGGCCGACGCCGGACCGGACGGGATCCATCTCGCGCTCATGGCCAAGGATCGTCGTCTCGCCTCACGCGCCTTGTTGGAGGGGACGGAGCCGACGGGGGGGCTGGACGACGCCTCGACGGCCATCCTCGCCACCTGGATGTCCCGTCGCTACGCGCGCACCGCGTTGCCCGACGCCTTCAATGATCGCCGGACCCGCATCGCTTCGGAAGTTCGCAAGCGCCTGAACCGAGGCAATCACGAACACTTGTCTGGATTGTGGGCGATGCTCCACACCCAGGACGAACTCCCGGACGGCGTGCCCTACCGGATCGCGTTGCGCGGAACCACGGCGAAGGGCGCGACACCACCCCAGATGGTCGCCGCGAGGGAATTGCTCGACGAGATCGTCATTCTGTTGGTGACCTGCCCTGGAATCGAGGTCGAGGACGACGAACTGCGCAGCGAGGAGCGCTTCCCGCTCAGCGACCTGGACATGTTCGTGCGACTTGATGATTGGGACGATCTGAGCCGGGGATGAAGGGCGAGATCAGGGCCTGTTTGATGAGCAGCCCCATGGCCGAAGCTTCGCTTGACCGGCCACCTCCACCTACATTTCACTGCGGAGCAGGTACAGATAGCTCGCGAGATGGGCGCAACACCGATGGTACGCATCCAGCATGAAGAGAAGGAGTAACATTGCCGCTTCGTTTCCTTGACTTGTTCGCAGGCGCAGGCGGACTCTCGGAAGGCTTCATCCAAGCCGGCTTCGAGCCTATAGCACATGTGGAGATGAACTCCGCTGCCGCGTTCACGCTGAAGACGCGCATGGCATATCACTTCTTGCGCAAGTCCGGAGACTTGTCCCTCTACGGAGACTACCTCCTCCAGAAGATCGACCGATCGCAATTCTACTCCAAGATTCCCAACAATATCCTCGAATCGGTTGTGAATTCCGAGATCAGCGACGAAACGTTGCAAGGCATCTTCGAGAGCATCGATCGACAACTAGGGAACAAGCAGCTTGATCTGATCATTGGAGGGCCTCCCTGTCAGGCATACTCCATCGCTGGCCGCGTTCGCTCGCCGACCGGGATGCTTGGCGATAAGCGCAACTACTTGTTTCTCTACTACGCCGAATTCCTCAAGCGGTACGGGCCCAAGTACTTCGTGTTCGAGAATGTTACCGGATTGCTAAGCGCGAAAGACTCGGACGGAACGAAGTACCTCGACAAGATGCGCTTCGTGTTTAAGCAGTACGGATACGAGACTCGGTTCGAAGTACTCCACGCGGAAGAGTATGGAGTACCCCAACAAAGGACCCGCATCATACTCGTGGGGAAGAAGACGAAAAATGACGTCGATTACCCTATGCCCAGTAAATTCGATGTTCAACGCACTGCGTGGCAATTCCTTCAGGATTTCCCTTCCCTCAGGGCCGGCAGCGGTGATCCTTGGTCGTGCAAACTTCGTGACGACAAATCGGGCTTGCTGCAGGACGAGCAGATCCGTGACGACAGCCTCCCTGTGACCCACTTTTGGTCGCGCCCCCAAATCGAGCAGGACTTGGAGATCTACCGTATCGTGGTGGACATATGGGACACATTGGGCGAACGAGTCCGATATGGCGACCTTCCCGCATTTCTTCGCACCCACAAGAACATCACTGGCTTCGAAGACCGATTCAAGGTGGTCGCCAAGCACGCCCCCTCGCACACCGTGGTCGCCCATATCGCCCGCGATGGCCACTACTACATCCACCCCGAGAAGAAGCAAAACCGTTCCCTGACCCCTCGAGAAGCTGCACGGATTCAGACCTTCCCGGACAATTATCACTTCGAGAGCATGCTCGGGACGCCCAGTCGGACTCCAGCCTACCGGCAGATCGGGAACGCTGTGCCAGTGATGCTGGCGAGGAAGATTGCGGAACGACTGAAAGAGCTATGGTAGAGTCTGCGGATCTAGCGCAAGTCGGCTTTTGACAGTTCCTCCCAACACTCCGAACGTTTGGCCCACTCGGAGATCATCTTTCCTCTGGCGGTCGTTTGGAGCGCCCTGTCGACGATCGGCACGTGGGAACGAATTCGCTCCTTCAATGCGGCTGGGATGTCCTGGTTGGACCAGATATTATCGAAGCTGATGTTTGCTGAGTCAGTCTTCGCCAGGAGGGCGACGAGGTAGGCCACCACGTTGGCCTGGAATGCCGCGACTTGCGATCGCCTAACGATGGCCTCAACTTGGCGGTAAAGGATTGTCTTGGCGATCGAGTGCTTGTAGAAGGTGGAATCCGGAGTCAAGTCGCTGATTTCCGTCATGAACTTCTCGAAATTCTTCTGGTTGCCCAAGCCGACCTGGTGGGGCTTCTGGCTCCAGGCGGCAAGATATTTCGCCAGTTCCGTCTTGTTCACCCTGCGTGTGGTTGGGAAGCTGTCTTTGATCGACTTCAGCCTTGCAGGAGTTGTTCCCTCTCGAAGAAGCAATGTCTTGAAGCTTCCTGCCGCACGTTCGTAGAACCATCGGGTCGTTCCATCTGGGCAATAGACGGATTTTGACAACCTCTCAAGTTCGATATGGAACGATTTGTTCGCCGCCAAGTCGGATGCCTTGACTGCCGTTTGGCTGTTTGCGAACCTGGAAATGTCCGCGATGAGGTCCTCTTCCTCGTCGCCACCGTTGTTTTTCAATACCACGATCTTGGCGGGGACGAATACCTTGCCAAGATCGATTCCAGACTCCCTTCGATGGGTAAAGTAGATGGAGGCTGTGGTCTGCCCTCCATTCACGATCTGCATGCCCTTTAGGCCAACGATGCACTCGCTGCCCGCCTCGTTTTTCGCGAGGACGATCTCGTCCACGGTCAGGACGATTCCGTTGTTGTATGCGATGAAACGCTCGGGCGCATCTCGGAGCGTGTCGCGGATCCCCTTGTTCACCTTCCCGGTCGAGCTGAGGAAGGATCGGACATTGGCTTCGAGCAGCCTCGGTCCGAATTTCTCATAGATGAATTTCAATGCCTTCCCTGGGATCGCAGCCAAGGCGTAGTCGAACCCGGAATCTCCACCTGAAACGAATACACAGGGAAGTGAAGTTCCGGAAACCTCGCGAAAATCGACGACGACTTCGTCTCTCGGACGACCTTCGGAACAGTGGCGATAAAGACGCTCGATGTCCATAATCTCGAGCTTGATGGTCTTCCCGTCGACGATCCTGTCTTGGAACCGCTTGGTCGCGGACTTGATGACGCAATCCGTCAGAACGAAGATCCGTATCTGATCCAATTTGGGGAACAGCTCCTTGAGTACGACCGTAAAATCGTAGACAGGATCGCTCTTGTCCACTTTGGTGTGCAGGCCTTTTTCCAGGCATTCCGCAAGGAACCTCAGACATTGTTCGGCGGAGCGTTTCGCATCCGACTCCGGTCGGATCTGGATCTCCTCGACACCCCCGTAGAGACTCACGAACAGGTCGACCTGCTCTCCATCCTCGGAGAACGCGTAGCCGCTTAGTTTCAGATTCGCATTCCCGATCTTCCGCTCGAAATGAAGTTGTTGAGGGTCGTGGCATAGTCCATGATCGGACATGTGCTCCATCGCGATCCCCGTGAAGACCTCTTCCTCGAACGGGAAAGGGTCGGCGCCTTCCAACGTCCTCTGATCGATCCTGTTGCGGATGTCGGATTTTGTCTGTGCGAGGAATTCTTGCAGTTCCATCAAATTGCTCCCAGTTGATTCAATGCTGCTTGGACATCATTGAGGGCGTTTCCGATTCGCTCCAGGTCGATCGTATAGGAAGCATGGACGACCTCGGGAGGGACATTCCCTCTGGTGAGCCTTGGGAAGCCTTGGTCGATCTGGAAAACTTGGCAGCGATCGACCTTGAACCTCCTGGGATAATTCTCAGATTGGCTTTCTACGTACCCGGCTTTCATGAGTGCGAGACGGAATCTGACTTCAACGTGGGAAAGGTGGGAAATCCGCCCGATGATGACGCTCGCTAGCTCGCCTATGGACGCGCCCTCGATGTCCGGTTTCAGCCGGAGTGCCGCCAAGAAGAGAGGCGATACCTGCGAGGAGTCCAGTTGATCAAGGTTTGAGATCCTTGCAGGAAAGGAGTCAACGGCGATCGATGTCTTAACCTCGATCGCTCCCGTTCCGAGCTGGAAGTCCTGGTTTCCGCCGAATGGGCCCTTCCAAGACTCGACGGCGATTTCAGGGTCCAACCCAAGATGCAGGATCCTTTGGAGGAAATCGAGTTCGCCGTACAATCCAATCTCTTCGGAGGCGGATAACAGTCCGATCGCTTCGCGATCCATGAATTCCTGCCATGCCTTGATCCGCTCGATCAGTAACCCAGTCGCGTTTTTCGCCGATTGGTTGTTGCGAGTCAAGCCGCTCAGGAGAGTCAGCAGATCAAGGATCATCGCCTCGAAAATCTCTTGACCTGTTTCATCCACCAAAGTGATCGCAAGCCACGCTAACGAATCTCCTTCAGGAAGGCATTCCGCTCGCTCCAGTCGAAAGCCATTCGCGGCCGGAAGTTTGATCGGAGGTGGAATCGAGGGGCCATGCGCGCCAAAAAGGATTGCACGCTCCCCGCTTGGGAATCTGCGGGCGACTCTGATGGGGAGGGGTGAATTTGAGTCTAGGGTGATCGATCGCCATCCGGAATGGCCGTCGGGAGGGAGCAGAGCAGTCCAAGCCGTCCGAATTCCGTCCAGCTCAGTCGGTGACGGCATATTCTTGTTCCCAAAGGATGTTGTTGACCATGTAATCGACTTTGACACTTGAATCGCTCCCTGGGAAGCTTGCCGCAAAAGCAAGGATAGGAGTGGAGCCAGCGTCGAATCTGGCAGCGGTGGGGTCGAGGTGGTAAAGGAACAGAAGGCCGCGCTCGGGGTGTCCAGGGGCACCGGAAGCACCGAAACCCCGGATTTTTCGAACCGCTCGGCCACTGGGAGATTGCGGCTCGGGATCGGATGGATTTCTCGCTGGATCGGTCTTCCATGTGTCCAAGGTCAATCTCATGGCGGCCGCCCATTCCTCCGCAGTCAGATCGATGGCTTCATCCCGAGGCGACATGAGTCTTCCAATGGAATAGCGATCGCTTCGTTCGTGGTTCTGTTTCCTCCAAAGCAATCCAGGTTCGATCGACTCGGTGATCTTGGATCGAACCTCGCCCTCCTTTCCGATAACGACAATCGTCCAGTTGGTGAGTTCACCGGAAGCTGCCATCGAAGATACGAACGAAGCGAGTACGGAACTGTTCACACGATAGGCATCCTGATGGGTGCGGAATTCGGAAAGGAAGCGCACCACCAAATCGGAGGACGCACCTCGCCACAGGTAGCTTCCCGACCACTTCTCGGTCTTTGGGCCCCGCACCCTTTCCGGGTTCTTTTCGGCTGGCTCTCCGAGACTTTCAATCAACCTCTTTCCGGCATCGAAGTTCCATTGGATGTCGTCCGGCTTGTTTCTCAAGGCCACGGTCTCCACAAGTTGTCCGCTGAAGGACAGCTTGAGTTTGTGGGAGTTCCTCATCTTGATCCGGGAGGTGACCATCAAAACAGGATGGGATACGACCTTGAGCCCGTAGTCTTTCGGAGTCCCCCCGGCAGCGACCATCAGATCGAACTCCTCTCGAAGTTCTTCGGAAGCGTCGGCTATATGTCCGAACCATTCGGACAGCTCCGGAGTCGTGTAGAGTCTGCAAAGATCCAAGTAGCCGGGCCGATATCCGAACCAGCGTCCCATCTGCATGAGGGTGTCATACATGCGGGAAGCGCGCAGGAAATAGCTGACAACGAGGCCTTCCAAGGTCAATCCACGCGCGAGTTTGTCGCCACCGATGGCGACGACTTTCAATCCCCTCTTCTCGTTGGCAACGTAGTCCAACGCATCTTTGGCGGTTCCATTGATCGTTTTCACGACGATGTCATCTAGGACAACTGGAATGGCTGCCCAGATCTCGTCCCAAGTTGGCACGATGACGGCGGCTTCGCTTGGCTCAAGGGTTGCAACCTTGTTCGAAGTGGGAACGAAATCTTGTTCCCAGATCTCGCGAAGTCGTTTCAGGATCGACTGGGATTCGGTCCCTCGTGAAATCCTCTGTTTCAAGCGGCGAAAGTGCTCCGATACCTGCTCCTGCACTTTGTTCTGCACCGCATTGAAGCGGGTTACGTGGATCAACATCGAGGAGTGTTGATTGCCCTGCCCGCGCAGTTTACGAGATGCGGTGGAAAGAAGGAAGGAATCCAGGGCAAGAATCAGGGATCGCGGAAGAAGGTCGTTTCCGTCAATCCTGGGTCTGTACTCCTTGTTGTGTTTCGCAGGCAACCAAGTCTCCGTGTCATCGACCTCCCTGAGAAGCGGTAGTCCCGGCGTGCGGCCATCCGAGGTCATCCTGCCGAACACCTTGGCCGGGCCAACATAGTTGGATGGAGCAGCGAGGTTGATGATGAAGGAGGCGGGGAAAAGGTCCGGACCCTCGTCCTTGGTGATCCCCAGATCGTGGATGAAAATGTTGGCGAACGGTGTGGCGGTGTAGCCTACATAAGCTGATCGAGAAAACGAGTTCAGGATCTTGCGAATCCGACTGTTGATCGCTGTCGGGTCATGCTCCTCGTCAGGAATTCCCTCTGCGTCGAAGGATTGGAGTTCAGTGTCCACCGAAGCCTGGTCGGCCTCGTCGTCGATAACGAGAAGGGGGAGATGGGTGACAATTTTCTTGCCGGTGCTCCGTTCGGTGGTTTGCGCGACATGATTACGAATCCACTGGTAGAGTTGCTCAAGAATTGTCTTGTTCTTCTTTACCACGAAGAGCCACGGAGCTGCTTCGGGACGGATCCCGAGGTTGTTCGCCACCGCCGATTTGAAGTCTCCGGATTCTGTGCGATTCGTCACATAGTTCGGCGGGAGGATGGATGGATCCAAGAGGAATTCCCCGACTCCGATCGCATTCCCCGGTTTATGCGGTGTCGTTTCGTATCCAAGGAAGCCTTCATCAAGACGAATCTGTGTTTGAGACCTCAGGTTGTTGTGAAGTCCGGCAAGGACGATGATGATCTTGTACCCGGCATCCGCTGCCTTGTTGACGAGGCCGATGTAATTGCCGGTCTTTCCTGACTGCACATGGCCGACCACTAGGCCTCTTCGATCCCAGGGGCCTTCCCTCCTGGGATCCTCAAGCAATTCCAGAATCCTGCCGGTGGATGCATCGAGCCCTTCAAGGGCCGGCCATGACAGTTTCCGTTCCTGCCAGTCTCTGTAGCGCCCCCAGTACACCCAGCCTTGCTTGCGCTCCGCATCAAGCCAGTCGACGTGCCCCTCCATATTCCGAAGCGTCGCGTCTTTCCCAATCCAGACGCTGAAACGACGGATTAGTTCGGCTTCCGCCAAGGTCCGATCCACTAACGCTTCCCATGATGGAAGCATTTTCAGGACAGAATCGATCGCTTCGCTGATGAGAGCCGGGGTGATCGCGGTGGCCTGTCCTGCGTCGATCAGGATTTCCTGCGCGATCTTGACGAGTTTTTCCTGCGGCATGCTTGTCCGTTCTGTCAGAAATTGACTGATGCGTCTAGCGAATCGACGAGGTCGGGAAAGGATTGGAATGGCTCAGTCCGACGAAGTCGGTCCTTGGCTGCTTCGGCCGTGTATCCTTTGAGTCGCACCATGTTTCGGAACATCGGTTCCATGACGGCGAGAATGTCCGCCGGATTCGCATCGAGGTGACCGCTCTGGGGGGCGTCCCGCGATTCCGCAGTATCCAGCCAGATCCGTTGTACAGGAACTGTCTCCTCCAAGATCCGGAGGATTGATTTCAGGCGAGGAAACATCGCTCCGGCCTCTTCAAACATTTGCTGGATGACGGGATGCTCCAGGGAAATCCGGTATCTGGTGCCAGATTTCGTGTGATCTGCGATCCATATTGGAGCGATGGGCTGATTCGAAGTCCGGCCTGTCGATGAGCCACGATAGGCAAAGACCAAACGAGCTTGCCGTCGCGCCTGTTCGGCGATGCTCGTCAATCTTGCTCGAAGCGCCACAGGAGGTCGCGCCGTCGATTTGCGGATGTCGATCTTCCAATCCTCGTCCATGTCGTTCGGGAGATCGATCCGTACCCGGGCCAAGCGATGGGCTTCCTCCTTTGTCCAGGACAGGCCGTGGCCCAACCCTAGCCAACTTCCAGAAACCAGGAGCCGCCTGCCGCGGTAGACATAGAATCCCTGTTGGGCGGTCCAGCCATCCGGGCCACCAGCCTTTTTGCAGGTTGCTTCGTCGAGGCGATCCTTGTGAGGAAGTACGAAGTACTGGACTTCGACTTGGCTTCCTTTGACTCGAAGTCTTTCGATGGGGGATTGCTGCGTCGCGGGGTGGTCGGTGAGAAACGGGTCCCATCCTGCAACGCTTTTGCCGTTGATTCGGATGCGAATCCCTCCATCCTCGAGGTAACGATGGAAAACCATGGCCAGATGCTGCTCGACCACATCGATTAATTCCAGGAAATGTTGTCCGGTGAAGCCATCCGTGACAATCCGATCGAGTTTTTCCCAAACCACTAGGGTTCCGCTTTCCTGACCATTCAGGCGTTCGACTGATTCCATCGCCTCGTCGCTCGCACCTTCGAGCAGCAGCCAGTCCCGGCCATCCCCCGATGCGAGCACGTCCAAGTCCCATCTCAGGATGGAACAATCAGACTTCAGGCTTGCAACGGTCAGTGAGCGGCATTGGGAGAGGGAAGCGGTCTTCAGCCCCATTCCAAATCGGCCTAGATCGTGGGCTGCGCGTTTCGTTAAGGGATCTTTACCGCCAAGTCGCATCGCTTGTTCGAGCTCTTGATCATCCATGCCTGTGCCATCATCGAGGATCTCAATGCGACTTTTCGATTCCGCCCAGACAAACTGGATGGTGATCACCTTCGCATGAGCTGCGATGCTGTTGTCGACGATATCAGCAATCGCCGATGCGCATGTGTATCCCAATCCTCTCAATGCCTCGAGGAGGATAGATGCTTTTGGTGGCGCGTTGCGGGTTCGGCTGATCAATATATCGACTCCCCATAAAATGTCATAAGAGCCTCGCGACTTTCTTTGTTCTTTAAGAGCCTATTCAGGCTCTTGTTCTTGATTTGCCTAACTCGTTCCCGAGTTAGACGGAGTTCGCGGCCTATTTCATCGAAGGTAAAGTCTTTGTCGCAATCAAGGCCGTAATACATGCGAAGTATTTTTGCCTCGCGCTCCGTAAGTAGTTCATTCAATACTCTGTTGATAGCTGTTTTTAGCTCTTGTGATTTGAATTCTGATTCTTGGTTTGCTGATTCCGCGCAACTCAAATCAAACGGCGGATATCTGTTGTTTTCTTGGGCTTCGAGAATCAAATATTCTAATGACAGTTCTTCTGAGATTTCGAACAATTTGGTGATCTCGTGCGGCTGATCTTTGAATTCGTCAAGGGCTAGAGTTTTATCTATGTCTCCTCCTAGCTTGTCAAGATTCTTCCGAAAGCGGTTTAGCATAAAGATCTTGTTGGGGGGGATTCGGATGTTCTGTTCGTTGTCATGTATTGTTTTCTGAACTCTTTGGCGAATCCAATGGACTGCATATGTGATAAATCTGTAATCGAGATTGATGTCGAACCGATCAACAGATTTAATGAGTCCAATGATCGCCTCGCTGATCCTGTCTTCAGCGCCAACGCCTTTGCTGTCTCTGCTGAAGGATGCTCCTGTTTTATAAGCAAACCTCAAATTTGATAGAATGATTTTTTCTCTGACCATCGGATTGCTTGGGTCTTTGGCTAATTGCTCGAAGTAGACCTTTTCTTCCTCCCTGGACAATGCCTGGGTCTTGGATAAGGATTTCAGAAAAAGTGATAGGCTGGTCATCTTTTTTGATAGTATTGTCTCTGTGAAATCGAAGAAGTCGCTATCAAAATCTGCATATTGTGGCGCTGGATCATCCCAAGAATATCCATCATAAATGCAGTTCTCGATGGCAAATCCCCGCGAAGCCAATATGTATTCTATTTTTACGAGAGTTTCGTCGACGACGTCTTCATCAATCGGGAGGGAGAGGATCGCTTCAGAAATTTTCAAAGGATCTATGACGCCATACTGCTCAGCCATATTTGCCAAGGAGGATATAGCTTGGACGAGTGGCCTTTCAAGCCTGTCAAGACTGATTTGACTTGGGAGAGAAATCTCAATTTCATCCCAGTTGTCATCATTATCTATCGCTGCCCAGTTGTTGATACGGAACTGTCGTTTATTTGCTTCATCTGCTATGTGATGATCGGATTCTGGAAGCGATGGAGCCTCTTCGGTTATCCAGTCATCTGTCGCACATTGTTTCTCATTGTTTGAGTTGCAAAATGCTTCTTGAGAAATTCTCGATTGGAGGGCATTTGATTCGTCAAATTTTTCAGCGAGATCGAGTACAGAGATTCCTTTATTCGATTTTGGCTCTGGATTCGCGCCCCGTGCAATAAGTAATTGGCAGATCTGGAATTGCTTTGCTTTGAGAGCATACAGAAGCAGTGAATTTCCATCTGTGTCCTGAAAATTGGGATCGAGCCCTTGTTCTAGGGCAGATTTCACCGTCTCGAGGGAGCCAGCCTTGATGGCCATGCGGAAGAGCGGTGGGAGCATGCTTGAAAGTTGCATAGGGGAAAGTGCTTTTGGCTTCGGATGGAGATGAATGCCATTATGCTCCGCAGAATGGCACACTCAAGCAACATGATGGATCGCTCCGCCCTCATGTCCCGCATCCGCGGACGAGACACGAAGCCCGAGCTGGTGGTCCGCTCCCTGCTGCACCGGATGGGCTACCGCTTCCGCCTCTGCCGGCGCGATCTCCCGGGATCGCCCGACATCGTCCTCCCTCGGCACGGCATGGTGGTCTTCGTGCACGGGTGCTTCTGGCATCGGCACAAGGGGTGCAAGGGTGCGACCAGCCCCAAGTCGAATGTCGGATTCTGGCAGGACAAGTTCGCGGCGAACGTGGAGCGCGATGCACGCAACCGGCGCGATCTGCGGTGTCTGAGTTGGAAGGTCGTGACCGTGTGGGAATGCCAGACGCGCGACCTTGCGAAACTGGAAGCGATGCTGCGCCGGAAGTTGGATTCGTAGGAGGCTATGCGCCAGGGATGCCGGCTTCGCCCGGGACCCCGCAGCAGCATCCGCATAGCGGAGCCCGAAGCGAGGAGGCCCGGCAGGCAGCCCGGCCCCGCCTGCAAGAGGGATGAACGCGGCCGCGGGCGGGGAGGCGCTCGAATCGCAAACCCCTCAAGTCACCCCCCAAGTCGGGGGTTCGAGTCTAGATTCCGTTCCATGGGTTATCGTCCTCCGTACAAGCTCACGTCCGCCATGATCGGTCTGGTCGCCGAGATCGGCGAGCGCCTCGGCGTTTCGCAGACTTCCGGAGTCGTATCCGCGCCGCGGCTGCGCAAGGAGAATCGCATCCGGACCATCCAGGCGACGCTGGAGATCGAGCAGAATACCTTGTCGCTGGAGCAGGTCACGGCGATTCTCGAAGGTCGGCGCGTGAAGGGAAGCGCGCGGGAGATCCGCGAGGTCAAGAACGCCTTCGCGGCCTACGAACATCTGTCTGCCTGGAATCCGTCCCGCCGCAAGGATCTGCTGCAGGCGCACTCGTTTTTGATGGACGGCCTGGTCGAGCGTCCGGGGAAGTTCCGGACCGGCGGCGTGGGTGTCGTGCAAGGTGGGCGCGTGGTCCACATGGTTCCGCCTGCGGCGCGAGCTCCTGCGTTGGTCGACGATCTGCTCGCGTGGTGCGAAGCGACCGACGAACACCCTCTGGTGGCAAGCTGCGTGTTCCACTACGAGTTCGAGTTCATCCACCCGTTCGCCGACGGCAACGGGAGGTTGGGGCGCCTGTGGCAGACATTGATCCTGTCGCGCTGGAAGAACGTCTTCCTCGAGCTGCCGCTGGAATCGGTCGTGCGCGACCACCAGGCCGACTACTACAGTGCCCTGGGCGAGTCGGACAAGGCGGGCGACTGCACGAGGTTCGTCCTCTTCATGCTGGAAGCGTTGCGCGAAACCCTGGGCGCCACCCCCCAAGTCGCCCCTCAAGTCACCCCCCAAGTCGCGAAGCTGCTCAAAGCCATCGGTTCCAAAGAACGGTTGCGCTCCGATCTGCAGGAGCGGCTCGGGTTGTCCGACCGCAAGAGCTTCCGCGAGCTGTATCTGGCGCCCGCCTTGGAGGCGGGACTGATCGAGTTCACGATTCCCGACAAGCCCAACAGCCGGTTGCAGGCGTATCGGCTGACTGCGCTGGGGAAGGCTGTGCAGGGGGGAGTCTGAACCCTCCAGCCGAGGACGCGCGCCTGTTCTAGATTCCCGTCCATGGCCAACCCCGACGCCCGGAGCTTCGCGCTCCTGATCGATTGCGACAACGCGCGCCCTGCATCCATCCGAGGAATTCTCGACGAGCTTGCGCGCCACGGATCCATCCATGTGCGCCGCGCGTACGGGAATTGGAAGCAAGGGGGAGGCTGGGAGGAGAAGCTTCATCCCTTCGCGATCCTGCCGGTGCAGCAGTTCCCGTACACGAAGGGGAAGAACGCCACCGACCTCGCGATGGCCATCGACGCCATGGAGCTTTTGTTCACCGAAGCGGTCGACGGATTCGCCTTGGTGACATCGGACTGTGATTTCACGCCGTTGGCGATGAAGATCCGCGCCAAAGGCAAGGAGGTGTTCGGGTTCGGCGAGGAGAAGGCCCCGGCGGCCTTCGTGAACGCCTGTTCGCAGTTCATCCGGACAGACGATTTCGGCGAGCCGACGCCGGAGAACCCCGAACCGAAGAAGACCACGCGACGGAATCGAAGCGAGCTGCGGGGCGACTCCGAACTGATGAACACCTTGCGGACCGCCATCCAGAGTTCGGAAGGCGATGACGGGTGGGCGTCCCTCGGGAAGATCGGGCAGTTCATCGCCAACCAGTCGTCCTTGAGTCCCAAGAACTACGGCTACGCGAAGTGGGGCGACCTGATCCGCGCCACGGAGTACTTCGAGGAGGAGCTCCGCAACCAGAACCAGCCGCATTTCCGGTTGAAGAAGAGCGCGAAGCAGGGCTGAACCGCGGGGGTCCGACAATGGTGCCCCTCAAGTCACCCCCCAAGTTTGTTCTCTGTCGATCTGAACTACCTTCCTCGCCAGGGTGAGAGCACCGGGCCGCGCCCGAGATCTTTTCCTCCGACCCACCCCCGGAGAGACCATGTACACCACATGAATCTCCGGGAGTACGCACATGGAAACGATCGACACCGCGACCGGCATCGGACCGCACGACGATGCCCTTCACGCCGAATTGCGAGGCTTGATTGCGCGCAGCCGCACGCGGTTGGCTGCGATGGTGAACAGCGAACTGACCCGACTGTACTGGTCGGTGGGAGAGCGCCTGCGGCGGGAAGTGTTGGGCGGCGAACGGGCAGCCTACGGGGCCCGGATCGTGGCCCGACAAGGCGAGAAGCTGGCGGCGGAATTCGGACGAGGATTCGAGGCGAAGAATCTCCGGCGAATGATCCAGTTCAGCGAGGCATTCCCTGATGCCCAGATTGTCGCGACACTGTCGCGACAATTGAACTGGAGCCAGTTCGTGTGCATGATACCCCTTCCAACTGAGGAGGCCCGCCTGTTCTACGCCCACGCCTGCGCCGGATCGCGGTGGAGCGTTCGCGAATTGCGTCAGGCCATCGAACGGAAGACATACGAGCGCACGGCTATCGCGGCGAGTGCGTCGACAGGGATCGCGTCGGCTCTGGAATCTGCGAGGAATGGCGGAGAGGATGAGCCTGGATTGGTGTTCAAGGATCCGTATTTCCTCGATTTCCTGGAACTGCGGCAAAGATACCAGGAGTCCGACCTGGAGGAAGCCATTCTGCGACAAATGGAAGCCTTCATTCTGGAGCTGGGGCGGGGCTTCGCCTTCGTGGAACGCCAGAAGCGCATCGTTCTGGATGGCGAGGACTTCTACCTCGATCTGCTCTTCTTCCATCGCAGGATGCGGAGATTGGTGGCGGTGGAACTCAAGCTGGGACGATTCAAAGCCGCGCACAAAGGTCAGATGGAGTTGTACCTCAGATGGCTCGATCGCCACGAACGACAAGAGGGCGAGGCGACGCCGATCGGGCTCATCCTCTGCGCCACCAGCGGCAAGGAGCAGGTGGAACTGTTGCAGGTGCAGAAGGACGGGATCATGGTGGCTGAATTCTGGACCGAGCTGCCTCCACGCGAAGAGCTAGAACGTAAACTGCATGCGGCCTTGGCCGTAGCCCGTGAACGCCTTCTCCGGCGAAGACTGCTGGAGTCGTGATCTGGAAGTTCATCTGGTTTCCGCCCCTCACCTCAGGTCGTACCAGACTCCGCGGCCGTTTCCGTGCTGGTTCAGCGTGCCTCGTTCGACCAACGTGCGGAAATGCTGTTTGAGCGTGTTGCGGCTGACGCCGGTCAGGCGGGTCGCTTCGCCGATGGTGACGCGTCCGTGTTCGCGTGCGAATTCGACGATGTCCAGCGAGAGCTTCGGGAGCGCGGCGAGCACGAGCCGCTCGCGGTCGATCTTCGCCTCCAGCCTCCGCACCTGCTCGGACAGGGAGGCAAGGAAGAACTCCAGCCACGGCTGCCAGTTCGGCGCTTCGGTGCGGAGGGTTCCCTGCGTCTGGCGGAGCGCCAGGTAGTAGGCTTCCTTGTTCCGTTCGATCACGCTTTCCAGCGAGCTGAACGGCACATGGGCGTAGCCCGCCTTCAGGAGCAGGAGCGTGGTCAGAACCCGGCTCAGTCGGCCGTTCCCGTCCTGGAACGGGTGGATCTCCAGGAACGTCACAACGAAGATGGCGACGACCAGGAGCGGGTGGAGACGCGCCTTCCCGCGCTCGGCTTCCACCCATATTTACACCCAATTACACCCAATTCCTTCTGCATGGCCTGTGCATCGCCGTGCGGATGTCGGGGCGAGATACGGCCGCACGTGCCCACCTGATTCGCCATTGTCCGCCGCCGGGACCTAGATTTGGACGACGTGACCGACGATCTCATGCGATGGCAGGGGCGCTGGGCCGAGCAGGCCTCGCGTCTGCGCGCCGAAGGACGGTTCCGGACGCTGGGCCCCGAGGGCGACGCCCCCTTTTGCCACAACGACTATCTCGGTCTGCGCCACGATCCCAGGATCGTCCAGGCCGTGCGCGAAGCGCTCGACGACGGCCTGCCGCTCACGTCGTCCGGTTCGCGCCTCCTTTCCGGGAACCTCGCATTGTTCCAGCGCTTCGAGCAGGAGTTCGCCGAGGCGAGCGCGCTGCCCGTCGCCCTGCTGTTCGGTTCGGCGTCGGAGGCCAACAGGGTGGTCATCTCCGCCTTGGTGGGGCGGCACGACCTGGTCCTGCACGACGAGCTGGCCCACGCATCCCTGATCGACGGAGTGGTCCAGAGCGGGGCCGCGCGTCGGAAGTTCCGCCACAATTCGCCCGACGACCTGCGCGAGGTCCTGCGCGAAGCCAGTGGCTCCGGAATCCGTCTGGTTGTGACGGAATCCGTCTTCTCCATGGACGGCGACATGGCTCCCTTGGCGGATCTCCACGAGGTGTGCCGGGAGGCGGGCGCCCTGCTGCTGGTCGACGAAGCGCATGCGGTCGGCCTGTGGGGAAAGGGACGTACCGGACTCGCCGAGGTGCTGCCCAAGGACGGGGTCCTGGTGGCCACGACGCATGGCTTCGGCAAGGCGCTCGCGTCGTCGGGAGGAATGCTCTGCACCCTCCCCGAGGTCGTCGAGGCGGTCGTGAACACGTCGCGAGCCTTCATCTTCACCACGGCACCCAGCCCGATGGCCGTGGCCGCCGCCCAGGCCGCTTGGGGCGTGGCGCGATCCGACGCACGTCGTCGAGCGCATCTCGATGCCTTGTGCCAGCGATTGGCTGCGGGAATGACCGATCTCGGGTGGCCGTTGCCTGGCAAAGGAGCTACGCCCATCTTCCCTCTTCTCTGTGGTGGACTCGAGCGTGCGGTCGCCCTTTCCGACGTGCTGCATCGGCAGGGGATCCCCTTGCGTCCTATCCGCCCTCCCACGGTGCCTGCGGGGAGCGAGCGTTTGCGGGCGACGGTCAGCGCCGATCTGAGCCTCGAAACCATCGATACTTTCCTGGAGATTCTCCGTGCCTTCTGAACATCCGCTGTTGCAGTCGCCCTTCCCTTGCTCCGTCTTCGTGACCGGTACGGGAACCGATATCGGCAAGACGCTGTGCAGCACGGCCCTGTGCGCTCTGTGGGAGGCTGACTACTGGAAGCCTGTGCAGGCGGGTGTCGTCACCCAGGATGCTTTGGAGACGCTTCGACTATCCCCGATGACGCCGGTCCACCTTTCTTCGATCGTTCTCGACGAGCCAGCCTCTCCGCATTGGTCTGCACAGTTGGAAGGGGTGGAACTGAACGTGGCCGAGCTGGTGGAGAATCGGCCGGATGCGTGGTGCCTCGTGGTGGAAGGCGCGGGGGGCGCTTTGGTTCCGCTCAATGCGACGGAAGACATGGCTGATCTGTGCGAAGCCTTGCATCTGCCTGCAATCGTGGTCGCCTCGACGGGGCTGGGAACGATTCACGACACGTTGGCAACTGTGCAGGCACTCCGGATCCGTGGGTGCGAGGTCGCGGGGGTGTTGTTGAACGGGGAGGCGCACGGTGAGAATGCGCGCCAGATCCGGGATCGCGGAGCGGTGAGGATTCTCGGGCGAGTTCCGCCGCTGTTTCCTGTTGACGCACAGTCTGTTGCACAGTTGGTCAATGATTGGCGGGAGGGAGCCTGGGTGGATCCGTGCGACGAGGACACCCCGCTTCAGCCGAAGCGCGCGGATGGCACCTTGGTCGAGCGGGATGGCCGGGTCATCTGGCACCCCTACACCCAGCATCGGACTGCACCAGAGCCTCTCGAAATCGCGCGCGCTCATGGCGCGCTCCTTTTCACGAAGGATGGGGACGAGATCGTCGATGCCGTCTCGAGTTGGTGGGTGTGCAATCACGGGCATGCACACCCGCATATTGCACAGGCGATCGCAGCCCAGTCGCGCGAGATGGAGCAGGTCATCTTTGCGGGTTGCACTCATGAACCAGGTGTGCAACTTGCCGAGCGGCTTCTTCCGGTACTTCCTGGAAAGCCTACGCGCCTCTTCTACTCGGACAATGGTTCGACAGCCATTGAGGTCGCCATCAAGGCGTTCGTGCAAATCGCTGTTCGACGAGGTGTGCAACGGCCTCGGATCGCCGCTCTCCGCGAAGCGTACCATGGAGACACCTTCGGTGCGATGGCGGTCGGAGAACGATCCATCTTCTCCTCTCCCTTCGACAAACTCCTCTTCGATGTTGATCGTCTTGAGAGTCCCGCAGGAGGCTGGGATCCCTCGTCCCCGGACGGGGAATCCGCGGTGCGAGCCTCGCTGGAAGCTCTTGGAGCTTGGATCGAGAGGTACGGATCCGACATCGCCTGTCTGGTCGTCGAGCCTCTTGTTCAGGGGTCGGGGGGGATGCGGATGTATTCGCGCACCTGGCTGGAAGAAATGGACAAACTGTGCAAGGCGCACTCGATCCCCTGGATCGCGGATGAAGTGTTCACGGGGTTCGGCCGGACCGGTGCGTTGTTCGCCTGTGCAGATCGGGAGGGACGCCCGTCTCTGTCGCCGTCGGCGGTATGCCTTTCAAAAGGGCTCACAGGGGGGTTCATGCCTCTGGGGGCAACAGCTTTCCCCGAGGAGGTCTACGCGGATTTCCTTTCCGATGACCGAGCGCAGGCTTTTTTCCACGGACACTCGTTCACGGGCAATCCATTGGGGTGCGCCGCCGCCTTGGCTTCTCTCGATCTTTCCTTGGATCCCGCCACGGCGAAATCCTGGACCCGGATCGAAAGCTGGCACCGGGAGGGGCTGAACCGCCTGGCGCACAGCTTCCCCATTCGGGGTGTGCGCGTCCTGGGAACGATTGCGGCCTTCGAGCTTCCCGACGCACCGGGTGGATATCTCGCGCCTCGAGGCCAGGAGATCGTGCGCATCTGCCGGGAACAAGGAGTTCTCTTGCGTCCATTGGGCGACACGATCTACGTCGTCCCCCCCTATTGTCTTCGCCATAGCGAGCACGAGCGCATCTTCGACGCCTTGGAACTCGCTCTGCAGGACGTCTGCCCGGCCTGAAATGAAAGCGCCGTCCCCGGATTCCGGAGACGGCGCCTGGATCGAATTATCGCGAGGGATCAGTTCCCGCGGCGAATCGACTCGAGAATCTCGGGGTTCGTGACGCGGATCTCGACGCGGCGGTTCTGCTCGCGTCCGGCTTCCGTCGCATTGTCGGCGATCGGAGAGTCGGCGCCGTAGCCCTTGGCCGTGAGGCTCCCCGCCAGGATCGGGTACTGTGTCACGAAGTAGGTGCGTACGGACTGTGCACGCATCTGCGAGAGCCGCTTGTTGGCCGTCGCCTTGCCCTTGTTGTCCGTGTGTCCGCCGACCTCGAGCTTGAGCTTCGGGTACTTGGCGAGGATGCTGCCGACCAGCTTGAGATAGGGCTTGGAGTTGGGCGTCAGGACGCTCTTGTTGAGCTGGAAGTAGACGGCATCGAGAGCGACGAGGCCCGTGTTGAGCAACTCGTTCTCGAGGCTGCCGCTGCGGGAGCGCTCGTCGGCGAGAGCCTTCTCCGCGGCGACCCGCTTCAGCGAGTCTTCGCGGGCCCTGATGGCGAGGCTGTCGGCAAGGCGACGGAACGCATCCCTGGACATGCCGAACTGGGCCGCCTGGATGGAATCCTCGCGCGACTTTGCCGTCAAGGAGTCGGACTTGAGCTGGAGTGCGGCCGCCAAGGCTTCCAGTTCCTTGTTGCGTGCTTCGAGAGCGGCGCGCTCCTTGGCGTTCTTCTCTTCGAGAGCCTTTTGGCGGGCGCGCGCATCCGCGCCAAGATCGAAGGGCATCGCGACCTGGACGAAGGCGCGCCAAGGCTCCAGTGCGTACGACTTCGCGAGATCGTCGCGCTGGGACGAGAGGGCGATGTCGGTGCCCAAGGCGATGTCGGGGCCGTTGGGAACATGGAACGCTGTCGAGATGGTAGCCCACAAGGGGTCGGTGAAGGGGCGAGGCTCGTCGACCATCGTCCGCAGATGTCCTTCGACGCCGAAGGTCAGGAATGGCCAGGGGGTAAGCGCCATGCCGCCATCAAGCACCGCGAGGGTGGGATACGACTTCTGGAGAGTGGTCACGATGCCTTCGTTGGCATGCATCTCGAAGATGATCTGCTTGCCGAAACGAAGGGTCTGCAGAAAGCGGCCTTCGAAGTCGTACCCCATGCGGGTTTCGAAATACGAGTAGCCGTCGGGGCGGAATGCTTCGCGGACGTCGTCGTACCCCTCGTTGATCTGGGATGATGATGCGCCGGCGATGACGCCACTTTGGACGGCTAGACGCAAGGGAAAGTCGGGCCGGAAGGGAATGGCGATCTTGGCGGCCACACCACTGGCGCCAAAGCCGGAGCTGTTGGGGTTTTCATTCCACTTGGTCGTGGTGAAGTAGGTGGACCAGGCGGAAAAATCGATGAACGAGTTCACGCCCAGGCCTGCGCAACCGACGACCGTCGAGACCATCGATCCCTTCGGAGGCGTCACTTCGGGGATGGGGTGGTCGGTGGAGTAGGTCGCACCGCGCAGACCGATGAGGAATACGCCGGAGCCGAGGGCATCGGCTGAACGGGTCTGGGAAAGGCCGCGTCCGCCATTCCAGTTGAATCCCGTGGATGCCGTCGGGGCCTCGGGTGCGGCTAAAAGCGCGGTGAACGCAATACAAAGGGGCGTGAGAAGCACGTTGACCTCCGGAACCAGGTGTGGTGGACACACATAATTAGTGCAGACAGAATGTTTCCGACAAGAACTTCGTTGTCTGTAGGAAAAAACCGTTCGCTACAGATGAAACACCCTGATTTGACACCATTTTACAGCCCCACATCTTCTCTCGCAGGTAGCTTCATCGACCTATGCCGATCTCGAGCCAGCTCACCTATCCGCGTACCCATCGATTCCACATTCCCGTCATGGGATCGGGGCACAGTATCGACACCCCCATTCGCGTGGGACGTTGGGGCATCAGTTCCGTCGTGAGCCTGGTGGACGATTTCGTCTGCGAGCAGGTCCACAAGCTCTACTGTGAACGCAAGGGCATCCCCTTCCAGGCCGTCGACCACTTGGATCCCAAGGCTCGCGCGATCCGCATCCGGAAGTATCTCGACTTCCTGGCCGACGAGCTCGAACTCCAGATGGTCGCTTTGCGCGCCCAGGACTTCTCGGAAGGCTCCGACAAGACTCGCTACTTCTCCATGCTTCCCGACAGTTCGCCCCTCAAGATTCGCTGGAAGGCCATGCGGAATCTCCAAGGGGAGGCTCGCCAGGCCGAGGAGGTCGCGCTCACGGCGCTGATCGAGCCGGGGGCCATCGATGCCAACATCATGACCAAGCTCGACCGGCGTCCAGTCCTCAAGGATGGTTCGCTCTCCGACGCCCGTCTCTCCGACGCCAAGCTCGCGCTCGAAGGATTCGCCACGTCGAAGGTGCGCGGCAACATGGTCTTCTCGGCCGGCATCAACCCCACCCTCTACGGCACGATCGAGGAGTTCGCCGATTTCTACCGCGAAGGCGACGGCGAAGCGAAGAAGGGCGTGATCATCAAGGTCTCCGATTTCCGTTCGGCCATGACCCAGGGGCGGTTCCTGGCCAAGAAGGGCGTCGAGATCCGCGAATTCCGCATCGAATCCGGGCTCAACTGCGGCGGGCACGCGTTCGCCTCCGACGGCGAGCTGCTCGGGCCCATCGTCGACGAATTCCGTCGCGAACGCCCCCGTCTGCGCGACGAGTTCATCAAGTCGGTGCGCTCCTACTACGAGAAGAAGGGGTTGGCCTGGAGCGAGGCCGCCGAGGCCCACGAGCCGGCCATCACCGTCCAGGGCGGCATCGGCAATTGGGGCGAGAACCGCCGTCTGCTCGAGGAGTTCGGCATGGACAGCGTGGGATGGGGATCGCCCTTCCTGCTCGTGCCCGAGGCCACGCCCATCGACGACACCACGCGCGGCATTCTCGCCGCGGCCCGTCGCGAGGATCTCTACCTCTCTCCTGCCTCGCCGCTGGGAGTCCCGTTCAACAACGTGCGCGGCTCCACCGCCCAGCAGGAGCTGCGGCGCAAGTTCGCCGAACGCAAGGCCGGTTCGGCCTGCCCCAAGGGGTTCCTGGTCTCCAACACGGAGTTCACGGAGAAGCCCATCTGCACGGCATCCCGCCAGTACACCGAAAAGAAGATCGCCCAGGTCGGCGGCTACGACACCGAGGCCGCGCGCGACCAGGTGGCGGTCAAGGAGTGCATCTGCCACCAGCTCGGCAACGGCGCGCTCGAGTTCATCCGCAAGGAGACCGCCACGCTCCGCGGCGAGACCATCGAGCTCCGCAAGCTGCCCGTGAGCATCTGCCCGGGGCCGAACATCGCCTGGTTCGACCGCTGCTACACCCTCCAGGAGATGGTCGACCACATCTACGGACGGATTCCGTCTCTGGTTCCCGAGGATCGCCCCCACATGTTCTCGACCGAGCTCGGCATGTACCTCGACCATTTCGAGGCGTTGCGCGCCGACGCCCATCCCGAGAATCCAAAGCAGCTCGAGGCCTTCGAACGCTTCAAGACCAACCTCGCCGCGTCGCTCTCGTGGTACCGCGAGTGGCTGGGCGGCTGCGTCGCGTTCCCCGGCGAGAACCTCTCCGAGCTCGCCGATGCGGTGGAAGAGGCCGAGCTGAAGATCTTCGCTTCTCGCGAAGCCGACGGCGTGGGAGCGCTCGAACGCTGATGGTGGCCCCGGTTCGCCGGGACGATCCCGAGGAGCGCGTGCGCCGGGCACTCCTCGCGCACCTGCGCGCGCTGGGCGTTCCTGCCGCCTGCACGCGCGCCGAGTTCCCTCTCTCCAGCCTGGATCCCCGCGTGCGGGACCGCGCCGACGTGGTCGTGTTCCGCGCCGATGGTGCATCCATGGTCCCTGTGCTGCTCGCCGAATGCAAGGCGCCGGAGGTCCTGTTGACGGAAAACGTCTTCGCGCAGGTCCGCCGCTACCTGAGGTTGCTGCCGGCACCGTGGGTCGTCGTCACCAACGGTGCGGCGCTCCGCTCGTGGCATCTGCGCGACGGCTCGTGGAACGAGGAGCCGCTGCCGCTCTGGGAACGGATGAAGGAAGCCTAGAAGCTCCTCAACGCCCGGGGGCGAGCGGCTCCGGCAGGAATTTCGCGGTGGCCAGCGTCTTGCCGTCGAGTTCGAGCGCGGCCAGGGCGATTCCAGCCTTGTGACGGATTCCGTCTTGACTGGCCTGGTGCTCTCCCGGCTGCTGGAAGCCGAGGATCCGGTGTCCGAGGCGTGTTCCGTCGAGCCCGTAGAACGAAATGGAAACGGCTCCCGGTCGAGGAAGAGCGTACGCCAGACCTCGCGCGTCGAACGCGAGGCGCGCAGCGGGTGCCTGGAGCGCGCGCGGTTGCGCCACCCCGACCGGCATGGCTGGCATCGCTCCCATGCCGCGCAAGGTAGGTGGCGACACGCCTTCGTCGATGGTCCATGCGCTGGTGTCGGAGAAGCTCCAGCCGACGAAGCTCGCGGCGTGGGTCATCTGGTCTGGCGTCAGCCTGCCCGTGGTGTTGGGGGCTGTAGGGGAGGGAATTCCGGATGATGATTGTCCTGTGGATTGGACGTCCCAATAGCATAGGGAATAGCTGCCGGCGTTGTCGTATCCGACGATGCCGCTACCGCTGCTGAATATGACCACGCCCGTGGCGTAGCAGCGGACGATGCTGCCTTCGTCGTTGTATCCGACAATGCCGCCTCCATTGGAGCCTTGCGCCATGCCCGTGGCATAGCAGTCCACGTAGGAACCGTCGTAGTCGATGTATCCGACCAGTCCCCCAGCGTAACCCTGCGTGGCTGTCGCGGAGCCTGTGGCGAAAGACCGTTCGACATGGCTGCGCAGGTAACCTTCGCCGATCAGTCCGCCGACATCGGTGGTACCTTTGGCCGCTCCTGCGGAAGAGCAAAGCTTCACGGCGCCGGCGCAGTATCCGATCAAGCCTCCGACGGCTGCCTTTCCCGTCACGGTCCCGGTCGCATGGCAGTCGACGAGCGTATCTGTGTAATGGGCGCCGGCCAGTCCGCCGGATCCGCCGCTGCTGGCAACCGTGGCCGACGAGCTGCAATTCGCCACGTTGCCGTAATTGCTCCCGATGAGTCCGCCGACGCCGCTGATACCGTTCATGGAGCCGGTCGAGGAGCATGCGCGGACTCGGCCGGAGTTGTCGCCGATCAATCCTCCGACGCCGTACTTGCCGGTGATCGTGGCATTGATCACGTGGACGCTGTCGATCCAGGCGGAATTGGATGTCTGGCCGAAAAGAGCGACGTCTTCGGTCGAGTCTCTCCTGATGGACAGATTCCGGATCGCATGGCCCGAGCCGTGGAGGGTTCCCGTGAAGGGGGTCTTGCTGTTCCCGATGGGCAGGAATCCGCTGTCGCTGTTCTCGTGCGCGGATGTGGATGCGTCGATGTCCGCCGTCAGGCGGTAGGTCTTCGCGAGACCGGAATCGTCGATCGCCTTCAGGTCGGAGTAGTCTTCGATCAGAAATGGTTCGGTCGCGGTGCCGTGTCCGGAAAGGACACCCGCCGTCGCCGACGCGGAGGAGGGTGCGAGCAGAGCAGGAAGAAGCGCGAGCGCGAGGCTGGAAACGGCGAGAGTTCGCGACAGCGGTTTCATGGATCGGCCTTTGAAGGGGATGCCGTTGAGGAGGTGATCCAAGGCAAGCTAGCTTCGAGGACGTGGCACACTTTTGCTCGGCCGCGAATTACTGTGGCCAAATTGTCCCGAGATGGCTGGAAGCGGAAAACCCGTCGTTGGCACTTCCTGCTTTGGCTACGACGAACGCGGCGGAGGATGTTGTCCGATCATGGCGCAGGCCGCATCGAGTGGGTCGCGATCAAGCGGGGTGCAATTTCCGACGACAGGATCGAGAGGGTCGTCAGGAGTCGGAATGAACGATCGTCAGGGGCCCTGATCGCGAGGAGGGGCCCGCCGACGATGAATTCGCGAAGAGGGCTTCAGCTCTTGGATGCCTTCTTCTCCTGCTTCTCGAGGCGCTTTTCCTTGAGAGTCTTCTCGGGCTTCTTCTTCGTTTCCTTCTTCGCGTCCTGTCCCTTGGACATGCAATGCCTCCGTTGGTTCGAGTTGACGTCGTCTGCCAGGAATTGGCTGCGGGTCCCCGTTCGGAAACTCCAGCACCTCCGAGAAAATAATCCGCGGTCGGCCTGTCAGCATGCCAGATCGTACGATTTCGCGAAGATGAAGGCCGCGTGTCGCGAGGTACATTTGCGGCCATGGCTGACACCTCCCACACCGCTTCGCGAATTCGCCAGATCACCTGGGCCGGCATCTGGGTCAACCTGGTGCTGTCCGCCGTGAAGATCGCGGCAGGACTGCTCGGCCACTCCCGGGCGCTTCTCGCCGATGGTCTCGAGAGCGGCATGGACATCGTCACGAGCTTCGCGCTGCTCGTGTGCGCTCGATTCTGGGTCGCCCCCCCCGACGAGGACCATCCGTACGGGCATCGCCGGATCGAGACCCTCACGACCCTCGGCATCGGCTTCGTGGTCGGCGGTGTCGGCGTTTCCGTGGTCTACGGCGCCCTTTCCGCCTTGCATTCGGGAGACCACCAGCATCCGACCATGCTGGCTCTGGTGGTCGCGGTGATTTCCGTGGTCTCGAAGGAGCTGCTCTACCAGTGGTCGGCGCGCGAAGGGCACAAGATCCGCAGTTCCGCCGTGGTGGCCAACGCCGTCCATCATCGCTCCGATGCGATCAGTTCGATTCCCGTGGTGCTGTCGGTGGGCGCCGCCCAGGTGTTTCCTGGGTGGACGTTTCTCGACGCCGTGGGTGCGCTCCTCGCGGGAGGATTCATCCTCAAGGCCGCGGCGGAAATCGCCTGGCCGGCGTTGCGCGAGATCGCCGACACGGGCGCCAAGGCGGATACCCTCGAGCAGATCCGGGTGGTCGTCAATGCGACCGAAGGGGTGCGAAGCTCTCATGACTTGCGGACTCGCTACGTCGGAGCGGGCCTCTACGTCGATCTGCATGTGGTGGTGAGCCCCGAGATCACGGTTCTCGAAGGCCACCGCATCGGAGATGCGGTCATGCAGCGGATCAAGGCGGAGATTCCCGACGCGATGGACGTCCTGGTCCATCTCGATCCTTGCGAGGATCTGTAGCGGATCCCGACGGGTCTCAGTGGATCCGTTCGAGCGCGTCGAGGACGATGCCGGGCGTGACCACTTCGGGTAGGACGGATTCCGTCTTGCCGTCGGAGAGGACGTAGAAGGGGATCCCCTGGCGTCCGAAGCGCGCGAGTTCGTGCGCGATGCCCGTGTCGCGCGCGGTCCAGTCGGCCTTCACGCGGCGGATCTTCTTGGCGCGGAAGGCTTCTTCGACGCGCTCGTCGGCGAAGGCGTTGCGCTCGTTGACCTGGCAGGAAAGACACCAGTCGGCCGTGAAATGGAGAAACCACGGCTTGCCCGAAGCGCGCAGCTCTTCGGTGAGACCGGGGCGCCAGGGCTCGTCCGCGCCGACTTGGATGCGGGGGATGGAGGACTCTTCGGTACGCAACGCGAGGGCCAACGCCCCGCCCAGCAGGGCGAGGGCGACGAGGCGGGCGAGGGTGCGCGCAAGCGTGGAGCGGTGCGGCATCGTCCAGCGGCCGAGAATCCAAGCCGCGAGGGCGACGAGCAGCCACAGGGAGAAGAGTGGCAGGAGGACGTTCGTGTCCGAGAGGCGGGCGAGCAGCCAGCCGAGCCAGGCCGCCGTGGCCGCCATGGCGAATCCGAGGGCCTGCTTGAGGGATTCCATCCAGGCGCCGGGGCGAGGCAGGACGCGACCGAGAGACGGAACGGCGGTGACGAGGAGAATGGGCGCGGCGAGTCCGAGACCGAGGAAGGCGAAGACGAGAATCGTCTCGAAGGCGGGGCGCGCGAGGGTGTAGCCAAGCGCCGTTCCCATGAAGGGCGCCGTGCACGGGGTCGCGACCACCGTGGCGGTCAGTCCCGTGAGGAACGAACCGACCAGTCCCGCGGCGCGGTGCGATCCGCCCAGGCGCGCGAGTCCGGCGCCGGGTTCGAAGACGCCCCAGAGGTTGCAGGCGATCAGGAGCATGAGTCCGGAAAGGAGCGCGACCACGGGGGGGGACTGCATCTGGAAGCCCCAGCCCAGCGCCGATCCGCCGGCACGCAACATGAGAAGCAGGGCGGCCAAGGCGAGGAAGGAAAGGACGACGCCTGCCATGTAGGAGAGGCCGTTCGCGAAAGCCTCCTTGCGATCCTTGCCCGAGTGCTTCAGGATGTCGAGCACCTTCAGCGAGAGCACGGGAAGCACGCAAGGCATCAGGTTCAGGAGGATTCCGCCGAGGAAGGCGAAGACGATGGCGAGGAGGAGGCGCCCGAGCCCGTTGGACGAGGGGCTCCCGGCAGGATGGAGCGCGATCGTGTCGGAGGCGTCGAGCGGTGCCGTGGCGACGCGGGATTCGATGCCGCGGGAGTCGGACGTGCGCACGACGAACGCGAACGAGTCGGGTCTGTTGGAAAGGAGATACGGATCGCGGCGCAATGTCAGACGGAATCCGTCATCCAGTGGCTCGAGCCTCTGGGGGGCCGCGTCGTCCAGGACTCCGGGCGTGACGGGGAAGACGCGCGCGGCCATCGGGGCGGGCGTGCCGTGCACGACGAGGACGAGGATGCTGTCGCCCAGCGCCGCGCGCGCCGAAGTGGCGGCGATGGCGATGGGGATGGCGCGCGCGGCGCGGTCGAAGCGCGATGCCTGCGCCGGGTCGGATGCGCTGCCGGCGGAGATCGGGAGCGCGAGTCGGATCATCTGCTTTTCGAGCAGGCAGATCTCCTTGCAGATCTGCCAGTGGGCCACGGCTTCCAGACGGAGCGAGTCGCCCGTGGCGTCGGTCACTCGGGCGAGGAACGGCAGGACCACCGAGTCTGAATAGCCGTAGGTCATGAGCGGCGCGACGGGAATCGTGTCGGGGATGGGCCAGCGCAGGGAATCGGGGCGAACCGACGACGGCGAGGTCCATTCGATCCGCGGAGACAATCCCGCCGCTCCGGGATTGCGCCAGTACACGTGCCAGTCGGGATCCATCTCCAGACGCAAGGCGAGCGAGATTTCGCCGGACCGAGGCGCGGAAAGGCCTTCGGAAAGCAAGGTCGCACGGGCATGGTTGGTGGACGAGGCCGAAAGCGACGCGACCAGAAGAAACGGAAGAATCATGAAAGGCAATGTACCTAGCTGGCATCGGCAATGGCATGGAACCGCTCCGGACGGGCGGGAATCCCGGCGAAGAACCGCAGGTCGGCACAGGTCGGCGCGAGTAGATTCACCGGCACTCATGATTCCGTTCCTGCTTGTCGTATTGGGGCTCTCGTCGCTTGGCTGGTCGCAGACCGAGGCGAGCGACTCCTCGTCCAGACGCTATCTGCTCGTCCCTTTCGGAGCCTATTCGGAAGAGACGGGCGCGCAGATCGGCGGGCTGGGGATGTACTTCTTCCCCACCAGCGCCGCCGACGGAACGGGAAGCTCCCTGATGGCGACGGCGGTCTTCACCACACGCGGGCAACGCGTGGCGATGGTGGGGCCGACGGTCGCCCTGGATGAAGGACGCACCGAGCTTGTCGCCTTCTTCAAGTACTCGGATTGGCCGGGGAATTATTGGGCGGGAGGCAACGCCCCTGACGACGCGTCTCGCTCCTATTCGATGAGCACATGGGGCGAACGAGGGCATGCCCGCTTTTCGGGGGCTTATCTGCATCTTCCCGACGAGATCAAATTCGCGATGCTCCATGACGTCGAGCGCAACACCACGGCATTCGATCGCGATGAGGCCGGTCTTCCCGCTCCGGATCTCGCTGTCGGTGGTTGGCGCGTGGGATTCGGGCCGGAACTCCAATGGGACAGCCGCGATCACAAGGGGGCTCCGGAGCGCGGGGTGCTGCTTTCGCTGGGCACGATCTTCTTCGACGACCTGTGGGGAAGCGACTGGAATTTCGCGAAGACCACCCTGGATCTGAGGAGCTATTTCCCGGTCACATCGAGAAGCGTCCTGGCCTTGGGCGCCATGTGGGAGCGCGTCGATGGCGATGCTCCCTTCGATCGAATGGCCATGCCCGACGGCAGTTCCCGCATGCGTGGCATTGAGAAGGGGTGGCTACGCGACCGGGAGCAACTCGTTCTCCAGTCGGAGTTGCGCTTCCCCACGCCGTGGCGCATTTCTGGTGTCGCCTTCGGCGAGATCGGCAAGGTCGGGCCCGATCTCGAAGACTTGATGGGGAACAGCTTCCACTACGCCGTGGGTGGCGGAATCCGGATCCCAGTGAACCGCGAGCGGCGCCTGAATTTCCGGCTCGACCTTGCTTGGGTCGGAGACGGGATCGGCGCGGCGGCTTCGTTCGGGGAGGCGTTCTAACCGATCAGATGCTCGGACTCCAGTTGACGCCGAGGCCAAACGTCAGGTACTGGGAATTCACGGTCTGGCTGGCTCCCGAAGCGATGCTGGTCGCGTGGCGTTCCTGCACGAAACCGATCATCGCGCCGCCGTTGAAGCGCAGACGTGGGGTCGCCTGGAAGCCGATGCCCGTGCTCATGTAGTGGGTCGGATTGTCGGGGTCGGCTTCGGAGCGTGCGATGTTGTTCTTGTAGGTGCGATCGTAGGCGTAGCCGAGAGCCCCCTCGATGCGCTTGGTGAACATGTAGCGAGCTCCGAGACCGCCGAAGAACGAGTTGTGGTAGTTGTCCTCCGCGCCGTCGTGGTCCACGAGTTCCGCGAAGCCGTAGGTCGCGCTCGATTCCAGGGTCAGATCGGGGATGGGCTTGAAGGAAATGCCGCCAGCGACGACCATGGGCTCGGTGGCCTTCGTCTTGGCGCCTTCCTCGAAGTTCGAGAGATAGGGGAGCAGGGCGTCGGGGGCCTTGACGGTGGACGACGTGTTCTCGAGCTCGAGTTCGCTGTTCCACTCGAACCGCAGACCGAAGTTCCAGACGTCGTCGGGTTTGAAGTCGAGTCCCAGGATCACTCCATGGGCGACTCCGCTCTGGGTCACGTCGACGTCGATGTCCTGCCATAGACTGTCGATCGCATGGTTGGCGTTCGCGTTGAGCGCCGAATCGACCGATGCACCCGATATGCCCGCGGCGAGCAGTCCTTGGCTTCCCTGGAAGACGACGCCCAGTCGGGAGGGTTTGGCCGACCCCTTGTAGGAATTGGAGGCGTAGGCGAAGCGGTAGGCGATCGAGGTCGAGAGGGTCGGGAGGATCCTGTACGCCGTTCCGAACGTGCCGGCGAAGGTCACGACATCGGCCGTGAAAGAGAGGTCGCGCTCGTACACGAAGCCCATGCCGCTGCCGGTGGTGACGTGCTGGTCGGGAATGCCGGCTGCGGCCAGCTGCTGCTGGTAGCCTGCATCCACTGCGGAACGCGTGCCGGAGCCGATCCCCTCGGCGAAGCCGAGGATCATGTTGTCGAATTGGGGCAGACCCTCGTCGTAGACGACTTCGCCTCCACCGCTCAACGGGGCGGCGTGGAAATAGAAGGACAGATCGTCCATGCGATAGACCGCGTCGAGCGTGGGCAAGGCCCAGATGCGCACGTCTCCCTCGTAGGTGCCTGGTCCGTAGGCGTCCAGCAAAGGCGATTTTTCCTCGATGGACGGATTCTGTACGATGACCTGGTTGCCGACGTTCAGATGCAGTCCGTTGCCGGGCAGGAAGGCGAGGCCCGCGGGATTGTGGTAGGCCGCGTCTGCGCCGGTCGACGCGTTGCGGCTCGCATCCTGGACGAATTCGATGCTCTGGTTCTTGTTCAGGCTCCAAGCCGAGATGCAAAGCATCCCGACAGCGCCTGTGGCGACGCGAATGTTCATGGGTCCCCCGGGAAGGTGGCTCGAAGAACCCATGATGCTTCCAGGAGGGGGAGTGGGTCAAGAGGCGATCGCGACCGTGGAATCGTTGCGAACGCAGGCCGTGGTACGGACGTCCTCGTTTCGGGGCGTTGCGGGGTGTCCCCGCAGAGGGGGTGCGCCGGAGCCTTCGTGACGAAATTTGTCGGAAAGGCGGAGGCCAGGGGGACGCTTCCCCCCGCATCTTCGGCGTGTCGCTCCGGGAGCCTTCAGAGGAACGCGATGGGCAGGTGCAGGAGGGCCCAGATGCCGTAACGCAGGAACGCCTGTTTGCGCACCGGGGCGGCGAGGGTGCCGAAGTAGACGCCCTTGGCGACCGTATTGGAGAGCATCGCGAGGATGATGGCGGCGACCAGGGTGAGGTCGAGGGCGCTGGCGCGTGCGATGGAGAGGGTGAAGGGGTCGATGTCGACGAGGCCGACGATCAAGGCGAGCACGAGCAGTCCCGAGGTGCCGAAGAGGCTGCGGACGAAACCAGTGGCCACCGAGAACAGGGCGAAGAAGGCCGCGAAGATCATGGCGGGGCCGACCTCGAAGGGGTTCTGGAGCGAGCCGACCGATTCGTTGCGGACTGTCTGGGTGCGGACGGTGATGGCGAAGACCACGCCGATGGCGCAGAGGATGGGAAGTTTCACGGACAGGGCGAGTCCGTAGGCGGGGCTCACGATCCACACCAAGGCGAGGATGCGCAGATACATGACGGAGCTGCCGAGCAGGGTGGCCTGGAGGGCCGCGGTGGATTTCTCCGGCGACTTCTGGGCGATGCGTCCGGTGGCCACGGCGACGGCTGTGCTCGAGACGATGCCGCCCACGAGGCCGGAGACCCACAGACCCGTGCGGCCGCCGAGCTTCTTCACGAGGAAGTAGCCGGCGAAGCCCACCGACGAGACCATGACGACGATCTTCCAGATCGTGGCGGGGTTCAGGTCGAATTGCGTGTAGCCATGGTTGGGCAGCACGGGCAGCACGATGCAGGTGACCAGCAGGAATTTGAGAACGGCGAGGAATTCCTGTTGTTCCAGGAGTCCGACGCGCTTTTGGATTTCCTGTTTTTCCTGCAGGAGGACCGTGCCGAGGATGACCAGAGCCATCGGGATCCACACGTCGGCGAGAAGGCAGAGCATGCCCGAGACGACGGTGAGAAGAATGGCGAGTTCGGAGGTCCAGCCGCCACGTCCTTCGCGCGACTTGGCCCAGTAGCTGATCGCGCCGAAGCCCGCGATGGAAACCAACGCGAGACCGGGAGCTTGCGCGACGCCGAGCTTCCAGAGGAAGGCCGCGGCGTAGCCGAAGAGGGAGGCGAGCGCGTAGGTGCGCACGCCCGCGTTGTGCAGAGGGTCGGGGCGGGAGCGCTCGCGTTCGAGGCCGATGAGGACTCCCAGGGCGAGGGCGACGACGAGGCGCAGTTCCGGGGTCCAGACGATCGATTCCATGACAGGTATTGTAACTCCTGAAGCCAGCCTAGAGCCAGCCGCCGGCGCGCAGGACGCCAACGATCCCGACGAAGATCCAGAAGACGTTCAGGAGAATGTAGGCCGAGTCGCGGCGCACGATGGAACACCACGAGAGGATCATCGCGTCGAGGGTGTTGATGGCCCAGATCGCGAAGAAGGGCGACTGGTTGCCCATCCAGCTCACGGCGCCGAAGCTCCCGATGCGCATGAAGACGCCGACGAATTCGAGTCGCTTGTGGTGGAGTCGGACCCACGCGTTGAGTCGGTGGAATGTCATCCTTGGGTCAACCTCAGGGCGATGTAGTCGACGGCCGAGACGAGCCGTCCGTAGGGTGCGCGCGTGGGACCGACCACGCCCAGGGTGCCGATCGCATCGCCCATGCGGTAGTCGCGCGTGACGAGGGAAAGCGTGCGCAGATGCTCCACGCGGTTCTCGGCGCCGATCGTGATGTAGACGCCCTCGTGCCCGACGCGCTCTTCGAGGATCTGGGCGAGCTGGCGCCGATCTTCCAGGAGCTGCACGAGGCCTTGCACGTAGGGGCGGTCGCCCAATTCGTTCTGTCCCAGGACGTTCCCCGCGCCTTGCAGGAAGGCTTCGTTGGGGCGGTCCGGGTAGGTGAGCTGCAACAACGTGTCGAGGATGTGGCGGGCGAATTCGTCGAGCCGCGGATCTTCGAGGCCGGCGCGCACATCGCTCGCGAGGCCGCGCTGGATCTCGGATGGCGTGCGTCCCAGGGCCGAAAGGTGGACGACGCGCGCAAGATCGGAAAGCTCTTCGCGCGTGACGGGCGAAGCGAGCTCGCAGACGACGCTGCGGATGAGGCCCGAGCCGAACGAGGCGACGAGGAGGATGGTCTTTTCGCCCACGGGGACGAGTTCGAGCCGCTCGAGGCGCGATTGTCCGAGCATGGGGGAGATCGCGACGCCCAGCTGGCGCGTCACCTCGGCGAGCGCGACGGAGGCGGCGACGAGGAGCTGGTCCTCGTTGCGCGCGTGCGAGAGAACGGCGTCGATGTGCGCGCGGTCGTGCTCGGAGAGCGGATCCTGAGGCATGAGCTGGTCGACCCAGACGCGGAAGCCGCGTTCGGTGGGCTGCCGCCCCGCCGAGGTGTGCGGCTGCTCGATGAGCCCCAGGTCCTCCATGTCGGCCATCACGTTGCGGATGGTCGCCGGCGAAAGAGGGGCGTGCAGATCCTTCGAGACCTGGCGGCTTCCGACGGGCTCTCCGTTTCCGATGTAGCGCCGCACGATGCTCGCCAGCACGATTCGTTGCCGCTCCGAAAGCGGGTCGATCAGAGGGACGTCGTCGGTCATGGTATATCTAAAGGTACCTTGAGAAAGGCGCCTTGCCGACAATCGCGGTGCCCGCGAATCCTCCGTTCCCTCGGGAGCTCGTCCGAATGATCCGTCTCGTTCTTCCCTGTGTCGTCGCGGTGTTCCTCGCCGGATGCGCGACGACCGTGCCGGATTCCTGGATCGCTCCGGAGGCGATCCGGATGCCAGGACGGATCTCGATCCGCCTTCCGGCGGCCGAAATCGGAAACAAGGGCGATCTCGTCAACAGCTTGAAGACGGATTCCGTCGGGTTCCGCGAGTGGCTCAAGCCGATCCTGCGCGAACAGGTGTGCCTGGCGACGCGGATCGACACGATCGATTGGGTCGACAGCCTCGACGTGGTCGCGGACACGGCGGCGCCGGGCTGGGAACGATTCGGCCTAGAGCGTCCCGCGACGCGGGCTGGACGGGGCTGGATCCTCGTCGTGAGCGGTCTTCGCGCCGGGCGCGCGCTTCACCAGGGGAAGGCCGTCGACGGCATCCAGGCCGAAAGCCAGGCCCTCGAGATGGAGGCGAGCTACCTGCTCGTCGATCGCGGATCGGGTCGGAGCATGGCGTCGGGACATGCGCGCGTCGCAAGCCCTTTCCGGTCGTTCATGGATCGAAGCAACTGGGAAGACGCAGCCGCCGCCTTGGGGCAACGCATCGGCGAGAGGCTGCCGAGGAGGTAGCCGTTCCCGCTGGTCTCGACGAAGCTCGACCGGCGGGAACGGAAACATCAGCCAGCGGGGACGGCTCGCGTTTCGAGGTCTCGCGCGTTGAGCACGAGCATCTGGAGGCGGTTCTCGATGTTGGCGAAGCTCGTGTCGGGATCGTAATCCAGTGACAGGATCTGGATGTCCGGCACGCGCTGCTTGATCGCCTTCGTGAGCCCGCGCCCCGAGATGTGGTTGGCGAGGCATCCGAAGGGCTGCACGATGATGAACGACTTGATGCCTTCCGCCGCCAGGGACAGGATCTCGGCGGGGATGAGCCAGCCTTCTCCGGTCATGTAGGAGGGGTCGATCATGCCGTCCAGGAGCTTCACCATCTCGTAGCTGTCGGCGTGGTGCTCGTGCAGATGGAAGCGTTCCATGCGCTTGCGGACGATGTTCGCCGCCTTGCCGTAGAGCAGCTCCGAGACGCTGCCCGTCACGAAGTCGCGCACCGGTTTGGCGCTGAAGCCGCGCTTGGCCTTGTTCACGCGGATGAGTTCGTCGCGTCGGAAGAAGTCGATCATGCCCGGGCGCACGACCTCGAGGCCGTGGTCTTCGAGCCAGTTTTCGATGAATCCGTTGGCGGCGGGGTGGTACTTCATCAGGATCTCCCCGAGAACCGCCACGCGGGGCTTGCGCGTCGAGCGGTCGACGGGGATCGCGTTGAACGCTTCGATCGCGCGATCGAGCTGGACAAGCCCCTTGCGGGGCTTGTCCGCGCAGGCGTCGGCGACGCGATTCACCCAATGGGCGTGGACGGCCTTCGCGGCGCCGGGTTCCTTCTCGTAGGGAGCCACGGCGCGGACCATGGCGTCGAGAGCGTCGAGCTGGCACATGCCCCAGAGCATCTTGATCAGGAAGCCGAGACCGGCCTTGAAGCCCGGGTGCGAATTCTTCGTGTCGCGTCCGGTGGTGACGATGGGCAGACCGGGATAGCCGGCTTCGTCCAGCGCCTTGCGCGCGAGCGCCGAATATTGTCCGGCGCGGCAGTTCTCGCAGTTCTTGGCGAGCCCCAGGGCGAGATTCTCCTGGGGCACGTCCTGGTTCAATTCCAGCCAGCGCAAGGCCTCGCCGATGTTGATCTGGGCGGGGAAGCAGATGTCGTTGTGGACGTACTTCTTGCCCAGCTCGATGGCGCGTCGATCGGCCATGGGCAGCTGGAGGACCGTGAAGCCCTTGTGCGCGAAGATCCCGCTGGCCAGGCGCGTGAAACCGTGGCTCAGGTTCGGAATGAGGACGGTGCGACGTTTCTTGTCTTCGGCTTCGAAGGTGACCTCGAAGGGGCGCGGCGCCTCCGGGATTTCGGGGGCGCGTCCGGCGCGGCGTTCGCGGACGGTCTCGACGAACGACTTCACGCGGATGGAGAGGGGGCCCTTCACGTCGCCTTCGTCGAGCTTGAGGACGAGGAGGTCCTTCGCCGCGTGGACGGCGAGAAGGCGCGACGTCTCGTCGGTGATCGTGGCGTCGTGGCCGCAACCGAAGCTCACGATCTGGACCATTTCGAGGGCCGGTTCGCGACTGGCCACCAGCGCGGCGGAAAGAAGGCGCGCGTGCCAGGAGTTCATGGTCTCCATGCGCGTGAGCTGCGGGAGGTCCTGCTCGTGGATGCCGGGGAGGGCTTCGACCGTGAGGACGGGAATCCCCTGCGCCGTGAAGTGGTGCGACAGATTGTGGTTCACCAACGGATCGGCGTGGTAGGGGCGTCCCGCCAGGACGACGGCGAACGTCCCTTCGGCGCGCACGCGATCGAGGATGGCGCGCCCCTCTTCCTGCAGCGCCGCGCGATAGGCGCGCTGCGCGGCGAGTCCCGCGTCGAAGGCGGCGCCGACGTCGCGAGCCGGGAGACCCCAGTTCTCGGAGAACCAGTGGATGACCTGGCTGCGCGCGAGGGTCCAGTCGCCCCAATGGAAGGTGGGCGTGTCGAGCGGAATGCCGTAGCGGCCTTCCGGATCGTCGCCATTCCGGATCACGATGGGGTAGCCCTGGATCACGGGACAGACCGCGGTGGCGCGGAACGCTTCGTGTTCGCTGGGGAGGCTCACGAGCTGCGGCATGAAGATGCGGTCGACCTTCTTGGCGACAAGATCGAGCACATGGCCGTGGACGAGCTTGGCGGGGAAGCAGACCGTGTCGGACGGGATGTTGGGCAGGCCGTCGGCGAAAAGGCTCATGTCGCTGGGGCGCGAGATCACGGGTTCGTATCCGAGGGAGCGCAGGAACGTGGTCCACAGCGGCATGGACGACCAGAATTCCAACGCGCGCGGGAGCCCGATGCGGACGTTCCTGGGCCGGGCCTTGCACGGCGTGTCCCATTCCTTCACGAGCAGGCGGTTCGTCGTGCGGAAGAGGTCGGGGATCGCCTGGATCTTCTTCGTGATGTCGGCGACGCGGCGCTTGGTGGCGGGGTCGTTGGGGTCGTCGACGACCTCGCCGCGTTCGCAGCGGTTTCCCGTCACATGGGAGCGACCGTCGGAAAACGTCACGATGGTGCGGGCGCAGTGGTTGGTGCAGAACGGGCAGGTCTGGCCGTTGCTCGTTTCCCAACCCAGCGCCTCCATGGCGTCGAGGCCGCGGAAGTTCGAAGTCCAGGAGCCCTTTTCGCGGCGCGCGTTTTCGCGGGTCAGGAGGGCGATGCCGACCGCGCCCATGAGTCCCGGGTGCGGCGGGCGGACGGGTTGCGTGCCGGTGTATTGCTCGAAGGCGCGCAGGACCGCGTCGTTGCGGAACGTGCCGCCCTGGACGACCACGTGGCCGAGGTCGGCGAGGTTGCGCACGCGCACGACCTTCGTGAAGACGTTCTCCACGATGGAACGGCAGATTCCGGCGATGATGTCCTCGGGACTGCGGCCGTCGCGTTGCTCCGTGATGATGGAGCTGTTCATGAACACGGTGCAGCGGGAGCCCAGGCGCGACGGGTGTTCGGCGGCGAAGGCCATCGGTGCGACCTGTTCGATCCTGACGCCGAGCGAGCGCGCGTAGGTTTCGACGAACGAGCCGCAGCCCGACGAGCACGCCTCGTTGAGGATGATGCCCGTGACGATGCCGTCGCGCAGCCAGATCGCCTTCATGTCCTGGCCGCCGATGTCCAGGATGAACCGCACGTCGGGATGCACTTCGCGCGCGGCGCGGGCGTGGGCGACGGTCTCGACGGTGTGGAAGTCGGCCGAAAGACCCTTGGCGAAGAGGAGCTCGCCGTATCCGGTGGTTCCGACGCCGAGGATCTCTAGGGAAACGCCGGCCTCCTCGTGGCGGCGGCGCAGGTCGAGAAGGGCGTCGCGGATCACGCGGAGAGGATCGCCTTCGTTGCCGCCGTAGAAGGAGTCGATGATCTCGCCCGTTTCGGAGAGAAGGACGAACTTCGTGGTGGTCGAGCCGGCGTCGACGCCGAGCCAGGCGCGGCGGATGGATCCGGGGGCCGGCATGGGCGGAAGGGCGGGGGCGGCGGGATGGCGCGCGAAGAACGCCTCACGGTCGGATTCCGTCGCGAAGAACGCTTCGGCTTCGTTCGATGCGGAATCGGGCGCCCAGGAACGCAGGGCATCGAGGGTCGATGTCTCCCAGACGGGGGCGTCGGAAAACAGGCTCGAGAGCGAGAGGGCCGCGCCGCGTGCGACGAACACCTCGGCATGCTCGGGCAGGTGCGAATCGTGTTCGGAGAGACCCAGCCGTTCGCGGAAGACGCGCACGAGAGTGGGGCAGAAGCGCAACGGGCCGCCTTGGAAGACCACGGGAGGATGGATTTCGAGCCCCTGGGCGAGGCCTCCGATGGTCTGTTTCGCGATCGCGTGGAATGCCGAGAGGGCGACGTCTTCGCGCGAGGCGCCCTGGTTCAGGAGCGGCTGGATGTCGGTCTTGGCGAACACGCCGCAACGGCCGGAGATCTCGTGGACGTGCGTTCCGGCGGCGGCGAGACTTTCGAAATCCTCCGGCGCGACGCGCAGAAGTTCCGCGACCTGGTCGATGAATGCACCAGTGCCACCCGCGCACACGCCGTTCATGCGCATGTCGGAGGCGAGGAGGGCGCCGGTGGAGGGGTCGCGCTCGAAGAAGACGACCTTGGCGTCCTGACCACCCAGTTCGATGGTCACTCGGGTGTCGGGGAAGCTCTCGCGCACGGCGAGGCTTCCGGCCACGACCTCTTGCACATAGGGAGCACCGAGCACGGTCGCGAAGGGGCCGCCACCACTGCCGCAGACGGCCAGACGCAGGACGCTGCCGGGGAACAGAGTGGCGACTTCATCGAGAAGCGTGGAAGCCATGGCGGCCTGGGCCGCATTGTGGCGTTCGTAGCGATGATGGATCATCGCATCGGTCGCGTCGAGTACGACGACTTTCACTGTCGTCGAGCCAATATCCAGACCAACTCGCAATTCCTGGGACGCGGGCATTGTCATTGTTCGATTCACGCTTTCTCCGATAATCACTGCAATTTAGATATGAGGGGACCGGAAAGGTCACGGCCGACCGGTGATTTCTGGTTCGCGTTCGGCGCGGGAGACTCATAGACCAATGCCTGTCTTGCTTGTCACATCGAACGCGGAAATCGACGGATCGACTCTCGATCGCCTCGCGGAGATCGTGGGGGGCGCGATCGATGCGCCCCCGTCGCGTGTGATGGTTCTTTCGCTCCGCGCGGAGGCGCGCATGGCTGGAACATCGGATCCCGCGGTGCTTGTGGAGCTGCGCTGCGTGCGCGAGATCGGCCTTGAGAAGAAGAGAAACCTTGTTGAAAGTGTCGTCAACGAGGTCGCTCATAGCTTGGCGGTGGAGGAAACTCGTATCTATGTTCAGATCGAGTCGCATGACGCGGTCGCGCTGTGGAGTTCCGCAGGGGGATTGGTCATGCACGCGGGGCCACGGCTCTGACGGAAACGATCCTCAAGTGGATGATTCTGGAAGGCGAAGTTCGATGAACACTCCCACCTGGAGCTTGCGAAGCCTGTTGAGTCCAGTGGTCGCGCGCCTGCTCATATACGGGACGAATCCCATGGATCTCGAGTCCGTCATGTCCCACCTCGAGGGCAAGCCCATCCTGAACACGAAGATGCTCGAGACGCGTTGGCTTTCCGAATGGGAGAAGCTTTCCGAGATTTGGCTGGCTCGTTCGCGTGAAGCGCTCGATGGGGGGCACATCGCCACGGCAACCACAAGCCTGTTCCATGCATCCTCCTGCGGGTTGGCCCGCTTTCTCGTGAATACCTCGGAGCTCGAGACGAAGAGTGCCGTGTACCGCTCGTTCGCCGCGGTCTACCGCGATCTCCTGGATCTCGTTCCCACGCCGGTGGAGGATCTCGAGATCCGGTGTCCGGGAGGGGTGAGGATTCCCGCCCTGCTTCATCTGCCCGCGGGGAGCGGACTCCATCCTTGCGCGGTTGTGTTCGCGGGACTCGGCTCGTGCAAGGAAGAGATGCACACGATCGCCCGTGCTCTCGTGGAGCGCGGCGTCGCGGCGCTCGTCCCCGACATGCCGGGCTCTGGATCGGCGCTTTTCGACAACGGCATCGCCTGCTCGATGGAGCGCATCGAAAGCGCCATCGCGGGAATCGCCGACGCGGCGCGCTCGCACCGCCTGCTCGACGGGTCGCGTCTGGGCGCCACGGGGCTCTGCATGGGAGGAGGCTACGCTTTCCGCGCCGCCGCGCTCGATTCCCGCTATCGATTCGCCGCGACCCTGTTTCCCCTGTTCATCAACATGGTCGACAAGATCGGGATCCCGCAGTGGATGCGTTCCGGCCCTTGGATCGACTACCAGACCGGCGGCGCGGACCCCGACGCGTTCATCGCGTCCATGGGGCCTGCGCCAACCGACAAGCCTCGCGTCCCCCTCCTCGTTGTCCACGGACGCCACGACAACTGGATGACCTGGGAATCGGCCCGATCCCTCCTCGCGCGCGTCGACCATTCCCGACGCGATCTGATCACGATCGAGAACGAGCCCGTCATCACGGGTGGAAGCGCCACCACCCACGCGATGCCGGTGGGGGAGCAGATGCACTGGGTCGTGCCGACGGTCGCCGATTGGGTCGCCGACCGGGTCGCGGAGCCGGAATGATCCCGTCCGGTGCGGACGACGGCGGCATCCTGCGCCGATTCGCGCATCTGGGCGCGTTGCATCCCGAGGCTCCGTTCCTGTCCGTCGCCGGGCAATCGCGTTCACGAGGACAATTCCTGACGGACGTCGCCTTGGCGGCCGGCGCCCTGCGCCGGGCCGGAGTCCGGGATGACGACGTCGTCGTCCTTTGCATGCCGAACCGGATCGAGTGGTGCTCGCTTTTCTGGGGATGCGTCGCCATCGGCGCCCGTCCCGCGCCGATCGATCCGGCGACCGGGACGTGGGAAATGCGGCAGATGCTTTCCGTGCTTTCCCCCGTGCTCGCCGTCGCCACGATTTCGTTCCGCGGCGGCGATCCGTCCGAGCGCCTCGCGCGGGTTTTTCCATCCCTTCCTCTCGTCGTTCTTGACGGAATCCGTCCAGAAAGCCGTTCCCTGGAGGACTACCTCGCGGGGGCTTCGCCCATCGATCCGGACGAGCGGGTCGTGGCCGAGGACGAGGTCCTGTACTACGCGTGCACTTCGGGAACGACGGGCGATCCCAAGATCCTCGCCGTGCCCCATCGCGGGTTCGCGCGCGGGCAGGCCGACATGGGGGCGCACCTGCGTTTCGACGTCGGCGACCGCGTCCTCCTCGGCATGCCGCTGTTCCACCAGGGCGGCTTCGGCATGGGGCTCCAGACGCTCCTGTCGGGTGCGCAGGCGCTCCATGTCGAATCCTTCGATCCGGCGTCCTTCCTGGATCGCATGGTCGCTTCGCGCGCCACGGTCGTCCAGCTTTCCCCGACCCTGGCCAAGCTCGTCCTGTCGGTGCCGGGAATCCTCGAACGCGACCTGTCCGCATGGCGCATGGCCTACTTCGCGGGGGAGGTCCTCCCCGACGATCTCGCCGCGCGATTCTGGCGCGATCTCGGCGTGCGGGTCGTCAACGTCGTGGGATCCTCCGAAACGGGGACCATGCTCGTCTGGGACTCCATGACGGATTCCGACATGTCGCCGAGCGACCTCGCGGTCCTCCCCTTCACGGCCGCGCGCATCCTGGACGAGGACGGCTCGCCGCTTCCCGACGGCGAGCCGGGCATCCTGTGGGTGCGCACGGACGGACTCCTCCTGCGCTACGAGGGGAACGCGAGCCTCACCGCCCGATCCCTGCGCGACGGCTGGTACGGCACGGGCGACCTCGCCGTCCGGTTGCCCCACGGGCGATTCCGCTTCCTGGGTCGGGTCAAGCGCGTGATCAAGCGCGGGCCGAACCTGGTGCACCCCGAGGAGGTGGAGGCGTTCCTTCTCGGCCATCCGGCCATCGCCGCCGTGGCCGTCGGCAAGGAGCCCGACGCCGTCTTCGGCGAAAGCATCGTCGCCTGGATCCAGCCCGTCGAAGGACGTCGGCTCGCCCGCGCCGATGTTGTCGGATTCTGTCGCGACCAGATCAGCCCCTTCAAGATCCCCGATCGCATGCATTTTGTGGAATCCATACCCACCGACGTCGGCAAGGTCCAGCACCGCCGACTGCGCGAAACGGACGCGACCCCATGAATACGGCTCCCCGAACCCTCGACGAACACTACGATCTGGCGCGGAGCAAGCTGCGTCCCGACCACACGATCCTGATGGACGAAGGGAGTCCGATCTCCTTCCAGGAGTTCCAGGTTTCGGTGCGTCGTCTCGTCCAGGCCCTGCGCGAAGCCGGTGTGGGTGCCGGGCGGATCGTGGGCTACTCCGTGCACAACGGACTCCCCGCCTTCACGCTTCCCGTGGCGATCTCGCGTCTGGGGGCGGCCTGCCAACCGCTGTATCCCATGATTCCCGACGAGGTCCGCGCCGCGGCATTCGTCCAGGGGCGCGCCTCCTTCGCGATCGTGGCGAGGGCGACGGTGGAATCCTTTTCCGCGGCCGCGGCGACGCAGGGCGCGGCGTACCGGATCCTGGTTCTGGAAGATCTCCTCCACGCCGAGGATGCACCTTTGCCGGCGGCCATCGCCAGCCCCGAGCAGCCGTTCCTTCTCACGACAAGTTCTGGCACGACGGGAAAGCCCAAGGCCGTATTCCTTTCCCAGCGCAACGTCGCGTCGTCCCTCGCGGCGGCCCGCGATCTCTCGAGCTACGGTCCCTGGAGCGACGATCCCGACTACCGGGCGATGATCGCCTTCCCGCAATCCACCAGCGGCGTCATGATCCTCCTGGGCACCGCTTTCCTCGGGGTCTGCCAGGTCTTCACGCGATCGTTGTCGCCGGCGCGCTTTCTCGAGATCGCCCACGCGGTCGACGCGGACGCCATCTCGGCTCCTCCCGCCTGGCTCGAAGCCCTGCTCGCCGTTCCCGTCGCGCCCACGAACAGGGCTCCGTCCATTCGTGGCGTGGCTGTCGGAATGGACTTCCTGTCGTCCTCGCTGCTGCTGCGACTGTCGGAACGCTTTCCCGCTCTCGAAGGCGTCGCCAACGGCTACGGCCTGGTGGAGACGGCCACGGTCTTCATGCGCTGGAAGGGCTCGGGCAAGGCGTCGTTCGAAGGCTCCACCAGCGTGCTTTCGCTGACTCCGGGCGTGGGCAACGAGATCCGCGTCTGCGACGGCGAAGGACAAATCGTGTCTTTCGGGGAAGACGGCGAGCTTCGCGTGAAGGGACCTTCCGTGGTCGGAGGCTATCTCGGGACCTCCGACGGTTTCGAGGACGGCTGGTTCCGCACGGGCGACATCGTGCGATCCGTGGACGCGACGACCGTCGAGCTGCGCGGGCGCAGCAAGTATCTCGTCAAGCGCGGAGGCAAGTCGGTTTCCCCTCTGGTGGTCCAGGACGTGGTCGATCGCGCGCCAGGAGTCCTGCGTTCGGCCGTGGTCGGCGTGCCTCATCCCCTCTACGGCGAGATGGTGTGGGCCTTCGTGGTTCCGGTACCGGGAGTTTCCTTCTCGCCGGGGAGCGTCATGAAGACCGCGCGCGCGGAACTTCCGGTCCACATGGTTCCCGACCGCGTCGAGGTCGTAGATTCCATACCCCTGGGGCGCGGCGTCGGCAAGGTGGATCGCGAAGCGCTGATCGCTCGCGGCCAAGCCATCCTCCAATCGCTCGGAGTCTGAAGACATCATGATGCAGCAGCAATTGACATGGGAAACCTGCCGGGACCGCGTCGCGGAATTCCTGGGCGTCGAATCCGCCGAGGTCGCGCGGAGCACGCACCTGTTCAACGAACTCGCGATCGATTCGCTCGGGATCTTCAGCCTCGGGATGCATCTCATCGAGGCGTTCGGAGTCAAGGTTCCCCTCTCCGAAGTTTCGTCCATCGCCACGGTGGGCGATCTCTACGAGGCCATGGAGCGCCATCGCGAGGTGGAGGCGTGAGCGCCGATCTTCGCTGGGAAGCCATCCCTTCGGGCGTTCTCCGCTGCGTCGGCACCGTGATCTGGAACGATGCCACCCGCAGCGCCGTCGTGATCGACCCCACCGACGATCCTTCGGCGTTCCTGGAGTTCCTCCACGACAAGCGTCTCGTCCTCAAGTACGTCCTGCTCACGCATGGGCACATCGACCACGCGGCCGGAGCCTGCGACGTCGCGCGTTCGTTCGGTCTGGTGCCGCGCTTGCACGCCGACGACTGGACCCTCTTCGCGAAGATGCCCGAATGGGGACGATCGATCGGTCTCGCGGCCGCGGCGCCCGACATCGCGCCGAAGTCCATCGAACACGACGAGATCATCGAGGTCGAGGAGGGATTCTCCCTGCGGGTCATCCATACGCCAGGGCATACGCCGGGCCAGGTGGCCTACTACGTGGAAACCCTCGGCCTCGCGGTCGTGGGCGACACGCTCTTCTTCGGCTCGGTCGGACGCACCGATCTTCCAGGCGGAAGCATGGAGAGTCTCGTTCGCTCCATCCGGGAGCAGCTCTATGTGCTTCCCGACGAGACGATCGTCGTTCCGGGGCATGGCACCCGTACGACCATCGGCCGCGAGAAGCGCGAGAACCCCTACGTTCGGGAAGACTGAGAAGCGGTCGGCCACCACAGGATCCCGGTGACGCCGCGCGGGTAGTACCTGGAACCCATCCCCTTGCCATTCTGGATCTGGTCGGTGAAGCCCCAGTCCGCCGAGCCCGGTGCCTGCCATGCGATGTGGGCACGGTCGGCGCGCGTGTCGCGCGCGCGTCCGAAGACCTGTTCCGCGACGGCCTGGCACAGGGCGCCCTTGGAGATCCACGAGATGGTGGACGTCGAGCTGATGCGCCATCCGCCGTCGTCGAAGAGACAGATCTTGTCGTCAATGGCGCGGGAAAGGTGGGCTCGCAGGCGTTCCAGGAGGGCGGTTTCGTCGGGGGTTTCCGCGACGGGGCCGTCGGCCCAGACCAGGGGGAAGACGAAGGCCTCGATGGCGGGGATGATCGCGGAACGGTTGCGTCCGTTGAGAAGCGCCGGAAGGAATCCGTCGACGGTGGGCCAGTCGAGGAGGGCGCGCACGACTCGGCCGCGGGCCGTCTTCGCGTGCTCGGTGGAAGCGGTGCGGCCCAACGACGCGAAGACGCGTTCGAGTCCGCGATAGGAGGCCCACAGCTTCATGGTGAGGTACAGGCTTCCGCGCGCTTGGGCGAGGGCCGGGTCGAGGCTGTCGTAGGTCGTGATCTCCATGCCCGATCCGACGCGGCTCGAATCGGTGCCGGGAACGCCGCGCCGCTGGGCCGGATCGGGGTGTTCGCGCCGCTCCAGGCTGTCCAGGCAGGAGGCGAGGACGTCGCCGCGTTTCTCGGCCCAGGCGCGATCGCCCGACATCAGGATGTGCGTGCAGGAAAGGAGCGTCCAGTTCAGGAGCTGCTCCTGCGTCATGTGGGAGAAGCAGCCTTCGAGGCCGGGAAGTTCGTAGCAGGACGTTCCCGGTGGACTGAACTGGTTGCGCACGCCCATGTCGTGGGTGAAGGAGATTCCACCCTCGTGGTAGGTGGTTTCGCCGGGAACGCGCAGGCGATCGACGTACGAGTGGCGCGCGACGAAGAGGTCGGCGATCTCGCGGACCACCCAGGGGAAGAATCGTTCCTCGAAGAACATCTGGTCGACCGAGAGATCGAGCGTGTTCATCATCGCGTATTCGCCTTCGTGGACCGACCAGACCGGTTCGCTGGAATCGGTGCGCAGAAGCTGCGTGTTGCCGAAATATCCTCGCGTGGCGTGAGAGAGGAGCCACTGGCGTTCCTCGGAAAGTCCGCTTTCGCGCAGCTCCCGGTCTCGGGAGATCGCCGCGGCTTCCAGCGCGTCGGCGCGTTCCAGCACGGAGCGCAGGATGTCGCCGATCCCATCGTAGAGCGACGCGTAGGCGTAGCGCGTACGGAGCCCCAGAGTGGCGACGCCTTCGTGGCACCACCCCAGCGCGACGGGAACGCGCAGGCGGGTTCCTGCGGGAACCATCCAGGTGAGGCCCGAGCAGGCGCCCAGCCAGTGGGGCGGGCGCGGCGAACCATCGGGATTCAAGCAGAAGTCGATGCCGAAGCCGGAAATGGGGCGCGCTCCATTGCGAGCAGGGGTCGCCATGCCGTCCTCTTCGCGTCGAGCGAAGGCGACGACGTCGGGGATGTCGAGGAGGGCCGAGCCGGGGTCGGTTCCGCCCAAGGCGAAGACGGCCGTCGCGTCCTCGTCGCTTGACGTGTTGTCGAATTCGAGGATGGCGAGGATTCCGGGAAGGACGGCGTCGCGCAGCGCATGCCATCCGCAGACACGCGGATCGGGAACCTTGCCGAAGGGCGTGTGCAGGGTGAGTCGTCCTTCGGGCCAGCTCCAGGAGTCGGTCCCCCACGAGAGGGTTCGGTGGACGTCGGATTCAGGAATGGTGGTCACGACCACCGATGTTCCCAGCGGGCAGTTCTCGGCGAAGTTCGATGTGTCGGATGCCCTGTGTCGGCAGAAGGGGACGAGGTGCAGCCCGCTCGAGGGCCGGGCCAGGCCGATGAGAATCTCGTCGTCTCCGGGTTTGCGGCCATCGTGGACGTTGAATCCACCTGGGGTGCCGAAGCGCCCGAGGGTGAAGCTGCCAAGTGCGCCGAAGGCCGCGTGGTGGGTGTGGAAGTCGATAGGAAGGGTCATCACGAAGAAGAATCCAACCTGCAGGAACGGTTGGCAAGACGGGACGAGCAGGTTCAGTACGGTTTTTGGCGCAAGACTGTACTCCGATGCTGAACACATCCTTGCTCGCGTGTTCCGGATCACTCTGTTTTCCGGGTTTCCCTACATACTATTTCGTCAGATAGAGCCGTTTCATCCCCATTGGAGAGCCGCATCATGTGCTCGGCATCCCTTCTGTCCTTGCTCGCTTTGCGCCGTGGAAACAATGGCCCATCCATCGCGTTGCTTGCCGTGATCGCCACCTCCGCCCATGCCGCCGTCGACCTGAACCAGTTCACGCCGGACAGCGTGCTTCTGCCGTATTCCGTCTATGCGACCGATCTGATCCAGCTGCCTACCAATTCCGGACTCGCCAGCGGAGGTCTGGTGGGCAGCGGCATCGACATCCAATTCGGCGACCTCATGAAGTTGCGCTCCCCGTACATCGGGGCCGGGAACGATTTCGCGTTGGGCGGCAACAACCCGACGTCGGTACCCGTCTTGAATGTGGTGGGGAACTTCTCGGTCGGAACGAGTACGACGTTCGATTCCATTTTCCAGATCCTGGGGAATCTGACCTCCACAGGAAACGACATCACCTTCAAACAGGACGGATGGATTCAGGGAGACATCGCTCTCTCCGGTGCCCGCGTCTCTTCGAACGGCGATCTCCAGGTGGGTGGCGCTTGGGGCGCGACCACCATGACGTTTGGTTCCGTCGCGACGGTCTCGCTCGCGGCCACCGCAGGAGGTCCGACCATCCTCGGCACCCGGCTCCGCACCGGCGTGCCCTTCCCGGTGCCGCCACCGCTCGGAATGCCGCTCGTCGTCGACTCGAGCAGGCTTCCAGGGTATGCCGTCATCACGGCGCCTGCGCCGGTCTCCCCCGGTCCGGACGTCTCCATTCTCGGCAATGCCGGTGCGACGGATGTCGCGGTCGATCATCGGGGACGCGGTGGGGCCGTGTTCACCACGAAGTACTGGAAATGCAATCTCGGACTTCCGTACTGCCATGGCGACACGCTCATGCCCGGCGAATACGGCGCTCTTGATCTCAGCGGCAACAAGCGTGCTTTGCTTCTCACCGAGGGGTTCTACTCCTTCAAGAGCGTCACCCTGGACGGGGGAAGTGCGATCATCGCGGCCCAGCCCAACGGAGGGCGCACGGTGGTGGTCGCTCGCGAAGGCATGGGCGGATCGAGCTCGGGCTCCTTCATCGGTCCCGACAGCGCGCGCATGGCCACGGGATTCGGCGGCGACACGGGCCAGTTCCTCGGTGGGACCATGATGGTCGTCAGCGGTGGCGACATGACCATCCCGTCCGATCTTTGCGTATGGGCTACGCTCAGCGCCCCCAAGGGCACCGTGCATCTGCCCAACCAGGTGCTGCTGTTCGGGCAGATCTACGCGAAGAAGGTCACTGCCACGAACAACGCAGATTTCGGCGAGGGTGCGTTCATCGCATTCCGCGGTCTGTTCCCGGCGCTGTTCGCTCCGTCGGCATTTTCCGTCGGAGAAACGGCCGATCCCGCTTGCGTGGACACTTCGGGGAAGCCTTGCCGCGATACCGTCCTGACCATCCGCATCCCTTATGTGACCGCTTACACGGTGCGCGCGAAGTACTCCATCCTGGAGACGTCCTCGCGGCAGGCGATCTTGAACGAGGATTTCCCGTACGACACCGGCTCGGTCGTCATCGCTCCGGGCGACTCCTCGTTCTCCTTGCGCGTTCGCGTCTACGACGACTCCAGCTACGAGGCCCCCGAGACCTTCCGCATCGTCTTCGACAGCCTCTCCGGCGCGGGCTGCCCCGACGCGAACGGGAACGCCGACACCGCGATCAAGAGCTGCGACGCGGTCGGCACCATCCTGGACGACGACCTCGCGCCGCGCGTGCGCATCGAATCCGATTCCGCCGTCCACGAGGGCGATGCGGGAACGCGTGCGGCCACGTTCACGGTGCGCCTGCTCGATCCCGTTTCGGGGCTTCCGCTCGACGCGAAGAACGCGCCGCAGGTTCCGATGTCGTTTCGCTGGCGCACGATCGACGGCACGGCGACAATTTCCGACAGCGATTACGCGCAGGTCCTTGCGCACCGCGACACGCTTCCCTTCCGCGGACTTTCGACGACGCTTTCCGTTGCGGTGCGCGGCGACACCCGCCACGAACGCGACGAATTCTTCCTCGCGTCGCTCGACAGCCTCTTGGGGATCGATCCCGCGGGGAGCGTCCTTTTCGACTCTGGTTCGATTCTCGACGACGACTCCGCTCCGGGCGTGCGCATCGGCGACGCTTCCATCGAGGAATCGTCCGTCCATGGCGACACCGCCTGGGCCCTCTTCCCCATCACGCTCTCCCGTCCTTCGGGGCTTCCCGTGACGCTCCAGATCGGTGCTTCCGACAGCTCCGCCCGCTCCACGGTCGATCCGCTGAGCGGCGTTCCCGACTATGTCGCCCCGTCGTATTCGATCACGATTCCGGCCGATTCGACCCACGCCACCCTGCGCATCCCGATCCTGGGCGACACGCTGTTCGAGAAGGACGAATTCTTCAAGATCCTCCTTCGTTCGGCATTGGATGCCGTCCTCGATGATTCCGTCGGCCTGGGAGCGATCACCGACGCCGATTCGGCTCCGCTGATCAGCGTCGATACGGCCTGGGTCCAGGAGCCGAAGACCGGCAGGACGAATCTCGTCTTCCGCGTCCATCTGTCGCGCCCCTCCGGCCTCCCTGCGGTGTTCGCCTGGCATGCCGCTCCGGGAACGGCCCGGCCCGATCTCGACTACTCGGTCGCCTTGAACACGTCCGCATCCCTGCGCGCGGGCATCCGCGATACGGTGCTCGAGATTCCGGTCCTGGCCGACTCCATCGCCGGCGAAGGCACCGAGACTCTCGATGTTTCCATCACCTACTTCGGCGATCTTCGCCCCGGCAAGGTCGACGCCACGGGCTACATCGTCGACGCCCAAGGGCTTCCGGCGATCGCGATCTCCGACATCGGACCTTTCGTCGAAGCGGATACCACGGTCTTCTTTCCGGTCTCGCTCGACTGGTATCCCGCCAATGCCGTACGCATTCCCTGGCACACCGTCGCGGGATCGGCTCCCGCCGGTGTCCGCTGGCTTCCCGATTCCGGCGAGATCACGATCCCTGCCGGAGAACGTTTCGCGTCCATTCCCGTTCGTCTGCGCAACGACCTCAAGGGCCAGCCCGACGAGCAGGACTTCTTCGTCTCCCTGGGGACGCCTTCGAACGCCCGCTACGGCGATTCCCTCGGACGCGCGACCTTGCTCGACGACGGCGACGAGCCGCTCGCCTCGATCGAGGATGCCGATGCGGTGACGGAAGGAAATACTGCCCGCTTCCGACTGCGCCTGAATCGCGCCACGCCCAATCCCGTGTTCGTCCGGTGGCATTTCGTGCCGGGCACGGCCACCCAGGCGGATGTCGTGCCTTCGTCGGGCGGCGTCCGGTTCGAGCCGGGCCAATCCATCGAGGCGTGGATCGATGTCGGAACCCGCATCGACACCTTGTGGGAGCCCACGGAGACGTTTTTCATCCAGCTCGACTCCTGCGCCAACTGCACGATCCGCTCGGCGGATTCCGTCGGCAATGGATCCATTCTCGAAGAGGGCGATGTTCCCCGCATCGCGTTCCTCGGCGTCGACACGTCCGTCGTCGAGGATCGCGCCGGCACGGTCCGCGTCGAATTCGGCCTGACCCGCGCCGCGTCGATCCCTCTCCAGGCCGCGTTGCTTCTCGACCCGGCTTCCACCGCGACGCGCCCGGCGGACTGGTCGCTCGCGACTCCCGCCGACGACACGCTGCGCTTCCCCGCCGGTTCGCGCCGGTTCGTCGCGGAGATTCCGGTCGTCCCCGACACCATCGAAGAATTGACGGAAACCGTCATCCTGGGGATCGTGCCGACCGACCCGCTGGCTTCGGGGAGCAAGACGTCCTGGGTCCTCACGATCCTCGACGACGACCACCGCCCCGCCGTCGACATCGTGAAGCCTGTCGACAGCCTGCGGACGAACCTGCCCGGGCATGTCGTGGAGTGGACCGTGGACGGGGTTCCCCAGAAGCCCTCGGACACCACGCTCGTCGAAGGCTGGAACAGGATCGAACGCACGTACGTGGACACGTTCGGCCACGTGGCGAAGGACATCCACATGGTCTGGGGCGATTTCACGCCGCCGGAAGTCCATGTGTTCAAGATCGTGGGTGCCAATCCGCTGGCTCCCGAACGCGACACCACCTGGTGGGGCGATCGCGCCCGCACGCGCTTCGGCGTCGACACGATCTGGTACTGGGTGCGCGACTCCGCCAAGCAGGACGACGGTTCCTGGAAGGTCTCGGTCGACACGCTCGTGTCGGTCACGGACTTCTCGGGCGATGGCGTGTTCCCCAGGCAGGTCGAGGCTTGCGACGACCTCGGCAACTGCGGCGTCGACACGGGTTGGATCGATCTCAAGCAGTCGATTCCCGTCGTGACGATCACGAATCCCGGCGATGGGCAGAAGGTCAAGCCGGGCGAGGTTCCGGTCGACTGGAACGTGGTGGACGGAGGCAAGACCATCGCCAAGACGGATGTCGAGCAGATGCCTCGCCCCGGCGTCCATGTGGTCGAACGTTGCTGGACCGACGACGTGGGCAACAAGGGTTGCGACATCACCCATCCCGTCGCCGACACGGTCCGCGTGGTTGGCGGGCGCTACGTCGATCTCGACGGCGACGGACGCATCGACGCGGCGATCCTGACGCTGGACGCCCCTTGGGTTCTCGACAGCCTGCCCTTGTTCGATCTCGCTCTCCTCGACGTCGTGAGAAAGGGCCTTCGCCCCGACACCGCATCGCCTCTCGCCGATTCCACGCACCTGGTGGTTCCCGTGCTCCCTCCCTTCTCCTATGGAATCACCGGATTCAAGGAGCCGCAGCCGGGATGGATCCGCCAGACCTGGATCGCCTCCGACAGCGCGGTCGTCGCGTCCTCCGACAGTTTCAAGATCGTCGACGGGACCGCTCCCGTGATCCTCGATGCCGAAATCCGTCGTGTCGAGAACTACGAGGATCCGGATACGCTCTGGATCAAGCCGTCGGAGCCGCTCGTGCTCGATCCCGACGGCGCCTGGCTCGAGGTGGGGTCCTGCCCCGACCGCGCGGCCGCCTGCGATCCGGAGGCCATGCAGTGGCATCGCGTTCCGGCGGAATCCGTCCTTGTCGCTTCCGATGGACGCCTGCGGATCCTCGTGCAGCCAGGCGACACGGGCTCCGTGCGTCCCGGATACGCGGTCCGCTTCCTCGACGGGATTTCCGACACGTCGGGCAACCGTGTCGACGCGGATGCGGTCTGGTCGACGCTCGTCCACGGAACGCCTCGTCCCGAGCTCGTCAAGGTCGATCCTCCGTCGCGGATCCCGCACATCACGACTGTCGAGAAGGCTCGTTCCGCTCCCGGCGGAATCCTGATTCGAGCCTCCCGCGGCACCGCCTCCGACGGAGAGTGGTGGGAGCCCGGACGCGGATACGTGGATGATGGCGATGCCCGCGTCCAGGAGATCTGCCCCGACCTCGACCAGTGCAACGGGCCCACGCTCTACATCAATCGCCCGGTGCGAATGATCCTCTACATCTACGATCTCGCGGGCACCTACACGATCTCGCGCACGGTCGACATCACGCAGCAGGACATCGACGCGCTGCAGGCCGACAAGATCGATCGTCTGCACATCACGTTGGAATGGAACCATCGCTCGAGCGAGGGGATCATGGTGTCCACCGGCATCTACGTGTGGCGCATCATCGCCCAGACCCACGACGACGGCCAGACTTCCGGTCTCCAGAACATTCTCTGGAAAGCCGGTGTGAAGGTGCCGCGGTAGCGGTTTTCCGGCGTGATGACGCTCACATCCTTCCCTTGCGTGAAAGGGTTATAATTCTTTCTCGTCATCCCCTCCCGCTACCCGCGGGTTTCGTCATCGAGAGGTTCCGCTATGCGCCTTCGTTCCCTGCTTGTCGCCTGCATGACCGTCTCCGCCTTCCTTGTCGGTTGCGAAGACTCCTCTTCTTCCGAGACTCCTGCACCTTCCTCCCAAGGACAGATGTCTCCCGAGGTCGCATCGGCTTCGACTGTCGCCGTCGACGCGTTCCAGACGCTGTTCCAACAGGACGGCGGGAGCGTCGACGCGTCCAATCCGCTTGGATCTAGCCAAGCTTCGCTTCAGAGCGCCAACGCTTCGTTGCGCTCCGCTTGGAATTCCAATAATTCCGATTCCCGTGCCGCCTTTGGTCTTGCGATCACGGGCCTGGCTCTCAAGATCAACGATATGGCCGGGACCCTGCAGAGGGCGCAGGACAACGGCTTGTCTCTGGGTGGTGCAACGACCGCCGTGGGTGCCAGCGCTTCGGAAACCATCGTCGCGAGCTCGACGCCCAGCGCCATTGAAAAGAGCATGCCGGCCCTTGCCCGCGCGATGGCTACTCCCGCCAAGGCGCCTCTTGTCCACGAGCTCCAGGACAGCCTCGAGCAGCTTCTGATCCCCACTCTCGACGAGGCCATTTCCCTCCTAGGCGTTTCTTGGGCCGACCCCTCCTTCGAATTCCATGTGGCCCTCGATTCGGCGAACTTCCCCGGCGACACCTTGGTCATCGATCGTTCCGACGTGGGTTTCGCTCTCTCCATCCTGCAGGCGCTGCGCGCCGAGATCCGCTGGGTGATCTCCTACAACTTCGATGTCGACAAGGGTGGTAGCTACGCCTGGGCCGATACGCTTTCCAACATCAGCAGCCTCGACAGCATCAGTGTGGCCCAGGAGGCCGCGTTGCAGCATTTTGAAGGTCTTCTATCCAATTCATCCTCGTTCCTTGCGGTTCGCGCAGGCAAGGAAGCGACTCTCGCTTCCGTTCCCGTCGAACTCAAAGCCTCGTTGCTGCGCATTCGCGAGGCGAGCCTGCTTGCGTATTCCCTGAAGGCTGGGAAGGAAAATCACATTCCCACGATCACGACCACGGCCGTGCGCGATTCGTTCCTGCGCGTCGTCGACTCGGGCATCTCCTGGCTTTCCGGGCCGCGGAACGTGGCGATTTACAGTCGTGTCACCTGCCAGGACACGTCCTGGAATGTCTATGACGGCGAGACGTACGGCTATTCCTTCACACGGACGTCCACGAACATCGGCTTGTTCTCCAATGGTTGCGACTCCTACTCCGATGACGTGATTGGCGACGGATACGAATACCATTCCCGCAGCTATCAGCTTTCGTCCCGCACGCAGACCATCTACATGGATCTTTCCAAGCTTCTTGCGCTACCCGACCTCAAGGTCTTCCTGCCCCGCTTCCAGTGGAATGCGACCAGCACATGGGACGCGAAGGGGCCTGTCTCGCTTGTGAATGCGGCAGGAATCCCGATGACGTCCGTCGACTTCGTCAAGGCCGCCGATTCCCTCGGCTACGACGGAGTCAAGACCAGCATCTACTGGGCGGATCCCACGTTCGGCGGTGCCTTTCCGAATTTCAAGACCAGCCTCGATGTGATGGAATACTTCCGCAACGCCATCGAGAATGATGCTTCCTCCGCGACCGTGGCTGCTCGCGGTCCGCTCGCCCTGTTCTGATCCGGCATGGCACAAGGCGCGGCATAGGCCGCGCCATTCTTCTCGTACACGCTACCCTTTCGGGTGGCGTTTGCGCTTTCTTGCCTCCACCCATCGCATCGCTTTGGCCGGAGCCAGGATCTTCCCTCGTGGCGGCTACGGGAGATTCGTCGCGAACCGGTGCGGCGCTCGAGGTGGAGCGGGAGGTCGTTCTCGATGGCGGTTCCGCGCCCACGATTTCGCTTCGCAGGGATCGGATTTCCGCGAATGGGTCCGTCGAACGGCCGTTCTGGAACGCCCAGGTGTCGGCGGGTGCTTCCACTTGGCGCGCGGAGGCGTCGTCCAAGGAGTGGGGCGCGAGATGGATTCCCGCCAACGAAAACATTCTCGATGCGACGTTTCGTTTCGGGCGGGAGGCGCATGGCGTCGTTTCCTTCCATCAGGAGGACGGCGTGTTGCGCGGGACCGCAGGTGGCGGGATCCATCTGGGACCGCTTGGCGTGGAAGCGGAGGCTTCGAGGAGCGTTGGGCATGGCGTCGTCGAGATCCTCTTCGAAGACACCGCCTCGGTGCCGCTGGAGTGGAGCGGGACGGGTTGGGGCGCGCAGGGCGGGCTTTCCCTGGATGTGGCATCGTGGGGGCGATGCACGGTGCGGCTGGTGCATGGGGAAGAGCATCCCTCGCCAGTGGAGGGACGCTATCGGCTCGAGATTCGTACGACGTCTTCAGGATGGAGCCTCGATTGGGATCCGCTCGTCGCGACGGGGCCGTGGTTTTCCCTCGAAAGCCGGCACGTCGAACTGCGCTCGGCGGGCTGGTCCGATACGCTGGGAAGCGATCGGTGCTTCCATGATTTCCTCGTGCGTGGCGCGTGGCGCGCCGCATCGTTCGGCTGGCGTCTTTCGCCCTGGGACATCGGCGCCCACGGCGAGGAGCGCGTCCTCGACGCGCCGCGTTCCAGCTTCTTCACGCCCTTCCTCGCTTGGAACGTCCTCGATCCGTCGGAGTGGTCTCCTGTCGACCAGATTCTGTCCGATCAGCGCGAACATCTCTCCGGAGAGATGGAATACCGGTCGCTGGGCGCCTCGGCGTCGTGGCGGCGCACGGGAAAACGACTGGATGTCGGACTCGGCGCCGACATCTCCTGGCGATCGTTGGAGATCCACGCGGAACACCGCAGTTCGCGCATCGTGTTCCTGGGATTCGGCTATTCGACGACGACGGATTCCGTCCAGGCGCCGCGCTTGCGGGCATGCCTGCTGTCGCTCGAAGGCGGCGCGGCGATCCATCTCGGCGGATATGGGAGCGTCGGGGTCGAAGGACGCGCGGCGGCTCCCCTTTGGCTGAAAAGATTGCGCCGTGATGGAACTCCCGCCACCAGCGTTTCATCGGGCGAGGGGGGCGGAGATGACATCACCGGCCTGTGGGCGGTGGGCGCATTCTGGCGTGGGAGCTGGTGACCGTCCACCCGCTTGAATGGATCAGAAACGCAGACCGGCGCGCAGTTCCAGGGCGAGCCCTCGTCCGTCGAGGGTGAATTCGGTGCGGCGGTCGCCCCAGAAGACGTAGACGAGGGGTTGGACGTGGAATCCGTGGAGGGATTCCCAGTAGAGCGCGAATGTGCTTATGCCCGAGCGGTCCTCGAGATTCGCGAGAGTCTGGAACGTGGCGGACAGATCGGGGACGAGGAACTTCTGAAAGGTGGCCATGCCGCCCAAGTACAGTGGCGCGTGGTTCATGGATCGATACAAGCCGTGTCCGGCGAGGAATCCCAATCCATTGCCTCGCGTGGTCGCGAGGCCTCTCGGCATGGGAACGCCCATCGCGTTCCCCGCTTCGACGAGGCGCGAATCCAGAGGGGTCCAGACCGTGTCGGCATAGGGACGGGCGCTCTCGTCGGAGAGGACTTCCGAGCCGTATCCTTCCGACTGCCACAGACCCTCGAGATCCACGCGCAGCCGGTCGGGAACTCCGCCCACCTTGAAGCCGCGCCCGATGCCGGCGCTTGCGCGCACTTGCCCGCGCGAATCGTCCTTCTCCAGATGCCAGGATCCGTCACGAAGGACGGCGCGGGGCTCGAGGTCGCCGGAAAGCCACAGCGCTCCCCCCTGCAGGTCGAACCCGAGAAGGCCCGTGGACGCGTCCAGTCCCACGACGTGCGGAGCGTCCTTCTTGAACCAGCTCGAAAGGACGATCTCGGCGCGTCCCACCACCGCTTCGGCGCGCACCGCCGCGGAAAGGGAGTCGGCCGCGTCGACGTGCGCGAGCGGTGCGAAGGCGGAGATGCCGCCGCGTCCGACAGGGACGTGGATGCGCACGCCCGTCGCGCCTTCGCGGGCGCCGGGTCTTTCCACGAGGGTCTTGCCCTCGACGTTGACGAGATCCGTCGGTGTCCACAGGATGCCGCGTCCCCATTGGAGCACTTGCTTGCCGGCGCGGATCCAGACGCGCTCGGCGATGTCGGCGTCCAGGAACAATTCGCGCACGGCGAACGCGGTCGTGTCGGCCTGGGCTTCCTGCGAGACCTCGAACACCGCGAGCGCCCGCTCCCCCGAGGGGAGGCGCACGTCGAGGCTGGCCGTTCCCACTGCGCGCGCCACACCGTCGCCGCTTCCGGGAAGGACCGACGATCGCTTCCACGACCCCTGGCCCAGGCATTCGAGATCGCCTCCCAGCAGGACGCGGGTCTTGGCGACGGAATCCGTCTTCGCGGGGCCGGGATCGGCGGGCGCGGAAGACACGACCGTGGTGTCGGAGAAGAGCGCCGTTTCGTCGACGTCCTGCGCGCCGAGAGCGCCGAGAGCGAGGAGGACGGCGATCACTTCGACTGGCTCTCCAGCCAGGCCTTCGTGAACGTGACGTCGGGAACCTTCGTGTTGCGGATGGCGTCGACCTCGACCATGGTGCGGTTCCCCTTCTCGAACTCGTCCACGAAGAGCATCCGCGTCGCGACCAGCCTGTTGTCGATGGGCTGGTACTTCAGGTAGTAGGCCGTTTGCATGAGCGTGCCCGTGCTCGACCATGCCTGCTCCTTCAGGAGCTGCCAGCCGTCGCGGGAGACCCAGTACGTCTTGCGCGGATAGTCGACGTCGCGCACCTTGGCCTTCACGGAGAAGCGCCAGGCGGGAATCTTCCCCAGCGTGTCGAGGACGGGTGTTCCGCCCTTGGTCTCGTCGCCCATGTAGAGTTCTGTCAACTTGCGCGATTCGAAATCGTCGCCGCGCGCGTCAGTGCCGCCGATCGACTCGTCGCGGTTCACGTGCTGGAAGGTGCGCGTGTTGCGGCGGTACATCCAGAAGTGTTCGCCGGAACGCAGGTACCCGTTGCCGCGTTCGGCTTCGGGCGCGTCCATGAGGATCACGAACGACTCGTCGGAGTCGCGGCGGAACCACCGCATGGAGAATTCGCGCGCGCCTTGGCCTGGCTTGGTCTGGGTGAGACGCACGGTCGCCGATGCGTCGGTGCGCAGTTCGCTCTGGTGCTGGAGGGAGTCGAGCAGACGCGCTGCCGTCGGAGGTTCCGCGGCGAGGAGAATCGGAAGCAGAAGGACGTGGATCAATGATCACCTCACTCGTGGTGCCGCAGAGCGTCCGCAGGAGGCAGGCGTGCGGCCGTTCGGGCGGGAAGGAATGCAGTGGCGGTCGCCATCAGGCTGATGAGCGCCACGGAGAAGAGGACACCGCCGACCGTGGGCGAGAAGAAGATGTGTCCGTCCACCAGGAGCATGCCCATCGGGTTGTCGCTGAGATCGATGGGGATGGACGAGAGCCCCCACATGGCGAGGAAGCCCAGCGCGACGCCCGCGGCGCAGGAGAAGATCGCGAGGAAGAACGTCTCGAAGACGAACAGCGACAATATCTGTCTGGACTGGAAGCCGATGGCGCGGAGCGTGCCGATCTCGCGGGTCCGCTCGCGGATGGTCATGCGGAGGGAATTGATCACGCCGATGAGGATGATCAGGAACAGGAACAGGACCGCCCACCCGGTGATCAGATTCAGCACGGATTCCAGCTTGAGGATGTCGGAGGCCGCTTCGTACATGGTGTGCACGCTCATCATGGGACCTTTGTCCCGTTCGAGGGCCGCCATGGCCATGCGTTTGCGATATTCGTCGGTGGTGTGCGAACGGGGCAGGAGGTTCCATTCGTACGCGAGCCAAGCGGTGTCGAACGGGGCGAGCGGATTGGTGCGCGGAGGAAGCGCCGCGTTCCATGCCTTGTAGAAGGACTCCTCGCGCCACAGGATCAGGGAGTCGGGAAGGCCGTCCACGGGGAGGATGCGGCGCAGCATGGCGCGGCCGGAATCGGTCCCGTAGCGCGCCGGCCAGGAGAGCGCGAGCGAGTCTCCCACCGAGAATCCCGAGCCTTTTCCGACCAGGGCGAGGTCGCGCTTGAGCAGGAGGGATTCGGGCACATTCCAGCGTCGGGCCCACTGCGCGCGGACGGCGGAATCGGATCGAAGTCCCCACACGGAGAACCGCCGACCATCGGGAGTCGAGGCGGGGATCCGCGCGAGGTGCGGACGCAAGCGCGCTTGCAGAGACTCCGCCACGGGGATCGCGTCGCGCTGCGCATCGTGCAGGATCAGGGAGAATCCGGAGGACTCCCATGGCGCGTATCCGAGCAGCTCGCGGAGGCGCTTGATCTCGATGAAGAGCGGCGCTTGCATGAACATGTTGCCGCTGCGGAAGATGCCCGCCACCTTGGCCTTGGTGGCCTGGTAGGCGCCGTGCGCGTCCAGGAAGCGGAGACGGATTTCGTCGCCGGAGTCGACGCCAAGCTCCTTGGCTTTCTGCTCCGCGAGGATCAGGGGGATGTCTTCCCCTTCGCGGTCCAGATCGAGCCATTTCCCGTGCGTCATGTGGAAGCTTTCTTCCAGCTCCTTCATCTCCTTCGCGTCCATCTTCTTGGATAGATCGATCCCGACGAGGTACGCGTTGTCGGAGCGCCCCTTGCCCAGGGCCCTGGCCATGGCGCCTATGGATTCGTCGGCGCGCTTGACCTGGGGGAGGCTCGAGATCTGTTCGCGCAGGAAGGGGCCGTCGCGGAACAGCTGGCGGTCCATGTTTCCCACTTCGGAGACGGCGAGTCCCGCGTGTCCCGTAGCCCACACGATCACGCGATCGAAGAGGGTGACGGAGATCCCGTGTGCGAAGGCGTTGGCGGTCACGAGGACCATCGTGCCCAAGGCGATGGCCGAGCCGAGCATCAGGGTGCGGCGGCGCTGGCGATCGAGATTGCGGAGAGCGAGGCGCGGCAGAAGCATGGCGGTCAGTCCCTCTGGATGGCTTCGAGAGGCGTGATGCGGGAGGCCTGCCCCATGGGATAGAGGAGCGCGGCGATCGATGTGCCGGCCAGTTGCAGCACCGCGAGGCCCCAGTCCAGGGCAGTCAGCACGGGGCGGAACGTCTCGCCTCCATAGACCATCTGCAGGATGTCGTTGTCCGTGAAGAGGTGCAGGGAGCGCAGCACCACGATGGCGAACGCGCCGGTCAGGATGCCTGCCCCGCCGAAGGTCGCGGTCAGGATCGCGGTCTCGCCGGCGAACAGGAGCCGGACGAAGTTGCGGGACGCGCCGATGGCGCGCATCATGCCGATTTCGGCGGCGCGCTCCATGGCGGCCATCGAAAGCGTGTTCATCACGATAATCGCCGCGACCACGAACAACAGGGCGACGAAGACGAACAAAGCCCCCTTGATGAGGATGGCCATACCTCCGATGGGACCGGCCGCCTTATTCCAGACGATGGCCCGGGCGGGCAATCCCGCGGCCTTCAGCTTCGAATCGATGCGCGTCGCGCCGTCGTTCGCGTCCTGCCCGTCTTTCAGACGCACCAGGACGAGGTTCCATGCCGCGGCGTCGGATTCTGTCGAGACGGCGACGGGTGCGGTCGCGGTGGCCTTCGGACTGGATGCCGAGGGGAGATCCGTTCCGCCGAACAGATCGTCGAGGCCGTTCTCCTCCATTCCCATCAGGTTGGCTCGACCCGAATCGAGGATCACCTGCTCGGAGGCCGCGAGATAGCCCTGGCTGCGCCGGTACGACTCGATGTCGACCAGGGCGAACCAGCCCCAGATCTTGTCCAACGCCTGGTAGCGGACGACGCCTTGCACGGGTACGCGGACGTCGGAGGTCGCATTTTCGCCGGAGAAGCCCATCAGGACCATCTCGTCGTGGATTCGGAGCGTGGAGCGGCGTTCCTTCGCCGCGTCGGTCAAGGTGGACTCCACGATGGCTCCGGGCTTGGCGACGAACCATTCGCCCATCTGCTCGAAAGACATGTTCCGCGACGTGGCGGGGAGAAGGGCCCACGTGTTCCCCTGCGGTTCGCGTACGCCTTCCAAGGCGCGAAGGCGGTTGGGGAAGACTTTCCGGTAGGAAGACCAGTCGACGCCGAGCAAATAGACGAAGGAGGGGTAGCCGTCGTCTTCGTTGAGGACCATCGCCATGTTCTTGCCCACAGGAGCGAATGCCTTGATCGCGGGATCGCGTTCCAGAAGGTCGCGGATCTCGGGGTACCGGTCGAGTCGGGCGATTCCTTTGCCCATGACGCCCATCAGCACGTTGTCGCTATGCTGGGTGCTGGAGGCCACCACGACATCGCCGAGGAAGCCTTCGCGGATGTTTTCGCGAAGCCCTCGTTCCATGCCGGAAAGGACGCCGTTGCCCACGGTCATGACCAGGGCGCCGAGGAACAGGATGACGCCCACGACGACGCTGCGTCCACGGTGGCGCATCAGGTTGCGGGCACAGAGGGCGAAGAGGAGATTCATGCCTCGGAGACCAGTCGGCCGTCGTGCATGCGTACCACCCGCCGGGCGTAGGTGAGAACCTGGGGATCGTGGGTGCTGAACACGAAGGTGGTGCCGCGATCGCGGTTCAGTCCCGCCATGAGTTGCAGGATCTGTTCGCCGGTCACCGAGTCGAGGTTCGCGGTCGGTTCGTCGGCGAGCACCAGATCCGGCTTCGTGACCAGGGCGCGGGCGATCGCCACGCGCTGGCGCTGTCCGCCGGACAGTTCCCCAGGGCGGTGTTTCAGATGCTCGGACAGGCCGACGGCGTCCGCCAGCTCCATGGCCCGGGAGCGGGCATCCTTGCGGGATACGTTCTTCATGAGGAGGAGCGGAAACTCGATGTTTTCGATCACATCCAGGACTGGGATCAGGTTGAAGCTTTGGAAGATGAATCCGATGCGGTGCAGGCGCAGGTTGGTGCGGTCGCGATCGTGCAGGGTCGTCACGTCTTGTCCAGCGACCAGAACGGATCCGGATGTGGCCTGGTCGATGCATCCGATCACATTGAGCAGGGTTGTCTTTCCGCTGCCGGAAGGCCCCACGATCGAGAGGAATTCGCCTTCGGCGATCGCCAGATCCACTCCCCTCACGGCTTGGACGAGCGTCGAGCCGAGGGCGTAGTTCTTCACGAGATCGCGGATCTCGACAATGTTCACGGCGGGGCTCCTTTGGTGGATCGCAAGAATCTAGACCTTGGACGCGTGTTTCGACTCGATGGATTCTCCGTTTCCTGCTTGCGCGTGCCTGCTGCGGGTGCTACCATGGGGGAAACCATGAGCCAGGAACTCCGCCGAATTCTAGTCGTCGACGACGAAGTGGCGATCTGCCAGGTAATCCAGGATTACTTGACGTTGCGTCAATACGAAGTCGCCACCGCAGGCAATTATGACGAGGCACTTCGTCAGCTGGAAAGGCGCACCTTCGATGTGATCCTCTCCGACATCCGCATGCCGGGGAAGAGCGGTACCGACCTCCTGCGCCATGTGCGAAGGCACCATCCGCAAATCGCCGTCATCCTGTTCACGGGGTACGCCGACATCGGACTCGCGGTCCATTCCATGCAGGAAGGCGCCTACGACTTCATCCTGAAGCCCATCCACCTCGAGCAGGTGTATCTATCCATCCACAACGCCCTCGAGAAGCGCGCGTTGAAGGCCGAGGTGCGCAAGTACCAAAAGGGTCTGGAGGACCTGGTGGAGCGCCGGACCAAGGAGTTGCGCGAGGCGTTGCGGCAGCTGGAGGCATCCAGCTTGGATACGATCACGAGGCTTTCCCGCGCGGCGGAAATGCGCGACGACGAGACGGGCAACCACGTCTTGCGCATCCGGGCCTACACGGCGGCTCTCTGTCGGCAACTGCAGCTTCCCCGCGACGAGATCGACCACATCTACGTCGCGAGTTCGATGCACGACATCGGGAAGATCGGCATCCCCGACTCGATCCTCCTGAAGCCCGGTCGTCTGGATCCCCAGGAATTCGAGATCATGAAGGGACATGCGCTCATCGGCGCGAAGATCCTCCAGGATGCCGATGGGCGGATGCTCCAAATCGCCGAGATCATCGCGCGCACCCACCACGAGAAGTGGGACGGGTCGGGTTATCCGTTCGGCCTCTCCGGAGAGAACATCCCGGTCTACGGTCGTGTGGTGGCTTTGGCGGACGTCTACGACGCGCTTACGAACAAGCGTTGCTACAAGCCGGCATTCGACATGGACACCTCCACCGACATCATCCGCAAGTCGTCGGGAAGCCATTTCGATCCCGAGGTCGTCGAAGCGTTCCTGTCCATCCGCGAGGAATTCGAGGCGATCCACAAGGAGTTCAAGGAACAGCAGGCGGCGAACGAATCGCGCTTCTGACCCCCAAGGCTCCCGCACGGCTCATAATCGCGCAGGTCCCCGGCTCAAGTCATCGGTCCACTGTGCTACGTTTCCCTCTCTTAGGGGCCTTTAGCTCAGTTGGTTAGAGCACGCGACTCATAATCGCTTGGTCCCCGGTTCAAGCCCGGGAAGGCCCATTGCTTCGGATATGTCGCCGGCGCTCACCTCACTTCGTGCAGGTGAGCAGCCCCATCTTGTACGGCTTGAGATCGTAGTCGCCGGATGAACGGCGACATCTCGATCGAGCCTCAACCGTCGCCGTACATCGACATGCGGCACTTTCGTCAGAACGACAGCGCCGAGCTCGGCGTGACGGGCTTGATGGTCCCGTCGGCGTTGAATGTCAGCTTGTCGATCGCCACTTCGCGCTTGTAGGTGCCTCCACCGTTCGGGCCGTTGCTGACGTGGTAGACGATGTACCACTGGCCCGCGAATTCCGCCACGCCCGCGTGGTTGGTGGTTTCATCCTGTCCGGTCGCCTTCGGCATCACGTCGAGGATGGTGCCCTTGTGGGTCCATGGCCCCATCGGGCTCTTCGAGGTGGCGTAGTCGATGGTGGTCGGGTTCGCCGATCCATGGGCGTAGATCTCGTAGTAGGTCCCGTTGCGCTTGATCAGGTAGGGCGACTCGAAGTAGTCGGCGGGCGTGGTCTCGGTGAGTTTGCCGCTGATCGAGATCATGTCCGGGTTGAGTTTCGCGGTGATCATGCGCCAGAATCCGCCGTACTGCAGGTAGGCCTGGCCATCGTCGTCGATGAACACCGTGGGGTCGATGGTGTGGGGTGTCTGGTCGATGTTCGTGACGCCCCAAGTGGCCATCTCGAGCGAGTCGTTGACGAGCGGCTTGCCCAGGGCGTCCTTCCACGGCCCTTCCGGTTTGTCGGCCACGGCGACGCCGATCGCCATGCGATCCTGGCTGAACACGATGTCGTTGATCGGCACGTACCAGTAGTATTTCCCGTTCCGCGCCTTGATCATCTGGCCCGCCCACGCGTTGGCGTTGGTCCAACTGAAGATCTTCAGCGTCATCGGCGTGGTCCGGGTCCAGTTCACCATGTCTGTGCTCTTGAGGAGATACCACTCCCTCAGGTCGAAGCCTCCCGTGCCTTGGTCGTGGCCGCAGGGGATGTAGAACGTGCAGTTGTCGACCATGGCCGCGGGATCGGCGGTGTAGACGTCGGTGAAGATCGGGTTGGACTTGCTGGTCCCGGCCTTGGGCGGCGTGCAACCACCGGCGAGGCTGTCCATCGCGATCGCGAGATTCGAATCGATGTACGCCGCGATAGGAGTCCTCTTCTCGGCGAAGCCGGTCTTCTTCGCGACGAGCGTGTCGACGACGGTGACGGCCGACGTCCTTCCGAGAGCGCCGTCGGTCGTCGTCCGGGAAAAGCCCGCATCGAGGTGCAGCGCGCCGTCCATGCGCAACACCGAGCCGACGTAGACGTTCCGTCCGATCCGCACCCGCACGACATTGAGGCCTGGCGTGAACGTCTGCGCCGCGACTCGCCGCGCCGAGGATCCATGGGCGCCGAAATTCGCCGAGAACGTCCGTTGGCCTCCCGGCGAGAACACGTCGATCGCTCCGTCGACGGTTTCTGTCTTCATGGAGACGACGATGTCCGAACCTTCGATGTTCCAGGAAAACGGGAGGCCTTCGGGATCGACCATCCTGCGTGCCTGCGTGGAGCCGATCGACAGCAGGAAGCGCCCCTCCGCATCGCTGGTCGCGGTGACGCTGGAAGCGCTCGCGAGCGAAAGCGTCACATCCTTCAGCACCCCCCCTCCGCGCATCGAGACCACGCCGGACAGCTTCACGACAGCAGGTGCCGCGAACAGGGCCGAACCGTGGCAGAATGCGATCAACAGCGCGCCGAGCGTCTTGTTCATGGGGACTCCTTGTGCGTACGCACGGGAAGGTCGCCATCCCTGTTTCCATGGGATGCCGCGGTGAGATGCCGAGGCGAATCTATGCGTGGCGGATTTCGTTCCGCGGGCGATCCGGAAATCGCGGAGGCGATAGTGGGGACAGGGTGTCCACTGCGATCGTCGGGTGTGTGAAGCGCGCGGGGTGGTGACTCGCTGTCACCACAAAGTATCCCCCTTGCCCGGCGAGCAGGCGGATGCTGCCCATATGTTCCGTCATGCGTACCCACCAGGAGAGGCTTCTCATGTCATACGGACTTTGCCGCGCGGTATACATCGCTGCATCGGTGCTCTGCCTGCTGGTGGCCTCATCCGAGGCCCAGATGGCCAAGGGCGCGAACAAGTTCGTGGGCAACATCACCACCAATGGCGCGGTCAAGTCGGATTTCGTCACCTATTGGAACCAGATATCCCCCGAAAACGAGGGGAAATGGGGTAGCGTCGAGGGAACTCGTGGCTCGTACAATTGGGCGGGCATGGATCGCATCGCCAAAGTCGCGCGCGACAACAATTTCCCGTACAAGTTCCATGTCCTCGTGTGGGGGCAGCAGCAACCATCCTGGCTGACAAGTCTGAGCGAGGCCGACCAGCTGAAAGCCATCACGGCCTGGTTCGATGCCGCAGCTGCCAGATACCCTGACGTCCAGATGATCGACGTCGTCAACGAAGCGTACCCCTCGCACGCTCCGGCAGGCTACAAGGCGGCGCTGGGTGGTGATGGCAGCACGGGTTTCGATTGGATCATCAAGGCCTTCGTGATGGCGCGCGCCCGTTGGCCGAAGGCGATCCTGATCTACAACGACTACAACAACAACGAGTATGGAAGCGAAGTCGATTGGACGATCAAGCTTGCCAAGGCGATGATCGCCGCGAAAGCTCCCATCGATGCGATCGGCATGCAGTCGCACGACTCCTACAAGCTCTCCACGGCCACGGTGAAGGCCAACATCGACAAGCTGGCCGCGGTCGGTCTGCCTCTGTACGTCACCGAATACGATATCGGCGAAAGCGACGACACGAAGCAGAAGAACATCATGACCGAACAGTTCACCATGTTCTGGAGCCATCCCAAGATCGCTGGAATCACGTACTGGGGCTACGTCGTAGGTTCCACTTGGAGGACCGGCACGGGGCTCATGAGCACATCCAACGTCGAACGTCCGGCATTGACTTGGCTCAAGAGCTATCTCGCGGCCAACAAGACCGCTCCTTGCACGGTCGCAGGCTGCACGACCGTCGGCGTCGCTCCCCGTGAAGACGGGGTCAAGCCCGATGCGAATGCCGTGGAACTGAGCGTCGACATGCGGCGCATGAGCCTCCAGTTCATCAAGGATGGCCGCGTCATGGATGCTCTCGGACGCCACTGATTCGACCCGGATGACCGCACAGGGCGAGCTGTGCGGTCTGTCGTAGAGAAGGGGCGGACCGTCTCCCCGACGACCCGTCCGACAAGATGATGCTCGCTGTTCTGTCCAAAAGTCGAGCCGTCGGAGACTTCTCCGACGGCTCGATTCCTTGTGGTCCGTTTGACAGAAACCGGACAAGGACGCGAAGCTCGCGTCGACGGCATGGTTCCTCTGGTCTGGAAAGCGGAGAAGTGCATGTGATGTCTATGTTTATGCGACTGGCCTTCATGCCTGCGCAGGGTGGAAACCCGATGCCGTGAAGATGCGTGTTCCTGTCTTTCCTCCTGCCCTCTGAGAGCCCATCCATGGACGACACCCATACGGCAGATTCCCATCGGGCGCATCACGACCCCTGTCGTGTCGTCTGCGTCGGAGATGGGTTCTTCTGGGCCGAAGGGGCTTCGCTTGCGCTCGAACGCCTCTGTCGGCTCGACGATCCCGAGCGCGCATGGAAGTTCTGGCATCTGGGCGAGCGGGCTTGCACGGCCGAGCGTCTTCGCACCGAAGCGGTCTGGCGCGCCTTGGGACACGATGCCGGTCGTCTGGTCGTGTCTCTGGGGGGGGCGGAACTCGTGCAGGACGCTTCCGACCCCATGCGTATCGCCGCGTCCTGCAAGGCCTGCATGGATGTGCTGGCCGACAAGGGGCCGCGGCGAATCTCGCTTCTTCTGCCTTGCCCGAGCCTGTGGCCTTCCTCCCTGCGCCCGGCCGTCCAGGCGCTACGTCAGGAATTGTCTGTGGCGGGGACGCGCTGGAGCCTGATCGACGCGGAGCCTCGCGCCGCGGCCTTTGTCGCGGCGCAGGCGGCGCACCCCGACGATGCGACCGCCCTGGTGGACGAAGGTCCGGTTCTCACTCCTCTAGGGGCGCTTCTGCTGGCCCAGGAGATTCTCCGTTCATGGGCGACCTGACGCCGCTTTGGCGGGTGCATGCCGTTCTTGGCGGGGCGGAGGCTTTGCGCGTGTCCGATCCTCGCGGCAAACCGGGCATTGCTCTGCCGCACGGATTCGGGACGGCGCGCTGGCTGTCGGGCGGCGCGTCCACCGCGGAGGGATGGCCTCTGCGGGTCGAAACGATTCTCAACGAGGTGGCCCCGCATCATGTGGTGCTGAACCTCGCGCGCGCCGACATGCCCGACATCGCCCTGGTGGACGAACTCCATCCGCAATATTCGGATGGTTTCCAACGTGCTTGGCGCGTCATCGAAGATGTCCGCGGCCGACTTTCCGACCTCGGGATCCGCTCGCAGCCGGGCGCTCTGATCGTCTATCCGTCGTCGATTCTTCCGCCCGCGGCTCTGCGCAAGATGTCGATCGTCTCGCACCGTCTCGGTCTCGAGCCCATCATCGCGGGCCTCGATCCCTTCGGTTTGCCGGCGATCCCTCCGCGCTCGGCGCTCGAGGCGGGGAAGATCGCGGAGCGCGTGGCCGACATGATCGCCCAGATGGGCGATCCTCAGGTCAAGGAGCCGAGAATCGTCCGTGCGAAGGCGGGCAGTTCCGGGTCCCTCGCGCCCATCGAGTAGACGAGGTCGCCCGAGACGGCTTCCGCGGCGATGCGCGCGGGGATGAGATCGCGCGTCTCGGGGGCTTCGACCGCGATCCCGCGAGCGGAGAGTCTGCGTGCCAGATCCTGCGACGAGACGGAACGGTCCGCCGTCCCTCCCGCGTCGTAGACCGGAGCGATCCACAGGCGGTCGCGCGAGGCGAGAGCCTTCGCGAAGGCATCGACGAAGTCGTCCATGAGAAAACGCAGCGGGCCGTAGCCGTGCGGCTGGAAGACGGCCAGAACGCGTCCCGTTCCCGCGACGAGATGGGCCGCGTCGAGTGCGGCTTCCACCTTGGCGGGATTGTGGGCGAAGTCGTCGTAGACCGCGACGTCACGCGCCGCGCCGATGAATTCGTGCCGCCGACCCACGCCCGCGAAGCTGGCGAGGCCCTTGGCGGCTTCGGCCAGAGGTACTCCCGCTTCGGTGCAGGCAAGGATCGCGGCGAGCGCGTTCTCGACCATGTGGCGCCCAGGGAAGGGGACCACGCACAGGTTTCCGCCGATGCGGAAGGAGACCTCGTCGGTGGCGAGGTTGAACTCTTCCACCGAGGGGTGGGTGTGTCGGCGAATGCCGAAGTAGGAGGCGTCGCCGCCGCCGATCTCGGTGCATTCGGCGCGATCGCCGTTGGCGACGAAACGCTTCGAGCGTTCGTGGAAGGTGCGGAAGAGGACGCGAAGTTCCTCGAGTTCCTTGTGGTCGCGGTCCAGGTTCAGCATCACGCCGATTTCCGGGGCGTAGCGCACGAGCGAACCGTCCGATTCGTCGGCTTCGATCACGAGCCATTCGCCCGCGCCTCCCCATGCGTTGCCCCAGTGGCCTTCGCGCGACAGTTCCTTCAGGACGCCGCCCGAGATCACCGACGGATCCCGTCCGGCCGCGCGGAGGATGCGGAAGACCATGGCCGTGACGGTCGACTTGCCGGATGTGCCCGAGATGGCGATCGTCTTCTGGGAGTTGGCGATCTCGGCGAGGGCTTCGGAGCGGTGGACGATCTCGCAGCCTTGCGCGCGCGCGGCCATGACTTCGGGAACGCCTTCCTCGATGGCCGTCGAGACGACGAGACGGACGTCGGGGCCGACGCCCGAGCCATCCTGGGGGAAGATGCGTGCGCCCGCGTTCTCCAGAGCCTCGCGGATGGACTGGCCGCCGCCGTTGTCGAAGAGTCGGTCGGATCCTGACACGTTCTGGCCACGTCCCAGCAGGTAGAAGGCGATCGCGCTCATGCCCGTTCCGCCGATGCCGGCGAAGTGCCATCTCATGGGGTGCTCCCTCGGGGGAAAAGGAAGACGAGATCGCCTTCCCGGAGGTGGTCGGCGAGGAGGATCGCGTCGGCGTTCGAGACGCGCACGCAGCCGTGCGACGCGGGCGTTCCGAGGCGTTCTTCGTGGTTCGTGCCGTGGATGTAGATGTAGCGACCGTAGGAGTCGACGCCTTCGCCCCGGTTCACGCCAGGCTCGAGGCCTTCGAGCCAGAGGATGCGCGAGAGGATCCAGTCGCCGTCGACGCAGTCGCCGCACCAGGTCTCGCCGGTGGCCTCGCGCGAGACGAAGCGCATTCCCGCGGGTTCGCCCCGGCCCAGCACGGCGGCGATCCTGTGCCAGCCGTGGGGCGTGCATCCGGAGCCTTCGCGGCAGCCGATGCCGTTCGCCGCGCTCGAGATGGAACCGTGGAAGACGTTCTTGCCGTCACGAAGGACCCTCAATGCCTGGTGCTCCAGGTCGACCAGGACCAGGTTGACGGAATCCGTCTCAGCGGCGGGCACGGCCCGGCCTGGGTGGACCCTTGGAGTCGTCTTCGTCGTCGGGATGGACGGAGCCGTCGGTCATCCGGTCGATCTCGTCCCACACCTGGTCCATGCGCCAGCCGTCGTCGGCGTCCTCGCCGGCCTCCTCGCGTCGGCGCTCCTCGAACGACTGGCGGCCCAGGTCGATCGCGTCGCGGGTCCACGCGTCCTTGCGTGTGGCCGCGATCGATTCGAAGATCGAATCGACGTCTTCGGAGGGGGCGAGCCAGCCCACGGCGGCGATCGCCTCGAAGCGGACGTCCTTGTTCTCGTGGTCGAGCATGTCGGCCACCAGCGGCCAGGCTTCTTCCAATGCCATTCCGGCCGCGGCGTGGATGGCTTCGCACAGGATGGCGGGGTGGGTCGCGTGGAGCTCTTCCATCACGACCCCTTCGAACTCCTCGTCCTGCTGGAGGCCCATCGCGTAGAGCGCCGAGATCTTGCTCCAGGGCGATTCGGCTTCGCGATAGTAGCGCATCACGATCTGGTGCACTTCGGGAAGGAAGGCGACATGGCCGAGCGATTCCAGGCAACGGTGGCGGACCTCGGCGGGCTCCTCGGGCGCATCGACACGCTTGAGCAGGTGCGCCTTGGTCGCCTCGTAGACTTCCCGCGGAGTCACGGGCTCGATGAGTTCCGTGTCCTCGGTCTCTTCGCTTTCCTCGGGCTTCCAGTCCCAGAAGCCGCCCTCCTGCATGACGGGCCAAAGGGCTGCGTTGGCCGACGCGCGCACTTCGACGTTCGTGGCGCTTTGCGCCATCTCGAATACGCGCTCCCAGATGCCGGGCAGCCCCATGTAGCCGGTCGCGGCTCTCAGGGCCGCCATCACCACCTGCGTGTCTTCGCTGGCGAGGTGGGTCAGAAGACGGACCGGTGCGTCTCCGCGATCGAACTCGTAGTTTTCGAGGAGTTCCAGTTCGCGCAGCGCCTGCGACCGGTTCATCGAGTCTCCTTCGGAAGTGGATCCCACGCGAACGTGAGGAAAGAAGGCGAAGTTAGAAAAGGCGCCCACCAGGAACTCATCCATGAACAGAGCCTTTGCGCTCATCGCGACTTTCACGTCCCTTGCTCTTGCCGATGCCCCGTGGCTTCCGCGCGTCGCCCGTTCCCTCCAGGGGGCTTCGGGGTGGAAGGTGGAGCTGGTCTGGACCAGCAAGCCCGCCGCAGGGAGCATTGCCCGGCCCCGGACCACCGAAGGCGAACTCCGCCTCTCGACCGGCAACCGCTTCCGTTTCACCTCCAGCGGTTTTCAAGCGCTTTCCGATGGCACCACGGCCTGGCAGTACACGCCTTCCACGGGGCAGGTCCTCGTCCAATCGGTCGCGAAGCTCGATCCGACGCTTCTGCCCGGAACACTTCTGAACCAGGCGCTTGCTGGTTCCGAGACCTCCTCGTCGCAGGATGTCCTCGACGGCAAGAAGACCGTCCGTCTGGAGCTCGCCACGGGCAAGGGCGCGCTTGCCCGCTTTTCGCGCGCCACCCTGTGGGCCCGCGTCGGAGATCTGCGTCCAGTGCGGCTCGTCGTGGTCGATGCGCAGGGGGCGGAAACCTCGTGGGATCTCCTCTCCTGGAAGAGCTGGAAGCCCAAGGCCGACGACTTCCTGTGGAAGGCGCCGACGGGATCCGAAACGGTCGATCTGCGAGACTAGATTCTGAGGCCTATGGCCAAGGAATGCTCGTTCGACATCGTCTCCAAGATGGATCCCCAGGAAGTGCGCAACGCCGTCGACCAGGCCCAGCGCGAGATCGCCACGCGATTCGACTTCAAGGGATCGAAGTGCACCGTCGAATTCGACGGCACGAAGCTCAAGCTCGTGGCCGACGACGAACCCAAGATGGAGCAGCTCAAGGACGTGCTCGACACCAAGCTCATCAAGCGCGGCGTCAGCACCAAGGGGATCGAGTGGGGCAAGCTCGAAGCCGCGGGTCACATGACGGTGCGCCAGGAGGCGTCGCTCAAGGCCGGCATCCCGCAGCCCGACGCCAAGAAGATCGCCGCCGCCATCAAGGAGGCCAAGCTCAAGGCGCAGGCTTCCATCCTGGGCGACCACCTGCGCGTGACCGGCAAGTCCAAGGACGACCTCCAGGACGCCATCTCGATGCTGCGCCGCGGGGACTGGTCGGTCGACCTCCAATTCACGAACTTCCAGGGATGACCTCTTCCTTCCCGATGCGCGCGGCGCTTCCCCTCCTGGTCCTCGCGGCCATCTGCGGAGCGCAGCTTTCCGAGCCGTCCGGCGCGAGCGGCTACAAGCTTCTGAAGCTCGACATCTCGCCCCGGACCGCGGCCTTGTCCGGCGCGGGCGTCGCGAGCCCCGAACTTGAACAGGATCTGAATCCCGCCTTCGCCGCTCCTGACAAAATCCGTCTTGGCGCGGGATGGACGAGCGGCTATTCCCGTCTCGACGGGCGCATCGAACACGCCGCATGGGCGATGCCCGCGGCGGGAGGGGCGCTTTTCGGACGCTTGCGCTTCCAGGGCTTCGAGGGGATCGAAGGCTACGACAACGAGGATCGCAGCACCGGCACCTACACGGCTTCCACTTGGGCGTTCGGCGTCGGGTACGGACACTCCCTCGCGCCGCTGGTTCCGGGGCTTTCGGCGGGCGTCCGCGCCTCGGGCGGGATGAACACCGTCGCTTCGGTCGGATCCTGGGCGGGCTGGGGCGATCTCGGGCTGCGGTGGACGAACGGGCCCTGGGCCTTGGGCGCCACGATCCGCAACTGGGGGCTCGCGTCCGTTTCCGACCAGGATCACGAGACGCTTCCGTTGCAGACGCAGTTCGGCGGCGCCTGGACCAAGGGACTTCCCCACGACTGGACGATTTCCGTCCTCACCGACGCCCGCTGGACCGTGGACGAGGAATGGACCCTGCCCGTGGGGCTCGAGAGCCGCTGGGGCGTGCTCGCCCTACGCTCGGGCTGGAATCTGGGACTCAAGGATTCCCGCCCCTCCTTCGGCGTCGGGATCCTCGGCGAATCGTGGGGCGTCGAAGCATCCCTCGCCTGGCATGGAGCCCTCGGCCTCTCGCCTGGCATGTCCCTCAGCGCGGGGCTCTGACCGATGGGTGACCTCGTCTGGAGCACCGACCCCGACCAACGCGGCAATTTTCCGCAGAGCGGTGCCATGTCGTCGGATCGCCGCCGACAGGGCGGATCGCATTCCTCCTCCGGTGCCCCGGTCCGCAAGCATCTGCCCAAGGGGCCCTGCGTCTCCCTCGAGACCTCGGGCCGCAACGGCAAGGGCGTGACCATCGTGACGGGAATTGTCAACCTTGGCGAAGCCGCCCTGGAGGACCTTGGCAAGAGCCTGCGCCAATCGTGCGGCACCGGCGGCACGGTCAAGGATGGCGTGATCGAGATCCAGGGCGACCACCGCGACAAGGTCCAGCAGGCCCTCGCGAAGAAGGGCATCCAGGCGCGCAAGGTGTGAGGGACGCTTGGCCGGTCGAGCTTGTCGAAACCTGCCGTCGCCATCCTGCGACTCATGGCGCATGCGCCTGAAGGAAACGCCGGAAGCCAGCCGGGCACGCTTGCAAGCCGCCTTGGAACTGTTCGAGGATGCGCTGGAGAGGCCCGCGTCCCTCCAGGAGGCGGCCTGGAGCGCATGCCTTTCCCCTTTCCACTTCCATCGCCTGTTCACCCGCACCATCGGCACCACGCCTGCCGCGTACCTGCGGGAACGCCGCCTGTCCCGAGCCGCCGGGGAGATCCTGGCCGGGGAAAGAAGCGTGGCCGAACTCGGCTTCCGCTGGGGCTACGGTTCCGGGGAGGCGTTTTCCCGCGCCTTCCGCGAGCAGTTCTTCCTGAATCCGGGGGAGTATCGCCGCCACGGCCTTCCGATATTCCTGCGGGAATCCGAGCTGTCCTGCCCCGAGGAGGTCGCCGGGCCCTCGTGTCGGAACATGTCCGCACCGTCCCGCGTTCCGGCCCGCCGGATGGTGGGTCTCTTCCTGCATGGAAAGAACGACCACCCCTGCAACATGCGACGATTGTACGAGTTCCTGGAGCGCCATCCCGAAGGGCGCCGACAGCGCTGGATCATCGCCGATCGCTACGTTCCCTCGGCCTCCGGGATGCGCTACGAATTCTTCGTGGGGCTGGACGCCAACGACCTCGCAAGAATTCCCGAGGGGCTGGATGCGCTGGAGATTCCCGAACGCGACGAAGTCGCCGTGGACTTCCTCGGTAGCGTCGACGAGCTCCACGAGTTCCTTCCGGGCGACATCGATGTCACGCTGCACGGATGCGGACTGGAACAGACGCCCCTTTCGTGGAAGCTCGAGCGTCCTCGGGGCTCTGTGCGCTGGACCCGTTGCGCGTTCCGTCAGCAGCTGGAGATCCGCGGGATCTGATGGCCCTCGATGGCCCCGGCACGGGCGTCCCGAGGGCGCGGCGATCAGGGCTGCATTGCGGCGACCGCATCCGTCACGACGACTCGCGAGGCCTTGATCTCGAGGCGCAGGCGGACAAGTCCGCTCTTCCACGCCACCGGGGTGATTTTCTGCAGGTTGCCGACGGGCATCGAATCGATGACCGGCTTGAGCCGCACTTCCCATGCGCTCAGCAGCGAGTCGACCTTGGAGAACGGCCCGTCGAGGGCGGCTTGAAGCTTGGCCCTGTAGAGATCCTGGTAGGAGGCCATCCCGGCCACCAGCTTGTCGCAGGCCGCCGATTTCTGGGGCCAATCGGAGCCGTAGTCGCTCGTGCCGTAGTTGCGGCAGCCGTGGGAAACGGTCCCCCAGGCGTCCAGGATCTCGATGGCGTTGGACGAGTCGGGATCATCCACCTCGGTGAACGCCTTGTCGAGGTCCCAGGGCAGAAGACGGAAATTGCCCGTCGCGGGATTCTCCATCCAGTAGAAGTTGTGGGGCTTGGCGGCGTACGAGCCTTCCGTCCGGTCGATGGCGTACCAGTGGAAGGCCCCGTCGTCGTCGTCCAGGGCGAGTCGCAGCGCCGCGAACGACGCGATCTCGTCCACGTCCAACCACGTCTCCATCGCCTTGCGCACCGATGCCTGGTCGGGAGCGGCCTCGAGCGCCTTCGCGAAGGCCGCGAAACGGGAGACGTCGCCGCTTTTCTCGTTGGACCGCAGAGCGTCCTGGAATCGCGCATCCGTCGTGGCCGTGCTATCCCACGATAGCGGCCACACCTCCTTGTACAGGTTGGCGTCGCTGCCGGGTTGCCAGGTATCGACGAATCGGCCATCCATCTCCTCGATGTTCAGGAACAGTCCTTCGAGCTTCCCGTTGATGAACAGCCGACAGTAGGTGGTCCGGGGCGCTGGTATCCCCATGTTGCGGACGAACCAGTAGGCCACGGTCTCCGTGAGCTTGGATGGGTGGTCGTTCATGGCGTGGAACTGGAATGTCTTCAGGCCATGGAACGTGGTGTCGTGCATGCGGTCGATCTTCACCTTCATGTTCAAGGGGCACGTCTTGCGGCCGCCACCAGGACCGTTCTCGACGCAGGAGTACCAGGCGCCTTCGGAGCCTTTGTAGCGAACGCCCACGTCGTACGCCGTGTCGCCGTCCACGATCAATGTTCCCCCCACCCACTTCTCGGCGACGGGATCGGCATCGATCGTCTCGAGGCTTTCGGGAGCGAGGACCAGATGGTAGTCGCGGATCGTGTCCTCCGCGAACACGATCGCGGCGGCTTCCCTCTTGCGCCGGGAGCTTTCCGCCTTGTGGATGCTGTCGTCCGGCGCGACGAACGTGTCGGACGGGGTCGAAGACGAGTCATCCATGCACGATGCAAGCAGCATCGCGATGCAGGAGAGGACGAAGGCCTTGCGAATGGACATTGGGGAGTCTCCGCCGTTGGCAGATGGATCGTGGCATCGAAGAGGATCGCGCCGACGATACTTCCGTGACGAAGCCGCGCCGACGCGATAGAACATGAGACTAAGGCCCTTTCTGCGGTGGCCCCTGTCTTTTTTTGCGCAATTGCTCGGTAGGCCGGGTCGGTTGCCGGGAGGCAACAACGTCATCTGGCGCGTCATCCGAACCGTGGCTATCGGCCGGAATGATTGGATGCTCGCCGGTCCGCCGAAGGGTTGCGGAAGCCCGATCGACGGGTTTCGCATAAACGAAGAAGACCACCCGATCGGGTGGTCTTCTTCGTCGTATCGGGACAGCGGGATTCGAACCCACGACCTCTTGAACCCCATTCAAGTACGCTACCAGCTGCGCTATGTCCCGTTGGAGGTGGAAAAGGTAACCCCCATTCCGGGGGCGTCAAGGGAGGAGGGCGATGCTCTCGCGATTATCCACAGCAGGTGTCGCCGTGGCGGGAGGACATCCACAAAGCATGGATCCCGTGCTATCTTTCTGCGCCTTCCGCGCTTCAGGTCGCAGGACCGGAGGGCGCAAGGCACGGGGTGTAGCTCAGCTGGTAGAGTGCTACGTTCGGGACGTAGAGGTCGCATGTTCGAATCATGTCACCCCGATACACGAAAAAGGCCGCTTCCTTCGGGGAGCGGCCTTTTTCGTGGGGTCGCTGGCGCAATGGGGTTCGCTCGGGTGCAAATATCCGGGAATCGCCGCGATTGTTCGAACGTCTTGTTATTGGAGGGACTTTGCGCCGGGATCATCCTGGAAGCGCGGGTCCCTTCGTGTTTCTTGGAAAGGAGATGCGCCATGAGCGTATCGAGCATCTCGTCCTCCGATTGGGCGACCGCGCTGGCATCCTTGAGCTCGACTTCGTCGTCGAGTTCCTCGTCTTCCAGTTCGAAGACGGATCCGCAGAAGCTGTGGGACAGCCTTGCGGACGCGTTGGATTCGGGGGACCTCGACGCGGCGAAATCCGCGTTCGAAACCCTGCAGGCCAACCGCCCCGAGCCGCCTCCGGACGCGAAGGGAAGCGGCCAAGGGGGAAGCCAGAGTGGAAGTTCCGAGTCTGAAGATCCCTTCGAAGCTCTTCAGGCGGCTCTGGAGGCCGACGACATCGAGGCCGCGAAGGAGGCTCTGTCCACCATCCAGGCGAACAAGCCTTCGGGACCTCCGCCGCAGATGGACCCTTCGTTCAACAACGACACGACGGGTTCGGTGGGGACGCTGCTGAACATGGTTGCCTGACAGCGCAACCGGTCAGGCGTTGTCTCGACGATGGTTCGGCAGGGATGCCGTCCGTCCGACCCCCCCCGCCATGCGACAGTGCTCCTTTGAACGTCAGTCCTTCTTGCGCGCGAGCTGTCCACAGGCGGCCAGAATGTCCTGGCCCTTGGGTTTGCGTCGGAACGCGAGAATGCCCGCATCGTGGATGATGCGCTCGAAAGATTCGACCTCGCCCTGCGAGGGCGCGCGTAGAGGAATGTCGCCGGCGGGATTGAGCGGGATCAGATTGAGCTTGCAGTCGCGACCCGTCAGGAGGTCGACGAGTTCCCACGCGGATTGTTCCGTGCAGGTCACGTCTCCGATCAGGACGTACTCGTAGGTCACGGGCCATTGGGCCGCGAGGCTCCACGCATCGCCCGCGGCGAGAAGCCTGCCGATCGGGTGGCGTCGGTTCACCGGCATGACCTGGTCGCGGACGCGATCGTTGGAGCTGTTCAACGAAATGGCGAGGTGGTACTCCGGTGCCGTGCGCGCGAGTTCGTCGATGCGCTCGACCAGGCCGGAGGTGCTGATCGTGATGCGGCGAGCCGCCATGCCCATGCCCTTGGGGCTTGTCAGAGTCTGACATGCTTGCAACACGGACGGAAGATTGTTCAGCGGCTCTCCCATGCCCATGAAGACGATGTTCGAGAGGGGTGGCTGGGACGTCGTGGCAAGCCAGCGCTTGATATGCGCGACCTGCTGGAGGATTTCGCCGGGAGTGAGGTTGCGCAGGAAACCCATGGTTCCGGTGCGGCAGAAGGCGCATGCCATCGCGCAACCCACCTGGCTCGAGATGCAGGCGGTGCGGCGGTCCTCGTCCGGGATCATGACGGCCTCGAATTTGCTCCCTTCGGCGTCCCGGAAGGCCCACTTGGCCGTCCCGTCCCTGGAGATCTGCTCCTGGTCGATCTCGAGCCAGCCCACCGATGAGTGCTCCTGCAGGGCGGCGCGCAGGTCCTTGGGAAGGTTCGTCATCTCGTCGATGCTGGTGGCCAGGTGCTTCCAGAGCCATTCGTGGACCTGCGAGGCCCGGAAGCGAGGCTGGCCCAGCTCCCGGAACCAGGCTTCCATTTCTGGCAGAGAGAGTTCGGAGAGGGTGCGATGTCGGCCGCGCGAGTCCAGAAGAGGTTCCACGGGGGCAAAAATACCTCTCCAGCGTGTGGTCGGAATTCTCCGCGAGTCCGGAGCATGAAAAGGAAGCGGTTTTGCCATTGTCAAAGGGGATGCATGCTGGTACAATCCAAAGAGAAACAACCATGCGAATTCTCCTACTCACTCCGGAACATCCTTCGCAGGATCCAGAGGGCCGCGGCTCTCCCGTGGGTCGCGATGTCGAAGGACTTGCCCGCGCGTATCGAGCTCTCGGGCACGAAGTCCGCGTAGCCGTTCCGTGCTACCGGCAGACGAGTTCGCAAGGCTGGCAGGCGATCGAAAGTCTGCGGGTTTCCTTCCTGCGTTGTGTTGAAAGCCAGGTGCGTACGATCGCGAAGTGGCCCGGTGTCCGCATGATCTGCCACCCCCTTCTGGAACGGCCCCACCCTTATCTTGACGAGAACGGCTGGGACCACGCCGACAACGCGCTGCGTTTCGCCGTCTACGGTGCGAGTGCGATGCTCGATTGCGCCGCCGATGGATGGTACCCCGATCTCGTCCACGGGCACGAATGGCAGTCGGGTCTGGGCATCCTCTACGCCTCCGACCATCTGGCCGAGCATCTCCACCGTCCCAAGCTTCTATTCACGTTCCAGGACGCGGCGTTCCAGGGCCTCTGCGACGCCACATGGGTCAAGGAAATCGGCCTCGGACCGGAATGGCTCACCACCGAGCGACTCGAGTTCTGGGGACGATTGAATCTCCTCAAGGCTGGCCTCGTGTGCGCGCATCAATGCACCACTCCCAGCCGTCACTACCTGGACGCGTTGCTTGCCGATCATCATGGCTACGGTCTCGAGGGCCTGTTCCGCACGCTCACCAGCACCCATCGCGTGACTCCTGTGACGCCAGGTGTCGACGACTCCTTCTGGAGTCTCCCCGAAGGAGTCTGCGACTCCGTGGAATCCCTCCTCGCCTGGAAGGCGGCCCGCAAGGCCGAACTCGTCGAGGGAAACGAGCCTCTACTCGTCTTCGCGTCGGCTTTCCGCCCCGGCAAGGGGATCGACCACGTCCTCACGCTCCTGCCCGACATCCTCAAGATGAATGTGCATGTGGGAATGGTGGGTGGGCAGGGAACCGATGCGCGGAGGCATCTCGAGGGTATCGCCGAGGCGCATCCCCGCAAGATCATCCTGTTCAACAAGGGTGACGAGACCCTCAAGCACGTCCTGGCCGCCGCCGACTTCCTCCTCTTGCCGGTCACGCACCAGCCGGGCGGAGTCCTCTACGCGCGTGCCATGGCGATGGGAACTCCCGCGCTTGCCCACCGCATGGGCGCCGTGGCCGACCAGGTCGTTCCGCACCCCAAGCCCAACTGCGACGGATTCCTCTTCGACGACCTCGCTCCGGACGTCCTGCTCAAGCAATTGCGCAAGGTCGTCCACCAAGTGGGGAACCAGGCCGACTGGGGTGGCATGTGCTTGCGGGCCGCCAAGCGCGACTTCTCCTGGGATGCCGTCGCCAAGATCTATCTGGACGTCGCCGGAGCCTGATCCGATCAGGGCGCCCAGGCCGACGTGCGCGCCTCGATGCCGCCGGTCGTTCCGCCGACGAATGTCCACGGGGATCCGGGGAGCACGATCTCCGCGTTGACAGGAAGTGTCCACGTCTTGCCGAGTCCGTCGTCGGGCTTCCAGAGCGTCCATGACGTGTGGGCGATCTGGAGGCGGCCGTCGCGATCCCAGGCGAAGTCGGAAAGGTCGTCGGAGGGTGGCGTCCAGACGCCGATTCCGCCGTGCGCGCCGCGCAGCGTGTCGACGCGGAGGAACGAGCCGTCGAACCAGGCGATGCGGTCGTTCCGCGATTCGACCGCGATCTTGTAGACGATGCGGTTCTTCGCGTGGGCCAGGGCCGGAGGACGAGTCCAGTCGCTTCCGTTCCAGAGGCGGAAGCCGTTGGGCGTGCCCGCGAGAAGCCCCTGGCGCGTGGGCGCGATGCACAGGGCGCGGAAGCCGGTGGCGGAGTCGCCCAGCGGGATCGGCTCGAAGGCGGCGCCATCGATGCTGGCGGCCAAGCCGTGTTCGGACAGGCACCAGACGGTGTCGGCGAGCGAAGCGAGAGACACCGGAGTTCCGCCGAAGGGGGCCTTGCGTCCCAGGAAGCGTTCGGCGATGCCTTGCGGCGTGACGCGCAGGACTCCCGAAGGAACGGCGACCCATGCGCCGCCCTCTTGCGCAGGGGCCAAGTCGATCGCGCTGCGGAGATCCGTCCAGCGCGGAGAACGTGGATCGATGGACTGCATTCCACCGTCGGCGGCGAGGCGGGCGATGTTGCCTCCGCACCCCAGAAGCCAGACCGTGCCGTCGGATTCCCGCGTGGCGCGTTTGATGCATGTCTCGCCCAACCCGCTGGAAAGGGACACCACCCGGCCCGAGGGCCAGCGGCCCTTCCAGATTCCCGCGTTGGATGTGGCAAGCCAGAGATCGCGATTCTCGACAAGAAGCGCCAGACGGATCGTGGCGTGCCGACCTCCGGGTTCGAGAAGCGCACCGGCCTGGTACATCCAGCCTGGAGTTTCGGGGATGAGGTTGGGCAGGTCGGAGGAGGAGAGCTGGCGCGAGATGTTCGAGCTGCACGAAAGCGTCGCGGAAAAAACCGTCGCGCGGTTGGTGGATTCGCTCCACTCGTAGGAAAGGCCGTCCGCGCCCATCAGGCGGAGCCGGCCTGAGGGGACGTCCCAGCAGGCGGATTTGATCCCCTCGCTGGGCAGATCGTGTCCGGGCCCGTACCAGACCGGCGCATCGTCGCCGATTCGCGACCAACGCGAAAGACTCGTGCTGGTCGCGATCCAGATGTGGAAGGGCGAGGCCGCGATGGCGACGGGGTTGCGGTCGTCGGGAAGAGGACGCAGGTCGTTGGCCTGGTCCTGGGCGTGCGCGACGGTACAGAGGGCGGCCAGGGCCGCCAGGAACGAAGAGCGTCCGCAGGGGAGACGCGGAGGCATCAGCGAAGCAATGCCTGGAGGTCGGAGGGAAGGCTGCCCTCCTGGATGCCGGCCTGCTGGAGAATCGCGCGAGCACGGTTTCTGCGTTCCGGGGCTCCGGATGGATCGGAGGCGTTCGCCTGGAGGAGCGATCGAACGGCCACGCGAGGAAGCATCGAGGTTTCGGCGATGTGGGCGGCGGCGCTCCAGGATTCGCCTGCGGCACCGGCGTTCCCTGTGCGCAGATCGATTTCGGCTTGCAGGGGAAGGGTGGCGAGCACGCCGCCGACGTCCTGCTGCGAACGCCAGGAGGCCATGGCGCGGGCGATCGCCTTCGCCGCGTCGTCGGGGCGGTTCCTGGCCAAGGCGATGCGGGCTTCGAGAGCGGCCGTCCCCGCCTCGAGGGCGGGAATGCCGTCGGCGTTGCGACGCGCCATCTTCCAGGACGATTCGGCTCCGTCGAGATCCCCTTGCGCGAGGCGTGCGCGTCCCTGCACGGCGGCGGACACGGAGCGCAGAGGCTTCTCGCGGGCGTGGTCGGCGGCCGCGCAAGCCAAGTCGGATTCCGTCAGCGCCTGGCCGGGGCTTCCCTGCGCGAGGCGCACGCGGGCGCGCACCAGATGCCAGACCGCGGAATCGGCCGCGGCCACGTTCCGCAAGGGGAGCTGCGGGATGAGGGCCTCGGCGGAGTCGTTCTCCTCGGCGGCGAGGCGCAGGTCGATGCGCGCGATGCGGGCGGCGAGCGTCAGGGACGGGTCGTCCAGGAGGCGGGCACCGTCTTCCGCCCGGGAAAGGAGCGCTTCGGCCTTGTTCCAGTCGCCGTTCCTGGCGGCCTGGCGACCGGAGCGCAGCAACGCGGCGGGGTTGGCCGCAAAGACGACGGAAACCGTCAGCGCGACCAGCAGCGCGGTCTTCATGGCGCGCCCACGGGGATGCGGTCTTCGGGCGACCGGCTGGGGCGGACGTAGCCGCGCAGGAACCACGAGCGGGAAAGGCCGTCGACCATGCGGGTCGAGCGGTCGAGAAGGAGCCCGCCATCGTCGATCATGACGCCTGCGTCGTTGGCGATGGCGTTTCCGCGATCGAGGAGGCGCAGGCTTTGCGATACCAGCTCGTCGGCCTTGACGGCGGTTCCGTTCAGCGTGTGGGCGAGGGTGTCGGTTTGGGCGATGAGCCTTGGAACATCGTTGCCGAGGCGCATGCCGAGGCGATCGAAGGTCTCGATCGCCCTGCCACCGCGCGTGGCGGCGTCGTCGACCATGCTGAGTGTCTGCATGGTGCGGTTGTAGAGATCCTTCTTGACCAGGAGCGCGCCGATGGTGCCTTGCGTGTCGGTGACCATGCGCAGCACCGTGTCCGCTTGCGCGAGCGTTCTGCGGAGGTTGTTCGTGAGGACGGCCAGGGAATCGAGCGTGGCCTGCACGTCCATGACCATGCCGGTGACGAGCCATTCGCCGTCTTGCAGGGAAGTGCGTCGCGTTCGTAGCGTGTCGACGATGTTGACCACGCGATCGGAGACGAGATTGCGGTCGCGGATCACGTTCGCCACGGCTCCCTGGCGGATGAATCGCTTGTACTGGCTGGAGATGGAAATGCCGAGCGCGACGCTGCCGCGTTCGTCGAAATCGATGGTCTCGAGGGTGCCCACCTGCACGCCGCGGAGGAGGACCTTTCCGCCCTGCGTGAGGCCCGTGCCGTCGGGGAAGCGCACGTACAGCTTGTAATGGCTGTCGAGGAACCGCTTGGAGGTGAGGAACGCTCCCGCCGTCGTCGCGAAGATGACGAAGGAGCCGACGAGGAGAAGGCCGGTCAGCAGAGACCGGACATCGCGTATGTGCAGTAGATCCCGCCAGCCGGTGGTCTTGTTCATGTGTGCGACGCGACTCCTTCGTCCCGAACGAGTTCGCGCTCGCGGGGATCGTCTGAATCTAGAAGATGATCGATGCTGCGCGGGGGCCGCAGGGCGCCGTCGAGCAGGAGGGTGATCTTTCCGCCCAGCGCGCGCGCCGCGGAGAGATCGTGGGAGACCATCACGATGGCCACGTTCGAAAGCGCCCGCAGGTTGCCGATCAGGGAGAGCATCGTGTCGGTGTTCTTCGCGTCGAGGCCCGCGGTGGGCTCGTCCAGGAAGAGGATTTCGGGGCGCATCGCCATCGCGCGCGCCACGGCGGCGCGCTTCTGCATGCCGAGCGAGAGGAGCGCGGGACGCTTGTGCCCGTGGCCGGAAAGCAGCAGGCTGTCGATCCAGCGCGAGACTTCCTGGTCGATGTCCTCTTCCGTGCGATCCGTGTGGTATCGCAACGGCATGGCGATGTTCTCGCGGACGGTCATGTTCGAGATCAGGGCGTTGTTCTGGAACACGTAGCCCGTGCGACGGCGCAGCTCGCGCAGCCGTTCCATGGGGATGTCCCAGATGTCCTCGCCGAAGAGGAAGACCTGGCCGCGCTCGGTGCCGAGGTCGTTGGAGCACGGTGTCTCGAGTCCGACGAGGAGGCGCAGGAGCGTGCTCTTGCCGCGGCCCGACTCGCCGGCGATGATCAGCACGTCGCCGCGCAGGACCTGGAGGTCGACGCAGGAGAGGATCTGCGTGCCCGCGTCGTATCCGAACCGTAGGCCGATGGCTTCGGAGAGGAGTTCGCTCATGGCACGAGTTCCGAAAGCTGGGGGACGACGAACAGGGCCGCGAAGAGCCCGTCGATGATGACGACGGCGACGAAGGCCTGAACGACGGCGCGGCGCGTGCCTTGCGGAACCTCGTGCAGCGAGATGCCCAGGGAGAGGCCGCTTTGGCAGGCGACCAGCGCGATCGTCAATCCGAAAGCCATGGGCTTGAGGACGATCACGAAGAGATCGAGGAAGGTGAGGGCGCCGATCGTGCGCGAGACGAAGACGAGGAAGCCCATGTCGAGACCGAGTGCGCCGGGAAACATCCAGGCGAGGCCCAGGGCGGCCGCGTAGCCGCCGAGAATGGCGATCGCGGTGAACAGCAGCGACAGGCAGAGCATCGCGGCGATGCAGCCGAGCATGGCGGGAAGGACCAGGAAGCGGACGGGGTCGATGCCCATGCTTTCCAGCGCGTCCACCTCGTAGTTGACCTTCATGGTGCCGATGTAGGTGGCCAAGGCCGAACCCGTGCGGCCGGCCACCAGGAAGCCCGTGAACAGCGGCGCGAGTTCGCGCAGGATCACGAGGACCATGACGTCGCCGAGGAAGTCGGAGGTCCCGATGCGCGGCAGCACCGTGGCGGCCTGCACGATGGTGACGCCCCCCAGCAGAGTGGCGAGGCCCGCTACGATGGGGAATGCCTCGACGCCCGTGAAGTAGAGTTGCTGCACGAAGATGTCGCGGATGGAACGCAACGTCGCGCGGCGTCCGCGGAACAGGCATGTCGAGACGGCCCACAGGAGCGAGAGCAGGCGCCCGGGAAGCATGGCTTCCCAGGATTCGCCGACCATGCGCAACGCTCCGGAAAGCGGCGCGCCGACCCGCTCCGCATTCGTCATGGCGAATCGGGCTCCGGCGCGAGTTGGGCGAGGATCGCTTCGCGCAGGCGGTTCATGCCCGTGCCGGTGCGCGCGGAGACGAGCAGCGGGGGAACGGCCAAGGCGAACTTCTCCTGGACGATGCGCGGGTGCCGCGCGCGGGTCGACTGGTCCAGACGGTCGGCCTTGTTCAGGACCACCTGGACGGGAACTCCCGCCTCGAGGACGCGTCCCAGACAGATCTCGTCGACCTCGGAATCGGGGACCTCGGCGTCGAGCACGTACACGAGGAGCGCGGGGTTGCCGTCTTGTGACAGATATTGTCCGACAAGGCGCGCGAAGACTTCGGAGGACTTCGTGCCGCCGCGCGCGTAGCCGAAGCCGGGCAGGTCGACGAGCCAGAACGAACCGGGGACCTCGAAATAGTTGATCTCGCGGGTGCGCCCGGCGGCGGCGCTCGTGCGCACCAGGCCGGAGCGTCCGAGGATGGCGTTCTGCAAGCTGGATTTGCCGACGTTGGAGCGTCCGGCGAAGGCGATCTGCGGCAGTTCGTCGGCGACGAAGCCGTCGGGGGCGACCGCGCCCTTGAGGAAGCGCGCCTTCTGTCCCAGGCGCAGGAAGGTCTGTTCGATCGGATCGGGAGGTTTCGTGGTCATGCCGGAATTCGTCCTTCGAAGGCCCGCAGGACGGTGAGGCTGTCGGAATACTCGAGCTCGCCTCCCACGGGAAGCCCGCGCGCGAGGCGCGTGACGGGCGTGCCGTGCGGGCGCGCCAGGCGCTGCACGTAGAGGGCTGTGGCGTCGCCTTCGGTGCTGGCCGGAGTGGCCAGGACGAGCTCGCGCACTTCGCCGGAGGAGAGGCGCGCTTCGAGAGAGGCGAGATGGATCTGTTCGGGGCCGATGCCGTCGAGCGGCGAGAGGAGCGCACCCAAGACGTGGTACACGCCCCGGTAGCGTCCGGTGGACTCGAACGCGGCGATGTCGGAAGGCTTTTCGAGCACGGTCACGAGGCCGGTGTCGCGTCGCGGATCGCTGCACACGGGGCAGAGGGCCGCTTCGGCGTAGTTGCCGCAACGCATGCAGGGACGCACCGTCGCACGTGCGTCCACGATGGTTTGCGCAAGCCGTCGCGCGTCGTCGGCCGGAATGCGAAGCAGGTGGTGGGCCAGACGGGAGGCGGAACGACGGCCCACGCCAGGCAGCCGGGCAAGTTCCCGAACAAGGGACTCGACCGCCGGAGACCAGTCCAAGCCTATTCCTCCTCGCCGACCGCCAGGACGACCGAATGGAAGCGAGTCTCGAACCACTCGTCGAACTTCGCGTCCGTGATGATGGAGGGACGCTTGGAGGCGTCCTCGATCCAGTTGGCGACTTCCTTTTCGGCAATGGCCTTCTTGTGCGGCCCGAGGAAGGTTTCGAGTTCTTCGTCGTCCTCGGGGGAGGGCACCAGGACGACCGTCTGGCTGTCGGGATGGTCGAACCACTCCTCCAACTCGCCTTCGAGCGAAGGGTCGGCTTTCACCAGGATGTCGCGGAACGCCTCCGTGGGAACGAGCACCACGGCGGCCAGGTCATCGAGATCGTCCAGACGTGTCTTCATGCTCCCAAAGGTACCACTCCGACGACGGCGGCGCCGATTCGCTTCAGGCGGGGCGCGACCCCCCGAGGGCCTGTACCACATGATCGATCTCGGCGAGGGCGAGGAGCGGATGGATGGGAAGGCTGAGCGTGTGAAGACACCATTCCTCGGCTGCGGGAAGATTCCGATGGCCGTGGCCGGGAAGACTCGTCTGGCGGTGCAGGGGCGTGGGATAGTGTACGATCGTCGCGACTTCCGCTTTTTCCAGGCGCGCTTGCGCGTCCGAGCGATCGGCGCAGAGGATGGGGAAGAGGTGCCAGGCGGGCGTGGCGCCTTCGGGGACGATGGGGAGACGGATTCCCGGCATGTGGATCCGCTCGCGATAGCGATTCGCCGCGACGCGTCGAGCTTCGTTGTCGGCATCGAGATGGCGCAGCCGCACCGAGAGGAAGGCCGCCTGGATCTCTTCCAGGCGCGCGTTCCAGCCGGGCAGCTCGTGGACGTATTTCGTGCGGGAGCCGTAGTTGCGCCACAGCCGCACGGCGACATCGAGTTCGGGGTCGGAAGTGGTCACGGCTCCGCCGTCGCCGAGCGCGCCCAGGTTCTTGCCCGGATAGAAGGAGAATGCCGCGGCGCGACCGAAGGAGCCGCAGGGACGTCCTTTCCAGAGCGCGCCGTGGGCCTGGGCCGCATCCTCGAACAGCTGGAGACCGAGCCGTGCGCATTCGGCTTGCAGCGCGTCCATGTCGCAGGGGATGCCGTGGAGGTGGACGGCGAGGACGGCGCGCGTGCGCGAACTGGTGGAATCATCGAGCTTCGAAGGGTCGATGTTCCCCGTGAGAGGATCGATGTCGACGGGGATCGCGCGCAACCCGGCCCGTTCGATTCCCAGGGCGGAGGCGATGAAGGTGTTGGCCGGCACGAGGACTTCGGATTCCGCGGGAATTCCCGAGGCCAGGAACATCAGGGCGATCGCGTCGAGACCGGAGCTGACTCCCGCGCAGTGGCGCGTTCCTGCGATCCGCGCGAATTCGTGCTCGAAGACCTCGAGCTCCGCGCCCAGGAGGATGCGGCCGGAATCGAGGACGCGGTCGAGGGCTTCGTGGAAAGCGCCGCGATCTTGCGCCAGGAGCGCTCCGAGAGGATAGTAGGGGACGTTCATGGATTCGCGATGATCTTGAAGTCGTCGTATTCGCGGATGTAGTCGGATTCCTCGTAGCGTTCGGACGCGAGCACCATGCAGACGGCTCCGGAGCTGAAATTCTCGAGTTCGCGCCAGATCATGGTGGGGAGGTAGAGTCCGTAGTAGCTGCGGTTCAGCGAGAAGATCTCGCGGCTCCTGCCATCGTCTAGGATGACGTCGAAGCTGCCCGAGAGGGCGATGATGACCTGCTGGAGCGACTTGTGGGCATGTCCGCCGCGGGAGGCGCCGCCGGGAACGTCGTACAGGTAGTAGACCCGCTTGATATCGAAGGGGATGTGGACTTCGCCTTCGATGAAGCTTAGGTTCCCACGAGGCTCGTGGATGATGGGGAAGTGGATGGTGCGGACCTTGGGATCCATCGTCGGCGCTCCTGGGTCGGGGCGCCGCCGGAAAGAGGCGGACGCCATCGGGCAAAGATGCAATCGCGCGATCGCGCCTTCAGGTGCCGTCGACCGGAATGGTCGCCGGTTCGTATTCGTACTCGTCGTACACCACGCCGTGCCCGCCGAGTCGTTCCTTGAAGGCCACGAGGCCGTCGTTCAGGACGAGCCCCCCTTGCTCGCAGGAATTGCCGTAGCTCATCCAGCGGCTCGATCCGAGGGCGTGCTCCCGGCCCAGGACGTATCCGAGGACTGTCGCGGCTCCCCGTGCCCGGCCTTCCTCGGTGGACGCGCTGTACTGGATGTGGAAGACTTCAGGCGAGCGGTAGATCACCATGCCGCCCATCCACTCGTCTCCCTGGATGGCTCCGAAGAGGTGGACGTTGTCGGGAAAGCGGGAGGCGAGAAGACGGATTTCGTCGAGGCTGTGGACGGGCTTCACCTCGTGGCGAGCCCACAGGTTCTCCTCGAGGATGGACCAGAAGTTCTCCCAGTCGTCGCGTCGCTCGATCCGCAGGCCCAGACGCGTGGATTTGATGCAGCTGCGAAGCCGCTTCTCATCAAGACGGATCCTGTCAGGCTCGACGATGTTGCCCAAGGTGCGGGACACCAGCCGCGCGCCCAGGCGGAACAGGAAGTAGAGGTCTTCCTGGGCGGGCTCGCGAGCGTGGAACCAGGGCATGGGGCGCCACCGGATCGTGCGCACGCCGCGCGACGCGAGATCCGCGTGCAGGCAGTTGAGCATGCCGCGGATGTGGTGCGCGTGCGCTTCGGGCGAAAGGACGAGTCCGCCGAAGGTGAGGCCGCGGTGCGTGGCCCAGCCGTGCTCGCCCCAGTCGTGGCCGGGGACGACGCCGAGCCATTTGTCGTTCTCGCGAAAGATGAAGGACCGGTCGGGGAAACGGTCGGCGTGGTAGTCCATGTAGTCGCGGCGGATCTGGAAATGTCCGTTGCGCGCTCCATCCACCAGGCGGTCCCAGGTGGCCTTCAGGTCCGGCGTGTAGGGAATCGCTTCCATTGTTCCTGGAAAGATGCATCGGAGGGTGCCCACTGGTTGCGGCAGCTCGAGGACACATATCTTGGAAGGATGTCCACCGAAGCCAACGCGGACCTTCCGCAGGATCCGACGCCGCGCATCTCCGTGCTGGTCGCCTGCTTTCGCCACGCGCCCTACCTGGAAGCGTGCTTGGCTTCGATCCGCGCTCAGGGAGGCGTCTCTTTCGAGATCATCGCGCGCGACGACGGTTCCGACGACGGCACGGCGGATCTGCTGGAGCGTCTTGCTCCGCGCTACGGGGTGCGGCTGCTGCCCGGCGGGGAGAATCTCGGCGTCGCGGAAGGACAGAATCGGATGCTCCAGGTCGCGCGCGGAGAGTACGTGTGCGATTTCGCTTCGGACGACATCATGCCCGCCGAACGGTTGAAGATCCAGGCGGAATGGCTCGACGCGCATCCCGCCTCGCCCGCTTGCACGGGACAGTGTCGCGTGATGGACGCGTCGGGCGTCGTGGAGGCCGAACCGTCTCGACGGTTCTTGTCAGGAGTTCCGGAGGCGTCCTTCGAGGAGATCCTGACGGGGGCGACGGAGCTCCACGGGGCGACGGGCATGATCCGGGCATCCTGCCTGCGCGAGGTCGGAGGATGGGACGGGAGCCTGGGCATCGAGGATTTCCCGCTATGGCTTTCCTTGGCGCGTCGCTTCGGACCCATCGGCGTTCTTCCCGGGGTGCTTGTCCACTGGCGGCAGCACGGGGCCAACTCCAGCAACCGCTACGACGTGGTCTACGGGGCCGTTCTCGCATCGCTTGCGGCGCATCGCGATCACGAGCTCTGTGCGCGGGCCGAGATCCTCTGGCGTACGCGCTGGTGGTCTGCGCTCGCGGGATCGCGCCCCCTCGAGGCGCTGCGTCGAATCCCGGAACTGGGCTCGTTCACGCTTCCGTTCCTCGCGCGTCTTCCCAAGCCGTTCCTCGTTCTCGCGGGGCTCGGGCGATGAGCCGCGGCGTGGTCGTCTTCCTCACGTCCGTATGGGCTCCCGGCTACGGCGTTTCCGTGGTGATCCGCGAACAGTGTCGGATCCTGTCAAAAGCCGGCTGGCGTCCGGTGGTCGGCGCCATCCGCTGCGAGCCCGGCATGGATCCGGAGATCGAAGTCGTGCGATTCCCTTTCATTCCCTTCCTGCTGCGCCAGAGGCTCGAGGCGTTCGCTCCCTCGCTCGTCGTGGCTTGCACCGCGCCTTTTCCGCACGCCCTCGCCGACTGGTCCGTCCCGTGGGTCCAGTGGGACCACGGCCGCGCCGAGCAGCCTGCGGGCGCGCTGCGCATGGAGCCATCCGCCTGCGAACGCGTGGGCCCGAGCCGCTGGCTCGCCGAACGCTTCGATCCGCCCGGCATCGCGATCCCCAACGGCGGCGACCACCTGGGTCGTTCCGTTCCGGCGCCGCGTCCGGGAAGACCCATCCGCGTCGTGGCCGCTTTGCGCTGGGGGTCCGCCGAGGCCCGCTACAAGGGGAACGATTTCCTGAAGAGCCTCCCCGGACGCACGGGCCGCTCCGACATGGCCTGGGAACTCTTCCTGCGGGGCGGCGACGCCTGCGAGTTCGAAGCCGCGGGCTGGATGGTCATGCCCGATCCGGGGCACTTCCTCATGGCGTCCCGTTGGCGCGAAGCCGATCTGCACCTCGCGCCGTCGCGCATCGAATCCTTCGATCTCCCGCTCGCGGAAGCCCAGCACCTTGGCTGCGCCGGACTCGCCCTCTCCGGCGGCGCTCACGACGAAATCTGTCAGAACATCTTTCCCGACGAGGAATCCCTGGCCGCGTACCTGCGCGGCGTCGATCGCGCGGAAGTCGATTCGCTGCGCGTGAAGGCCTTCGAGTCCATCGCGCCGTACTCGTGGAAGGCGCACGGTCGGGCGCTCCTGGATCTGGTCGAGACGCGCGCGGTTCCTTGGGAAGGCCCCGCTCCGCGCGCGCCGTTCGCGAGCCTGGCGCACAGGATCGCCTCGCGCGGCTACGACATGGCGCGGAAGATCGCGCGATGAGCCGCGTCGTCGTCGCCATGCCGACATGGAACGGCGCGCGGTTCCTGGAAGGCCAGATGGAGTCCATCCTCGCCGAACTTCCCGCGGATGCGCAGCTACGGATCCGCGACGACGGCAGCGACGACGGTACGACGGAAATCGTCAACACGTTCGCGGCGCGCGACGGACGGATCGCGGTCGTTCCCGGAATCGATCGCCTGGGCGTGGTCCATTCGGTGGAACGCCTCCTGCAGGGGATCGACGGCGGGATCGTGTTCCTCGCCGACCAGGACGACCTGTGGCGCGAGGGCAAGGTGGCGCGCTGCCTCGAAGCCCTCGAGCGCGCCGATCTCGTGGTCCACGACGCGTCGCGCATCGACGGCGAAGGACGCGCTCTCGAAGGAACGCTCTTCGAACGGCGCGGTTCGGGGGGAGGCATTCTCGCGAACGTGTGGAAGAACCGGTTCACCGGATGCTGCATGGCTTTCCGCGCGGAGCTCCTGCGCAAGGTGCTGCCGTTCCCGGCCGCGATCCCCATGCACGACCAGTGGCTCGGCCTCGTCGCGTTGCGGCGCGGGCGCGTGGCTTGGCTTCCGGATCGTCTCGTCGACTATCGCGTCCATGGAGGGAACGCCACGGCGACCGGTGGAGGACGCCCCGCGGCCGGTGTCGCGCGGCGTCTCCGGTGGCGCCTCGAGGCCCTGCAGGCGCTCGCGCGCTGAGCGGCCTGCGAGGGATCCCGCCAAGGCGAACGACTCCGGATCTCGGCGCTTTCAGCGCAGTCCGTCGACGATGCGTTGGATCTCTTCCGGAGAAAGAGGTGCGGCCACCAGGACGGAGACGTCGTCGAAACGCCGCACGATCGCGGGGTCGGGGCCGTCGGAGCGGCAGATGCGGCCCTCTTGGCAGTCCTTGAATCCGCGCGATCCGCTGCTCACGAACAACGAGACGATACGGGCGCCGTCGCTCCAGCGGATGTGCGCGATGCGGCGGCCGCGGCCTTGCATCCAACTCTGCCCGGCTGGTTCGAATCCGGCGGGAAGCCAAGTCGGCTGCGGAAGCCGGAATCCGACCGCGTTCGCGAGGCTCGCGAGAGACGCTTCCTCGTTGGGCCGCATGGGCGGCGGAAGATGCTCGATCTTCCAGCCTGCAGGCACCACGAAGGCTTCGGAGGGACATCCCCGCGAAAGGTCGAGGGAAAGAAGGCGGCGCGCTCCGGGGCCGGGTCCTTCTCCGCGCAGGAGAAGCGGCATGGTGGTGTCGATCCACATGCGGTGGGCGCCTCCGCGGGGGCCGCGCTGCGCCAGCACGAGGGCGTCGCGACCCAGGAACACGTCGCGTCCGACGACGACGGGCAACGGTCCGGGAGGAATACTTGGCCTGTGCTCGCGGTGCGTGTCCATGCGGACGGTCTTCGACGCGGCATTCAGGAACGCCGTGGTGTCGCCATGGACCCAGTGGGCCCGGCCGTCCCGGAAGTCGAGACGGAATCCGTCAGGTCCGCCGCAGACGCGCGCGGTGTCGCGGCGGCCGTCGGGGATCTCCAATTCCACGATGCCGGACCATGGCCTGCGCGTGCGACCCGTCAGAGCTGAATCGAGCCAGCCGGGCATCGGGGTCATGTGGTGGTTGCGTCCGTGCAGGTTGGGCCGCACCTGTTCCCGGGGCGATTCTTCGCGCCCCCAGGAAAGCAGAAGACAGATCAGGCCGAGCGTGATCACGGCGATGTCTCCATGGCGGCGGCGACCCAGGGATCGGCCCAAGGATCGGAGACGGTGGCGTTCCGATGAGCCTCCTGCCAGAAAGCGTCGGCGGTCTTGGTTGTCATGTGGTTCCATGTCGCGAATGCGCCGACAAGGAGGGCGAGCGTGCCCATGGTCGAAAACACGCGGCGGCGCGTGAACAGGCGGTGGCGCGGTGGACGCGCCGGTTTGAGTGCGGAAATGCGCGCCTCGAGGTCACTCCAGTCGGACCGGCCTTCGCGGCGGGGCAGTGCCCGCAATGCGTCGTCAAGATGCCGGCCGTTCATGATGCACCATCCTTTCTTCGAAGAAGGTATTCCTTGAGCCGGGCTCGGGCTCGGGAAAGTCGCGAAAGAACCGTGCCGCGAGGGAGGTCGAGGATCTCGGAAACCTCCTCCACGGAGCGGTCGTCCAGGTAGTGGAGGATCACGGGAAGACGAAACAGCTCCGGCAAGGCGCTCACCGCCTCGTTCAGATGCGCCATCTGTTCGGCCGAGACGAGCAATTCCGTCGTGTCGGGAGACTGGTCCTCGAGAGCGCCTGGAGCGTCGTCGTCGGGGATGTCCTCGAAACGATTGCTGCGACGCCAATGGTCGCGCAGCAGGTTCATCGCGATGCGGCGGACCCATCCGGAGAAGGCCGCGTCTTCGCGCAGCTCGTGGATGTTCTGCCAAGCCTTCACGAAGGCCATCTGGACGATCTCGCTGGCGTCGTCCTCGTTGTCGGTGAGACGCGCGATCACGTTGTGCAGGGCTGGGCGGGTCTGCTCGTAGAGCAGGCGGAATGCGCTCATGTCGCCTTCGCGGGATCGGGCCACCCAGGCCGCCAATGGCTGCATGGGATAAGTATGGCATTCCGCGGCGCATTCCCGGCCGAATCCAACCAGAAGGCCGGAGCGATTCGATGAAATGTCCACGGAAAGCGCAAGCATGGAAGGGACCTCAGGGAAGTTCCCGGGCGCTGTCGCCTTCGGGCGGTGGAGGTGGCAGGGAGTCGCCTTCGGCTTGTGGCGGAGGCTTCATGCCATGCGCGTTGCGAGGGCCTTTGCCCATGTGCATGGGGTGGACGGCCAGAAGATCCAGCCAAGTGTCCATGTTGTCTTCGCGCAGACGTTCGAGGCGACGGGCGAAGTCGTTGATGATGGCGCGGTCGGTGACCATGGAGCGCGGATCGCTTCCCTTGCGGACCGATTCGGCATAGGCGCGTACAGCCTGGTCCATGGAGTCGCGCATCGCGCGCTCGGTCCTGAGGAAAGTCTTCTGTTCATCGGTGAGGGGCTTGGGCGCCATGCGCTTGGCGGAGTCGCGCGGACATCCTGGAGGGGGCGGGCCATCGTGCTTGCCACCGGGACCGGGACCGCCTCCGAAAGCGAACAGCCCCACGGACGTGCCGAGGACGAGAGCGGGGACAAGCCATTGCCGAATCTTCATTGGATCTTCCTCCCAAACTGGATGGTTCAGGAGGAGGACGAGCGAGCGGGGATGTTGATTCCCCGTTTTCCGCAAGCCATGGCAGGAGACCGGTTCGACGACGTCGCTGGAGGACTGGAGGCTTGGGCTCAGTGCTTGGACGTGTCGATCGGAATCAGGAGATCGTAGGGGTTGCCCCATTTTCCGGCCAGGAGACTCGCCTCGATCGCGGTGCGCAGGGCCGGGTTGTGCGGCATGGGCCATCCCGCCGCGATGTGCGATGCCGGGTCCGCAGCGGTCAGCAGGGCCGTGGACTTCCAGTCTTGGCGACGGGACGCCGCGATGATGGGAGAAAGAAGCTGGTCGACGTTCTCGTCTCTGCCGAACCACACCTCGATCTTGAGGACGAGGAATGTTTCGCGTAGCGTGGAATCCGCGTCGTCGAGCAGGATGTCGAATGCCGCGGCGCCTGCGCTGTCGGGAGGGGAGACGATGTCGTCCAGAAGCCGCGCGTAGGTGCGGAGCGCGAGTCGACGCGAGGTTTCCGCGATGAGGTCCGGAGAGAATGCCGGACGCGGCTGGGCGAGGATGCGGTTCGCCGTGGTCCACGCTCTGGCGACAAGGTTATGGCAAAATCTGTCAGAGGAAGACGAGGAAAGCCATGGGACGAGAGAGGTCAGGAGAAGGGAGTCCGCGTTCGCGCGTTGCTGCTCGAAGGACGCGATGAGCTTGTTGTCCTGTCCGCCCAGGGAGTCGATCCGCTGGACGATGGTCGTCTGGGTTTCGGGAGGAAGTCCCTGCTCGCGCAACACGTCGGCCAGATCGCGGCTGAACAAGGAGTCGTGAAGGAGCGTCGATCCGGGGGCCTTCGCCAGCGAGTCGACGAAGGCGATCATGGGGGTGGGGCTGCGCCTCACCTTCCGATTGAGGACGTTGAGGAATACTTGCGCTTCCGGAGGGCGTCTGCCGAAGGGAAGAGCGAGTGCTTCGTAGTCGAGCTGTATGCCTGTGACCGAACGTATCAGCGAATCGCTGAAGGATTCGAAGTCCCGATGGTCGGGTGCGTTGGCCCAGGATCGGGCGATGGTGTTGGTGAGCAGGTTGACGCTCGTGCGTATGGTATCCGATGCGCTCGCGCCGTGGAGATCGACGATCGTCTGCAATGTTTCCGTGGCGGTTTCGATCCGCAGGAACAGATAGGGCGCTTCGGTGCGCTGGAGGTTGGTCGCGAAAGCGCCGGTGGAATCGGTGGTTCCCGATGCGATCGTGGTGGTGCTGTCGGAAAGGACCCAGCGCGCGGCGACGAGGGGCGCGGTGTCTTCGGACGATGCGACCAGCACGCTGACTTCGTTCTCCACTTCTGTGCTGGACAGGCGGCCGTCGCCGCAGGCACCCAGCACGCCGCAGACTGCCAGGATGGCACCGAAGCGTTGGATCCGCGGGTTCATGGCTCGTCCTTGGTTCCGCGGCTCTGACTGACTGGGAATACCTGGAGAATCGATTGGTACACCCGGCGCGAGTCGCCAGAGACGCCCGACCAGAATTTCTTGTTTTCGGCTTCGGAGAGCTGCACCATGCGCGAGCGCAATTCCTTCAGCTCCTCGCGAAAGGTGCGGAATCCTTCTTCGGATAGCACGAGGGTGAGAGCAGAGACGTCGCGCTCGTCTTTGGGGATGCGTTCCACCGCATCGAGGCCGAGTTCCATTTGAGCTCGAATGTAGCGATAATAATGGTCCGGCCCGAAATGGGGCGTCTTCTTGACGTGTTCCACCGAGGGACGCAATTCTCCGCTGGCGAAGCGCTTGACCATTCCGAGTCGTTCCAGGACGGCGATGCCTTCCTTTGCCTGTGCCGTCGTAATCGCCGGTTTGAGCGACTTGGCCAGGCGCGCAGGATCACCCTTGTAGGGTTCTATGAGAAGCCATTCCCTGATGGCCCCATAGTACCACTTGCTGAAGTATTCGAAGCGATCGGGGTCGATGAGGTCGCGGGGGACCTCGTGGAACGATGCGAGCTTCTCGAAGGCCCGGTTCCGATTGGGAACCGACGTGGCGTGCATGTAGTCGACGAGGGTCTGGAAGTAGAGCTCTTCGCGGGCCGAGAGATTGAGAATGTGCGAGAACGCTTCGAGCTGCGGGCGACCGATCTTGCGGCGTCCTGCGAGCAGATCGGCGAGCCATCCCGATGTCTTCACGCCGAGGCGCTGCTGGATCCAGCGCTGGCTCATCTTAGGATCCTTCTCCTTGAGGGCCTGGAGAGCATCCTTGAGATAGGCTCTGTAGTCGGTGTAATGGAAGATCGGAATCACGTTCATCGTCCTGGAAGACAGAATAGCGTTCCACAACGCCTTGGACTCGTGGAATCTCCCCGAAAGGAGCCACCTGCAGCACTTTCCTCGCATGCTGCAGGTGGCGTAGCTCCCTCCTTCAAGCCTCCGAAGGCCTCTCAGGTCAGGCATTGATCCGCCTCCAGGACACTATCCGGAGGGAGCATCCACCAATTCCCGAGGATGAAGATCGCTCCGGACGAGCCAACATGCGCGAGTTCGCACAGTGTTTCCGCTCCTGATTCGGGAGCACCGTTTCGATTTCGACTCGCTCGTCCGTCGAGGGAGGCGATGTCGAGACGAGTTTCTTTTGGTGCCTCTCTACGGCCTCGTTCGGCCATGGATGCGCCGACCGAAATGTGGCGACGGTTTCGGTTTCGTCGAGACGGGGCGCGCAGGCGCGATGCTGTCGGCGACGAGGAAGTCGTCGAAGAATACGCGATTGTCGATCGTGGGGGAAAAGTCGGGGGTGTTTCCGCCGAAGAAGGTCGAGAAGTAGAACTGGTTCACATGCATAGTGTCGCGGTCACGGAATCGGAATCCGGTGCTGTCGATGGCTGGATGCCCATCGTACCAGGCCTGGACGCGACCATTGGAAAGTCCAGTCCCTCCATTCGTGCCGGGCGTATTCAGGGATATCTTCGTCACGAGCTCGTGCCAGCGGCCGGTCTCGACGGCGAGAGCGGTACCGGTGGAGTCGCGCCAGACGAGATCGGTGCCGTATGTGCCGCTTTGCCCCGGGTAGTAGACGTACATCGACAGTTGCGCCGAACTGCGCCACATGATTCGTGCCGACCATCCGTCGCTACCCGAAGGAGGATGGCCCCCGGTGTTGCACTGCGAGCCGCACAGGCCTGGAAGTTTGCCGCCCTTGATCCACTCGAATCCGCGGGGGAAGAAGACGTGGTACCGCAGCGTCAGGGTGTCCCGCATTCCGGGAAGAGTCGAGCGCCATTGCGCCCCGATCGCTTCAGCGCAGCGTCGGCGGCAGTCGCGTGGAGAAGGTTCCTTGGTGCACCAGGAGGAGAGACGCGCTGCGGCCGCGCAGGTCCAGCTCCTGGCCGTCGGCCGTCGCCTTGCCGAACGCCACCAGTCGGCCACCGAGGTCGTACGCCTCCAGACGGGGCGATGCCGCGGAGGAATGCCAGATTCCGTCATCCTTTCGCGTGATCGTCCTGCCATCCAGCGAGACCTTGGGTGCGACCGCGACCACCGAACCAGAGTCGTGGAGGAAGGTCGAGGGGAACACGCCTTCGTTCGCGGTGGTCGAGAGCATCATGATCAGATGCCCGTCGCGGACGCGGCAGTTGCTGCTCGAGAAGGTGGCGTAGTTCTCCTCGAAGGTCCAGTCGCCCAAGGCCCAGCGGTTCTTGTCCAGGGTCTTGAAGGAATCGGCCCATGCGAGCTTGAAGTTCGAGCCGCCATCGCCTGCGCCGGGCGCGTAGTCCGAGAAGCGCATCCAGCGGATGATCTGCAGCACCGGGAGCTGGGTCGTGTCGAGCCGCCCAACCCAGGCTGTCGACGTGGAGGCCCAGAGGTTCATGCGGAAGGTGTGCGCGCTGTCGCGCAGATCGATCACCTGCTGGTCGGATCCTTCCGTCTTGCGGACGGTATTGCCGTCCAGACGCCAGACGATCGAGTCGGGCGTCCAGTCGAGCGTGTACGTGTGGTACGAGTTCGAGAGGTCGGATCCGTTGGTGTGGTAGTCCTCGCTGGTCACCTTGCTGCTCGCGGAGCCCGTGATCAGGTTGCTTTGGAACTGCTTCGGCTTGTTGCCCAGCACCTCGATGTCGATCTCGCGCCAGGGGTGGGGCAGACCCTTGTAGGAATCGTTGTGGTAGGTGAAGAAGGACGATACCGTACCGGGCGTGGCGGCGGCCTTCATGCGAATCTCCCAGCGTCCGAAGTGCACGGACTGCTTGGAGTAGAGCTCGACACCGCGAAGGTCGATTGCCGCGGATGCGCAGACGGCGAGAGCCAGGATGATGCGGAACATGTAGGAGTTCTCCGGAAGATGGTCTTGGTCGAGAGGAAGATGCCCCCGGCGTTCGCACAAACAAAGCGTATGAAGGATGAAATGCTGTAATTTGTAGTCGTGTCGTCAAGAATCGAAGAGCTACGGCGAATTCTCGAGAAGGCTGTCCACGAAGCGCCTTCCGGGCGTTTGCCTTCGGTTCGCGAATGGGCTGCGTCTTGTGGTGCGGGAACTCGCTCGGTGCAGAAGGTTCTCGACTCCTTCGTGGAACGGGGGGTGCTTAAAAAGCGCCCAAGATCGGGATACTGGCGTACAGAGGAATTCCCCGACGCGCGAGCGCCGTCGCCGCGTCCCGACGCGTCGCGGTTGGCGGCGAAGCTGGCTGAGGAACTGCGTTCGGGAGGGTGGCCATGGAACATGCCTCTGCCGGCCGTCAAGGAATGGGCGCGGCGATGGGAATGCCATCGGCAGACGGCTTCACGAGTTCTCGAGACCATCGCGAGTTCGGGATTGCTGGAACGGCGTGGGCGCGCATGGTTTCCGGTGGCTCCTCGTCGCCCTTCCGTGCGGCAGAAGTCCTCCATCCTCTGCGTCGGGGCCGCTGGACGAAAGGGTGAACTGCGGATGGATTCGGAGCGCGAGACCGAATTCTGGAAGGAACTCGGCATGGAAGCTTCGCGCCTGGGACTTTCCCTGGAACGCAGCCCCTGGAGTGGCGGCGCGATTCGTCCGGGAGCATCCTTCCTCGGCGTGGTCGCCTCCACTTGGCATGTTCCCGATCCCGAACGCCTGTTTCGGGCGCTCGACCCTTTGCGTCTGCCCGTGTGCGTCTGGATCCAGGATCCCGCCTCGCATCGCAGTCCGGCGCACGCCCATCCGCGTCTGCGTTTCCACGACCAGGGATATGGTGCGGTGTCGGGGCGCCTTCTTGCGCGCCATCTGCTCGAGCGCGGTCATCGCCGCATCGCGTACCTGTCGCCCTGGAATGGAAGTCTCTGGTCGCGCAACCGGCTGCGAGGGATTCGCGAGGAATCGGAGCGGCAAGGTCGCGAGGTGGACGAATTCTGTCTGAATGGAGTGTCCGAGTGGGATCGGCTCGCGCCGGCCTGGTCCGACGAGACCATCTGGAAGCGATTTCCCTCGCAGGAGATCGCGAAGGTCGTGGAGGGTTCGGCGGAGCCCTTGCGCGAATTCGCCATCCGGGAGCTCGCATGGAACCGCATCCGCCGCGATATGGCGCCGCTCTTCGCCTCCGCGTTCGATTCGGACGCCACCGCCTGGGTTGGCGCGAACGACGACTGCGCCCTTCTCGCCCTGGAGTGGCTGGAGTCCCGAGGAAGACATCGGGCGGTCGCAGGGTTCGACGATACCGCGGGCGTGTTGCGCTCCGATCTCACCAGCTTTCGCTTCGATTCGGGGGCCATGGTGCGCTCCATGCTGAATCAAATTCTGTCGAACGCGTCCGGCCCCGGCCTGTCGCGCCACGAGGGCGTGGTGGTTCCGCGGGGAGCATAGGAGTCCCACAGGTTGGGAGGCGATCGTGCTCGCAACCCTCGTCGTGCGGAAAACTGTTTTCCGCAGCAAGGGGCGTCATGGCGTCTGGCGCGTACGGAATCGTTTCCCTGCGTGATCAAGGTCACTGCGCAGGGATGGGACTCAAGTGCATCTTTGATCGATCGAATCCGACATCGGTCCGGGTGTGGCGTCTTGTCCCGCACGGCACACGGAAAGTTTCCGAGAGGAGCCCCTCCTTGCGCTGCATTCCTTTTGTTCTGATTGCCTGTTTGCAGGCGCTGGCGGCCACCCCGCTCGTCGCCGTCATGCCCCTCGAAACCAACGACGTGACCCCGGGTGAGGCTCAGCTGCTGGGCGACGCCATCGGCACGAAGCTGCAGGAGACTGGATCGTTCCGCGTGATGGAACGCTCGCAGATGGAAAAGATCCTCTCCGAACAGGGCTTCCAACAGAGCGGGGCATGCAACGGCACCGAGTGCGCGGTGCAGATGGGGCAGGTCCTGGGCATCGACCGCATGGTGGTGGGCTCGGTGGGGCGTCTGGGCACGGCCTGGGTGCTGAACCTGCGCATGGTGTCGGTGGGCACAGGCGAGGTGGTGGCCAGCTCTTCGCGCAACCAGAAGGGCGAGATCGCCGACCTGCTGACGGAGCTCGCTCCGCAAGCAGTGTCCGACCTCACGGCACGTTCCTCCGCGAGCGAGACGACGGCCGCGGGAAGCGCGAAATCCGCAGATGGACAGAAATCGTCTTCGGCGTGGGTGTGGTGGACGCTGGGCGGGCTCGCCGTGGTGGGCGGAGGCGCGGCCGCGGCGGTGGTACTGCTTGCCGACGACGGTGGTTCCAGCGCTGGCAGCGGCGATGGGGCTTCGAACACGACGTCGGCGGGATCCTTCGAAGTGAAGTGGGGCAACTGATGAAGCGCCTGATGCTGGCCTTGGCGGCCACGATTCTCCTGTCGTGCCAGAACGAGACCTCCTCCACGGCCGCAGCGCCTTCGGGCGGACTCGCGCTTCGCATCGTCTCGGCCAAGGCTCTGGCCTCGGTGGAATCCGTGTCGGTGAAGCTCTCGTGGGATGGCCAATCGAAGGAAACGACGGTAGGCTGGAGCAACAAGAAGCTGCGTCTGGAAGGGCTCCCGCTGGACGTGCGCATCGCGGTGCACATGGAAGGCTGGAACGGTGCGCGTGGGCGTCGTCTGGTGTACTGGAGTGGCGACACGTCGCTGACGCTCGGTTCGGGTGGCACCAGTTGGGACATGGACGAGGGAGCGCCCATCGAGATCAAGGACGCGGTGGTCCCCTCCGCACCCGATCTGTCGAAGCTGCTGCCGGCGGGAAGCACCGTGGTGGACGGAAAGCTCTCGCTGACACTGGCTTCAGGGAAGAATGACACGGTGCGGATCGCCACCACGGGCGTCGACAGCGTCTATGCCGATGGCGTCGAAGTGGACTCGGTCGACGGCGCATACTTGATCGTGGTGGGTGCTGGATGCGACTCCTCGATCGAAGTGGTGGGTCACAGCGGCTTGGTCTCGATGTTCCAGATCGTGTCCGGACGGTTTTTGGCATCGGCGAACATGCTGGTGGAGGTGGCCTCCGGTGCGGAGAGCTGGAACAGAGACTCATTGTCGATCGCCCTGGACGAAGGGGCGAAGGACACGATCCGCATCGACACCACCGGTGTGGTGGGTGTTTCGAATGGCGAGGATGCCGTCTCCATCAGCGACGGGAAGTACGTGATCATCGTCGACGCTCCAGGAACCTTCAAGGTGGTGGTGCGCGGGGATGGGGCGCGAAGCGACACGTTCTACCTCGTGGTACGCTCGGCGGCGCAAGTCGTGACACGACCGGGCTTGAAGGCGCATCTGCGCGCGGTCCCGGAGTGGGTCGGAGCGCTTTGCTCGCTACGCGTGGTGATCGATTCCGGCGAGATCTCGGGCGTTTCGCTCGTGGCTCCGTCCAAGGTGGCATTCACGAAGGTGTCCGATACGCTCTGGAAGCTCGATTGGACCACTACGGCGTCTACGGACGACGGAGACTCCCTCCAGATTCACGTGTATGGAACTGGCGACGACGGAGAGGATTCCGTCCAGATCGGGACGAAGGTTCGCTACGACCGCAAGGGACCCGACATCGTTGCGTCCGATACTTCCCTGGTGGTGGGGAAGAGCGGCGGTACGGTGTCGTGGAAGGCGACGGACGACCGCGGTGTGCGGAGTACCGGGGTGCAGGATGGCGTCGGACTCACTGTCACTTGCCCGGAGGATGATTCCTGTTACGCGACGAACGTGAAGCGATCCTTTGCCATCCGCGCGGTCGATCTGTTGGGCAACGAGTCCACGCGCAATGTGGAGGTTCACGTCGATTCCGTCGCGCCCAATGTGACGGAGGCATGGAATTCCAGCGACGATAAGCCGTTGAAATCCCTCGACACGTTGTGGGTGACGAGCGCGACACAGAAGACCGGAATCCAGGCGCGCATCGCCGACGCCGATTCCAAGGTGTTCTTCGCGGCGGTGCGAGCCGGAACGGCGGATACGATCCATGGCGCTCTGCTGGGGGGGGGCGTGTACTCCATTTCCGGACTCCCGCCGGGGACATGGGACATCCGGGCATACGACGCCGTCGGGAACGAGAATACCTGGGGAACGCTTCGGATACTTCAGGTTCTCCAGTCCGGCGACCGGATCCCCGGCTTCGGGGCGCATGTGCAGGACCTTCCGCAGTGGGTCTCCAAGGGTTGCTCCGTCGTGGTCGTGCGCGATTCCGGGGGCATCGACAGCATCGTCTCAACGGTCAAGTTCAACGCCAACTCCGACAAGAGTCGGTGGATCGCGTGGTGGCCCGCGACCGCGGATTCCACCACCGATTCGCTTTCGATCGCCGTGCATGGCCAGGGGGAGCAGGGGGTGGGCGTCATTCGCCGCGGGGTGCGACGCGGCATCGACACGGTGGGCCCAAGGATCGAGATCGCCAGTGCGCTGGAGGGGGATTCCTTCCTGGTCGGCAAGGCTGGGAGAAAACTTTCCGTCGACGTTGTCGATTCGCGCAATGTCGATTCCGTGTGGTTCGTCGGATCGGGTTCGCCGTCTGTCGCGGACGACGGTTTAGGCCGTTGGTCCGGAACCGTGACGTCCACCGTGACTGTCCATGCCATCGATAGTCTAGGCAACGAGTCCTTCCTCGAAGTCCGGGTCAAGCGCGATTCGCTGGCACCTACGCTGCATTCCGTCCGCGACCTGTTCGGAAAGGCCATATCGAACGGTGATACTCTCCATTCGGGAGGCGACTCCGGGTTGACAGGGCTTGTTCTGCGCGCTTCCGACGAGCACGGCGTGGTGGCCCGTATGCGCGCTGGCGAGAGCGTGCTGAGTCCGGTTGCCCAAGGCGACTCGCTTGTCTTCCGGATCAAGAGCGGCGGTTCGTACACGTTGGAGGTCCAGGATACGCTGGGGAATGTTCTGCTCGGCGCAAGGAACAATCTCCTTGCAGGGCTTGCTCCCATGATTCCGACATTCCCGGTCGACTTGCCGGACGGGGTCTACGGCGGCGATGGCACCGACACGCTGGTGGACAATGGGAACGGAACCGATGTGCTTCCCGTCACGATCAAGTGCCCCGATGCCGCGGCAACGCTCTTGATGCGATCCGTGGGCGATCCGTGGTTCTCCTTGGATAAGAATGCGATCACATCCTTCGCGGAGCAGGACAGCGTCGAATTCCGGTGTGTTGAAAGGGGTGATTCCAGCGCGGTCGTCAAGCGCTGGTGGATCATGCTCCAGCGCCCATGGATCAAGGCTGCCAGCCTGGAGGCCAGGCATGGCAGGAAGGCGGCGATCGAGCTCGACTCCCTGCGTGGCGACTGGATGAACAATCCGACAGACGGGGCGATCCAGTATTGCATCGCCCCCAGCGTAAGCTCCTCCGTTTGCGATGATGAACAATACTGGTTCGAGCTGACGTCCGATTCCTTGATCACGGACGAGCCTTTGGCGGTATTCGCACGTGTGCGCTACTGGTATCAGGATCCGATAAGCAAGAACGCCAACAACTACCACAGCAAGGTGTCGGTTGTCCAGTTCGTGGAGGCGTATTCGGACCAATGGCACCGCACCTTCGACACCTACGCCTACGATACGACCGCCATCTGGCGCACCTATCGCGGCCACGTGGGCCAGGTCGCCACGACCAACACTTCGGACATCAGCAGCGGGAAAGTCGAGCTGGGCGTATTGAAATTCTCGACGACCTGGAAGACGAGCGGGCGTCCGTCGTATCTGTACCCCAATTCTTACGTGGCACTGCAGATCGACACGACAGCCTACGCGAAGGAGCATGACTTCAGCGGTGTGGACTCGATCCGTTTCCACTACGCCGCCACCGGGACATTCAGTAGCATCCGCTTGTACCCGGTGTCGCCGGGCAATGCCAACTACTGGGCGGATGGCCCGCAGTGGAGTTCCACGAAGGATTCCGGCTATGTGACGATCTTCCCGTCGGGCTTTGCGCCTGTGGACCGCAGTTCGCAGTACGCCGTCGAGTGGGAGAGCATCAAGACTGCGATTACGGAGCTGCGTTTCCTGGTTGTGCCGAAGATGGATGCGTCGTTGGTCCCCACGGGAACGAGTACCACCGTCGAGATCGACGACGTGGTGATCTACAGCAGCAAAACGTTTTAAGGCGTATCGTCCCGCATTCGCCGGTTGAGGTCCTCGAAGCCGGCGGATACGGTATCCATCCGTTGCTGGATTGGCAGGTTCCGACAGGTTTGCTTGCCGTGACTCTGACGGAATCCGTCTAACCGACGCTTCCCTCGAGGCTCACGGCCAACAGTTTCTGGGCCTCCACCGCGAACTCCATGGGCAGCTCGCGGAAGACCTCCTTGCAGAAGCCGTTGACGATCAGGTTGACGGCCTGCTCGGAGTCCAGCCCGCGCGAACGCAGGAAGAAGAGCTGGTCTTCGGAGATCTTGGAGGTGGACGCTTCGTGTTCCACCGCGCCCGAGTCGTTGTGGACGTCGATGTACGGGACCGTGTGGGCTCCGCAGGTCTTGCCCAGCAGGAGCGAGTCGCACTGGCTGTGGTTGCGCGCGCCCTCGGCGCCGCGATTGATCTTCACCAGGCCCCGGTAGGTCTGGCTGGAACGGCCTGCCGAGATGCCCTTGGAGACGATGGTGCTCTTCGTGTCGCGCCCCACGTGGATCATCTTGGTGCCGGTGTCGGCTTGCTGGCGGTTGTTGGTGACGGCCACCGAGTAGAACTCGCCGACGGAGCGGTCGCCCTTGAGGACGCACGAGGGGTACTTCCAAGTGATGGCGGAGCCTGTCTCGACCTGGGTCCAGCTCACGCGCGAGTTTTCGCCTTCGCACAGGGCGCGCTTGGTCACGAAGTTGTAGATGCCGCCTTTGCCGTCCTTGTCGCCGGGGTACCAGTTCTGGACGGTGCTGTACTTGATGAACGCGTCCTTGTGGATCACGAGTTCCACCACCGCGGCGTGGAGCTGGTTCTCGTCGCGCATGGGGGCGGTGCAGCCTTCGAGGTAGCTCACCTGCGCGCCTTCGTCGGCGATGATGAGCGTGCGTTCGAACTGGCCCGTCTTGGCCGCGTTGATGCGGAAGTAGGTGGACAGCTCCATGGGGCACTTCACCCCCTTGGGGATGTACACGAAGCTGCCGTCGGAGAAGACCGCGGTGTTCAGGGCCGCGAAGAAGTTGTCGCCGGCGGGGACCACGGAGCCGATGTACTTGCGCACCAGTTCGGGATGATCCTTGATGGCCTCGGAGATGGGACAGAAAATGACGCCCACTTCGGCGAGTCTCTCCCGGAAGGTCGTGGCCACGGAAACGGAATCGAACACGGCGTCCACCGCCACGCCCGCGAGCGCGGCGCGCTCCTGCAACGGGATGCCGAGCTTTTCGAAGGTCTCGATCAGCTCCGGATCGACCTCGTCGAGGGACTTGGGGCCGTCCTTCTTGGGGGAGGCCCAGTAGCTCGCGTCCTGGTAGTCGATGGGCGGGTAGCTCACATTGGCCCACTTGGGTTCGGTCATCGTGAGCCATTTGCGGTAGGCCTTGAGACGCCATTCGAGCATCCACTCCGGCTCGTTCTTCTTGGCCGAGATGAAGCGGACGGTGTCTTCCGAAAGGCCGGGAGGGAGCTGTTCGGTGGCGATGTCGGTCACGAAACCGTGCTTGTATCCCTCGTCGAGATGGCTCTGCAGAGCGTCGTCGCTGCGTGTCTCGGACATCGAGATTCCCCCGGTGGATGTTTCTCGAACCAAAAATAGCACCATTCTGGTTCTGTATCCAGCTCGGTGATCGATCAGCGGCGACCGATTACGGCGTCATCACGCGTGCGCTGCTGGATCCGGCGTCCACCAGCAGGAGGCCGTGGTGGTGGCGGGGAAGCGCGATGCGCGAGGTGCCGGCGGGCTGTCGGCTCGATGACAGGACCCGTCCATCGGGCGTGGAGACGCGGACGTTCGAAGGGTTCTCGAGCGTGACGGAAAGGAATCCGTCGGCCATGCGGGCCGCAAGCGGTGCGAGGCGGCCTTGGCGGGGGAGCGTCGAGACGAAGGCCTGCAGGGTGGCCAGGGCGACCTTCTGTCCGCGGATCTGCACCGAGTCGTTCACGATGGGCCAGGAGGTCTGGGTTTCGGCACTGATCGAGTGGGTGAAGTTCTTCTGGAAGTCGTCGTCGGACGGCGCGTAGAGCCACTCGTTGTAGGCGTCCGCGTAGTTGTCGATGCCGGGGGCGGCGCAGGTGGAGCCGGTGGAGAGTCCCAGGGTCAGGCCTTCCAGGCGCAGGGTGTCGCCCACGATCAGAGGCTTGGGAAGCGCCTCTTCGGTGGTGCACGCGTAGGGCGATGTGTAGGTGCCGCGGTAGACGTAGCGTTCCACGCCGTTGGCGTAGCTGTAGGGCGTGGTGCGGGTGGAATCGCGCAGAGGGGATCCCACGAACAGGAGTGAATCGTGGCCGTGGTAGTCGCCGACATTGGCGTCGGACGGAAGGGCGAGACGGGGCGAGATGGCCGAATGCGCCCAATCGACGGAGTGGAGACCGTAGATGGCGTAGGGGTACGGGATGAACGAGAAGCGGTCTTCCTTCACGCGCACCGGGGCGAGCGACGCGGTGCGGGCGGCGGCAAGGTCGTCGTACATGACGGCGCACTGGACATCGATGATGGCGTAGGCGATGCGCAGACGGCGCAGGCGTTCCACCCGGATGGCTTTGAGCAGGCGGGTCTGCAGATAGGCGAGCGCCTCTTCCTGGGTGTGGTAGGGAGCGAGGGCGCCGACCAGACAGATTTCGGGATCGTCGACGTTGAGCACGCGGCGGGTCGCGACCTTCGAGCAGCCGTCGTTTGCCAGGCAGACGTAGACGGAATCGGTGTCCACCGGAACCACCGATTCGATCGAGAGGTCGGTGCCTTCGGGGGTGTAGTAGGTGCTGGCGCGGGGGATGGAGTCGAGACGGCGAAGCACCTTGTTCTTCGCGCAGACGGCGCGTTTGGCCGAGTCCAGCGTGGGGATGTCGTAGTGGGCGTACACCGTGGCGGCGGCGCTTGGAGCGAGCTGACCGTCCTGCCAGTTCTTCTGGACGCGCATGGAGTCGAGGGAGACGGCGCGGCGCGCGATACTGTCGACCACGAGTTCGGTGCAGCCGTTGGCCAGGATGGAGTACTCCTGCACCAGCACCGCGTCGGCACGTCCCTGAATCAAGGTGAACTGGCGGGCGTACACGTCGGGGATGCACTTGGTGGATGCAGCGCAGGCGAGCGCGGCTGAAGCGCCGAAAGCGACAGGGAGGAGGATTCTGGCAAGCATGATGAAACACTCCAAGGCGGAGAGGAAGAGGCGAGGAGCGGCGTCCGTGGCCGACAAGGAAAACATTACGCTCGGGGGAGGAACGTTGCAGTGCATGCCGTATGCTCGGGTGCGGGAATCGTACTCGGGGCGGAAACGCGCCCGATGTCAGCGATATGCGATCTTGCGGGATCCCAGCATGGGGTGGACCATCTGCAGGAGCGTGATGCCGGAAAGCGAATCGCGCAGGGCGTCGTTGATGATGCCCCAGTTGACCTTGGTGGGGCAGTGGGCCGAAAGACCGCAGTCGTTGGGGCCGTGCTCGTGGCATTCGGTGAGGGCGATGGGGCCGTCGACCGCGACGATGACCTGCTCCAGCGTGATCGCGTCGGAGGCGCGGCTCATCTGGTAGCCGCCGTTCACGCCACGGGTACTGACGAGGAGTCCCGCTTTGGAGAGCAACTTCAGGGTCTTGTTCACCATGGGCAGGCTCAGGCCCGAGCGCGTGGCGAGGTCGGAAGCGGACAGCACTCCGCTGCTGCCCGCTCGTGCGAACTGCGTCATGAGCAGGATGCCGTAGTCGGCCTGTTTGGTGAGGCGGATCATCGTGCATCTCAAAATAGAACTGTATTGGTTCTGTATTTGGCGAGGCGGAATTCGGCACCGCGATGGAGCTCGCGGAGGATCGGTAGGCCTCGCCGGGCCGTCAGCCTTCCAACAGGTGCGTCGCGGCCTGCACGAGCGTGCGGCGCGTACAGGCGATGTCCGCGGAAAGCAGCGCGGCGAGCATGTCGCGGGAGCGGGGTTCCCATACGCTCGCTCCGGGGTCCGGCATGTGGGTGTCGCGGGCGCGGAAGGCCGTCGCGACCGACAGCGCGTCGCGCTCCGCGAGCAGGCGATCCAGTCGCGCGGCGTGTTCCGGCGAGGCGTCGAGCACGACGAGAGCCGTGCCGGGAAGCATCTCGAATGTGGACAGAATCCGTCCTGCATCGCCCCAGGCCGGGTGGTTCGACGGAACGATCTCGATTCCGCCGCGTTCCAGGGCGTCGTCGGGACCGACGTGCAGGATGCGGTCGCACACGGCGTGCAGGGCGCGCAAAGCCGCCTGCCGCGCTTCGGTGGAGTCCGCCGGATCCGGAAGGAAGAGCGCCGCCAGAGGACGGTTTCGGGCGCTGGTCTCGAGCAAGTCCAGGATGTGCTCGGCGAACTCGTCCATGTCGTCGGCCGAAAAGCGCGGAATGCCTCCGGGGGGCAGCTCCGCGAGAGGGTTGCGGGAGCCCGCGAGGGCGACCACGCGCGAACGCTCCTCGAGGGGGATGGATTCGAGACCGCGGCCTTCGCTGTCCAGTTCGACGATCCATGGGCCGGAGCTGTCGACAAGTCCTTCGACCACGACGAGATCGCACGAGCGCAACAGCGCGCGCTGGAGCGCGATGTCGGGATGGCCCTGGCGGGAGAAGAGCGTTTCGGCTCCATTGGCGACCAGTGCCGCGTGGAGTCCTTCGCTGCGCGCCAGGCCGATCTCGCCCTGGACGGACGCGTCGTTGCCACCCCCGTGGCGCACCCAGCCGGTCGGGCGGTGCGCCTGGAGGGCCAGTGCGAGGCGCGCGGAGGCATTGGACGACGCGCCGGAAGCGGGGTGCCAGATGATTTCCTGGGGGTGATACTGCGTGTTCACAGGGGGAACGATAGGCACTTCGAGGGGTGCCGGGGTCGGGAGGGGGTGCTACTTTTCCGGACCTATGAGTCCTGTGACCGCTGGTGCACACCACTACGCCGAGTACGGCGCCATCGCCCTTCTCGCCATCATCATGGTCGTCGTCGTCTTCGCGATGATGCAGATCGTCCGCATCATCACGCGGATCCTGTCGCGCATCCCCACCACGGAAGGCAAGCTGACCACCTACGAGTGCGGCGAAAAGCCCGTCGGGCAGGCCTGGTTCCGCTTCAACAACCGCTTCTACCTCGTGGCCATCCTCTTCTTGGTCTTCGATGTCGAGATCGCGCTCCTGATGCCTGTTCTCGCCCACTACACCACGTTCCTGCGCGACGGAACCGGTGGCGCGGCCCTCGTCAAGATCGCGATCTTCGCGGGTACGCTCGCGTTGGGCCTCGTCTACGCCGTTGCCAAGGGCGATCTCGCGTGGAACAAGGCCATCCGTGTCGACCAGGGAGACGACTCCAATGACTGAGCCCGCAACCGCTCCTGCCGTCGCCGCCAAGTGCGGGAATCGCGAAGACGAGCAGATTCTCCTCACGTCGGTGGACGATTTCCTGAACTGGGGACGCGAAAACTCCCTCTGGTACCTGCTCTTCGCGACCGCCTGCTGCGGCATCGAACTCATGCAGACCGGTGGGCCGCGCTACGACTGGGATCGCTTGGGCATGATTCCCCGACCCACTCCCCGCCAGGCCGACCTCCTGGTCGTCGCCGGCACCATCACCCACAAGATGGCCAGCCGCGTCAAGACCCTCTACGACCAGATGGCCGAACCTCGCTGGGTCATCAGCATGGGCTCGTGCGCCAACGCGGGCGGCCCCTTCAGCAAGTTCAGCTACAGCGTCCTCAACGGCGTCGACAAGTACATCCCCGTCGACGTCTACATCCCCGGCTGCCCGCCTCGTCCCGAGGCGCTGCTCGACGGAGTGCTTGCTCTGCGCGAGAAAATCGAGGCCTACAGGACCTTCGGCAAGCGTTCGACGGAAACTGTCACGATCCGCTAGAGGCTCTCGAGCGTCGTACGTCTTCCGCGTTCTCCAACCCCACTCCGGAAACACCCCAATGCTCCGATGCGTTCTTGCCTGCGTTGCCCTTCTCCTGCCTACGGGGGCTCTCGCCCAGGACGATGCGCCATCCAAGACCACGTTTCTTGGAACCACGCCCTTGTTCCTCGTAGGCATGCTCCAGGTCGAATTGGAACAGAAGGTCCAGGAAACGGAGGGCGTGTTCGCCCAGGGACGCTGGTTCGCGCCCATGACCGATGGGTTGATCGCGGGCGGGCAGATCGCCTGGCGGCATCATTTCCGGACGCTTTCCCGCGGGTTGTTCGTCGGGCCCTATGTGGACCTCAACGTCTTCCGATTCGATGCCACGGCCGATGACGAGGAAGACTATTCCGCGCGCATCATCTCGGTCGGTGGGCAATGGGGTGGACGCTACACGTTCGATGGCGGCGGCTACATCTGCTTCCGCATCGGCGCGGGGCTTCCCGTCGTGAAGGAGTTCGAACGCAAGCGTCCGGACGCGGCCGACGACGGCTTGACGCAGTTCGCCGACGATCTGACGACCGCCGTCGACGTGGATGTCGTGCGTCCCACCATCATCCTCTACTCGATGGTCGACGCGAGCGTTTCGTTCGGCTACGCCTTCTGATTTCGATGGCGTGATTGCCCGCTGGTTTCGACGTCGCTCAACCAGCCGTTCAACCAGCCACGCTCAAGACCACGCGCGGCTCAGTCGATCACGATCTTCGACAGGTCGAATTTCGCCGGAGGCGGTTGCGGGTCGAGTCCTTCGAGGATCCCCACGAAGTCTTCCATGAGCGCGAGGTTGCGCGCCCATTTGCGGTCGGCGGGAACGATGCGCCAGGGAGCCCAGGGTGTCCCGCATTTCTCGAAGACATCCTCGTAGGCCTTCTGGTAGTCGTTCCAGTGCAGACGATCCTCGAGGTCGGCCGGCTCGAACTTCCAGTGCTTGGACGGATCGGCCAGGCGCTCTTCCAGCCGCTTCTTCTGGGTCTCGTGCGAGATGTGCAGGAAATACTTCACGACGAGCATCCCCTCGTCGACGAGCATCCGCTCGAAGTCGTTGATGTGGCCGAAGCGGCGCGACCAGACGTCTTCGGGCGCGAGGTGGCGCACGCGCACGGGGAGGACGTCCTCGTAGTGGCTGCGGTTCCACACGCCGATCTTGCCGCGCGCGGGGACTGCCTGGTGGACGCGGCGCAGGTAGTCGTGCGAAAGCTCGGCGCTGTTGGGACTCTTGAAGCCCGTGACGTCCACGCCGGCAGGGTCGAGTCCGGTGAAGAGCGCCCGGATCGCCCCATCCTTCCCGCCCGTGTCCATCGCCTGGAAGACGACGACGATTCCTCGCCGTCCTTCGGCATAGAGACGTTCCTGGAGGTCGCGCAGGCGCGCGCGGAGCGATTCCGTGCGATGGATCGCCGCCTCCTTGCCGCTGGCATTCCCTTCGGCATCGGTGGGAATGCGGTCGAGCCGCACTTTCTTGCCGACGGGGCAGATCAGCGTCTTGGTGTTCATCTGTTCGAACATAATCCGCTATTCCAGCGGATGGTAACAAGATGTTCATCCATCGATTTCGAGCCGCGACGGTGGACACGTGCGGGACCGATGGAGGACAGGCGAGGAAAGGGGCAAGCGGAATCCGCGGGGAAGACTCCGCAAGGACCTTAATTTTGTCGAGGTGGCGCATCTCGTTGTGCGCTCCATTCCCAGGATCGCTCCGATGTCCATCGCTCTACCTCTGATTTTCGCGCTGCAGGCCGTCGCCTCCTTCCGCATCGACGTGCGCGGCTCCGTGTTCGATGCCTCCGGTGCGCCTCTCTCCAATGCGGTCGTCGAGCTCGTGGAAGGCGGTTCCGCTCTTCCGCGCATGGATACCTTGACCGACGCCAATGGTCTGTTCGCTTTCGATTCGGGTACGAGCGACGCCGTGCGGGGGCGCGCCTCCCGTCGCGCCGACGGATTCGTCGCGACGCTCGAGAGGCCCGAAGCCCTGCGCGTCGAACTTCGCGACATGCGGGGAGTCCGGGTTGCGGGGCGTACCGTCGATGCCGCGCGCGGTGCCTGGCGCATCGTCGGCATCGAAAGTCTCCTGCCGCATGCGGCGCGCGGCGTCTTCGTGGGCACCGTCTCGGCACGCGGGCGCGTCCTGGCCACGGTCCTCGTGCCGGCCCTGGGCGGACCTGCATCGGCATTGCGCCTGGAATCCGCGACCTCTTCGGCGGCGGCGCGCACGGCCGATGCGACAGGTTTGGTTGTCGAGTTCCGCAAGGTGGGATTCCTCCCGAAGACCGTCGCCATCGGATCTTCCATCGCCGATCTCGGCGTGGTCGTCCTTTCGCGCGACCCCCTCGAAAGCCGCATCGACTCCGTCATGGCTCTCATGACGCTCGACGACAAGATCGGACAGATGACCCAGGGCGAGATCGGAACGGGAAGCAAGGATCTCGCTACGCTCAAGCTCGGTTCCCTGCTCTCGGGCGGCGGCGACCTTCTGCCCGATTACGCGGCGCTCCAGAAGACAGCCCTCTCGACGGCCCGCAAGATTCCCATGATCTACGGCATCGATGCCGTCCATGGCACGGCCAAGGCCGACAACGCCACCGTCTTTCCGCACCACATCGGCCTCGGAGCCACACGCGACAGCGCGCTCGTGCGCCGCGTGGGCGAGGTGACGGCGCAGGAAATGCTCGGTTCCGGAACCGACTGGACCTTCGCGCCCTGCATCGCCGTTCCCCGGGACGAGCGCTGGGGACGCACCTACGAAGGCTTCGGCGAGACGCCGGAGCTTGCCGTGTCGCTGGGTGCGGCCGAGGTGCGCGGACTTCAGGGCGCCTCGACGCCCTGGCGCGTGATCGCTTGCGCGAAGCACTTCGTCGCCGATGGTGGCACCACCTGGGGCACCGGAACCCAGGGGACGAGTCTCGACCAGGGCGATGCGCAGATCTCCGAAGACGAATTGCGCCGCATCCATCTTCCCGGATACCGTGCTGCCGTGCGCGCCGGGGTCGGCACCGTGATGGCCTCGTACTCGTTCGTCAACGGGGTACGCAACCACGCCAACAAGAAGCTCCTGACCGACGTCCTCAAGACAGAAATGGGCTTCGACGGATTCGTGATCTCCGACTGGCTCGCCATCGAGCAGATCGATTCCTTCGACTACTCCTACAGCGTGGAGGCGGCGGTGAACGCCGGCGTCGACATGTCCATGGAGCCTGGTCTCAGCCATGCCACGTTCGTTTCGACCCTCCGGGCTCTCGTGAACTCCGGGGCCGTGGCGCAGTCGCGGATCGACGACGCCGTGCGCCGCATCCTGCGCGTGAAGTATCGCGCCGGGCGCATGGACAGCCCCTACCTTCCCACCTTCGTGACGAGTCCCCTGGGAACGGCCGAGCATCGTGCGGTCGCGCGCGAAGCCGTGCGCAAGAGTCTTGTTGTTCTCGTCAACGATTCGGTGGGCGGGAAACCCGCGCTGCCCCTTCCTTCCACGGGCGTGATCGCGATCCATGGAACGCATGCCGACAACACCGGTCTCCAATGCGGCGGATGGACTCTGGGCTGGCAGGGGCAGTCGATCAAGGCCGTCACGGGCGCGACGTCCATTCTCCAGGGCTTCCGCAACGTGATGACCGGTGCCACGATCACCAGCTCCACCACGCGCGTCCTGAATGCGAATGCCGCCATCTTCGTCGTGGGCGAGCAACCCTACGCCGAGATGAAGGGCGATCTGACGGAATCCGCCTTCGCCGACTTCGATCCTGGCGCCGCGACGACTTCGCTCATGGCTTCCTACGTGCAGGCGGGCGTGCCTGTCGTCACCGTCTTCGTGAGTGGGCGCCCCCGTCCCGTGCCCACCCTGCTCAAGAATTCCGACGCCTTCGTGGCGGCTTGGCTTCCCGGCAGCGAGGGCGCCGGTGTGGCCGATGTGCTTTCGGGCGCCTATCCGCCCGTCGGTGTCCTGCCGCACTCGTGGCCCAAGGCGGGCACGGATGTCCCCCTGAACGCGGGCGATGGCAAGGTTCCCGCGTTCCCCTACGGATTCGGCCTGACCTGGTAGTTCGCGACAGGGCTTTCCCCGCGGCGTGGAGGGCGGGGGGGCTCGACTCGCCGAGAGTACGGTTTCCTCGCGGCTGCCTCAATGGGGCCGGGGGAGAAGCAAAGACGGATTTCTACTTCTTCCGACGAACTGGAGCGTCGGGAGCATCCCGCCTGGACGCATTTCGATCTCCGTCGAGATCGCTTCGCCCTTCGTAGCCAAGTCATCCGAGGTTGCATCCCATGACGACCCTCCGTGCCGTGCCGCGGACACTTCCGAGAATCTTCGTCGTCGTCCTGTGTCTGCATGCGGCGATTGTCGCGGCGTCCTCCGATTCCCTGCGCATGTCGCCCATCGGCGTGCAACTGGCCTTGCCCGATACGCTGGGACCATGCTTCGAGGGGGCCGACCACGATCGCCTCGCGGATCGCCTGCGCGCGGCATCGGACTCCACGCGGTATTTGCGCCTCGACAGCGCGGGCTTCGCCGTTCTCGCGCTGACGCGCGATTCCACCGCGGGCAGATGCGGGTTGTCGCTGACCTTCCAGGATCCTTCGGAGACCATCGTCGCGCGCGGGGGCGTCCTTCCGGGAGAAACGGTGGCTTCGTCGGATGTTCTCGAGCGTCTGACCTGGCAGATCTCCGAGGACATCGGAATGCGTGCCGGTGCCGTGGAGATTTCCACGACCCCATCCGGAGCTCGGGTGTGGCTGGCCGGACTCGAGGTGGGTGCGACTCCCTTGCGCGTCGATGGCCTGCTGCCCGGCCGCGTGCCGATGCGGATCGAATTGTCGGATTGGGCCGAGGTGGCGGAAACCCTGTCGGTACGCAAAGGACGGACGCGTAGCGTGGAGCTTCCCTTGGAGCGATCTCGCTCCTGGCTCGATTCGGTGCGCCACGTGGCCCTCGCGATCCGCTCCGACAGCGTCTGGAAAGACGCGCGGATGCACCCTGTGAAGGATCTGCCCGACCTGTTCGATCGCCTGGCACTTGGCGTGGCGACGGATCCGTGGGTCTCGGTGGCGATCCTTCCGTTCGACGTGTTTGGAGGCCAGACGGTCGATTACGAACCGGGCACGATGGTCGCCGAGTACGGCATCGCGCGTTGGAAGCGCGATCCGCGTTTCGTCGTGCTTCGGCGCGAAGTGGTTCGGCGATTCTTGAAGGCGGACTCCTTCGCGCAGGCGGGCGTCGTGGCCGATTCGGCGACGGCCGAGATGGGCAAGCTCGTGGCGGCGCGCTACGTGGTGACCGGTGCGATGAAGATCGCTGGTGGAAAGCAGGTGTTGGGCGCACGCATGGTGTCGGTCCGGACGGGTGAAATCGTGTCCGCGGCCGTCGTCGAGATGTCGTCGGCGGAGGTCGAGGACCTGTATCGCGATGCGCTGGGCGAAAAAGGGCATTTCCGGGCCGCGGTGTCGCGCAGTCTGCTGGCTCCAGGTTGGGGGCAGTTTCATGAGGGATACCCCGTGCATGGCGGCGTGGTTGTTGGGTCTGCGGTCGCTTCCATCGGCTTCGCGCTCTGGGCGTATTTCGACTACTCCGACAAGGACGACGAACTGCGGAAGTACCGCGATTACGATCCGTCCACGGTGATCGAAGGCGAAGCGAGGGGGAACTGGTGGCGACGGGCCGAAGCGGCACGCACGGACCGCAACGATGCGCAGATCGTGTTCAACGTGGCGTTGGGCGTGGCCGGCGGCGTCTGGATCGCCAACGTGATCGACGCGGGCATCGTCGGGTACATGGAGTCGCGTCGCATCCGTCCGAAGTACTACGCGTTCGCCCCGTCCGCCGTGGCGCGTCCCGATGGACTTGCCCTGGCCTGGAGATTCTGATCCGTGAAACGCTTCCTCGCCTTCTTGGCTCTGACAGCATTTGTCTTGTCGGGCCTCTTCCTGGGCAGTTGCGACCAGGACGAAAGCGCCTTCCGTCCTGAAGACGAAAACGCTTTCACATCGGACGTTTCGGGACGTCTGACCGATCGGCAGGGGCGTGCGCTGGGAGGCGTCCTGGTGACGGCGCTTCCGGTGGGTGTCACGACGCTGAGCGGCTCCGACGGGACCTTCCGTCTGTCGGGACTGGTGGCCGGCAGCTATCGCGTGACGGCGGCCCGTGACGAGTATCGGGACACCATGTGGCTCGACTCCGTGCGCATGGGGCTCGCGGCGGTGCAGCCCCTGGGCACGCTCGCGATGCGCTACCGGTACGCCACGGCGAAGGGCGTCGTGGTGGATTCCGACGGCGTGGTCCGTGCGGATGCGGGCATTTCGATCGAGAGCCAGACCGCGACCACGACGTCCGGGAAGGATGGCAAGTTCACTCTGGCGAGGGTGGAGCCTGGCCGGGTGCGCCTGTTCGCGGCGATCCAGGGTCTGGGGTACGGCTTCCTGGACACGGTCCTCGCGGCCGACGACACGTTGCAGGGAGTGCGGCTGCGCATCGACCACCGCGGAGGCGTGGTCGTGGGCAAAGTCGTGGGGCGCGACGGCAAAGCCGTTTCGGGTGCCGTCGTGCGCACGGTGGGCGGCGCTCTCGAGGTCGTCACGGACGCGGACGGGATGTTCCGCCTCGCCGACGTTCCGAGCGAGGGGGCCGTGGTCGTGGAGATCGCGAAGGACGGTCTCTCGACGACGATCACGGGCGTGCGCGTGGCCGCGGGAGCGAGGACGGATCTCTCGACCATCGTGATCAGCGCGTCGTCGACGGCTTCCGTCTTCGTCCGCTCCGGCTTCGCGATCGCCATGACGACGGATTCCGTCGTGACGCTGATGGCCGAAACGGTGTCGAACGACACGACGTTCCGCGTGCTGCGCCATCTGTGGAGCGTCGACGGAGGCAGGAGCTGGGATACGACATCCGTGAACGTGTCGACGGTCCGGCCGAAGTCGCTGGGGTGGGCGATCGGGACGCATCCCGTGCTCGTGAAGGTGGTCTCGGTGGATGGACGAATCTCGTCGACGGGAACCATCTCGGTGCGCCTGGCTCCGCCACCGGACTGGATCGCTCCGACGGCATCGCGCCGGAGCCCGAAGCGCGACACGACGTACGCGTGGAGGGACAGCGTCGCGACGGTGTCGTGGTCGGTGAGCGACGATCGAAGACTCGACAGCGTGAAGATCGACACGTTCCTGGTGGAGGTCGATGGCGGCGTGGCTGCGCAGGTGCTGACCCTTCCCGTGGGCACGACGATCGTGCGTCTTTGGGCGCGGGACTCGGCGGGCAACACGGTGCGCGACAGCCTGCAATTGACGCGCGAGGTGCGCCCCGACACGACGCCTCCGACGGTGGCGCTTCGGGCTCCGAAAAGCGACACGTCGTACGTGTGGAGAGACAGCGTCGTGACGGTGTCGTGGTCGGTGAGCGACGATCGAAGGCTCGACAGCGTGAAGATCGACACGTTTCTCGTGGAGGTGGACAGCGGGATCGCGAAGCGCAGGATCGTTCTTCCCGTGGGCGCGACGGTCGTGCGCCTCTGGGCGCGGGACTCGGCGGGCAACACGGCGTGCGACAGCATCGTACTCGCGCGCCAGGAACATGCCGACACTTCGTCTCCTGAGGTGGTGCGTCGGGCTCCGAAAAGCGACACGTCGTACGTGTGGAGAGACAGCATCGTGACGGTGTCGTGGTCGGTGAGCGACAATCGAAGGCTCGACAGCGTGAAGATCGACACGTTTCTCGTGAAGGTGGACAGCGGGATCGCGAAGCGCAAGATCGTTCTTCCCGTGGGCACGACGGTCGTGCGCCTCTGGGCGCGGGATTCGACGGGCAACACGACGCGCGACAGTCTGAAACTGACGCGCAAGGCGCGCTCCGACACGTCTTCTCCGACGGTGGTGCGCCGAACCCCGAAAAGCGACACGTCGTACGTGTGGAAGGACAGCGTCGTGACGGTATCGTGGTCGGTGAGCGACGACCGACGACTCGACAGCGTGAAGATCGACACGTTTCCCGTGGTGGTGGACAGCGGGGTCGCGAAGCGCAGGATCGTTCTTCCCGTGGGTACGACGGTCGTGCGTCTCTGGGCGCGGGATTCGGCGGGCAACACGACTTGCGACAGCTTGGAACTGATCCGCGAGACGATGCCCGCATACGATTCCTGTCTCCGATTCCTCGAAGTCGGCGCCGGGATCCTCTCGCCCGCGTTCCGTTCCGACAGCCTCAGCTATCGCGACACGGTCTTGGCCGAGGATACGGCGATCCTGATCCACGCGGTTCCGATGGACACGGTGGCAGGCGTCGTGGCCATCGACGGATACGACGGGCGTTCCCGCTTCGTTCGCCTGGGTTCGGACGGTACCGCCACGCGCATCCGCGTGGTGTCGCGCGGTGGCGACAATGATTCTCTCGTGTATGTGGTCGACGTGTACCGCGAGCCCGACCTCGCCTTCGGTGCGCCCTGGAACAGCACGGTTCCGTACGGGACGTTGCACGACGAGCGCGACGGCAAGAAGTACCGCACGGTGAAGATCGGCGACCAGACGTGGATGGCGGAGAATCTCGCCTACGTCGTTGACAGTTCCTGGTGCCCCGAAGGCCGTTCCGATTCGTGCGCGAAGTATGGCCGCCTGTACCAGTGGGCCGCCGCGATGGCGATCGCTCCCACCTACGACGCCATGGCATGGGACGGGGGCGACTCGCTGATCCAGGGCGTGTGTCCCCGAGGATGGCATCTGCCCAGCGAGACGGAATGGACGGCGTTGACGGCGACCGTGGAGGCGGATGCGAGAGTCGGCGAGGGATTCGCGGGATCCGCCCTCAAGTCGACCGCCGGCTGGTATCTGTCCGGCAACGGAACCGATCGCTTCGGCTTCCGCGCCATTCCGGCCGGCTATCGCTACAACGGCGACGGTCCGCTCGGGATGTACGCCCACTTCTGGTCCGCGTCGGCCTACAACGGTGAAACCGCATGGCTTCGAACCGCCTACCACAACTACGCACGCATGTATGGCGGCAGCGCCGACAAGAAGGCCGGCTATGCCGTGCGCTGCCTCGAGGATCCCGTCGACACGTCGACGAGCCTGAAAGCCCTCTCGGTCGGCGCGGGATCGCTGTCTCCCGCGTTTCTCCCCTCCCGTCTGGCCTACGTCGACTCCGTGAGCGCCCGGATCGGCACGCTGTCGGTCGCCGCGACTTCCGCCTCGAAGAGCGCGACGGTGACGATCGACGGCGGTGGAACGGTCTCGCTTGCGACGGATTCCGTCATCGAGGTGAAGGTGGCCAACGGCGCGGGGAGTCGCACCTATTCCATCCGCGTGTTCCACCGCCTCCACGATTCCACCTATCGGGTGCCGTTGAACGGCGCGATCCCGCACGGCGTCCTGCGCGACGCGCGCGACGGACAGGAGTACCGCACCGTCCGGATCGGCGACCAGAACTGGATGGCAGAGAACCTGAATCGCGCGGTGGACAGTTCGTGGTGCGTCGGAGACGACGAGGATTCGTGCGGCAAGTACGGACGGCAGTACCAGTGGTCGTCCGCGATGGACATCTCCTCCGCCAACAACACGTCGAGCTGGACGGGAAGCGACTCCTCCCGGGAAGGCGTCTGTCCGAGCGGTTGGCATCTGCCGAGTGATGCCGACTGGTCGATCCTGGCGAACACGGTGCAGGCCGATTCCAAGGTTGGAGCGAACTCCGCGGGTGGGGCGCTCAAGGCCGCTTCCGGCTGGTCGAATTCCGGCAACGGCACGGATCTGTTCGGCTATCGGGTGCTTCCGGGAGGCTATCGCTATTCCGGGGCATCGCTTTCCGTCGGCGACAACGCCCGGTTCTGGACCGCGACCCAGTCTTCGGTCGTCGCGGCGGGGGCCCTTCTCTTCCTCGGGTCGTCGGCGAGCATTGGCGGCGGCGGAACGAGCAAGACTCTCGGCATGTCCGTTCGCTGTCTCGAAAACGCGTCCGATACGTCGACCGCGCTCGCATCCTTGACGGTCGGCCAGGGCTCGCTCTCGCCGGCGTTCCTTTCCACGCGCACGCAATACGTCGACACCGTGGGCGCACGTGCTTCGATCCTCGTCGTGGCGGCGGTGGCGCTTTCGAAGAACGCGACGGTGACGATCGACGACGGAGGAACGGTCTCGCTTGCGACGGACTCCGTCATCGAGGTGAAGGTGGCCAACGGCGCGGGGAGCCGCATCTACGCGATCCGCGTGTTCCATCGCGCCGTCGTCGATACCACCTGGGGCGTTCCCTGGAACGCGAGTCTGTCGTACGGCGTCCTGCGCGACGCGCGCGACGGACAGGAGTACCGCACCATCAGGATCGGCGATCGGAACTGGATGGCCGAAAACCTGAACAAGGCGGCGGACAGTTCGTGGTGCGTCGGCGGCAGCGACGATTCGTGCGACAAGTATGGACGGCTGTACCAGTGGCCGGCGGCGATGGGGCTCTCCTCCGCCTACGGCGGGACGAGCTGGAGCGGAGGCGACTCCCTGCGCCAAGGCATCTGCCCAAGTGGATGGCACTTGCCGAACGATACGGACTGGGCATACTTGCAACGCGACGTGGAGTTCGATTCGAGAGTCGGTTCGGGTTCGGGCGGGAGCGCCTTGAAAACGGGTCCGGGTTGGAACGGCTCGAGTGGCGGTTCCGATCTCTTCGGATTCCGAGGGATTCCCGGAGGCTACCGCTATTCCGGCGCGGATTATGCCATCGGCAGCTATGCTCGATACTGGAGCGCGAGCCAGTATTCCGCCACCTATGCGGATTCGCGCATGCTGTACTACGCGTCGGCGGTTTTCGGAACGACGCCATCCAGCAAGATCCTGGGCATGTCCGTCCGCTGCGTCGAAGATCCTCTCGATACGTCGACGGCGTTGGCGTCCCTGTCGGTCGGACGAGGCTTCCTGGCGCCGGCATTCCTCGCCTCCCGCCTGGCCTACGACGACACGGTCGGTCCATCGGTCGCGACCCTGTCCGTGACGGCGACGGCCCTCTCGGGCAAGGCCACGGTGACGATCGACGGCGGCGGCACGGTCTCGCTTGCGACGGATTCCGTCATCGACGTGACGGTGGTCAACGGCGCGGGGAGCCGCACCTACACGATCCGGGTGCTCCACACCGACTCGACATGGGGCGTTCCCTGGAGCGGGAACGTGCCCTATGGCGTACTGCACGACGCTCGGGACGGCAACGAATACCGCACCGTCCGGATCGGCGACCAGAACTGGATGGCCGAGAATCTGAAGCATGAGGGTCCCGACAGCACCTGGTGCTACGGAGGACGCGCGGATTCGTGCGACAAGTACGGGCGCTTGTATTCGTGGACGTCGGCGTTGGAATTCGCGAGCGTCTACGATGTGGTGGGCTGGAACGGGAGCGATTCGCTGCTTCAGGGCGAGTGCCCGACCGGCTGGCATCTGCCGAACGACGCGGAGTGGGGGACTCTCGTGAAGACGGTGGAAGCCGACGCGAGAGTCGGCTCGGGAGGCGCGAATGCCGCGCTCAAATCGGCGAAAGGCTGGAACACCGCGGGTAACGGGATGGACCTGTTCGGATTCCGGATCCTTCCTGCGGGAGTCCACAATTACGACGCACGGATGGAGTATGGTGCGGGCGACCACTCCGATCTATGGTCCGCCTCCGTGGATGTTCCCACGAGCCGGACAGGCTTCCAGACGTTCGCTTCCAGCGGCGCGACGCGCCTGGAGACGTTAGCCGACGCCATGAGGAAGTACGGACGCTCCATCCGCTGCCTCGAGAATCCCGCCGACACGTCCACGAGCCTGCGATCCCTCGTGGTCGGCCAAGGCGCCTTGTCGGCCGATTTCCTGCCCACGCGCCTGGCCTACGTGGACTCCGTCGATCCGGAGATCGCGACGTTCTCCGTGGCGGCGCAGCCCGCGTCCGCGAAGGCGGTGGTGACGATCGACGGCGGCGGCACGGTCTCGCTTGCGACGGATTCCGTCATCGATGTGAAGGTGGTCAACGGCGCGGGGAGCCGCACCTATTCGATCCGCGTGTTCCATCGCGCCATCGTCGACACCACCTACGGAGTCGCGTGGAACGCATCCGTGTCGTACGGCGTCCTGCACGACTCTCGGGACAACAAGGAATACCGTACCGTCCGGATCGGCGATCGGAACTGGATGGCCGAGAATCTGAACCACGCGGTCGACAGTTCCTGGTGCCATGCCGGGAATTCCGATTCGTGCGGCAAATACGGCCGACGGTACCAATGGTCGGCGGCGATGGATCTCTCACCCGCGTACAACACGAAGAAATGGGGTGGCGACGACGAGGCTCGTCGCGGCGTCTGTCCGAGCGGGTGGCACCTGCCGGGCGATGCGGAATGGACGAGCCTGGCGAACGCCGTGGCGTCCGATGCCGGCATCGCGCTTCGATCCGCGAGCGGCTGGTCCTATCCGGGTACGGATCAGTACGGTTTCCGGGGACTTTCGGCGGGCTACAAGTATGGCGACTCCTACGATGGCATCACGAACGCCTATTTCTGGTCGGCATCCGAGCCGGACTCCGTATCGGCCTGGACCAGGCTTCTCGTCGGCAACGATCTGACGCTTCTGCGAATCGATTTGGTCAAGACGAACGGTTTTTCCGTCCGCTGCGTCGAGGATCCGCCCGACACGTCGACGCGCCTGCGTTCCCTGAACGTCGCCCTTGGCACCTTGTCGCCCGCATTCCATCGCGACATCGTCTCGTACGTGGACAGCGTGGAGTCCGACGTCGCCACGTTGTCCTTGACGGCCGTGGCCGCTTCGGGAAACGCGTCCGTGACCATCGACGGTGGCGGAACGGTCGCGCTGGGGACGGATTCCGTCATCCAGATCGATGTGGTCAACGGCCACGGGCATCGCGTCTACGAGATCCGCGTGGTGCACAAGGCGCCTGCCGCCGACACCACCTACGGCGTCGCTTGGAACGCATCCGTGTCGTACGGCGTCCTGCACGACGCCCGCGACGGGCAGGAATACCGCACCGTGGCGATCGGTGGCAAGACGTGGATGGCGGAGAACTTGAACTACTCGGCCGATAGTTCGTGGTGCGCGGTGGATTCGTGCGCGAAGTACGGCAGGCTCTACTCGTGGATCGCCGCGATGGGGCTTTCCAGTCTGTACGACAACGAGTGGTGGCTGGGAAGTTCGACGCTCCGGCAGGGCGCGTGCCCGACCGGGTGGCATGTCCCGAAGGATACGGAATGGGTTGCATTGGAGGCCGCCGTGGAGGCTGGCGCGACCACGGCCGCGGATAGCGCGGGGGCGGCATTGCAGTCGGCAGGCTGGCTCGGCTCGTCCTACGGAATGGATTCGTTCGGATTCAGGGCGCTTCCGGCGGGCTACCGAGCGCCAGACAATCAACTGGTCCGGGCTGCTGTCGCGGAGTTCTGGTCTTCATCCCAGTACGAATGGTCTGGCCAGCCCGCCTGGTTCCGGTACATCCGGTCCAGCAACGCATCCATGCTGTCGAGCCTTGCTTCGAAGAACTACGGATTCTCCCTGCGTTGCGTGGAGAACTAGAAACGGCGCACGAGCCTCCGCACGTCGAGGCTCTCGAAGGGTCGAAACCAGCGGATTGACCTGATTTCCAACTCTCGCGGCGAAGGCCCCGATGGGGCTCGATCCGCCATAATCAAGCGTTTCTACGTTTGCAACACGATCAGAATGCCTGGCAAGTCCCGCTTGGGTATGGTTGGTTCCAAATAGTTGCTCTTCGCCAGATGGCGAATTTCCCGATGGGTGAATCTGATGTCGATTTTACGCACCATATCGCCATTGCATCCACGAGTCTGTGTGCTCGCACTTTCCCTGTCGGCGGCTCTTTTCGCCGACCCCCTCGATACGCTGTGCCTGTCGCCGGTCTCGGTGCGTCCGATCCTGCCACGCGCGTCGGGCAGTTGCTTCACGGGCCTGACGGACACGACCTTGGCAACACGCATGACGAGCGCCTTCGATTCGGCGCGATTCCTGCGGCGCGACACGACGAGCTCCGCGTTGTTGCGCCTTCGCATGGACACGGCGGACGGCCTGTGCGACGTCATGCTCGATTTCCAGGACGACATCGGTCGTGCTTCCGCGCGCGTCACGTTGGCTCCAGGGCAGTCGTTGAACGCGTCGGACGCGTTGGCGCGCCTGGTGCGGCAGGTGTCGGACGCGATCGCGAAGGATCGCAGCGGCGTGCTGGAACTCCGCACCACGCCACCCGGTGCGCGGGTGTGGCTTGCTGGACTCGACGCCGGTACGACTCCTCTGCGCCTCGAGTCCATGCGTCTCGGTCCTCTTCCGGTGCGGATCTCCATGCAGGACTGGCTCGACGTCGCCGAGACGCTGTCGGTGCAGCCCGGGCCGGCGGCGGTTCTGGAGCGCGCCCTGGTGCGCACACCGGCTTGGCTCGACTCGGTGCGTCGCGCGGCGATCGTCTTCCGCCGTGACAGTCTGTGGAACGACGCTCGCACCCGCCCCGCGAAGGATCTCGCCGAACTGTTCGATCGCTTGGCCATTCCGGTGGTTCCTGGGGCGCGGCTCTCCGTGGCCATTCTTCCCTTCGACACGCTCGGCGCGCAGAACGGGACCTACAATCCCGGCGTGATGGCCGCCGAGTACGGCATCGCGCGCTGGAGCGGCGATGCGCGCTTCGTGGTGGTGGAACGCGCCGACGTGGGCAAGCTGTTGCGCGAGCAGGCGTTCGCGCAGTCGGGCGCGGTGTCCGATTCGGGTGCGGCCGAGATGGGCAGGCTTGCCGCGGCGCGCTACCTCGTGACAGGAACCGTCCAAGTGGCGAACGGCAAACAGGTGTTCACGGCGCGCATGGTGTCTGTCGAGACGGGTGAACTCGTCTCGGCGGCGGTGGCCGAGAAGGGTTCCGGCGAAGTGGACAGCCTCTACCGCGAGGCCCTGGGCGAGAAGGGCCAGCTCAGCGCATCGCTGTACCGAAGTCTTGCCGGTCCGGGTTGGGGCCAGTTCTACACCAACCATCCGGTACACGGTGGGATCGCCTTGGGCGCCGTGGTGGCTTCGATCGGGTTCGCGACCTGGGCGTACCTGGACTACGCCGACAAGGACGACGAGTTGCAGAAGTACCGCAAGCACGATCCCGCGACGCTGCGCGACGGCGAGACGTCCGACCAGTGGATCGCGCGCGCCGAAGCGGTTCGTTCCGACCGCAACGACGCGGCCACGATGTTCGGCTTGTCGCTGGGCGTGGTGGGCGTGGCGTGGGTGGGCAACGTGATCGATGCCGGCATCCTCGGATACATGGAATCGCAACGCATCAAGGCGAAGTATTTCGCCTACATCCCCACTCCCGTGGCGACCTTCGATGGTCTCGCCCTGGCCTGGAGGTTCTGAGCCATGAATGCAATGATTCGCAAGCGGTCGGTCGATCCAATCCTGCTCGCCTTGGCCCTCGCTGGTGTCGTCGGCACCCTCCTTTCTTGCAACCAGGACGAGACGGCGTTCGGTCCTCAGGATGCCAAGTTCTTCGAGTCCACCATCGAAGGGCGCGTGACGGATCGGCAGGGGCGCGTCTTGAGCGGTGCTCTGGTGACGGCCCTTCCCGGCGGCGTCACCACGGTGAGCGGTCCGGACGGATCGTTCACGCTGTCGGGCCTGGCTTCCGGCAGCTACCAGATCGCCTTGGCCAAGGATGACTATCGCGACACGATGTGGCTTGATTCGGCGCGCGTGGGGCTTTCGGTCGTGAAGGACATGGGCAAGCTGGCGATGCGCTACCGCTTCGCGACCGTTTCGGGCGTGGTGGAGGATTCCAGCGGCGAGGTCCAGCCGATGGCGGGCGTCGCGGTGGAAGATCAGACGCCCACGGCGATGGCGGTGAGCGGCGGCAAGTTCACGCTGGCGAAGGTCGAGCCCGGTCGGGTGCGTTTGTTCTCGGCGATCCAGGGTGTCGGCTACGGTACGCTGGACACGACTCTCGATGCCGACGACACGCTCAAGGGAGTGCGCTTGCGCATCAATCGTCGTGGCGGCGCGGTGACGGGCCAGATCGTGGGCACCGATGGCAACGGCATCTCCGGCGCGCAGGTGACCACGGTGGGTGGCGCACTCAAGACCACGACGGAAAGCGACGGAAGCTTCCGCATCACGGAGGTTCCAGGCGAAGGCAAGGTGGTCGTGGAGGTCTCGAAGGGCGCGCTCTCGACGACGGTCACGGGCGTACGCGTGGCCGAAGGGGCGCAGACCGATCTCTCGAAGATCACGATCGCGGCGATCGCGTCCACGGGGGCGGTGGCGGTGCGCATGGGCCTTGCGATGGCCTTTACGACGGATTCCGTCGTGACGCTGGTGGCCGACACGATCTCGAGCGACAGTTCGTTCCGCGTGCTGCGCTACCTGTGGAGCCTCGACGACGGGGCGACTTGGGACACGACGTCCGTGAACACGTGGGCCATCCGCCCGAAGTCCCTGGGTTGGGTCGCCGGCGCCCATGCGGTTCTCGTGAAGGCCGTCGCCATGGATCGCCGCGTCTCGGACGCGGGCACGATCACGGTGCGCATCGTCGACGCAACTCCGCCCGTCGTGTCGCTGGCGAGTCCGAAGAACGACACCACCTACGCATGGATGGACAGCGTGGTGAACGTGTCGTGGACGGTCAGCGACGACAGCAAGCTCGACAGCGTGTGGATCGACGGCAAGATCGCGTTTCCGGGAAGCGGCACGTATTCGCGCCAATTGGTGCTCTCCCTGGGCCGCAGGAGCTATGGGCTGAAAGCGCGCGATTCGGCAGGCAACATCAAGCTCGACAGCGTGGTCCTGACGCGATTGGCGCCGGACACCGCGACGCTGACCGTGAAGCGTGCGACCGTCTTGAAGGACACCACGTACAAGCGGTTCAACGACTCCATGGTGACGGTCGCGTGGGTGCTTGGCAATGTTGGCAGACTGGACAGCGCGTGGATCGACGGCAAGCCCGCGTTGGTCGACAGCGGCACGGTTTCGACGACATTGAGTCTGCCGTTGGACGGGACGACGGTGCGCTTGCGCGTGCGCGACCTGTTCTCAAGCCGCGAGTACCTCGACAGCATCGTGCTGGTTCGTCTGGCGCTCGACACGACAGCTCCCATCGTGGAGCTTCTGAGTCCTTCCCAGAATACGACCTATGCGTTCAATGACTCGCTGGTGGCGTTGACGTGGATGGTCAGCGATGTGGGTGGCATCGACAGCGCCTGGGTGAACGACGTGGCTGTTCCCGTCAGCGCTGGCGTGGGGGTGGCCATGCTCCCGCTCGACGTGGGCAAGACGATTCTGCGCCTGCGCGTGCGCGACCTTTCGGGGAACGAACAGATCGACAGTCTCGTCCTTGTGCGCTTGGCCGCGTCGTCCACACGAACCGATACCACGTCGACCTCTTCCGATTTGGACATGGAGTCGGGGAATGTTGGCGGGATGCCGACGGGAACGACCTACGGCATCGGAGGCTATTCCGACAGCGCCGTCTTCCCGTGGTCCGATGGCTCGTACAATGGCGACGTGGCGGTGGGGATATCCGATTCCGCCCATCTGAATGGCGTCCGCAGCCTCAGGATCTTCCTGAGCAATGCCGGAGGCTCCGGAGGCAATTCGTTCCAGAAGACGGGAATCAACATGCATCCCGATACCGGGTACATGTGGACCCCGTCCTCCGACACGATCTCCTACTGGATGACCGATGTCGACTACACCGCGTCCTCGCGTTGGGCGTGGGCGCAGGGGTTGGCCGCCATCACGTCCAAGGGGCCGGTCATGTTCTGGAATCGGTGCGCCACCTGGGGGAGCCAGGAGCATTGCGCCGGCATCGGCGAGCATCCCGGATCGGACTACGGATTCGACGATGCGACAGATTCCGTCGACGGGTCGGATGGGCGCAAATGGAGACTTTATCGCGTGATCCTGCCCGACTCCTTGAAAGGCGGCGTCGTGAAGGAAGTCCTTTTCCATGCCCACCAGGCGAGTTGGGACGGAACCCAGGCGCAGAATCGGTTCTTCCTGGATCGCATCCAAGGATTGCAGCGTTCGGCGCGGATCGCGGCGGATTCCGCTTCGCTCGTCGTGATCCTTCCTCGCAGCGGCATGGATACGCTTTGGGTCTTGGACACGATCAAGGCCTCGTCGAACGGCGCCATCGAGTACGCGATCGATGATGGATCCTGGAATACGTACCCATCGACGGGCGTGGTGCTGACCCAGGCCTGTTCCCTTTCCGTTCGAGCGACAGAATCCGGCAAGATAGCGAAGGCGTGGGGCAAGCATTTCGACTTCACGACATGGAATCCGAATGCTTCCTACGGAAGCCTCCTCGATGATCGCGATGGCGAGACCTATCGCACCGTGACGATCGGGAGCCGGAATTGGATGGCGGAGAATCTGAAATTCCGTGGTTTGGGAGCGGATACCGGGTGGTTGTACGGCGACAATGCGGACAGTGGTGCGAAGTACGGGCGTCTGTACACGTGGTCCGCGGCGATGGGCGGAGCATCTTCCAGCGCAAGCAACCCGAGTGGCGTGCAAGGCGTCTGTCCCGCTGGTTGGCACGTTCCAAGCGACGAGGAATGGCACGATCTGATCACTACCGTCGATTCTTCGATTTCGGGTCGGGTGCTGAAATCGCCAAATGGATGGGATGCCGGAAACGATGGCGACGATCGACTTGGGTTCCGCATCCTGCCAGGAGGCAACCGGTCGACGGATGCCGGTTATGTCAACAAGGGCGCGTATGGTGCGTTTTGGACCGCCACGCAGATAGACGCGAGCAACGCGCTGCTGAGGAGCTTCTCGTCGAACGCCATCGCCGTGGGCCGTGGGAATGGATCGGAGAAGACCAGCGGTCTGGGGCTTCGATGCCTCGAAAATCCCCCCGACGCCACCCCCCCCACGTTCGAACTCAAGGAGCCGACGTCTCGCGACTCGGCCTATTCGTCGAACGAGACCATGGTGTACGCGAAGTGGGTTGTCAAGGACGAGACCGCGCTCGGTATCGTCACGATCAACGATTCGGTCGTGGCGCCGCTGGACGGCGGTTATGTGGGGCGGTACATAGCCCTTGCCGATACCACCGGGATCGTGATCCTCGATGTGGCGGACGCTGCGGGCAACCACGCCTACGATACGTTGCACCTGTCTCGGGAGCTGGCTCGGAACGGGAGCTTCTCGACTCCGGTAAGTAGCGGCGACTGGAGCATGTACGTGGCAACGGGAGACTCTGCCGTGTTTGCGACGGATTCCGGCTGGGCATCGATCGCGATTTCCGCGGCCGCGGCCGATACGACGCGATACAGCATCCAGCTCTCGCAGAGCGGCCTTTCCCTGGTCGCTGGAGCGGCGTACCGCGTGGCCTTCGACGCTTGGAGTTCCGGCTCGCGCGACATTCAAGTCGCCCTTACGGAGAATTCGACATGGCAATACCTGGGGGGAGGGAGCGTGGTGCTTTCGGATTCCGTGCAACGATTCCATGTCGATTTCACCGCGGTGACGACATCGAGTGGAGGTGTCGTGCAATTCCAATTCGGCGGATCGACCATGCCTGTGAAGATCGACAACGTCTCGTTCTTCATGCTCCGATAGTATTCGCGCCCCGATGGAGTGGGGGCGAATTGATGACCTCGAAATACGGTACACCCATCTAACTTTCGGGAACCGCCCGCGACGCGTTCCCCGAAAGGACCACTTCCATGCCCTCTCCGCTTTCCGAACGATTCACGCGCCTGGCCGCGATCCACAACCTGCTCGCCAAAGCTCGTTCCGAAGGCGCCGCAGGCGTTCTCACGTCCGACATTCTCGATGTGATCGGCGGGGAGCGCAAGTCTCTCTACCGCTATGCGACGGATTTGCGCGCGCTGGACGCGCCGCTCGACTACGACGACAAGACCCATCTGTGGTCGTATCTCGCGACGTGGAATCCGCCCGAACCATGGCTGTGGACCGTGGGTGGTCCGGCGGGCGTGCGCATGGCCCTCGACTTCCTGCTCGATCCCGTGCTCGAGCACGACCTCAAGGACGTCATCGCGGTCGAGAGTCCTCTGGGTGGAAAGTCTTCGCAGACGTTGCCGCGCCTGACGGCGCTTTTCGATCGTCGTATTCTCGGTGCGTTGGCGACGGCCTTGCGCGAGCGGCGCGCATTGCGCTTCGTGTACCACAAGACGCGTGGCCAAGGGGATGGCGAACGCGTCGTCCATCCGCTCGAATTGTTCGAATGGAATGGAATGCCGTATTTGCAGGCATGGGACCCTGCGGACCCCAAGCGGCCCTTCAAGCGATTCGCCCTCTCGCGCATGGAGAGCGTCGAGGTTTTGGCGAACCGGTTCCGTCCCCCCGCCAAGCGCGATCAGCCATCGTGCCTCGGAGCATTCTGCGGCGAGGTCTTTTCGGCAACCATCCGCGCCGAGGCCGAGCAGGCCGATTTCGTGCGTGAACGCCGCTGGCACCCCGACCAGAAGATCCGCGAATTGCGCGACGGTGCGGTGGAGTTCATCCTTCCGTTTGGCGATCCTGGCGAGGCTGCGCGCTGGATTCTGGGACAGGGGCCGGGCTTCCGTCCCGTCGCACCCATGGCGCTTGTGCGCTCCTGGGCCGCCATGATCGCGTCGCTTGCCGCGCAGGTGCGGGGTGGCGCTTGAGGTGGAGGTCCTGCAAATTTGACTAAAAATGACAAAAAGGGGCTTATGCGGTTTTTGCTGATAATTGAAGGAAAATGGTGCAAAAGAGTCGGCGCCCTTGAAACGCGTGGACTACTTTTTCCGCCCTCATGAGTCCTTTTCTGGCCAGAAACCAACGCCAGGGATCGGCGCTCTCCCTTGAGAAAATTCTCGAGGCCTTGCACGAGTGTCATCCCGAAACGGTCATCGGCACGTCTCCCAATGGAGCGCGGTGGATCCAGGTGACTTCCTTCGCCCTCCTGGATGTCGCACGACTCCTCAAGGCCGATCCTCGCCTGCGCTTCGAGCAGCTCTGCTGCCTTACCGGCGTCGATCTCCAGAAGTTCCCCGCGACACCCGAGCGACCAGCCTGCGACGATCTCGTTTGCGCCTACGATCTTCATTCGCTGGTCAACGGGCATTCGCTTCTCCTGAAGGTCCAGGTGCCGCGCGCCAACCCCGAGTTGCCCTCGGTCGAATCCGTGTGGGGCGTCGCCTCCTTCTTCGAACGCGAGATCTTCGATCTGTTCGGCGTGGTCTTCAAGGGACACCACGATCTGCGTCGACTGTTGCTGCCCCCCGATTGGGTCGGGCATCCCATGCGCAAGGACTACGTGTATCCGCGGTCCTACGGCGGCGTCGAGCTGTGTCGCGAGGGACAAACGTTCGAATCGGGACCCTACACGTGAGCATCGAACTCGATCGCGACGGCGATTTCATCACTCTGTCGATGGGGCCGCATCATCCGGCCACCCACGGCGTGTTGCGCTTGGTCATCACGACCGACGGCGAGATCGTCACCGCCTGCAAACCCGACATCGGCTACCTGCATCGTTCCATCGAGAAGATCGCCGAGAACCTCGAGTGGAACCAGTTCGCGCCCTACACGGACCGCGTCGACTACGTCTGCTCCATGAACTCCAACCACGCCTGGGTCCTCGCGGCCGAGGCGCTGCTCGCCACCTCCAGCGAAACGAAGCTCGTCGTTCCGGAGCGCGCCGAGTACATCCGCGTGATCGTCGCGGAGCTCAATCGCATCAGTTCGCATCTGGTGGGCGTCGGCTCCATGAGCATGGATCTGGGCGCGTTCACGCCGTTCATCCACGCGCTCGCGCAGCGCGAGGTCATCAACGACATCCTCGAGAAGGCCTGTGGCGCCCGTCTCACCTACAACTACATGACCATCGGTGGCGTGGCGTGCGACCTCTACCAGGGCGCCGAAGACGAGATCCGCAGCTGTCTCGCGGAACTCGAAAAGGTGATGGTCAACTTCAATCGCCTCATCACCACGAATTCGATCTTCAAGGGACGTCTCGCGGGCGTCGCGGTCGTATCGCCCGAAGACGCTCTCTCCTACGGTCTCGTGGGCCCCAACCTGCGCGGTTCCGGCGTCGATTTCGACCTGCGTCGCGACATCCCCTACGGCGTGTACGATCGTTTCGACTTCAACGTCCCCCTGGGCGGCGCCTACGCAGGCTCCAAGGGCGCCGTCGGCGACTGCTACGACCGCTTCGTCGTGCGCATGCTCGAGATCCTCGAAGCGATCAAGATCATCCGCCAGGCGCTCGACCAGATGCCTCCGAGCGCAGGCAAGGAAGACGATCCCGTGGGTGGCTGGTGGCTTTCCAAGGCTGCGGCCAAGGCCTTGCGCAAGCCTCCGGTGGGCGAAGTCTACTTCCGCACCGAGAATCCCCGCGGCGAGACCGGCTACCATATCGTGTCCGACGGCACGAAGAATCCCTACCGCGTCAAGATCCGCACCGGTTCGTTCTGCGCCGTCTCGATCTTCGAGAAGCTGGTTCCGGGACTCATGATCGCCGACATCGTCTCCGTGATCGGCTCCTTCGACATCGTCCTTCCGGAGGTCGACCGATGATTTCGTTCGGTCCTGCATCCGACGCCCTGGCCCTGTGGTTCGCCAAGCAGGGGGTGACGGAATCCGTCGCATCCTGGCTCGCCGTCCTGATCATCGTGTGCGTTCCCACTCTCTGCATCGTGTTCCCCATCGCGGGCATCGCGCAGTATTTCGAGCGCAAGATCGCGGGTTACGCGCAGCGCCGCCGCGGCCCCATGGTGGGAGCCGACGGTGTCGTGCGTCTCGTGATCGACCTGAGCCTGTTCTGGCAGCCGCGCTGGAAGCGCCAGAAGGCGCAGGCCTTTGTCCAGGGCCTGCCTCTGGTCAAGCCGCTTCTCGCTTGGATTCGCAAGTGGGGACTGGGCGCCATCGCCGCCGACGGCGTCAAGATGTTCCTCAAGGAAGACATGGCTCCCGCCGGAGCCAACCGCTTCCTCTTCCGCGCCGCCACGTACCTCGCGATGACGGGCAGCTATCTCGCCTACGTCGTCGTCCCCTTCAGCCAGGGATTCCACATCGCCGACTATCCCGTGGGCGCCTTGTTCCTGGGCGCCGTGACGGGCCTTGTCGCCGTGTCCATCCTGCAGGCCGGCTGGAGCTCCAACAACAAGTGGTCGCACTTCGGCGGCATCCGCGCGGTGGCCATGATCGTGAGCTACGAAACCCCCATCGCGCTGTGCGTCGGCGCCGTGGTCATGTGGTCGGGCACCATGAGCCTCCAGGGAATCGTCGCGGCGCAGTACGCGTCCGGCTGGTGCTCCTTCCTCGGCTGGAACGTCTTCCAGACGCCGCTCATGCTGCTTCTGGCGGGAGTCTACTACATCGCGGGACTCGCCGAATGCAATCGCGTCCCCTTCGACCTTTCGGAAGGCGAGTCGGAAATCGTCGGCGGGTTCCATACGGAATACTCCGGCTTGCGCTGGGGCCTCTTCTTCATCGCCGAGTACGCCGACATGATGATCGTCGGCGCCTTGTTCGCCACGATGTTCCTCGGCGGCTACCAGTCGCCCATCGGCGAGGAATGGATCGTCGCGTTGCCGCAGCCCTGGGAGGCGATCGTCCACTCGTGCATCATGATCGCCAAGTTCGTCGGTTCCGTCGGATTCATGATGTGGATCCGCTGGACGCTTCCGCGCTTCCGCATAGACCAGGTCATGAAGCTCGCCTGGACCAAGCTCGTGCCGCTCGCGCTCTTCGGGCTTTTCGGCCTGGCCGTCACGCAATGGCTCGCCTCGAACGCCAACGGTGTGACGGAAATCGTCCACGGACGGTACGTGTCCGCCCCTGTCGTTCCGCTGGGCGCGATCGGCGTCGGCCTTTCCTGGATCGTTTTCGGGACGGTTGCGGTGGTGCTCGTCGTGCTGGCGCGCCGCTACGGCGAACCCCGTCCCATCGATCCGGCCGTGAAAGACGCCCTGGTCGGGTCGGGAACATGGAAGCCCGTCGCACCGGCGGGAAAGGATGGGGCGGCATGAGCTTCCTCGGCTGGGTCCGCGAAATCGTCGACGGCGTCGACTCGTTCCGCATCGGCATGGGGCTGACGGCCCGCTACATCGTCGAGAATCTCGCCGACAAGGGCGAGGGTGCCGCGCCTACGATCGACTATCCCACGGTGAAGCGCGAGCTTCCCGATGGATTCCGCGGGCATCTGTTCAACGACGTCGACAAGTGCACGCTGTGCCGCATGTGCCAGCGCGCATGCCCCATCGACTGCATCTCGATGGAAGGCGAGCAGAACGAGAACAACAAGTTCCGCATCTCCCGCTACGACATCGACATTTCCAAGTGCATCTACTGCGGTCTGTGCACGCGGGCCTGTCCCACGGGCAGCCTGCGCATGACCAAGACCTTCGAGGTCGATCCCAAGAACACCGAGAACGGACGCGGCGGACGCTTCCTCTTCCGCATGAACGCCGAGCAGACCAGGCGGCGCATGACCTCCGACGAGGTGGATCGCCTGAACGCGATCACGTGCCGGAAGTCCGATGATCTTTCCGACGACGATCGCGTCTTCCTCGCCGAGATCGAGGACCACGCGAACGGCACCATCCTGTTCGGTCGCTACGGCATGGGCTGGTATGTTCCCGAAGAGAAGGCGCGGGTCGATGCGATCCGCGCCGAGAAGAAGCGGCTGAAGGACGAAGCCGCCGCGAAGGCCGCCGCGGAAGCGGCCCAGGCGAATCCCGAGGCATCCGCATGAGTCCCTCCATCGTTCTTTTCTGGGCACTGGTGGCCGTGGTCGTCGCGGCCGCGGCCGGTGCCGCTCTCGCGCGCAATCTCGTCTACTCCGCACTTTCGCTGGGCGTGTGCCTCGCCGGAGTCGCGGGGCTCTATCTCTTCCTGCAGGCCGAATATCTCGCCGTCATCCAGATGAGCGTCTATGTGGGCGGCATCCTCATCCTCGTTCTCTTTGGCGTGATGTTCAGTCGCGACCTCCTGGGGAATCAGACACGTCCATCCTTGCCTGCCCGCCTGCTCGGAGGGATCACATTCCTGGTCGTACTTGTCGCGGCGGCTCGCACCGCTTGGGTCGCGGCTCACCGCGGGATGTTGCAGACCGTGGCGGGAAGCCTTTCCGTCGTGCGTTCGGCGCCCGAGGAATGGCCAGGCACCATCGCCAGCAACGCGCCCATCCATCTCGGATCCCTTCTGATGGACCAGTGGCTGGCGCCATTCCTCGTGATCGCCATACTCCTGACCGTCGTCCTCGTCGCCGCCCTCGGTCTGGTGCGCAAGGAACTCCCATGAACGACATTCTCCTGGCCGGACCCGAACATCTCGGGCCGTATCTGGCCGTCGGGGCCCTCCTCTTCGCCTTCGGGATCCTCGCCTGCGTCACGCGTCGGAATGCGGTCGGCTATCTCATCGGCATCGAGCTGATGCTCAACGCCGGAGCCCTGAACGCCGTCGCCTACGGGCGCTTCCGCAGCCTCGAGGCCGCCGCCGAGGGGCAGATCCTCGGTCTTTTCGTGATCGCCCTGGCCGCCGCCGAAGCCGCCATCGCGCTCGCCCTGGTCTACGCGGTCTTCCGCAATTTCCGCGACGTCGATCTCGACCTCGTCCGCACGCTCCGGAGCTGACATGCCGGTCTTCGCACTCGCCACAGCCTGTGTCCTTCTGCCTCTGCTCGTCGCCGTGCCGGGCGTGTTCGTCTGGCGCAAGTCCGGCGGGCCGCTGGCGCTCTTCGCGCTGGTCGTCCACGCCTTGGGCTTCGCCGCTTCGCTCGCGATTCTCGCCGCCACGCTTTCCACGCCCGGCTTCGAGGGCGCGTCCACCATTCCCTGGCTCGCCTTCCCCGGGACAAAAATCGTCTTCTCGCTGGGCGTGCACATCGACGCGCTCGGCGCGATGATGCTCGCGGTCGTCCAGGGACTCGGCTTCGGCGTGCTCGTCGTGTCGCGTTGGTATCTGCACGGCGACCGCTTCTTCGGGCGTTTCTTCTCGAGCTTCTCGTTCTTCGTCTTCTCGATGTCGGGCGTGGTGATCGCGCCGGGATTGTTGCAGGCGTTCATCTGCTGGGAGCTCGTCGGACTCGGTTCCTATTTCCTCATCGGCTACTGGCATGACAAGCCCGCGGCCTCCAAGGATCCCGAATACCAAGCGGGCAAACCATTCTACGCCACGGGTGTGGACGAAGACCGCCTCTCGCCTTCCTACGCCCAGTTGAAGGCGTTCCTGGTCAACCGCGTCGGCGATTTCGGATTCCTTTCGGGACTCGCGCTGTGCGCCTGGATCGTCTCGAGCTGGAGCGGATTCCAGGGCGGCGATCCTCTCTCCTGGAACACGCTCTTCGGAGCCGTTGCGGGTGGCGCCTTCCAGACCGGGACGGGCCTTGGTTCCACGGGGCAGGCGTTGCTCACCATCGCCGGCATTCTCATCTTCCTCGGCGCCATGGGCAAGAGCGCGCAGTTCCCGTTCCATGTCTGGCTCCCCGACGCGATGCAGGGTCCCACGACGGCTTCCGCCATCATCCACGCGGCCACGATGGTCGCCGCGGGCGTGTTTCTCACGGCTCGCATCACCCCCATGCTCACTCCCGAGGCGCTGGTCTTCGTGCAGTGGGTGGGTGCCATCACGGCCATCGTCGCGGCCACGATCGCCTGCGTCCAATGGGACTACAAGGCCGTGCTCGCCTATTCCACCGTCTCCCAGCTCGGCTACATGATGGCCGGCCTCGGCGCGGGCGTCGCCGCGGGTGGCTTCGGTGCGGGAACCGGCCACCTCTTCACCCATGCGATCTTCAAGTGCCTCCTGTTCCTTGGGGCGGCCTCGGTCATCCACGGTCTCCACGGCGTGCAGGACCTTGGACGCATGGGCGGACTTGCGCGCAAGATGCCCTTCACCGCGATCGCCACGGGTGCCGCCACTCTCGCGATTCTCGGGGTGCCCGGCTTCAGTTCCTTCTGGAGCAAGGATGCGATTCTCGCGGCGACATCCGCCAAGGTCTACCTGGCCTCCGAGTCGGGCGTGTGCACCTGGACCGCTCTCGTACCCCACATCCTCGTGACAGTCACGGCGGGCCTCACGGCGTTCTACATGTCGCGCCAGTGGATCCTCGCGTTCCTCGGCAAGAGCCGCGACCAGCATCTCGCCGACCACGCCCACGATCCCGACAAGCCCACCATCGCGGTCCTGCTCGTCCTCGCGCTCCTGTCTCTCCAGTTCTTCTGGACAGGATCCGTCAATCCGTTCGCCCCGGGCTCCTGGCTCGACGCGGCCGTCGTGGCACCCGTCAAGGGCGTGTTCGCGGGCGGCGTGCCTGTCCTCGAGGAACATGTCGCGCACCACCTGCACGTCCAGACCATGATTCAGACCCTCGTGCTCCTGGTGCTGGGCGTCGGCGCCTCCCTCTGGCTCTACCTCTGGAATCCTTCGCGCGGCGGTCACGTGGCCGAAGACCTCCGTCGTCGTCCGGTCACGAACCTGGTCTGGCAGTTCCTGGCCAACCTGTGGTTCGTCGATCGCCTATGGACGTTGCTCGGAGCTTTCGGAATCGGCATTCGCGGTTCCCAGGCCGTGGCACGGGCCGACCTGGGTTCCGGACTCTCCCTCGACGGCGCCATCGACGGCGCCGCCGGATCCTCGCGCCTCGCCGGGCGCGTCGTCAACCTCTTCCAGGGCGGCCGTTCTGGCGCCTACGCGGGTTGGACGGCCCTGGTCCTCTTTGGACTGGTCTCTCTCCTCCTGCTCTTCTGAACATGGACGCCTTTCTTCTCTCCTTCTTCTTCCTGATTCCCCTTGCGGGGGTTCTCCTCCATGCCCTCCTTCCAAAGGGCGAAACCTTCCAACGGCGGCTCGCGATCGGACTCGTCCTGCCGGTCCTGTTCGGATCGCTCGCGCTCCTCGCCGAGATCGCCGTGCGTGGCACGGCCGGATTCCTGCTGCGCGAGCGCGTACCGGTGCTCCCCGCCTGGGGAATCTCCTGGCATGTGGGCGTCGACGGTCTTTCCGCGGCCATGCTCGCCCTCTCTGCGCTCATCCAGCTGGTCGCCGCCATCGTGGCGGCTCCCAAGGGGCGCGTGAAGCTCTACCACATCATGGTCCAGATCCTGTTCCTCGGCGTGAACGGGACCTTCCTGATGCTCGACGCGATCTTCTTCTACGTGTTCTGGGAACTCATGCTCGTTCCCATGTTCTTCCTGATCGCGATCTGGGGCGGCGCCGAGCGCAAGGCCGCGGCCATGAAGTTCTTCCTCTACACGATGGGCGGCTCGGTTCCGCTCCTCCTGGCCATTTTCCTCCTCTACTTCGCGGGACCCACCGACGGCGTCTTCGTTCCGGTGCGCATGCAGGAAGTCGTCGAGCAGGGGACCATGGGACCCCACGGCGAAGCTCTCCTCTACGATCTGCCGGTGATCGCCCCCAACGCACAGGGCGAAGCGGTCGGCGTGCGCATGGCAGGGCTCACCTTCGGGGCTGTTCGCGAAGTCTACGTGCCCGTCGGGCGTTCCTTCGACCTCCTCCACTGGAAGCTCCTCGCTCCCTGGTGGGCTCGTGCGAGCGTCTTCGGTCTGGCCCTGGCACCACTCGCCTTCTGGATGATGTTCATCGGGTTCGCGGTCAAGATTCCTTCCGTGCCGCTCCACGCCTGGCTCCCGCACGCCCACGTGCAGGCGCCCACGGCGATTTCCGTCGTGCTTGCGGGCATTCTCCTGAAGCTTGGCGTGTACGGCCTCTTGCGCGTGGTATGGCCGTTGTTCCCCTTGGTCGTCTTCGATCAGGCCACGATCCTGGCCATGCTCGGCGCGATCGCGATCGTCTGGGGCGGTTTCGCGGCGTTGGGCCAGCGCGACCTCAAGCGCTTGGTCGCCTACTCGTCGATTTCGCACATGGGTTTCTGCATGCTGGGCCTTGCCGCCGCCAACACGCAGGGGCTTTCGGGCGCGGCCTTCCAGTGCGTGGCGCATGGACTTTCGGCTTCGCTCCTGTTCCTTCTCGTGGGCAGCATCTACGATCGCGCGCATCACCGCAATGTCGACGGCTTCGGCGGACTTGTGCAGGTCATGCCGCGCTGGTCGGCCATTTTCCTCTTCGCCGCCCTGCTCGGCATCGGGCTTCCGGGCCTCGCCGGCTTCATCGGCGAATTCTCCACATTGCTTGGCGGCTGGGCCAATCCCGCCACCCAATGGGCTGCCTTCGCATCGGCATCGGGCGTGATCCTTTCGGCGGGCTACCTCCTCTGGACCGTCCAGCGCGTCCTCTACGGGCCTGTGCGCCATCTCGAGCAGAAGTCCTTCAGTGATCTCTCGGGCACGGAACTGTGGGCCATGGTCCCCTTGGTCATCCTCTCCCTTCTCCTCGGACTCTGGCCGAGCCTCCTGCAGGATGCTCTCGGGCCCGTCTCCGCCTCTCTCTCGGCCCACGTGGGCTGGGTCGTCGGACTGCGGTGAACGTCATGGACATCCTTACGGCAATTGCCAAGCTCATTCCCAGCCAGCTGACCTATCTCTTTCCCGAGATGTTTCTCGCGGCAGGCATCCTTGTCGCGATGGCCAGCGAGTTCATGCGTGGCGGCAAGCGTCGCGGAACCTTGCGCTTTTCGGCCTTGGTGGCTTTGTGCACGCTCGTCCTCTCGTTGCAGCCGTTGGCCCGCATCTCCTTCGCGGGATTCTGCTTCGAGCCCGATGCGATCTCCCAGTTCGTACGCATCGCCACGTCCCTGGGCGCCTTGCTCGCCATCGGCGGACTCGCGGGCTCGGCCTTCTGGAAGGAACGCCCCGAGAGCGGGGAAGCCGGCATCCTGATCCTTTCCGTCACCCTTGGCGCCATGCTTTTCGCTTCGGCTGCCAACCTTCTTTCGCTCCTCCTCTCCCTCGAATTCCTGTCGCTTTCGAGCTACGGCCTCGCGGGTTTCCGCGGGCGCAACCGCTCCGCCGCCGAAGCCGGCCTCAAGTACGTCCTGTACGGCGGCGTCGCCTCGGCGATCTCCCTGTTCGGCATGTCGCACGTCTTCGGGATGACGGGCACCCTGAGCTATGCCGGAATCGGACAGATTCTGGCGTTGGGCGGCGCCGACAAGGCCGTCCTCGTTCCGCTGGTCCTGGTGGCCGCGGCCTTCGCCTACAAGCTGTCGCTGGTCCCCTTCCACTTCTGGGGGCCCGACGTCTACCAGGGATGCCCTGCCGTCTCGGCGGGATTCCTCTCCACGGTCCCCAAGGTCGCGGGATTCGCTGGACTGATCCATTTCCTGCTCAGCGTCTTCCCCGACTGGACTCCGCTCCTCACGGGGACGTCCCTCCCGACGTTCCTGGCCGTATTCGGAATCGTCTCCACGGTGGTTGGCGCCGTGGCCGCAGGGATGCAGAAGGACGCTCGCCGCACGCTCGCCTTCAGTTCCACGTCCAATGCCGGCACCATGCTGATCGTCCTTTCGAGCTGGGTCACCGTCGAAGCCGTCTCCGCCCTGGGCTTCTTCCTGCTCGTCTATCTGTTCGCGAACTTCGGTGCCTTCCTCGCACTCGACCGTCTGGAGACCGAGACGAATTCGTCCACCTTCGAGCAAATGGCCGGGTCCTGGAAGCGTCGCCCCTGGACCGTCGTGGGGCTGACCATCTGCCTCGTGAGCCTTGCGGGAATTCCTCCCCTGGCCGGATTCACCGCCAAGTGGTTCATCTTGCGCGAAGTTCTGCGCGTCGGCCTTGATGGTGGACTGGGCATCGTGACTCTGGTCGCAGCCGCGGCGATCCTGATCTCCTCGGTCAGCCTCGTCTGGGCCTATTTGCGCATCGTTCGAGCCGCCGCCGTCGACGAAACCGGAAAAACTTCCGAAACGATCGCCGTCTTGCCCCTGTCCGGAGCCGTTCTCGGATTCTGCTCTGTGGCGGTTCTGGTCCTTGGATGGGGTTGGCCCATCCTGGATTTGTTGCGCCGACAGCTGGGCGGCTGACCAGCGCCTGATGGCGAAGAGGGGCGTTGGCATACCCCCTCGAAAGGTCGTACCGCACTTTTGCGCCCTGCACAGCCCTTCGCAAAAGGCTTCCAGGGGGTTCAGCCCATTTGGATGGAGCGTGGGAAACCGTACCAGTGAAGCGTTCAACAGTTCCGGGCGCGCTTCATTTCGTGCTTGTCTTCGCTCTCCGGGAATGCGAAATTATGAATTACCCTGCTCGAATGTGCAGCTATTGCTCCCTATCGAGTCCCTGGAGGGAATCATGATCGAAGCCATCAACACCATCATTGCTCCTCCCGAAGAAGACATCCTCCCGTGGGATGCGTTCACCGCACGCACCTTGCTCGAGGCTGATCGTCAATGGGAGGCCTGCCGCGCTCGCCGTGAAGGCATCCGTAGCCGCTATCAGGTCAGCAATCCAAACAGCCGCCTCATCCGTAGTTCCACTTCGGCTCCATCTTGGGCTGCTTGACGCTCTGATCTACCCTCTTGTTTCGAGGGTGGTGTCTTCGCAAAACGCAACTTCCCGCAAATGACCGACAAACCATTTCAAGGGACCCCGTCAAAAGGGTCCCTTGCGATTACATTTGTCGCCACGATGCCACTGCTTCCGAGCGTGACTGTTCATGTAGCCCTGGGATCCAATCTCGGGGACCGCAATCTGGCTCTGTTACGAGCCAGAGGGTGGCTTGCCAAGGTTGCCTTGGGAGGCCGGGTGGACGAGAGCGGCGTTTTCGAGACGGTGGCGGTAGGTCCTGGGCGGCAGGAATGCCACCTGAATCAGATCGTCCGCTTCGAGACCACGCTTTCTCCGGAGCAGCTTCTCGCCTTCTTCAAGGAAGTCGAATGCTGGCTGGGCCGTGTCCAACGTCCTCGCATGCATCCCCGCGAAATCGACATCGACCTCCTCTTCTACGGGGACACCGACATCAACCTGCCGCACCTCCGGGTGCCACATCCGGGCTGGGCTGCGCGCTCCTTCGTCCTGGTGCCTCTGGTCGATCTCGATCCCGATTTCCGTTGCCCCATCACCGGCGTGCCGGCGCTGGCCTTGCTCGACGAGCATTGCCCTCGCTGGCGCAAGGAAGCGTGGCCTCAGGGCCACGAGAGGGCTGTCGTCGCCGCCTAGTCCGGTGGCGCGATCGCGCCGCCTCGCCCTGGAGGAATTGAACATGGAGATCCTGCGAACCCCGGCGGCATTTCGCGCCTGGAGCATCCTTGAGCATGCGGCTGGTCGCACCGTTGGTTTCGTGCCCACGATGGGCGCTCTGCACGAAGGCCACGCCTCGCTCATGCGTCTGGCGCGAGGGAAGGTCGACTCCGTCGCCATCTCGATCTATGTGAACCCCACCCAGTTCGGCCCCAGCGAGGACTTCGCGAAGTATCCCCGCACCTGGGCGCACGACGTCGAGATCGCGGAACGCGAAGGCGTGAAGGCCATCTTCGCGCCCGAGAATCTCTACCTGCCCGACCATCGCACCCAGGTGGTGGTGCCGGGCTGGAACGCCGTGCTTGAAGGCGAGATCCGCCCTGTCCACTTCGACGGTGTCACAAGCATCGTGGCCAAGCTCTTCAACATCTCCGGTTGCGACGTGGCCGTGTTCGGCCAGAAGGATGCCCAGCAGGCGCTTCTCATTCGCCGCATGATTCTCGACCTTGATTTCCCCGTGAAGCTCATCGTGGCTCCCACGGTGCGAGAAGCCGATGGTCTGGCGATGAGCTCGCGCAACCGCTACCTCTCGGTCTCGGAAAGGGATCGGGCGCTGGTGCTTTCCCGCGCGTTGCGGGCATCGGTCGAGCAGTGGGAATCCGGCGTGCGCTCGCCGAAGGAGATCCTAGCGGCTGGCTGGCGCAGCCTTGGCGCGACCCCGCCCGACAGCGTCGACTACTACACGATGCTCGACCCCGACACCCTCGCGGTCCTGGACGACGCTCCCGTGCTCGCGAAGCCCGCCATCCTGGTGACGGCCGCCCGCTACGGGGCCACGCGCCTGATCGACAACGCCGTGCTTGGAGATGTGTGGGGGTAGGGGGCGGATAGGGGAGGGATTCTATCCCCCGCACCCCTTCGGATGCAGCGCATCGAACAGCGCCCTCGCGCCCAGCGCGGCCCGGTGCGAGGTGCTGAGCAGAATCCGTCCGGGGACGATCGCCACGTGGCCTTCCTTGACGGCGCGCAGGTTCGCGAACGCGGCGGGGAGTTCCTTCATCTTTCCGCCGCTTTCCCACGAGGTGCGCAGGATCCAGTCGGGATCGATGCGCACCATGTCTTCCACGGCCAACGGGGCCGAGCCATGCAGGCCGGTTTCGGCGACGGCGTTGCGCGCTCCGGCGGTGATCAGCAGATCGTGGATCGTCGAGGAGTCGCCGGCGGTGTAGCCCTCCGACCAGTAGGCCACGCGGGGACGGTCGGGGCATCTGGCGGCGCGCGTCTTCACGTCGGAGAGGATCGAATCCATCCAGGCGACCAGGCTGTCGCCCTTGATCGGCTCGCCCAATCTGCGGGACACTTGCTTGAGGAAGAGGCGCAGCCGTTCGAGGGAGCGCGGGCTTTCGAGGATCTCTGTGGGGACGTTGGCGTTGCGGACGGCGGCGACGAAGTCGGGGTCGTTGAAGGATCCCAGAAGGACGAGGTCGGGACGCAGCGAAAGGATCTTCTCGAGGTCGGCGCCGAGGCGTGGCTTGCCCGGGAAGAGGCCCGCCGCCTCGTGGATGCCGGAGTCGTCGGCGAGAGCGCAGACGGCCATCACGCGCGACGAATCCACGAGCGACTGCAGCAGGACGTCGCCCGTGATCGTGACGGAGACGATGCGCCGCGGGAGCGCGTCCGGCTTCTTGTCGGATTCCGTCTTGCAGGAGGCGAGGAGGATCGCGGCGAAGAGGACGGCGGTTCGTGCAGTGGGCATGGGTTCAGGCTCCGCAGGAGTGGACGAGGAGCGCGGCGAGCTCGGAGATGCAGAGGGATGCGCCGTAGATGTCGCCCGTGATGCCGCCACCCAGGCGGCGCGAAGCCCACCACGCGAAGGCGAACTGTGTGACAAGAATTGTTATGGCGGCGGCGGGGAAGAACGCGGCGGCGGCGAGGGTACAGATGATTGGGAAGATCCAGAGCGCGCGAGGGAGATGCGTGGACATTCCGTATCCGCCGTGCGCGCGCGCGTAGGGGAAGATGCGCATGGGCAGGAGCAGGATGCCGCGCGACAGGATGGGCAGGACGAGGAGGACGAGGGGTTCGCGCAGGTTGGAGAGCGTCGCCGCCATGCCGAGGATCCACAAGGCGCCGACGCCGAAAGCGAACGCGCCGAGGTGGACGTCCTTCATGATCCGCAGGCGGTCTTCGGGGCTCTTGGGGCAGAGCAGCGCGTCGCCCGAGTCGAGGAGGCCGTCGAGGTGGAGGAATCCGGTGGACAGGAGCATCGCGGCGAGGATCGCGAAGGCGCCCACCGCGGTTGGCGCATGCAGATGCGCCGCGCCGCTGGCCGTGCCCCACCAGACGAGGCCGAGGGCGAGACCGACGAGCGGGTACCAGATGCGCGAGCGGGCAAAATCCGTCGGCTCGGCCATTCCCTGCCGGGGGGCGGGGAAGGCAGTGAGGAAGCCCCAGGCGAGCCGGAAGGAGGTCAAGGGGTCTCCATCCCGATGTCCTGGAAGGTGATCATGCCGGCAAGGATCTGGGCGGCGGCGCGCAACACGGGGAAGGCGAGCACCGCGCCGGTTCCTTCGCCCAGACGCATGCCGAGGCGGAAGATGGGTTCGATGCCGAGCTCCTTGAGCTGCCAGGCGTGTCCGGGCTCCTGCGACAGGTGGCTTGCGAAGAGGTAGTCCTTCACGTTGGGATCGATGCGCACGGCGGCGATCGCGCCTGTCGTCACGGGGAATCCGTCGGTCACGAGGGGGATTCGGCGCGCGGCACCTTCGAGGTAGACGCCGGCCATCGCGGCGAAGTCGGGGCCGCCGAGGTGGGCGAGCACGTCGATGGGATTGGCCTTCGCGAGATCGCCCAGCACGAGCCGCGCCCGCGCCACGGAGCGTTCCACGATGGACGCCTTGTGCATGCGTCCGGCATCGTCCAACCCCGCGCCGCGTCCGGTGACGAGATTCGCGTCGAGGCCGAGCCAGGCGGCGGTCAGAGCGGCCGATGGGGTCGTGTTGCCGATGCCCATGTCGCCCGCGCAAAGTACCGTGGCGCCTTCGTCGATCGCGCGCCGGGCCGCTTCGCGTCCCAGTTCGATCGCTTGGAGCGTCTCGTCGACGGTCATGGCGGGGCCGAGCAGGATGTTGGCCGCCCCCGGCTTTACGCGCGGGCCGATCATGCGTTCGTGCGGCGGTAGAGGTTCACCCGCGACGGCCGCGTCCACGACCCACACGGCGGCGTCGGAGGTCTTCGCGATCTGGTTGATGGTGGGGAACCCCTGCAGGAACCCCAGCGCCTGGATGCGCGTGATCGCCGGATCGTTGGGGGCGACGCTCTCGGCTACCACGCCGTGGTCGCCGCAACAGACGACGACCGCGCCGCGTCCGATCGCCGGCTTGTCCGTGCCCTGGATGGCTCCGAGGCGGCAGCCGAGGTCTTCCAGCGCCCCCATGGAGCCGGGGATCTTGAGGAGGTTGCGCTGGCGCTTCCGCGCGGCTTCGAGCGATTTGGGATCGACGGGCAGGATGCTCATGGGGTGTTCCTTCGAGGTCATGGTTGAAGAGACAGTTTCCGTCCCGAAACCATCATCCAGGCTTCGGTGGAACGGGCGACGATCCGCTGGTTGGCCCAGCCGAGGAGGTCGCGGTATTCGCGGGAAAGAGCGTTGTCGGGGACGATTCCCAATCCCACTTCGTTGGTGACGACGACGAGGTCCTTGCCGGAGCGCTCCCAGGCTTCGATGATGGCGGACACGCCTTCGCGGACCGCGTCGGCTCCGCCGGCGAACAGGAGGTTCGTGACAAGAAGCGTCATGCAGTCGAGCAGGACCACGGGGTGCCTGGCGCGTTCGATCGCGCCGGCGGCGTCGAGCGGCTCTTCGATGGTCTCCCAGCCGCGGTCGGCGCGATCGGAACGATGGTTGCGGATGCGCTCGCGCATCTCGTCGTCCAAGCCCTGCGCGGTGGCCAGATAGGTCACGTCCCGTCCGCCCCATTCCGCCGCGATCCGTTCGCCGGTCGAGCTCTTGCCGGAACGCACGCCGCCCGTGAGGACGCACAGCCGCGCGCTCCGCTGGTTGATGCTCTCGAAACCTGCGGAGGACGTCTGCGCCGCGCTGGTCGAACCTGTCGAAACCAGAGGAACGTTTCGCGAACCGCCCATCCAGGATTCGATCGTCGTCATGTCCATCCTCTCGTCGAGAAGCTTTGCGAGCATGTCGAAAGTCGCTTCCAGCGGATCCGGCGCGAGAGCGTCTCCTCCGAAGAGGGCGGCCAGGACGCGCGAGTCTTCGAGGATGCCGTGGAGGTAGGTCCCGAGGACGGATCCCGATGCGGAGAACAGGTCGCCGCCGGGTATTCCGGAAGACGACGCGCCCGAGCGGATTTCGTAGCCCGCGACGCGCATCCCGGAAAGATGTTGCCAGAATCCGTCCAACGGGGGGAGCGTGGCTTCCGTGCGGGAGACGCGTTTCCCGCTTCCGTGGACGGTGCGCAGCGGAAGGACGCCGAGCCCTTCCGCGGAGCCTTCGTTGCCGAACGCGTCCTCGATGGAAAGTCCCAGCGCCTGCATGCCTCCGCAGATACCGAGGACGGGGCGGCCCGAACGGGCGAACTCGACGATGGCGCGATCCAGGCCGCGCTCGCGCAGCCACGCGAGATCGGACGGCGTGTTCTTGGAGCCGGGCAGGATCAGAAGATCGGCCTCGCGCAGATCGGAGGGCGCGCGCGCGGGAAGGAGCTCGACGCCGGGCCAGGACGCCATGTGACGGAATTCGTCAAAATTCGAGATGCGCGGCCAGGCGACCACGCGCGCTCGGAAGCGTACGGGTCCGGTCGGGGCGGGGAAGTGGTCGAGGGAGACCGCGTCCTCGTCGGGAAGGCCGTGCGCGACGCGTGGCAGGACGCCGACGACGGGAACGCCGGTGCGCGCGAAGAGCTGCTCGGGGCCAGGAGCGAGAAGCGACGCGTCGCCGCGGAACTTGTTGAGCACGAAGCCCTTCACCGACCCGCGCAGGTCGTCGGGAAGCAGGCTCCAGGTTCCGAACAGGTGCGCGAACGAGCCGCCGCGATCGATGTCCGAGACGAGGAGCGAAACCGCGTTCGCCTCGCGCGCGGCCATGAGGTTCACGTAGTCGCATGCGGCGAGGTTCGTCTCGGCGGGAGAGCCGGCGCCCTCGAGGATCACGAGATCGTTTTCGGCGAGCAGTTCGCGCAACGGGGCGCGGGCGCGCTCCCACAGGAGAGCCGATCGCGAGCGCCAGTCCATCGAGCAGAGGGCGCGGTCGACCTCGCCCATCACGACCACCTGCGAGGCCGTGTCGCGCTCGGGTTTGAGGAGCACGGGGTTCATGCGCACGTCGGGAATGCGCCGGGCGGCCAGGGCCTGGAAGTGCTGGGCGCAGCCCATCTCCCCGCCCACCGCCACGCGCGCGTTGTTGCTCATGTTCTGCGCCTTGTAGGGCGCGACCCGCAATCCCTTGTCGGAGAACCAGCGGCACAGCGCCGTCGCGAGCAGGGACTTCCCCGCGTCGGACGTGCAGCCCCAGACCATGAGCGCGCGGCTCACCGAGTCTCCAGAAGCTTGCGGTTCGTCCAGTCGACGCGCACGATCTCGGCCTTGTCGGGAAAGCGCGCGTCGCCGCAGGCGGCGATCACGCAGCGGATCCAGCCGCCGTGGCTGAACACCAGGTGCCGTCCGGCGGGCAGATCCGCGATGAACGATTCGACGCGGGCGCGAAGGTCGGCGGTCGATTCGCCGTCGGGAGCCTGGAAGTCGTCGAAGGAGCGCAGACGGAGCCGCCATTCCTCCCCGGCTTCGAAGTAGGTGAGTCCCTCCATGCTGCCGAAGTCCACCTCGCGCAGGCGCTCGTCCACGCGCGCGTCGGGATGGCCCGCGAGGCGCGCCGTCTCGCGGGTGCGGATGCGGTCGGAACGCCAGATTCCGTCAAACGACGTTCCGGACAGGATCGGCTGGAGCGCCCGCGCCATGGCCTCGCCCGCCTCGGTGAGGGGCGGGTCGGACCATCCCGCGTACCGGCCCTCGGCGTTGAAGGTCGATTCGCCGTGGCGCACGAGCCACAGTTCGACGGAATCCGTCACTTCAGGATCTTCAACGCGCCAGGAGCGAGGGTCGCGGTGTGGCGGCTCTTCTTCGATCCGGTGGCGGGATCGATCTCGTAGACGTAGGGGGCGTCGTCGTCGTGGTTCGCGATCCAGAGCGACGCGCCGTCGAAGGCGAGATCGGCGACGGCTGTCGCTTCCTCGAAAATCGAGCCGATCGTACCCGAGGCGATGTCGACGGGGCGGGCCTTCGTGTTCGGCCATCCGAGATCGATTCCGGCCCACACGCGGTCGTTGGACGCGAACGCCACCGAAGACGGGTCGCCACCGAGATCCGTCGCGGGGAACGACTTCGTCACGACGCCTTGCGCGAGATCGACCAGGACGAGTCCGCCGTCGGTCGACGAGCTCCACCCGCCGGTGCAGCCCAACGCGAGGATGTCGCCGCGCAGATCCGCGTCGTACGGATTCTGGAACGGAAGCGCGATGCGCTTCTGCACCTCGCGCGAGGTGGGGTCGATCACGAGCACCAGGCTCGAGTCGTCCGCCGGCGAGTAGCTCGCGTCCAGCCTCTGCAGCACGACCACCAAACGGCTGTTCCAGGCCTTCACCGCCATCGTGTAGGGAACGGACGCTGTCTTTTCATCGTAGCTGGAGAGGTCGATCTCCATGTTCGACGTCCCGGCCTTGAATCCGAGGATGCTTGCCGATCCGTAGCGCGCGACCCAGTTGCGGCCATCGATCTTCGCGATGCTCTGGGGGTTGCTCGACGATCCGACGTTCTGATCGAGGATCGGCGACGAGAAGGTGCCTCCCAGAAGGAAGCCCGTGGCGGTTCCCGCGGTGCGATCGAGGACGAAGAGGACGCTGTCGACGACGTCGATTCCCGTGTTGCTGTGGGCGGGCATGCCGCGTGACGGGGTGGCATCCGCGATGCTTCCGCCGGCGATGCGCTGCAGGGAGCTCGATCCCGCGTCGCCGTATTTCTGGCCCAGCACATAGATGCCGGGGAGCACGTACGAAGGCGTCTCGGCGGGCGAAAGAGTGTTGTCGCAGGCCGTGAGAGCGAGGGCGGCGAATGCCGCGAAGGGTGTGGCGAAGAGCGCGAATTTCTTCATGGATGTTCTCCTGGATCCGGTGATTTGTTCGGGATATCGAAGTCGATGCGCAGCGAATACTGGCGTCCCGCGAGGGGAATGTCCTCGTAGTCCTCCGGGTGTTCGTCGAGAAGGTTGCGCAGGGAAAGCGTGGTGGCGAATCCGCGACGGGTCCAGCGCAACCATGTGCCGAGCAGCGCCCGCCCCGGTCGGCGGTCGGTGGCGCGGTTCAGTTCCGACGCGTAGGTCTCGCCTTGGAGTTCGACGTCCGTGCCGACGACGGTGCCGTACAGGGGCGCGGTGGAGGCGCGGAGCGTGGTCTTCCATGTCGGGAAACGGCGAGGACGATTTCCGTCCAATGTGGGATTCGGGTCGTCGATGGACGCCTCCTGCGCCGTGCCTGCGGCGGAAAACGACGCGAAGGGGAGGCGCAGGGCGATTTCGGCGTCCAGTCCGCGGGCGAGGTAGCCTGGCGCGTTGCGGTGCGACACGAGCGGACTCGCGCCGCGCTGGTAGGATTCGATGGGGTCCTCGTACGAAGCGATCCATCCCGCGAGGGAACCTTCGACGGGTCCGAAGGATGCCCGGAATCCAGCCTCTCCCGTGGTGGACCGTTCGACCTCGAGGTCCGGCGTCTGCAGCGTGAATCCGTTGTCGCCCATCCACTCGCGGAAGTCGGGAGGACGGATGCGTCGCGCACAGGAGAGCCACAGCGACCAATTCGCGACGGGCCTCGTCCAGATGCGGCCAGCCAGACGCGCTCCCGACCAGTCGGTCTCGACGCGCTCGCCCGTGCTCACCGTCCCGAGGTTCTCGCTCCAGTCCCGCCCGTCGAGCATCCGTTCGCCGCGCACCGACGCTTCGGCTCCGAAGAGCGATGACGGTTCCTGTCCGCGCCATCCCGCTTCGGCTCCGAACGTGCGGCGATCGCCCGAAGGGGTCACTGTCGCCTCGACCTTGCCCGTGCTCGTGCGGTCGCTGCGTTCCAGGCGCAGGTCCGATCCCGCCCACCAGTCGCGCCAGTCCGATTCCTCGCGTCCGACGCGCATGGCGATGGTCCCGTCGAGCCCGTTCTCCTCCGAGCCGAAATCGACGTCGTATCCGGAACTCTTCTTCGGGTCGCTCCATTCGGAGCGGAACCAGCGGGCTGACAGCGTGATCGCGGGGTGGAGCGCCCATGCGTCCTGGCGCCAGCGTCCTCGCCCCAGGACGGAGCTGCCCTCCAGCCGTCCGTGCTCGTCGTCCGAACCGGGAATGCTCACGCCGCGGCGCGAGTCGTCGGCGCGCAGGAGGAAATCGAGCGACGAGGTCGGGCGCAACGATGCGGAAGCGCCGCGGCCCGTGTAGTCGTTGTTGGAGAGGCGGATCTCGTGGTCGTCGGAAGTGTTGTACTGCGTTCCGTTGTCCCAGGGGACCTCGTAGTCGTTGTCGGCGCTTTCGTACCAGCCGGAAAGAGCGATCCGTCCGGCCTTGTCGCTCCACCAGGCGGAAAGCGCCTTCTCCCCGAAGGACCCTGCTCGCGCCGACAGACCTGTTCGCGACCAACCCTGCCGCGAGACGAGTTCGATCCGAGGCGCGGCGCTTGCGCCGTCCGACCCCGCCTGCACGATCTCGACGCGTTCCAGCCCGTCGAGCGGAATGGGGCCCAGGTCGACCGCCGATCCGGCCGATCCGCCCAGTGGCTGTCCATCCATCCAGACCTCGACCTGTTCGGAGGGGGAGCCCCGCATCGAGATGCGGGCGATGCTTCCCAATCCCCCGGCACGCTGCATGAGCAGCCCGGGCTCCTGGGAGAGCAGATCCGCGAGGCTGGAGGCGCGTCCGAGCTCTTCGCGGGCGATGATGCGGCGCGGGCGCGGAGAGGCGGAACGGTTCGAGCGCACTTCCTGCACATCCAGGCGGGCTTCGCGCCTCGCTACCGTCGAGTCGACCATCACGGAGTCGACCAAGGCATTTTCGGCCCCGGATGCTGAAGCCGCGAGGGAGAAAAGGATGATGTGATGGAGTGTCTGCATCCAAGCCCGTTCCAGAGGCTGGTGAACGAAAGCCGGGACGGACGTCGCGGCGCTCTGGGCAGGTCTCCTGGCTCAAGGTCTTCCGTATCGGCCTTCCCAGGTTCAAAACCCAGTGGCGTTTCGATGCGAACCGAAGCCTTTTCAGGCTCCGCGACCTCTCACAGTGGCTGGTCCGCTGCCGGTTTTCACGGCATTCCCGGTCTCTCCATTCCTGCGCCGAAGCGCATGGAGAGCCTGCTTGCGCAGACCCATGAGCAGCACAATGATAGATCCGTCCTGAATGCTCGTCAAAAAGGGGCCGACGGTTGCGTTCAAAGGGCGCAAGGCAGAATACGCGTGGCAGAATGCGCTGAGAAGAAGTATCATCCCTGAACCCAACCCTATGGCCAAGGACGCACTCCGAGTCTGGATCATGCCCACGCAAGTGGGCTCCAGGACGAACAAACATTTCACTCGCGCTACGGCGAGCTTCCGAAAAGCGCATCCCCGGCTTTCCTTGGAATTGCGCGTCCTGCCCTGGAGCATCGCATGGGCTGAAATCATGCGGTCCTTCAAGCGCGGCGATCCTCCCGACGTGCTCCAGGTGGGCACGTCCTGGATGGGGACCCTGGGGCATCTCGGCTACTTGGCCGACGTTCCTTCCGGCGTGGAGGAGCGTCCCCTCATCGCGCCCTGGATGCGTCAGGTCGTGATGCACGGAGGCAAGCAGTGCGGCGTCCCGTGGGTCGCCGAAGGCTCCAATCTGGTGGCGCGCCAGGACATCCTCGATCGCGTGGGCGGAACGGCGAAGTCGTTGAGCACCTGGGAGGGATTCCTCACGCTGTGCAAGACGCTCGCGCAGGAGGCCAATCCCGACGATGTCGATTTCCGTCACCCGTTGCCCATGGGCATCACCTGCCGTCCCGAGCCGGTCACTCTGCACAACGTCTACCCGTGGCTTTCGGCGGGCGGCTGGAATCTGTCCAAGCTCCTGGAAAGCGGCGGTCCCATCCTCGCGCATCCTTCGGCGCGGGCGGGCTTCGAATTCCTGGGCGAGGTCCTGCGGGCCAACCACACGGATCGCGAATCGGGCGCGATCCAGCCCTATCGCCTCGCGCTCGATTTCTACCAGGAGGGTCGCTACGCCTTCCTGATCGGTCATCCATGGATGATCGTGCGCAATCTCGTCGATCCCACCGCCGGGATGGACTCGCGGTGGCCGGTCACCTTCCTGCCCATCCCCACGGGTCCGGCGGGTCCGGGGCGGCGTGCTGGCGGGTCCGTTCTGGCCGTCTCGTCCAAGGCGGCACGACGCGAATCCGCGTGGGACCTGGTGCGTTTCATGATCTCCGACGGATTCATGGAAGAGTGGACGCAGATCTCCGGAGACCCTCCCGCCCACGAGGGTTCCCTCTGGGATCGCTACGGCGCCCATCCCGATCTGCAGCGTTTGCGCCTGGCTCTCGAGTCGAGCCAGCCCTACCCGTCGCACCCGATGTGGACGACCATCGAACGTGTCTTGGCGCGCGGTGTTTCCGATCTCCTGTGGCGCCTGCTCGCGGGCGAGTCGCTCGACGGAAAGGCCACGGCCTCCGCGCAGGCCACCGACGAAGAGCTCCATTCCATTCTGCAGCTGGCCTGGGACATCGACACGTGACACGCGAGCCTTCCGGTTTCGGGCTTCCGCATCAGCCCCAGTTCGAGACTCAGGACCTCGCGGCCCTGGGCACGCGGGCCGCGATCGCCATGACGTCCGGCGACACGAACTTCCGCGCCTTCCAGGCGGCCTGTTCCACGATCCTCGACGGCCTTTCGAGCGACCTCGAGCAGGTGCGCATCTATCTGCTCGATCCCGTGGAGCGCATCCTCTGCGAGGAGGCGACGTTCGACCACGAAGGCGGTCAGCAGGGATCCGATTTGATCCCCCTCTACCAGCTTCCCGAGGTCGTGACGGTCGAACGCGAGACCTTTCAGCACCAGATGGGAGAGCAGTGGGAAATTCTCGTCCCGCTGCCTGCCGAAAACCAGCTCGTCGGCATGCTCGCGCTGGTCTCCTATCAGGAACTGCCCAGCCACCTCCAGGAAAAGATCCATCGTCTGGCTCGCTCCCTCGCGTTGGGTGTGATCTACGTCCAGAGATCGCGGCAGGCCGAGCGCGCGGGTTTCCTTCTCAAGTCCGTCACGCGCATGAGCCGCGAACTCACGGGTCTCGAGGGTCGACACATCGTGCTCGAGACCTTCGTGAAGATGGCCGCCGACGAACTGGGTTTCGATCGTGCGAGCATCTTCGTCTTCGACGAGGATGGCGTCACGGTCAATCGAGCTCTCTGCGCGCGTGCGGGTTTCGGCGTCTTTCCGCTGGAACGCATTCCGGAGATTCCCAAGCTCGATGACACGCCCGTTCCGCACAAGCATCTGCCGGGCCTGTGGATTCCCATCCGCATGGGATCGCGTCGTCTGGGCGTGGTCTTCGCCGACAACATCTATTCGCTCGAATCGCCTCCGCGCGACGCCATCCAGGCGCTGGTCGACCTCTCCACCCAGGCCGCCCTGGCGCTCGAGAACGCCCGGCTCTTCGAGAAGCTCAGCGATGCGGCGCTGCGCGACGATCTCACGGGCTTGTACCGCAGCGGCTACTTCACCGAACGCGTGAAGGAAGAGCTCGCCAACTCGCGTCGGCGCAAGGACAGCACGGGCCTTCTCATGCTCGATCTCGACCGTTTCAAGACCATCAACGACACCTACGGCCACCCCGTGGGCGACGAGGTCCTGATCCGCGTTGCCGACAGAATCCGTCAAGCTCTCCGCGTGGGCGACATCGCCTGCCGCAAGGGCGGCGACGAGTTCACCATCCTCGTCCCCGGACTCGATCGCGTGAAGGCCAGCCGCATGGCCGAGCGTCTGATCGACGAGATCCGCAATTCGCCGGTCAATCTTCCCGACGGTCGCTCGATCGACATCGGTATTTCCGTGGGCATTTCGCTTTTCCCGCACCATGCCTCGTCGTGGCAGGATCTGTGGGAACGGGCCGACGAGGCGCTCTACCAAGCCAAGCAGGCCGGGCGCGGGCGATGGGCCATTTCCGCAGGGGCTTCCGAGGCGCCTGCGTCCACGACCAAGAAGGGCTGATTCCCTCCGCGGAACGGCGGACGGGTCGTCGTCGATGCAAGAGAAGGTCAGGAGCACTTCCGTGCGGTCGGGAAGCGGCGGGACGAAAATCGCCCATCCCTTGATCTTCGATTTTCTGGACTACCGGGCCTACCTGCGCCGGGTGTACGACGAAAGCAAGGCTCTCGACAAGCGGTTCTCCTGCCGCTACGTGGCGTCGCGCGTGGGGTTCAAGTCGGCGAGCTTCTTCAGCCAGATCCTGAACGGCCGCACCGAACTCACGTCTTCGATGGCTCTCCGCTTCGCGGCTTTCCTCAAGCTCGATGCGCGGGAGATCGACTACTTCGAGACTCTGGTCCTCTACGCCCGCGCCGCGAGCGTGTCCGAGCGTCGCCGCTATCTCGGGCGGTTGGCCTCCATGCGCGAGACGCATGCGCGGTCGGGATTCGGCACGGCCTTGCGCGCGCAGGTCTGCACGTCTCCGGATCGAGGTGCGCCTCCTTCCGACGAGGACCTCGATCCGACGATCATGTCGATGTCGCTCAGTCGCGAAGGCCGTTCGCGCGTTGAACGCGAGATCGCCGCGTTCCGTTCGCGCGTGCTGGCCATCGCCAAGGCCGACCGCGGCGGCGATGGCGCCTGGTGCCTGGACGTGCGCTTGCGCGGCTCCGCCTCGGCAGGTTGACTCAGTCGGCGCTCTTCTTCTCCCCCGAAAGCCGCCTCAGGATCAGGAGAAACTCCTCCTGCACCTTCGTCGCCGGGTATCCTGTCAGGTCGGCGACCATGCGCAGAGGACTCGACACGGCGAGCCATTCGATCTTCGGACGCAGGCCGTTGGCGCGCTCCTTGAGTTCGTCGAGGGATGGGCGGTACGCGTCGTCGAATTCGAGGATGGCGCGGCCGCGCGCGATGCCTCCCACGGCGATGCCCGCATCCCGCGCGGCGATCCGCGATTGCGCCATGCGCAGGACCATCGCGGCCGTCTCCGGCACGGGGCCGAAGCGGTCGCGCAGCTCGTCGCGCAATTGGTCGAGTTCCGCGATGTGCCGGGTGCGCGCGATGCGCTGGTAGAGCTGGATGCGTGCGTGTGGATCCTCGATGTAGTCCTCGGGAAGGAACGCGTCGCCGTCCAGTTCGATGCGCGGCTCCAGCGGGGCCTTGGGCTTCTCCGTTCCGGCGAGCTGGTCGACGGCCTCCTTCAGGATGCGGCAATAGGTCTCGAAGCCGACCGCGTGGGCGAAGCCGTGCTGCTTGTGTCCCAGGAGGTTTCCCGCGCCACGGATCTCGAGGTCGCGCATCGCGAGCGCGTAGCCCGACCCGAGGTCGGTGAACTGCTCCAGCGCCTGCAGCCGCCGCTTGGCGTCCTGGGGTAGACGTTCGAGGTCGGGGACGAACAGTTCGCAGAACGCGTGCACGTCGGAGCGCCCCACGCGACCGCGCAGCTGGTGGAGCTGGGACAGGCCGAACTTGTGCGCGTCCACGACGCAGATCGTGTTGACGCTCGGGATGTCGAGACCCGATTCGACGATCGTGGTGCTCACGAGCACGTCGAACTCGCGGGAGAGGAACGCGCTCATCACCTGTTCGAGCTCGTTCTCGCCCATCTGTCCGTGGCCCACGCAGACGCGCGCCTGCGGCACGTGCTCTTCGATCACGGCGGCGATCCGCTCCAGCCCTTCGATGCGCGGGGCGACGATGAACGCCTGTCCGCCGCGTTCCAGTTCGTCGCGCACGGCCTCGGCGAGAGATTCCTCGTGGAAGTTCCGCACGCGCGTTTCGATCGGAAGACGGTTGCGCGGAGGCGTCGCGATGATGGAAACGTCGCGCGCGCCCGCAAGCGCCATGTGGAGCGTGCGCGGGATCGGCGTCGCGGTGAGCGTGAGGACGTCCACCTCGTGGCGCATCTCCTTCAGCCGCTCCTTCTGCTTCACGCCGAACTTCTGCTCCTCGTCGAGCACGAGCAGACCAAGATGACGGAATTCGACATCCTTGGCGAGGATGCGGTGCGTGCCCACGAGCACGTCGACCTTGCCGTCCTTGAGGTCCTGCAGGATGCGCTTCTGCTCCTTGGTGGAGACGAACCGGTTCATGAGTTCGACGCGGATGGGCCAGTCGGCGAAGCGTTCCTGGAGGGTGGACGCGTGCTGGCTCGCCAGGAGCGTCGTGGGCGCGAGGATGGCGACCTGGCGGCGCGACATGACGGACTTGAACGCGGCGCGGACGGCCACTTCGGTCTTGCCGAAACCGACATCGCCGCACACGAGGCGATCCATGGGACGGTCGCCCTGGAGATCGATCTTCGATTCTTCGACCGCGCGCGCCTGGTCGGGCGTGAGATCCCACTGGAACGAGTCCTCGAACTCGCTCTGGAAGTGGTCGTCGGGCGGGAACGGTTCGCGCGTGGCCACGGAGCGCTTCGCGTACAGCTCGACGAGTTCGCGGACCATCTCGTCGACGGCCTTGCGCGTCTTCTCCTGGAGGAGGTCCCAGGTCTTGCCGCCGAGCTTGTGCAGTTGCGGCGGCTCCGCGTCGTGGCTGCCCCACTTCTGGATCTTGACGAGGTCGGAGATCGCCACGCGCAGGCGGTCCTTGCCCTCGTATTGCAGCACGAGGACGTCGACGGACTGGCTCCCCGCGACGATGCGCTCGATCCCCAGGTACTTTCCGATGCCGTGGGTCTCGTGGACGACGAAATCGCCCTTCTGCAGGGATTCGATGTCGGGGAGGGCCGCGCCCCCGCGTCCGCGCACGCGCCGCACGCGTCGGGCGAAGCGGTGGAAGATCTGGTGGTCGGTCCACCAGGCCTGCCCGTCGCCGGGGAGGTGGAATCCGGCGGAGAGATGGCCCACGACGATTCCCGCGACGGGAAGATCTTCGACAATTTCCGTCAGGCGCGCGGCCTGGCCCTGGTTCACAGAAAGGAGGACGACGCTGCTGCCCTCGCGGTCGAGTTCCCGGATGCGTGCGCCCGCTTCCGCGATCCCCGTTCCCGCGCGTTCCTGCACGCGGCAGTCCACCCGCACGGATCCGGGCCTCTCGGAGAGGAACGGCGTGAAGCGGATGGCGGGAACGGCTTCCAGGCGTGCGACGAGGTCCCGGGCAGGGAACCAGATCGAGTCGGGTTCGGCCACGAGGTGCCCGACGGTGAGCGCTTTCGCGCACGCCCCTTTGGCCGCATCGAGGAGCGCGGTCTGGGTCTCTTCCGGGGAGGGGCCGAACAGGAAGCACTCGGCGTTCGGGCCGAGGTGGTCGAGCAGGCTCCAGTCGAGGGGTGCGAAGAAGGGTCTTTGCCAGCCCCAGCCGGTACGGTCGCCTTCATCTTCCAGACGCTCCCGTTCCATCTCGAAGCGGCGTTCTTCTCCGGAGAAGGTTTCGAGCATGCGCAGAAGACCCGTCTCGAGCGCATCCTTGTCGGGGAGGCCCTCGTCGAGCGGCAGGATCTCGGCGCTTTCGATGTCGCGCAGGCTGCGCTGCGAGAACAAGTCGTATTCGCGCAGGGACTCGATCTCGTCGCCCCAGAGCTCGGCGCGCACGGGCGTGTCCATGCCGTAGCCGAACACGTCGAGGATGCCGCCGCGGACGGAAAACGCCCCCATCTCCTCGCACAGGGGCTCCTCCCTGTAGCCCATTTCGCAAAGGCGCGTGCGCAGGGCCGCGAAGTCGGCGGCGCCTCCCTTGCGCAGGACGAGCGTCTCGCGCGCCAGACGGCCGGGCTCCGACAATCTCTGTCCGAAGGCGGCGAGCGTCGTCACGACCAGGCGGGGGCCGCTTCGCGCGAGGTTTTCGAGGGTGGTGAGGCGGCTCTCGAGAGTGGCGCCGAAGGGCTTGCGCCATTCGTAGGGCTTGAGTTCGATGGCGGGGAAGGCGAGGATGGCGTCGTCGCCCAGGATGGCGCCGAGATCGTCGCGCAGACGCTCCATCCCACGCGCATCCTCGGCCACGACGAGGGTGCGGGCCCGCTCTCCGCGCGAGACGTGTCGCAGGGCGATCGCGACCGCGGGTGCGGATGCGTCGAGTCCGGCGACTTCGCGCCAGGGCTTTGCCGGCTCGAGCGCGTGGAGCGAAGGGAACAGTCCGCGGTCGTCTAGGAGCTGGCGAAGAGTCTGCACGATGGGTGTCTCCGCGGAAGGTCCGCAGGCGCCGGAAAGTCCGGACCAATATGAGTCGGGTGGGGCTTGAACCCACGGCCCGCGGCTTAAAAGGCCGCTGCTCTACCACTGAGCTACCGACTCGTGGACGGGCTCCTGAGGCCCGAAGAGGTGGAAAGGTAAGATGAATTGGGCGTTGTCGAGAGGAACAGTGTAGGACAAGGATGTGGATTTCGTACATTCCCTGTGTGATCACGAGACCCCTGCTGGCAGCACTATTGGTGGCCCCTTGCGTTTTCGCTTCGTCTGGAGGCGGGACCGTCGAATTCGCATTCATCCGCAATTTCGTGCCGGCACGGGATGCTGGCTTCTGCAACGTGTGGGTGCCTGGCGGCACGGGCATATCCGCGCTCGGGTTCAATCCGGCGGGCCTTGCCCGTGCCAACGCTCCGGTCGCGGAGGTGGGGGGGCGCCTCCACACCGACATGACCAAGTCCGTCCAGGTTTCCGGCGCTTGGCCCGCATTCGACGGTGTCGCGGCGGTTCGCCTCGACAATCAGTCCGTCCCCGAGATCACGGGCATCGATGGCAACGGCGATACCACGGGATCGATGTACAATCCATCCCAGACATCCCTTCTCATCGGATTCGGCGAGCCTTTGGGAGAGCGCTTGTCCTGGGGCATCGGGGCGCGCATCATCCGGGAAAATCTCGACATCGACAAATCGCAGGCATGGGGCGTCTCCGTCCACCTCGGCACCGTCCTGCAGCCGGGAAGCAAGCGATTTCTCTGGTGGGCCCAGATGGAGGATCTCGGAACCAAATTATCCGGGCACACCGACGCCGAACGCGAATTCGGTCCCTTGCCTCTGGCCTTCGCGGGCGGTCTGCGCTACACCACCGGCGTGCGCGGACTGAACCTCTTCACCGAGGTGCGCAAGCCCATGGAAAACGACGTCAACCTCCGCTACGGTTTCGAATATCGCGCCAACCGATGGGTCGAATTGCGTGGCGCCTTCCGGACCGACGTGCCCGAGGTCGTCGAAGTCTTCCGGACCTATGCCCTGCAGCGCGACGTCGAGAACGAACCTCCGTCGCAGGATCTGCGCTGGAGCCTGGGTGGGACCATCCGCCACGAGCAGATCGCGCTGGAATACGCGTTCCAGTGGTGGAATCTTCTCGATCCGGCCCATTACGTGAATGTCTCGTGGGACTTCTCGCTCTCCAGAGACAAGCCTTCCGCATCCGGAACCCTTCCGCAGGAGAATTGATGAACGTCGTTGCTGGAGGCCTTCCCGGCCTTGTCGTCGTCGAGCCGCGCATCTTCCGCGACGATCGTGGATTCTTCTTCGAGCCCTACCATGCTCCCCGCTACAAGGCCGCCGGGATCGATGTCGATTTCCTCCAGGACAACCACAGCCTCTCCACCAAGGGTGTGCTGCGGGGCCTGCATTTCCAAAGACATCCCGGACAGGCCAAGCTTGTGCGCTGCGCCCGCGGGCGCATCTGGGACGTCGCCGTCGACATCCGCCCCGATTCGCCCACGTTCCGCAAGTGGTGGGGGCTCGAGCTCGATGCCGAATCCCATCGCCAGTTGTTCATCCCGGTCGGATTCGCGCACGGATTCTGCGTCCTGTCCGACGAGGCCGAGGTCATGTACAAGTGCTCGACCGTGTACGATCCTGTCGCCGAGGCGGGCGTGAGCTGGAACGATCCAGAAATCGGCGTGGCTTGGCCGGTCCAGGATCCGATCATTTCGGATCGCGACAAGAAGACGCCCACCCTTCGTGAATTCCTCCAGGGCTGATTTCCTTCTTCGTCGCCCGGCGAAGACATTTTCTGACGAGACGGTTTCCGTGGCGCGGAGCCGTCCGCTTGGGTACAATGGATAGAGCGAGCGCCGTCGGCGGTCCGACGCGTCCAGGAGGTCCACGATGAGCATCGAACAGCACGGAAAAGAAGTCCCCAAGGCCTACGAGAACCTGGACTTCCTCCATTCGCCGCAGGCCCGCGAGATCCGCATCCTCGCCGAATTCACGGAGCCCCGCGTGCGGTTGCGCCGTTCGGGAGTCGATGGAACGATCGTCTTCTTCGGTTCGGCTCGCACACCGTCGCAGATGGATGCCGAAAACCGTCTGGCCGAGGCCGCGGCCAAGGGCGTCTCCGGCAAGGAGCTGGCCCGCATCAAGGGATTGGCCACGATGGCCAAGTACTACGAGCAGGCCCGCGAACTCGCCCGCAGGCTCTCCGCCTGGTCCACCAACGGGCAGCACGGCCTGATCATGTGCTCGGGCGGCGGAAACGGCATCATGGGTGCCGCCAACCGCGGGGCGCACGACGCGGGAGCCCCCAGCGTCGGCCTCAACATTTCGCTCCCCTTCGAGCAGCATCCCAATCCATGGATCACGCCCGAACTGGCCTTCCAGTTCCACTACTTCTTCCTGCGCAAGTACTGGTTCGTCCACAGCGCGCGCGCCGTGGTCGTGTTTCCGGGCGGCTTCGGCACCTTCGACGAAATGTTCGAGCTGCTCACCCTCGCCCAAACCCACAAGCTCGAGAGGCCGCGCCCCATCATCGTCTTCGGTCGCGAGTACTGGGAGAAGCTCATCAACTTCCCGTACCTCATCGAGACCGGCATGATCGACGAGAACGACATGAACCTCTGGCATTGGTCCGACACCGTCGACGACGCTTTCGAGTACCTCGCGGAGTCCCTCAAGGACACCCATCTGCAGGTGCCGCGCGTGGGCTACGAGAGCGAACTGCCGCCGCAGATAGTGATACCCCCCGACACCAACCACGACTGAGTTCCTGGGCGTATCGCGGCGCATGCTCTCCTTCCCCGTCGGGTCGACGCCCCAAAGCGGGCGCCCTCCCCTCGGTAGCGGAGAAACGAAAGGCCCGACCGGGGAATCCCGGTCGGGCCTCTTTACAGGACGCCTAGTACCGGAGACGCGATGGTCAGGGTATCGCGACGAGTTTCCGGCCTTGGGTGCCCGCATCCAGGATCCAGGCGCCGGCGCCGGGAAGAAGCGTGCGGACGGTTCCGGCGGCGGGGGAGAGGCGGACGAGCTCGCGACCGCGGACGTCCAGGACGCGGACGTCGGAGGAAAGTCCGGTGATGGTCAGATTCCGTCCTGCGAGGGCGGTGCGGAACGTGTTCGCGGACGTGCGCGGGGCGACGGAGACCATCGGCAGGCCGGGAGAGCCCCAGGCCTGGAACTTGCCCGAGACGTGCAGGAGGTTCAGCATCTGGAGAAGACCGTTGTAGTAGCGATACTGCCCGCTCGAGACGGGGAGCTTCCACAGGGCGTCGACGAAGGCCCAGTCGGCCGGGTTGTCGGAGGCGAGCACGGCTCCGGCGTTGGCTGACTGGATGCTCTGGGAGCTGTACTCGACGTTGGCCGTGCCGTCGAGGGTGTACTCGGCCTTGTAGCCGCCCGTCTGGCTGGCGAAGAAGGCGAGCTCCTTCTTGACCATGCGCATGGCGCCGGTGTCGTCCATGAACCATGCCCAGCTGAAGCCCATGTTCGAGGAGACGCGGTGGGCGTCGGAGGCGAACGTGTGCGACTTCTTGTTGAAGTCGGTGGTCTTGGGCTCGCCGTCGAAGGTGCTGTATTCGGGGAAGAGGCCTGTGGTGGCGTTCTGGGTGCGTTTCAGATAGGCCCAGGACGTGTCGGCCATGGCGGCGTAGAAGCCGCTCTTGCGGTCGGACGCGAAGGCGTCCCACAGGCGGTAGAAGGCTGGCAGGTGGTAGGACGGGTCCGTGTAGGGGTCGGAGACCTGGGCCGGGCTGAAGACGATCTGCTTGCGGTCGGGGACGATCAGCGGCAGCATCGAGCCGGTGGCGGCCTTGGTGAAGTAGAAGAGAAGGCTGTCGGCCTGTTGCTGGTAGTTGTAGATGCCAGCGCCGTTGCCCCAGCGCTTGGTTGCCAGGAAGAGGGCCGTGGCGAAGTACTCGTCTCCGTCCGGGGCGGGATTGACGTCCGCAGGAGTGTAGGGCGCGGAAGTCGAGACCTTCCACGCGAAGTACCCCTGGAGGTCGCCGGACTGCTGCTGCATGTGGTTCTTGGCGAACTTCCAGAGCTTGTTGAAGATGTCCTGGCGGTTCATCTGCAACGCGATCATCATCGCGTAGCTCTGACCCTCGGTCAGCGCGTAGCCTTCGACATTGTCGATGAAGCCCATCGACGTGTCGCCCTTGGCCATGTAGAAGAGACGCTCGGAGGCGCTGTCGCCGGTGAGGAAGAGCTGCGCGAATGCCGCATCCACCTTCGCGTCGATGGTTGCCTGGGAGTAGCCGAGTTCGGCGAAGAGGTTGCGATAGACGCCCGTGTACCAAGCGCCGCGGCTCGGTTGGGTCATCGTGCTGGGCAGTCCCGACGGCACGGTGTCGAGGACGAAGTCATCGAACATGTAGGTGCCCGTGTCGGCGCCCAGATAGAGATTCAAACGCAGGGAGTCGACGCCCGTCGCTGGCGACTTGTAGTAGACCTCGTACTGCTTCCACTGGCTGGTCAGGGAGAAGCCCCAGCTGTCGAGGTACTTGTAGCCTCCGGCAGGGCCGAGGGCGGCGGCGACCGAGATCGCTTTCGTGCCCAGCGACTTGCCCCAGAAGCTCATGTGGTAGTAGACGCCCTTCTCGGCATTCCACGTCTGGGGGGGCTGGAGCTGGATGTCCCAGTTGTTGGCGTTGCGAGCGGCCACTTGGATCTGGGCGCCTCTGGTGCCGCTGTGCAGAGCGGCGGCGACGGTCGAGAGGGTGGCGTCGGGGGTGCCGACCGAATCGCTGGCAGAGGAATTCACATACAGGGTCCAGCTTGTCTTCCCGGATTCGAATCCGGGATTGGTCAGCAAGTTCAGCTGGGCGTAGGGCGCTGTGGCAAGCATGGCGGTCAGCGCGGTAGCTAGAAGGGCTCGATTCATGGAATCCTCTCGGAGACGGTTGTGGTCGAGTGGAAACCTGGGACGACGGGGCCCATTTTACTCTGCATTCAATGGTGGAGCATTCTGCAAAACGTGCAGAAACAGTCGCGACGACGGAAATGTCGAGGCAAACGGCGGGAATTGCAGAATCTGGCAGTCCGAATCAGGGGCGTTCGGAGGAGGAAGTTGCGTTCGATTCCATGCGGAAATCGCTGGGGGATCGACCGAAACGCTCTCGGAAGGCTCTGCCGAAGTGACTCGCATTCTGGAAGCCCACGGCGAAGGCGATCTCCGACACGTTGGCGCGACTCTCCCTCAGGAGGCGTGCCGCTTCGTTCAGCCGCAGGTCGTTCAGCGCGCCTTTGAAGTGGAGGGACGTCGCTTCCTTGAGGAGCGAGGCGACGAGCCGGGGCGAGAGCCCCTGGGAGACTGCGAACGATTCGAGGCTCAGTTCGGGGTCGGCGAACTTCTCACGCAGAGCCTGGAGGATGATCTCCCGCTGGCGGAGACGAGGATCGCCCAGGACGACGGAGCCGGGCGCCGACGACGCGGTTTCCGAAAGCTCCGGCTCGGGAGGACGCTTGGGAAGCCAGGAAGCCAGAAGCCAGATGCCCCCGATCAGGGCGATGAGGAGGCCCATGCCGCGCAGGAATCGACTGGGGCCGACCAGATCGAGCTTCAGGATGTCGATGCTCGACGAGTCTTCGCCTGTCGTGGTGAACCCGTTGTGGAATTCGATGGAACGCAAACGGTCGAGCAGGTCGAGGCGCTGGACGTCCTGGCGCTGATTCTGGTCTCGCCACCAGGAGGGGATTTGGAAATCGGTCCAGGCGAATGCGATCGGAATGTTGGAGGGCGAGAATTCCAGGATGTGGTAGATGGGATGCGACGAATCGCGAGGTCCGGAGACGAGGGGAAAATCGTCGGACAGAAGCTGGATTCGCAACGGTGCACGGTTGGTCGTGAGGACGCTCACCTCGAGCGAGTGCCACCTCGTGAGATCGAGAGGCGTCTGGCTCGAGTCTGCCAAGCGCAGGTTGATTCCCGCCCAGGGGTAGCGCCAAGCCGATCCCAGCGCGTACTGGAAACGGATGCCTGCGGGGAGAAGGGCGATATGGACGTTCGAAGTTCCACCCTGGAAGCGATCGGAGATCCCCTGCACGCGCTGCACGCGCTGCAGCAGATCCAGCCGCTGGTCTGGTGCGAAACGCCACAGCGCGAATCCGGCGAGAAGCATCGCGGCGGCGGCGATGCGTCGCATGGTGGAAGGGCTGGAGCCGGGCATGGGTGTTGATAATCTAGCCGACCCGTTTGTCGAGGACTGCGAATTCTCTCAAAGTCCAGGAAGCGAGCCTTGCACCTGGGCGATCAATTGAAAGTTGTTTCCCGTCTCGATCGCGGTGTTGCGGAATCCGATGGTTGCTTCACGCCCCCTGGACAGTTCGATGTTCCAGCCCATGCCGAAGGCGCCCAGCGCGAATGCGTTGTCCGTGTTGTCGCTGAAGAGGAATTCGCCGCCATTCTCGCCGGCGTCGCCCACGGGAAAGGCGGGAAGGAGGCGCAGCTCCAGCCAGGGACCGGTTCCAGGCATCCGGCTCCGAAGGGCGAACTGGCTCCATTGGGCCCATTTGCCATCGGGACGCAGGACATAGGGGTGCTTGGTGGACTCGGACGACGAGAGGATCAGCGTGTCGAGCGCGAGCCTGCGCCAGGAAGCGCCGACGGAACACTCCACGTCCCAGACAATTCCTGTCTGACGGACCTGCAGGACCAGCCCCGACGACAAGTCGATCGAACGCCCCAGCGTCGTGGACGCGAAGATGCGGAGGTGCCGCGTGGCGAGGTACTGGATGGTCCCCGTCTCCTGCAGGAGCGGAACGTTCCAATCGAGGTCGTAGCCCTGGAGCTGTTGCGGTTCGATGGTGTTGTTGCCGACCAGCGCCATCTGGACGATCCACGTGCCCGGCCGGGAATCGGCGGGGATGAACGGGATCGCGGCGAAGGGGTGATTCGCCACGATTCGACCCGTCGGCGTGGCGCTTGGAAGGATCGAAGCGAGGACCAGGAGGGCGGCGATCATCGGAAGGTGAGATCCATGCGCAGACCTCCTCCATCCGCCTGCACGACGGGATGGACGCGCAGCGACCTGCGGACCGAAAATCTCTGGACCAGGGTGGCGCCCAGCGGAGGCAACAGGACAAAGCTGGGGATCAGGATCCCTCCCGTGCCTGCCGCGAGTCCGCCTCCGGCATACATGCCTGCGATGGCGCCGAGAACGGCGATCATCGCGGAGCCGCGTGCTTCCATGAGGGAGTCCGTGGTGGCGGCGCCGTAGGCGCAGCCCAGAGGAAAGGCGACCATTCCGCCGACGACTCCGCCGACAAGTACGCCGAAGTCGTCCTGGGAGCCGCGCATGGAGAGCATGCCGAGGGCGATCCCGATGCCGGTGGCCGCCGCTCCTGCACCCAGGGACCGCATGTATTGCCGCTTGAAGCTGGTGAGATCCTCGAAGGCGACGTTGGACGGTGGTGCCTTCGCGACATCCGTGGCGGACGAAGATCCCGGGGCGAGGAGCGTCGTGGCGGGGGGCGACAGCAAAGGCGCCGTCGGCAGTTGGCCTGGTGTTGCGAGCGCGAAGAGGAGGAGAAGATGGAGCGTCATCGGGTGCCGCGGGACTTGCCTTGCTCCGCGTGGTCGCGTACGTCCAGGCGGTCGAGGCATTTGAGGATGGTGAGCATGGTCCGCAAGTCGCGGCGTTCGAAGTTCCCGCGCGCGAGGGAGCGGCGCGCGGCGAGGCGGAAGGACTCCGGATCGCCGGCGTAGGGGCGGAATCCGGCCTTGGCCATCAGGCTTTCGGCGTGGCGCAGCAGGAGCTCGAGCTCGCCGATGCTCGGAGGCGCGTCGTCGGCGGAAGCCGGTCTGACGGATTCCGTCTCCGTCTTCAAGGAGCGCGCGATGGCGGCGATCCCCTGCTCGTGGCGCCAGCAGTCCTGGGCCACGGACAGGACCGCCTGGGAGATGTTCAGCGACGGCTGGTCGACCGCGGTGGGGATCCGCAGCAGGCGGGTGCAACGGGCGAGGTCGGAATCCGTCAGGCCGCGCGACTCGCAGCCGAAGAGGATCGCGCAGGAGCCGCGCTCCGAGGCGGACGACAGGTCGGGGAGCACCGAGGCGGGGTCCTGCAGGGGGGGGAGCTTGCCCTTGCGGATGCGGTTGGCCGTGCCCACTACGAACGAGTGGTCGCGCAACGCGTCGTCCAGGGTTTCGACGAGGCGCGCCGCGGCGAGAAGATCCTCGCACCCGTGCGCGGTCGCGCGCGCCTGGCCGTCTTCCGCGATGCCGGGGGATCCCACGATGCACAGGCGGCCGATGCCGAAGTTCCGGCAGGCCCGCGCGACGGAGCCCACGTTGGCCGGCGTTTCCGGACGGACGAGGACGATTTCGAGTGTGGCGAGCCGCATGGGCGGAAAACGTCCTTCCGGATCAGCCTCGGGTGTGGTGGAAGCGCTCGACGACCTCGACGTAGAAGGCGAGCGTCTGGCGCGCGATGGAGGCCCACGAGAAGTGGTCGACCACCCTGCTGCGAGCCCGCTCGCCCAGCTCCTTGCCGTGCTCCGGAGAACGCAGGATGCGGTTCATCGCCTCGGCCAGTCCACGTGCGAACGCTTCGGGATCGCGTGCTTCGGGGTCGCTCGCCGAGATGTGTTCGATGTCGACCAGATAGCCTGTCTCGCCCTCGACGACGATCTCGGGAATTCCGCCCGTGCGCGTGGCGACGACGGGCGTGCGGCAGCTCATGGCCTCGAGGTTCGTGATGCCGAAGGGCTCGTAGATGCTGGGGCAGCAGTAGACGGCCGCGCCCGCGTAGATGCTGGGCAGATCCTTCAGGGCGACGGCCTCGCGAACCCAGACCACGCCGCCATTGCGACGCTGTTCGAGTTTGCGCACGGACGCGTCGACTTCGTCGGCCATCTGCTGCGTGTCGGGAGCGGCCGCGCAGAGAACGATCTGGGCGGCCGGATCGAGTTGCTCCGCCGCACGCAGGAAGTGGCGGATGCCCTTCTGGCGCGTGATGCGCCCCACGAACAAGGCGTAGGGACGGAAGGGGTCGATGCCGTATTTGCGCAACACCGAGACGTCGGGTTCGGAGGGGAACTCGTCGGGATCGACGCCGTTGTGGATCACCCGGACCTTGTGGGGGTCGATGCCGTAGGTGTCGACGACATCCCGTGCCATCTCCTTCGAGACGGCGATCACGCCGTCGGCGTTCTGGTAGGCGGTGCGTTCAACCCAGCAGGACAGGCGGTAGCCGCCTTCTCCCAGCTGCTCGGCTTTCCAAGGACGGCTCGGTTCCAGCGAGTGCGTAGTGAGGACGAGAGGGACGCCTTGGGTTTCGCGGACCAGGAGTCCGCCGAAGTGCGTGTACCAAGTGTGGCAATGCACGATATCCGTATTCTTGGTGCACGCCGACATCTCGAGATTGCGCAGCAGCGCGTTGTAGGCGCCCGCATGCGCGGCTTCGGCCGGCAGGAGCGGGTGCTCGAGTCCGATGCCCTTCACCGTGAGATTGTCCTGGCGTTCGCGTTGGTCGCCGAAGCACATCACCTGGACCTTGCAGAGGTGCGAAAGCTCCCTGCTGAGGTGGTCGATGTGGACGCCTGCACCGCCGTAGACGCGGGGGGGGTATTCGTTGGTCAGCTGAAGGACGCGCATGGAATCAGGAAGGTAAGCCGCCGAGGTGGAGCTTGGCTACGGGAACCGCCCCATCGATGCGATCGGGGGGTGCATTTCCAAGGGGTGGTGGGTGAGCTTGGAATTGAAGTTTCTCTTCTGTCGCGTCTCTCGAAAGACCCGACTGCCGGATCCCCAAAGACGCCTCGCTTGGCTACAAAACTCAGTGGTTGGTCGAAGCCGGGTGCATCCAGTTCCGCCAGTAATTCTGGATCGCCTCGGGAAACACAGCGAGGAATGTCCCGTACTCGTTGCGGATCGAACCCATGGCACTTTCTGCGAGGAAATGATTAAAAAGAGCTTAAGATCTTCTATCATTTACTCTACCCTCCTTTGCGGCCTTTGCATTCTTCGGCTGCAAATCTTTGCTCCCACGGTTCAACGCCGAGCATTTTCTATTTCCGCCCGGGAATTACCGGTCGGCCCGATACGGGTTGTTTCGCCGCTAAAGGAGGGAGCAAGAGGACCCATCCAATGCGCAGGAATTCTTGGTTGCACACCCCCCTGATCATGGCCGCATTCGCCTGGTCGGATGACATCCCGCTTTCCGCCGACTCCGCTGCAGCGCTCGCCGGGACCGATCTCTCCTCCCTTTCCGCGCCGGTCGATAGCGCGCCTTCTTTCCGAGGCATCGACACCGGTGTTGCGAAGGACGCTCCCCTGGCGGTGCCCGTAAATCCCGCGCCCCTCGTTGCATCGGAGGCTCCGCGTTCGGATTCCACGCCAGAACTACCGGCGACGCCCGACAAAGCCAAGAGAGTGCAGACCGTGGCCGTGCTCGCCTTCACCGGAGATGGCATCGCGCCCAAGGATCTCGCGGCGATCACCAGCCGCTTCGAGACCGAGCTTCTGGCTACCGACAGTTTCAAGGTGGTGGAGCGGCGCAACATCGAGAGGATCCTGAGCGAACAGGGTTTCCAGCAGAGCGGAGCCTGCGACAACTCCGAATGCTCGGTGCAGATCGGGCAACTGCTGAGCGTGGAGGGAATCTTCACCGGCGAGGTCGCCAAGGTAGGCAAGACCTGGAGTCTTTCTGTGAAGCGTACCGACGTCGGGTCGGGACAGACGCTGTTCAGCCACGTGCTCGATATCCAGGGAAGCATGGAGGATGTGCTGCGGGGCGGATGCGTGGAGATGTCGCAGATCGCCAGCGGGCGCAAGAAGCCCGCCGAGGATCGTTCCATCCTCGTGGCCAAGCGCGGAAGCCTGTGGCCCTGGATCGCCGGCGGCACTGTGCTGGTGGGCGGCGCCGTGGTCGCGGCGGTGTTGCTGACCAAGGACGATCCGGGCTCCACGCCCGCCGAACAGCAGGCGGGGCAGACGGAATCCGACAAACTCATCATGAGCTGGTGAGGGGTGCGAAACATCAAACTCCTTCCGCTGGCCCTGCTGGGCGCATTGCTCCTCTCCTGCGACCGCTCCGACAATTCGACCGGGATGTCCGAAGCGGAGACCTTCGCTCTTGCTCCCCGTATCCTCGCGCCCGGAGGGGTGGCGCTACCCGAGGTCGATTCGGTCCGCATTGCCGTGCTGAACGCGAATTCGCCGAACGCGGCGCCATACTACGAGAAGTCGATTCCGTGGAGCGCGCATGGCGACACCATCGAGGGGATTCCCCAGAATTCGAAGATCCTCGTACGCATCCAGGGCGTGGCGATCCAACCGGACAGCACGAGCGCCATCTGGTGGTCGGGTTCCGCTTCCGAAACCTTTTCCGGTGTCCGCAAGATGGATGCTCGTGCGCTGCCGGTTCCGGTTCGCCTGGGCGACACCCTGGCGCCAGTGCTACTTGGCCGTGCAGGAGATTCCATCGAGAATACCGATTCGATCGTGCGTCTGTCGTGGAAGGTGCGCGAGGACAGCGTATTCGCTGCGCTGGTGGCCGGCGACACGGCTGAGATCGCGGGGGATTCCGCGGTGTGGGAGCGATCATGGAAGACCGGACGGACGATGCTCGTGGTGGCCTCGTTCCGTGACAACACCGGAAACCTCGTGCTCGATACCGCCGTCGTGGTCCGCAAGGACCGGGTCGCGCGTCCGGCCTTTTCGCACCCGAGCGGTTCGTACGACGACACCGTCCGCGTGGCGATCAGCGATTCCACCCCCGGTGCGACCATCCTGTACAGCCTCGACAGCGCCCGCACTTGGATTGCGTACGACACTGCGCTGCTACTGGGGCGCGATGCGCGCATCCTGGCCGTGGCGACGCATACCGGCATGACCGCGAGCGAGTTCGCCATAGCCGCCTACAGCGTGCAGGCGGCCTCGCCCGTCTTCTCCGTGGCCACCGGGACAGCCTCTGCGGACCCCCTCGCCGTCAAGCTTTCGACGCGCACGAGCGGCGCCGGAATCGAGTGGTCGCTGGACACGGGGCGCACCTGGAGGGCGTACAAGGATTCGATCTTCGTCGGCCGCAAGGTCCACATCGTCGCCCGGACAGTCAAGACGCGTCTGGCCACAAGTCTCTCCGCGTCGGCGGACTATGTCGTAGCCATCAGTCCGATCGTCTCGCAGCTTCCGTCGGGTGGATACGCCAACTACCAGACAGACTCGCTCCAGCTCGCGGCACCCGCGACCAAGGGCGCGCAGATCCGCTACACGACGGATGGGAGTGACCCCACCTCGAAGTCGCTCCTGTATTCTGCTCCGTTGAAGATCGACACGAGCTGTGTCGTCAAAGCTCGTTCCTTCAAGGCCGGCATGGATTCGAGCGCGGTGGTGTCGTCGATCTATGCGCTCGCGGTGCAGGCACCGACCCTCTCGATTCCGTCGATCCGCTCTTCCTACGACCTCGCGACGATACGATTCACGAGCGCGACCGGGGGGGCGACGTTCCAGTATTCGCTGGACAGTGTTTCGTGGAAAACAGGCGACAGCGTCGTGCTCGGCAAGGCGACCTCGCTTTGGGTGCGTGCGACCAAGAAGGGGATGGCGTCAAGTTCTGTCGTGAAGGGGGGGTACGGGTTCGAGATCTCGGCACCAGTGATCGGCCTCGGCTCGGGGAGCTACAACAACTACCGCAAGGTCGCGTTGTCCCTCTCGGTTCCCGCGACTCCCGGCGCCCAGATCCGCTACACGAAGGATGGGAGCGACCCGACCTCCAAATCCCTTCTCTACACGGATTCCGTCCTGATCGACACGAGCTGCACGCTGAAGGCGCGCACGTTCAAGTCGGGCATGGATTCGAGCGCGGTGGTGTCGGCGAGCTACAGCCTCGTGGTCGCCAAGCCTTTACTTTCCACTGCGTACGCCACAGCATCCACCGATCCGATCGCGGTGCGCTTCTTCGGCGCTACCGCTGGTGCTATGGTCGAGTACTCGCTGGACAGCGCGTCTTGGAAGAGCGCAGACAGCGTCGTGCTGGGCAAGTCCACTTCGCTTTGGGTGCGCGCCGCGAAGAAGGGGATGGAGCCCAGTGCGGTCGCGAAGGGAACGTACACCTTCGCGATTCCGTTTCCGATGATCGTTCTCGCGTCGGGCACGTTTTCCGACTACCGCAAGGTCGCGCTGACGTCTTCAAATCCAGCGATTCCGGGCGTGCAGATCCGCTACACGAAGGATGGGAGCGACCCGACCTCCAAATCTCCTCTCTACACGGATTCCGTCCTGATCGACACGAGCTGCACGCTGAAGGCGCGCACGTTCAAGTCGGGCATGGATTCGAGCGCGGTGGTGTCGGTGAGCTACATCCTGGCGGTCGGGATGCCGATCCTCTCCACCGCCTCCTCCACGTCCTCCTACGAACTCGTGGCTGTGCGTTTCTACAGTGCGACATCGGGAGCCGTCTTCCAGTACTCCCTGGACAGCGCGTCGTGGACGAATGCAGACAGCGTCGTGCTGGGCAAGTCCACTTCGCTTTGGGTGCGCGCCGCGAAGAAGGGGATGGCGACGAGTTCCGTCACGAAGGGGACGTACAGCTTCGCGATTCCGTTTCCGATGATCGTTCTCGCGTCGGGCACGTTTTCCGACTACCGCAAGGTCGCGCTGAAGTCTTCAAATCCAACGATTCCGGGCGTGCAGATCCGCTACACGAAGGATGGGAGCGACCCGACCTCCAAATCTCCTCTCTACACGGATTCCGTCCTGATCGACACGAGCTGCACGCTGAAGGCGCGCACGTTCAAGTCGGGCATGGATTCGAGCGCGGTGGTGTCGGCGAGCTACACCCTCGTGGCCTCCACGCCAGAGATGTCGATCGGGGGGAAGATCGTGGATCGCTGCCAGTCCAACGACGTGATCGGCCTGACGTTGTCGAGCGCGACTCCGGGTGCTGGTTTCGATGTTTCGCTGGACACGGGCCGGACCTGGCACCCGTATTCGGATTCTGTTACTGTGCTCGAAACCGGCATCGTGAAGGCTCGGACGCTCAAGCAAGGGGTGAATGCCAGTGCCGAAGCCTCCCTGACCTGCAGCGTGAACCTGCCGTCGCCCACGTTCAACGTCCATGGCGAAGGGACCACCACCGGCATCATCAACGATTTTCTGACGCTCGAAATGTCGGTGCCGATCCCCGGCGCGGGCATTCTGTATTCCACCGACAGCGTCGACTGGAAGGAATGGAAGGATTCCCTCGTGATCGGACAGACCGCCACGGTGTGGGCGAGGATCTCCAAGGCGGGAATCATGGGGCCGATCAAGAAGTCGGCCTGGGTCGTCCAGGCGTCCGATCCGACATTTTCCATCGGCTCGTCCTCCTATGTGTATTCGAGTAGCGATCTGGTCGCGGTCAAACTCGCTTCCGCCACTCCCCACGCGCAGTTCGAGTACTCCCTCGACAATGGCGCGAGTTGGATCGCCTACAAGGATTCGATCCTGCTGGGGCGCGACACCCAACTGGAAGCGCGCACCGTCAAGCCTGGACTGACAAGCAGCCCAGTCAGCTCGGCGAGTTATCAAATCGACGTTTCGCTGGTCTGGGCCGACTCTGCGCCAGTGCCGCAGAACGGTTGGTATGGCGATATCGTGGTCGCGCACGTCTCCTCGCTGACCCCTGGAGCGACGATTCAATACTCCACCGACGGAGTTGTCTGGAATGATTGCGGGGATATGATCAACATCGGAACGCAGGAGACGCTCAACATCAGGGCGTTCAAGAAAGGGATGGACACGACGTTTCGTTCCCGCAGCTACAACGTGATGGCCACGCCGCCGCAGATGTCCGCGAAGAGCTACAACTCGAACGATCTGTTGACCGTTCGGTTGATCAATGCCGCCAAGAATCCCGAGTTCGAATACTCCCTGGACAGCATGAAGACCTGGCTTCCCTACGAGGATTCCATCGTCCTCAACAGGAGTTTGCGGCTCTACGCCCGCACTGTCAAGCCCGGCTTGGCTATGAGCAATACCTCCGATGCGATCTTCGCGATCGAGATCGATCCACCCTCATTCCCCATTCCGTCTGGACTCTACTCGAGTCCGCTTTCCGTCCCGCTTTCAAGCGCCACGCCGGGGGCGAGCGTGTACTACACGCTCGATGGCTCCAGACCCACGACTTCCTCTACCCGCTATGTGGCGCCGATCGAGCTTCCGCTCAATTCTTCGACGGTCGTCACGGCGATATCAACGAAGGACGGATTGCTACAGAGCTCCGCTGTGGGCGCGGCCTACGTCATCGAATCCGGGAACGGTTCCGCGTCGCAGGTTCCGTGGAATTCTTCTGTGAGCTACGAGTCCATCCTGGACGCTCGCGACAATCGCAGCTACAAGGCTGTGACCATTGGGTCCCAGACCTGGATGGCCCAGAATCTGGAATTCGGCGGGAGTGCGGCAAAGCCGGATAGCGTTGGAGCGTGCAAGGGTGGCGATCCCGATTCGTGCGGCAAGTACGGGCGACTCTACACGTGGGCCGAAGCCATGGGCGTCGGCTCCGGCTTCAACAACGTCAACGCAAGCATCACTCCGCCAGTGCACGGCATCTGCCCCGAAGGATGGCATCTGCCAAGCCAGAGCGAGTGGAGCGTCCTGCAAAGCAACGAAGGCGGATTGAACACCGCCGGGAAGGCGCTGAACGCCCGGAATGGATGGCCGGTGACCACGCGCGATTCGTTCCTCGTGGTGGGGATCGACATCGACACCGTCAAGTTCCTCGTCAACGGCAACGGGACCGACGAGAAAGGCTTTCGCGTCCTGTCGGGAGCGTACGGTGGCTTCAGCATCAGCGGCGGGGCTTGCAGAAGCTTCGGAGACGCTTACTACTGGTCGAGCACAGGATACTCCGCTGACGCCGCCTGGGGAGTGCAGTTCGACATCAATGCCTGCACCGAAGCGATCTATGGAACCAAGACGCAGAAGCGATCGGTGAGGTGCGTGAAGGACTCCCCCTAGCATCACCCCATCTCTTCCGAAGCACAACAATGCTTCGTTGCGACGATGCGAGCGTTTACCTTTTCCCGTTCCCTCTATGACCGGATCCGACGCAGCACTTCTGTGGGACCGGGCTTCGGGCATCCTGCAACGGATGCTTGCGCCCGAAGTCTTCGCCCGTCAGTTCGGGACGCTTCGGTGTCTCGAGTTCAGCCAGACGCACCTGGTTCTGGAGGCTCCTGTCGAGTTCGCGATCGATCCGTTCCGCAAGAGCTTCCAGGGACTGGTCGAGATGGCCGCCGAGCAGACCATCGGGACGGCGCCCACGATCGACATCCGCCAGGCCAAGCCGTTGCCGCCTGCCAGCGAGTCCCGAGGTGGCGGCGAGATCCCGTCCATCGAAATGAACCCCCGGTTCACCTTCGAGACCTTCGTCGTGGGCGGGAACTCCCAGTTCGCCCATTCGGCCGCCAAGGCCGTAGCCGACGCTCCGGGCCGCACGCGCTTCAATCCACTCATGATCTACGGTGGCTCGGGACTGGGCAAGACCCATCTTCTCCAAGCCATCGGACACCAGATCCACTCCCGCTTCCCCGAAGTCCGGGTGCGCTACGTCCCGACCGAAGACTTCAAGAACGAGTACATCTACCACGTCCAGAAGAACAAGGTGAACGACTTCTCGGCCTTCTACCGCCAGCAGGTGGACGTGTTGCTGATGGACGACATCCAGTTCCTCGTGGGGCGCGACGCGTTGCAGCAGGAATTCTTCCATCTGTTCAACGCCTTCCACCAGAGCAACCGCCAGATCGTCCTGACCTCCGACTGCTCTCCCGGCGAACTGCAGGGTCTCGAAGAGCGCCTGGTGAGCCGTTTCCAGTGGGGCCTCTCGGTCGACATCCAGCCGCCGGACCGTGACACGCGCGAAGCCATTCTGCGCAACAAGGCCGCCGAGGAGAATCTCGATCTCGCCGAGGAGATCATCTCCTACATCGCCGAGAACGTCGATACGAACATCCGGCAGATGGAAGGCATCGTCCGTAATCTCATCTTCCAGGCCTCCATTCGCGGCGGAGACGTCTCCCTGGGCCTTGCCCAGGAGGTCGTCGATTCGCAGGTCCAGAAGAGCTCCACGCGCCGCTTCAGCCCGCAGGAGATCGCGGGCGTGGTGGGCGAGTTCTATCGAGTGGATCCCGCGAGCCTGTTCTCCGAAGGACGCGGGACCAAGGAAGTCGCGCATGCGCGCCAGGTCGCCATGTACCTCGTCAAGCAGCTCACGCAGCTTCCCTACAAGAGCATCGGCGGGCATTTCGGCGACCGCGACCATTCGACCGTGATCCATGCCTGCGACAAGGTCGGCAAGGAGATGAAGGAGCTCCCCTCCATCAAGCACGACATCGAGTCCCTGCTCAAGATCCTCCGCTAGGCGCTATCCGGAGGCCGAGGCGACGCGCCTTTGCGACGGATCTTGTCTTCGTAGAGCGCGCGATCCGCGCGCGCCATGGCGAGATCCATCGACGAGTCCCCGATGGGATCCCATTCGGCCCATCCGATGCTGGTGGATACGGTCCATGCGCGCCCCAGCGCGGAACAGCGTCGCTCAAGGATCTCCCGGAGGCGTCCTGCGATGGATTCCGGGTTCGCGTCCGGCACCGCCGCGCAGAGAATGGAAAACTCGTCGCCACCCATGCGGGCGGGCGTGTCCGTGGAACGGAAGCATTCGCGGATGGCGTCGGCCATCAGGCGGATCGCTTCGTCTCCGGCGGCGTGGCCATGTCGGTCGTTGACGGGTTTGAGGCCATCCAGATCGGCGGCGAAGAGGACATGGGTGCGCGATTCGCGGGCTCCCTTGCGCGCAAGGAGGGATGCGACGTCGCGCAGACCTCTCCGGTTGAGCAGGCCGGTGAGTTCGTCGCGGGTGGACTGTTCCGCGAGGCGTTCGCGCAGTTGCGCTTCCACATGCCGCTTCCAGACCTGTTGGATGCCCAGGGAGAGCGAAAGGCGGAAATGTTCGACGAACGCTTCGTTGCGCGTCCAGTCCCGCAGGAGGGCGACGCCGTACCGCTCAGAGCCTCTCTGCAAGGGGACTGCTGTCCAGCTCTCGCCGGGAACGACCTCCGAAGGCAGCAGATCCTCGTCTGGTGGGATCGTTCGGCGCGCGCCGGATCGGAATTCCACCCGCAGCCCGAAGACGCAGGATGACAGATCTTGGTCGGCGGGACTGCAGTCCGCGTTGTGCAGGAACAGCCGCAGCCCTTCGGGGCACCAGGATGGCGCCACCTGTTCGAGCACATCCAGAAGCGCGGATGGCGAGGCCGAATCGACGAGGGGATTGGTGGCGCGGTGCAGCCTCCGAATCAGGTCGATCGCCTCCCTGCGCCGCGATCCCTGCAACCCCTGGCGGGCTTCGGCGAGGACCGATTGCGCCTGAAGGAGCATCTCCTGGGTCGCTTCGCGCGCATCCGGATCGGCGATGGCGCTGGCGCGGCGGGCTTCCTGGAGCAGTACATCCGTCCATTCTTCCAGATCTCCCTCCTCGGCGTCGCGGGCTATGTGCTGGATGCGCCGAAGGAATGCCTCGCGGGCCTTCGGGTCGGTCGGAGCGGCCTCGAGCGCCGTGATCGGCACGAGCTGAGGCCTCCGCGCCGGCTCTGTGAAGTGGAACGCGGAACTCTGGAGAAGGCATCCGCAGGACTTGCGGATCACCGGCGTCGTGGGGATCCGCTCGTGTCGCGGATCCGCTCCGCGATCGCGCAGGCGCTCGAGAATGCGCTCGACGCCGCGCACGCCCAGGAATCGGGTCGGACTCCGGATGGTCGTCAGCGACGGGTGGTGGGAGCGTGCCTCCTCGCTGTCGTCGTAGCCTGTCACGAGAACGTCTGCCGGGACGTCGAGACCGCGTCGACGCAATGCCTTGATCGCGCCCATCGCCATGGCGTCGTTCGCGGCGACGACTGCGTCCGGGACTCCCATGCGTTCGAGCACAGTCTCCATCGCCCGGTCGCCCCCGTCGAACGTGAAGTCGCTGGCTTCGAGCCAATCAGGATCGTTTGGCAGGCCTGCCGCGTCGATGGTCGTCAGGAAGTCGTGGCGGCGGCGGAGCGCATCGAGATTCGTTTCCGGTCCGCCCAGATACGCGATGCGGTGGCAGTCGTGGACGTGGAGGAGATGGCGCGTCATCTCATCGATCCCTTCTCCATCGGGAGCGACCGAGTCCATCGATGGAAGCTCCTGTCCCAGCGAAAGGAGTGGCTTGTCGACGAGCCAGGTGGCGATGCGCTCGATCGCGACGGGGCCTTCCCAGAAGGATAGCGGGCCGGCGGAGAGCAGAACGGCGTCGATCTCCCGCCGAGCGGCGAGGCCATACACGTCTTCGGAAGTGGTCGGCACCCCGCCGTCGGGTGGCGCGTATCCCACGATGGTGAGGAGGCGGACGTTGTGGAGTCTCGCTCCGGCGACCACGCCGCGCCATAGTTGCGACTGGTACCAGCCGTCGAGCCAGGCGGCGAACAACGCGACCGTGGGTGTTCCGATTCCCTTCATCGGATCCATCCTACCATCTTGCGCGGCAAGGCCGCCGAACGAATCTGATCCGCCAGGATGGCCTCTCCTGCTGACAGGATCCGACGGCGTCTGGTGCTGCGACGGCGGTGCGGCCAACTGCGCCCGGTACGGCCGTCTTGTGCGCATGGATCCTGGCGATGGGACGCTCGATGCGCTCGCATGCCCCGGGCGTCGAGAGCGGTCTGGTTCCGGCTGCTCCAGCGCTGAGTTGCCACGATCGCGTGCGTTCCCGCGTGTGGAGGTCTATACTCTTGCAAGTGAAGCACCCTGACCTCATCCTCCTCGGAGCCGCCGTCCTCGGTGGCGCACTCTTCCTCTCTGCGCGGCCGCACCTGTGGCCCGAGACGGGGCTCGATCTCGTCGTGGGGTCCGCGGAGCTCGAAAAGCGCGCGCTCGTGCACGACGACGCGGTGGGGCTGGCGCCGGCGGAGTGGAAGGCCGCGTCCCGGCTCGATCTGGACGTCCCCGCCATTTCCTGGCTCGAGACGACGCATGATCTCGAATCGGTGCGGAGACTGCTGCGCGCGGGAGTTCCCGTCTATCGCCATGTGGTCCAGTTCAAGCGTGCGGGGGATCCCTCCACGGTCACGGTGTACCTGCGGCCCGACGGGGGATTGGACGGATGGCTGCGCACGCGCGAAGACGATGTTCCGGGGCCACGGCTCGATTCGCTTTCGGCCTGGCAAAAGGCGGACACGTGGCTGAAGTTGCAACTGGGCGAGAACATGGGCGACTGGATGCTGCGCAGCTACGCGCGGCGCGATCTCGACGCGCGCTCCGACCACCAGTTCCTGTTCGAACGCGAACGTCCCGAAGACAAGTCGGTGCGCGAACGGATGCGGATCGAGGTCTCGGGCGTGGACGTGGTCCAGGCGCAGCGCGAGGTGGTCGTGCCGCCGTCGTTCCTGCGCGAGAAGCGCGCGTCCCGGGCTCCGGCGGATTTTGTCAGCACGCTTGCTCTCACGCTGTTCGCTTCGTTGGGCGTCCTCGCGTTCCTCATCAAGCTGCGCGGCTTGCGCCAAGGGCTCGTGGGGCTGCGCGTGCCCGCGATCGGTGCGGGCGTGGTGCTGTTGTGCCTGGGCATCTCGCGCATCCTGCGCCCGGCGCGCATCATGGAACTGTGGGATCCCATGGGGCCCCAGTGGATGGCCGTCGGCAAGATCCTGATGGGCAGCGTCATCAACGACCTTCTCCCCGCCGTCATGGTCTTCGCGTTCCTCGGGGCCTCCGATGTGCTCGATCGTAGCGCGCCTCGTCACCGGGGAATCGCTCTGCGCAATTTCCTGCGCCTGCGCTGGCAGCACGTCGACATCGGACACGCGAGCCTGCGGGGGTTCCTCCTGGGACTTCTCGCCGGCGGAGTGCTCGCCGCGGCGACCTGGGCGCTGAGCTTCATCCCCGGCGCGCGCATCGACATCCAACCTCGCGGCTTCTTCTTCCACGGGATCAATTCCTCGTGGCCGGGCGTGGTCCTCGCCCTCTATTTCCTCCAGATCGCGCTCGTGGAGGAGTTGGGCTACCGCTACTTCGCGGGCAACGTCCTCCTGCGCATGCACATGGGACGCATCGTCGCGGCCATCGTGCCCGCCGTCGTCTTCGGGGCTGTCCACGCCAACCTCGATTTCCTTCCGCCCGGCGAGCCCTGGTGGTCTCGGATCATTCCGATCACGCTGGTAGGCGTCCTTTGGGGGTTCGCCTTCGTGAAGTGGGATGCGCTCACGGTCGTTCTCTCCCACTGGACGTGCGACTTGTTCCTCTTCAACCAGCCGCGGCTTGCCAGCGGGGATGTCCTGATCCTGCTCTCGGCCCTGGCCTGCATCGCCGTCCCCCTTCTGCCCGCGGCGGTGAACCTTGGTCTGCGGGGTTGGAGCTCTTTGCGACACAAGCCCGGCGAGCCGTGGAGCGACGAGAGCGACTTCGATGGCGCGGACCCGGCGATGGACGTGGATTCGGCCTTCGATTTCGTTCAGGCGGATGAGCGCGCTTCTCCTGATGACTCTTCCGAAGAGCCTCCTGACGAGCATCCGGACGATCCCCACGGCAAGAGATGATCCTCGCGGCTCTCTCGATCCTTTGCGGTGGCGCGTCCCTGCTCTGGAATCCAGACTCGTCCGGACGGACGCAATACGAACTGTGGCTCGATCCCTACTACACGGCCGCCAACGCCACGCGTGCGCTTCGCAGCAGTCCCATCCCCCGCCTCGACACGGAACGCGAGGGAGGGGTATACTCGTGGCTGATGCGCCGCCTATTTCTCCCGCGCGACATTCTGGTCGAGGCCAGCGTGAATCCACTGCCCGTGGGCGGATGGGCTTTGCGGCGTTTCGCGCCGGAATCGTACGAGGACGCTGCGCTGGGCGACGTGAACTTCGTGGAGGCCGCCACGACCGGCTTTCCGGAGCCGTGGGCGATTTCCGTCTTTCTGGGAAACGTGGTGAATCTGGTCTCCGGACAGGACACAAGCAAGATCCACGGCATCGCCTACAGCGGCTTCCTGGTCTCGTGGGGACAATGGCATCTCGTCGAGAATCGCCTGGTGCGCGACGACTGGTTCGAAAGCGAGATCAAGCTCAAGGGCGACGACGTCCAGCGTTCCGAACGCAAGCTGGGCTGGAGCTTCCGCGTGGGGTGGCGCGAGCATTTCAATCCATCCATCCACGACGCCGTGTATCTGGCGATCAAGCGCAAGCGTACCGATTTCAACGTCTCCGGATGGGATCCGTTCCGCAACGCCTCCATCGAAACTCGCGTCGACTTCGATCGCGCCGACCTTCCCGCGCCGAGCCTCCTGCGCTGGAGCATGGTGGGAGGCAAGACGTTTCCCGCCGCGTCGGGCAAATGGGCGTTCACACTCGCTTTGGGCCTGAAGCAGGAGTTGCACACCGGCTACGACGGCGACTTGCGCGAAAAGGCCCCGAAGGGGTGGACTCTCGTACTGCGTCCCAACGTGGAGTGGTGATCGTGGAGATCGACGACACGCTGGAATTCGTGTGCCCTGTCACCGGACGGCATTGGGAGTCGCGACCAGAATGGGTGATCGCGGGGCCGCGTTCCACCTACCGGTTCTACGTGCTCGAGCGGCGCATCGTGATGTGCCGTTCTTTCGGCAGCACCGGGCGCGAGGAAGTCGGATGGTACTGCGCGGCCCTCGAGAAGATCCTCCAGGAGTTCCATGAGCCGGGAATTCCGATGGTCCTCATCGAGGACTACACGCAGCTTCATTCTTCGGACAACGGCGCGCGCCAGCTCTATTCGGAATTCCATCTCCGTCGGCAGGACATCTGGAGAGGCGTGCTCTTCTACGGGATGAATCCATTCCTGAAGCTTCTCATGCGCTTGACCAAGCGGCTCTATCCGCTGCGGATGACCGTGGATGTTTGCGGGAGCTATGCGCAATCGCTGAGCCGGGCTTTCCAGATCCTCGGATTGCCGCTTCAGGCGGCTTCCGTCGAGGAACAGCGTTCGGAGTCGACATGGACCTCTCCGAACATGACGGTCGTCTTCCATCCGCTCGACAGCAACAACATCCTGCGGGTGGTGCCCCGAGGACGCGTCTTGGCAAGCGAGATCCCGGCCATCTTCCGCGCCTACGAAACGTTCCTTGCCGCCCAGTCGCCCCCGCCGGGACAGTGGTGCCGGTTCGTCGACTATTCGGGCGTGATCGATTGGGAAGTCATGGGTTTGATCCTCACGCTGCGCCATTTCCGACGCATCGATCTGCTCTTTCCTCCGCGTCGGAAGTTCGTCGCGCATCCTCCCAGCGGAATCGTTTCTCTCGTAGCGATTTCATGGTTGCGCTGGATCGGCTCGACCGAACTCGTGCGCGATTCCCGGGAGATCGTCTCCCGCATCGCCTGGATGCAGCAGACGGAACACGAAGAATCGAAGGCGTATCGCCTTCATGACAGGATCCGTCGCATCTTCGAGCGATCCCGTTCCCGTACCGCGCAAGACCTGCAGACCTTCATCAGCGAGCTCCAGTGGGACGTCGTCGGCGTGCCGCGCAACCCCTACGAATCTTCCGATCCCATGCACCAGGTAGCGGCCTCGCTCCTGGTCGTCAAATCGGACTTCGACGAGCTGCTTGTCGAGCGCGATCGGCGCGAGTACGAACTCGATGCGGCACGTCGCCGAGCCGAGGAGGTCAACCGGTTGCAGGCGCGATTCCTCGCGAACGTGAGCCACGAGATTCGTACGCCGCTCAACGCGGTGATGGGATTGGGCGAACTGATCGCCGATACCGCTCTCGATGCCCGCCAGGAAGATCTCCTGCGCATGTTGCGCCAGTCGGCGCATGGGTTGCTGGCCGTCATCAACGACATCCTCGATCTTTCGCGGATGGAGGCGGGGGAGTTCCGGCTCGTCGAGGAACCCTTCGATCTGGGAGCGGTTCTCGACGAGGTCGATTCCATGATCGGATTGCTGGCTTCGAAACGGGGCCTGGTATTCCAGATGGAGCGCGCTTGGGATCTGCCTTCCGGGTTGCGCGGCGATGCGGTACGCTTGAGACAGGTCCTCGTCAATCTCGCCGGGAATGCCGTGAAATTCACGGAGGAAGGCGTGGTCGCGATCCGTGTCCGGGGAGAAGCCGTTCCGGAGCGGAACGCGTCCCGTCTGCGCATCGAAGTCGAGGACTCCGGGCCAGGCATCCCGTCAGACAAGATCGAAGAGCTGTTCCGAGCATTCAAGCAGCTCGACGGATCCTTCACGCGTCGCCACGGAGGAACCGGGCTCGGGCTTGCGATCGCTCGCAATCTTGCCGAGCGCATGGGTGGCGAGATCACGGTCCATCCTGCGCCGGTGCGTGGCACGATTTTCCGTTTCGAAGCGTTGTTCGAGCATGCCGAGCCTCCGATTCATTCGGATGGCGGCGGTGATTCCGGGGTGGTTCTGGATGGGCGCGTCCTCTTGGCCGAAGACAATGTGGTGAACCAGAAGGTCGCCCTGGGCCTGCTTGCCAAGCTTGGAATCGATGCTGTCGCGGTCGACAACGGGCGTGCCGTGCTCGACATCCTTTCCGCGCGATCCGGTGAATTCCGCTGCATCCTGATGGACATCCAGATGCCCGTCATGGACGGCATGGAGGCGGCGCGCCGCATCCGCCTGGGCGAGGCCGGCGAGGCGGAGAGGCGGATTCCGATCTTCGCCCTCACCGCCCATGCGATGGATGGCGATCGGGAGGCGTTTCTCGAAGCCGGGATGGATGGCTACCTCTCCAAGCCCATCCGTTTCGCCACTCTGCGAGCCACCTTGGAGAACGTGCTCGCTAAAAGCGCCGAATCGACGTCGGAAGATTGAGCGTCGGGATCAATTTCCGAACTTCGCGTTCCAGTTGCCCGTGAGGGCCATCGCCCAGGTCGGGTCGCCGTTGAACATGTCGAGCCAGCCCCAGCGTCCTTCGAGGCCGAAGGTCTGCCCCTTGCGTGTGTGGACCGCGAATCCGACGACGGCTTGGGATCCCGCCGCGACTTTGCGATCGAAGCCCATCGAAACGGAAAGGCTGGGGCCCAGGTAGGGGTCGAAGATCGCCGTGTTGCCCAGGGGGTGCAACAGCAGCTGGGTTGGAATGGTCAGGGCGAACGTATCCATCTTCGCGATGTTCAGAAAGCTCAGTTCGGCATCGGTGCGCCACGACAGGTACTTGTTCATGGTGTACTCGGCGCTCAATGCGGCCGAAGGAACGACCGTGTTTCCGCTCTGGTTCATGCCCACTCGGCCGCCGTAGGACCACTTCCCTCCCGCGAGACTTGCTGTGGGAAGCGCAATGGCGATGAGGATGGCGAGAGGCGTGTGGCGAATCATGGCACGTAAAAATACTCCCCTGCTGGACCGAGTCCACCGCATCCAAGTACTTTTGCCGCCACCATGGAAATGATCGACATTCAGACTCTGATCAGACAGTTGCTTCCCTTGGCTTGGATCGGCGGCGGCTGGATGGTCGGCTGGATCATCGAAGCCGTGCTGGTGAGCCGGTTGCGCAAGATCGCCGAACGCACCACCTGGGAAGGCGACGACATCATCATCGAAAGCCTCAATCGGCTGGTCCGGCTGGCGGGTCTGCTTCTTGGCGCACATGTCGCACTCGCCCAGTGGAGGCTCCCGTCCAATACGGCCGAACTTCTGCACAAGGCGCTGGTCATCGTCGCCGTACTCACCGCGACGGCATTCGCGTCCCGGCTCGCGACCGGTTTCGTGCGTCTCTACACGCGCGGCGTCGCGGGTGTCGTCCCCTCCACATCCATTTTCCTCACCTTGACGAGCATTCTCGTCAAGGTTCTGGGCATTCTGATCGCCCTCCAGTCGGTGGGCGTCTCCATCGCCCCCATCCTCACCGCCTTGGGCGTCGGCGGCTTGGCCACGGCTCTTGCGTTGCAGCCCACCCTTTCGAATCTCTTCTCCGGGATCCAGGTCCTCGCTTCGCGCGCGATCAGCCCGGGCGACTTCATTCGCCTGGGATCCGGTGAAGAGGGGTATGTCCAGGACATTTCCTGGCGCATCGCCACGATCCGCACCCCCACCAACAACCTTGTCCTCGTTCCCAACGCGAAGCTCGCCGATGCCGTCGTCACGAATTTCCACGCTCCGGATCGCGAGATTCCGTTGGCCGTACCCCTTACGGTGGCATATGGCTCGGACCTGGATCTCGTGGAGCGAACGACCCTGGAGGTCGCTCGCGAGGTTCTCGCCCAGACGGTGGGTGGCGTTGAAGGTTTCGAGCCGGTCCTTCGCTACCAAGCCTTGGCCGATTCCGCCATCCAGTTCATCGCCGTCCTGCGGGTGAAGGAATGGGGTGACCAAGCTCTTGTGCGCCACGAATTCCTGCGGCGCATCCTGGCCGCCTACAGCCGTGCTGGAATCGAGATTCCCTTCCCCCAGAGGGTGGTCCGTCAAGCCTCCTGAGCAACAGGGATCCCTCGCAATGCGTTGCGAGTATTACCTTTCCGCATCTTGTTCTTCATTTCCGAAAGGATTTCATCATGGCCGTTCCCAAGAGAAAGCACTCGGCCCAGCGCCGCGACAAGCGCCGTACGCACTACGTCATCGCCGCCAAGGCCTTGATCAAGTGCGACCATTGCGGTCAGCCCAAGACCCCTCATCGCGTGTGCTCCAAGTGCGGTTACTACGCTGGCAAGGAGATCCACCAGCCGATCGAGACGTACTAAGCCTGGAGTTCTGACATGGTCCGCATTGCCCTCGACGCGATGGGCGGCGACCTGGGTCCCGAGGCTGCCGTTGAAGGCGCCCTCCAGACCTTGCGCGCCGTTCCGGGTCCGATGTCCATCGTCCTTGTCGGTGACGAACCCACTCTGAAGCTTCTCGTCGAGGCCAAGGGGGGATCCGATCTTCCGGTGAAGATCGTGCATACCACGCAGATCGTGGACATGTGCGATACTCCCACCGTGGCGCTCAAGACCAAGCCCGATTCTTCCCTGGTGGTCACTGTCGGCCTCCAGAAGAAGGGGTTGGTAGACGCATCCGTGAGTCCGGGCAACACCGGCGCCATGATGGCTTCGAGCCTCATGATCCTCGGACGCGTGGGCAAGATCAGTCGTCCTACGGTCGCCACGGTGCTTCCCACTGCCACGAACAAGTTCGTGATGGTGGATTCGGGCGCCAATGTCGATGAAAAGCCCGCCCAGCTTCTCCAGTTCGCCCACTGTGGCGCGGTCTATTCGCGTCTGGTGCGTGGTGTGGAGAACCCTCGGGTCGCGCTTCTGAACATGGGCGAAGAAGAATCGAAGGGGACGGAAGTTGTCGCCGAGACCTTCCAGCTCCTCAAGAATTCGGGATTGAACTTCGTGGGCAACGTCGAAGGCAACGATCTCCCCATGGGTGGGATCGACGTCCTCGTGACGCCGGGCTACACGGGCAACATCGTTCTCAAGCTCTACGAGGGCATGGGCGAATTCATGTACCGCTCGTTCGCCAAGCATCTGCAGGGCGCGGAGTGGGTCGATTTCTTCCAGACGTGGTCCTACGAGAACGAGGCGGGTGGTTTGCTCCTGGGACTCGACGGCACGTCCGTCATCATGCATGGACGCTCCAATCCAAAAGCCTATGTCTCGGGATTGAACGTCGCTTGGCGCATGGCTTCCTCGGGCGTGCATAAGCAGATCGCGCAAGCGGTCGAAACGCCGGAGCAAAAGGCGTGACCCTCCGGGCAGGCGTCGCTGCAGTGGCGGCGCACACTCCAGGAGACGTGGTCGAAAACGCCTGGTTCACGGCTCAAGGGCTCGACACCAACGACGAATGGATTCGCTCCCGCTCCGGGATCGAGCGTCGTCGATTCGTTCGCGACCTTTCCGTCACCACGTCCGACCTCGGTGCCGAAGCTCTGCTCAAGGCATTGGCTATCGCTGGCTGGGATGCGCTCGATCTCGATGCCATTGTCTGTGCCACCAGCACGCCGGAGCACTCCTATCCCGCCACCGCCGTTCTCGTCCAGGGCAAGGTCGGTGCGCTGAACGCATTCGGCTACGATGTCCTGGCTGCTTGCACGGGGTTCATCGTCGCTCTGAACAACGCGTCGCTCCTGATTTCCAGTGGGCAGTGCCGTCGTGTCGCGGTCGTCTGCGCCGAGCTCAACAGCCGCGTCCTCGACATGACCGATCGCAACAGCTGCGTTCTCTTCGGCGACGGCGCGGGTGTCATGCTGCTCGAGGCCCGCGAAGACGGTTCGGGCGTCATTGGCTCCGCTCTCAAGAGCGATGGTCGCCTCGAAGGCATCCTTCATTGCCCGCCGGTGCGGATGGACGGCAAGGCCGTCTATCGGTGTGCCGTCACGGAAATGCCCGCCATCTCGCGCGTCCTGCTCGAACGCGAAGGCTTCTCGACGGCCGATGTCACCCTCCTCGTGCCGCACCAGGCCAATATCCGCATCATGCAGTCCACGGCCGATCACCTCGGGATTCCTTCCGAGAAGGTCATGGTGAACGTGCAGGAATACGGCAACACCTCTTCGGCCACCATTCCCATCGCCTTGGCCGAAGCTCTCGACCAGGGACGCATCCGCTCCGGTGACCTCATCCTGACCGTCGCGGTCGGTGGTGGCATGGTCTGGGGCGCCAACCTCATCCGCTGGTGATCGCATGAAGACTCTCTTCCTCTTCCCCGGACAGGGATCGCAGTACGTCGGCATGGGCAAGGCCCTGGCCGAGGCTCATCCGGGTGCCGCCAAGCTTCTTCAGGAAGCCGACGACATCCTCGGCATCAAGCTCTCCTCCATCCTCTTCGATGGGCCGGAAGACGAGCTGAAGGCCACCCAGAACACGCAGCCTGCGCTCTACGTCGTTTCGCAGATGGCGGCTCTGGTTCTCGCCGAGCAGGGCATCAAGCCCGATCTGGCCGCCGGCCACTCGCTGGGTGAATACTCCGCTCTCGCCGCGTGCGGCGCCCTCTCCTTCGCCGACGGCTTGCGCCTCGTGCGTCTGCGCGGCAATCTGATGGCCGAGGCCGGTGTTCGTCGCCCCGGAGCCATGGCTGCGGTTCTCGGCATGGAGGCCGCTCCTCTCGACGCCGTCCTTGCGGGCATCGCCGGATGCGTCGTGTCCGCCAACTACAACAGCCCTGGCCAGATCGTGATTTCGGGAGAGGTCGCCTCGGTCGAGGCCGCCATGGAAGCTTGCACGGCTGCCAACGCCAAGAAGGTGGTTCGCCTTCCGGTCTCGGGTGCTTTCCATTCGCCGCTCATGGAATACGCGCTCGAAGGTCTGCGCGAGGGGCTTGCGAAGGCGGTCTTCAACAAGCCCACATGTCCGGTCATCGCCAACGTCGATGCCGTGGCCCACGACAATCCCGCGGAATTTCCCGAACTTCTCGCACGCCAGCTGGTGAGCCCCGTGCGTTGGGAAGACTCCATGAAGTTCGCCGTGGCCCAGGGGGCCGTGCGCGCCGTCGAAGTCGGCTCGGGCAAGGTCCTCATGGGCCTCATGCGCCAGATCGATCGCGCTGTGACGGTCACGCCGGTCGAATCCGTCGACGCTGCTCTCCAGTACAAGGAAGCCTGACATGTCCGAGAAGCTTGTCGCCCTCGTCACGGGAGCCCATCGCGGCATCGGTGCGGCCATTGCTCGCAAGCTTGGCCAGGATGGCTATGCCGTGGCCGTGTGCGCTCGTTCGCAGGGGCCTCTCGAGGCGTTCGTGGCCGCTCTCGTCTCCGAAGGCATCGAGGCACGAGGCTTCGTGTGCGATGTTTCCGATGCGGCCCAGGTAGACGTCATGTTCAAAGGCATCCAGGAAGCCTGGGGTCGGTTGGACGCCATCGTGAACAATGCGGGCATCACCCGCGACGGCTTGCTTCTGCGCATGAAGGAAGCCGATTGGGACGATGTCATCTCGATCAACCTGAAGTCGGCCTTCCTCGTCAGCAAGGCGGCGCTTCGCCTCCTTCTCAAGAGCCCGCGCGGACGCTTGGTGAACATCAGTTCCGTCGTCGGTGTGATCGGCAATCCCGGGCAATCCAACTATGCGGCTTCCAAGGCCGGTCTGATAGGTTTCACGAAAGCCTTCGCCCGCGAATACGCTGGCAAGGCCGTCACGGCCAACGTCGTGGCTCCCGGATTCATCGAATCCGACATGACCGACCATCTCAACGACGCGCAGAAGGCCGCAGCCCTGCAGTCCATCCCCATGGGGCGCATGGGGTCGTCCGAAGAGATCGCCGGCGTCGTTTCGTTCCTTTGCTCCCCTTCCGCCAGCTACATCACGGGACAGGTCCTGAGTGTCGATGGCGGAATGGCGATGTAGTTTTCCACCCCAAACCAACCAAGAAGGAGCCAAGCATGGCCACCGAACTGGAAGAGAAGATCACCAAAGTCATCGTCGAGAAGCTTGGCGTCACTGCCGACAAGGTCGTGCCCGAAGCCAAGTTCGTCGAAGATCTCGGCGCCGACAGCCTTGATCAGGTCGAACTCGTCATGGCTCTCGAAGACGAGTTCAATCTCGAAATCCCCGATGAGGATGCCGAGAAGCTCAAGAGCGTCATCGAAGTCCTGAACTACGTGAAGAGCAAGCAGGCCTGATCTAGCAGGTCTGGCAAAGGCCCGCCCCGGAGTTTCCGGGCGGGTCTTTTTGTACCCGCTTTGTTTTCACGGAACATCGCGAAATTTTCGCATTTTTCCGTGTTGGCGCGACGCATCGCCGTCGCGCGCATCCTAAGGAGTGAACTGCATGTCGCAGCGCGTCGTCATCACTGGCATGGGGGTCGTCAGCCCCGTGGGCTCCACGCTCGAGACCTTCTGGGAAGCTCTCGTCGAAGGCCGTTCGGGCGTCGGACCCATCACCTACTTCGATACGACAAATTTTGGTGCCCGTATCGCCGGCCAAGTGAAGGACTTCAACGTCGAAGCCTACGTCGAGCCCAAGGAAGCCAAGCGCCTCGACAGATTCCTCCAGTACGCGATCGGCGCGGCCGCCCAGGCCGTCGAACACGCCGGTCTCGAGAGTGTCGAGGGGCTGGACAAGACGCGCGTCGGCGTCGTGATCGGTTGCGGCATCGGCGGCATCGGCACCATCGAAGAGAATCGCACCGCCTTCATGACCCGCGGCCCTCGCCGTGTCAGTCCCTTCTTCGTGCCCATGTCCATCACCGACATGGCACCCGGCATGGTCTCCATGCGCTACGGCTACCAGGGGCCCAACTACGCGGTATCCTCCGCTTGCGCTTCGGCGGGACACGCCTTCATCGATTCCGCGAATCTGATCCGCCTGGGCAAGGCCGATGTCATGATCTGCGGCGGCACCGAAGCGGCCGTGACCGAGGTCTCGATCGCGGGATTCCATTCTTCCCAGGCTCTCAGCACGCGCAACGACGATCCGACCCGGGCCAGTCGCCCGTTCGACAAGGGGCGCGATGGATTCGTGATGGGCGAAGGCGCGGGCATCCTCGTCCTCGAGTCCGAGGAGCACGCCCGCAAGCGCGGCGCGACGATTCTCGCCGAATTCGCGGGCTACGGCACCACCGGCGACGCCTACCACATCACGGCCCCCCGGCCTGATGGCTCGGGCTCGGCTCGCGCCATCACGGAAGCTTTGCGCGACGCGGGCATGACCGCCGCCGACCTCGATTACGTGAACGCGCATGGCACATCCACGCCGCTCAACGACAAGATCGAGACCATGGCTCTCAAGTTGGCTCTTGGCGAAGAGCATGCGCGGCGCGTGAGCGTGAGCTCCACCAAGTCCATGACAGGCCATCTCCTGGGCGCCTCGGCAGGCATCGAATCCATCGCTTGCGTGCAGGCGATCCGCACGGGGATCATCCCGCCTACGATCAACTACGAGGAGCCCGATCCCGACTGCGATCTGGACATCACTCCGAACGTGGCCAAGAAACGCGAGGTGCGCGCCGCCCTGAAGACCACCCTTGGTTTCGGCGGGCACAACGCGGCTCTCATCTTCCGTCGCTGGAACGGTTGAGGGGGCTCTGACATTGGGTGCGTTCTGTCGTCTCGTCCGTCGCTTCACGGGGAGGCATGGCCCTCTGCGGCCTGTCGAGAACGCCATCGGACATGTGTTCGCCAATCCCTCCCTGCTCCACCAGGCGCTTTCGCACCGTTCCTGGGTCAACGCGCAGGGAGGGCATCACAGCGAATCCAACGAGCGGTTGGAGTTCCTGGGCGACGCCATCCTCGATCTCGTGATCACCGACCATCTCTATCGCACGAGACCCGACGAAGACGAGGGGAAGCTTTCCAAGATCAAGAGTCTTGTCGTTTCCGCGAAGGTGCTTGCCGAAGTCGCTCGCCCGCTGGGGATCGGGCGCTACATCCTTCTCTCGCGCAGCGAGGAGAAGGCCGGTGGCGGGGATCGCGAGAGCATTCTGGCCGACGCTTGGGAAAGCATCATCGGGGCCATCTATCTCGATGCCGGCTATCGAGCGGCTTCGCGCTTTCTGCACCGCACCTTGGTGCCGCGCGTCTCGGAATTCCTGGGAGACGCGGCGCTCGCCAACTACAAGAGCGCGCTTCTCGAATACGCCCAGGCGAAAGGGATCGGATCACCCCGCTACGAGATCGAGAAGACGTCGGGGCCCGAGCACAGCAAGCGGTACCACATGCGCGTGCTTCTGCAGGGCGACGTATGGGGGCGTGGTTCGGGGCTTTCCAAGAAGGACGCCGAACAGATCGCGGCTCGCATGGCTCTGGAAAGCCGCGACATCATCGTCGGCTAGCGTTTCTTGGGGGCGGCCTTTTTCGACGATGCTTGAGCCTTTGTCGACTCCTTGTTTTTTGACGCGACCGTCTTCTTCGCGACCGTCGCCTTGTTCTTGACGTTTTCCTTGGGCTCGATCTTGGAGGGCTTGATCTCCGGGCAGGGGGCCACGACCGGCTCCGCGATGGGGCAGACGGGGCATTCGATCCGTGGAGGGCATGCAGGTGCGGCTGGGCACGAGGCATGCAGGATCGGTGAAAGGCCGACACTGTCGCCCACGACGCTTCGCCATGCGATGGCGCGATGCGACGAATCCAGTGGCGACGATGTCCAGCGCTCGAAAAGCCACCAGCAGGTGCGCTTGGTGGCCTCCAGAGTCCAGGTCTTCATGCGCTCGCGATCCCAGGTGGCGGAGAAACGGGCTTCGATCGCGGGAATGGCGAGATAGACGGGGCGTCCGGCGGCGACGCGCTCGAAGATCGATCGGGCGCGATCGGTGTGGTAGTCGGATGTGACGAGGAGGACCGTGTCGACACCGCGGGAGCGGAAGAACGCCGTGGCCGCCTGCGCCTCCTCGAAGGTGGAGTTTGCCTGATGGCGGATTTCGGCGACCCGGCCGCGAAGGGACGTGTCGATCTCCTGGGCGCGGATCTGCAGCGTCGAACCCCACAAGCCCGGTGCGATCTGGGCTCCGGAGACGAGGACGGAATCCGTCTGGCCCGCGCGGGCGAGATCGAGGCCCTTGGCGATCCGCTCGCCTTGGGGGATCCAGCCGTCGAGGACCAGAGTCCAGCGGGCGTGGATCTTCCCGCCTTCGTCGCGCGTCATCGCCTTCCAGGAGAGGCCGACGCCCCACCAGAGCGCGGCGGGAATGCTCAAGAGGACGAGAAGCGCCAGGATCGGGACGATGCTTTTGCGAGGCCGCAGGGACCGCTGCGGCTTTTGCCGCGTGCGGTCGTGGGATCGAGGTGGGAAACCGTGGGCAGGCATGGGCGTCAGAATTCCTTGGTCGCGCGGGAAGGGTGGAACAGGAACGAGGCGGTCGTTCCACCGTGGTCGAACCACAGGTCGGAGACGATGCGGCGTACCAGGAAGATGCCGCGACCGTGGTCGAGCGAGAGACGTTCCGGAGCGCGGGGGTCGGGGAGCCGGTCGGGATCGAATCCCGAGCCGTTGTCGTGGACCGAGAAACGACATTCGGAGTCCGTCACGATCCACGCGCACTCGATATTTCCCTCGGGGCGGGAATGTACGCCGTGGATCACCGCGTTGACGGCGAGCTCGGATGCGGCGAGCTGGGCTTTGCGGATGTCGCGCGCCGACCAGCCCGATGCGGCGAGATCGGTCGAAAAGAGTTCGACGAGTTCCCAGCTCTCGGCGTTGGTACGGAACGTGTGGATGGGGGGACGGATGCTTTCCGGGAAGTGCTGAAAGACTTGCGGGCGCCAGCGCGGTGTGGCGCTGTGGATGTCCAGGGCGAGAAATGTCCGATCGTCTTCGCCGTTCTCGTCGTCGCCGCCGGGGAGAAACTGCTCCTCGATGGCGGCGAGTTCCGCGCCCAGGCCGTGTTCCCCCGCGTGGAGGATCCTCTCGAGAAAGCCGTCGTACCCCAGGCGTCGTCCGTCGCGGCGGATGCCTTCGTAGTAGCCGTCGGTGAACAGGCAGATTCTGTCTCCGCGGTTCAGGACCACTTCCGCGTCGCGGTAGTTGGCCGCATCGACGATTCCGAGGAACAGTCCCTGCGAGGCGAGGCGCGTGATGCGCCCGTCGGGATGGATGATGGCCGGGCGAGGATGGCTCGCGCGGCAGTAGGTGAGGTTGAGCGTCTCGAGGTCGAGGATTCCGTAGAAGGCCGTCGCGTAGTGCCCGACCGCCAGGGAGCGGCGCAGATCGCGATTCATGGCCGCGAGGGTCTCGGACGGGGGCGTGCCTGCCTGGGCGCGATTGAGGAAGCTCATGCGCACGAGAGCGGCCTCGAAGGCGGCGGGAAGACCGTGCCCCGAGACGTCGGCGATGAAGATGCCCAGATGCCGCTCGTCGAGGGGGAGCACGTCGTAGAGGTCTCCTCCGACGGGACGGGACGGGATGTAGCGCACGAGGAAGTCGATGCCGTCCAGTCGCGGCAGTTCGCGAGGAAGCAGGCCCGCCTGGATTTCGCGGGCGACTTCGATCTCGCCCTGGAGAGCTTGCGTGAGCTTGGCGAGGACGTTGTTGCGATCCATCAGGTCCTGTCGCGCGTGCACGAGCTGGGTGATTTCCTGGAAGTGGAGCAGCAGCTCCTCGCCCACTGGAACGATGTGGATGTCGAAGACGCGGGTGCCTTCGCTTCCCGGCCACGAGCGTTCGCCGAAGACGGATCGTTCCCGCATGTCCTTGAGCTGGGCGTGGGAGGGGAGGAAGGAGCCGAGGAAGTCGTCGATGGGGCGGCCGAGCAGTGCGCTCCACGGCTTTCCGACGAGGCCGGTGAACGCCTTGTTGACGCGCAGGATCCGCCGCGAAGAATCGATCACGGCCATCGGGTCGACGTGGTCGAAGACGGCTTCGAGGTGGCGCTTGCTGGTCAGGATCCGTCGGGAGCGGCGCCAGAGGACGGCCAGCACGAGGAATGCGAAGAGGCCCGCGCACAGCCATGCGACGGTGGCCATCCACGTGCTCGGGGCGACCAGGGTCATAGGTCGGCGACCAGGAGGTGCGCGTCTTCGCCGTTGTCGGCGTAGTAGGCCTTGCGGACGCCCACGCGCCGGTAGCCGAGATCTCCGTACAGGGCGATGGCCGCGAGGTTCCCCGCGCGCACTTCCAGATGGGCGAAGCGAGCGCCGTGCTCGCGTGCCCAGGCGTGGGCCTCCTCCATCAGGAGGCGTCCCAGGCCGCGCCTCCGCAAGGACGGGAGGATGCCGATGTTGCCGACGTGGAATTCGTCGGCGACCGTCCATGCGCACATGTAGCCGGAGAGAGCTCCCTCGGAGTCCTCGAAGACGCGGGCGAAACCGCTTTCGCCCCGCAGGAGCTCGCCTTGGAAGTTCGCCGGCCCCCATGGGTGTGGCTGACAGATTTCGTCAACCGCGGAAACCGTGGCGAGATCCTTCATGGACATCGGGCGCATGCGCAGCCCCGAATCCGCGAGGATCATGCCTCGGCCTCCGGACTGCCGATGAGCACTTGGATGCGGCAGGCGGGGACGATGTCGAGGTGGCCGCATTCGCGCAGATCGTCGCGCCCTTCGCCATCGATCTGGATGCCGACGTTTCCGGTCCAGGAACACTCCAGGCGATCCGCCTTCCAGACGGGAAGCATGCCGGATCCGATGCGGCCGCGCGTGAAGATGCGCCGCAGGAAAAGTCCGCCGTAGCTGAAGATGGAGGGGATGCACGCCACGGTCAGACGGGCGTCGTCGGGGCGCGTTCCCGCCATGCGTATCATGCCCGCCGCGTAGTGGGAGATGTTGAAGACGGCGAGGGTGCGACGGCGCGGAAGGGCGACATCCTGGAACGATCCACCGTTGTGGATGCGGATCGAAAAATCGGAAGGGAGACGGTGGAAGATCGAGAGGAATCCAGCCTGCGCGAAGCGGAACTTGTTGGCGAGGACGCTGCGATCGCCTCCGAGATGGCGTCGATGCGCGAACGCTTCCGTCGCCTTGCCATCGAGTCCCATCGAGAGATAGTTCACCATGGTCGCGGAGCCGTTGATGCTCCATAGGTCGAGAGGGGCGGTTTGATCGAGGAGGAACGCCTTGAGCAGGGCGTCGAGCCCTCCCTTGTGGTAGGCGTGGAGAAGGCGCAGCTCCCGCGCCAGGTCGTTGCCTGTTCCGAGAGGAATCACACCCAGGGCGCAGGTCGGATCGTGTCCGTGGACGATGCCCTGGATGGCCAAGCCGATCGTGCCGTCGCCGCCGGCGACGATCACCCGGTCGAATTCGCGCGACAGGACTTTGACCTGTTCCACGAGTTGAAGGCCAGGGAGCGTGAACTTGCAGACCCAGCGATCCTCCGGCAGTCCCAGATGGGGTAGCGCTTCCATGATTTTCTGATGGATGACCCGTCCACTTCCGTTTCCGGAGACGGGGTTGATCAGAAACGCCCATCGATGTGCGCCGGAGAGGCTGGAGTTGTGGGACGGAGAGTGCTGCATGGCCGCGAACGAAGGAAGAAAGAAAAAGCGATTCCGTCCATTCGGAGATGAACGAAGACGCCTTCTGTCGGGAGGCGTTTCAGGTCGGCGAGAAGAAATAGAGGATCCGCACGACGTGTTCTCGCAGTCTCAACCGCAGTCCCCACCCCGTTTGTTTCGCGGCAAGACCGCGGGCATCCCATCCGGCGGCGCGTGCGCTCCAGAGCGCTCGGGGGAGGTGCCAGGACTGGCTCACGAGGACGACGGATCCCGAAGGCGGGCCCAGATGGCGGATCGTCGATCGCGTGTCGGTGCCGGAGCGATCGAGGACGATGCGGTCGGAATTCACCTTGTGGGAAAGCATCCACGAGCGCATGGCATCCGGCTCGGAATATCCGCCAGGAATGAATGTGCCGGACAGCAGGAGCCTGGCGTGGGGCCAGGCCCGCGTCGCTTCGAGAGCCTTGAGCATGCGTTCCCGGAGGACGGGCGAGGGGGTGCCGTCACGCCGCACGGAGGCTCCGGGAACCACGATCCAGACGGGAGGCGTTCCTTCCGGCGAGGCAAGAATGCCGCGGCGCCCCGATGCATAGACGAAAAGATCGGCTCCTGCCATCGAGAGGAGGACGACGACGATCGCGGCGAAAGAAGAACGACGCCTGATCGCCCCCGGATGAAGCGAGGGACGGGTCATGGAATGGAATCTAGGATGAACGATCGATCAGAGACCGAGATGCATCTGGCGATTCTGCTTGTTGAGTTCTTCGTCAGGGTATTCTCCCGAGAAACAACCTGTGCAGAACTGGCCTTCCAATTCGCGCGCCGTTGCGACCATGCCCTCGATGGACAGGTAGCCGAGCGAATCGACGCCCAGGTATTTGCGCATGTCTTCGACGGACATGTTGGAGGCGAGAAGCTCCGATTCCGTGGGGAAGTCCATGCCGTAGAAGCAGGGGTGGCGCACGGGAGACGAGCTGATGCGGACGTGGATCTCGGACGCGCCCGCTTCGCGGACCATGCGGCAGAGATTGCGCAGCGTGGTTCCCCGGACGATGGAATCGTCGACGAGCACGACGCGACGGCCTTTCAGGACGCCGGGGATCGGATTGAACTTGAGCTTGACCTTCGACTCGCGCCCGGACTGGGTGGGGTCGATGAAGGTACGGCCCACGTAGTGGTTGCGCAGGAGCCCGATTTCGAACCGAATGCCCGACTTGTGCGAGAAGCCCAGGGCCGCAGTGTTGGAGCTGTCGGGGACGGAGATCACCACGTCCGCTTCGGCGGGGCATTCCGTGGCCAGCTGCTTGCCGAGGCGACGACGGATTTTGTCGCAAGAATGGCCGAAGATGAGACTGTCGGGGCGGCTGAAGTAGACGAATTCGAAGATGCAATGGGCGTGCTTGCCGTTTTCGGCGATGCGCAGCGAACGGCAGCCGGAGTCGTCGATCACGAGAAGTTCGCCGGGTTCGATGTCGCGCACGTAGGTGGCGCCCAGGAGATCGAAAGCGCAACTCTCGGATGCCACGACCCAAGCCTTGTCGAGTCGGCCGAGGCACAGCGGGCGGACGCCGAGTGGATCGCGTGCGACGAGGAGGCGGTCGTCGGAGAGCATGGTCAGGCAGTACGAACCCTTGACCTGGTTCAAGGCCGACTTGATCGCTTCCTCGAGATTCGCGGAAGGATGGCGCGCCGCGAGGTGGAGGATGGTCTCCGTATCGGACGTGCTCTGGAAGATGTGGCCGAGCTCCTCCATCTGGCGACGGAGAGCGGGGGCGTTGTAGAGATTCCCGTTGTGGGCGATGGCCAAGGGGCCGCGCTTGTGGCGGATGAGGAAGGGCTGCGCGTTCACGAGAGACGAGCTGCCGGCCGTACTGTAGCGTACATGGCCGATCGCGGCGTGTCCCTCCGGTTCGCCGTGCTCCGACATGTGCTCGGTCAGGCGGGAGACGAGCCCCATTGTGCGAACAAGCCGGATGTCCTTGCCGTCGGAGGCGGCGACGCCCGACGACTCCTGTCCGCGATGCTGCATCGCGAACAGCCCCATGGCGGCACAGCGGCTCGCGTTAGGGTGGCCCCAGACTCCGATGACACCGCATTCTTCATGGATAGAATCGACCATTGAGGTGCAACAACTTAGAAACCTCGGGCCGCCCCGTTGGCCTCCTTTCTGCCGAAGGATCGAATGCGTCTCTCGCCCCCGGGGGGATCCGGGGGCGAGAGGGCTTCGGGTCCTCTTCCGCGGGGGGATGAGGAGAGGGCAATGGGAATGCTGCCGTCAGAAGGAAGCATACCATGCGAGGGGGTGAATTTCCTGTGAGGATCATCACACTTGGAAAGAGAATCGCGTGTCTGTCGGTGAAATTCCTACAAGCGAGCCCGAAAGCGCATTCGGCGACTCCTGTTGACGGATTCCGTCAATCCTTGGCGCGCGTCCAGACCGCTTCGATTTCGCGAGCGAGCGAGGGCCAGGAGAATCGGCCCAGGACGAGACGCCTTCCCGCTTCGCCCATGCGTGCGGCGAGGTCCGCATCGCCGAGGAGTCGATCGAGCGCATCCGCGAGGGCGGCCGGGTCGCCGGGAGGGACGAGAAAGCCCGTCTCGCCTTCGATCACCACATCGGGAATGCCTCCGACGCGGGAACAGACCACGGGGCGTCCATGGGCGTAGGCTTCGAGGGGGACCGTGCCCAGACCTTCCGTATCGCCTCGTGAGTCGATGATGGAGGGCAGGCAGAAGACGGTGCAGCGCGCGTAGAGTTGCGACAGCTCCTCGGCGTCGACTCGACCCGGAAAACGGATCCGTTCCGCGGCTGTCGAGCGCGAGGCGAGTTCCTTCAGTGCCGGCGTCTGGTCGCCGTGCCCGCAGATCACGAGTTCCGCGTCGTGCCGCAGGCGGGACATCGCTTCGATGAGAACGGGTATGCCCTTGCGCTCGACGTGTCGCCCCACGAAAAGGATGATGGGCCGTCCGGCAGGAGGTGGCGCAGAGGCTTCATCCTGGGGGCTTGATGCCCCGCCATAGGGGATGATCGTGATGGGGGTTTCGCGGATGGAGCGCACTTGGTCGGCCGTGAAGCGCGAAATCGCGACGACCTCGCGCGACATGCGCACGGCGAGCGAAAGAAAGGGCGTGACGAACGGAAACTTCCGCCGCAGCAGGAGTTCTGCCAAGTAGAAATGGGTGACGATGGGGATGCGCAGGATCCACGCGGCCGGCAAAGCCACCATGGCATGAGGGACGGGCCAATGCACGTGGATGATGTCCGGCTTCTCGCGCCAAGCCAAGCGGAATGTGCGCCAGGCTCCCGAAAACACGTAAGGGATGACGAGAAGTTGCAGCCAGGGTTTGCGGGCGAGCTTGTTCGGGGCGCCTTCGTCGTGGGTCAGGACTTCGAGCGAAGCGGGCGCGTAACGGTAGCGCTCCACGCGGATGCCGTCGATTTCGTGGGAGGCGAGGCCTTTCCACGAAGGGGCGACGACGATGCTTTCATGGCCGCGCTCCCGCAGGTGGGCGAGCATGGTGCGCAACCAGGGGACTTCCGGATCCTTCAGGTGGCGTGCATAGACGGAGACGAGGTGTAGAACCTTCAAAGGATCAGTCCACGAGTTCCAGCACGGTGGCAAGCGACGCAGAAAGGATGGCCTGCATGGCGGGCTCGGAAAGGCGGAACTTGATGCGTCCGCTGCGGGCGCGAGAGGCCATCTGGATGCCCATCAGATTCGAGATGATCTCGCTGGGGTCGCCTTCGCGCGCTCGTGCATCGAGGATGAGTCGCCCGCCGTGCGCCTGCAGGAGATCGATGATCCAGAGAATCTCCTGGTCTCCCGAAGGTTTGCGTGGAACGAGCTCCCAGACGGCCCAGGACTGCCCGTCGATCACCTCGGGAGGGCCGGCCTTGCCTGGCTTGGGGACGGCCGAAGTGCCGCGCCAAGGGCTGAGAAGCTGGATCGCCTTCGCGATGAGATCGGGAGACTTCTCCCCGGGAGATGTCTCGAGCCCGGAATTGAGATCGATTCCGTCGGGCTGGCAGTATTCGAGAGCCGCGACGATGTTGTCGAGATTCAAGCCGCCGGCGAGGTACCAGGGGCGAGGGGGGTGCAAGGGTAGGATACCCCAGTCGAAGGTCTTTCCGATACCACCAGACTGGCCACCGGATGCCGTGTCGAACAGGCGCACCGCCAGGCCTTTGTAGCGGGAGAGGATGGATGGATCCCAGCCCAGCGAGACGCCGAACGCCTTCCATACGGGGTAGGGAAGATCGGCGCAGAACTGGGGCGACTCGTCTCCGTGGAGTTGGACGGCGTCGAGATGGACGCGGCGGGCGATTTCGAGGACTTGCTGGGGCGTATGGTTCTTGAAGACGCCGACGACCTGAATGCGGCCACGAGCCATGTCGGCGATCTTGATCGCCGTGTCGAAATCGACGAACCGGGGGCTCCCTGGAACGAAATTCAGACCCACGTGATCGATGCCGCATGCGATGCATGCTTCCATCGCCGATGCCGTGGTGATGCCGCAGACTTTTACGCGTAGCGTGGGAACCCTCCCGTGAGTGTCTATTCTAGACCTAATTTACGTGTCTTCGCCAGAGACAAGCGTAGCATAGGAGATCGCCGACGATGAGCGCTTCCGATATTCTTCTCAAGTTGCATCGGGTCGGGTATGCCTACGACGCGGGGAACACCGCCGTCTTCGGCATCGATCTGTCCATACGCAACGGGGAAGTGCTCCTGGTGGCGGGTGCCAACGGTGCCGGCAAGACATCTCTCCTCAAGCTTCTTGGCGGTTTTCTCCTGCCAACGGAAGGTCGCATCGATTTCGATGGAAAGGATGTCTCCGAGATTCCCGAAGGTCGACTCGACGAATGGGTCGCGTTCGTGCGAACCGAAGGCGAGAAGGTTCTTGTCGGCCCCACGGTCGAAGACGAACTCGCACGAGCCTGCCGCATGTGCGGTCTGTCCGGTCCAGCCATTCCCGAACGGGTGGGACAAGCTCTCGGGGCCGTCCAGCTTTCGTCCGCGCGCAACTGGTATCTCGATGAAATGTCCATGGGCGAGCGGCGTCGCGTGGCCTTGGCCGCGGCCCTGATCGGCCGCCCTCGCGTCGTCATCTTCGACGACCCTCTCAGCGAACTCGATGCCCAGGGCACTCGTGTCGTGACCAAGGTCTTGCACGATCTCGCGCGTCGCGGCCTTTCCGTCGTGCTGTCCAGCCATCACCTCGATCCTGCGGTGAGCCTTGCCGATCGGGTCGTCGTGCTCGACCAGGGAGGGATCGTTCTCGACGGTTCGCCGCAGAAGGTCCTTGCCGAGGAGCATGTGCTGCGCCAGGCGGGCCTCCCCCTCCCTCCGGGAGTCGAATTGGTGCGGCGCCTGCGCGAGAAGGGGCTCGTCAAGAGCGATCGGATTCCCGTCACGATCGAAGAGGCCGTGGCCTTCCTGCTCGACGAACTGGGGTAGTCGATCGCTGGTCTCGACAGGCCAGCGGGCACGACCTCGGGGCCGCTCTATGTAGGTTGAACACCATGTCCGGACTCTACCTCGTCGACGCCATGGCGTTGGCCTACCGATCCTTCTACGCCCTGATGCGCACGGGAATGAGCGCGCCGGACGGCACGCCTACGACGGCCATCTACGGCTTTGCCCAGGCGTTGCTTCGTGTGGTCGAAACGCGGAGGCCGAGCCACATGGCGATCGCGCGCGACCTGTCCGGCCCCACATTCCGCCACGACATGTATCCCGCCTACAAGGCCCAGCGCAGCCCGATGCCGGACGACCTGCGCGTGCAGATCCCTCTGGTCGAGAAACTCGCCGACGCGTGCGGCCTGCCGGTGCTTTCGCGCCCGTCGTTCGAGGCCGACGACATCATGGCCACTTACGCGCGCCTGGCGCGGGAGCAGGGTCTCGACGTGTATCTCATGACCCGCGACAAGGACTTGATGGCGCTGGTCGACGACAACGTGAAGCTCTTCGATCCAGGTCGCGGTGGCGAACGCCCCGAGGTGATCGATGCCGCGTGGGTGGAAGGCAAGATGGGCGTGCCGCCGCGCCAAGTGCGCGACTATCTCGCGCTGGTGGGCGACGCGTCGGACAACGTGCCCGGCGTGCCGCGCGTGGGCGAGAAGACCGCGACGGAGCTTCTGCGTCGCTATCCCGACATCGAAGCGATCTACGCGCACCTCGACGAGATCGGCGCCACGAAGAAGGCGCTGCGCAGCCATCTGGAGGCAGGTCGGGAAAGCATGGAGCTTTCGCGGACGCTCGTGACCTTGCGCGAGGACGTCGAGCCGCCGAAGCCTCTCCAGGACCTCGCCTTCCACGGGCTCGACTACGAAGGGGTTCGACGATTTCTGTCCGATCTTGGAATCCGCGCGCTCCTGCCGCTGGTCTCCCGTTTGGCCGGTTCCGTTCGCGAGGAGGCCGGGAACGACCCGACGCCCGCTGCCAGACCGGCTCCGCGCTCCGTTTCGAAACGCTCCTCCGCTGTCGTTTCCGACGACCTCTTCGCTTCGGTTGGAACGACGGATGCGACGGAAAGCCCTGCCGTGGCGGAGTCCTCGGGCCTGCCCTTGTTCGCTGTCGAAACCCGAGGCGGATCGTGGGCTTCGAACCACCAGCCTCTCGAGTCGCTCGACGACGTCCGCTCCATGGTCGACATGGCGCGGGGCGCTGGAAGGATCGCGATCCACGCTCTTCTTTCCGGGGACGATCCGCGCGGCGCGACGTTGCTTGGACTTTCCTTCGCGTGGAACGAGGGGCTCGCGCGCCATCTGCCTCTGGGGCCATCGCAAGGCGCGCTCGCCTACGGCGACGTCGGGGACGCGCTCGCGCCGCTTCTGACGGATTCCGACGCGATGTGGGTCGCGTGGGACGCCAAGAGCCTGCGCACGGCGCTTTCGCCCCATGGGCTCGCGCCCGTCGGACGGATCGACGATGGACAGCTCGCCGCCTACCTGCTCGCTCCGGGCGAGCGCCATCTGTCCATCGAGCGCCAAGCCGAGTCCCGTCTTTCCCTGCGGGCTTCTCCGCTCGAATCGATCGCCGGATCGGGGCGCGCGGCCAAACCTCTCGAGGCGGTCGCGCTGGAGTCCGTGGCGGGATGGTCTTGCGAACGGGCGGATCTCGCCTGGCGGCTCTGGCCCGTCCTCGCCGCGAGGCTGGCCGCGGAAGGCCTGGCGGGCCTCTACGAGGATCTGGAACTCCCTCTCCAGGAGACGCTCCGCGCCATGGAGGACGCCGGCATCGCGCTCGATCTGGAGCTTTTCCGGAAATTGTCATCCGAGATGGGCGAACAGATGTCCGTACTGGAGGCGCGGGCGCAGGAGGCTTCCGGGAAGCCTTTCAACGTCGCCTCTCCGAAACAGCTGGCCGAGATCCTCTTCGACCACCTCGGCCTCAAGAGCGCAGGAAAGACGGCGACGGGGCAGCGATCGACGGATTCCGACACGCTTGAGGCGTTGCGCGACAAGCATCCCCTTCCGGGAATCGTGCTCGACCATCGGGAGCTCGCGAAGCTCAAGGGAACCTATGTCGATCCGCTGCCGCAGCTGGTCGACGCGAAGACGCGCGTCCACACGCGATTCCTCCAGACCGTGGCGGCCACGGGTCGCCTTTCCAGCGTCGAACCGAACATCCAGAACATCCCCGTGCGCGGGGAGACGGGGCGCAAGCTGCGCGACGGCTTCGTCGCGGCGCCCGGACATCTGCTCGTTTCGGCCGACTACAGCCAGATCGAACTGCGCCTGCTCGCCCACCTTTCGGGCGACGCGAACCTGCGCGAGATCTACGCGCAAGGACTGGACATCCATGCCCGTACGGCGGCCCAGGTGGCCGGCGTCGCTCCCGACCAGGTCACCGCCGACCAGCGCCGCGCCGCCAAGGTCGTGAATTTCGGCGTGATGTACGGCATGGGGGCGCACGCGCTTTCGCAGCAGATCGGCGTCCCCTTCGCCGAGGCGAAGCGCTTCATCGACGGCTTCTTCGCGGCCTACCCGGCGGTGCAGCCCTGGATGGACTCCGTCCTGGAGGGAGCAAGGATGACAGGATTCGTCAAAACGATCCTCGGTCGCAAGCGCTGGATCCGCGAGATCAACGACGGCAACCGCGCCGTGCGCGAACGGGCGGAGCGCGAAGCCGTCAACACCCCGGTGCAGGGCAGCGCAGCCGACCTCGTCAAGCTCGCCATGCTTTCGCTCGATCGCTTGATCCTGGCGGAGTCGCTGCCGTGCCGCCCGCTTCTCCAGGTGCACGACGAGCTCGTCCTCGAAGCTCCGGAAGCCGATGCGGCTCGTGTCGCGGTCCGCGTGCGCTCCTGCCTCGAATCCGCCATGGATCTCTCCGTGCCGCTCGTGGCGGAGACGGGGGTCGGAAAGACCTGGGGCGCCGCCCACTGAGGGGTGCTCGGGGTCAGGCGTCCTTCCGCAAGCGGTTGACTTCGATCGAGCCCCAGATCAGGAAGACCAGGAACGATGCGGTTCCCAGCAGGCGCAGGAAAGCAGCGATTCCTTGGTCGTGGGAGAGCCAGCCCAGATCGGCGAGCAGCCAGTTCCAGTCGTGGGTGATCTCGCCGTCTCCCCCGAAAGGCGAGACCAGGGGGAGCTCCATGGCGCGGGCGTCGGCGACATAGGTCGCGACGTCGTAGAGGTTCGTGCCGAGCCACGCGAAGCAGAACGCGAGGCCGAAGCGGTCCCGTTGGCGCCAGAAAACGGCAAAAGCGATCGCAGGGCACAGGCATTGGAAAAGACTGCCGCCCAAGATGCCGATGAATTCCCCGAACCATCCGAGGATCGCGTGGCCCGCTTCGTGGAGGGCGAGATTCAGTCCCTTGGCGATTCCCTGGTACTGGTCGTCCTGCAGGTGGTGGATCCATGTCCACGCTCCCCACACGAGCACGGGAATCCGGGCCCACCAGAAGGTGTGCCGCCCCTCCAGGGGAGGAAGGGGGCCAGGCGGCCCCGCTTCCGAATTCTTGCGAAGGATGATAAGATTGCCCAATGCCGGTGAGTCTCCTGCCCGAGCTGGCGTCGTCCCGGTGTAAGTTCGCGACAGGTGAAAGCATAGCGATTCGCACCATGCCGCATCTGAGTAGGTTTCGTCGGCGTGTTCGGCATCCGGACCGCTCCACCCGCGAAAGGAGTCATTCATGCCAGGCCCCGTCTCTTCGAATCCTCCTGTCTGCTTGGTCCGTGTTCTCGGATTGGCGGTCGCAGCCTACACGGGCAATGGACCGCGCTCTTTCCTCGAGGTCGAGAAATGATCGCGCCAGAGTTCCTGCGCATTGGCCTTGTCGGAGGCGTCGCTTCGGGCAAGAGCCTCGCCGCGCGGTGGTTCGCCGCGCGCGGCATGGTCGTTCTCGATGCGGACCTGGTCGCGCATGGTCTTTACGCTCCCGGGACGCTGATGTGCCAGGCGATCCTCGACGAATTCGGGGACGGCGTGCGCACGGCCGATGGTGCCATCGATCGCAAGGCGCTGGGGACGATCGTCTTCGCCGATCCCGCCCGTCTGAAGAGGCTGGAGGAGATCGTGCATCCCGAGGTGAGACAGGAATTGTCAAAGCGCATCGATTCGATCGTCGATCGGGGCGGGCGGGTCGTGCTCGAGATGGCGCTTCTCGCGCGGTGGCCGGAGATGGTCGCGCGACTGGATCGCGTGGTGGGGATTTCCGCTCCACCGGAAACGCGGGTCGCCCGCTTGCGCGCGCGCAACGGATTCTCCGAGGAGGAGGCGCTTCAGCGGCTTGCGCGCCAGGAGTCCGAGACGGAACTGCTCCGGTGCGCCACGGACGTCATCGTCAACGACGGATCGCCTCATGCTCTTGGCGAAGCCCTGGCGGCGCTGTTCGCGAAGAGGTGAACCGGCGATGTCTTTGGAACAGGCCGTCGCTTCGGTGCGGTCGCGGTCTCAGCCCAGACTGAAACGCTCGCCCAGGTAGGCCTTGCGGGCCTGCTCGTCGTTGGCCAGGAATTCCGCGGTGCCTTCGGTCAGAATCCGGCCTCCGAAGAGGATGTAGGCGCGATCGGTGATGGCGAGCGTCTCGCGCACGTTGTGGTCGGTGATCAGGATGCCGAGCCCCTTGTTGCGCAGGCTCGCGACGATGGACTGGATGTCCTCGATGGAGATGGGATCGACACCGGCGAAGGGCTCGTCCAGGAGGAGGAACGCGGGGTCGCACGCGAGCGAACGGGCGATTTCCAGGCGACGCCTCTCGCCGCCGGACAGCGTGACGGAAACCGCCTTGTGCAGATGCGCGATGCGCAGTTCCTCGAGAAGCTGGTCGCACCGCTCGCGGCGCTTGCGGCGACCGACGCCGCGCACTTCGAGGACGGCCTCGACGTTCTGGCGCACGGTGAGGGCGCGGAAGATGGACGGCTCCTGGGCGAGATAGCCCAGGCCCAGGCGGGATCGGCGGTACATGGGCTTGCCGGAGATGTCCTTGCCGTCGAGGAAGACCTTGCCCTTGTCCGGGCGGATCATGCCCGTGATCATGTAGAAGGTCGTGGTCTTGCCCGCGCCGTTGGGGCCCAGGAGGCCCACGATCTCGCCCTGTTCGACTCCTACGCAGACGCCGTCGACCACGCGTCGGCCGCCGTAGGTCTTGCGCAGATCGCGCGCCTCGATGCGTCGTCGCGGCCCGTCGGGAGCGGCGAGTGCGGGCGTGTCGGCCATTTCCTCAGGAGCGGGTTCGTCGTCGCGGGTCTCCTCGACGACGATCTCTTCGGGAACTTCAGTTTCGGGCATTGGAAGGTTCGGCTCCATTGTAGACTCCCTGGGCGGCTCCTTCGACGCGGATGCGTCGGATGCGGCCCTCGGCGAAGGCGATGCGGATCTGTCGTCCCTGGGCCTGGTTGGTGCCCTTCATGCGGCCCTTGTCGAGCCAGTGGTAGAAGCTTTTCGCGTTTCCGCGCACCCAGGCGGTGTCGATCTTGCCCGAGCGGAACGAAAGACGCAAACTGTCTCCGTCCAGCCGGTCGATGCGCGATGTGTCCTGGCTCGTCCAGCTTTCGCCACGGGCCTTGCGGGTGACGAGAAGCTCCTTGAGGCGGGATCCATCGACTTCGGCGACGAGCGTGTCGCCCAGCACGCGCGACATGGCGACGACTCCGGCGCTGTCCGGGTCGTCTTCGAGGAGGCCCACGGCGTCCTTGTACACGGCGACGCGGCGGATCTGCTCCTTCGCGAGATCGAGATCGATGACCATGGAGCGTCCTGACAATTTCCGTCCGGAAAAGGCCGCCTTGGGAGCCTCCTGGAGAGCCAGCTGGCGCTTCTTCTGGTCGAGCGACGCGATGCCGCAGGTGGCGGAGAGATCGCCGCGCCGGATGCGGACGTTCCCTCGCGCTTCGGCGACGGAATCCTGCTCCCGGTAGGAAAGTCGTTCCGCTCGGATCTCGACCGTGTCCCACGCGGCGGTCGAATCGGCGCGGGAGCGACGGCGGAAGACGGGATCGCGCCGCGCTTCGGCCAGACGCGCGGTCCGGTCGTAGCGGATGATCCCTGCCATGACGGAGATGTCGCCTGCGGAATCGGCAAGCACCGCATCCCCTTCGGCCCAGGCCGAACCGGAGGAACGCTCGTAGCGTCCCGAGCGGGAGACGATGGATCCGGATGGATGGTTCAGGTGGAAGGCGCCTTCGAAGCGCACCACGTCCTGCGCGCGGTCCCATACGGCGCGGTCGGATCGGAACTGCACGTCGCCGCGGTGGAAGCGGACGTCGCCCGACAGTTCCACGAGCGCGCCGCGATTCGTCACCACGAAGCTCTTCGCGCCATCGAGCACGAGCGGCTCCTGCTTGGCCTTCGCTTCGGACGACGGTTTCGCGGAAGCTGTCGAAAGCGCGAACAAGGCGAGCAGCGCGAGGGGCGTCATGGCCGACCGAAGGGGAGGGAGCCGAGATCCTGGATGGAGCCGCGCACGTCGGAGAGGATCTCCCAACTGTTGAGGCTCGCGTCGGAACGGAATCCCCGTCCGGTCAGGATGTCGCCGCTTTCCGTCTTGACCCGCACGCGAGACGCCGTGTGGATCTGGTTGGCTTCCTTGTCGAAGATGATGCTGTCGGCCCGCAGTTCCATGCCGCCCTTGTTGGATGCCACGACGTGTCCCCAGGCGCGGAAGAAGCGCATGGCGCGATCCATCGCGCCGGAATCCGCCGTGACGTGGGCGATCGTGGCGCCGTTCTTGCCGTAGGCCACGAGATCGACGGGGCGGGACCAGACGCGATCGCTTTCCTGATCCTGGCGGAGCGTCTGCGAGCGCAAGGTCCAGCCAAGCGTGTCGGACATCCAGAAGTCGACGAGCTCCCCTTCGGTGAAGGTCGCTTCGACGCGTCCGGGAGGAAGGACTGAATCGTCGGGAGCGCCGCCGCGCGGTTTCGCGGGGCGACTCTTGCAGGCTCCCAGCGCAAGGGCGAGGACCAGGGTCGAGAGGAGGGCGTTTCTGCGCATCTGGGAACCATCAAAACTAGCTTGCAAGGCACCAAATGACCTCCAGGATGTTCTTCGTCTCCATCGCGCTGTGTCTTCCTGCGCTCGCAGGGTGTTCTTCGGACCATTCCGCGCACCGGCTCGTCCATCATTTCCGGGGGGACGCGAGTCTGCCTCTGTCGGGCGATTTAGGCCCTGCCGGCCAGGCCTTCCGTGCTGGATTCGAGGATGGGTTGGCCTCGGGCGGCGATTCCCTCGTCTCCTGGCGATGGCGATGGCACGACAACGAGGGCTCGTCCGAATTGCTCCAGGCGTGGATCGACAGCCTTTCCGATTCGACGCGCAAGGCTCCCGATCTCCTTCTGGGAGGGTTCGGCACGGCGGTGGCGGATCTCGACTTGGCTTCGGTCCGCACGCCCATGCTCTGGTTCGGCGACGGATCACCCATGACGAATCCTGTCATGTGGCCTCTCTGGCTCGATCGCACCCGTCTTCACGAGGCGCTCGCATCCTGGATCGCGACCCAGGACACTCCTTCGGTCGCGCTTGTTCTGGCCGATGGCGCTTGGACCCCGCCGTTCTTCGATGCGGATTTCCCCGGCCTCGAAATCCTTCCGCACGACCCCCTCGTCCGGCGCTGGGATCGCGAAATGGGGCAGATCCTCGCCGACAAGCCGCGCACGATCCTCTGCTGGAACCGTCCGGAAGACGCGACCTCCTTCGTCACGCGCCTGCTGATCGCCCCCTTCCTTGCCGGGCGCACTCTTCTTCTTCCCGACGGCGTTCCCGCACCCGCCGGGGCTCGCGTCTTCCGCGTTCGCCCACTCTGGCAGCCGTCGCTTCCCGTCGACTCCCTCCAGATCGCCTTCCTGCGTTCGTGGGGGCGCGTGGTAGGACGTGCCGTGGCCTCTTCCACTCGTGCCAAGATCCGCGATTCCCACGCATCGTGGCGCGGCGCTTTCGGCTTGGCGGAGTGCGACAGCCTGCGCATCGATCCCTCTTCGGGAGGGTGGATGCCCCGTCTGGAAATCGTGGCGGATTCCGTCGCGGCGCCCGCCCTGGAGAGGTCAGTCGGTCAGTAGATGCAATCGACGCCTCCGGGAACACCGGACGCCGACGCCTTGTTCGCCTTCCGATTCTCCTTGTGGAGCGCTTTCGCATCGAGAGGAGCGTCCGTGTCCTGGAATTCTTCAGGCCAGACAGCGGGGGGGGCGTCTTTGGGTGCGGTCGGTTCGCCAAGCGGCGCATCGGGTTTGGCGGTGATCTCCTGCCCCTTGGCGAGCTTGACTTCCTTGCCGCCTTCGCGCAGTTCGCGCACGCTGACCACGCCTTCGCGGACGGCCACCTTCTGCGTCGCATCGTCCATCACGGAGGTTTCGAAGACGGTGCCGTGGACGCCTGCGATCACGCTGGGAAGCCGAACCTCGAAGCCGACGAGAGGGCCGGCCCAGGTGCGGACCTTCACCCAGAGGGATCCTGCGTCGAGGGCGACGCGGGTTCCCGCCTTCCGGCCTTGCGCGAGCGACGTGTCCTGGAGGCCCTGGATGCGCAGACGCGAATTCTCGCGCAGGCGCAGGACGCTCTGGTTGTCGATGACGAGTTCGGCGGACGCTCCGGCACCGAGACGGATTTCGTCACCGGAGGACAGGAAACGGTTCGCCGTCAGCGATTCGATGGAGCCGTTCGCCTTGCGGATTTCGCCTTGGCCCTTGATCGTGGTGACCACCGCCTGTCGCGAGGCGAGCTCGATCTGGCGCTGGGGCGGGAGGGCGCGTCGGTCCATCGAACGGCGCAGACGGATGGTCTCTCCTCCGCAGAGCTTTCCGAGGTCGGAGATCTTCGGGTTGTCCATGCGGAGGGTGTCGGCGATCGCGCTGGAAAAACCGCCGAGATAACGGAACGCGATCCAGGAGACGGTCTGGCGCGGCCGCACGACAACGTTCGAAAACGCTGTATCGGTCGCCACCTGGGCATGGGAGGAAATGGCGAGGGCGAGAAGTAGCGGAGTCATGTTTCGAGTATAGGCTTTGTCGGTGCTATTTGGCCAGAGTCCGTTTTTTACGTGGATCTCGGGGAACGGGATGGGATTCTTTCCTCTCCGGCAGACATGGCCGCGGATCGGCCTCCTTCGGGTCGGATGCCGCGCAAACGTGTATATTAGTGAACAAATGGGCAGTACTCTCTGCCCGAGCTCATCGAGCCGAGGCCAAATCCATGGGACAGCTTCTCCGCGTCGTCGGGGCGAACGAACACAATCTCCGCAACGTCTCCGTCGATCTCCCGCGCGATCGACTCGTCGTCCTCACGGGCGTGTCGGGGTCGGGGAAATCCAGCCTCGCGTTCGACACGATCTTCCGCGAAGGGCAGCGTCGCTACGTCGAAAGCCTTTCCAGCTACGCGCGACAGTTCATCGGACGCATGGGCAAGCCCGCCGTCGAACATGTCGAAGGGCTTTCTCCCGCCATCTGCATCGACCAGAAGACGGTCAACCGGAATCCGCGCTCCACGGTCGGCACCACGACGGAGATCCTCGACCATCTGCGCCTTCTCTACGCGCGACTGGGCGAGGCGAAGTGTCCCGAGTGCGGAGAGCCCATCGAGGCGCGCACGCATGGGCAGATCGCGGATCGCCTGCTTTTCGACCATCCCGGCGAGTCTTGTCTCCTCATGGCTCCGGTGATCTGGCGGCGCAAGGGGGAGTATCGGGCCGAACAGGAGCAATGGCGCGCCGAGGGCTGGCGGCAGGCGCGGATCGATGGCGAGCTGTGGGACCTCGAAACCGTCAAGGAACTGGCGCGCTACGAGAACCACACCCTGGAGCTTGTGGTCGATCGCCTCGTGATCGAGGAAAAGACCCTGCCGCGACTGCGCGAGGCGATCCAGAAGGCGCTTCGGATGGCGGAGGGTGTCGTTTCCGTGCTCACGGGGCCGGACGCATTCCACGGCAAAGGACAGCAACGACCGTATTCGGCTTTGCGCGCCTGCCCCAACGGGCATGTCGAACTCCCCGAACTGGAGCCTCGGTGCTTCTCCTTCAACCATCCGCTCGGAGCCTGCCCGGATTGCAAGGGGCTGGGAAGCCTCCGCAGCTTCGACGAGGATCTCATGGTTCCGGATCGGAGCCTGTCGCTCGCCGAGCGCGCCTTCCGGCCCATCACCGACAAGGGCACGCTCATGTTCTCCGACTGGGGGTCGCGCGAGATACGGCTTCTGGGAAAGGCGTTCGGATTCAACGAATACACGGCATGGAAGGACATCCCCGCGGCGGGGAGGCGCGCCTTCCTGCGGGAAGGGCTGCCCGCCAAGGGCGTGCGTCCCGCGATCGACGTGCTTCAGGAATTGTGGGACACCTGGCACATCTCGCTCCTGCACAGGTACCAGCGCGTCGCGGAATGCCCCGGCTGCCACGGCTCGCGTCTGGGCGTGGTCAGCCGCACGGTCAAGTTCCGTGGCAAAGGGATCCACGAACTCACGGGAATGACGATTTCCGACGTCGCCGAATTCTTCCGCGCCGTGGTTCCCTCCGAGTTCGAAGCCAAGGTGGGGCGCGAGATCTTCCGCGAGATCCGCTCGCGGCTCCTGTTTCTCGACGCGGTGGGGCTTGGATACGTCGCGCTCGACCGCTCCGCCGCCACCCTTTCCGGCGGCGAGGCCCAGCGCATCCGCCTCGCGGCCCAGGTGGGCGCGGGACTCCAGGGCGTCCTCTACGTGCTCGACGAGCCCTCCATTGGTCTCCACGCCCGCGACAACCGGCGGCTTCTCGCCACCTTGCGGCGCTTGCGGGACCAGGGCAATTCCGTCCTCGTGGTCGAACACGACCAGGAGACGATGCAGGAGGCCGATCACGTCGTCGACATCGGCCCTGGGGCTGGCTCCCTCGGCGGTCGCATCGTGGGGCAGGGCGCGTGGTCCGATCTCGCCTCCTTCCCCGAATCGCCGACTGGGCGTTTTCTGTCGGGAAGCGACGGTGTTCCCATGCCGTCCGTCCGACGCCCGTGCGGCTCCGACGTTCCCCGCCTGCTCGCGAAGGGGTGCCGCGCCCACAACCTCAAGAACGTCGATCTCGCGTTTCCTCTGGGGCGCTTCGTCGCGCTCGCGGGCGTGTCCGGTTCCGGCAAGAGCACGTTCCTCGACGACATCCTCGCGCCGGCGCTCGCCAACGTCCTCCATGGCGCCGAACGCGAGGTGGGCGAACACGACGGCATCGAAGGGCTCGAACTCCTCGACAAGGTCGTCGAGATCGACCAGACGCCCATCGGGCGCACGCCTCGCTCCAATCCCGCGACCTACACCGGCGTCTTCGACGAGATCCGCTCTCTCTTCGCTGCGCTTCCCGAATCGAAGGCGCGCGGCTACAAGGTGGGCCGTTTCAGCTTCAACGTCCCCGGAGGACGTTGCGAGGAGTGCCAGGGCGCGGGCGTCAAGATCGTCGAGATGCAGCTTCTCAACGATGTCGAGGTCGTCTGCGAGGAATGCGGCGGAAAGCGTTTCAACGCGCCCACGCTCGAGGTCCACTTCAAGGGCCGGACCATCGCCGATGTCCTGGAAATGACCATCGACGAGGCTCTCGAATTCTTCTCCGCGATCCCGAAGATCGCCCGCGGCCTCCAGACCCTCCAGGGCATCGGGCTGGGGTACGTGAAGCTGGGACAGCCGTCCACCACGCTTTCCGGTGGCGAGGCGCAACGCATCAAGCTCGCCACGGAACTGCAGAAACCGTCCACCGGCAAGACTCTCTATCTGCTCGACGAGCCCACCACGGGTTTGCATTTCCAGGATGTCACGCGTCTGGTGGTCGCGCTCCAGGAACTTGTCGAGCGCGGCAATTCGGTCCTCGTGATCGAACACAACCTCGACTTCGTTCGTGCGGCCGACTGGGTCCTCGATCTGGGCCCCGATGGCGGCGAAGCCGGTGGATACCTGATGGCCGAAGGAACGCCCGAGGTGGTCGCCGCGCATCCGGAGAGCCCCACGGGTCCGTATCTCGCCCGCGCGCTCGAGGATGGCCGGGCTTTGAACGCGAAGCTGGCGAGCTCGTTGGTCGAGCTTCCCGAAGAAGCCCGTGCCGCTCGTTCGTTGTCCGAATCCTCGGAAGCCGCCTTGCCGGAAGCCGCAACGGATCTTGATCTCAAGGTCCGCGGCGCATGCAAGCACAATCTCAAGAACATCGACGTGCGCATTCCGCGGCACAGCCTCACCGTGGTGACGGGGCCGAGCGGCTCCGGCAAGACGAGCTTCGCCTTCGATACGCTCTTCGCCGAAGGACAGCGCCGCTTCGTCGAGTCGCTCTCCACGTACGCGCGACGTTTCCTCGGCCGCATGGAGCGCGGCGAGGCCGATTCCATCGAGGGGTTGAGTCCCGCGATCGCCATCGACCAGAAGACCGCGTCGCGATCGCCCCGTTCCACCGTGGCCACCCTGACCGAGATCTACGACTACATGCGGCTCCTGTGGTGTCGGGCGGGCGTTCTGCACGACCCCCGCTCCGGCGAGGTGCTGCGCTCCTGGAGCGCGGCGGAGGCGGCGGACGCCGCGTTGAAGATGGCGAATGGACAGATATTGTCTGTCTTGGCGCCGCTCCACGTGCCCGACTCCGGCCTTCCCCTCTTCCTTTCGGAGTCGTCCCGGTTGCCGCGCGTGGCGGGACAGCTCCTGGAACTCGGCTTCGAGGTCGCCGAAGCGGGCGGCAAGGAAATCGATCTCCGCAAGCCGCCCGCCCATGTGAAGGACGATGTTCCCGTGTTCGTGCGCGTCGATCGCATGAATGCGCGCACGGGCGAGCGCAAGCGGCTTCTCGAGGCCGTGTTGCGCTCGCGGGACCAGGCCCACGGGCTCTGCCTGTTCCGTTGGGATGGTGGCGAGCTTTGGACGGGCGCCCTTCCCATCGATCCTGCCACGGGCTACTGGCAGAAGGAGCCCTGGGAACCCAAGCATTTCTCCTTCAACAGCCACTTCGGTGCCTGCCCCGCGTGCGAGGGGCTTGGATTCCGCAAGACCGTCCCGTGTCCGGTCTGCAAGGGCGATCGCCTTCGTCCGGAAACGGCGGCGGTCCAGGTGGGCGGCGTGCGCATCGGCGAATTCTCGCGTTGGACCGTCGACGACGCCCTCGTCTTCGTGAAGAAGCTCAAGCTCAAGGGCGCGGCCGCCGAGATCGCCGCTCCGGTGCTGCGCGAGCTGCGCGGACGCCTCGCCTTCCTTTCCGATGTCGGCGTGGGCTATCTGTCCCTCGATCGTTCCGGTGTCACGCTCTCGGGCGGCGAGGCGCAGCGCATCCGTCTCGCGGGCCAGATCGGGTCCGGTCTCGAAGGCGTCCTGTACGTGCTCGACGAGCCCACCACGGGGCTCCACCAGTCCGACACGGCGCGTCTGGTGGATACTCTGCGGCGCATGCGCGACCTGGGCAACACCGTCATCGTGGTGGAGCACGATCCCGAGATGATCCGCGCCGCCGACCATGTCGTCGACATGGGGCCGGGTGCGGGCGAGGAAGGCGGCGAGGTCGTCGCGTCCGGTACCATCGCCGAGATCGAAGCCCATCCCGAAAGCCTCACGGCGCAGTATCTGAGCGGCCGCAAGCGCATCGAGCGCCGGCGGCTGGAACACGATCCCCTCTTCTGGGTCCACATGCGGGGTGCCGATCGCAACAATCTCAAATCCATCGACGTGGACATTCCGATGGGGCGTCTCACGGGGATCGCCGGCGTGTCCGGTTCGGGGAAGAGTTCGCTCGCTCTCGACGTGCTCGTGCCGGCGCTCCAGGCCAAGGCGCAGGGCAAGCGCCGCGGAGTCCAGGGCCTCAAGACGCTTTCCGTCGACGAGGAGATCCAGGAAGTCGTGCTTGTCGACCAGAGCCCCATCGGCACGACGCCGCGTTCCACGCCCGCGAGCTACTGCGGCGTGTGGGAGCAGATCCGCGAATTCTTCGCCGCCGTCCCCGATGCGAAGGCCAAGGGCTGGGATCGTCGGCGTTTCCAGTTCAACGGTGGCAACGGGCGCTGCCCCGTCTGCGAAGGGCGCGGCGCGGTGGAACTGCAGATGCACTTCCTGTCCGACGTGTGGGTGACATGCGACGCTTGCGGCGGCAAGCGCTTCGATCCCGACACGCTCGCCATCCGGTTCCGCGGTCGCAACGTCGCCGACGTGCTCGAGATGCGCGTCGAGGAGGCGCGCGAATTCTTCTCGTTCCACCGGAAGACGAAGACCATGCTCGACACGCTGCACGATCTCGGGCTGGGCTATCTGCGCCTGGGACAGCCGGCCACGACGCTTTCCGGCGGCGAAAGCCAGCGTCTCAAGATCGCCGAGGAACTGGGGCGCAACCGCAGGGGGCGCGCCGCCTACGTCTTCGACGAGCCCACGACGGGCCTCCATCTGTCCGACATCGATCTGCTTGTGCGCGCGCTCGACAAGCTCGTCGAACGAGGCGACACCGTCGTGGTCGTGGAGCATCAGCTGGACGTCCTTTCCCAGTGCGACTGGCTCGTCGAACTGGGGCCTTCGGGAGGCGCGGAGGGCGGATATCTCCTGTACCAGGGCCCGGCTTCCGGTCTTCCCGTGAAAACACCCACGGGCAAGGCGCTCCAAGGCTACCGCCGGGGGTTGGTCGCGCTTGCGGGCGGGAACTAGTTTGGATGTCTGATCTCGACAGTCGCGGCGTCGCATCCGGCGCGGCGCGGCCTCACGTCCTTATAGGAGGAAACACCATGAATGCCCATCCCTGGAAGCTCGGTGATGACGATGACGACGACGATTCCTCCCACGGATGCCCCGACTGCGAGGGCAAGGAGAAGGAAGACAAGGGGCTCGAGAAGAAGCTCGCCGAAAGCTTCCTGAAGAATCGGCGCATTTTCCTCTGGGGACAGGTCGACGACAAGTCCGCCAAGGACGTCGTGGCGCGCATGATGTTCCTCGACACCCAGAGCCATGACGACATCGTCCTGCTCATCAACAGCCCGGGCGGCGTCATCACTTCGGGAACGGCCATCCTCGACGCCATGGACGCCGTGACGTCGGATGTCGTCACCGTCGTGATGGGACAGGCCGCCTCCATGGCCGCCGTCATCCTCGCCTATGGCAAGCAGGGCAAGCGCTACTCGTGGAAGCGCGCCCGCATCATGATCCACCAGCCCCTCATCTCCGGCACGATGTACGGCCCCGCGTCCGACATCCAGATCCAGGCCGAGGAGATGCTCCGCATCCGCCGCGAGCTCAACGAGCTCCTGGCCACGGCGTCGGGCAAGACCCTCGACCAGATCGAGGTCGACACCGATCGCGACCATTTCCTGTCCTCCGACGAGGCCAAGGAATACGGACTCGTCGACATCGTCGAGAACCTGCGCTGATCTTCGCGAGGTTCCGCTGGTCGAGGTTCTCGAGACCTGCGGAGCCGGTCGCGATGGGTTGAGATGGATCTGGGCGCTACCCAACACACGCCGGTCCGACATCCAGCCGGAAACCGGTCACACAAGAAAGGCGCGATCCCGCAGACCTGCGGTCGCGACAGACAGAAAATGGCACAGCTTACCGACCTCAAGGACATCGTCTCCCTCGCCAAGCGCCGGGGTTTCGTCTTCCCCGGCTCCGAGATCTACGGCGGTCTCGCCAACACGTGGGACTACGGTCCCTACGGCGTCGATCTGAAGAAGAACCTCAAGGACCTGTGGTGGAAGCACTTCGTCACTCGTCGCGACGACGTGGTCGGCCTCGATTCAGGCATCCTGCTCAATACGAAGGTCTGGGAGGCGTCGGGCCACCTGAAAAGCTTCTCCGATCCTCTCATGGATTGCAAGAAGTGCCGCACCCGCGAGCGCGCCGACCATCTGGTCGAGGCGAAACTCGGAACGGCCGCCGTGGCCGGCAAGACCAACGCCGAGCTGTTCGCCCTGGTCAACGAGCACAAGATCTCCTGCCCTTCCTGCGGCAAGCTCGACTGGACCGAACCGCGCGCCTTCAATCTGATGTTCAAGACCGAGCAGGGCGTGGTCGAAGGCGAGGGCGCCGAGGTGTACCTGCGTCCCGAAACGGCCCAGGGCATCTTCGTCGACTTCAAGTCCATCGTGGAAGGCGCACGCGTGAAGGTCCCCTTCGGCGTGGGTCAGATCGGCAAGTCGTTTCGCAACGAGATCACGCCGGGCAACTTCACCTTCCGCACGCGCGAGTTCGAGCAGATGGAACTCGAGTTCTTCTGCAATCCAGGCGACGACCAGCGTTGGTACGCGCACTGGAAGGAATACTGCATGAACTTCCTCACGAGCACCGTGGGGATCAAGACGGACAAATTGCGTCTGCGCGACCACGCCCAGGAGGAGCTCTCCTTCTATTCGTCGGGCACGTGCGACATCGAGTACGAGTTCCCGTTCGGCTGGGGCGAGCTGTGGGGCATCGCCTGCCGCACCGACTACGACCTCAAGCAGCACATGGAGCACTCCGGCCAGGACATGCGCTACCACGACAAGGTCTCCAACGAGCGCTATATCCCTTGGGTGGTCGAGCCCGCGCTGGGCGCCGATCGTCTGGCGCTCATGACCCTGTGCGATGCCTACGATCTCGAACGCCTCGAGAACGGCGAGGATCGCACTGTCCTGCGCTTCGCGCCCCGCGTCGCGCCGGTCAAGGCCGCGGTGCTGCCGCTCTACAAGAAACCCGAGCAGACGGAAGTCGCCCACAAGCTCTACAAGGATCTCCTCGAGAGCTTCCCGGTCGAGTACGACGAAACGCAGGCCGTCGGCAAGCGCTACCGCCGCCAGGACGAGATCGGAACGCCCTACTGCGTCACGGTCGACTTCGATACGGTGGGCCAGGGCGAGCCCGAGAAGGTCAACACGGTCACCATCCGCGAACGCGACAAGATGACCCAGGACCGCATTGCCATCGACCAGGTCGAAAACTACCTGCGCGACCGGATCAAATAAGGGGCGCCTCCCCGGCCTTCGGGCCGGGGATCGGGCTGCCTGCCAAGCCTCGGCTGCGCCGGGGTCTTGGCCCTACCGGGCGGCATCCCTGGCGCGATTAGCTTTGGTCGTTCAGGAGGTCGAATGCGGCTCACCCATCTCAAACTCAGGAATTGGAAAAACTTCCAAACGATCGACTCTCCCTTGGTGCCGAGGATGGTCGTCTATGGCCCGAACTCCGTCGGCAAATCGAATCTGCTCGATGTGTTTCGGTTTCTGCGCGATCTAGCCAAGGATGGAGGAGGACTCCAATCTGCGGTCAAAGCACGGACGGACTACAGAAAAATCCGATCGCTCCATGCGCACGGAGCTGGCCCCGTGATGATCGAAGTCGAGCTGGAGCACCGCGGATTAACGTGGCATTACAGACTTGAATTTGTCGATTCAGCAAAGAGCGCAGGGCAATTTTGCGCATTGGTCCAATCGGAGAAGGTCTGGTGTGACGGCGCAGCTCATCCTCTTTTGGACCGAAAAAGCAGCGACAAAGGCGAATCTAGTCGACAGCTGAGTGAGACATACCTGGAGCAGGGGAAAGCTGGCGAAGCGTTCAGTGCCGTCCGCGAGGCGTTCAACCAAATCAGGTATTTGCACCTGGTTCCTCAACTCTTGAAGTACCCGAAGGCTTTCGAAGGGGCAAATCTCCCCGACGACCCGTTCGGAAGAGGTTTTCTCGATGCTATTGCGAAGACCGCTCCAAAGGTACGGAAGGCGCGTTTGGGAAAAATCGAGAAGGCGATGGAAGTTGCAATCCCGTATTTGAAATCGCTTGATCTCAAGTTGGAACGAGGGCAACCGCATCTTGTGGCCGGATTCCGTCACTGGCGCAACTTCGATGCGATCCAGCAGGAAACCCAATTCTCCGATGGAACTCTGCGATTGATCGCGATTCTCTGGTCGCTGCTGTCCTTGGACGGTCTGTTGCTTCTGGAAGAGCCGGAACTCAGTTTGAACGAAGAAATCGTCAAACATATTCCTGCAATGCTGCATCATGTTCTGGATGAACACGCCGATTCGCAAGTCATCGTTACCACGCACAGCCTGGCGATCGCGAATGACAATGGGTTGGCACTTGAAGAAGTGTACCAGGTCACTCCGGATAAGAGCGGATCCAAACTGCATCGGTTCAGCGACGAACTAGAAGCGGTCAAATTGTTCGATGCGAAACTCCCTCTCGCCCAGATCGTGGCTTCGAGATCCCGTGCGGCTCATCAGCTCCAGGAGGTCATGCCCCTGTGAGGAGAAGCGTTTTCCTTCTCGGGGAGGACGCATTTTGTCTTTCGATCCTTGAACGGATCATGGCTTCGCTGTTCCCGAAAATCGAAATACGGCCCTTGCCCCCAGCCCAGGGAGCATCCAACTTGAAGCCCGTGCTCGCGCCGTTCGCGAAAGCGGGATTACCATTGGTTGTGCTTGCTGATTCCGACACACGCTGTCCGGTCAAGGTGCGGCACGCCATTGAAGGGGTGTCGGCTCCCAACATCCTTGTCAGAATCGCCGTCCGAGAAGCGGATGCCTGGGTTCTGGGAGATGTCGCCATCGCCGACTTCCTGGATGCTCCAGTCGCCAAGCTTGCAAGACAGCCTGAATTGCTGGAAGATCCGAAGGAAGCATTGATTCGGTTTGCCAGCTATTCCAAGGATCCAGCGATCCGTCGCAAGATGACCAGACAATTTCAGCATCAATCCCAGCCTCCTGGTTACAATAGACTGATTCCAAATTTTGTCCAGCAGGAATGGAATCCCACCAATGCGGCATTGCGTTGCCCTAGCTTGAGCCGAACGTTACATCGCTTGCAGGAAGCGCCCTTCTTACGGTAACCCATGCCGTGGCGAGCGCTCCGCCGCCAGGGCGAGATCGGAAACGCCCCTGGGGCCCCGCCGAGGGGGTGCGGCGGGCTTCGGTCGACTATACGGCTCCCATGCTATGCCGCGATGGATTCGATTTTTCCCCAATTGCCCCTCAGAGCGTCACATCGATCCGGATGGTCTGGCTGCCTTGCAATGGCTTGGCGAAGTAGAGTCCAGAGCGTGGAGCGATCTTGCGGATCTCGGCACCCAGCATGGGGGCGTCCGAGATCTTCACCTGTCCAATCTTCGCGCCGGAGACATCGAAGATCCGGTATTCTCCCGCGGAAACGGTCGAAGTCTTCTGCTCGATCCTGGTCGAACTGTTGCCGGTGAACAGGAACGTCGTGACGCTCTGGGCGTCCAGCGCCGCAGTGAAGACTCCGCTGGCAACCGTGACGCTCCCGTCGTTCTTGAGACTCTTGCTCGACGACGTGGTGTACTTGGCGCCCGAAGTGGAGATCATGCCTGCGATGGTGACATTCGCCGATTTCGCGGAGGTGTTCGTGTTCACGGCGACGACGATGACGCTGTCCGCCTTCTTGTAGGCGGAGAAGGAAACGCCGGAGGTCGGGCTCTTCGTGGCATCCACGCGAATGGCTCCGGGGCGCACGAACTTGGAGTACTGCGCGAAGCAGTAGCCACGCTTGCTGATGGTGCCGTCTTCCTTCATGGGGCTGTACTTGCGGCGAATGAACCACCACACGTAGGCGCTGAACTGGCCCTCCACCATGGAATTGTGGATGTCGGTTCCGACGTCCAGGGCCATGGGCCACAGGTCGGCGTCGTTGCTGCTTTCCGTGTAGTGCTCGGTCATCCAGCGTTCCTTGCCGGCTCCCTTCTGATCGAACAGCGCGTAGGGGAAGGCGCTCACGGCCGTGCCGTAGGTGTGGGTGCCGAAGATGTCGATGTTGGCCAGCGCCTTGGGATCGTTCAGGATCTTGTCGTACAAGTCCTTCTTGTACTGGAACGACTCGGCCGAGATGACCTTCGTGTTGATCTGTCCGGCGTAGTTCAGGGCGAACTGGTAGACCTGGTCGGCGCTCCAGTAGGTCCAGTCGCCGGCGTAGTCCGGTTCGTTCTGGATGGAGATCGCGTACAGGTCCACCCCGTTGGTCTTCATGAACGCGACGAAGTCGTTCAGGTGGGTGACGTATGCCGAGAAACTGGATGTGTTCATCGAATACTTGGCCGTCGACGATCCCGTATTGGCTCTCATGCTGCTGGGCGGATACCAAGGAGTGGCGAAGACGATCGCGCCCTTGGCGATGGCCGCCTTGGCGGTCGGAACCGCCTTGGACCATCCGGTCTTGTCGTCGCTCACCCAGATCCTGAGCACGGACATGCCGATCTGGCCATCGGCGTTGCCGAAGGCTGTCGCTTGCTGGGCTGTGGTGAGGTCGGAGCCTTGCCATTCGGGAAGATTGATTCCACCGAACCCGCGGATCAGCTGCTTCTCGCTGCTCAAGTTGACGGTGACGTTTTGCGCCTTGGCTGGGCTGGCAACGAAGCACGAGATCAGGACGCCGAATGCGACGGCGATCTTTGGACAGGAGCTTTTCATGCGATGCCTTTCTTGGCCGATGCCGACATGAGCGATGAACGCCTTCGTTTGGCATTCTCGCTCGCGCATCGGATATCAAGGCCTACGATACGGCCTGTGTCGCTTGTTCTCGCGCGTTCTTGGGGCGAACGCATTGATAAAACACCAACAATTCGTTGTTCAAAACGATCTGGGAGGTAGTTTCCCCACATGCCCGCACCCTCCGTTTGGTCCGTTCTCGCGTCTCGTTGGGAAGATCTGTTTCCGCTCCGCCCGGCGCGCGTGGAGATGTGCTGCCGATTGAGCCCACGAGGTGGCGCTGTGCTGGATGCCGGGTGCGGCACGGGAAGCTTGGTGCGGGCGCTGCTTGCCGCCGAGCGCGATGCGTGGGGTTTCGATCTGGATCAGGGTTTCGTGGAGGAGTCGCGCGGACGTCTGGAGCCGCTTGCCGCGCGTGTCGTCCAGGCCGATCTCCGCGAGGTGGGCGCCGTGTTCGCGGACCGGCGCTTCGATCTGGTCGTCTGTCTGGGGCAGACGTTCCCGCATCTCCTTTCGGACGCGGACGTGCGGGTGTTCCTCGAGGGCGCGAGGACGCGCCTGGCGCCCGATGGCGTGCTCTCGTTGCAGGTCGTCTCCGACGAGCGTACGCCCGTCGAGCGGAAGCTCCCCGATCTGGACGTCGCCGGATTGCACCTGGAGCGACGACGGATTCTGGTATCCGCGGATCGCGCGGTCCTGGAGCTTCGCGCGGCGACTCCGGACGGGGCGGAGACGTGGACGGTCGAGCACCGGCGATGGACTCCGGAGGCTCTCTCCGAAGCGGCGCGTGGCTGCGGCCTGCGCGTTCGCGGCGTCGCGGCCGACGAGTCAGGCTCTCCCTGGACGGGTACCGAGGCGGGATGGGTGCTGGAGCTGGAAAACGCCTGAAAAAGGCTGGTCGTCGGGATTGCGCGGCCTCTCACCCCACGTGCGGCAGCACCCCGAACGTGATGGACAGAAAATGGCATACGCTCGCGGCCAGGACGAAGACGTGCCAGACCACGTGCCCGAAGGCGATGCGCTTGTCGAGGGCGTAGAACGCCGTTCCCACGGAATAGATGACTCCGCCCGCCACGAGGAGCACGAGGCCCGCCGTGGAGATGCTGTGGGCCAGAGGAGGCATCGCGATCACGATGATCCAACCCATGACGAGGTAGAGGATCGTCTTCGCGATCTTGAACCGGCCCGCGCTCGACAGATCGAGGATCGTGCTGGCCAAGGCGAGGAACCATATGGCCCCGAACAGGGACCAGCCCCAGGGGCCGCGGAGGTTGACCAGCATGAACGGCGTGTAGGTGCCCGCGATGAGCATGTTGATGGCGGCGTGGTCCAACATGCGCAGGGAGCGGCGGAGCGTGGCCGAGCGCGACGTATGGTACAGGGTGGATGCCGTGAACAGAAGGACGAGCGTGGCGCCGTAGATGCATACGGAGACGATCTTCCAGGGGTCTCCGGTCTGCGCCGAAAGAATCGCGAGCAGGACCAGTCCCGCCAAGGCTCCGCCCATGCCGGCCGCATGCGTGATGCCGTTCGCCCGGTCTTCGAGCTCCATCAGCCCGAGTGTCTTGACGAGGACCGTTTTCATATTCATCAAACAACGTCCTGAACGATAGCGGATGGTGTAAAAGGTTGTGAAATCGACCCCTGCTCCATAACAGCTGGTCGGAGATCGTCTCGAAATGTGACAATCGGTCTCAGACACAATGCTTCACGAATTCCTCCAAAGACAGGTGGATGTCCAGTACTTGCTGGGCTTCTTCGGCTGGATCTCCATCTCGTGGATCCTGCAACGCCAGCCTGTCGTTTCCACGAAGGCCGTCTGGGTGCATGTGGCGAATTCGGCCCAGGCGATCTTCTCGATCGCATGCCTCCTGGATCCATGGTTCCGTGGCGGTGTCGATCGTCTTGCCTTGCCGATCCAATGGATCGCGGCCGCGGGCTCCGTCGTTGGTGCCATGCAGATCGGGGCGTCGCGCCATCGTCGTCGGATGATCGTTGCGCCGTGTCTGATCCTTCCGATCCTGGCACGCGTCTTCTTCTTCGAAAACATCGCATGGGATGCCTTCCTGGCTTGGTGGCCGACATTGCCTGCGGTGTCGATCATCGCCGTTGTCGTGGCCAAGGAGATTCGTGGCCAGGAATCCTCTTCGGTCGCGTACGGCTTCGCGGCAGGGTTTGTCGGACTCGCCCTGGCAAGGGCGCTGCAGGGCTCCACGGCAGGCATCCTTCTGGGTTTTTGCGCCGTCGCCGCGGTGTTCCTCGGCCATGTCGGTTTCGCCGTGATTCTGCAGGACTCCGATCGATGGCGGCGCACCAGAAGGACCACCCCCCTGCTTTTCTGCATGCTGCTTCTGTTCCTTGCGTGGGGTGTCGCGGAGTGGCGCGCGGACGCCCGCGCCGACGACTTCTCCCAGCGCGTGAAGAGGACGGCGCGGACGATCGCCGACGCGATCCCGATCGGATGGGGGCGAGAGCTCGCGTTCATGCCCTCCGACTCGAACAATGCCGCGGACCATGGAATGAGGCGGTTCTTCCTGCTGACAGGACGCGCGATCCAACGCAAGAACATCTACACCATCCGGATGGTCGACTCCGTCTTCCATTTCGGGCCGGAATGCCCGGGGCTTGGCGATGCATGGGCCTCCGCATCGGGAATGGCGTATAGGCAACCGCCGGAAGCGCTCAAGCGGGCATGGACGGAGGGACTTCCGACGGCGTCGTCCGTCTACACGGACGAATACGGAAGTTTCGTTTCGGGATTCGCGCCGGTCCTCGATCCCTTCACGGGACGTCCTTCGTTTGTCGTGGGTGTCGACATTCCCGCCGACGAATGGCGGCAAGCGATCCGGCTCGCACGGCTGCAGCCCATGCTCGCGTCGTTCTTCCTGGTCCTGCTCATCCAACTGGGCGTGGGGATCCTGATGTTCAGGGATCGGCGGAGCCCGGGGCAGAACAAGCTGCGATACATGGAGGTGCTTCTCATCTTCCTCTGCGGTTTCATCCTCTCCTCGTCGTTCGCCTACCTCGTGCGCGAAGTGGAGAGACGGCAGAGGCTGGAGATGCTTTGGCGGGAGGCCCAAAGCATCGGACAGCGCATCCAGGGAAACATCGAGGTCCGCGAGGAGGCTTTGTTCCTGCTGGACAACGCCGTGCATATGGCCGTCGCGATGACGCCGGAACGATTCGATTCGATGGCCCGGAGCCGCATCGAGATCGATCCCAGTACGGACATTTTCTGGCAATCCGGAGTGGCGCCCGGGGACAGCATGAGGGTCTGGTCCTTTCTCTGGAAAGGATGTGTCGCGATGCCTCCGGATTCGTCGCTTGCCGCCGGTGGAAACGGAGGGCTGCGCGTCGATACGCGATTCATGCCCGATGGACGGATCCGGATGCTCCGTGCGCGAGGAACGCGAGGAGCCGCTGTCGGCGCCTTGATCGATCCCGGAGACGGTCTTCGCTGGACTCTTTCCCTTTCCTCGCTGGATCCAGGCGAATTCCACATCGAACTGCGCGACGTGACCAACGATTCCGTGGGGGTTCTGCTGGCTTCGGCCCCCTGGGGTGCCCGTTCCGATGGCGAGATCGTCCTGGAACGCCCCATGCGTTCCTTCGAACGGGTCCTCCTGCTTCGGATGCGCGAACACGATCCGCAAGGGCTCCCGGTATGGACGCGCATATCCTCCATGATCTTCTTCGGGGGACTCTCGCTTTCGCTGCTCATCGGGATCCTCGTGGGACTTTTGAATCGGCGCGAGGAGACGCTGGAGCACGAAGTCAACGAGCAGGCGGAGGATCTCGCCGAAAGCGAAAAACGCTGGCGTTTCGCGCTGGAGGTCGCCGGGGACGGCATCTTGGACTGGAACATCGCGACAGGCAAGGTGTTCTATTCGGAGCGATGGTTGGGCACGTTGCAGTACGGCCCGGACGAATTCGGCGACGGCATCGAGGAGTGGAAGGATCGCATCCATCCGGACGACGCGGGAAACGTGACCCAGGAGATCGAACGGCATCTCGCCGGTGCCATTTCCGTCTACCAGTGCGAGCACCGCCTGCGGTGCCGCGACGGATCGTGGAAGTGGTTCCTCGATCGCGGCAAGGTGATCCAGCGCGCCGCGGATGGGAGTCCGTTGCGGTTGATCGGAACCCACATCGACATCGACGTGAGGCGGCGTTCCGAGGACGCGGTGGTCCAGCGCGACCGCTTGCTGCGCGGCCTTCTCGACATGAGCCGGACGCTTCTCTCCGAGACCGACATCGAATCGTCCTTGAGGATGGCGGTTCAGCAGCTGGGTCAGGCGGCCGACGCCGATCGCGCCCATCTGCTGGAAAATCGCGTCGACGTGCAGGGTCGGCTGGTGGCCGAACAGAAGATCGAATGGGCTCGCGGCTCCGGTGGCACTCGCACCGGCGCGTATCTGGAAGGCGTCCCCTACGAGGAATACGGCCCATGGTTCCTCCAGACGATCAAGGCCGGACGTCCCGTCTACGGGACGCGGGACGACTTTCCTGACGGATTCCGTCAATTCATGGCGCGGCAGGGGATCCGTTCCCTCGCCATCGTCCCGATCCAGGTCGGAGGCGAGATCTACGGCACGGTCGGTCTGGACGATTGCGCCAACGAGCGCGAATGGTCCGACGCGGAACTCGGTCTTCTGCGCACGGCCGGCGCTCTCATCGGTCTCGCGATCCGTCGGTACCGGTCGCGGCGCGAGCTCGAGGATCTCACGCGCCGGGCGCAGACCCTCGCCGAACAGGCGCAGGAGGCGAGCGCTGCCAAGAGCCAATTCCTGGCCAACATGAGCCACGAGATCCGTACCCCCATGAACGGCGTGCTCGGGATGATCGGCCTCGTCCTCGACACGAATCTCGACGCCGAGCAGCGGCAGTGGGCCGAGATCGTCCAGCGCAGCGCGGAAAACCTGCTGGGGATCATCAACGACATCCTCGACTTCTCGAAGATCGAAGCGGGGAAGATGGACATCGAGGCGATCGATTTCGACTTGCGTTCCTCCATGGACGAGACCGTCGGGATGTTCAGCGCCCGGGCCCTGGAGAAGGATCTCGAGCTCACCTGTCTCGTGGATCCCGACGTTCCGATGTGGGTGCGCGGCGATCCGGGGCGGATCCGGCAGGTGGTTCTCAATCTCGCCGGCAATTCGCTGAAGTTCACGGAGCGCGGCGAAGTGGCCATCCATGTACAGAAATTGTCGGAAGATGCGGCGTCGACCCTGCTGCGCATCTCCGTGCGCGACACGGGCATCGGGATACCCGCCGATCGACAGCAGAAGCTCTTCTCCGCGTTCACCCAGGTCGATGGATCCACGACGCGGCGCTACGGCGGCACGGGGCTCGGGCTCGCCATCTGCCGCCAGCTCGCCGGCTTGATGGGTGGGGAGACGGGGCTCGAAAGCGTCGAAGGACAGGGGAGCGTGTTCTGGTTCACGGTCCGCGTGGGACGGATCGCGGTGCCGATGCCAGGAGCCATCGCCGATCTCGCGGGGATCCGGGCTCTGGTCGTCGACGACAACCAGACCAATCGCCTCCTGATGTCGACGCTGCTGCGTTCATGGGGCGTGGAGTCGACGGAGGTCGCTGGAGGCGAGGAAGCCCTGGGCGTCATCCGGGAGGCGAGCGATGCAGGCCGGCCTTTCCGGGTCGCGATCCTCGATTACCAGATGCCGGGCATGGATGGAGAGGAGCTGGGGCGGCGGATTCTCGTCGATCCGGCGAACGCCGCGATGCCGCTGATCATGATGTCGTCCCTGGTGCGCCGCGGGGATGCCCAGAGGATGCAGGACATGGGGTTTGCCGCCTACTTGGCCAAGCCGGTCCGGCAGCGTCAGGTTCGCGAGTGTCTCGAACTCGTCTTGGGGCGCGTGGCGAGCCGAGACGATGCGAGCCCTCCTGGCCGAGACATCATCACGGCGCATCGCGCCAACGAATCCGTCAAGCGCAAGCTCCGAATCCTGCTGGCCGAAGACAATCTCGTGAACCAGAAGGTCGCCATGGGGCTTTTGCGTCGGATGGGGCAGACGGCCGACGTGGTGGAGAACGGGCAGATCGCTCTCGATGCGCTGCGTACGAAGGAGTACGATCTCGTTCTCCTCGATTGCCAGATGCCTGTCCTGGATGGATTCGAGACGGTCAGGATCCTGCGTCAGGAAGGGTCCGGGGTATTGAACACGGCGATCCCCGTCGTGGCCATGACCGCCAATGCGATGAAGGGCGATCGCGAGCAATGCCTGGAAGCGGGCATGAACGACTACCTCGCGAAACCCATCGCCTCGGCCGAGCTGGAGGAGATCCTCCGCAAGTGGGGCGGACTGTTCTGAGCTATGCCGCCAGAGGAATCTGGAGCGGGACAGGGGCTCCTGCGGCGATGGGGGCGGTAGGCATTCGCTTCCAGAGCGATGCTTCCGGACGGAGGCCGTAGCCGGGCAGCACGTGGCACCACATGCGCGCGAAGTTGCCCTTCCACAGTTCGTCGAACGAGCCGGAGAAATGGAGGTGCGCTTCGTCGCGCGCCGACAGTTCGAGGATCTCCAGGCCTGGGAGGGCATCTTCGCAAGGGTGCAGCTCAAGGCCGACGAAGAACTGGTAGGGGCCGTTTTCACCCGCGAGGAATCGATCCATGCTGACCCACGGCTGGGTGCGGGCACGATCGCCCATGCGCCCCAGTGCCTGCCACAAGAGCCTCATGTTCGACGGGTGGTCGTTCTCGCCGCAACGGGAGAGCCCCATCAGGCGCCGTTCCGGACTATGGGTGGTCACGGGTTCGGAGAAGGATGCGGGCTGGATCCTGCGTCCCAGGTGCAGTTCGAAGGGGGTGTCGAGGAGGATGGGAAGTCCAAGCGAACGGTACTGCGCCGGAGTGGCGAAGAACTGGTCGCGGAATGCGCGCATGAAGCCCTGGAGCGAGATGTATCCGTAGCGCTGGGCGATTTCCTTGAGCGGGACCTCGCTGCCCAGAAGCGCGCGCGCGGCGCTGTCCAGGCGGCGACGCCGAAGGTGGTCGCCGGGGGTGCGTCCCACGAGCTTGTGGAAGATCCGGTGGAAATGGAACGGCGAAAGGCATGCATGCCAGGCCATTTCCTCGAGAGAAAATTCGTTTCCCAGGTGTGTTTCCAGGTACTCCAGGGAGACGGAGAGGCGATCCTGATAGGCTTCCGGTGGTTCCATGTGGCGCATCGTACGATCCCTTCTCGTGGATCCCAGGGCGGCGCGACCGATCGGTCGTTGCAACCCTGCGAATATGGGGGAAAGATCGCTGCTCCAGGGACGGGATGCGCTGTGTTTGATTGAAAAACGGAAAGGAATGACTGGTGGCGGGCGTGGAGGTGCCGTGCCGATTCTCAAGCTCCTCCGCCGACCTCGCCGAGGAAGCTCGTGTCGATTCCGTTTCCTCGCATGAGGCCCACCAGGCTCGTCTTGTCGACGGCCTTGATGTAGGCTTCCTTCGGCTCCACCTTGCGCTCCTTGACGAGCTTGATCAGGTTGTCGTTGAGCATGCACATGCCGAATTTCTTGCCCGTCTGCATGATGGAGGGAATCTGGAACGTCTTCCCTTCGCGGATGAGCGCGCTGATGGGCGTTGTTCCGATCAGGATCTCGTAGGCCGCGACGCGTCCGCCTCCGGTCTTGCGACATAGGGTCTGGGCGATCACTCCTTTGAGCGATTCGGAGAGCATCACGCGGATCTGGTCCTGCCGATCGGCGGGAAACACGTCGATGAGGCGGTCGATGGTGGAGGGCGCCGTGGACGTGTGCAGCGTTCCGAACACGAGGTGGCCCGTCTCCGCGGTCTCGATGGCGATCGAGATGGTTTCGAGGTCTCGCATCTCGCCCACGAGGATGATGTCGGGGTCTTCGCGCAACGCCGCGCGCAGGGCGCTTGCGAAGGACTTCGTATGGGCGCGGATCTCGCGCTGGTTGATCAGGCATCCCTTGTTGGGATGCACGAACTCGATGGGGTCCTCGATCGTGATGATGTGGTCCTTGCGCTCGCGGTTCACCAGGTCGATCAGCGCGGAGAGCGTCGTGCTCTTGCCCGATCCCGTGGGGCCCGTGACGAGGACGAGTCCCTTGCTCAGGAAGCAGAGCTGGCGCACTTCGTCGGGAAGCCCCAGATCTTCGACCGAGAGGATCTTCGAGGGGATCACGCGGAAGACGCCGCCGACGCCTTTGCGGTCGCGGAAGAAGTTCGCGCGGAAGCGCGCGAGTCCGGGGATCTCGTAGGCGAAATCCGTGTCGCCGCATTCGAGGAACTCCTCCTTGTTGCGCACTGGCGCGATGTCGAAGAGCATGGAGCGGAGTTCGTCGTCGGAAAGCGACGCTTCGCCTTCGATGCGGATCATGTCACCCGATACGCGCAGTCGCGGAGGTTCGCCGGTCGAGAGATGGAGGTCCGACGCCCCCTTCTCGACCATGATGCGGAACAGGCGGTTGATCGCGGGCTCGTCGACCTGTTCGAAGATCGACGATTCCGCCGATTGCTCGGGGACCAGTTCGGCCGGGGCGAACACCGCGTGGGGCCCTTCGGAGGAAGGACGCACCTGGCAGAGGAATTTCGTGCCGTCGACCTCCAAGGAGAATTCGGAGCGTTCTCCCTGCTTGAACAGCGCGCGGGCCGAGGAAGGCGCCACTTCCTGGAGAAGCGCGACGACGGATTCCGTCGCAACGGGATCGGCTGTCATGGCGCGTTCCTGGCCGTCGATCACGAACACGATGGGACGTCCGCCCTGGAGGATGAAGTGGCTCGCGCCGTGGGCGAGCTGGGCCTGCAAGTAGCTGTCGAGGACGGCCATCAACGATTCTCCGATGTGGGCGAGATGTAGTCGATCCAATCCTTGTTCACGAAGCTCGCGCCGGTGGGGCGGGCCAGCAGGAGGAATCGTTCCGGCGTGTTCAGGAAGTCGAGGGCCCTGTGGCGCTCGCCGGGCAGCAGCACGAGAAGTTCGCCATTCAGTTCCGATCCGTCGCGCAGGCGGATCCGCACGGGCGCGGGGGAGGGCAGGAACGTGCGGAGTTCGACGAGTTCTTCGGGGTCCTTCGCGCAGTTGAGGGCGGCGATCCCCGCTTTGGCGAGCAGGCGGACCGTCCCGTCCGGATCCTTCACGGGAAAGAAACGATCGGAGCTGTTGAGCCGCTCCAGAAGGTGTTCCGGGCCGTGTGCGCCGTTGTGGTGCAGGAATACGGACGCGTGGGTGAAACCGGGATGCAAGGGCAGGATCTCCACCTGGAGTTCCCTCATGTCCTGTGCGAGATCGTTCATGGCGAAGACATCGTAACACAGGAAACGGTGCGAGGACAATGCCGACGCGTCGGGAAAAAGCCATCTTTCACGGATCATGGCCAATCCGACCCACTCGGCTCCCAAGAACGTCCTCGTCCTGCTCGGCGGCTATTCCACCGAACACGATGTTTCCCTCAAGTCCGGCACCGGCGTCGTGCGCCAGATGGATCCGGATCTCTACCGTCCCTGGCCCGTCGTCCTCACGCGCGACCGCCGCTGGCGCTGGCCCTCGGCGCCGCTCACCACCACTCTGCAATCCCTCTTCGAAGGTGGCCGCCACGATCTGGCCAAGGGCGACCTCTCCGACGGCTGGAACGAGTCCGACAAGCCTTGTCTGGGCGAAATCCAGGTCGCGGGCGCCTTCCTCGCGCTCCACGGCGATTGGGGCGAAGACGGGCGCATGCAGTCGCTTCTCGAATTCTTCGGGATTCCCTACACGGGTTCGGGCGTGCTCGGCTCCGCGAGCGCGATGGACAAGACCCGCACCAAGGAGATCCTCGCCACTCGCGAGCTTCCTCTCTCGCCCTCGGTCGAGTTCTCCACGGCCATCGGCGCCAAGGCCCTCGCGCAACGCATCTACGAATGGGGCGATCTTCCGCTGGTCCTGAAGGTTCCCACGGGAGGGTCCTCCATCGGAGTCCACATCGTCAAGACGGAAGAGGATCTCGATGCCGCCGCGGCCACGCTCTGCGTCGAGGAAAAGCGCGTCCTGGTCGAGAAGTTCATCAAGGGACGCGAACTCACCTGCGGTTACATCGAAGGCCATCCCCCCCTTCCTCCCACCGAAATCCGTCCCAAGTGCGGCGAATTCTTCGACTTCTCGAGCAAGTATCTGCCTGGAGGCTCCGAGGAGATCACGCCCGCACCGCTTCCCCCCGAGCAGACGCGCGAGCTCCAGGAACTTGCCCGCCGCGTCCACGAGACCCTTCGTCTGCGCGCCTACAGCCGCACCGACTTCATCCTCGCCGACGACGGCCCCATCATCCTCGAAGTGAACACGCTCCCCGGCATGACGGAAACCTCGCTGATTCCGCAGGCGGCCGCATGCATCGGCATGTCCTACCGCGACCTCGTGACCGCCATCCTCAAAGCCTCCTGGGACCACGACTGATGGTGGGGGATGTCTCCCCCCTCCGTCTCGGCTCCGGCCGGGCGGCCGGGATCCTCGCCGCCCCCCTCGAGCGGGGGGGCACCCCCCGCAACGCCCCCCGCAGCCCCTCGTGGCTGGTTGAGCTTGTCGAAACCTGTCGGGCGGTGGCGATGTCGTCTCCGCTGGTTTCGACAGGCTCAACCAGCGGAAGGTCTTTTCCGTGATCCGCCTCTGCCTCGACGCGGCCACGTCCACGGCCGTCCTCGGCCTGTTTCGTGATGGACAGGAACTGTCGTCGCGTCGTCTTCCCGGGGCGCGCGGCGACGTGTTGCCCGACCTCCTGGCCGAGTGCCTCTCCGAAGCGGGCCTTTCGCCCTCCGATGTCCACGAAGTCGCCTGCGGCGTCGGTCCCGGCTCGTTCACGGGCATCCGCATCGCCCTTTCCACGGCTCTCGGCTTCGCGTTCCGGCGTTCCCTTCCCGTGCGCGGAGTCAGCTCCCTGCAGGCCGTCCTGGCCCATCCGGCGCTCGAGTCCGCTGTCGGGTCGCCTCGGATCGCGCTCCTCGACGCCCTGCGCGGCGAAGCCTTCGCCTGCCGCTTGGCGCCGGGCGAATCGCCTCGCGCCGGAATCGATGGCGACCACCGCCTCGTTCTCGGCGATCTCGCTGGCCTTCCCTCCGGAACGATCCTGCTCGCCGAAGGTCGCCCGCCTTTGCTGGCCGCGCTCCCCGAAGGCTGGAAGCCGTTGTCGGAATACGTCAGCGCCTCGGGGATCGACCGTCTCGCCTCGTTGGGAGGATGCGGCGATCCCGTGCCCAACTATCTCCGCGCATCCGCTCCGGAAGAGCTGCGGGCGGGTACCTGAACGTTCTGCCCGTTCTTGTCGCACGACGGGGGATTGGTCAGAACACCCGATCGATTCCGATGATTCCAAAGCTGACGCCATCAGCATGATCGGGGGAGATTCGCCAATGCTTCGCATCTGGCGAATTCCCTGGATAGCTCCGACGCGTCTGCCTTTTGGTATTGGCTCGCGCCGGATGAAATAGTCGGATTCCGAGATGGTTACAGCGCGAACCGGCCGCCCAGGTAGAACTTGTTGAGCTTGTAGTCTTCGAGATAGTCGTTCATGCACGGCTTGTAACCGGCGATGATGGATGTGTTTTCGTTCATGCCGTAGACGATGCCCAAGCCAAGCAGGAAGGGGTTGTCCTCGTCTTCGATATCGCCATCTTCCGAATACGATTGCCCGTTGTACGATGCTTCGACTTTTCCAGTTCCGCCCAGGGAAATGTCGAACTCGGGGGTGAGGGCCAGACGAAAGTTCGGTGTCAGAGCGAACTGGAGGCCGACGCCAAGAGGGATGAACATGGATGTCATGCTGACTTCCGCCTTGACGCCGTCTTCCTCCGCGTCCATGCCGCTTGCGACGTATTCGAATCCCACGAAGGGCGCAATGGCGATCTTGTCGTCCACGTCGAAGCGAGCCTCGATGGCGGCCATGCCACCGAATCCGATGGTGGGGTCGTATGGGCTGGGAGCATCGGGACGCGACAGGAGGCCCTCGACGAGGATGCCGTACTTGGGCTCGGCCGCGATGGCTGCGACAGCGGCGAAGGCGATCAGGGGGAATGCGCGTTTCATGGGGATACCTTCGTGATTGTAATCGGTTTCTGGTCCGGGGTGTAACACGGGAATCAGCTACGGTTCCGAATGTATTTCAGGCGTTGGGGCGAGTCAAGTGGGTCCGATTCGTCGGAGACGGATTCCGGCATATAGCTTCGTGTCGAGCGCGGGGGCGATGCGCTCGCGAGTACGGGTGCGTTCGCTGCGGCGATCGCCTTCGAGAACGGGTCAGACTCAGAGAGTCCAGATCGCGGCGAGGGAGATGCCCCACCAGGCGTAGTCGTTCCTGCCCACGGCGGTGAAGGGGAGCGACGCTTCCGCCTGCAGGCGATCGTCGAAGGCGTAGGTCGCGCCGGGGCGGAGCGTCAGCAAGTAACCGTCGGAATCCGTCTGGGACTTGCCGTCGTACTTGCCCTCGAGCTTCTTGCGGAAGTCGATGGCGAGGCTGGGGGCGAGTTGTCCGCTCATCTCGTAGGAGCCCTTGGCGAAGACGTCCAGCTTGTCCTGCTTCCACAGACCTTCGCTCTCGGTGTCGAAGATGTAGGACGCCGATGCGTTCACCGCGAGCTGGCCGAATGTCCTGCCGTAGAGGAGTCCGCCTTCGAGAGTCGTGATCGGTTCGGCTCCCTCGATGTCCTCTGTACCGACAGGCACGTAGAGAACTGCGAAGACGCCCAGTCCGAGTTCTTTCGGGACGTACTTCAAGCCCAGCTCCGGGCGCTTCAGGCCGCTCGCGTCTTTGCCGGTCCAGGAGGCTTCCTTGTTACGCATCGTGAACTGCAACACGGCTTCGACTTCCAGTTCGGGGAACACGCCGTATTTGACCTGCGCCATCGGCGTCGCGGTCGAGGAGCTGGAACTGCCCGTCTTGTCGCCGTCGTTGTTGTAGCTGCCGGTCCCGAAGCCGTGGTCGTATCCCGCGCGCAGCTCCGTGGCGGCGGGAGCGATGGGAAGATCGTGGTCGATATCGGCGGCGAAAGACGCCGCGGCGGCGAGAACGAGGACTGCTGGAATCGTGCGTGTCATGGGGGCGAACTCGCTTTGCTGAGGAATGGAGACGCCATGCCGGGATCTGTCCGGTGCGTCGAATGGCTCCGGCGTGGAATCCGGGCCGGGAATCGTTTGGACACGCAAGAATAGCGATTCCGCCGTTTCCACGGCTGTGCCATGATCGTGCGGGAGGAAAACAGAAAGGGCGTCCGCGAAGCGGACGCCCTTGTGTCACGATTCGCGAGACGAGGAAAAATTACAGTTCGTAGCGGGCGCCGACGGCGACCTTGTTGATCTTGTATTCTTCCAAGTACTCGGTTACGGCGTACTTGAAGCCGGCAGTGACCGCGATATTTTCGTTGATATTGTAGCCCAAGCCCAAGCCGATGAGGAACACATTGTCCTCGTTCTCAATGTCACCGTCGCCCGACTCGCTTCCCGCATCGGAGGTGACATCATATTCGTAGGTGCCGCCCAAGCTCAGATCGTACTCTGGAGTGGCTACGACGAAGAGGTTGGGAAGGACGGAGTATTCAAGACCGCAACCGATGGTGAGAAACATCGAATTCAGAGTGGTTTCGGACGTGTAGGAGTAGGACACTCCGTAGTACTCCTCGGTCACATCTTCTTCGGTGCCATGGGTGATGAACTCGAAGCCAACCGTGGGGCGAACTGAGAACTTTTCGGCCACAGCGATGCGGGCACCTGCGCCAATGTTGCCGCCGAATCCAATCTTGGCATCGGGGCCATCGACGGAAGGCAATGCGAGCAAGACTTCGGAGTTGACGCCATACTTGATGTCGGCGGCCATGGAGGCGGCAGCGGCAAGAACAACCAGAGAAAGGGTACGCTTCATGGGGACTACTCACTTTTTTTTGAGGAATGATACCCGGCGGAACCTGCGCGGTATGCTGGGAGCCGGAGACTGTTGTTAAGCTATCACATTTTTTTGCAAGAGTCAACAATCGCTGACATGTTTTGTTATCGGGGGTTGGGCGTCTCGGGGAAATCGGAAATCAGGAATCCTCGAAGAGGATGCTGTGCCTGCCCAGATGGATCTCGTCGCCGTTCTTGAGGACGCAGGCCGACACTTTTCGTCCACCTACGAAAGTGCCGTTCAGGCTCTGGAGGTCTTCGAGCACGAAGATGGTGCCCGAAGGGTCGCCATCGATGCGCAGGTGGTGGCGCGAGACGCCGGGGTTGTCGAGAACGACCGCGTTGGTTTTGAGCCGGCCGACGGTCACCATGTCGGATGCCAACGGCATACGGGAGATTTGGACGCCGTTTTCGAAGACGTAAAGCGAGGCCATGGATCCAATCTACCACATGCGGCCGGATTCTGCATTCCAGACACGTCTCTCGGAGAGACGGAGTATCTTTCGCGTCCATGGTGCGACCTGGAACGATCATCGGTTTGGCGACGGGAGTGCTCCTGCTGGGAGCAGCTGGCGCTGGGCTGTGGTATTGGAGCAACCAAAGCGCTCCCGGCGCTCCTGCGGGGGTCGCGGCCGTATCCACGTCCGGCTCCGAAACGGATTCCGCCTTGGCGCGGCATGTCCGGAATCTGCACGATTCCCTCCAGGCCGTCGATTCCGCCCTGCGCGAGGCGCAGATCGTCGAAGCGGAAGTGCCCTTGGAGCTGGTCCAGCGCCAGGCCGGCCTATGGGAACGCTACACGTGGGCCAGAACCCGTCTTTCCGAAGCGCTCGATGCGTCCGCTCCCGGCGCTACGGCGGCACCTGCCGGTGGTGCGTCGCCCGAGCCGCCTGCGGTGGCTGCGCAAGGTTCCGAACTCGCCTCGATGCTCGGCAGTCTCGCCACCTACCTATGGATCCTTGCGGGAGTCGGCGCCTTGGCCGTCGGTGTTCTCGCTTGGCTTCTCTTGTTCCGCAGGCCGTCGAATCCCTCGTCCGTGCGCCCTCTCACCGAGCCCACGATGCGGATGGATCGGAATGTGCGAATCCCTGTCCGGGGGGATGACACGATGGATTCCCCTCGGCGCGAGGCCACCTTCACCCAGATGCGCCAGGCGCGCGGTGCCGCGCCGCAGGACGAGTACGACGATGTTCCCGCCGCACCGTTGCCACGGACAGGGCGGCACGCCTGGGAAAACACGGTGAGCCAGCCGCAGCCGCAGATGGCTCCCAACGAGCCCACCGCCGTCCAGGACTACGTGGTCTCCATGGCCAAGCGGGGGCGCACGCCCGCTGAAATCGCACGTCGTCTGCGGATTCCGCAGGACCAGGTCGATCTGATCCTCAAGCTGCGCCGCAACGCATAGAGGCCGCATTGATCCCGCGTCCCATGCTCCACGGAAACGACGCGGCACGAATTTACGGTAAGATCTGAGTCCCATGGATCCTCTTTCCGCCCTCCGTCTCTCGCTTCCATCTTCCTCTCCGGAACGTCCGGAAGGACGCATCGAATCGGTCGACGACCGTCGCGGAACGGTCTCGATCCGCCTCTCCTCCGGCGAGATGGTCGAGGCCCAGGGAACAGGAGGCCTTGCGACGGGGGACAAGGTGCTCCTGCAGAAAGTGACCGACAAGCTCTGGCTGGCGCGTCCCGTCGCCCAGAACCGTTCCGCGACGTCTGCCGCGATCGCTCTCCCCTCGACTTGGGCCTCCCTGGCGGGGGCCGAAAATCTCGCGCAGGCGGTCCGCTCCGCGGACATCGCGCAGATCCGCGCGGCGCTTTCCCTGGTCGCCGGCGAGATCGCGAATCGTCCTGTCGCGGATCTTCCGACCGATCTTCTTCCCGCGAAAACCCGCGGATTGTCGCCTCTCGCATCGGTCGGATCCCGACAGAACGCCCCCAGCGGCGCGGATGCCGTTCCGCTCTCCCTCTTGGAGGAGACGTCTCCGGGCGCGTATCGGGCCGAAGCGGCGGGCCGAGGCCTCGTCCTGCAAGGCGCGACGAATCTTCCGACGGGGGCCGCCGGGTTGTGGACGGAATCCGTCATGAATGCGGTCGTGTCGCTCTGGACTCCCGCCTCGCTCGAATCCGCCGAATCGCCCGACCTTCCAGCGAGGATTTCCGCCGACGCGTCCGGCGCCCGTCGCCTGCTCGATCGCCTCGGCGTCGCTTCGCCCGACACCTCCGACCCTTCCTTCCGCTCGCTCGTGAAGGCTCTCGTGCGGGCCGCGTCCCTGCCTTCCGGCGAGTCGGCTCTCGCGCCCGCTTCCGCGCGATCCGCATCGGGTTCCGCAGCCTCTTCGCCCACGGCCGCGGCATCGGCTTCGCTCATGCCTGTTTCCGGCGAGGCTGTGCTCGTGTCGGCGGCGGGCTCCGCGTCGTCCCCCTTCTCCGGCAAAACGGATTCCGTCGTCATCGCGGGCGCGGTGCCGGAATCTGTCTCGCGCGAGCCGTCCTCCGCGAGTCTTCCCAGGATGGCGCTTTCCGGCGGAGCCCTCTCGAACGCCGTCGTGGACGACATGGCCGGCGGAGCAGGCGCTTCCCCGGATGCCGCCGGGCGTGCCGGTACCGCCGCGGTCGTCGCGAAGCCTTCCAAGGACGGGGCCGAGCCGGCGGTGGCCACGGCGTCGGAAGCCTCGACTCCCGCGCGCACCCTCGGGTCCGTCGCGGCGCTGCGCGTGGTCTGCGCATGGGCTCTCTCGGAGGGCGAGCCTTCCGATGCGGTTCTCGCGGCCGCGGTCGGGAGCGTGGAGGATCTTCCCGAGGCCATCCATCGTCTGGCCGGGCGAGCCATCGTCGATCCGGAACGATTCCCCGAGGTCGCCGCGTTCTTTTCGACGAGCGATCCCGAGCGGCCTCTCATGCCCCATCGGCTCGGATTCGACGCGGCGAAGGTGGAAGGAGACCGCGTTGACGACCAGACTCGCCCCCTTGCGTCCGCAGTGGTGGGCGATCTTGCGCGAGCCCTGAAGGAGGATCGTTCCTCCGATGCCCAAGTGTTGCGTCAGGCGCTGCATAGCCTCGTGGGCGAAGGACTCGCCGGGGCGAAGGATCCCTCCAATCCGATGGCGTCGGCGCCGTGGTCGATGCCTCCGCGAGGCGAACGCCCCGATTCGGGAAGCGTGGTGGTGCGCGATCGCAGGCGGCATCGCGGAGGGGTGCCCGAGCGCACCGTGATCGACGTTTCCATGAACCCGTCCGGGCTCGGTACCGTGGGCGCGCGCCTGGAGACCGTGGGCAAGGAACTCGACGTCCAGTTCCGGGCGAAGGAGCCCGCGACGGCCGAGAAGATCCGCGACGGCCTTCCCGAGTTGCGACAGATCCTGTCTGGTCTGGGATACGAGACGCGCGAACTCGGCGTCGAGGGCGGGAAGTCCGCCACCCCCGAGACGGAGACGCGTCGTCCTGGATCGTCGGGGCTTCTCGATATCCACGCTTGAATCGTCGGGGCTTCCAAGGATGTCCTGTGGCCGGTTTCTAGGTTGGCTCCCGCGATGGACGACGTCAATCACGTGAAATGGCGCATGCGGGTCTCCTACGACGGGCGACCCTTTCTGGGCTGGCAGCGCCAGCCGCAGGGACTCACCGTCCAGGAGGCCCTGGAGACGGCGCTCGCCACGGCGCTGCGGCGTCCTGTCTCCTGCACGGGAGCGGGACGCACGGACACGGGTGTCCATGCCGCGGGCCAGGTGGTCCACTTCCTCGCCGATCCGGGCGTGGATCCCTCGCGTCTCCTCAAGTCGCTCGACGGCCTGCTGCCATCGGGCGCCGCCGTGCGCGATCTCGAACGCGCCCCCGACGACTTTTCGGCCCGCCATTCGGCCCGCTGGCGCGAGTACTGCTATCGCATCCGCTTTCGTCGCGATCCGCTGGACGTTCCCAACGTGTGGCTGCCTCGGCGCGGCTTCGATCCGGCGCTTCTCGGAGAAGCGCTTTCGTGGTTCGAAGGCCGGCACGACTTCGAGCGATTCAGCATTCCCCGCGACGACGGCAAGCACACGCTGTGCACGCTCATGCTCGCTCGCGCCGTGCCGGTTTCGAACGGCGTCGACCTGTGGATTCGCGGCGACCGCTTTCTCCACCGCATGGTCCGTTCCCTCGTCGGATTCTCCTTGGACGTTTCGCGAGGGGCTCTTGGCCGGACGCATTTCGAGCGCCTCATCGCGGGAGATGTCGTCGACCCCCGTTTCTGGGCTCCTCCCGACGGGCTCACGCTCGAACGCGTGGGCTACGACGACTACACGGAGCCGGAACGCCATGGATGTCCTGCGGGGAGCTACGATCGCCTGGCCTGATCGGAGGCGGACGCTCCAATGTCGGTGTTGGAAATAGGATAGGATCTGGGGAATCGGGGCGGCCCCATGTGCGTCCGGTTTGTATAAATCACAGTCTGTTCCAGAATCGGAGTCGCCTTTGATCTCGATCGTCCTCGCTCTTTCATCCCTCCTCGCTGGTCCGCTGGAGCAGGGGGAGGAGGGATTCCTGCGTTCCGTTCTGCGGCGCAATCTCGAGGTCAGGGCGGAAAGCCTCGATCTTGCTTCGGTGCGGGAGTCCCGGGTGGGCGCGCGTTCCGGGCTCGGGCCGCAACTCACCTTGTCGGGCGACGCGGGAAGCACCTTCGGCAGTTCGGATCGCTCGGCGCAGCAGGTCGAGGGAACGGCCCTCGCGACGCAGTGGGTTCCCACGGGTGGAACGCTCGCGGGCCAGCTCCACGGAGGGAAGACGCGCATCGACGATGCCGGTGCCACGCGCGACATCGATACTGCTGGAGCCCAGATCTCCTTCACGCAGCCGTTGCTTCGAGGATTCGGCGCAGGTTCGTCCACCTTGCACACGGCGCGTCAGGCCGACTACGCGCTGAAGGTCAAGATCCACGGGTCGCGCGCGGTCGTGCTGGCGCGCATCCAGGAGGCGCGCACGGGGTATTGGAAACAGATCGCCCTCGGACGGATCGTGTCCATGAGATTGGAGGACAGCGCCCGCACGGCGCGGATTCTCGACGCTTCGCGCATCAGGATCGCGGCAGGTGCCGCATCCGAGCTGGATACGATCTCGGCACTGGCCGAACACCTGCAGGCCGTTTCCAATCTCCTGACGGCCCGCGCCAACGAACGCTCCGGCCTGCGCACGCTCCTTGGCATTTCCGACACCGTCGTCCTGTCCCTTCCGACGCTCGACAGCGGGACCTTGCCGCCGCTTCCGGAGGATGCTCTTCCCGACAGCGCGACCCTTCTCGAGGCGGCGATGAAACAGGCGCCCGATCTCGCCCAGGCGCTCGCCCTGGTCGAGAAGTCCTCCGAGGAAAAGACCTTCCGCGGCATCGACCGCCTTCCCACCTTCGACGTCGAGGGCCTCGCCGGAACCGATCTGCTCGAGGGCGGCTGGGTTCTCGGGGCGAAGGCGAAGGTGGAGTGGCTACTTCCCAACGGCACCAACCGTTCGAAGTACCGCCAGGCGTTGCTCGATCTGCACGCCAACGAAGTGCGCGCCGAAGCGGCGAAGGCGGAGCTTGGACGCCAGATCGGACGGATCGTCGAGGCGATCGCCGCTTCGCGCGCCCAGGAACGGGTCTCGATCCGCCTGGCGCAGGTGCAGACGAGGAAGCTCGCGGCTTCGGACGCGGGATGGCGCCTGGGCAGGACCACATGGACGGATTATGTCGCGGCTCGCCGCGACGATCTCGAGGCGCAAGCGAACGCGTGGCAGGCATTGGCCTCGACCAAGGCGCTCGAAGCGGAACTGGAAGCGCGCACGGGAACGGCTCCCGCGCGCCTGGGTTGGATGGGGGAGAACGAATGAACACGATGCGCGGATGCATGGCCTGGGCGGTTTCCCTGGCTTTGGTCGCGGGGCTTTCCGCCTGCGAAAAGAAGGACGACGCGGCGGCGAAGGGGCGCATGGTGGCGGCAGGACCGACCACGTTGCGCGATGCCGTCCGTTTCTCGGGCTCGGTGGAGCCCGTGACGCAGGTCGACCTCAAGGCCGAGATCTCTGGACGGATCTTGTCGCTTCCGGTCGAGGAGGGGGCGATGGTCGAGAAGGGTGCGGTGCTGCTTCAGCTCGATCCGGAGCCGTACCAGCTCAAGGTCGATCGGGCCGCGCTGACGGTGGATCGCGCGAAGCTCGTCATTTCGACGGCGGTGCGCGATCTGCAGAGGTCGAAGGCCCTCCTCGCCACGGGTACGGTTTCCAACGATGCCGTGGAGGACCTCGAGGTGGCCCGCAAGAAGGCCGAACTCGATCTGCGCGATGCGGAGCTCCAGCTGCGCGAGGCGCGCAAGGACCTGGCCAATGCGCAGGTGCGCGCCTCCATGGATGGACAGCTCATCACGCTGAACGTCGAGGAGGGCGAAATGGTGGCTTCCGCCGAAGCCGCCAGCGGAGGCACCACGTTGGGCGTCGTCGCCGATCCCTCGCGGATGAAGGTCGAGGTCGAGGTCGGCGAGCTCGATTATTCGCGGCTCAAGCTCGGCATGTCCGTCGAGGTGAGCTCCGGATCGACGGATGGCGGCAAGCTGAAGGGGACGGTCACCTTCATCTCGAGTTCGGCGCGCGCTTCCAGCGCGAGTTCGAGCGTGCAGGTCTTCCCGGTCGAGGTCTCGATCGAGGGCAAGGGCGTTTCGAAGGTGGATGGCGCCTCGAAGGGCGGCGCGACGGCGTCATCGGACAAGGCGGCGGGAACGGGAAAAACTCGCGGCAGGAGCGCATCGCGGAATGCCGAGTCCCTGGATCTCGTCGCGGGCATGACCGTGGCCGTCGACTTCCTCTTCATGGAACGGGATGTTCCCGTCTCCGTTCCGCAGTCGGCGCTCCAAAAGGGCAAGGGCGGATCCACCGTCATGGTGAAGGGCGCCGATGGCAAGACCGCGTCGCGAGTCGTGCGTACGGGCGCCACCGATTACCGCCACACGGAGATCCTCGAAGGTTTGGCCGCGGGCGATTCCGTGCTCGTGCCGGAAGTCCAGGCGACGCAGTCCTCGTTCGGCCCTGGAGGTCGCTGAGATGGTTCCTGGAACGGCGGTCCTCCAGACTTTCGGGTTGCGCAAGAGCTACCAGCTCGGTCGCGAGGAGGTCCCGGTATTGCATGGCATCGACTTCCTGCTCCGGCGCGGCGAGTACGGAGCCATCATGGGGCCTTCGGGCAGCGGCAAAAGCACGCTCCTGAACATCCTGGGATGCCTTGATCGCCCGACACGCGGGGAATACCACATCGAGGGACGCGAAGTGTCGCGTCTTTCGGAGGACCAGTTGGCCGACCTCCGCTCCGGTCGCATCGGGTTCGTCTTCCAGAACTTCCAGCTCCTGCCGCGTCTCACCCTCGCCGAAAACGTCGAACTGCCTTTGCGCTACCTCGGCGTGCCGCGCCAGGAACGGCGCAAGCGCGTTTCCGAGATGCTTGGCCGCCTGGGGCTCGGCGATCGCGGCAAGCATCTTCCGCTGGAGGTCTCGGGAGGGCAACGGCAGCGCGCCGCGATCGCGCGTGCGCTCGTGAAGACGCCGGCCATCCTTCTTGCCGACGAACCCACGGGCAATCTCGACAGCACGACCACGGCGGAAGTGCTCGACCTGTTCGACCAGCTTCATCGCGAGGGCAACACGATCCTTCTCATCACGCACGAAGCCGAAGTGTCCGTTCGCGCCCAGAGGCGCTGGAAGATCCTCGACGGCCTGATGGAGGAAATCGCCTGATGGAAGACGCCCGCGTCGCCCACGGATGGCTCCTGCCGCTGCATCTCGCGCTCGACGAGGTGCGGTCGCACGCGATGCGCTCCACAGTCACGGCCGCGGCGGTCTTCATGGGCGTCGCGACGCTTCTCGTCCTCACGAGCCTTTCGCGCGGCATGCAGGAGCAGAACCAGGAGATGTATCTGCGCATGGGTGGCGCCCAGATCCTCCAGGTCACGGCCGCGAAATCGCTCGACGCTTTCCAGGACGCGAGCTTCGCGCGTTCCCGAGGCTTGCGCCTTTCCGATGTCGACGCGTTGCGCGACCGCCTCGCGGCCTTCGATGCGTGGGTCCCCGAGATCGATCTCGATCGGGGTGCCATCACGTTGCGCGGGAAGCGCATGATGGCCCACGGAACCGCATCCACATGGGAACGGTTCGATGTGCTGGGTATCGAGATCGATACGGCCGTGGACTTCTCGGAGAGCCGCTGGGAGAGTGGCGAGGCTCTCGCCGTCGTGGGCATAAATGTCCTGGAACGCATGGGCGGACGTGCTGGCGGGCTTGGCAAGGAGATCCTCATCAACGGACGCTCCGTGCGCGTCGCCGCCGTATTCAAGAGCAGCGGCAAGATGGACTGGCGCAACCGCGATGTGGCGATCCCGATCACCTGGTACAACCGCATCATGGGCGAATCCGATCCGGTGCTCGGCACGTTGCGGGCCCGCGTGGCGAATATCGACGAGGTGCAGCACGCCACCACCGACCTCAAGAACGAACTCGTCGCGCTCCATCGCGGTGTCGCCGATGTCGACGTCTCCGACAACAGCGACCTGCTCGAGAACTCTCAGAAGACGATCAAGACGATGGCGGTCCTGACCTGGCTCATCGCGGCGGTCTCCCTCCTGTCGGGCGGCATCGGCATCCTCAACGTCCAGCTTTCGTCGCTGGCGGCTCGCATCCGCGAACTGGGCACCTCCCGCGCCTTGGGTGCGCCGGCTCGGCTCGTCTTCCGCCAGGTGCTTCTCGAGAGCATTCTGGTCGCCGCGGGCGGCGGAATCGCCGGAACCGTCGTGGGCCTGGCACCCGGGATGATTCCTTCGGGCGTGCTTCCTTGGAATCTGAGCCTCGCCTGGACGGATCTCGCCGTCGCGACGGCTCTCGCGTTCGGCGTGGGGGTCGCGTCGGGGATCGTGCCCGCCATGCGGGCGAAACGTCTCGATCCGGTGGAGGCCATGCGCGCATGAGACAATTCATGTCAAGCGTGTCCCTGGGCACGCAGGCCGCGTTCGGGGAGATCAAGGCCCAGCCGTTGCGTTCGGGGCTTTCCATCGCGGGGGTCGCGATGGCGGTCGGCGCGCTGGCCGCGATCCTCTCCTTCGTCGTCGGTCTTCGCAACATGATGAACGAGGCCGTCGCCGACATGGGCGGTGCCGGACGCATGACCGTCCGCGCTTCCGAGCCCGACGACGCGCTCGAGGCGAAGGCGTTCTCCCGTTCGCCTGGCTTGAGCGCCGCCGACGGGCAGATGATCGCCGATTCCACGCACGGGCGGGTCGTGCCGCTGAAGACGGATGGATCGCACGCCGAGGCGACCTTTCTCGGGAAGCTCGAACGCGTCTATCTGATGGGCTGCGATCGCGACTACCTGCTCAAGGACGTCTCGGCGATCATCGACGACGGCGCGATGCCGGATTCCGTCGCGTGGGCGCGCGGCGACAACGTGGCGCTCGTCGGGTGGACCCTCGCGACGCGCTGGGGCGAGGCCGCGTCGGCGCGAGGCCGCGAAGTCGTGGGCTCGCGGATCGTCGTCCAGGGCGTCCCCTACACGATCGTCGGGACCTTCCGCTTCAAGCGCAACAACTGGGGGCGCAACGGCATCACCGTCGCCATCCCCTACGCGGCCTGGACCGCACGCCATGAGAAGCCGTTCGCGAGCGTTTCGAGCATCCAGATGCGGTTCGAGAATCCCGAGAGCACCACGGTCATGCTTCCGCGCCTGCAGGAATGGCTCGAGGCGGCCCATCGCGGTGTCGAGGACGTCTCGCTCGACCTTTTCCAGTTCCTCTCCGAGATCACGCGCATGATGGAGAACATCGCGCTCATGCTCAGCGTCGTCGCCGGACTGTCCCTTTCCGTGGGAGGCCTCGGCATCTTCAACACGATGCTCGCTGGTTACCACGACCGCGTGCGCGAGATCGGCGTACGCAAGGCGCTCGGCGCCCGTCGCGCGCAGGTCTTCGTCGAATTCCTCGTCGAATCGATCGTCCTCTCCTCCATCGGTGGCGCCCTGGGGCTCACCCTCGGCATGCTTCCTCCGCTGTTCGGCGACCTTCTCTACGACGCGTTCTCCATACGCCCCGTCTTCGATGTCACGGGAGCGTTGCAGGCGTTTTCCGTGTCCGTGGTCGTCGGCGTCGTCGCTGGGCTCTGGCCCGCGATCCGCGCATCGAAGCTCGATCCGGTCGACGCTCTGCGCTACGAGTAGCCCGGGGCTGAACGGCCTTTAGCTGGCGCGCATGAAAAACGGGACCGACCGCGAGGTCGATCCCGTTCTCGGGTGGTGCTGCGCGAACGGAGCTGTGATCAGCCCGTGATCTCGTTGCCGTCCATGTCGTAGGCCTTGCTGGTGCCGTCGGCGTTGATGACCAGCTTGGCCGCGTTCGCACCGTCCTTCGTGATGTAGACGGTCTGGGCCAGGACGCCGGTTTCGTCGAAGGCCACGTTCACGATGCGGAATCCATTCACACCCATTGTGAGGCTGCCTTCGAGGGTCGGCGTGGCATCCTGGGCGTCGGCGTGGATCTCGACGGTCAGTGGGTCGATCGCGATGGAGACGGTCTGGCCTTGCGCGACCATGTTCATCGTCACGCTCATCGTCATGTCCATGTCGTAGCCGTCCGTAGCGAAGGGCACGTAGGTCATGCTGATGTTGGCGGCGATGGTCATGCCCTGCTCTGTCCCGGACATGGTCATCTTGATGCCGATGCCGGTGGTCGAGTAGGCCGCCGAGGCATCTTCGCAGCTGGTGATGGCGGAACCATCGGCCTTCGTGACGGTCGTGGTGATGGCGATGCTGCCCGAGGTGGTCGTGTTGGAAAGATTGCAGTTCGTGCTCGCCGAACGCCCGGCAAAGCCGGCCGCCATGCCGGTACCCATGTTCCGGGCTATCAGCGTGTAGTTGTCGACCATCGCTTTGTATCCGACAATGTTGCCGCCGATACTGGCGAGGGCCTGCCGATCCTGGGATGTCAGCGTCGCGTTGTCGGTGGACGACGAGGATGAATCATCGTCGCCGCAACCCGTGAAGGCGAGTGGAATGGCGAGAACAGCGACAAGGGCGTAGATCGATTTGCGCATGATTGTGATCTCCTGGGATATTGGGTGCTTCGGAGGACAATGGGGAATTTCCGGAGTCGAGAACGGCTCCTGAACGGGATGAGTCTACCCCATATTCTCCGCGAAGGGAAGAGGGGTGCCGGGAAGCTGGCCGCCGCGGTGCCATGGGGGTGCCACGGTTCAAACCTTGGCTTGTCGCACCCTTGCCGCATGAGGACGGGTCTCCCACCAGAAGACGGCGAAGACCAGAAGGGTGGCGATTTCCAGGATATGGATGGCCTTGCCTGTGCCGCTGCGGAAGACTGCCTGGTAGAGTTCCGTGAATGCGTGGGGCGACGATGGATCCACCCATGTGAGCATTGCCGAGAGAGGGAACAGGACAGCGAGGAGGAGTCTTGCCCAGCAGGGATTCAGAAGGGAGCGCATCCCGCCAGGGCTTCGCCGTACAAGGTCGATGGCGCCCCAGGCGAGAACGGCCAGCCCTGCGAAGGATTGGAGGAACCAGTTCGTGTCGCGAACGAGGAATGGGCCTGAAGCCGTACGAAAGAGCTCTTTGTCGAGGAATGGGAGATGCACGAATGTTGGACCGTGAGTGAGGAGATCCCAGCCGAGGTGGGTGAGTCCTCCCAGCAAGGCGCCCAGAGGAATGAGGATCCAGGATCGGCGCGACCATGGGTGCTCCATCGCCTCGAGTCCGGGGAGACGAATGGCTCGGGGGGCGAACCATAGACTCCAGACAAGAGCGAGGAGGATGGCCAGCGGCGTGTCCACCAGCAGGAATCCGGAGAGGGAATGGGTGAGGTCGCGCGTGCCCCACAGGGGGATCATGCGTCCCAGATCCGGGCTCATCGCGCCCAGGACGAGGGCGGACCTCCAGCCTCGCGCGTCGCTGTGTCGCACGAGTGGGACGACGAGGGCGGGATGTGCGTAGGTGAAGGGCATCAGGAGCGCCAAAGATACCGAGAACAAGTGGATCCGCCCAGCAACGAGGCGCATGGGAATGCCGGATGTTTCCGTCACTGTCGCGGAAAGCCTGCGGGGGTTCGTCGCGATGTGCGTCGGAAATGGTGGTGCCCAGCGTTGGCACCCATGTTGCATTTCGCGGCGGCATGCTCGAACACGATCCATGTCCGCATCCGTCCCCTGTTTCCTCTTCCCTTGTCGGTCATCGCGCCCGGTTGCGTGAACGGGTTCTCTCCGGAGGGCTCGATTCGGCCTCGCCGCTGGATCTTTTGGAGCTGCTTCTCTGCTACGCGTCGCCTCGGGGAGATACGCGTGCGCAGGCGCGCCGACTTCTCGAAGGGAATGCATTGGGCGGAATCCTCACGCGCGACCCGAGGGATCTCGTCGATCTCCCCGGGGTGGGGCCGCACACCGCATCGCTTCTTGCATTGGTGGCTCGAATCCATCGTGAACTGGTGCACGAGAGGGAGGCGCATCGCGATACGTGCCTCGATGCCGAGGAGCTTGCACCGTGGTTTCGCTCGGAGATCGGGTTGGGGGAGGAGGAACGCTTCGCCGCCGTCTTCCTGGATCAGGCGCGCAACATCGTCGGGCGCGAGGTCTTCGAGGGCGGTTCGCGCACGAGAACCACGCTCTATCCACGCGTCCTGTTCGGCGCGGCCTTCCGGTGCAAGGCGACGGGAATCGTCCTTTCGCACAACCATCCGGGAGGCACCTGTCTGCCCAGTCCGCAGGATCGCGATCTCACCCGGCGCGTGGCCGAGATCGGGGAGAGTCTGGAGGTGCGGCTCCTCGACCACATCCTTGTCACGCGGAGCGATCACGTGAGCTTTCGGCGCAGGGGTTGGCTTTGAGGGGGGTGCCTGTTTCGCGCGAGCATGGTACGTTGAATGCATGATGGATGATGGCTTGAAGGACGACGGCATGAAGGATGAGTGGGAGTTCGTCGACGTCAAGGTCGAGGCGCTGACTCTCTCGCCGCAGGGGTTCGCGCTTCTTCTGCGCCCTCCGGACGAGGATCGGGTGCTGCCCATCTTCATCGGCGTACCGGAGGCGCAGTCCATCGCCCAGGCGCTGGAAGGGGAGACGTTCCCTCGTCCTCTTACGCACGATCTGTTCCGAATGGCCCTTGAGACGCTCGGAGCCGAGGTCGTGCGCGTGCAGATCGTCCACGTCGAGGAACAGACCTTCCACGCGAGCCTTGTTCTGCTTGCCGGGGGCGACGAGATCGAACTCGATGCGCGACCTTCCGATGCGATTTCGCTCGCGCTTCGCTTCGATGCGCCCATCCAGGTGCGCCAGGACATCTGGGATTCCACATCCACGCCCTTCGAGGTCGAAGGAAAGCATGGAGACGGAACGTCGAATGCCCGCGAACTGCTCGAGAAGCGGCTAAAACGCGCCATCGAGACCGAGCACTACGAGGAGGCTGCGCGTTTGCGCGACGAACTGAAACGGCTCGGCGGAGGCAATTGAGACGATCGGGACAGGGGTTACCTTTCCCCTCGACGTGAACGAACCGATTCTGGTCCTGCTGGACATCGACGGAACCCTTCTGGATGCGGCAGGCCAGGGCCGCGGCGCTTTCCACGACGCATTGGGCGAAATCTTCCCCGGGCGCGATTTTCCTTCGCTTTCAATGGCAGGGCGCACCGATCGCGGCCTCTGGATCCAGCTCTCCGCGCTGGTTCCGGATCTTCCCGCTCCGCCATTCGAAGCGTTCGTGCGACTCTACGCCGAAATCCTCGATCGTCGGCTCCGGGCCAATCCTCCCCGGGTGCTTCCCGGGGCCGCGGCCCTTCTCGATGCGCTCGAGTCCGATCCGGATTTCCATCCGGGGCTTGTGACGGGAAATGTCATCGAGGGGACCCGCTCCAAGCTTCATCACTGCGGTCTCTGGAGCACGTTCGAACGCGTCGGGATCGAACCCACGGCCTTCGGCGGCGACGATCCCGACAAGGGGCCTCTCGCCGGCGTGGCGCTGGATTCGTGGGGACGTCCCGCCATGGCCGTCCTTGTCGGCGATACGCCGGAAGACATCCGTTGCGCGCATGTCGCGGGCATTCCGTGCCTGGCTGTCGCGACGGGTGGGTTCTCCGCCGAGGTTCTGTGCGAGCACGGCGCCGATTCCGTCGTGCCCGACCTTTCGAACACGTCCGACATCCTCCTCGAGATCCGTCGTCTGGCTCGTTTCCCCACCGAGGCGCGCGCATGAACGGGCCCTTCCGCTACCGCATCCATGGCGTCGCCCTGGGCGTGCAGGATCGCATGGATCCCATCGAGAAGGCCTTGCGCGATTGGCGCATTCCCGCGTCGGCCGTGATCGAGGCCAAGATCACGCGCGAAAGCCTCGATGCCCGCAAGGCGAACCACCCCGTTCGGCGATACACGCTCGAGCTTCTGTTGTCCCAGCCGTTCCAGCGGCGCATGATGGAGCTTCTGGGACCGGTCGTTCCGGATGCCGACGACCCCTTCCGCGAAACGCTCGCGTTGCCCGAACAGATCCACATCGTGGGCACGGGGCCCTGCGGCATCGCCGGCGCGATCGCTCTCGCCGAGAAGGGTTATCGGGTGGTGCTCCACGAGCGCGGCGCCGACCTCGTCGAACGCTCGCGTCTCGCGCGACATTTCCTGAAGGACGGCGTGCTCGACTCCGAGACGAATTTCCTCTTCGGGGAAGGTGGCGCCGGCACGTTCACCGACGGCAAGCTCACCACGCGTACGCGCGGCCGACTGATCCAGGATGCCCTCAAGCAGTGGGTCGATTGCGGCGAGGATCCGTCCATCCAGTGGCGCGCCAAGCCGCACCTGGGGACCGACCGCATGCGCGTCCTGGTTGCCGCGATGCGCAAGCGCTTCCTCGCGGCAGGTGGCGAGATCCGATTCCTCTCCCGGCTGGACGACATCGAGATCCACCAGGGGCGCATCGTGCGCGCGAGCTTCAACGGCGCGTGGGAAACTGTCGAGGCATTGGGGCTCGCGATCGGACATTCGGCACGCGACACGTGGGAGATGCTCCATGCGCGGGGCATCCCTTTCGAAGCCAAGGAATCCGCCATGGGCGTGCGCGTCGAGCACCCGCAGGCCCTGATCGACGCGAACCAGTACGGGCTGCGCGTGGATCCGAAGCTGCTTGGCGCGGCGGAATATTTCCTGGCGTGCAATCGTCCTCCCGAAGGTGTGGCCGCGGCGCACTCGTTTTGCATGTGCCCCGGCGGCGAAGTCCTTCCCACCACCACGGATGCGCGCGAACTGGCCACCAACGGCATGAGCTTCCGCGCTCGCGGAAGCCGCTGGGCCAATGCCGGCATGGTGGTGCCCATCCACGCCGAGGCCATCTCCGCCTGGTGTCGCGAGGCGGGCGAACCCGACGATGTCTGGGCGGGAGTGCGATTGCAACGGTTCCTCGAACGGCGAGCGATGGCGATGGGTGGCGGCGCGTTCCGCGCTCCGGCGCAGCGGTGCGCCGACTTCCTCGGCGGCGTGGTCTCGAAGAGCCTTCCCGACTCCAGCTACGTGCGCGGATTGGCTCCGTGCGAGCTGCACGAACTGCTCCCCTCCTTCATCTCCCGCGCGCTGGAAGTCGCCCTCCTCGACTTCGATCGCAAGATCCCCGGATTCATCGAACACGGGCTCATGCTCGCCCCCGAAACCCGCACGAGTTCGCCTGTGCGCGTACCCCGCGATCCCGCCACCCTTTCTCCCGAGGGATGCGAAGGACTTTTCGCCCTGGGCGAAGGCGCCGGATGGTCGGGTGGCATCGTGACGTCCGCTGCGGACGGAATCCGTCTTGCCGACCGCGCCAAGACGAGGAAGGGACGCTGACATGGCTTATTCCCTCGAAGGCAAGCTCGTCGTGGCCGTCGCGTCGTCGGCACTGTTCGATCTGGCCGAATCGGACCGCGTGTTCCGCGAACAGGGCGAGGAGGCCTATCGCCGATTCCAACGCGAGCGCGAGCGCGAATGTCTTCCTCCCGGCGTGGCTTTCCCGTTTTTGCGGCGCTTGCTCGCGCTCAACGGCGCGGACGAATCCGATCGCCCCGTCGAGGTGGTCCTGCTTTCCCGCAACGATCCCGACACGGGCGCGCGCGTGTTCAATTCGGCCCATGCGCTGGGGATCGATCTCGAACGCGCCGTGTTCACCAGCGGTGCCGCTCCCTGGGGATACGCGGAAAGCTTCGGTGCGTGCCTGTTCCTTTCCGCCAACCCCTCCGATGTCCGCGAGGCCTTGCGCAACGGCCTTCCTGCGGGGCAGGTCCTCGAGAATGCGGCCCTGCGCGACGATCCGGACGACCACGAATTGCGCGTGGCCTTCGACTTCGACGGCGTGCTCGCCGACGACGCGTCCGAGCGCGTGTACCAGGCGGAGGGCTTGCCCGCCTTCCGGGCTTCCGAGCAGAAGTTCGGAGGTCTGGCACTCGAAGCGGGGCCGCTCAAGAGGCTCCTGGTGGAACTGGGCAAGATCCAGACTTTGGAGAAATCCCGCAAGGAGCGGGACTCCTCGTACCGACCTCGCCTCAAGACGGCGATCGCCACCGCACGCAGCGCTCCCTCGCACCAGCGGGTCGTCACCACCTTGCGCGAATGGGGGTTGCGCGTCGACCAGGCATTCTTCCTGGGCGGAGTCGAAAAGATCCGCGTGCTGGAGCGCTACCGTCCGCACATCTTCTTCGACGATCAGCTCGCGCACGCGCAACCGGCGAGCCGCATACTGCCCGCCGTGCATGTGCCCTTCGGCGTCGCCAACGGCGACAAATCCTGACCGTCGCCATGTCGGCCCGGGGACTCGCGTCCCCGGCGGCGGCGTGTCAGTCGTCGAAGTGCGGCTTCTCGATCCGGCGCGACTTCGCCGCCTTCATGGCCTCGGCGATCGTGTGGTTCTCCGCCAGACGGGGCCATGTTTCCATGGCGTGATTCAGCAGGACGACGGCGTCGTGCTTTTCGCCCTGGTCGACGAGCGCTCCCGCCTGGCAGGCGAGGCTCGCGGGATGGCCCTTTTCGGCCCACGGACGCACGACCGAGATCGCCGTCGCGGGCTCGCCGCGTGTGCGCCAGATGGCGCCGAGACTCGATGCGGCGTTCGCCTTGTCGGCGGGTGTCTTGGATAGCTCGAAGGCTTTCTGGATGCGCGCCTGGGCGCGAAGGAGATTGCCTCCGGCGATATCGTCCCGTCCGAGTTTCAGGAGTTCGGCAGGGTCTTCCGGTTCGGCGGAAGAGCCCGCCATGCGGTCGAGGCGGGCGGCGATGGCCATCGGGGCGATCTCACCGGTGCGTTCGTCGAACCAGTCGGTACGGCGTCGGATCCAGGTGCGGCGGTCAAGTGTCTGGCGTGGCAGGTCGTTCATGAAGGGAGGGAAAGGTAGCAAGAAGCGCCGAGGGGGTGTAAGAGGAGGACTTGACGGGGCTTTGCGGTATCCTTTTCGACGATGAAACGTTCATCCGGTTCTCGATGGCGCCATCGAGGATGTTCCATGCGACTTGCCCTTTGCTTCAGCCTCCTTCCGACGCTTGCGCTTGGTCAGGCAGGCGTCGACACCTTCGGCATCGCGATGTTCCTGCCCACGAAGGATGACTCGAAGATCTGGACGTCCGCGCACTGGAACAACGGGATGGCGCGTCGCGGACGGGATCCGTCTCGAGATCCCGCCTGGAAGCTTGCGCCGATCGGGTGGGCGCGGCGTCGAGGCCGTTTCGGCCGACGGTCGAAGGCTTCCCGTGCGTCGGGTGCCGTGGATCCTTTCCAGGGGCGTGGTTTCTGTCTATGTTTGCGGCACTGTCGAACGCGGAAATAGCTCAGTTGGTAGAGCTCCTGCTTCCCAAGCAGGTGGTCGAGGGTTCGAGTCCCTTTTTCCGCTTCCTTCCATTTTTCGCTTCGCCGCCTTTCTTCCCGCAAAGGCTTCCGAGCTTGGACATCGTTCTTCCGGTATCGGATGGGTTTCGTCGCGGTCGCTTTTTGGTAGACTTGCATGTCCCATCACATTGACGTCTTCAGACCACAGAGGCCCAGGATGAAGCTCTCTCGCTGTCTCGCACTCCTCCTCGTCGCCGCGCCGGTGTTCGCGCTCGATGAATACCAGCCCGCCGAAGAAGGCGTCATCGCCGTCGACCTGTACAACTCCGTCGACTGGATCCTTGGCGACTACGATGGCGACGGCACGATCCAGACGCCTCAAGGCAACCCCTGGATCTGGAGCCCGGCCGTCCAGCTCCGACTGGGCCTGCCCAACTACACGGAAATTTCCGTCGAAGTGCCCGCGGCCGTGATGAACAAGGATGCCTTGGGCGAAGACGAAGGCGACTGGGGTTTCTACCAGTCGAGCCTCGGATTCAAGCTCGGCATCGAAGACTGGAAGGTCGCGCTGGTCGGTGGTGTGGAATTCCCCATGGGAACCCGGGAAATGGTTGGCGACGACCTTCGCTGGAAGTTCAAGGCGGGCGGCATCGGCCACTGGGAATACAAGAAGTTCCTGATCGACGGGATGGTGCTCTGGACGGTGACTCCCGCCGACAATGATGGTATCGCTCGCGGCGATGTCTGGACGTTCAGCGCGCGTCCGCAGTACGCCGTCACCGATGCTCTCACCCCCTATCTCGGGGTCGTGGCCGATCTTGAATTGGCGGGCGACGACAACGGCAAGCGCGACGGGAACGTGTCCCACCTGGTCACGCTCCTGCCTGGACTCTTCTTCGACCTCAACGACGAGTGGTCGTTCGACGTCCAAGCCCCCGTGACCGTGAAGGGCGACTACCCGCAGACGGCGACGGCTGGCGTGTACGTGGGCGTGACACTCAACATGGGGCCCTGAGGACGGACAACCTCAGCGCGGGCGCAGCAGTCCTTCCAGGGCGGTGACCGTCGCGGGAAGGGTTATCTCGCTGTGTGGGCCGAGCCTCGCATCCGGTGGAAGCGGGGCTCGATGCAGAAGAACCGTCTTGCGGGGGATCTCGAGGAGACGATTCCACAGAGGCGTGGACGGCTCCGCCGCGGCGACGCGTACGGCATCTCCGTCGTGCAGGAACCGTTCCGGGTCGTGGACCAGCTCCACATCGCCTAGTTCTCTCAGGAGAGATTCGATCGGATCGGGCAGGAAGATCGTCGCGGAACGCAGGTAGAGGAATCGCCGATCTTCTCCCGATGGCAGGGCTTGCGTTTGTCCGCCCAGCTCGGGCAGAACGTCTTCCCACTGCAGGAGCTTCCGCAAGTCGTCGACGATGCCTGGCAGGTCCGCCTCCAGTTCCTCCGGATCGCGCCACCAGCGCGATTCCTCCCAGGAGATGGTTCGGATGGGAACGCAGGGGTTCCATATCTGGTTCACGCCGAGCGCCAGGGCCGAGGCTCCCTCCAGCACCCGGCTTGCGGGGCCTGGTTCCCACAGAGACGTGGGGGTGAATCCGGCCTGCAGGTCGACGACGGCCTTCCAGACGGATTCCGGCAGATCGAGGGCGCGAGAGCATTCCAGCGCGAGATGGGCGGGCGATGTCTCGAACACGTCGGCGAGAAATTTCTGGATGGGAATCGCTTCCTCCCAGGCCTGGGCGCGGATTTCCGTGTAGTCGTCTTCCAGAGCGAGGATTCCGAAGACGGAGGAAAGTTCGCTGCACAGACCGGCCAGGAATCCGGCGAGCGGCGCCGGGAACGACGTGGGCGCCGAAAGGCGTTCGGCGAAGAGGCCTGTCGCGATGGCGTGGCCCCACAGTCGAACGAGATCTCCGCTTGCGGGGATGCCTTTTCCTGCGAGGTTCAGCACGACGCGGGTGAGAAGCAGGTGCATCGCGTCGGTGGTGCCGATCCTCTCGAGCGCATCGTTGACGTCGATGATTCCGGGAGCGCCGCGGAAGGGGCCGGATGACGCCGCCTCCAGCAGTATCGTCGTCAGCTCCGGATCGAGGGCGGCCAGTTGGGCGATGTCCTGGGGGACGATCTCGGGCTTGCAGGCGAGGGCGAAGAGACGAGCGACCGCCGGATGCGGTGCGGTCGGCTTCCAGCGGCGCAGGGCTGGTCGCAGGTGGCGACGTTTTTCGTCCTCGTCCTCGTCGTCGTTGGAACGGTACGAGGTCGGAGGCGTGCTCGAGTTCGTCGCCAGGGATGGATCGAGTCGGCGTTCGATCTTGCGCAGAAGGTCCTGGAGCGAGACGTCCGATTTCACGAGGAAGTCGCTCGCTCCCAGACGATGGCTCTCTTCGAGGTAGTTCTCGCGCGGGTAGGCGGTCAGGAATACGGCGGGAATTCCGTAGAGGCCTTGAAGCGTTCGGATCTGCTCCAGGAGTTCCAGGCCGTTCGTCTCCGGAAGCGCGATGTCCAGAAGCAGCAGATCCGGAGACAGATTTCGACAGCACTCGAGCGCTTGCCGTGCGGAGTCCGCTTGGACGACCCCGAATCCATGCTCTTCCAGGGCTTCGGCGAGATTCTCGCGAAACAGGGGCTGGTCGTCGACGAGAAGGATCGTGGGCATTGCGCGTCGTTTGGATGAAAAGGGGGGAACGTGCCGACCCCATTGTACCCCTTCGAGGGCCGGAGGTGCCAGAATGCCGTCCGATTCAACCCTCTCGCGTGAAGAACGAGCCGTTGCCCTCGGCGGGCGCTGGCTCCTGCATGTTCGTTCGCAGTTCGGCGCGCACCTGGGTGCCACGGCCCACGGAGGAGCGGATGGTGAGCTGGCCCGAATGCTTCTCGACGATCTTGCGGCAGAGGGCGAGCCCCATCCCGTTGCCCTGGATGTAGCGGCCGATGTTCGTGTTTTCGGAATTGAGAAGCATCGGCTCGCCGAGCCAAGGGAGCAGCTCCGCGGGAATTCCCGATCCGGTGTCTTCGACCTCGAGGATCGCGAGACCCGGTTCTTCCGGGTGGATGCGCACCAGAACCGATCCGCTTTCCGTGTGGCGCAGCGCATTCCCCACGAGATTGCCGATCAAGCGGCGGATCGCGGTCGCATCGCCCATGCCGGGGCAGGCCGTCGCGTCGATTCGAACCTCGACCCCCGGCTTGGCCTTGTGCCGAACCTGCTCCAGTCCTGCGGATGCGGCTTCCGCGAAGTCGACTTGCCCCCAAAAGCCGGGATGGTTCTCCAGTCCGAAGGAATCCAGGACGTTGGCCATCGTCTCGGACATGTTCCGCGACAGTTCTTCGATGCGATCGCAGATTTTGCGCAGGTCTTCTGGAAGACGGTCTCGTTTGATGTGCAGGCGCTCCACGGACATGCGCAAGGCGCCGAGAGGGGTGCGCAGCTCGTGCGCCACCGCGCCGGCGACCGCCGACATGCGTTGCATCGCCGCGCCGTGGAGGCTCCGCTCCAGGCGCTCGGTGGAGCGCCGGCGAATTTCTTCCTCCAGGTTGCAGACGCGTCGCGCGGCTTTCATGCGGGAGAGGAATTCGAGTTTCGAGAGCGGCTTGCGGAGGAAATCGTCGACGCCTTCCTCGAAGGCGCGCAAGAGAAGTCCGGCGTCGTCGGCGGCCGTCACGAGGATGAGGTAGGCTTGTCCCGACTGGTTGGCCGAGCGCAGGCGGCTGACGACCTCGATACCGTCCATGCTCGGCATGTTCCAGTCGATCACGACCACGGGATGCTGGTGCTGGGAATACGATTCCAACGCGCTCAGGGGGTTCTCGTGGGGCTCGGGATCCCAGCCATTCTCGCGCAACCACGAGGCCATGACGCGTAGAACGATCCTGTCGTCGTCGATGACCAGAACGCGGACGGCTTCGTTGGAATTTGTCGGCATCGCCATCATTCTACGACTTGTCGTCGAGAAGTACAGGAGTGAATTCACGATAATCGCAGGATGCGAGGACATAGCGAACGCCGCGTGCGGTACCCATCAGGTCCGCATGGGGTGGGCGGAGCGTCTTTCGGATACTGTGAAGGTGTCCGAATACGCACAGATCCGCGCCGGAGAATTCGATGACGTCGGTGGCGCGGTTCGGTTCGAGGTCGGCTCCCAATGGAGGGTAGTGGGTCAGGCAGACGCGTCGCAAATGGGGCTTGTGCGGCAGGCGTTGCACGCAACGGCGCAGACGCTCGATTTCACGGGTCCAGATCCGCTCGTTGTGCTCCCGATCGGCATCCGTTCGATTCGCTGGCGTCTTGTCGGAAAGCCGGTTCCATGCGATCAGAGCATCCACGTTCGCTTCCTCGTGCTCCCAGAGACGGGTTCCGAAGAGCTGCCAGGGGCCGATTTCGAGATGGTCTCCGGAGAGGATCTCGATGGAGGGCGGAAGATTTTCGCGCACATGCGTCGCCGTATCCCACCACCTGTCGTGGTTCCCTTCGAGGAGGATCTTGCGGCCAGGGAGGCGATGCAGGAATTCCAGATCCGTGAGGGCGTCGTCGAGATGTCGCGCCCAGGAAATGTCTCCGGGAAGGAGGACCACATCGTCTTCCGCGACCAGAGGCGTCCAGCGTTTTCTGATGGTGTCCTCGTGGTCCCGCCACTCCTCTCCGAACACGTGCATGGCCTTGGATGGCGTCGAGAGCGTGAGGTGCGGATCCGATAGAGCCCAGAGTTTCATGGCTCAAAGGTAGGGAGAGGGGGGAGGGTCACAAAGCTCTGGCGGCACGAAGCCGTTGACGGTATGTTGCTTTCTCCAGTCCGGAAGTTTTCTTGAAACTTCAAACGCTGGACATCGTTTCCGCAATCGGGTCGCTCCCCGAAACGGAGAGCCTTGCGTCCGGTCACGGGCATCGAGGCGTATCCCATGCGGATTCCAACCGTCGGAGACGCTGGTCTCGGCCGTTTCCGCCCACATTCGTTTCACAGGTACCGTTCATGCGATCCGTATCCACGATGATGGCTTTTGTCGCGGGAGCGACGATCTCCTTGGTTCGTCCAGCAGACGCGCTGCTCGACCCCTGTTCCTTCAATTTTGGCATGCACTGGGACAAGGGACCCAGCTTTCCGGACGAGGTCGGATACGTCACGATCTGGACCAATTCCGGGTTCGATGGCACCTACCATGGCGCCATGCTGAACAATCTGAAGAACACGACCAAGACGCCCGTCTTCTACGGCTATCTCATCGCGAAGACCTCCGGTCTCGGCGATTGCGACGTGAGCGGCAGCAACAATCTGTGCACCGACGGCGCCAAGTACATCCGACAGAACATGTCCAAGATCGAGAACGCGTACGGTTCCTTCGCGCAGAGCGCGGCCCAGATCTGGGGTACGGAACGTCAGATCGTCTTCATGGCCGAGCCCGACTTCTACCAGTACTTCCAGTCGGACAATCAGAACGGCGAGCCTCTTTCGGAGGATTCCGCCGGGCTCATCATGGGCAAGATCCACGCCGCGGTCCGCAAGCATCTCCCCCAGGTCGAATTTTCCTTCGATGTCACGCCCTGGATTTCCCAGACGGCGTGGTACCGCAATTTCGACACGGCCTCCTTCTCGTGGGCCAACACGTCCGGAGGACGCACGCTGGGCGACAACGCCAAAATCCGTTCTGCGAACAATCTCACCTGGGCCGCGGCCGCCAAGTCGCTGAATCGCGGCATCATCGCCGACGTCGGCTATGGCGTGGGCGGCGGTGCCGACCAGACGGGAATCGATGCCTGGAACAACGCCACCAACCTGAATGCCCGCATCGCCGACGGCGTGGTCGCGATCACCAACTCACTGGCGGACTACTCCTGGGGAGCCAAGATCAAAACCTTGCGTTCCAGTCTCACGGGCACCTTGAAGAGCTGCGTCGAGCCGGGCACCAGGGTTTCCAAATTCGCGCTCGCGTCTTCCGTCACCGGAAGCGGCATGGTGGCGCGCGATCTTTCGGGTCCGAACTACGACTCGGGAACGGTGGTGCGCCTGGCCGCACTGCCTTCGGTGGGCTACCGCTTCGTTTCGTGGGGTGGCGCGGCCACCGGCACGAATCCCGTGGCATCCGTGGCCATGAACAAGGCGCAGTCGGTCACGGCGACGTTCGAAATCGGGCCGCAGGGCGTGCCCCAGGGGACCGGTGCCGATCTTGTCAAGGGTGGCGACTTCTCGAGCGCTTCCTCCGACTGGAGCCTCGCGGTGAATTGCGGCGCGGCCACGGGGGGCGTCTCCAACGGCGCCTACGTCGTGAACGTCACCGATGCGGGAAGCGCCGGATACTGCATCCAGCTCCGCCAGGAAAGCCTGAACCTCGAGAAAGGCAAGACCTACGCGTTTTCCTTCGACGCGAAGGCCGCGACCGCGCGATCCCTGATCGGCTACGTCGGACAGGCGGGCGATCCATACACGAACTACCTGCTGGGTGCGAACGGCGACTGGAGCGTATCCTTGACAACTTTCGTCCAGGCGTTCTCGAAGACCTTCGCGATGACCTCGACCGACGCCTCGTCCCGCATCGACATCAATCTGGGCGGAGCCGGAACCGGCGCGGTCACGATCGACAACGTTAAGCTGTCGTCCGGACGCGCGCTTCCGCAGTACGCGTTGACCGTCGCCGTCGCGGGCAAGGCGACCAACCGGATCCTGCGGGTTCCCGATCAGGCGGCCTACGACTCCGGAACATCCGTGGCCCTTTTCGCGATGCCGGATTCCGTCACCGATTTCACGGCGTGGTCCGGTGCCGCGACCGGGACGCTCTCCGCCGCCATCGTGTTCGTCGACGGCGGCAAGACCGTCGCGGGCAACTTCGGCGGCACCGCCGTGCGGGGACGTGCGATCCGTCCGAACGCGCTCCGCATGGAAGGCTCCCGCATCGTGGTCGAGCCCGGTCGCGACATCGTGGTCGTCACCTTGCGTACGGCGCAGGGACGCGTGTTGCGCGAGTTGCATCGCGGCACCCGCGCCGAAGGCCTATCTCTCGAAACGCCTTCCGATCTGGCTCGTGGCGTCTACTTCGTCGATGTCGCGACGAGCGAAGGGCGCGTTTCGATTTCCGTCCCGATCACCCGCTGACCGCCAACCGGAATCCTGCGCCGATCCCGCCTGAAGGTTCAGGCGGGTCCCGCGATGTAGTCCTCGAGGCTTTCGATCAGCTTCTGCTGGTCGGCCATGCGGACCTTCATGAGGTCGCCGATCGAAACGATCCCCAGGATCGCTTCGCCTTCGCAGACGACCAGATAGCGGACGCGCTGTTCGGGAGAAGCCATCAACGCCTGGGCTTCCTCCACGGTGCAGTCGGCCTTGACCGCGACCGGTTTCTCCATGAGTTCCCCGACGGTGCAGTCTCGCGAGGAACGTCCGAGAAGGATGACCTTGCGCGCATAATCGCGTTCGGTGAAGATGCCGCGCAACTTTCCTCCGAAGGTCACGACGAGCGCGCCCACGTCGTTTTGCGCCATCATCGAGAGCGCTTCGTAGACGGTTTCGCCTTCCTGCACGGTCAGGATGGTCTTCCCATTGACTTGAACCAGATGGCCTACCGTCGACATGTCGCGCCTCCACCAGCTAGGAATTGATTCGAACCGTCCGATTATACCACCTCCAAACCTCGTGGCAACCCCGCTTTGCGCACACGGTTTCCTGCGACAAAAAGCCCTCCCGGAACTTCCGGGAGGGCTTTGAAGACGCTTGTGGTTCGAAATCAGGCGGCTGTCGAGATCTCGATGTCGATGATCGTCTGCGGCTCGACAGGGCGATCCTGGGCGCCCGTGTTGCTGGTCGCGATGGCATCCAGCGCTTCGCCGCCGGAGATCATCTGCCCGAACACCGTGTAGCCGTCCGCGGGACCGCCGTTCGCCGGATGGTCGAGGAAGTGCGCGCCTTCGGTGGGGTGGACGATGAAGAACTGCGAGCCGATGGAATTCGGGCGATTGGTCTTCGCGTAGGACAACGCGCCGCGGATGTGCTTGAGTTCGGGATGGTACTCGTCGCCGATGTTGGTGCCCGGGCCCTTGTAGCTGTGGCCGCCCGTGCCGTTCTTGTTCGTGAAATCGCCGCCCTGGATCATGAATCCTTCGATGACGCGATGGAACGGAACGTCCTTGTACTTGCCGGCCTTGGCGAGTTCCACGAAGTTCTTGACGCCTTCCGGCACTTCCTGGGCGAACAGTTTGGCGACGATGTCGCCGCGATTGGTCTTGATCGTGGCGATCGTGTCGCCGGCCTTGATGGCGTCCTTCTGCATCGATGTACTCCTGTGGGAGATGGTCCTGGAATTGTTGCGAGCGGAAAAGGTAACCGCGAGGCGGGAATTCGGTCGTCGCGGAAGACGCGTCCATCCGGTTCGCATGCATCGGCCGCGGCCATCTGCGGAAATTGTCCGGGAGGCTAACTTTTGACGACTATCGGCTTTCCGCGAAAGCTCCACGACCCGATTTCCCATGGACCCGTTCTCATGAACCATCCGCGCCTGTTCTCCATGCTTGCGCTGATCGTGCTCCTCTCCGGCCCGTCGATGGCCTTGTGGAGTCCCGTTCCCGCCACGGACACGCTCTGGAAACATGTCCCCGGCGCGAACGTGCTCCTTGTCCGCACGGGCGACGCGCGCATCGACGACGGCATCGAGGAAGGATTCCGCCAGTCCTGGTCCGGATCCACATGGTCCTGGGTTCCCGATTCGGGGATCGCCGCCGTCGCCGAGGACTCCGTCGTTCTCGTGTTCCGCCTGATCGAGAATTGGAGCCCCGTGCGCGCAAGCCGCGAAGAGGATTGCCACAAGCTGTCAGGCATGGCGGCGAAGGCCTGTCGGGACGACCAGGCGCGCGCCGTCTTCGCGCTTGGCATCACGGGCAAGGGAATGGGTTTCCGGTCCGGACAGTGGCTTCTCGCGGAGCCGAGCCAGGTGCGCCAGCTTCCGCGCGGCGACGCCATCGCCATCGACATCGTACGGGATTTCGCGCTGGCCGTGCGGGCCGTGCGGGACAGCGCCTATCCGGGGGAGGGGCCTCTGGCTGGCGATCGCGCCTGGGCCCGGGAGACCATCGTGCGTTCTCGTCGGGAGAGGGCGCGGAAGGACACGTTGTGGGTTCCGCGCGAATTCGCCGGCACGCTTGCCGAAACGGACGCGTCGCGCGAATTCCAGGCGCCGGTGCGGTTCGTCGCGATGGACTCGCTCGAGACGATGATGGGGACCGCGCGCAGGGGTGCCTATCTGGAGCCCGGGTTGCGTCTGGCCGCGAATCGGCAGCTGCGCGTGCGGGAGCTTTCGTCGGGCGAACTGCTGCTGATCGATGACGCGGAGCCCCGGATGTCGGTGGACACGACTCTTGCGAAGAGCGATCTCGCGAGGTTGTCCCATCGCGCGGCAGGCGAAGAGCGTCGCATGAGCTGGATGGTTTCCGTCGGCTACGAGGCGTCCATCGCGGATCTCATGGGCTTCACGTATGTCGCCGGCTACGAATTCCGCCGCGGATTGTGGGGGATGCTGGGCTGGTCGAAGATGGAGTACGGAGAGGGTGGGACGAACGGGAGCACCCAGGGAGTGGGAATCGTGGGCATTCGCTTCGCGCCCCTCCTGGGGTGGGAACGATCATTCCTGGGGCCGCGCATGGTCGTGGGTGCCCGCTGGTGGCAGCCGCTCGGCTCCGGCGAAGAGGCGGACGATGGGCGCATCCTGGATCTGGCGCCTCGGATGACCTTCGATCTCGATTGCCTGGCCAGGTACTGGTACATCGGCGTTTCTCTGGAGACGTGGCTCGATGACAACAGCTACGAGGCTTCCGGCGACGACTTGGCGGACAATGTGGAGGCCAGCCGCATGGAGAATGGCGGCTATTCGTTCCGGGCCGGACTGCAGATCGGATTCTCCGATTGGCGCCCCGCCCCGCCCTGGCGCAGCGCCAAGGAGAAGGTCGCGTCCGCGACGCGTTGAATCGCCTGTGGTCCGTGCCGCGGACGCTTTCGCGACCGCGTGCTCGAGAATCTCAGGGAGCCTTGTTCAGCTGCTTGACGAGCCTGGTCGCGGCCTCGTCGAGGAACGTCTCGGTGGTCGATTCCCAGACGTTGACGCGGGCCACTCCGAGAACCGAGCCGTCGCGCGCGTCGAAGACCGCGCCCATCAGGTAGGGTTGGGGGAAGTACCAGGCGCTCTTCGCGTCTCCGAACCAGGCCACGCGCATCGCCGTGAGGTTGCGATCGAAGGATCGCTCCGGGGGCCCGTAGTCCAGCGAGACGAGGACCACCTTGTCCGCGCCCAAAGGTGCCAGATTCCGTCTGAGCTCGGGAAGCCGAGGGCGGAATCGGGTGGCGCCGCGCGCGTCGAGGCGCTCCATCGCCCACTTCCGGATCTCCCCCTGGCGCCGCATCGCTTCGAGGGAGTCGGCTCCCCACTCCACGGGGCTGGGAGCGATCAGCTGGGCTCCGTTCTTGGCGAAGGCGCGGATCAATGCTCCTCGCACGGAGCGCTTTCCGGCTTCGATGCCGCCCAGAGGCTTGGCGAGGGGACGCTGTCCCCAGTCGATGTCGGCCAGCACGGCGGTGCCGCTCCAATGGCGCGCTCCCGTATCGGCGATCTCGGGACGCGCCCGGATGTCTCCGGCGAGCTCGGGGAGAGTTTGACGGATTCTGTCTAGAACGGGCTTCTTCCGTCGCAGGCTGCGCGCGATCCGCGTGGTGTCGCGGAAGTATTCCAGGTGGCGGGGCAGGGCTTTCGCCCATTCGTCCATGATTTCGGGTTCCAGGCGGGCGGCGAGGGAGTCGCCGGGGGTGGCGCGCGCTGCTTCGCGGGCGGCGAAGATGCCCCAGGCGAGCATTTGCGCGTCGTCCGTGTGCTTGAGGAAATGGTCGAGGGTCTGGTAGGCGCCCCAGATGCGCAGACGGCGCGGGCGCGGAGCGGTCCGACGGGCCGCGGCCCGATCGAGGGCCAGGTCGACGATGGCCTGGTGGAAGACCGCCAGGAGTTTCCGGTCGTCGGGGTTGCGCTCGAGGAGGCCCCATGCCTCGATGAGGGCCGCCGCGGGTTGGTCGGCCTCCAGCCATGCGTTTGGAACGGCGCGGCGGGATGTTTCGTGCGCGTTCTGGAATGCCTCGCGTCCAGCCAGCCAGATCTCGCCGCGGTGGGGGGTGGTGGCCAGGATGCGCTTCGAGGCCGCGCGACGGCGAGGAATCGCCGGGTGGGTGTGGAGTGAATCCGAGTCCTCCGTTTCCGGCGGGGCGGACATGGTCTTCGACGCGTCCAGCCAGGCGGAGTCGGCCCACAGGAGGTCGGGGATTCCGCGGAGCGCGCCTCTTGTCCATGGACGGATTCCGTCTGCATTGTCCGCCGCGTCGAGGATGCCGAAGACGGAGTCGATGCTCGATGCCGCGTAGCGGGACGCGAGCATGTACGTCAAAGCCAGGCTGTCGGCTTGCGCCTCGCGCTCGCGGGAATGCTGGAAGCGCGTCTTGGCCCATCGGTCGGAGCCCGACGAATTGCCGTCGCGGCTCTCCCACCAGGAGTCTTCCGCGTGGCGCAGCGCGTAGTGCGCGGCCTCGTGGGCCAGCACGAAGGCGAGTTGCGATTCGTCGGCCAGGCGCGCCAGGATGCCGAAATTCACGAGCGCCACGCCATCGGGAAGCATCATCGCGTTGACGTACGGGGATGGACACGTGTACACGCGGATGCGGCGGCGCAAGTCGGGTTGGGAGGCCAGGACGGAATCCTTGACCCTTTCGAGATACAGGGAGATGGGATCGCCGAACAAAGCCCACCCCCGCCAGGCCAGATCGCGTCGCGAGGAAAGTTGCCGCCACCAGAATTCGTTCCAGTCGCGCTTCTCGGAAGAGTTCGAGCGGCTGGCCCAGAATCCGAGATCCTTGCCGTTGCGACCCTCCAAGGTGGGGACCTTGGTTGTGGGATCCCCTCGGAAGTCCTCGGGAATGGGGCCTTGAGGGGCGGGTTGGACGAACGCGGCGGCTGGGGGCGAAGGATCGGATGGAATCGCGGCAACGGGGCGCTTCGGCGAAGGCTGGGCGCGAGGGACGGCTGCTTTCGGTGATGCGGACATGCACTGGAGGACAAGGAGCATTAGGGGCGCCAGGGACATGCGGCGGACTCCGTGAACGAGGAAAAGACAGAAAACGACCTGAATTTGGAACCCGCGTCGCCCGCATCTGGGATCAGCGGAGCGAAACCGTCGGGCCGCACCAGGCCCGGCGAACAGCGTTGTCGGAAAACGTAGAACCATCCGGCTCGGCGGAACTACGTTGCCCCGACTCATGGAACGCCACGGACTCCAGCCGTCTCGCGATCGCGCCGCACCTCCGGTGCGCGTCGGTCGCGCAAGCCTTTCCGACGCGATCGGGGAGGCTCTCGAGGAGACGCGGCGCCTCGAGGAGGACGTGCGCTTCCTCGAAGACGCTCTCCCCCCGCTCCAGGCGAAGCTCGACGCGGCGGTGCGTCCGTTGATCGACGCTGTGATCCAGGCGCGTCGCGATCTCGTGTCCCTGGTGGAAAGACGGATTCTGTCTGCCGGATCCCGCGATCGACGTCTGGTCCGCGAGGCCACGGAGCTTCTGGACCATCTGGCGTCCGATCTCGAGGAACGCTTCGGCGTGCGTGTGCGCACCCATGTCCATTCGTCGGATGACCCGGAAGCCGAAGACGACGAGACCGATCCTTCGGGGGACGATTCGTGGGCCCGCTCCGAACGGCACGAACCGTTTCGCGACCCGCCACCCCGCTCGCGCCGCGCGCCGATGGATCCCGAGGCCGCCGCGCGCGGCATCTACCGCAACCTCGCCCGGGAACTCCACCCCGACAAGACGCGCGACGAAGCCGAACGCGTCCGCCGCACCGGACTCATGCAGAGCCTCACGACGGCCTGGAGCGACCGCGATCTACCCGCCCTGCTGCGATTGCTGCACGCCCATGGCAGCGACGAGGCCAAGGCCGGATCGCTGGACGACGCGACGCTCAAGGCCACGCTGCAGGGCGTGGAGGAGAATCGCGACCGCCTGCGCAAACGACTGCGCGACTTGCGCCACCAGGGTCTTCCCGGCGGCGTGGTCGACTGGATGCCCCTCGTGCGCGATCCGAAGCTCTTCGAGAGGACGATGCGTCGCGAGAAGCGCATCCCGCGCGAGGAGCTCGAACAGATGTTGCGCCTGAAAGCGCTGTTCGCGCGCCCCGGTGGACTCGAGGAATTCCTCGACGAAGTCCCCTGGGAGGAATGGCCCGCGGTGGTGTAGGGCGCCTCCCCGGCAAAGCCGGGGTCGGGCTGCTCCGGGCTCCGCTTCGCTGCGGCCGCCCTGGCGGGCGGCGCCTCCCGGCCCCTGCACATCCCTGGCGCGTTCTATTTTTCCAGACCTGTTCATCCGCTATTTCCTCTGGAAGGACTCCAACCATGGCCACGCCCGAATTCGTCTACCAGGATCCGTTCCCCCTCGGCGAGGACACCACCGAGTACCGCTGCATCTCCACCGAGGGCGTGTCGGTCGCGGAATTCGAGGGTCAGAAGATCCTGAAGGTCGCTCCCGAGGCCTTGGAACTGCTTTCGCGCACCGCCATGCACGACGTGAGCTTCTTCCTGCGTTCCGAGCACAACGAATTGGTCGCGAAGATTCTCAAGGATCCCGAGGCCAGCCGGAACGACAAGGGCGTGGCCATGGCCATGCTCCGCAACGCCCAGGTGGCCGCCGAAGGCCAGCTCCCCACCTGCCAGGACACCGGCACCGCCAGCGTGGTGGCCAAGAAGGGCCAGCAGGTCTGGACCGGCTTTTCCGACGAAGAAGCCATTTCCAAGGGCATCTACAACACCTACACCCAGGACAACCTCCGCTACAGCCAGACCGTCGCTCTGGACATGTATACGGAGAAGAATACCGGCACCAACCTTCCGGCCCAGATCGACATCTACGCGACCGAGGGCATGGCCTACAAGTTCCTGTTCGTCGCCAAGGGCGGCGGTTCGGCCAACAAGTCTTACCTCTACCAGGAGACCAAGGCGCTCCTGAATCCCGCGAGCCTGAAGACGTTCCTCGTCGAGAAGATGAAGACCCTTGGCACCGCGGCCTGCCCCCCTTACCACATCGCTTTCGTGGTCGGCGGCACCAGCGCCGAAGCGGTCATGAAGACCGTCAAGCTCGCGAGCGCCAAGTACCTGGATCACCTCCCCACCACGGGGAACGAGCACGGACGCGCTTTCCGCGATCTCCAGCTCGAACAGGAGCTCCTGGAAGAGGCCTACAAGCTCGGGATCGGCGCACAGTTCGGCGGCAAGTATTTCGCCCACGACATCCGTGTGATCCGCCTGCCGCGCCATGGCGCCTCCTGCCCGCTGGGCATGGGCGTGTCATGCAGCGCCGACCGCAACATCAAGGCCAAGATCACCGAAAAGGGTCTGTTCATCGAACAGATGGACCGGAACCCCGGACGTCTTCTCCCCGACATGGGGGGGGTGAAGCACAAGCACGGAGTCGAGATCGATCTCGATCGTCCCATGCCGGAAATCCTCGCGGAGCTGACCAAGCATCCGGTCAGCACCCCGTTGCTGCTGAAGGGCACCATCGTCGTGGGGCGCGACATCGCCCATGCGAAGTTCAAGGAAATCCTCGACGCGGGCAAGCCGTTGCCCGAGTACCTGCTCAAGCATCCCATCTACTACGCCGGACCGGCCAAGACCCCGGTCGGCAAGCCCTCCGGCTCCTTCGGCCCCACGACCGCTGGTCGCATGGATAGCTATGTCGACCTTCTCCAGAGTCATGGCGGCGCCATGATCATGATCGCCAAGGGCAATCGCTCCCAACAGGTCACGGACGCTTGCAAGAAGCATGGCGGCTTCTATCTCGGATCCATCGGCGGCCCCGCCGCGGTGCTTGCCGAAGAGAACATCAAGAAGGTCGAGTGCATCGATTTTCCGGAGCTCGGCATGGAAGCCGTCTGGAAGATCCAGGTCGAAGACTTCCCCGCGTTCATCCTCGTGGACGACAAAGGGAACGATTTCTTCAAGCAGCTCGGCGTCTGATTCCTGCGCCCCTCTGTTGAGGGGCGCTCAATAGTTGCTAACTTGACCGACCTCCGCACGTGCAGCGGAGCTTCTGGGTCTTGTGGAGTCACCCCCTATGTTGATGCAAAAAATTCGCGACAACGCCGCTTGGGTCGTCCTCATCGCCGTCGTCTGCTTTGTCGCCCTCATTTTCGTGGATTGGGGCATGAGCCCAGGCAATTCCATGACCCAGAAGACCGTGGTCGGAAAGGTCGATGGAAATGCCATCCGCTTCGAGGAATTGGATCGTTTCGTCCAGCAGCAGGCGACCCAAGCCACGCAACAGGGGCGCGAGCTCAGTAGCGAAGACTATGCGCACCTGCGCCGCCAGGTCTTCGACGAGCTGGTCCGTCAGCAGATCATGGGCAAGATCTACCAGACATACCATCTGCAGGGAACTCCCGAGGAAGTGCTCGACTATCTTCGTCGCAATCCTCCTCCCGGAGCGGAAAAGGCCCCCATCTTCATGGGCCCCGATTCCCAGTTTTCCCGCGAGCGCTACGAAAAGTGGCTGGCCGATCCCCGCATCTACGCGGATCCCTACATGCGCATGATGGAGACAGAGGTGACGTCCTCGAGCCTTCCCCAGGAGCAGTTGCAGCAGATCCTGCAGGCGAACTTCTTCCCATCCAACCTTGAAATCGCTTTCCGCACGCGTCGCGAAATGACTCGTGGCTGGGGCGTTCTGCTTGTCACCTCCGATGACTCCTTCCGCGTGTCTTCCGTTCCGGAAGCCGACGAACGCAAGTACTTCGAGGCGCACAAGGACAGCTTCTATTTCGCCAAGGAAGCGGCGTTCGTTCCGTACGTCACCCTCCTGCGCGTAGCGTCCCATCACGACTCCATCCGTGTGCGTGAAGACGCCGACACCCTCCTTGCCCGCGTTCGCGCTGGCGAGTCCTTCGATACGCTGGCCAAGGACTACAGCGAAGACCCCGGTTCGGCCACCCATTACGGGGCGTTGGGCGGCTTCCAAAAACGCGATGGCTGGGTTCCGGCCTTTGCCAATGCGGTGGCGAGCCTCCAGCCCGGTCAGGTTTCCGAGCCTATCCAGACCTCCTTCGGCTGGCATCTCATCCGCCTGAACGCGACCAAGGTCGAAGGCTCCGACACCCTTTACGATGCGGCCCACATCCTTCTGCGCGTCACGGCGTCGCCCGAGGCCATCGAAGACCTCAAGGACAGCCTCGGCAAGATCGCCGAGAAGGTCAAGGCGGGAGCATCCTTCGCCGCTGCGGTCAAGGCTGCGGGGCTCACCATCGATACGGTTCGCGTCGTGCGTGGAGAGATCGCAAGCACCCGTCTGGGCGAGGTCACGGGCATCTCCGCATGGGCATTCCGTGGTCAGAAGGAAGACAAGGTCTCCGAAGTCCTGGACAACGAGAAGGCGCTCTTCCTCGTCGGCCCCGGCAAGATCACCCCTCCCGGCCCCGACTTCGAGGCCGCCAAGGGACGCATCGAGCACGAACTCCTGGTCCGTCTTCGTCGCAAAGCGGCGGAAGGCTGGCTGACAGCGAAGCTTCCGGCCATCGCCGCCTGCAAGTCCGACACGATCTGCCTCCGTGCGATCGGCAAGTTCGATGTGTCCGTGCTCGAAGATCGCCCTTCCGAGTCCTACCTCCCTGGATTCCGTTTCGCTGCGCCGTCTTTCTACACGGCATGGGGCCAGGCTTCTTCCAAGCTCAAGACTTGGAGCAAGCCGCAGATCACCGTCTTCGGCATGGGCATGCTTTGGCTCGATTCCGTGGCCGCTCCAGATGACGCCGCGCTCCAGGCTGCTGCCAAGTCGTCCGAGCAGCGCTCGCGCGCCATGAGCGGTGCCCAGACGGCTCAGACCTCCTGGGTGGCAAGTCGCCGTCAGCAAGCCAAGATTGTTGACAACCTGGATCGCTTCTATCGCGACTAAGATCTCGAGGACAAGGTTTTTGAGCGCGAACGCGCTGACACCGCTCGAGAAAGGAGTTAGATTCATGTCCATGCGATGGATGCACCTGCTTCTCTTGGTCATGTTCGTGGGCGGTACGTTGAGTCCCGTTTGCGCTCGTGAGGCTGTTACCAAGCAGTCCAACTGGACCAAGATCAAGGAAATCTTCAAGTAATCAGCCCTTTCCACTTGGATCGGGAGTCAGTGGGAACGCCCTGCACAGAGCGTTCCCTTCCTTTTTTCTGAAATAGACATGTTCCTCGACGAAAGCCGCATCCAGGTCAAAGCAGGCGCAGGCGGAAACGGTATCGCTTCCTTCCGCCGCGAAAAATACGTTCCGTTTGGAGGCCCCAATGGGGGCGATGGTGGCCGTGGTGGTCATGTGATCCTCCAAGCCGACCCTCAAATTCAGACCCTTTACGATATCGGGACCGTACGCACCTTTCGTGCGGAACGCGGTGAGCATGGGCAGGGCTCCCAGTGTACCGGCCGAAACGGCAAAGACCTCATCGTGAAAATTCCGCTGGGCACTTTGGTGAAGGATGCCGACGGCAATCTTCTTGCCGACCTCACCGAGCCGGGCGATTGGATTGCCGGTCATGGTGGCAAGGGCGGGCTGGGCAACCAACACTTCGCCACGGCTCGCAACCAGGCTCCGCGCAAGGCTCTTCCCGGGCTTCCGGGCGAGGAGCGCGAACTGTTCCTCGAGCTCAAGCTTGTCGCCGACGTGGGCTTGGTGGGATTCCCCAATGCGGGCAAGAGTTCGCTTCTGACGGCGCTTTCCCACGCCCGGCCACGCGTTTCCGATTACCCGTTCACCACCCTCGAGCCTTCGCTGGGCATTGTTCCTGCCGTCGAGGCCAGTTCCTTCGTGATGGCCGACATCCCTGGCCTGATCGAGGGCGCCGCGGATGGCAAGGGCTTGGGACATCAGTTCCTTCGCCACATCGAGCGTACCCGAGTTCTCCTCTTTCTGGTCGACCCTTGGGATCCGACCGGCGAGGAAGAGTCGGAAGAGGCGCGTGTCCACCGCGTTCGCGATGCGGTGAAAGTGCTGCGCGGCGAGCTGGAGAAATACCATCCACGTCTTCTGGCCAAGCCATGGGTCGTGGCCGTGAACAAATGCGATCTCGGACAGCCCGTCCAACCAAGCGACCTTCCACGCACGTTCTACATCTCGGCGCAGTCACACACGGGGCTCAAGCCTCTGGTCGAACGCTTGTGGGAAGTTGTCCAGAAGGCCCGCGCCGAGGATCTGCAGGACAGCTAGCCTAGGAGCTCCGACTCGAGGGTGCGCAAGGCGCGCCTTTCGATCTCGATCACGGCCTGTGCCTGCGCACGCGGGAGGTCGTCGAGAAATCCGGCGGCACCGAAGTCTCCCAGGAGGGCGTGGCCACCGTCGTTGACGAGGATGTTGTGGGCGTACAGGTCTCCATGGCAGACGCCGTGTTCATGGATGTGTTCCAGGAGCGACGACATCCCTTTCGCGATGTTCTGGGCGGCTTGCCTGGAAGGACGGCTTTCTGCAGGGTAGACATCCCTCGTGCAGCTCTCGAAGCTCGGGGGGCGAGCGAGGGTGCGGAATTCCGCAGGGATCAGCTCGAGGACCAGTCCCTCGAGGCCGTCTGGATGCCCTTCCAAGCGTCCCAGGATCGGAACGAGGTGTGGGTGGGTGCCGACGGCAAGCGTGGCCGCCTCTTCGTCGCTGGTGCGGCCATCGCTGGTCACGCCGCCCTTGAAGACCTTGAGCGCCACCTCCTGCGATCCGGCAGGAGCGTGCCAGATGGCGCGGAAGACGACTCCCGAGGCTCCTTCCCCGATTTTTTCTTCGAGAGCGAGATCGCTCCAGGAAATGGAGCGGGAGTCCGGGTGGTGTGGCCGGCAGAACGGATTGCCTGAAAAGGCGAGCCATGAGAGGCGGGGGAGCTCGAGAAGGCTGTCGGGGAGGAAGGGAAGCCGATTGGCGGAAAGGCGCGCCAGCTCGAGATTGCCGCATCGGGAAAGGTCCGGCAGACTCTCCAGGCAGTTGCCCGCCAGCATCAGTTTCTGCAGACGGGGACGATTTCCGAGCGAGGCGGGCAAGGCATGCAGGAGGTTGTCGGTGAGGATCAACCAGCGCAATCGTTCCGGCAGGGCGTCTTCCGGAACCAGGGCGATGCGGTTGGACTTGAAACCGACCATTTCGAGGGAAGGGCAGCGCCCCAGGATTTCGGGGAAGGTCTCGAAGTCGTTCGCCGAAAAGAAGGCGATGCGCAACTTCGAAAGGCGCGCGAAGGAATCGGGCAGGGAGTGCAAACGGTTGCCGGAAAGGTCCAGGATCTCGAGCGTTTCGGAATGGTCGAAGATCTCTTCCGGAAAGCGGTCGAGGCCCTCGCTCAGGACGAGATGACGGATTCCGTCAACAGGGGCGCTGCGCAAGTCGGCCAATGTGTGTTTGGTCGATGCGGATTTCGGGGATTGCGAAGGATGCGCTTCGACGTTGGATTTCCATTTGCCAGGATTCATCCAGATATTCCTCAGCGGAAGAATCGCGCGAGATCCGAGGAGGACAGGCGCGTGACGGTCGGTGCTCCGGATGGCGTCTGCCACGGCTCCTTGCAGGCGAAGAGGTCGTCCGCAAGGGCCGAACGTTCCTCGCTTCCGAGCTCCTGTGTGCGGCGCAGCGCGGTCGAACGGGCGTAACCGGCCGCGAAAGCCCTGTGCAGGCGCTCGCGCGTGGGTTCTTCGTCGGCCACGGCGCCAAGCAGCTCTTCCAGAAGACCTTCCGCGTCGTCCTGGCCCACCGAGGCGGGAACGCCCCGCAGGAGCATGGTCGCGCCTCCGAAGGGCTCCAGATCGAAGGATAGGGCGCGAAGATCGTCCAGATGCGCGATGGCGATCTGGTGTTCGCGCACGGGAAGATCGATGGGGCGGGGGAAGAGAAGTTGCTGGGACGGAACGGCGCCCTCGCGTTCGAGGCCGCGGAGCGCCTGTTCGAACAGGACCCGCTCGTGGGCTGCGCGCTGGTCGATGCACAGGAGGCCGCCCTGCAGGGGGCAGAGGAGATAGCCTTCGATCTGCAGCATCTGGATGCCCGCTTGCGAGAACGCTCGCGCGGGCTCCAGGCCTCCTTCGTCCGCGGGCTTGGCGGAAGGGAATGCGACGAAATTGGGGTTGCGCGCGGCGAACAGGTCGCCCTGGTCGCGGTCGGGCATGTCCGGCGGCTCGATGGCATCGACGGGGGCGTGGTCGGTCGCGAGCGCCTCGCGCAACGAGACGGTGGCCGAGGTGCCCGGAAACGGTTGGAACGATTCGAAGCCGGGAAGAGCGACGGATTCCGTCGCATCGTCCTCGCTGGAAGCCGTGGATGCGCCGGGATCCTGGGGGAGGAAGAGCGGAAGTTCGCCGCGCAGGTCGAGCGCCGACGCGACGGCGTCGGAAACGGCGTGGAAGAGAGGGCCTTCGGACTGGAAACGGACTTCGCGCTTCTGGGGGTGGACGTTGATGTCGACTTCCTCGAGAGGAAGCGTGATCTCGAGGACGCAGATGGGATGGCGCCCGGGAGGCAGTCCCAGTCCGCGCGCGACGCCACGCGCCAGCACGCCCGCGTTGACGGGGCGGCGGTTCACGAAGAAGTGCGCCATGTCGGAGCGGCCGCGGTCGGTTCCGGCGCCGCCCACGAAGCCCGTCACGGTGGTGCGACCGTCCGACCACTCCACGGGGACGAGACCGTCGGCCACGCGGCCCAGCAGGTCGCGCACGCGCAGGCGGCGCTCGCCCGCGGCGACGGAAAGGAGTTCGCGATTCCCGTGCGCGAGACGGAATTCGACATCGGGGCGCGCGAGCGCCTGGCGGACGAGCGTGGTGAGCACCCGCTGCGCCTCGGCTTGCGCGGTACCCAGGAAGCGGCGGCGCACGGGGATTCCGGCGAACAGGCCGCGCACTTCGACGCGGGTGCCGCGCGGCCATCCCGAGGGCGCGTCGGAGACGAGATTGCCGCCGTGGACCACGATGGCGCGCCCCTCCGGTTCGGATGCGTGCCGGGTGTCGATGCGCACTTCGGCCACGGACGCGAGCGAGGAAAGCGCCTCGCCCCGAAATCCGTAGGTACCGACCTGGGCGAGATCTTCGAAGCGGGCCATCTTGGACGTGGCGTGGCGCATCCAGGAAAGACGGAGATCCTCGGCGACCATGCCGCATCCGTCGTCTTCGACCGAAATGAGGTCGAGTCCGCCGCCTTCCAGCTTGACCCGGATGCGGCGCGCGCCCGCGTCGAGGGCGTTCTCGACGAGTTCCTTCACCGCGCTCGCGGGACGGTCGACGACCTCGCCCGCGGCGATCCGGTTGATGACCAGCTCGTCGAGCAGGCGGATCATGTCCCGATGCCGCTTCCCGCGGTGTGCGAGGTCAGGCGCACAGGGCCTCGAGAGTCGAAACGGTTTGATCGCCCGTGGCGAGATCCTTGATTTCGACCTCGTGGCCGGCCACGCGATCGGAGCCCAGGAAGATCGCGAGCTTCGCACCGTTGTCCTGGGCGGCCTGCATCTGCTTGCCGAGCTTGCCGCCACCGAAGGCGAAGCCGACTTCGCGACCGGCCTGGCGCAACTGCGCCGCCGCGCGGGCGAGCTTGGTTTCGTCGCCGTCGACGGAGACGAGCCAGAGATCGGGGCCGGGTGTGCCGACGGGGAGCAGGTTCTTGTCCTTCAGGAGTTCGGCGATCACGACGTCGCCCATGCCGAATCCCACGGCCGGAAGACGCTCGCCGCCGAGCTTTTCGAGGAGGTCGTCGTAGCGGCCGCCGCCGGCGATGGCGCGCAGGGAGCGTCCCGCATCGAAGACCTCGTAGACCACGCCCGTGTAGTAGGCGAGTCCGCGCACCACGGTGGGATCGAAGCGGCACCAGTCGGAGACGCCGTGGGCCGAAAGCAGGGAGAAGAGGGTTTCGAGCTCGGACAGCGCCGCCTTGGCGTCGTCGGACGACACCAGCGAGCGCACGGAATCCAGCGACGTCGCATCGAAGAGCGCGTCGAGACGACGGATTCCGTCATCGGTCAGGCCCGCATTGGCGAGTCCTTCCACGAAGGCCTCGCGCGGAAGCTTCTCGCGGCGGTCGAGCGCGAGGTACACGGGCGGCTTGTCGGTGCAACCCAGTTCGTCGAGCAGGGTGGAGATCAGGCGGCGGCTCGAGATGCGCACCACGACGTCTCCGGCCTCGAGACCGAGTTCGGCGCACAGGGCGCAGGCGGCGGCGATCAGTTCGGCGTCGGCCGCGACGTGGTCGGAGCCCAGGATGTCCATGTTGAGCTGGAAGAATTCGCGCAGGCGTCCACGCTGCTGCTTCTCGTAGCGCCAGAGCCGGGGAATGGAGAACCAGCGCGCCGGTTTGCGCAGGTTGCGTCCGAGCTGGTTGGCCAGTCGCGCGAGCGTGGGCGTCATCTCGGGGCGCAACGCGATGTCGCGTCCACCCTTGTCCGTGAAGTTGTACAGTTGGGTGACGATCTCGTCGCCGGACTTGCCCGTGTACAGCTCCAAGTGTTCGAAGGACGGCCCCTCGTACTCCTGGAATCCGAAGCGCGCACAGACGCGGCGCCAGGCGGAGAAGATGTGGTTCTGAATCGCCATGTCGGCGGGATAGAAGTCGCGCGTGCCCTTCGGGGGCTGGATTTTCTGGCTCATGTTCGACCTGGAAAGGTAGGTCCCCGAGCTCGCTTCCCCCATTGTCTCCGCATGCGGGATGCACTCCGGGCCACGAGAAGATCCGCTCCGCCGGAAAAGGCGCTATACGCCGGTTTTGGCGGCAGGCTTGGCGCGGAAGGCGGTCGCGACGCCTTCGAGCTGGATGCCTACTTGTTCGATCATCGCGAGGTACTCGGGCAGGATGCTTTCCGGCAGTGGTGGCGCCGGGGGGGGCTGCACGGTGAGCGGGTTCACGGGGCGTCCGTCGCGGAAGAATCGGAAGTCGAGGTGCGGGCCGGTGGCGAGGCCGGTGGCGCCTACCCAGCCGACGAGTTCGCCCTGCTGGATGTGTCCGCCGAGGCGCACGCGGGAGGCGATGGCCTGCAAGTGCATGTATTCGGTGGTGAAGGAACGGTTGTGACGGATCTTGACGTAGTTGCCGCCGCCCTTCGGATCCCAACCCCGCGCGAGCACGACGCCTTCGCCAACCGTCACGACGGGCGTACCCGAAGGGGCTGCGTAGTCCACGCCGTAATGGGGGCGCAGGATGCGCAGCACGGGGTGCATCCGCGCCGTGGTGAAGCGCGACGAGATGCGGGAGAACTGCAGGGGCGCTTTCAGGAAGAGCCGCTTCGTGGGGTGGCCTTCCGCGTCGTAGTAGCCCTCGTGGGTTCCGTGGTGGAACAGGAATGCCCGCGATTCGACGCCCGACTGGTTGAAGGAGACCGCCTGGATGTCGCCCAGACCGACGGATTTTCCATCGACCTGGAATTCGTCGTAGATCACGCGGAATTCATCGCCGGGTTGCACGGAGAAGAAGTCGACCTGCCAAGCGAGGATGTCGGCCACGCGGGCGATGAGGGTGGGCGAATGACCTTGGGCGGTGAGATTGTCCCAGAGGCTTGTTTCGATGGTGCCGCCGACGGTGCGGTGCATGGTGTCGATCGAGCGGGCATGCTGTTGGACTCTGGGAAGGCTGTCCAGATCGAAACGGACCCATTTGAGTTGGTCTGGTTCGTAGATCAGGTGGCGAAGCGCGCCTGTGGAGTCGAAGGCATAGTGCAGGGGCTGCCCTGTTCGCAACCGACGCACGTCGAAGACGCCTGCACAGGCATCGACAAGGCGCTGGGTGAGAGGCGCCGAGAGCCCGTGGGCCGCCAGGATTCCTCCGAAAGTGGCTCCCTGGGGGACGACGGAGTCCACCATCCGCAGGGTGTCGAGCGAAAGTTCGAAACGGACGGGGGCTTTGGGGGCGGCTTCGGCTTCCTTTTCCTTGGAGCAACCCAGGACGCCAAGAATCAATCCAAGGAAGGACAAGCCTGCCAAGGACGGACGGCGCCAAGCACCGAAGGTGGAAGAGACTCTGGGAGGAAAAGACACTACATCGAACCTAAGTAGGGATTTCTCAACTCACAGGAGGATTTCTGACAAAAGACGTCGGAAAGGACTCTGGAGAAACAGACGGATCTACAAGCCTCAAAGGGAGTCATACCAGATTGGGCTATTTTTGAAGAAATGCGCACCCCCTCCCTCTTGCTTGCTCTTGCCTCCACCGTGTTCCTTGCTGCTTGCGGAAGCGATTCGGCCAGCGATGATCCGTCGCTGATCGGTTTCGAGGGCTCGTGGGCCCACTACGAGGATTCCACTCTTCGGGACCACATCCACTTCGTGGGCGGTCGTCTTCGCCACGAGAGCTTCCTGCGTGGTTGCAATACGGCGGTTCTGGTCGCGAACTGGGCGTATTCGGCACCGATCCTCACCCTTTCGCCTCTGCTCTCCTGGTCGCGCTCCCATGACGAAAACGCGGTCGATTCCGCTGCGGCCTGCATTCAGGAGCCCGATACAGCGACAATTTCCGGTTCGCATGGCGTTCAGCTCGCCAACGTGGGCGCCTCCAGCTTCCAGATATTGACGCACAGGACCACGACGACGGAAAACGGCACGACCGACACGGTCATCACGGAGTTGTACGTTCGGCAGTGAATCCCGGCATTCTTCCGCCAAACAAAAAGCCCCCGAGACATTCGATCTCGAGGGCCCGTGGAACGATGGAGATGCGAAGCGCTTAGCGCATCACGGCGAACTGGCGTGTGAGGGTCTCGCCCTTCGCGTTGCGGGCCACGACGAACCAGGTGCCGCGGTCGAGCTTCACGGATGCGGAGCGGGTGCCGGCCTGGAGGCGCGCGACGATCTTGCCCGAAGGTGAAACGACCGAGATGTTCTCGAATCCGGCCGTGGGCTGGACCGTGAGCACGCCGTTGCTGTAGCGAGCACCGAAGGAGACGCGAGCGGCACGAGTGCCGACCCCGACGATACCGGTGTCGCGGTGGATCTTGATGTTGGCGACCGTGAAGACGGCGGTATCTGTGATGATGGTTGGATCATCCTGGTTGGTGATCTTGGCTTCCCAAGCAATCTGGAGGACCTGTGCGGCACTGAAGGGAACCGCGCCGCTGACCCACGAAGGCTGCGCAAGATCGCTGGGACGAATGCAGATGCGTCCGGCGAAGGATGGGCTCGCCTGGTCGAGCAAGGCGGCTGGCAGATAGGCCATGTGCGTCTTGGCTTCGCTGATTTCGGGAATCGCGACCTTGAAGTTGATGCCCTTCACTTGCGGTCCGAGCTTGACGGCCTTCAGGTCGAACGAAATGCCGGTGATGCCGGCGAAAGCGGTCGAGATGCTGTCTTCGAAATTCAGGCCGATGGCAGACCAACCAGCATACGGACGCCAGTTGAAGGCTGCGTCGCCGGTGTTCTTGTGAAGGCCGGCGGTAAGGGTCGCGAGGCCGGCGGCGAGGCCCATGGTTGCGCTCGATGTGCCGCGAGCGCTGTCGAGGGCTTTCGCGGGAGATGCGCTCGTGTCGCTGTAGGCGAACCAGTAGCCACCCATTTCGTTGGCGTTGTCGTCGATGGCCGAATCGATGGTCAAGACGGCGGGCTCGAGGCATCCGATGCGGTAGGGGTTCGGAACATTTTCCTCGTATCCGATCAGCTTGACGTTGCGGATGTCGAGGTCGAGCGGGGCGGTGGTGGGCGTTACGCACCATCCGCAAGGCGCACCCTTCTGCGTTCCGGAGTCGCTGTAGCCGGTCTTGGGTGCGAACTGGATCGCTTGCGCATTCCGGAGAACGGCATCAAGGGATGGGTAGTCGGGGCCTGGCGTGGTGAACCATGTAGGAACGGCGAACGACGACACGGGGATCTTGATCGTCTTCCAGACGTTGGCTGCCGGCAGTGATGTGAGTTTGGGCGAAAAGAGATAGACTTGGCCGGAGTCGCTGTTGACCGCAGGGTAGAGCTTCGAGGACAGAAGGATCTCGAAGCTCTTGGGCTTGACGGAGTAGCGATAATCGAATTGGATGGTGTCGGTCGAGGAGATGTTGGTCGACGACCAGTCCTTCTTGAACGGATGCAGGATGCCCAGGTTCGCCGAGTAGCCTTCCGTGCCTTCCGAGCCGAACTTGAGCACGCTCAAGCGCAGAATGCCCGCTTCGGGAACCGAAAGCGCCGTGATGGAAGACGGGTTGCTGTACGACTGGACGCCGTAGAGCTTGTTCACGGCGGCGGAGTCCGCCGCGAGTGTGGCGTAGTCGTTCAGGAGCCAGTCGGCCTGGCTCGCGCTGACGGCACACCCGATCGCAAGAATTGCAAGACGAGCTGGATGCATGGAATGATCTCCTTGGGTATGGATCGCTTCCCCAAAAAATAGACCAACGATTCCATCTGCAAGGCATGGTTCGTGGCGAGGAGCCGATGGCGTGAACGCGAGAGGATGCTTGGGCCCGCAAGTTTTCCTGCGTGTGCGGGAGTTGCTCGGGCAGCCTTGTGCGGAATCAGGATTCTGTGCGCTTGGATCGCAACCCCTGCGACCAAGCCAGGATCCATGCGACTCCTGCCGCGATTCCTCCTGCCGTGTCGCAGAGCCAATCGCCGATGCTCATGGAGCGTCCGGGAGAGAACGATTGGTGAAATTCATCCAGGCCCCCGCAGATCGCGACCAGGAGTGGTGCGATCCAGATCGCGTGCCAGCGGCGTTTCGGCCCCGTTCCAAGCGCGAGCAGGTAGCCGAGAACGCCGAAGACGCAGAGATGGATGACCTTGTCGATCGGTGGGTCGACATGGACCTTGGATCCCGGTTGCGCGGAAATCAAGGAGAGCATTCCCATCCAGAAGAGGGCGGCGAAGCGGTAGAACCAGGTTTCGATGGTGGTGGACATGAGTCGACAAATCTGCATCTTCGATGGTTTTCCGGAATGGGAGGCCCGCCACGTGCATTGTCGGCTTCGACATGGTGGGCTCGCAATCGCTCCGAAGGCGACACATTTTTCAGGACTCATGAAAATCTCTGCACTTGGAATTCTTCTCGCGGGCGCACTGCTCGTGTCCCCGACCTTCGGGGACGAGCTTCCTGCGGGTGGCATCCCGCTTGCGCGAGGGATGATCTGGACCGGCGCGGGAATCGGGGCGACAAGTCTTGGCGGCATTTCGCTCGCGGGACGCGAGGCCTTGCCGATGGCGCGCATGGAGGGGTGCGGCTGGTATCACTATCGTCCCTGGTTGATGGCCGCCGGGGGCTACGATCTCGCGATGGCCTCTCCCGACGACGAGGCGCAGCTGTTCACGTCGCGTTACGAAATCCATTCCACGATGGTGTGGCCGATGGGAAGACGCTCTGCCTTCCAGGTCGATTGGCTCCTGGATGGAGGCACGAAGAGCTTCTACGTCGACACGGCCGTCGGCGCTCCGCCCGTATTGAACAGCTCGAGCTATTTCGGATCGGGGATGCTTGCCGCCGTCGGGACGCGCCAGGATCTCCTCGGCCTCTCGCTTTCGGCCGGAGGACGCTGGGCATGGTGGACGAGCGTTTCCGGCGGGCGCGATCTCGATTGGACATGGGAAGTCAGTCCATCCGTTTCGTTTGGGCTACAGCGGCTTTGGCCCCGCTCGGATTCGCTGACCAAGGCGTGGGATGTGGTGCTCCGGTTCCCCATCGAATACACGGCCCGCCAGATCGACTTGTCCAAGGTCCATGGCCGGTCCTACGAATCGCTCTCCTGGAGTGTGGGCGTGCATCTGGGACTCGCCGTCGTCCTCTGATGCCGGAGTCGAAGCGCGCCCTTTCCACTTCATGCCGATGGACGGGACGACGCCATCCCGGGCCTGTTCAGAGCGAGGACAGCTCCTCGTCGAATCCGCTGGACAGAATCGGGAAGCGGCACCACGAGCGTGGATCGAGGTTGTGCTGGTCCAGGTGGAAGCTCGGCGCGTAGCGCTCCCGCTTCCACTGGTTGCGCGCCCACAGGCGGAAGAACCGCTTCACCCAGCCTCGCAGGCGCTCCACATCGGCGCCCCAGACAGGATCTGTCCGCAGCGCGTCGAAGCACTGCGCGGGGGACTTGCGTTCGCGCAACGACAATTCTTCCAGGCGGGAAAGCAGCGGGTAGGGCATGAGGTCGGCTTCGTCGGTCTGCTCGGCCTCGCCAACCTTGCGTGGACGCAGCTCCGCCGTGGGCGCCTGCGCCGTGATCGCCGAGAGCCACGGGAACGGGGGGATGCCGGGAAGGCCGTCGCGTTCCAACGTCGAGAGCCACTCCAGGAGGAAGCTCTTGTCGATGCCGGCGAGCGGACTCACCGAGCCCGACGTGTCGCCGTCCATCGTGGCGTAGCCGACGGCCATCTCGGAGCGATTCGATGTCGTGAGAAGAAGGCTTCCCGTCGCGTTCGCCAGAAGCCATACCGACGGAGCGCGCACGCGGGCTTGGATGTTCTGGAGGGCGACGTCGTCCGTCTCCCATGACAATTTCCGTCCAAGGCCCTGCTCGCCCAGGCGCAGGTATCCCTGCACGAGCGCGTCGACGTCCCATTCCAGGAATGTGGCGCCCACGCCCGAAGCGACCGTTCGGGCCGCTTCGCGGGTGACCGAACCCGAATTGCGCGTGGCTTGGTAGGCGCAGCGCAGGAGCGCGGAGGTGAGGTTTCGGGCGTCGAGCGATTCAGGCAGCGCGACATGGGCGAGATCCTCGCGCACGAGCGCCGCACCTCGTTCCGAAAGCGCCCAGGTGCAGGCCAGGTGGACGAGCACCGCGCAGGCGCCCGAGTCGGCGCCGCCGGAAAGCGACAGGACGAACCCTTGGGAGCGCGACTTGCGCAGGTAGTCCCAGAGTCCCATCGCGGTCGCGCGGGCGAAACGTTCGTGGGCACCTTGTCGCGGGGCGGGCGGAGCGATCGTGGCCGGCGAAGCTGGCCGGGCGATGCTCCCGGCGATGCGCGTGATGCGCGGGGCCTTGTGGGACAGGGGGTGCGAAGAGACGGCGCGGCGCGTGCGAAGATCCTCGATCTCGATGTCGGCGGTGGCCAGCGCGAGGGGCGAGAACGATAGGATCGGCGCTTGCGCGAGGAGGACTCCTCCGGCGGCGATCCGCGCGGCTCCATCGTAGACGATCCGCCCCGCCTCGTTTCCGGAGAGGTTCGCGTAGGCGTAGGCGACGCCGAGAGAACGGGATCCGTCGAGGACCATGTGTTCGCGGATCTCGTCCTTGCCCAGAGCGAAGTGCGACGCGCTGGGGGAGAGGATCACGTCGCAATCGGCGGCCGCGAGATCGAGCCCCGGACGTTCGGCGGCCCAGGCGTCTTCGCAGATCTCGAAGCCGATGCGCACCCCGTTCCAATCGAAGACCTGATCGCCCACCGGGCAGTCGAACGTCTGCGAGTCGATGATGCGTCCGGGAGACCAGGGAGTGAACCAGCGAGGTTCGTAGTGGATGCCTTCGCGGGCGAGATGGCGCTTGCAGGAAACGCCTTCGATGCGCCCGCGCGAGAGGAGCGCGGCGGCGTTGTGCAGGTGCCCGCGCAGGCGCAGAGGAAGCCCTGCGGCCACGAGCATTCCGTCGGGCACGAGCTTGGCCAGTTCCAGCAGGGATGCCCAGGCGCGATCGGCGACCCAGGGCGCGAGAAAGGCGTCTTCGCAGCCGTATCCGGTCAGGCACATCTCGGGAAGCACGAGGATGTGGGTTCCCTGGGCCGACGACCTCTCGATCGCCTGCTTGCACGCGTCGAAATTCCCGTTCCAGTCGAGAGGGGTCGTGGAGAGGTTCGCTGCCGAAAGCCGCAGGATCACGAGGAGGTCTCCGATGGTTGGAATTCCAGGAACGTGGCCAGCGCTTCGGCGAGATCGTCATCGCGCAGAGAGCCCAGAGCCGATCGGAAGGATAATCGCGCGAGGCGACCGTTCCACGTGAAATGGCCGACCATCAGGAACGCGTCGTCGCGGGTCTCGCCGTAGCTTCGCACCATCAGGACTCCCGATGCGAGCTGCTCGATGCGCGTCTCGTGGGAATGGAGGTTCCTGGCGGCGCACCACGCTTCGTGCAGTTCCACGAGCGCGTCGGGATCCACGGGATCCACGGCCCGGAAGGCCTCGAAGGTTTCGAGGACGCTGCCGGAAGGGCTCGACCACGCGTCGATTCCGCAGGAGCGCCATTCCGGAGGGAGGTCGATGCGGAACCATTTCCGGCAACCGGTGACTTTCAGGACACCTCCCCCCGCGCGCGCCTGTCCAAGTGGTCTTGCAACAGCACGCGGGCGGCGGCCTTGTCGATCTGGGCCTTGTTGTCCTTGCTGGCCTTCCAGCCGCCTTGCTTGAGCCCCTGCTCGGCGGCGAAGCTCGTGAACCCTTCGTCCTCGAAGGAGATCCGCCGCCGAACGACTCCAGCGAGTCTCTCGGCGAACTCCCGTACGGCGCGCGAGGAGTCGGATTCCTCGCCGTTGTCGGTGCGGAGCGGCAGCCCCATGACGATTTCCGTCACATCCTCGTCGTCGCAGATGCGCGCGATTTCTCGCATCGGATCGCCTTTGGCGACATCCAGGGTGCAGTAGCCCGTGGCCAGACGGCCCTCGAGATCCGAAAGCGCGACGCCGATGCGGCGCGCTCCCCAGTCAAGCCCGAGAAATCTTGCCATGCTCGTCGCGGATGCGCGCGTACTCGTGGAGCAGCGTGATCGTGTTTTCCCGCACGCTTTTTTCCGGCGCGGTCACCCCGGAGCAGAAAGCGAACGTGCCCCGCTCCAGATCCAGGCAGTGGTACATGGCGGGGATGCCCGAGAGCTCCCCTGCGAGCGCGTGGCGCAGTTGGCCGTCCTCGAACCACATCCACGCCTGGTCGGTGGTCGTGCGCACTTCGACGCGGCCGGTGCGGCGCGCCGAAGCGAGGAAGTGGAGCAGTTCGAGGAGGCGTCCGTGCCCGAGCTTCCCTTCGATTTCGGCGCGACGCGAGAGTTGCTCCGGGCCGGGTACGGCCTGGGCCAGGCGCTGGACGGTTTCCAAGATGGCCGACACCTTCGCGCCCGGCGAAAGGAATGCCCGCAAAGGATCCTGGACGCGCTCGACCACGGTCGAATCGAGCCAGAGGATCGGAGTGCTTGCCACGGACGCGTTGTGGGCTTCGAGAGAGGAAATGTCGTGGCCATGGCTTGGTTGATCGGCCACGACGACGGTGGGGTGGAGCGAGAAGAACTCGCCGATCCGGGTTCCCTGGGGGAGTTTCTGCACGTCCCATCCAGCCTTCGCGAGGTCTTCTTCGAGACTGTCGTGCCGTGTGGCCAGCAAGATCCAGCGGCGTCTGACTTCCTGGAGGCGTCTCCGTTGGATCAGATAGAAGAGCAACAGCAACATCAGGGCGGTCAGCACGCCTGCCGCGATGGCCCAGCGAATACGCTGGCGGTCCCCGTGGGCCGTCACGATCCGCTCGGAGCGGAGCATCTTCGCGGTGGTCACTCGGATGCCGTTCTGCGGAGTCCAAAGAACGCCCTTGGGGTGAACGACCTGGTACCATCCGTCCTGGCCGATCAGGAGCTGGAAGGACTCCCCCTCGCGTGCGGTGGCGGTCGCCTCGCCCCCTTGGCCGATGGTGTCGCGCAAGGCGATGAGGGACGCTTGGACCACGCCCATGACGGTATCGCCTTCGGGCGCTTGCAAAACGACCACGTTGGCGTGCAACGAAATCGCCGAAGTCAGAAGGACGGACGCCAGAAAGACCGGAGTGAGACGCATCAACATCAATCTAACCTCCCGCCTTCAGGCGGAGAGGACCGTGGCAGGCCAGCGCAACCGTCTCCCCTTCGCCCGTTTCCGGGTGGCAAGGGGAGACGAGTGGAATCAGTCCTCGGTCACCGTGCGGCGCGAACGCTTGCGCTCGTTCTCGTCGAGGTACATCTTGCGCAGGCGGATGGATTCCGGAGTCATCTCGACGATTTCGTCGGAATTGATCCAGGTGATCGCCTCTTCGAGGGACAGGAGCTTGGCCGGTGTGAGCTGGATGTTCTCGTCGGTGGCCGTGGTCCGCATGTTGGTGAGCTTCTTGCCCTTGACGATGTTCACCACGAGGTCGTCTTCGCGACAGTGTTCGCCCAGGACCATGCCCGCGTAGGTGGGTGTGCCCGGCTCGACGAACATCACGCCGCGATCCTGCAGATTGAACAGCGAGTACCCGGTGGCATCGCCGTCTTCCTTCGAGATGATGGCGCCGAACTTGCGCTCCGAGATTTCTCCCTTGAGCGGCTCGTAGCCCTTGAAGATGTTCTGCATCACCGCGTAGCCGCGCGTGAGGGAGAGCAGCTTCGATCGCAGTCCGATGAGGCCGCGGGAAGGAATGTGGTACACCACGTTCGTCGCGTTGCCGTGCGACTCCATGTGGACCATGTCGCCGCGGCGGGAACCCAGCTCCTGGATCACGGGGCCTTGATGCTCCGTGGGGACGTCGACCGTGAAGATCTCGATGGGCTCGCAGGTCTTGCCGTCGATCTCCTTGAGAATCACCTGGGGGCGACCCACGGCGAACTCGTAGCCTTCGCGGCGCATCTTCTCGATGAGAATGGAGAGATGCAGGACGCCACGACCCGAGACCAGGAACTTGGAGGGATCGAGCGTCTGCTCGACATGGAGGGCCACGTCGCCCAGCTGTTCGCGGCGCAGCCGGTCTCCGATCTGCGTGCTGGTCACGTACTTGCCTTCGCGTCCGCAGAAGGGCGAGTCGTTGACCTGGAAGATCATGGAGATCGTGGGAGGGTCGACCTCGATGCGTGGCTGGATGTTCGGATTTTCAGGATCGGTGATCGTGTCGCCGAGCTGGAAATCCGGCACGCCTGCGAGTTGGACGATCTGTCCAGGGCCGGCATCGGGCAATTCGGTGAGCTTGAGGCCCTGGTAGGCGTAGATCTTGGTGCAACGCGTGCGCTTCACCGTGCCGTCTGGCTGCGAGAGACCGATGGTCTGGTTCACCTTGATCGAGCCGTCCAGGATGCGTCCGATGGCGAGGCGACCCAGGAATTCCGAATAATCCAGGGAGCTGATCAGCATGGAAAGCGGCGCGTCGGAGTTGCCCTGGGGGGCCGGAATCTTGTCGACGATCATGTCCAGGAGGGGCATGAAGTCGGAATCCTCGTGCTCCATCTCCCGGCGGCAGGTGCCGTTGCGGGCGGCCGCGTAGATGTGGGGGAAGTCGAGCTGCTGGTCGTTGGCATGCAGTTCGATGAACAGCTGGAACACCTTGTCCAGCGTGCCGTGGGGATCGCAGCCGGGGCGGTCGATCTTGTTGATGACCACGATGGGCTGGAGCTTCAGCTCGAGCGCCTTCTGGAGGACAAATCTCGTCTGGGCCATCGGGCCGTCGAACGCGTCGACCACGAGCAGCACGCCGTCCACGGTGGACAGCACGCGCTCCACCTGGCCGCCGAAGTCGGCGTGTCCCGGGGTGTCGACGATGTTGATGAAGTTGCCCTTGTAGCTGATGGACGTGTTCTTCGAGAGGATCGTGATGCCACGCTCGCGCTCGAGGTCGTTGTTGTCCATCACGCGTTCGGCGACTTCCTGGTTTTCGCGGAAGGCGCCTCCCTGGCGAAGGAGTTGGTCGACGAGGGTGGTCTTCCCGTGGTCGACGTGCGCGATGATGGCGACGTTTCGGATTTTGCTGGATTCGATCATAGGCGGGCCGCAAGGTAGCTTTTCGACGGCGCAGGAGGGTGGATTCTCTGCGCGTGATACCGATCGGAAACCTGGTTTCGCCGCTCAAGTGGATCTCCGCCCAAGTTCCTTGACGCCGATCACCCTTCTCCGCGTTGCGGGGAATTACATTGCCCCGTCTTCCATCGACCGAGAACACTCCCACATCCAGGAGACCATTCCAATGGGCATGATCCCATCAAACCTCTGGAAGAAGCGCATGCGCGTCCAGATCGAAGGCGTGCCCTACGTCTTCGTCGAAGTGAACTTCGTGAAACCCGGCAAGGGCCAGGCGTTCCTGCGTTGCCGTCTGAAGTCGCTTCTCGACGGTCGCCAGCTCGAGCGCACCTTCAAGTCCGGCGAAGACCTCGAGGAGGCCATCGTCGAGGAATTCCCCATCCAGTTCCTGTACACGGATGGCACGACCTGGCACTTCATGAACCAGGAAAGCTTCGAGGAAGTCGATCTCACCAAGGATCAGATGGACGGCGCCGATCGTTTCCTCCTGCCCGAGATGGTCGCCAGCGTGATGATGTTCAATGGCAAGCCCATCGGCGTCTCGCCCCCGACCTTCGTCGACCTTCTGATCACCTACTGCGAGCCCGGCCTCAAGGGCGACACCACGAACACTCCGTTCAAGTCCGCCACCCTCGAAACCGGCGCCGAGATCCAGGTTCCCCTCTTCGTGGAAAACGGAGAGAAGATCAAGATCGACACTCGGGACGGCTCCTATGTGGAGCGCGTGAAGTAAGTCCATTTTTTTGTGAACGCGTTGTTCCTGTCCAGCGACTCAGGCTGTATAAATGCCTTGTCTTTCTGGGCATTGGGCCATACTTTCAACCGGCTTGCCGTTCTTCCTAACCCAACCACGGGAGTTCCTATGCGCAAATACGCAATGTTCCTTACTGCCGGGGCCCTGTTGGCCTCGGGCGTTCACGCCGACTGGACGCTGAACGACTACGCCACCGTCACACCTGACTCGATCACGACCAACGCCACCTACGGCGTCCAGAGCTTCCAGAACGCGGCGTCTTCGGTGACCACCAAGGCCGGCGCTGGCTCCGTCAGCCTCGTCGCCACCAAGATCGCTTCGGATGGCACCGAAGGCTACACCGCCAACATCGGCATGTTGCACCCCCTCACGCCGGACTGGGCCGCTTACGACCTCACCGGTCTGAGCAGCATCACGTTCGAGTTCAAGAATTCCGCAGCAATCACGGATTACTTGGCTGTGTCCTTCGGCTCCGAGACCTACACGGAAGCGATCGCCACTGCCGGTACCGTCTATGAAGTGGGCATCAAGGGCGCCGCGAATCTGGCTGCCGGCACCACTTGGAAGACTGCCACCGTCGACATTCTCGATTTCGCGACGCCTACTTGGTGGACCGCTCCCGCCGACTTCCCCACCGTTGCGGACGTTCTCTTGAAGGTCAAGAACCTTCAGTTTGCGCCTAAGACGGCCTACTCGGCATCTGGTTCGCAGAACGGCACAGCTTGCACCAAGTGTGTCACCCCCACCATGACCGCTCAGACTCTCGACATCCGCAACATCACCTTGGTGGGCGTCACTCAAATCGCCGACATCAACCCCACGGGCATCGGATGCGATGCGGCTGCTGGCACCCCGCTGTCTCTTGAATCCACCTTCGACGACAACCAGAATGATGCCGGCGGTTACTGGTTCAACTTCTCTGATTTTGACTCCACCGCAGCATCCACAGACAAGGCCAAGGGCTCCTCGACGTCTTCGTTTGTCATCACGGCTGGCGACGCGTTCAACGCAGGCTTCCTGACCATGACTGCCGGTCTGAACAAGAATATCGGAACCACGTGGCACGACTATGCGGGCTGGGCTGCGATCGGCACTCAGTTCGAAGGCGGCGCCACTCTGAATGCGACCGGCTTGACCGGCATCTCCTTCCACATCCAGGCCACCACGCTGGATGCGCCCATCACGGCCATCAACTTCAAGGTGAATCAGGTTGGCATCGACGATTCGGTGACCCATTTTGCCCAATTGGGAGCCGGGTACATCACTGGCGCAACGGGCAGGACCTACTGCATTCAACCCGAAAACCTCACGCAGGCGAGCTGGTACAAGACCCCGACTGCCATTGATGTCTCGAAGATCAAGCAGATGGCTTGGGAAGCCAAGATCACCGACACCAAGTCGAGCTCCATCACTGCCGCCAACGCCGAATTCCTCATCTCCGATGTGAAGTTCTACGGCATCGGCTCCACATATGAAGGCTTGCTCTCTGGTGGGACAATAGAAGGCGTTTCTCGCAAGATCTCCTCGAACCCCTTCTCCGTCTCGTACGGCAACGGCTTCCTGAGCATCAAGGGTTACGAGGGTGTCAAGAGTATCGACGTCATCTCGCTTGATGGTCGCAAGGTCGCGTCCTTCGCTCCTGCGGCTCGCGTGTCCATGAACTTGGCTCGCGGCACCTACTTCCTCTCGGCCAAGCGCAACGGCGTTGCTCTTGTCCAGTCCTTCGCGGTTCTCGGCCGCTAAGCGGTCCAGATCCACAAGGCATCGTGCTTGGGCCCCTTCGCCAACCGGCGAAGGGGCCTTTTTATTTCACATCCAAAACACATTTTTATGGAACCGCATATCTCGCCCGGTTTTTGCCCCAGGAAGCGCAAAAAGTGTGAACCTGTTCGTCACGCTTTGCGACTGTTTCCTTGAGGCCCCACTACAGGCGGTGGAGCGGGAGAAATGGAACACGGAAAGGCTCTTGCAAGCCTATACTATTTACCCGGTCCGTATCCGAACCCACGAGGTGACCCTTGAAGCTCCGACTGAAGATTTTGCTTGGCATCCTTGCTCTGGGAGCCGTGTGTGCACAAGCCGCGTTCCCCCCTTACGCGGAGCGCCCTCTGAAGTACCCGCAGTACGCCAACTGGGACGCAAAGCTCCCGGCTGTCTGGACTGGCTGGAAAGCCCGCTTCGTCTCCAACGGACTGGTTCAGGGCAACGATCCTAGTGGCACCAAGATGAGCATTTCGGAAGGTCAATCCTACGGGCTGCTGCTCTCCGTGTGGATGGGCGATCAGGCCACCTTCAACACGATCTGGACGGCTACCGAAAACACCTTCTGGAATTCCGGCAAGGGCTGGTATCGCTGGAAGTCCGGGGACGAAAATTTTGCGGGCGACGCTGACATCGACATTTGCGGTGCCCTCATCTTCGCGTCCGCACTTGTCGACTCCGGCAAATGGACCAATGCCACGGTTGGCGGAAACACCTACAAGCAGAAGGCTGTGATCGTCCTGAAGTCCATCATCAGCAACTTCATCGATGCTGGCCGAAACTATCGCATCAACTCTTGGCCGGGGGCGGGCGATGCATCCAACAACCCGAGCTACCACATGCCAGGTTGGTATCCCATCTTCAAGCAGTTCGCAGCGGCCAACAGCGTCACGGGCATGGACTGGGACAAGGCTGCCACCGGTGCGTTCGATCTTCTCGAGGCCCAGACCAACAGCATGTATGGCATGGCGCGCAACTTCTCGAATGCATCCGGTGGCGAGGGTAGCGGAACCTCCAGCCCGAACGCATACGATATGGGCTTCGACGGCATTCGTGTGCCGTATCGCGTGGCATTGGCGGCCATCTGGTACCCCGACACGCTTCCTCGTGCTGTCGCCTATGCGAACAAGGTCTGGGCGAATGGATCGGCAAGCAAGGGAGTTGATCCAACCAAGCCTGGCGAATACACGGTCTCATCGGCAGCGCTTGCGGGCTGGACCGAAAACAAGTATGAAAAATTCATGACCCGTGCCATGTGGGGCTCGCTGGCGGTTGCCGTCATGAACTCCAACGACAAATCCTTGGCTGCCGCCAAGCAGATCGCCCCCGACTTTGGGCGCTCCCTCAACGGTCTCGATTATCTCGACGGCGAGGAAACCACCTGTTCCTCAACGCTTAGCACCTCTCCTTGCTACAACTATTACGCACAGTCCCTGGGGCTTCTTGGTGCGTTGGCGATATCTGGTCGGGCCACGAACGTCTGGTCAGACATGAAGAGCAAGTGGACCGTTCCCGATACCGCTGCCAAGTTTACGGCGGTTCTCACCTCTACGCCCTCCACGATCAGCCAGTACACGACGGGCGCGACGGGCCAGATCGCCAAGATCACCGCCACGCTCAGCAAGGCCGTCACCTGGAGGCTTTACCTCAAGGGACAGACCTCGGGCGCCATCTACGATACCACGGCGACCTCGGCTTCCGTCAGCGCCACATGGAACTCACTGCGCCGCTCCACGGGCACCACGGTCAAGTTCACGAACGAAACCGTCCAAGTGCGCCTGATTTTCGCTGGTTGCGATACCGCAACGAACGCTTCGGCACGCACCGCCATCACGGTCACTCCCGGAGTGGGCGTCCAGGGACGCGTCGTGCGCGGCGATGGCTCCGTTCGCTGGACCCAGGACGGCATTGTTCTTCAGGATAACGCTTTGAGTGCTGGCGATCTCGTCAAGGCGACAATCCTCGATCTGAATGGCCGTACCACGACGTCCACCGAGCCGCGCTCGTTGGTGACGGTCGGCAACGGACTGCTTCTGAGCCTTCCCGCTTCCCGCTCGACAGGAGTTCGGATTCTGGAGCTCACACTACCCTCGATGGAACGTCGCCGTTACGTTCTGACGCCCAATCCTTGATTGACGCCTCCTTTTCACGGAGCCTTACCATGAACATCAAGCATCTGATTCCAGCCCTTCTGTGCGCAGCGGGCATGGCTCAAGCCCTCTCGCCGGTCGAGACCTACGGATCTCTGGCCGTCAGCGGCAACAAGCTCGTCGATTCCGCCGGAAAAGCGGTGATTCTGCGAGGCATGAGCCTATTCTGGCACTACGACAAAGGCGGCAAGGAATTCTGGACCCCTTCGGCAATGGCCTACACCATGACCGACTGGCATGCGTCCGTGATCCGCGCACCCATTGGCGTCGATGATCGTACGATCTCTTCGGGAACCATCAAGGGGTACATCAACAACCCCACGGACGCCAACACCAAGATCCACACCGCTATCGATGCCGCCATTCTCAAGGGCTTCTATGTGGTTGTCGACTGGCACACGGAACAGCTCCATGAGGCGGAGGCGAAGACCTTCTTCGGTGCTTTGGCCAAGGAGTACGGCAACACGCCGAATATCATCTGGGAGATTTACAACGAGCCCAATGGGCCCGGTTGGTCGCAGATCGCCTCGTATGCCAAGAATGTCATCACCGAGATTCGCAAGTACTCCGACAACGTGGTGCTCGTGGGCAACAGCAGCTGGGATCAGCACCCCGACGAGGCGGGTACGGAGCTCAACGGATTCAATAACATTGCTTACACGGTGCACTTCTACTCCGATCACACCCATTGGGGCACCATCGATGCGGCCATGACTGGCGATGGCCATGCCGTCTTCGCTTCCGAGTGGGGCATGTCGGGCTCCTCGGGCAACGGTAGCTTCCAGAACACCTCCACAGGCAATATCGCCACATGGCTCTCGAAGCTCGAATCATCAGGCGTTTCCAGTTGCAACTGGAGCTTGGGCAACCCGCTTGAAAACGCAGGCGCAGGTCCCAACCCCGAAACCTCGGCGGCATTGGGGCTGACGGCAGCCTATGCACCCAGCGCAGCGACCCCTTGGAATGATGCCGACCTCACGGCTTCGGGGCTGTCCATTCGCGCCTACCTTCGCAGCAAGAATCCTGCTTGGACCCTTGCCGATACCTCCACGAAGCTTGTCAGCGCTCTCAAGATCACCTCGACAAAGACCACCGGCTTCACCTACGGCAAGGACACGATTTCATTTTCTGCCGGCTACAACAAGGCCACCAGCTGGACCCTCACCGAGACTGGGCGCACCAGCAAGGCCCTGTATTCCACCGCCGGAGTGACATCTGCGGTCGCGGCCGAGCACCTCATCGGCAAGAAGAACGCAGGGTCCGCCGCATGGCAGAACGAGACGATCGACGTTCTCCTCATGCCTCTCAACAAGACGCTTTCCTATACGATTACAGGTGTAACGGTCGGGGTAACGCGCATCCGTCAGTTGCACGAAAAGGACATCGTCTGGGAAGGTTCTCGCCTCTTCATCGGAAGCGACATCATCGACGAAGGCGCATCCGTGAGTGTGAGGCTCCGCGATGCCCAGGGACGCGTCGTATGGGCTCGCCAAGCAACCATGGGTGTCTACGGTCGCGTCGAGCTTTCCGCTGCGCGCCCTGACATTCCAGGCGTACTCTTCCTGGATGTCAACTCCGAAGACGCCGTCGTGCGCGCTCGGCTCGCTCCCAAGCTCTGAGAGAGCGAGAAAGGCCGAATTCGCCGACACTTTTGCAAGTGTTGCCACAATCGAAGGGGTGCCAATGGCACCCCTTTCCTTGTCTTGACGTATTTCGTCTTGATCCTTGAAAATTCCGGCGACTCCCCCCTTGACCGCGAGCAGGTGTCGGCCTATGTTTATGAACCCGCCGGTAAAACGGCGTCGCCGAGCTAGCCTCGGTGAGGGACTTCGGTCTCGGTCGGGCTTCGGCCCACCTCTTTGACATCTTGGTAGGATTGACTTGTGCTGGTCCCAAGATCGATGACTTCGCAAGGAGTGGACGATCGGGTGACTTTGCGAGCGCTAAGAAAAATGATAGTCAG